>Ga0070741_10000026_pt1 | contig 541930 bp, 524 predicted proteins | sample Coa_R1_4_FD_66440 | JGI IMG/M metagenome (GOLD analysis project Ga0070741, IMG submission 66440) | Surface soil microbial communities from Centralia Pennsylvania, which are recovering from an underground coalmine fire - Coalmine... | ecosystem: Environmental > Terrestrial > Soil >...
GTCAGCTCATCTTCCAACGCCCTGATGCGCTGATCCACGTCTTGCGCCCGCGCCGGCATCACCATCATCATCGCCAGCAACAAGCCCGCAGCCACGACTCCAAAAGCCTTCCTCATAGTCGCCTCCTTGTCCTACATCAAAAGCCTAAATAGCATCCGTATAAGGTCGCGCTTTTCCCTCTATTCAGGACAGAGCTGGTCCTAAAGTCTTAGGACTTGTAAACTAACTCGCCACAGCTTGTCAAGAGAAAAATGAAGAATTTTTTGGGCGGAAATTACGACTTCTTGGCGCAGTAAGGAAGACAAAAAAAAGGGCCGTCTCTCTCGCGAGAGGCGGCCCTTTTACGGTCAGAAGCGAAGCCTAGTTCAGGTTCGACACGCAGGAGGTAAACACGTTGGTGGCGTTCGCGCTGAGGTTGGACCCACCATTGGCGCGATCGCGCGTCGAGCGGCCGGCGATGTAGCTGCGCACGCAGCTGATGCCGCCGCTGGTGTTGTTTACGGTAACGGAATTAGCGAGGTTGCCCACGTTAACAACGCCGGATCCCGTCGTGCCGGAGTTCTGCAGACCGCCGCCGGCGCCAGGGCACTGGTTGCCAGCCGAGCTAGGAGTAGGAAATGGGCCCGGCCCACTGGTGGAAGGTCTAATGTTCGTGAAACCGGGAATAGTCAAAGCGCAAAGGTTGTTGCCGGTCGTGCCCATGTTAACTTGGCTGTTGTCGTTCAATGCGACCCCGAACTGGCTGTTGGCGTTGAGCACGTTGTCGGCCACGTCGGCGCTGGAGCCGCGGGTCACGTTGACGCCGCTGGTGCCGTTGTTGGAGATCGTGTTGCCGACGACGCGGCCTAGCGAGTTACGCTGTACGCCGATGCCGTTACCAGTATTATTGTGGATGTAGTTCGGGCCGCCGTTGCCGGGAGCGATAAACGGATCGCTCGTGAGGTTTAACTCGCCGCCGCTCGAGAAGCCGATCGTCGCCGTCGACATCTCAGTAAGCTGGATGCCATCGCCGCCGACGTTGTGAACCTCACTGTTGATGATGCGCGCCGAGCTGCCGGCCGCGATCTCAATGCCGTTCTTGCCGACGTCGTGAATGCAGACGCCGGTCTTTTCCTCGTACTGCGCCGGATTGTGATTGCCGGCGGTCAGGACCGGAAGAAAGCCGCCGGTCGTGGTGTGGCGTCCGAGGAGCAGAATACCGCCGCGCTGCGCGCGGATGCCGCGGTTGTTGTTGCAGTTCGGATCCTGCGTCAAATGGGAAGTGCACTGCGCCGGATCGAAGTCGGTGCCTGCGAAGAGGCCGAGGTTATTGTTCAAGAAGCCGCTAGGTATGGCCGTAATATCTTGCCCCGTGACCTCGATGCCCGTGATCGTGATGTTGCGGCCGCGGACCTGGATGATCTGAGCCTGGCTCGGGTCTTCGCCGACGATTTGCGTATTGTTCGTATCGGCGCAGGCGTTGCCCCAGGTCAGCGTATCGCCGCCGTCGCCGATGATCGTGATGTTGACGCGCGTGTCGGCGATGCTGATCGTCTCTTTACACGGCGTCGAGTTTTTGCCGTTGTGTGGGCGGAGCGGTTGTACGCGGCCGAGCGCGGAACTGATCGTCACCGACCTGTTATTGCTCTGGGTGCCGGAACAGAATACGTGCGTTCCGGTCGGCTCACCGGGCAATACCGGCCCGGCGAACGCCGCTACGGGAAGCATAAGCAGAATGGCTCCGATGAAGCCAAAGACTGCGCCTAGTGCTTTATTCATAAACTCCGCCTCCTTAAAAAAAAGAAAAATCGCTCAACGGACTGCGATGTCTTGTCTCCGTAAAACCACAATCGCATAGGGGAATAGCCAAAATTCCGCCCCTTGTACCGCAAGTGAAAAGATGCTGTCAAGAGGAAAATAGTTTTTTTTAGGAGGCATTGACGGGTAATTTCAGGTTGCCGCCCCGGCCGTGGTTGAGTATAAAGGGTCGACCTGCTGTGACTTCATGGCATTGATCGACCGCATTTATCCACTTTGGACCGGCCGAGTCGCCGCCCGGCTCTGTCTGTGCGCCCTTGTCGCCGGCGGCTGCGCCCCGAAAATCATCGGGATGGAGCCGACTTCCGGGGCTCCGGGCACGGTCGTCAGTCTTTCGATGGAGAATCTCGTCGGTTGGCCGCGCGTCGAGTTCGGCGGGCAGATCATGGACTGGCCCGAGCTCAAGCTCTTGGGCCTCAAGCCCGAGAGCCGGGACGTTCCGGGAGAGAAGCTCGTCTGGATCGAAGATAAAATTCTGCAGTTCCACGTTCCCGACCTGCCGCCGGGGCAATATAAGGTCATCGTCCACGACGACAAGGGACCGCCGGGAGACCGGGTTTACGCGGTCTTGGAGACAACCGCATATGTGATCTTCCCGCCGGTCTGGCCCTTCGTTTTTCGGTCGAACCGCGCGGAATTCGATTTTCGGGTCACCGAGGCGGACATCGGCGCGGAAAAGCTTGACTCACAGCGAGGCGGTCGATAAGATGGCCGCGATTTTCACCCCGACATTTTCGCGATAGGAAACAGCCATGCTTCACAAACGACGAACCCCACGCATCCGCATCGAGGTCTTGAGCCGCTTTCCTGCGCGCGAGCTGCTGCTCATCGGCGCGGTCGCATGCGCCGCCGGCTGCTCGTCGTCGTCGCCGTCCTCATCTTCTTCTTTTTTGCCGTCGCTTCCATCGCTTCCCTGGTCGGCCTCCAAGAGTGACGCCAACGCCTCGGCCGAAACGTTGTATCGGGAAGGCAACCAGCTTCTCGCCAACAAGAAATACGGTCAGGCGATCGACCGTTATCAAAAGATCCGGTCGGACTTTCCTTTCGCGCCGGAGGTCGTCGGCGCCGAGATGAAGCTCGGTGAAGCGTATTACCTCAACAAGCAATACCCCGAGGCGGTCGAGACGTTGAAAGAGTTCGAGGCGATGCACCCGAACAACGAGAATATTCCGTACGCGCTCTACCTCGCCGGCATGGCGCACTTCGACCAGTTCTCTTCGGCCGACCGCGACCAGAAAAATACCGAGATCGCGAAGGGCTTCTTCGAGCGCGTGGTGAACAACTATCCGAAATCCGAGTATGCGCCGAAGGCGAAGGAGAAGCTCGCCAAGTGCCTCGATTATCTCGCGGAGCACGAGTACGACATCGCCTCCTATTACATGCGCGAGAAGAAGTACCCCGCCGCCCGCGACCGTTTCGAAGGAATCGTCCGGCGCTATCGCACGTCGTCGGTCGCGCCCAAGGCGCTCTTCAACCTCGGCGAGGCGTATCGACTCGAGAAAAACAACGTCAAGGCCGCGCTCGCCTTCGAGGCGCTGACGCAATACTATCCGAACGACCCGCTTGCCAAGAGCGCGCGCACGCAGCTGACGCAGCTGGCGCAGGAAAAACAGGACCCGCTCGACGCGTTGCTGAAGCAAGATAAGCGAGCCACCGCGACCGCGGCCGTCGAAAAGAAAGACACCGAACCCGCCAAAGACGTGCCGCGCATAGCGAAGACCGAGGTCGTCACGGAAAATCCCGGAGACGAAAAAAGCCTCTTGGGCCGCATGGTCGACAAGATCAACCCGTTCTCTTCCTCGTCGCCGGCCCCAGCCAAAGAGACCGAGAAAAAAGCACCCGCGGCAAACGCCAAAGCGGTTTCGCCGCAAAACTCGCAGTTGATCGGAAGCATCGACGAAAAGCTTCAGCGCCGCGCCGTCGACGCCGGCGCTCAAGCGAAGACCGATCCGCTTGCGCCCAAGCCCGATTTGCCGCAGATCGCTGAAGCGCCGCTGCCGCCGAAGCCGGACCAATCGGCGACCTTAAGCGCCATCGACGGCAAGCTCGACAAAAAAGGCACCGTAACCGCGGCGCTGCCGCCGACGCCGCAAGCCGCGCCGATCCTCAAGCAGCCGATCGACGAGAAAGCGCTCGCGAGCGCTTCGGGCAAGTCGGCGCCGGTCGACCCCGGCACGCTGATCTCGAACATCGACAGCAAATTGAAACGGCAGGGAATCGATCCCGCGGTCGAAGACGTCAAGATCGCCACCCCCGTGGTCGAGAAACCGATCGTTACGCCGAAGCCGAAAGCCGCGCCGGAGAAGGCGCTCGAGCCGCGGCTGCCGGAAGAAAAAAGTCCCCTCTTCCTCGCGCCGCAAGACGTACGCGTGCAGGAGAAGCCCGCCGATGTCGCCTCGACGCCTGCCGAGAAAACCGCGGCGCCGGTCGCGCCGTCGCTCCCGGAGCTCGCGGTCAAGGGACCGCCCCAGCTAGGCAAAGACAAGCCAGCCGATACCAAAATCGCCTCCAAGGGAAAGTCGCCCGCTGAAGAGGAAGACGTCGAGAATAAGAGCGCCTTCGATCAGATCAAAGAGGACATCGGCCGCATCGGCAAGATCTTAAATCCGTTCAGCTGGTAAGCATACCGCTTTCAGGTGCCGACAGAATGGGACAGCCAAAGATTGTTCCCATCTCTGCTCGGCACGTCCGTCTACAAAGCTCATAATCAGATCTCAATCATAGGTCACAGACAATCTTTATTTTTGTGACCGATAAAGTTTTGCCTCCGAATTAGGGTTTTTACCCTATTGGCGTAAATAACAAGATTTCCTTATAAGCCCCATTCATAAATAGCGCAGACGAGTTCTTCTTCGCGGCCACCCCCGACCTCGAAAAAGCGCACGGCTGAACTACTGGCGTTCGCAAAAATCCTGGAAGGAGGAAGGTGTATGGGTGTGCGAAGATTGCCGGCGATCTTTGGGATGCTGATCGCAATGACGGTTTTGGGAATTCAGAGGTCAGAAGCGGCCACTACGGAACCGATCAAGCAAGGCGGTTGGATAGAAAAAGCCGACAGTGACAGGGTTCGAGACCGATTAAATGGCAAAAGCAGCGGGATTCCAAGCTTTATCAACAAGACGCCCCAACGAGGTCGATTCACCTTCAAGGCGCCATATAATACTAAAGGCGTCCGGCTTACTATACCTGAGGATTGCACCGGGTTACCAACCGACTGCATTAATTACGTCGGTTATTCGTATTGGCGAAATATGAACAACCACGACGGCCGCTCCTCTATGTGGATTTTTCTCGGAATAAAACAACCTACTTGTCCTTTTCCGAATCAAAACACAATCCGTAGCCGCGTAGCCCTATACGCATGGGATAAGGATCAAAGCGTTTCCGTAGTAGGCCGCGACACCGATGGAGAACCGGCGTTGCTAGACGAGAATTCCGAAGCGACTTTAGGTGGGACAGAAAGTGGAGAAGGTTGGTATTGGAGCGCAAGTAATGCGGACGCAGTGGATGCGAATTTAAATCCTACTCCGATCAATTACGCCACGTTATACATAACGAATCATGCAAGGAGTTCGACAGATTGCAACCTTGCACCCGTCGAGAAGAGACGAAAGCTATACCGATACGACGTTTACAATCACATCCTCAGTATCGTCGGTACGAGCGCAACGAATATCTTTGACATCAAAAGGCATTTTAATCCTAATGACTCAACCGATGATAAATATATTAATCAAGCGCATTCGAGCAATAACGACAACATCCATTCGGCGACGGTTTTTTGTCAGTTTATAAACACAAACACGACATGTACGGATGGTTTTCAAACGACAAACTTTCCCCTCGACAGTCACGGTAATCGTCCCGATGTGGCGATGGGGTGTATTGTCTATGACGAACCAGCGGATACTTTCACATACTTTCCACGCGAAGGAGCCGGAGATTTCGACGAATGCCAGATCGACAAAAGCGGGGAGTGGCTTTTGATAAAAGAAAATAGCCGTGTAGTAAACCCCGGGCAACCAAATGAGGAAACAAAAGTTGACAGTCGGATTATTAAACGCTCCGACATCGGTAATCCGATCAAATTGCCATATGATCCAGATACCAATACTTCCAACCCCCATCCAAACCAGCAGTTCTGGGCATTCGCGCATACCGACAACGGCTTCGGATATGTTGCCGGCGGTGCCCATGAGACGGTAGGACCTTCGGGCAAACAGAGGCAGGTGGATTTTGACCAAACTTCACCCTCAGGAGAGATACTTGACGGGCCCATCGTCTATCACGATATCGATACTACTGGTGTGCAAATCGCCGCGGGCCACATCAGCCACACAAACGCAAAGGATCCAGCAATAACAGCGGTCGAACTGCAACATGCCTGCGCCAGTAACATAATCCACGACAACATTAGCAAGCCGCAGCCCCGCTCAGATGAGATCGTCTGTTTCCGCCTCGATACGAGCAAAGATGTGCTCGTTGTCGCTCCAACAATGGCGAGCCATAAAGCTTCGGGAGGAGGAGACGATTACGGGAAAGACCCGAAAGGGAACCTAGATATCACCGGCCGTTATTTCATCTGGACGGCCAATATGTTCGGCAATCGTTTGGACGCTTTTATCGTCGAGGTACCGACGCAGTTGCTCGTCGGTGAACCGGATACGGGATCGCTGCCATTGCCATGGACGTCTCAACACATCGGGACTACCCCTCCAAATGGGACTACTGAAGCAGCAAACTTCGCTAACGAAACTTTTACCGTTACGGCCGCAGGCGCTGGCATCGGCGGCACCTCGGATGATTTTCTGTTTGTCTCTCAGCCGCTCGGCACCAACGACACGATAATTGCCCAAGTCGGCGGGCTATTGACAAAAGATTCCAACGGCAATCCGCAGAATACTCTTGAAATGGCCGGCGTCATGATTCGGGAGAGTACCGCAGCCAATGCATTAAGCATCTTTGTGGGCTTTACACAAAACAAGAAAACCGGCGTCTGCATTCAAACGCGAACGTCATCTACGACTTCTGCCAGCAAATGTGTAAAGAACAACGAGCCCCCGAAATGGGTGAAACTTAAACGCAGTATGGGAAATGTCTTTTTCCCCTATGTTTCCGCAGACGGGAATAACTGGACGCAAATTGGTTCTAAAAATGGGTACACTATCAGCATGTCGCCATCGTCAACAATCTTGGCGGGCATTGCCGTCACAAGTCACAATGCGAGCGTACTTACGACAGCCAGCTTTCGTCGACCTGTAGTTACTATCGACGCTGCTAATACCGCAAGTTTAGTCGCGTCGGCATCGACGAGAGTGCTAACCGACGACGGCCTAATGGCGTGGCAGGATCAAGATATCGGCAGCGTCGGCCTTGCGGGAAGCTCTAGCTTAGCGAGCGGAACCTACACGGTGAAGGGATCTGGATTCGGTCCTACGAATTCCGATCAGTTCCATTTTCTCTACCAAACACTCGAAGGTGACGGCACGATAATAGCCAAAGTCACGCAACTCCAAAATACGGCCGACGGATTCTCGGTCACAGCGTTCGCAGGCGTCATGATCCGAGAAACGCTCGATGCGAACTCGAAATTCGCGATGGCGACAATGCTAAAACCGAGTCTAGGTGCAACCATACCCGCGCTTTGGTACAGAACCCTGACCGGCATTTATCGCGCCGGGTCCACTGGCGGTTCCAACAATTTGCCTGTTTGGGTGAAGTTAACGAGAACCGGTTCGACCTTCACCGCTTATAGCTCCAGCGGCGGCAGTAATTGGACTTCTCTCGGTAGCATAACTATTGAAATGGCTACAACTGTGTACATCGGCTTAGCGGTAAGCTCGTACAACAACACAGCTCTCAATACTTCTAAGTTCACGAATGTTGAAGTGTTGCCGAGTGCAGGTGAGTCTACTGACGACGTCGTCCTTACGGATGACTTCGTTCACGGTAATACCACAGGCTGGACGTTGAGCCCGACGGGTTATTGGTCCGTGGTAAATGGTCAGCTAAAGGCTACGGGGACTACAACAGCGGGAGCAACGCAAACTTCAACAATAGAGCTGCCCGGATCTTCGACCTATTGGGAATCGACCATGGCCGTGCCCACAACGACCTCTTCGCATCACGGTCTAACCGTTGTTAATAACGACAGCACTTTCGGCGTAGCTCTGGCGGTTGACAACAACAATAATTTGTTGTGGCAGGTGATGATCGATAGCGTATGGCAAGGATGGAACACCTCAGGGACAGTAAATAATAGATCGAATGCGCATCGTTACGCGATTCAGCGGGAAGGCGATGCCACGTTTACGGTTTTAGTCGACGGCGACATCGTTATGACGGCAATCCCCGCCGGTCCGATGACTGTTTGGTCGGGCGGTGCCGCCTATGGCACGTTGTTTACTGATGCGTCTACAAGTGGACAACATTTAAACACCGTGTTCAGCAACGTGATAACGCGATAGCTGCGGGAAAGGATCATCAAAACTAGGGTGAACACCTGATTGAGACAAACGACTCTCATCGTATCCTAGCTTTATGATCAATGTGACGCCCAGTCGTTCGTTGGCAGTACAACCAGGCGGCGAACGACTGGGCGGCGCTTTAATAGGGCAAATTAAATTCCCTGCATTATCCATCCACGAGACCATTCTCCGCTACGAGTACTTCGGTGCAGCTCTCGTAGCGCAACATCCGCTTACAGCCGCCTATCAGCAATTAAAGTTGCTTCCTCGAGCAACGCGGCGGGAGTTGCAGAGAACGGCTGCACGCTCGTGCAGCGTTTCTCACCGCTCCCGTAAATGGCGCCGTAGATTGGCGCAGTCGCTAACCGGCGCGGCGCTGTTGGTGGCGATGGCTCAGACAGCAGATGCTGCGACCATTACTGTTACGACGAACAAGCCGGGGATAAAAGCCGACGGAAAATGCTCTTTGATCGAAGCAATCACTAACGCAAATAGCCACGCGGCAACTTATCCCGACTGTAGCGCCGGCGAGGGGATCGATACAATCATTTTGCAATCTAACTCGACACAGACCTTTACTCAAATCCAGTATGGGACATGCTGCAATGCGATACCGACCATTACAAGCAGTGTCACCATTGAGGGGAACGGAAGCATTCTGACTCGTAAAAAAAGCAAAGCTCAGTTTTTCTTAACGGATATTCGAACTGGCGGCAGTCTTACTTTGAAGAATCTTATCCTCAAAGGCTGGCTTGGAGGCGGCCAAGTAGGTGGGGCAATTGACAATGGAGGGATACTCGCGATCATAGCGACTACGATGACCGGCAATAGCGCGGAGACCGGCGGCGCTATTTTCAATGGGAAAAATGCTTTTATGCGTCTCGAATCGAGCACGATCTCAGGCAACGCCGGTATATTTGGCGCGGGCATCTATAATTTAGGCACCCTCACAATTTCAAACAGCACGATATCGGCCAATACCGCGCTGCGCGGCGGCGGCGGGCTGCACAACAACGGCGGCACGGTCACAATCGAAAACAGCACAGTCTCGGGCAACGCAGTCGTCGGGAAAAAATATTATTCCAGCTATGCCGGCGGTATTTACAGTATAGGAGGCTACCTCGGTATCGCCGATAGCATCATCTCAGGCAATACCGTCACGGGCGGTTCACGCGGCTTTGGCGCCGGGGGAGGGATCCATGTTTACCGCGGCAGCGCGGTCATCCGAAACAGCACCATCTCCGGCAACAAGGCTATAGGCGGTTCCGGAAATAACGGTTTTGCCGCGGGGCTGGAAAATATCCTCGGCAGCTTAGCGATAGAGAACAGCACGATTTCGGGCAACAACGCCACGGGCGGCTCCGGCGGACATGCAAGCGGCGGCGGTTTTATCAACGTCGGGCTGGCGACGGTACTCAACAGCACGATTTCTGCGAACAGCGCAGCGTCCAAATCGAAAAACAAATCTTCGTCACGAGTAGATGTGGGCGGCGGGATAAGTAATTTCAGCACGCTTACGATTCAGAACAGCACCATCACCGGCAACTTTGCCAAACATGGCGGCGGTATTTGGAACCAAGACACCGGAGGACAAGACCACCGCTCGTTTACTCACTTGTACCTCGATCGGACGATCGTTTCGGGCAATCAGGGAGGCAGCGGCTCAGAGATATTTAATTATGACCACTTTCATTATTTCACTCTGATTACCGCCGACAACTTCAATATCTTTGGCGCCAACAACGACCCGGGTCTATACGCCTTCACTCCCGGCGCCTCCGACATCATCCCCGCCACGGGCGTAATGATTAATGATATCCTTGCCCCTCTCGCCGATAACGGCGGGCCGACTCTCACGCACGCGCTCGTTGCCGGCAGCCCGGCGATCGATGCCGCGCCGGTGGACGCGGATTGCCCCGCGGAGGATCAGCGCGGCACGACGCGGCCGCAGGGCGCGATGTGCGACATCGGCGCGTTCGAGAAATGAGGCTCAACCGAGCGGTCACAGAGTCCCCAAATAAAAAAAGGGCGGCCAAAAGGCCGCCCTTTTTGTTTTATTGATCGCTCTCGCTGTTGGTTTTTACTTCCGCCGGATGCCGAACTTCCTGAACGAGCTCCAGATCGACGGCTCTTCCGCCGGCGTGCCCATCGTCCACTGGGGCTCGGGGGCGGCGACGGGCGCCGGCGCGGGCTCGCTCCGGCGGGTCCGCCAGCCGCGGACGCGCTGCACGGCGCCTTCGAAGTAGAGATAGATGACCGGGGTAATGTAGAGCGTCAGAAGCTGGGAAACGAGCAGACCGCCGACGACGGCCAAGCCCAGCGGCCGGCGCGATTCCGCGCCCGCCCCGTGGCCCAACGCGATCGGCACGGCGCCCATGATCGCCGCCATCGTGGTCATCATGATCGGCCGGAAGCGCACAAGGCAGCCTTCGTAGATCGCCTGGAACGGCGTCTTCCCTTCGTTCCGTTGTCCCTCGATCGCGAAGTCGATCATCATGATCGCGTTTTTCTTGACGATGCCGATGAGCATGATGATGCCGACGAAGCCGTAGACGTTCAGATCCATGTTGAAGAGCATGAGCGTGAGCAACGCGCCCAAGCCCGCCGAAGGCAGACCGGAGAGAATCGTCAGCGGATGGATGAAGCTTTCGTAAAGAATGCCGAGCACGAGATAGACGACAACGACCGCCATCAAGAGCAGGAACACCATGCTGCGGAGCGAGGATTGGAACTTTTCCGCCGTGCCTTGAAACGCCGTGGAAATGGTCGGCGGCAGCGTCTCGCGCGCGAGATCGTCGATAATTTGAAGGCCTTCGCTGAGCGCGACGCCGGGCTTCAGGTTGAACGATATCGTAACCGACGGCAGCTGCCCGGAGTGGTTGACCGAGAGTGGGCCTACGCTCTGCTTGAGATTCGCGACCGCGTTGAGCGGTATCAGCGCGCTGCCGGACGCGAGCGTCGCCTGGGCCGTGTTGTTGCCGGTATTAGACCGGATATAGAGCATCGACAATACCGAGGGATCGTTCTCGTAACGGGGGTCGATCTCGAGGATCACCTGGTACTGATTGCTGGGCGTGTTGATGGTGGAGATTTGACGCGAGCCGTACGCGCTGTAGAAGGCGTCCTGAATCTGCCGCGGTGAAAGCCCCTGCTGCGTCGCGCCGATCGTCGACGCCTTGTCGCGGTCGACGATGATCTCGAGCTGCGGGTTCTTCAGCTGCAAGTCACTGGTGACGTCCTGAAACTTGTCGCTGGCGCGGATCTTCTCTTCGAGCAGCGGAGCGTATTGATATAGCTCCTTCGAGTCCGGCGACAGCATCGTATACTGATAGAGGCTGCGCGAAAGCCTGGCCTCGAGTCGGATGACCGGCGGGTTCTGCAGCGACACGCGCACGCCCGGGATGCTCGAAAGCTTCGGCCGCAGCTTCTGAATGATCTCGTCCGCGCTCAGCGGCTCATGCGAGTGATAGAGGACAAAATTCGTGTACGGCAGGAAGACCGGCCGCTCTTCCTTCGGCCGTTCCGCTTTGGGCTTCAGCCGTATGAAGATCTGTCCCGCGTTGCCGGTTGCCGATTGGCCGCCGACGCCGACGCTCGAGCGAAAGCCGTCGACGTTGCCGTCCGCGGCCACGATATCGTTCAACTGTTTCTGCAGCCGCACCATGCTGGTAAACGAGGTGCCCTGCGCCGACTCGGTATTGATCAGAATCTGACCGGTGTCTTCGCTCGGGACGAAGCCCTTGGGAATGACGATAAAAAGATGCGCCGTCGCGACGAGCAGAACGAGCGAGATCCCCAGCGTCAGCAGGCGCGCCTTTAGCGCCCATTGAAGCGTCCAGTCGTAAGCGCTGAGCATGCCGTCGAAGAAGCGCCCGACGATCGCGTAGAGCCTGCCGTGGTGCTCCTCTTTGGCCGGTTTCAAGAACCGGCTGCAGAGCATCGGCGTAAGGCTCAGCGACACAAGCCCCGAGACCAGGATCGAAACGCAGATCGTGACCGAGAACTCGCGCAGCAGGCGGCCGAGCATGCCCGACATGAAAAGAACCGGGATGAACGCGGCGACGAGCGAGAACGTCATCGAGAGAATGGTAAAGGCGATCTCTTTGGCGCCTTGAATGGCGGCGTCGAAAGGCTTCTCGCCTTCCTCGACGTGGCGCACGATGTTTTCCAACACAACGATGGCGTCGTCGACAACGAACCCGACCGAGAGTGTCAGCGCCATCAGCGAGAGATTGTTCAAGCTGTAGCCCAACATGTACATGACCGCGAACGTGCCGATGATCGACATCGGCAGCGCGAGACTCGGGATGATCGTCGCCGACAGATTCCTCAGGAACAAAAAGATGACCATGACGACGAGCGCCACGGTGAGGCCGAGCGTGAACTGGACGTCCCAGATCGAGTCGCGGATCGAGAGCGTCCGATCGAAAAAGATCTCCAGTTTGACGGACGGCGGAATGTAGGCGTTGAGCGCAGGAAGTATCGCTTTGACCGCGTCGACGACCTCGACGACATTGGCGCCGGGCTGGCGGTTGACGGCGAGAACGATCGAGGGCGTTCCGTTGTACCAGGCGGCGATCTTGTTGTTCTCGACATCGTCGAGAACTGTGCCCAACTCGCGCAGCCGAACGGGCGAGCCGTTGCGGTAGGTCACAACCATCGGCTTGTAGTCGTCGGCCTTGACGAGCTGGCCGTTGGACTTAAGCGTTAGGGTTCGCTGCGGGCCGTCGAGCGTGCCGAGCGGCAGGTCGACGTTACCGCGCTGCACGGCGGCCAGGACTTCGTCGATGCCGATCTGCCGGTAGGCGAGCGCCGTCGGATCGACCTGGATGCGCACGGCGTATTTTTGCGCGCCGAAGACGTCGACCTGCGAGACGCCGCTCACCATGGAGATGCGCTGCGCCAGGACGTTCTCCGCGATCTCGTCCACCGCCGACATCGGCAGCGTTTCGGAAGTGAGCGCGAGCTGGAGCACCGGCGCGTCGGCCGGATTGGTCTTTCTGTAGGAGGGAGGATTCGGCATGTTCGGCGGCAGGTCGCGGAGGGTTCGCGCAATCTGCGCCTGAACGTCCTGCGCCGCGGCATCGATGCTGCGGTTCAAATTGAATTGCAACGTGATCTGCGTGCGCCCGAGCGTGCTGACCGAATTCATGGACTCGATGCCGGGGATCGTGGAGAACTGCTTCTCCAGCGGCGTCGCGACCGAGGACGCCATCGTATCCGGGCTGCCGCCCGGCAGGTTGGCGGTGACAACCAGAGTGGGAAAATCGACGGTCGGCATATCGGCGACCGGCAGCGAGCGGTACGCCATGACGCCGAAGATCAGGATGGCCGCCATGAGGAGCGTCGTCATGACAGGCCGGTGGATGAATGCTCCGGTAAGGTTCATGACACCGTCTCTTTTCTGCGCTTGCCGCCCTCTTCTTTGCCAGCGCCGCCCTTCTTTGGACCCTGCGTCGAATCTTTGGCCGTTTTTATCTGAATCCGGCTCTCCGGACCGAGAAGGAACTGCCCGTCGGTAACGACGCGCTCGCCGGGCTGGATGCCTTGTTCGATGACGGACTCGCCGTTAAGCGAGCGCCCGACGACGACAGGACGGACTTCTACCCCCGATTCGCCGCGCACGACGAAGATCTGCTGGCCTTTCTGGCCGGTCTGGACGGCCTCGGACGGAACGACGACCGCATCCTGATCACCCAGTTTCAGCACGGCTTTGACGAATTGTCCCGGCCAGAGGCGGCGTTCTCGATTGGCGAAGGTGCCTTTCAGTTTGATCGTCCCGGTCGTGCGGTCGACCAAATTGTCAACGAACGTCAAGTCGCCCTGCTCCGGGCGCTGCTCGTTCTCCGGAATGACCGCTTGCACGCCCAGATTCCCGGCGGCAAGCCGTCTTTTGACTTCCGGCAGATTCTGCTCCGGCAATGCGAAGGTCACGTAGATCGGGCTGATCTGATTGATCGTTATGAGCGGGGTAGGATCGTTGGTGCGGACGACGTTGCCTTCGTTCACCAGCAGGCTGCCGGTGCGCCCCGTCACCGGCGAGAAAATCCGGCAGTAGCTCAGCTGCACCTTGGCGTTTTCTACGTTAGCCTTGTCCGCCTCGACGGTCGCTTCGATCGAATCGGCGTTGGTCTTGATCTGATCGTACTGCTCCTGTGAGACGTACTGTTTTTTCACGAGCTCGGCGTAGCGCCGCGACTGCTCGCGCGCGTTGGCGAGGACGGCCAAATCTTTCGCGAGATTCGCTTCCGCCTGCTTGACCGCCGCTTCGAACGGCCGCGTATCGATCGTGAAAAGGAGGTCGCCTTCTTTGACGTCCTGGCCTTCTTTGAAGTGAACTTTGGTGATCGCGCCCGCCACCTGCGAGCGGATGGATACGGTGGAATACGGATCCACGGTGCCGACCGCCTCGATCTGCAGCGGCATGCTCTTCTGCGTCGCGGCGACGACCGTTACGGGAATCGCCGGACGGCTGTCGCGGCTGCGGCCCGGTTCCGGCTTTTTCGCGCCGCTGGACATCTGGCCGTAGCCTACGTAAGCGCCGATCGCGATCACTAAAACTGCCAGCCAGACAAGTCGCTTCATTTTTCTCTCCGGCGACCGGCGCGCCGGTTTACGGCGTCCCCACGGCTTTTAACAGCTGCGCCTCGGCGACTTTGTAATTGTAGATCGAGTTGACGTAGTCGACCTCGGCGCTCGTATAGAGCTGCTGGGCGTCGGTGACTTCGATAATCGACCCGACGCCTACCTGATAACGCCCATTGGCCAAATCCAAATTCTCCTTCGCCGCATCCTGCGCGGATTTAAAGGAACGAATCCGTTCTTGAGCGCTTAACAGGTTAGCATATCCTTGCTCGACCTCTAAGGCAACTTGTTGTTTTTGTTGATCGGCCTGCGCGCGGATCGCGTAGTAGGTGCGGACCGATTCTTCTACTCTATTGGTCGTACGAAAACCGTCGAAAATCGGGATATTGATGCTGATCCGGACGTTGAAACTCGACTTTAGTGGGAAGACAGGGAGGTTATCGTCTTTCGTGAGAAATCCGCCGGGATTATTTGGGTCAGGAATCTTAGTAGTACGCGTAACAGTGTCATTGCTTACGTGCCTCCACGCCTCGTTTACATCGAGAATAACATCAGGAAGATGCCCGCGGCGATTGGTCGCAATCACCTGATCTTGGGCGCGCAATTGGGCTTCGAAGCTCTTCAGCTCCGGGCGGATATCGTACGCCTGCTTACGAGACTGGTCGAGCGTCAGCGGAAAGGAGACGGTCGCGAAATTTTGCACCTGGTCCGCGCTGAGGTCGGGAACGACGACGTTGTCCGGCAGATCGGGCAGGCCCATCGCGTTCTTGAGCGTCACCCATGCGACTCTTATCGTATTTTGGGCGCCGATCAGACCGGACTGCGCGTTGTAAAGGTTCGCTTCGGCGCGCGCAACGTCGATTTTCGCGCGCGTGCCGACTTCGAAAAAAGCGCGCGCCTGCTGCACGATGAGATCGCGGTCGCGCACGGTCTCTTCGGCCACGCGCGCGAGCGCGCGCGCTTGCAGGTACGAATAGAATGCCTGCTTGACGCCGAGCACGACGGTGTCGGCCGTGGTCTTGAGATTGTAGCGCGTCGCATCGAGGGTTTCGCGCGCCGATTGCACGGCGCCCTCGCGCTTGCCGAAATTATAGAGCGTAAAGGTGCCCGTCGGGGAGATTTGCACGAAGTCGTTCGCCTGTGCGGCGACTCCGCTGCCGCCGGACTGGTTGCTGCGCGACCACTGGCTGTTCAAGTTTATTGTCGGATAATACGCGGCGAGCTGCTGCCGGACGACGGCGGCCTGCGCGCCGATTCTCTCGAATGCCTGCTTGATGCTCGGATGATATTCGAGGCCGTTGGCCACCGCCTGATCGAGCGTGAGCACCGGGCCGGCATTCGGCGGGGGAACGACGACGGGTCCGGACGGCGGAACGACAGGCTGAGTAGGAGCCGGAGCGGCGGCGGCGTAAAGCGAAACGCGAAGGCAGATGAAAATCAACAGCGCTGTTAGCAGAGCCGGTGCAATTCTCGTTGCCGCCATAAACCCCCTTCGAAAACTTGGCAAAGCCGAATCGGGTTATACCTCTTTTTTTCCCCTATGCAAAGCAAAACGGCTATTTGACATTCCCACTATCGACCGAGTACACTGAACGCCTATTTAGCATAATGAACTATGATTCAGTCAAGCGCCAAGAACGCCAGCCGCAAGACTGTCCTCAGCACATACCGCACCCGCTCGCTCCTCGAAGCGACGCGAAAAGTCATCGCCGACGGCGGCTTCGATGCCGTCACGATGGAGCGGGTCAGCGCCGAGGCCGGACTCACCAAAGGCGCGGTCTATCTCTACTTCTCTAATAAGGAGCAGCTCATCCTCGCCGCCGTCGAAGAGATCTTCTCCGACATGGTCGAGCGCATCGAAGCGCAGGTCGACGCCGAAGCCGGCGCCTGGGAGCGGCTCGTGCAAACGCTGCGCGCGCAGATCATGATCATGGAAGAGCAGCGCGATCTCATCCGAGCGCTGCTCCTCGACCGCCGCCTCTTCCGCGACAGCCCCGGCGGCCAACAGGCGCGGCGTTTGTTCAAATACCGCGACCGGCACGAGGAGCGGCTCAAGCACTGCCTCGACGAGGGCGTCAAAAAGAAAACCTTCCGCGCTATGGATACGTCGCAGGCAGCCTTCTATATTAACGAGATGGCGGTCAGCACCGCATGGCGCCGGATGATCGGCCGGAGCTCGCAGACGCTCGAGCGCGATATAGAGCAGATGCTCGCGTTTATCGCCCTTTTGATTCACAAACATGCGCGCCATGCGGCCGGATGAAGCATGAAAACGGCCTTCCACACCGGTCTCGGCCTCCTGCTGCTCGGTGCTGCGCTTTACGGCTGCGGCGGTGACAGCGCCGCCTCGAAGCAGACGCAAGCGGCCAAAACCGAGCCGCCGCTCGCCGTGACCGTCACGCCCGTGCGCGCGCAGAAAGTCACGCGCTTCGTCGACGTTGTCGGCACGCTCTACGCCAACGAGGAAGTCACGATCTCGAGTGAGCTCGACGGCCGCGTCGCCTCCATCGGAGCCGACCTCGGCGACCGCGTCGAGCGCGGGCAGACCCTCGCCAGAATCGACGACGCGGAGTTTCGCTTCGCCATCAAGCAGACCGAAAGCAATCTACGGGAGAATCTCGCGAAGCTCGGGCTGGAAAAGACGCCGGCGGGGGATTTCGACGTCCAGCAGACCTCGCTCGTCAAACGCGCGAAGGCGGATTTCGACGACGCCACGCTCGCGCTCAAGCGCATGAAAGTGCTGCACGAGAAGCAGCTTGTCGCGGCGCAGGATTACGACACCGCCGAGACTCGCGCGAAGATGAGCGGCGCGAACTACCAGTCGAGCATCGAGGAGGCTCGCGCGTCGCTCGCCGCCGCCTTCGCCAAGGAGGCGCAGCTCGACACAGCGCGGAAAAAATTGCGGGACACGACGATCGTCGCGCCGCTTTCCGGCTCGATCAGCAAGCGGTCCGTCTCGGCCGGCGAGTACGTCAAGATCGGCACGCCGCTTTTCGTCATCGTCCAGGACAATCCGCTGAAGCTTCGAGGCATGATTCCCGAGCGCTTCGCGCCCGAGGTTCACGCCGATCAGGAGGTTCAGATCCGCGTCGACTCGTTCCCTGACAGCGCCTTCAAGGGCAAGCTGACCCGCATCAGCCCTTCTTCGGACGTGACGAGCCGCTCGTTCCTCGTCGAGGGCTTGGTGGAAAATCCCGACCGCCGCTTGAAGCCCGGCTTCTTCGCGCACGCGGCGGTGACGACGAAAGTCGACCCGAACGCGCTCACGGTGCCGCAGCAGGCGGTGATCTCGTTCGCCGGCGTCAGCAAAGTCTTCGTCGCCGAAAACAACGTCGCGCGCGAGCGCATCGTTCAGACCGCCGGCAGGGTCGGCAGCAATGAGGTCGAGATCGCCTCCGGAGTCAGACCCGGCGAACTCGTGATCATCTCGGGCCTCACGCGCGTCACCAACGGCGGCGCGGTCAAAGTCAGCGGTCCGGTAATGCCGCGCGACGGAGCGCCCCAGCCGTGAGTCTCGCCGATATTTGCATCCGGCGGCCGGTTTTCGCGACCATGCTGATCGCGGCGCTGGTCGTGCTGGGAATCTTTTCCTACCGCGGCCTCGGCGTCGATCTTTATCCCAACGTCGACATCCCGACCGTCACCGTCACGACGACGCTCAAGGGCTCCAGCGTCGAGGAGATGGAGACCGCCGTCACCAAGCCGATCGAGGACACGATCAGCACCATCGACGGCATCGACGAACTGCGCGCCGTAATAAAGGACGGCATCTCGGTGATCACCGTCCAGTTCATCCTGGAAAAAAGCGCCGACGTCGCGGCGCAGGAAGTGCGCGACAAAGTCTCGACCATCCTCTCGCAGCTTCCGACCGGCACCGATCCGCCTGTCATCCAGAAATTCCAGGTCGACGCGATGCCGGTCATGAAAATCGCGGTCTCCGGCAAGCGCAACCTGCGCGAGCTGAGCGAGATCGCGCGCAAGCAGATCAAAGAGGATATCGAATCGCTCCGCGGCGTCGGCCAGGTGATCATGGTCGGCCGGCAGGAGCGCGCGGTTACGATCGACGTCGACCCCGACCGGCTCACGGCCTACAATCTCTCGATTGCGCAGGTGAAGCGCGCCGTCCAGGCCGAGAACGTCGAGGTGCCCGGCGGCCGCGTCGATCAGGGGCGCCGCGAGCTCGTGCTGCGCACGATGGGCCGGATGCCGAGCGCCGCGGCTTTCAACGATCTCATCGTCGGCAACTTCCAGGGCCGGCCGATTCTCATCCGCGACATCGGCTCGGCGGAAAACGGCGTCGTCGAGCAGCGGAGCCTCGCGCGCCTCGACGGGGAGAACGCGGTCCAGCTCATCGTCCGCAAGCAGTCCGGGACCAACACCGTCGAAGTCGTCGACCGCGTCAAGGCCAGGCTCCAGCAGCTCCGCGGCGTGCTGCCGCAGGACATCCGCAGCGAGGTCATCGTCGATCAGTCGCGCTTCATCAAGGCGTCGTACGACGAGGTCAAGATGCACTTGATCCTCGGCGCGCTGCTGGTCGCGTTCACCGTCTTTCTGTTCATGCACGACTGGCGCAGCACGATCATCGCGTCGGTCGCGATCCCCGCTTCGATCATCGCGACGTTCACGCTGATGCGGATCATGGGCTTTACGCTCAACAACATCACCATGCTCGGCCTCATCCTCTCGGTCGGCATCGTCATCGACGACGCGGTCGTCGTGCTGGAGAACATCTTCCGCCACATCGAGGAGCGCGGCGAAACGCCGGCGAGCGCCGCTTCGAAGGCGACGCGCGAGATCGCGCTCGCCGTCATGGCGACAACGCTCTCACTGATCGTCATCTTCGTGCCGCTCGCGTTCATGGCGGGGCGGGTCGGGCGCTTCTTCTCGAGCTTCGGCTCGACCGTCGCCTTCTCCGTCGCCGTGTCGCTGCTGATCTCCTTCACGCTCACGCCGATGCTGAGCTCGCGCTTTTTGAAGCTCAAGCACGGCAACAAGTCTTCAAAGGATAGCCGGTTCTATTCCTGGATCGATATATCCTACGGCTGGATCCTGCGCTGGTCGCTGCGCTACCGCTGGGTCGTGATCGCCGCCGGCATCTTCACGGTCTTCTGGATCGTGCCGCTGTTTTCCGCGATCGGCAAAAATTTCATTCCCACCGACGACCAGAGCGAGTTCGAAGTCATCATCCAGACCCCCGGCGGCTATACGCTGGCGGAAAGCGACCGCCTGATGCGCGAGCTCGAGAGCCGCATCGCCAAACTGCGCGGCGTGACCAATATCATGACGACGATCGGCGACACGACCGGCAACATCAAGTCCGGTCAGGGGGACGTCACGACCGCGGATATCTACGTGCGGCTGACCGATCTCTCGCAGCGCGATTACACTCAGTTCGAGGTGATGGCCGACGCGCGCCGCATGCTTCAGGAATATCCCGACCTCCGCACCAGCGTGCAGGGCGTAAGCTCCTTCAGCGGCGGCGGCGTGCGCCAGACCGATCTCGAATTCAACCTCCGCGGCCCGAGCCTCGAGAAGCTGCAGGAGTACACCGATAAGCTGATCGCGCGCATGCGCGACATTCCCGGACTAGTCGACATCGATACGACGCTCTCGGTGCGCACGCCGGAGCTGCGCACGCTCGTCGACCGCAAAAAAGCGTCGGAGTTCGGCATCCAGATCGAGGATATCGCCGACACGCTCCAGACCTTCGTCGGCGGCGAGCCGATCTCGAAATACAAGGAAGAGGACGAAGAGTACGACGTCTGGCTCCGCGCCGTGAAAGACAAACGCGACGATCAGCAGGCGCTCATGAACCTGACCGTGCCGGGAAGAAACGGCCAACTCGTCCGCATCGCCAATCTCGTCGACCTGAAGGAAGACCTCGGGCCGTCGGAGATCGACCGCTACAACCGCCAGCGCAAAGTAACGATCGTCGCTAACCTGCTGCCGACGCTGCCGCTCGGCGAGGCGGTGCAGAAGATCAACGGCTTCGTGGGCGAGCTCGACCTGCCGCCGAATTACACGGCCGATTTTACCGGCCGCGCCAAGGTGCTGGCCGAGACCGGCCTCAACTTTCTCTACGCCTTCGGCTTGAGCTTGATCTTCATGTACATGGTGCTGGCGGCGCAATTCGAGAGCTTCCTCCACCCGGTCACGATCCTGCTCGCGCTGCCGCTGACGATCCCCTTTGCGCTTTTGTCGCTCATCCTGCTGCGCCAGCCGATGGACATCTACGCGATGTTCGGCCTCTTCATGCTCTTCGGCATCGTGAAGAAAAACGGCATCCTGCAAATCGATTACACGAACACGCTGCGCGAGCAGGGCATGGACCGCGACCAGGCGATCCTCGAAGCCAACCACGCCCGCCTCCGGCCGATCCTGATGACCACGCTGATGCTGATTTTCGGCATGCTGCCGATGGCGCTCGGGCGCGGCCCGGGCGCGGCGTCGCGCGCGTCGATGGCGAAAGTCATCATCGGCGGCCAAGCGCTCTCGCTCTTGATCACGCTCCTGATCACGCCGGTCGCCTACTCGCTGTTCGACGATCTCGGGCGGATCGGCTGGATCACCGGCGTAAGAGAGAAATTCGCGGTCTGGCGCGGGTCGCTGTGGGACAAGGCGACCGGAATTTACCAGCGCGCCAACGGCCGCAGCCGCCGCTCTTAAGGTTACAAGCATTTCATGCCGGGTCTCTCGTTCACCGCCTCGCTCGGGCGGTCGCTGCGTCATCGCAACTACCGTCTCTATCTAACCGGACAGCTCGTTTCGGTCTGCGGCACCTGGATGCAGCAGGTCGCGCTCAGCTGGCTCGTCTATAGGCTCACCGGCTCAGCGGCGCTGCTCGGCGCCGTCGGATTCGCGTCGCAGATTCCCATTTTCGCGCTTAGCCCGATCGGCGGCGTGGTCAGCGACCGCTATTCGTGCCGGCGCATTCTCCTGCTGACGCAGTCGCTCGCGCTCGTCCAGGCGCTGCTGCTCGCCGCTTTGACGATCACCGGCCACGTCCAGGTGTATCACCTGCTGCTTCTCGGCACCGTGCTCGGCGTCGTGTACGCCTTCGACATGCCGGCGCGCCAGACCTTGGTCAACCGGTTGGTCTCCGTGGAGGATCTTCCCAACGCGATCGCGCTCAACTCCTCGATGATCAACGCCGCACGCATCATCGGCCCGAGCCTGGCGGGCATTCTCGTCGCGGTGTTGGGCGAGGGATTCTGTTTTTTATTGAACGCGGTGAGCTACTTAGCGGTCCTGTGGGCGCTGCTCGCGATGGACGTCTCCGAGTCGGGCCGGCACACCCATCACCCGTCGATCGCGCACGCGCTCGCGGAAGGCGTCCGCTATATCGCGGGCGACGCGCCGATCCGCACGCTGCTGATACTTCTAGGAACGTTCGGGCTACTCGGCATGCCCTATACGACGCTCATGCCGGTCTTCGCCGCCAAGGTGCACAACGGCGGCGCCGACGCGCTCGGCGTCATGATGGGCGCGGTCGGCCTCGGCGCGCTTACCGGCGCGCTGTTTCTTGCACGGCGCGCGGAGCTTCGCGGCATCGGCAAGGTCATCGTCGCGGCGGCGGTCGGCTTCGGGCTCGGGGTAATGGCGTTTGCCGCCGCGCCGGTCTTCTCGCTGTCGCTCGCGGTCCTGCTGGTCGTCGGCTTTTGCTGGATGGTCTTGATCGCCGCGGCGAATACGGTGCTGCAGGCGCTCGCCGCCGAGCGCGTGCGCGGCCGCGTGATGAGCGTCTTCTCGATGAGCCTCGTGGGCATGGCGCCGTTCGGCAGCCTGATAATGGGCTTGCTCGCCGACCGCTTCGGCGCGCCGATCGTCGTCGCAGTCGGCGGCGGGTCCTGCGCCGTCGCGGGTCTCTGGTACGCGCGCCTGCTGCCGCGCATCCGCGCCGCGGCGCTGCCGGTGTTGATCGAGCGCGGCATCATTCCCGACCCCTCGGGACCGGCTGAAACGAGTGACGCGGCGGTGATCGCGGTCGAGGAGACGGAGCCAAGCGATCCAGCGCCCCGCGAGTCGGACCGATTAGGGTAGGATCGCGAAGATCCTCAGCGGCGCGCCCGTGCCGCCTTCGATCTTCATCGGCGCGGCGTAGATCATCGCGCCTTTGGCCGGAAGCTTGTCCAGGTTGGCGACGTTCTCGAAGATCGGCACATTCGCGCCGCCGAAGACCTGGTGCACGATGAAGTCGCGCGACGCGCCGTAGTCGATGCTCGCCGTGTCGATGCCCGCCGCGGCTATCTTGCGCTCCTTCACGAGAAATTCCGCGGCTTCTTTCGAATAGCCCGGGAAGCGGAGATTGTCGGTATCGCCTGCTTTGTCGCTGCCGAAATACTGTTGGCGGTCTTTCCAGAATTTTCCCCAGCCGGTGTACATGAGCACGATCGTTCCCGGCGCGATGCGCCCGTAGCGCTTTTCCCAGGTCTGCAGATCGGTTACCTGCAAGCGATAGTCGCGGCTCGCCTTGGCCTTGCCGCTTACGTCAACGACGATTCCCGGACCGATCGTCTTCGACAGCGGCACCTGATCGACCTTCCATTTGCCTTGAGCGAAATGAAACGGCGCGTCCATGTGCGTGCCGACGTGCTCGGCCGAGCTGTAATCGTACGCAGCGTACCAATGGCCGCCCGTCATGCCTTCGGTGTGCTTTTCGAGCTTGAAGCCGTGCGCGGTCGGCCAGTGCTGCGTCGCTTCGTTGAAGGGATAGGTCATATCGACGAGCTTTTTCTCGTCGACGGCGAGCGCAGCCGACGCATAGAGTGACATCAGCAGAACAAAAAGCGCCGTTTTCATGGTCCACCCTGCCCCGGCGCCAATCTCTCCAGCTCCTGTCTTGCGCCGCCGAATTGCGGATTGATGTTCAGCGCGGCCTCGAATTCCTGCCGCGCCTCTTCTCGTCTGCCGAGCCCGGCGAGAATACGTCCGAGCTCATAGTGCGCGACATCGTCGCTCGGGCAGAGCGCGAGTCCTTCGCGATAAAACGACTCGGCCTCGCGGGGATTCTTCGCCGCCTGCGCCTGCTCGAAGCTGCGGAACGCGCGGCGGCAGGCACGCTGCTTTTCTTGCTCGGCCAATTCTTTACGCATGCGGTCGATATCCTCTTCCTGTTGACGGATGATCTCGGCATTGCGACGGATATTCTCGTCTTCGCAGGAGAGCAGTAACAAGCCGAGTAGAGAAACCAGACAAGCGTAAACGAACCGTCCGCTCATTCGCGTTGGTCGCGTTTTTCTTCCAGCGCGAGAAAAATTTTCTCGGCCTTGATCGGCAAATCTTTCACGCGCACGCCGACCGCGTCGAAGATCGCGTTGGCGATCGCCGGCGCGACGGGAATGAGCGCGGTCTCGCCGATGCCCTTGGCGCCGAACGGGCCTTCCTTGTGCGGCACCTCGACGAGAATGGAATCGATCCGCGGCGTATCGCCGAGGGAGGGGATCACGTAGTCGATGAAGTTCGGGTTGATGAGCTGGCCGTTATCGTAAACCAATTCCTCGAAGAGCGCCTGCCCGATGCCGGTGATCGACGCGCCGGCGAGCTGCTGGCGGCAGCCGAGCACGCTGATCGCCTTGCCGACGTCGACGGCGGTGACGTAGCGGAGGAGCTTGAGCTTGCCGGTCTCGCTGTCGACCTCGACCTCCGCGGCCCCCGCGCCGACGAACCAGAACGCGGAGGTCGTCTTCTCGCCGCGCTCGTCGACGGTTTTCGTTTTGACTTGGCCTTGCCCGACGAGCGTGCCGCCGGGCATGCCGAAGCGCTTATGCATCACCTCTTTATAATCGAGCTGCGATTCCGGCAGGCGAATTTTCCCCTGCGCGAATCCGATCTGCTCGGGCGGCACGCCGAAGTCGTCGATCACGATCCGCTTGAGCTGATTTTTCAAGTCCTGCGCGGCGAGCTGCACGGCCTTGCCCATGTGGAAAGTCGAGCGGCTCGACGAGGTCGTGAGATCGTACGGCACGACGTCGGTGTCGACGCCGAGCACCTGGATGCGCTCGCGCGGGATCTCCAGCTCGCGGCCGGCGATCTCGGCCAGCGTCGTCTCGGAGCCCTGCCCCATCTCGATCGTCCCGGCGTAGACCGACGCGCTGCCGTCCTCGTTGAGCTTGACGACCGCCGAGGAGATCGACGGCGTGATCGTCGCCTTGATGAGGCATGCGATGCCCTTGCCGCGCTTGATATGCTTGTCCTTCGCCGGCTCCGGCTTTTCGTCCCAGCCGATCGCGCTCGCGACCTCGGTGAGACACTGCTTGAAGCCGATGCTGGTGAGCCGCTCGCCGGTGACGAAGGTGTCGTTCTCGTCGTAGCCGTTCTTCAGGCGCAGCTTGAGCGGATCGATCTTCAGCGCGTGCGCGATGATGTCCATCTGCGATTCGTGCGCCCAGGCGGACTGCGAGACGCCGAAGCCGCGGAACGCGCCGGCCGGCGGCTTGTTCGTGTAGATTGACATGGAGTCGATCTTCAGATGCGGAATGCGATACGGCCCCGCGGCGGTGTAGCCGGATTTCTTCGCGACGCGCGGGCCGATCTCGGCGTACGCGCCGGTGTCGAGCAGCACCTCGCACTCGCGCGCGACCAGTGTGCCGTCTTTCTTGACCCCGGTCTTCATGCGGATCACCGCGCCGTGCTTGGTGATCGTGTGAAAGACCTCCTCGCGCGAGAGCACGACGCGCACCGGCCGCCCCGCCTTCATCGCGAGCGCGACGGTGAGCGGCTCGACCTTGGGATAGACTTTGCCGCCATAGCCGCCGCCGAGATACGGCACGACCACGCGCACGCGCGCGACCGGCAGCTTGAAGATATTCGCGAGCTGCGTGCGCACGACGAAGGGGTTCTGCGTCGTCGCCCAGACAGTGAGGCGCTGGCCCGGCTCGACCTGTGCGATGCAGGCGTGCGGCTCCAAAAACGCGTGCTGCGCCGCGGGGAGCGTGAACGTGTCCTCAAAGATGTGATCCGATTCGGCGAAGCCTTTCTCGATGTCGCCGCGCCGCAGCTTGAAATGGGTGCAAATGTTGGTGCCCTCCACGGGACGAAGCTCCGCGAGATCGGCGAAGCCGGCTTCGGGAACTTTCACGTAATCGTGCACGAGCGTCGCGTTTTTCTTCAGCGCCTCGTGCACGTCGGTGACCGCGGGCAGCTCTTCGTAATCGATTTCAATGGCCGCGAGCGCTTCTTCGGCCGCTTCCGGCGTCAGCGCCGCGACCGCGGCGACCGGGTCGCCGACGTGGCGCACTTTGTCGACGGCCACGATCGTCTGGTCCTTGAAGACCGGACCGTAGTAAGGATCGAGCGCCGGATGGTCGAGAATGTCGTCGCGCGTGAGCGTCGCGACAACGCCGGAAATTTTCGTGGCCTTCGATGCGTCGATGCGGACGATGCGCGCGTGCGGGTACGGGCTGCGGAGAATGCGGCCATGGCACAGGCCGGGCAGCTTCATGTCGGCGAGATAAGGCGCGCGGCCTGTGACTTTGGCGAGGTAATCGAGGCGGCGGCTGTTCGTGCGCTCTTCCATAATTATAGCCCCGCCGCTTTCTTCACCGCCTGCATGATCTCACCGTAGCAGCCGCAGCGGCAGAAGTTGCCCGCGAGATAGTCGCGGATCTGCTCCTCGGTCGGACGCGGGTTCTCGTCGAGCAGCGCCTTGGCCGTGAGCAGAAAACCCGAGGTGCAGTAGCCGCACTGGAGCGCCCCCCAGTCCATGAAGGCTTCCTGCAGCGGGTGCAGCCTGTCGCCGTTCGCGAGCCCTTCGGTCGTGAGAATTTCCGCGCCGTCCGCGTCGGCGGCGAGGTACGAGCACGCGCTCACGGGCTTGCCGTTTACCAGCAGCGTGCAGGCGCCGCACACCTGCATCTCGCAGCCGAGCTTCGCCGCGGTGAGTCCCAGTTGATCGCGCACGGTATCGAGCAGCGTCGCGCGCGTGGAGACTTCCAGCTCGCGCTCCAGTCCGTTTACGCGGAGGTGAATCGGTTTCTTCATTTAGCTTGGAGCGCGCGCTCGTGCGCCGTTTCCGCCGCGCGCCGCACCAGCACGCGCACGATGCCGCGCTTGAATTTCTCCGAACCGCGGAGATCGCTCGTCGGGCTGCATGCCTCGGCGGCAGCCGACGCCGCCTGCGCGATAATATCCGCAGCGAAACGCTTGCCGGAAAGAATCTCCTCCGCTCGACGCGCGCGCAGCGGCGTCGGCGCGACGCAGCCGAGCGCGACGCGAACGGTATCTAACGTACCGTCGCTTCCGAGCGTCACGCGCACGCAGACGCCGACGCACGGCTTGTCGACGACCGAGCTGCTGGAGAAGCGGATGTACTCGACGCCCGAGCGCGGCGGCAGCGCCGGCACGACGACGTGCGTGAGAATTTCCTCGTCGCCGACGCTCGTATGATAAAAGTCCAAAAATAATTCCTCGATCGGAATCACGCGGCTGCCCGCCGGGCCGGCGATCGCGACGCGCGCGTCGAGCGTCATGAAGACCTGCGCGAGATCCGTGAGGGGCTCGCCGGAGGCGAGATTGCCGCCGATCGTGCCGACGTTGCGCACACGGATGTTCGCCACGTCGCGCTCGACGTGCGCGAAGATGGGAAATTTCTCGCGCGCGACTTTCGAAGTCTCCAGCTCGCGATGCGTCGTGAGCGCGCCGATGACGAGGCCGTCTTTCGCATCGGAGCGAATCCCCTTGAGCTCGCTAATCTTTTTAATGTTGACGAGGGCCTTAGGCTGGAGCAACCCCTGGCGCATGACGATGGAGAGATACGCCCCGCCGGCGTAAGGCCGCGCCTCGCCGCGATACTCTTTAAGCAAAGCGCAGGCTTCTGCAATCGTCTTCGGTTCGAGGTATTCGAAATCTTGCATTGAAATAAGTTCTGGTTTCAAGTTTCAGGTTTTACGTACGGAATTCGTGAAACTTTAAACCTGAAACCGGAAACTAAATGTATTTGATTTTCTCCACTCCCGGAATCAGCACCTTCTCGTACTTGGAACGATCCGCCACCGGCACGGTCGCGTCGATTCCCCAACCGGCGGTCGAGCGCGGCTTGGGCACCGAGGGATCGAGCGTCGAACACGCGAGCCGCGGGATGACGATCAGATCGCGGTCGGGCTGCATGCGCGTGCTAAGCGCCCATTCGACCTCGGTCGGGTTGCGGATATCGATGTCGTCGTCGACGACGGTCACCTGCTTGAGGCCGATGCCGAGCGCGAGCAGCGCGAGAATCAAGTTCCGCGCCTCGTCGTCGTGGCGCTTCTTGATCGAGACGACGACGTGGTGGCGGAAGGTTCCCCCGGGCGTGACGTAGACGTCGCGCACTTCGGGGACGATCTTCATCGCCTCGCGATAAATCACCGCCGCGTTGGCGTATTCGATGAGCGTATGATTTTCCGTCACCGGCATGCCGGTGAGAGCGGTCTGATAGATGGGATTCCTGCGCATCGTGATGGCGGTCACTTTGAGCACCGGTGCGGACTTCGCCTCGCTGTAGCAGCCGGGATATTCGCCGTACGGGCCATCGGGAACGCGCTCGCCGGGAATCGTCACGCCTTCGATGACAATCTCGGCCATCGCCGGCACTTCCACGTCGATCGTCTCGCAGCGGACAAGCTGGACGGGCGCGCCGCGGAGCCCGCCGGCGACGTGATATTCGTCGACGCCGTAGGGCACCTTCGCCTGCGAGCCGATCACAATCGCCGGCTCGACGCCGATCGCGGTCGCGACCTCGAGGCCGCGCTTTTTCTCCTCGGCCTTCAGGATCATCCGCCCGAGATGATGATCCGGCGGCGCCCACAAAGACAGCCGGTCTTTGCCGAGCAGCAGCATGCGGTGGATCGAGAGATTGCGCGCGCCGTTATCGGGATCTTTGCCGACCTGCACGCCGATCGTGACATAGGCGCCGACGTCTTTTCCCGCGTGCGTGACGATCGGCAGCTTATGGAGATCGACGTCCGCGCCGGTCCATTTGATTTCCTTGACCGGCCCAGTCGAGACCGTGGCCGGCGCGATGCGCTTGTCTTCGAGCGTGAGGTAGCGCTCGAGCAGCTGCTCTTCGGGAACGCCGAGACCGAGCGCAATCAGCTTTCGCGTCGCGAAAAGCCCGCCGAGCACGCGCCAGCCGGCAAAGCCTTTGACGTTTTCGAAGAGCAGCGCCGGGCCTTCGATGTCGGAGGTCTTGCGGATGCCGGCCGCGATCTCGTATTTCGAATCGACCTCTTCGGCGACGCGCTTGAGCTGCCCGTGGTCTTCGAGATGGTTGAGGTATCCTCTCAAATCTTCAAACATGCGGCTTCCTATCTGCCTGGGACGGCACGAAATCTTTTAGCCACGTTTGCATCTTCACTGCAACTGTAGGAGCGGCAGGACATCCGCGATAAAACGCTCGATCTGGCCGATTTGATCGCGCGAGGTGAAGCGCAACACAGGCGTCGTGATGCCCATATCGATCCAGCTCTGGATCATCTCGGCGCAGGCCTCAGGCGGGCCGTGCGCGAGCCAAACTTTGATCAGCTCCTCGGAGGGGTAACCCGGGCTGTAGTAGTGCCTGAAATAATCCTTCGCTTCGTCATACGCCGCGCGCCGGCCGTCGTTGATATTGACCATGCCGTGGATCGACGTCTCGAACCGCGACAGATCCTTGCCGACCGCGCGCGACGTCTCCTCGATCGTTTCCCAGCGGCGGCGAAACTCGTCGGGCTCGACGCCCATCGTGATGTAGCCGTCGGCTAGCATCGCGACGCGCTTCATCGCGTTATCGACGACGGCATCGCCAACGATTTTACGATCCGGGCTCACTGCGATCCAGATCGGACAGAATTTTTGCGCCGGCTTGGGCACGACGCGGCATTTCTCCAAAGCATAGAACCTACCGGCATGCTCGACTTCGTCTTCGCTCCAGAGCTTGCGCAAGAGCTCGATGCCTTCAACCATGCGATCGACGCGCTCACTCCGACGCGCGCCGAACGCGCGCAGCTCCGGATCGTGGCCGCCGCCGATGCAGACTCCCAGCACCGTGCGTCCTTTGGAAAGCTGATCGAGGCTCGCCCATTGAATCGCGAGCAGCACCGGATGGCGCACCGGAAAGCTCGCCATGCACATGACGCCGAGCCGTACCTTCTCCGTCCGGGCCGCTGCGGCGCTCAGCATGACGATCGACTCGAGCCGCGGCTTGTGGAGGAGACTGTCGCCGAACCAGACGGATTCGAAAACGCCTGATTTTTCGGCGAGCACTGCGGCCGCCAGGATCGCGTCGATGTCGGTGAGGCCGAAAAGAACGCCGCGATTCGGCAGGCTGAGACCCAACCTGGTAGGCAGCCGGCGCATGACGATAACCCGGCATGACTGTTAGAAGATGCGGCCCGGGCTGTCAACTGCCTTGACAGATTCGATTGGCCGCAGGATATAACGCTTGTTTCCAGGAGGTACGCCATGGCCAAGGACTTGCGCAGCTACATGGACGAATTATTGGAAAAGCGTCCGCAGGACATCGCCGTCGTCGAGCGCGAAATCGATTCGCGTTACGAGGCGACGGCGATCGTCGAGAAATTCGAGCGCGAGAACAAATTCCCGCTGGTGTTCTTTAAAAACATCAAGGGCTCGAAATTTCCTCTGATCATCAATCTCGGCGCGACCTACGAGCGGCTCGCGCTGGCGCTCGGCTCCGCGACGGTGCCGCAGATGGTCAAAGATCTGGCGACGCGCGAGCATAATCCCCTGGCCGTCAAAGAGATCGCCGCGAAAGACGCGCCGGTAAAAGAAGTCATCCTGAAAGGCGATCAGGTCGACCTCGACCTGCTGCCGGTCTTGACCCACAACGAAGGCGACGCCGGCAGCTACATCAATGCGGCGGCGATGATCTGCAAGGAGCGCGGCACCGGCGCGGTAAATGTCGGCATCTATCGCCACCAGAAGCAGGGCAAGCGCCAGCTGGGCGTCATGATCAATCCCGCCAACCACGGCAACTACGTGCGCGCCGAATACGAGGACCACAACGAGCCGATGGAGGTCGCCCTCGCCATCGGCCACCACCCGGCGCTCTTCATGGCGGCGGTGAGCAAGCAGGCCGGCATCGGCCAGGAGCTGGAGGTCGCCGGCGCCTTTATGGGCGAGCCCCTGGAGGTCGTGCGGGCCGAAACGGTGAGCTTGATGGTTCCGGCGCGGTGCGAGATCGTCATCGAAGGGATCGTGCCGCCGCAAAAGCGCCACTACGAGGGGCCGTTCGGCGAATGGCCGCACTACTATTACAAGGAAGGCGAGCAGCCCTACATCGAAGTGACGGCGATCACGATGCGGAAAAATCCGATCTACCAGAGCATCCACAGCGCGCACTTCGAGCACAACATCATCGGCGCTGCGCCTCGGTTGGGCAGCCTGTTCCGCCGCATTCAGGAAGCCGTGCCGAGCCTCGTCGGCGTCAATATGCCGATGTCCGGCGCGGCGCGCGCGCACTGCTACATCGCGCTCAAGAAGCGCGCCGAGGGCGAGCCCAAGCAGGCGGCGATGGCGGCGATCGTGACCGATCCCAACATCAAACACGTGATCGTCGTCGACGACGACATCGACGTCTTCAACGAGACGCAGGTGCTGTGGGCGCTGGCGATGCGCTTTCAGGCCGACCGCGATCTCGTGGTGATTCCGCACGCGCTCGGCTCGCATCTCAACCCGACCGCATACGGCTACGACCGCCTCACGAAGGGGCCGATGGAAACGAAGCTCATCTTCGACGCGACCAAGCCGCTGCCGCCGTACGACTTTCCGAAGGAGGCGAAGGCGCCGGCCGAGGTTCTCAAACGCGTCGATCTCGCGCGCGATACGCGTGGCTACGACCCAGCGAAAGACGACCGGATCATGATCGGACGGTCATAAAAAATTTCGATCGAACGAAAACGAAGAATCACGGGAGGCACCATGAAGCAGCGCGCTTTCATTAGACTCCTGGCTGTTTTCGCCACATTGTCGATCCTCGCGCCTTCTGCATGGGCGCAAACGCCGGAGAAGCTGCACGTCGCCTATACGGTCATCGCGCCCACCCAGCTCAACGTCTGGACCGCCAAGGACATGGGCTTTTACGCCAAATACGGTCTCGACGTTGATCTGGTGCTATTGGTCGGTGCGCCGCTCGCCGTCGCCGCCCTCGTTGGCGGCGAGACGCCGATCGTCCATACCGGCGCGTCGGCGGTCATCACTAGCAATCTCGCCGGCTCGGGGACGGTGCTGATCGCCGGGGCGATCAACCGGTTTCCCTATGTGCTCTTCGTTACCGACGAGATCAAGAAAGTCGAGGACTTGAGGGGCAAGAAATTCGGCGTGAGCCGGATCGGGAGCGCCGACAACGCCGCGGCGATCACAGTCCTGGACAAATTAGGCGTCAAAGAAGGCGAAGTCGCTTACGTCCAGGCGGGATCGATCCCCGCGCGCCTGGCTGCGATGCAGACCAACGCGCTCCAGGCGACGCTGCTCCAGCCGCCGGAGACGCTGAAGGCGAAGGAGATCGGCCTTCGCGCTCTACTCGATTTCACCAAGCTCGACGTCGAATGGCAGCAAAACGGCGTCGCTGTGACGCGCGACTATATCAAGAAAAAGCCCGACACGATTCGCCGCTTCATGCGCGCCTATGTGGAAGCGATCCACTACAATCTGACCAACCCGAAGGGGGCGCAAAAGATATTGCAGAAATATCTAGCGATCAAAGACCAAAAGCCGGTGGAAGAGGCCTACAACGAAGTGGTCGTCAAATTGACCCGCCGGGTGCCGTATCCCACGGAGCCCGGCATCCAGATCTTCTTGGATCAATTGAAGGTGAGGAATCCGAAGGCCGCGCAGGCCAAGCCGTCGGACTTTACCGACGTGAGCTTCTTGAAGGAGCTGGAGGCGAGCGGTTTTATCGATCGGCTTTACAAATAGGACGGGCTACCCAGCTTACTTGTCATAGATCGTGATCGTGAGCGGCTTGCCGCGCCCGCCCTCTGGGCACGCGCTGATGCCGACGAGGCAATCCATCTCGGCGCGCAGATCCATGTGATCGCCGCCCGGTCGCGGGCGCGTCATCGCGTAGCGCATCGAGCCCGTTACGCCGTCGATCACCATCGTTTGAAAAATATTCAGCGGGCTCGGCACGTCGGCTTTCTTGATTTTATAAGACTTCAGCGCCGCGGCGAGATTCTCCCAGCAGCCGTGCTTGGGCGCGACGACTTTTTCACGACCGAGCTTCTTCCAAGTCTCCCCGTAAATCTCGAAGATCTGATCGCCCCATTTCTTATAGAAGGATGTACTGCACATCCCCTTTTCCATGTCGTGCGTGCCTTCGTAGGTGTCCTCGACGATCGTCATCATGACGTTGTTGAATTTCGAGATCAGCAGGTCGCCGGTCGTGACGTAGATTTTGCCCTGGTCGACTTTCGTGCGCGCCTGGTCGAAGCGCTCGTCGACGTCGCGCGCGTTGAAGACGACGAAGTCCGCTGTCGATTCCCCGTGCACGCGCATGATGCGACCCTTTTTTACGATGAAGGCTTTGCCGCTGTTTTTCGGAATGACAGTCTCGCTGCTCGCCATGGATCCTCCCGTTGTGTTCAGATGGTCATACGTCATCCGATTCCGGCGATCAAGCGGAGGATTTTACAGCGAATTTCAAACCATCGCGCTGTATTGACACCTCTGATTTCATGATAGAGAATGCCCGCGATTCATGGAACCGACCGGCCACGGCGCCCGCTCGCGCGACGAGCTCGTCATCCGCATCGAGGGGGTGACCAAAGCGTTCCAGACGCCCGACCGCGGCCGCCTGACCACGCTGGATAACATCAGCTTGAACGTGCCCTACGGGCAATTTATCACTATCGTGGGGCCGTCGGGCTGCGGCAAATCGACGCTGCTCAAGCTCATCGCAGGCCTGACGCCGACCTCCGGCGGCCGGATTCTCTATCAAGGCGCGGAAGTGCGCGATCTCAATACTAAGGTCGGCTATGTACCGCAAGAGAGCAAGCTCTTTCCGTGGCTCACCCTCGAGGAAAACGTCGCCTTCGGGCTCGATTCCAAGCGCTATTCGCGCGAGGAGCGCGAGCGGCAGCTGAAGTACTTCATCGCGCTCGCCGGCCTAGCGGGCTTCGAGAACTATTATCCTTCACAGCTCTCCGGCGGCATGAGCAAGCGCGCCTCGATCATCCGCGCGCTCGCGTACGAGCCGCCGGTGATACTCATGGACGAGCCCTTCGGGCCGCTCGACGCGCAGACGCGCATGGTGCTGCAGGACGAGCTGTTGAAGATTTGGGAGCAGAAGCGCCAGACGATCCTCTTCGTGACGCACGATCTCGTCGAGGCGGTGGCGCTCGCCGACCGCGTCGTCGTCATGACGCACCGCCCCGCGCACATCATGGACGTGATCGACGTGCCGATGAAGCGTCCGCGCAACATCTTCGCCATCCACCGGCAGGAAGGCTTCGACGAGGCCTATACACGGCTGTGGGACATCTTCCGCCACGAGCTGCATATCAAGACGCAATAGATCATGACTATCGGAGCGACGACCAGCGAACGGACGGCGGCGGTGGAGCGGAGCGGCTTTCTCTCCAAGCGCCGCGTCTGGATCGTCCTGGTCCGCGTCGCGTTCGTCGGCGGCTTTTTTCTCCTATGGGAGATCGCTTCCCAGCGTTGGATCGACGCGTTTCTTATCAGCAGTCCGAGCCGCATCTTGACCTCGATGATCGCCGGCTTTCGCTCCGGCGAGCTGATCCAGCACTGCTGGGTCACGCTGCAGGAGATCGCGATCGGCTTTCCCGCCGGCGTCATCCTCGGCATCGGTCTCGGCTACGCCTTCGGCCGCAGCCGGCTCCTCGCGGAGGTCTTCGAGCCCATCATCATCGCTCTCAACGGCATCCCGCGCACGGCGCTCGCGCCGCTGTTTATCGTGTGGCTGGGAATCGGAATCTGGTCGAAGGTGGGCGTTGTTTTCCTGCTCACGTTCTTTCTCAATTTCTTTAACACCTACGCCGGCATGCGCCAGCTCGACCAGGAATACGTCGATCTCGCCCGCCTCATGGGCGCGCGCGGATGGAAGCTCACGTTCCGCGTCATTCTCCCGGCGATCTCGCCGTACGTCTTCACCGGCATCCGCACCAGCATCCCGTTCGCGGTGATCGGCGCGATCGTCGGCGAGTTCGTCGCCGCGACCGAAGGCGTGGGGTTCTTCATCCGGCAGGCCGCGGGTCTGTTCCGCACGGCCGACGTATTCGTCGGCATCATCGTTCTCATGCTTATGGTCATCGCGATTGATAAAGTCGCGGAGCTGATCGAGCGCCGCGCGCTCCGATGGCAATCCACCAGCGAACACGTAAGGATTCAAGGTTAACAGGAGGCCGTATGAGAAAACGCAATCTCAGATCGATCATCGTCTTCGCGCTGATTCTCGCCTTCATGCCGGCTACGGCTCGCGCGCAGCAGAAAGAGATGCCAGAAGTCACCCTTATGACTGCCGTGCCGAACTTCGCCTTTGGCGCGATCTGGGTCGCGGAGCAGCTCAAATATTTCGAGCAGGAAGGCGTGCGCGTTAAAATCACGCCCTCGCCCAGCGGCTCAGTGTGCTTGAACGCGGTGGTCGGCCGCTCGACGAATTTCTGCGCCTCGACCTCCGAGGGCCTCGTCCTGGCGCGCGTCGAAGGCGCGCCGGTCATGGCGATTCAGGCGCACAATCGCGCGATGACCTTGAGCGTCGTGCTGCGTAAGTCGATCGTCGACAAGCTCGGCCTCACGCGCCAGAGTCCGCTGCACGCGCGCCTCATGGCATTGACGCAGTTAGGCACCATCGGGGCGACGGGGCCGGGTGCGGCCTCCGAGCAAATCATTAAATTTTTAGTGAAAAAAGCCGGCGCGGGCTCGACCATTCTCAAGTTCGTTTATATCGGAGCTGCGGAGTTGCCCGCAGCGCTCATGAATGACGTGATCGACGCTTATGCGCTCTCCCCGCCGTCCGCTGAAGTGACAGAGCCGAGCGGCAAGGGCTACGTCCTCATTCCATTGGGTAAAGGGGAAGTGCCGGAGCTGACGGATTATCACTACGAGGTCTTGATGGTGCGCCCCGACTATGTCGAAGCCAATCCGAAGATCGCGATGGCGGTCTCGCGGGCGATCTCACGCGGCGGCGCGCTTTTCCGCACCAAGCCGGAAGAAGCGAAGTCGGCCTTGCGCAGCCATCGATTGTTCAACAAACTGGATCAGCCCGTCTTCGACTTGTCGTACTCGACCGTTGCCGACGCGATGCCCCCGTGGGGCTCCATGAACGCCGCCGGCTGGCAGAAGGTCATCAATTTCGCCACCGGCGCCGGCATCGTCAAAGACTTGGCGCAAGCTCCTTCGAATAAGGAAGGCGTGCTCTGGACGAACAAGTACGTGGGGAAACCTTAGGTAAGTTTCAAGTTTCAGGTTTCTAGTTTCACGATCGGAATCGCATTGGATTTCTTAACCTGAAACCAGAAACTAGCAACTATTTTAGTTTAGCGGCAAGGGAGTCGTAGCTGATTCCCTCGCCGTTTTCTTTGCTCACCGGATAGCCGAGGCCGAGCCAGCCCTCGGCGATGACTTCGCCCGAGGGCGCGCGCATGCCGCCGAATCCGCCCTGCACGCTTGAGACATCTTTATACCCCGCGTCGCCGAGCAGCCGGGCCGCTGCGTCGGCGCGCGGCCCCACCTGGCAGCCGACGACGAGCTTCTTCTCTTTCGGAAAGTGGCGCTCGACGACGCGCACGAAGTCCTCGTTCAGCGTCATGCCGCCGGGATTGGGGAACGCGACGGGAATATTCACCGCGCCTTCGGGATGGCCGGCGGTGAACTCCCGCACGGTGCGCACGTCGATATAAATCGCATTCGGATCTTCTTCGAGGATGTCGTGCGCTTCTTTTACCGAGATTTGCTTGAAGGCCATAAAAACTCCTCAGCTGGGGAGCATTCAGCGATCAGCTAAAAACAATCGAACAAGTCCGGGCTGATGGCTGAGCGCTGACAGCTTCTTCCTACATTCCCACTATATTATATCCCGCGTCGACGTGAAGCACCTCGCCGGTCACCGCCGCCGAAAGGTCGCTCGCGAGAAACAGCGCCGCGCGGCCGACCTCCTCCGCCTCGATGTTGCGCTTGAGCGGCGCGCGCTCGGCGGCGTAATGCAGCATGTCTTTGAAGCCGGAGATGCCGGCGGCTGCGAGCGTCTTCACCGGTCCCGCGGAGATCGCGTTGACGCGGATGTTCTTGGGGCCGAGATCGTAGGCGAGGTAGCGGACGCTCGCCTCGAGCGCCGCCTTGGCGATGCCCATGACATTGTAGTTGGGAACGACCTTCTCCGATCCCATGTAAGTAAGCGTTATGACCGAGCCGCCGCGGCCCTCCATAAGCGCCGCCGCCTCCCGCGTGAGCGCGACCATCGAGTAGGTGCTTACGTCGAGCGCCAAGTGAAAGCCGGCGCGGCTCGTCTGCGCGTACGGATTGGAAAGGTCCTCCTTGTTGGCGAACGCGATCGCGTGGATCAGAATGTCGAGGCCGCCCCAGCTCGATTTAAGAGTCTGGAACACGTGCTTGATCTCTTCGTCCTTGGTCACGTCGCAGGGCAGGATGATCTTCGAGCCGATGCCTTCGGCGAGCGGCCGGACGCGCTTTTCCAGCATTTCGCCGGCGTAAGTAAACCCCAGCTCGGCGCCTGCGGCGTGCAGCGCCTCGGAGATCGCCCACGCGATGCTGCGCTCGTTGGCGACGCCGAAGATGACAGCCTTTTTCCCGTCCAATAGTCCCATCGAACCTCCGAATAGAATACAGGAGCCAGAAATCAGGAGTCAGAAGAGAATGCGATCCGGAGCTTCCGGCTTCTGGATGCTGACTCCTGGATTGTTTTACTTTTTCCTTTTTACTTCTTGTAGTCCCCTCTGCCAGAGCGCCTCGGGCTCGCCGGCCTGCTTCGCCGCCCAGCGCGCCAGCACGAAAAAGAGATCGCTCAGGCGATTGACGTATGTGATCGCCCATTCGCTCACGGGCTCGGAGCGCGAAAGTCTCAGGAGATCGCGCTCCGCGCGCCGGCAGACCGTGCGGCACTGATGGAGAAACGAACCGACTTTACCGCCGCCGGGGAGCACGAATGATTTGAGCGGCGCGAGCTCCTTCTGGCAATGGTCCATCGTGGCCTCGAGCCGCCTCACCTCGGCATCGCCGATGTGGTACATGCCGGGATATTCCGCGTCCGGCGGCGTCGCCAGCTCGCTGCCGAGATCGAACAGCTCGTCCTGAATCTTCGCGAGAACTTCGTCGAGAAAGCGCCGCGCCTTGGCGTTGCGCGAGCGCTCATCGTTGAACGCGCGCGCGAGGCCGATGATCGAGTTGAGCTCGTCGATCGTGCCGTACGCCTCGATGCGCGGCGAATCTTTCGGCACGCGCCGGCCGCCGACGAGCGCGGTGTCGCCTTTGTCGCCGGTGCGCGTGTAAACGCGGGTGATCCGGACCATCGCGGCGGTTAAGCTTTCTTCGCGCTCCGCCAGTAAAAATAGGCCGGTATGCCGAGCCCGACGATGAAGAGACCCCAGACCGTCTCGAGCGGCTTGTGACTGAGCGAGCCCCAGACGATCCAAAGGTGCGTCAGAATGAAGACGACGGGGACGATCGGATACCCCCACAAGCGGTACGGCCGCTTCAGATCGGGCCGCTTCCAGCGCAACACGATGACCGAGCCGACCGTGAGCGCCGAGAACACCGTGATGATGACGCTCACGAACGTGAACAGCGTTCCGAACGTGCCGGTGAGGATCAAAAGGCACGCCCACGCCGCTTGCAAGACGATCGCGCTCACGGGCGTGCCGAAGCGCGGATGCACGCGCGCGAGACTGTGAAAGAAGACGCCGTCGCGCGCCATCGCGTAATAAATTCTCGGCCCGAGCATCGTGACGACGTTGAGCGCGCCGAGGACCGATATCGTGATCAGCGCGGTGATCCAGGTCGAGGTCTCGCGGCCGAACAGCGCCGTGGTCGCCACCTCCGAGACGCGCAGCGCGCCTTTCATCTCCGTCACCGGCACGCCGTAGATATAAATGACGTTGATGACGAGATAGAGCGCGATGACGATCAAGTTCGCCATGAGCAGCGCTCGCGGCAGCGTTCTTTCCGGCTCTTTGACCTCGCCGGCGATATAGATGATCGCGTTCCAGCCCGAATAGGCGAAGACAACCGGAATGAAAGCAGCGCCGAAGAGGCTGAAGTTGCCGATCTTCGACCAATCGAAGAGCGGCTTGAAATGAGCGGTGTCGCCGCGGCCGGTGAAAATTGCCAGCAGGATGATGCCGATGAGCGCGCCGATCTTGATGACAGTGAGAATGTTCTGCGTGGTCGAGCCCTGCCGCACGCCGAGGCAATGCAGCGCAGAGATCAGAATGACGACAGCAATGGCGAAGATATTGCCCGGAGTCACATCGATCGAGCCGCCGGGCAGCGCGGCGTGGAAATAGGCGGCTTCCGATCCGAGAACGGGAAAAAAATACGCCATGAAGCCGGTGAAGCTGACGGCGAGAAAAGCGATCGCGCCTGAAAAGGTAACCAGGAAGGAAGACCAGCCCGAGAGAAAACCCATGAGCTTGCCGTAGGCCTCGCGGATATAGATGTAGTCGCCGCCGGCATAAGGCAGGCTCGCCGACAATTCGGCGCAGGAAAGCGCGCCGGTAAGCGCAAGGGCGCCGCCCAACAGCCACACCAGCAGCACGCCGCCCGCCGTAGGCAGCGTCTCGGCGATCGCACCGGTGGCGAAAAATATGCCGCTGCCGATCATATCGCCGCAGATGATCATCATCGCGTCGAAGAGTCCCAGCTGGCGCTTGAGCCCGGGTGTTTCCATGAGCGCACATTCATAACAGAAACCGCTAAAAAGTTAAAAGCTTAAAGGTCAATGCGCGAAGCAAAGCCGGTTTCTATTTTTTTGGTTTCCTTTGCCCTTTCGCTTGCCTCCGCGGCTTTCTTCGGGTGGGAATCCATGCTAGAGATTTTCCACTAATTGGTCCGGAAAGAGGCGCCGCTTTGGACTGGAAAGACCCCGATATGTTCGAGCTCGTGAACCACGGCAACAAGCCCTTCGGCGTGCGCGTTCCGTCGCTCGTCGTAAGCCGCGGCGCGGGCGATGCCATCAATTTTTTGACGGCGATGTGGTTCTCACCGATGGGCGCCGAGCCGTCGCGCATGGTCGTTGCGATTCTGAAGCGCACGCTCACCTACAAGCTCATTCTCGAGCGCGGCGAGTTCGTCATGAGCGCGCCGACCGACAAGATGATGGACGTGGTCGTTTTCGCCGGCTACATCTCGGGGCGAGACGTGGATAAATGGCAGGCGACCGGCCTGACGGCGGTCGCTCCTGCGAAGTGCACCGTGCCGCTTATCGGCGAAGCGATCGGCAACGTCGAATACCGCTTGGTGCAGGTGATCCCGTTCGGCGACGAGATGGATCTCTTCGTCGGCGAGGTGCTCGCCACGCACATGCGCAAGGGGTGTACGGAGGGCGAGCTGTTCCGCCAGGACGCCGACCCGATGCTGTACATGGGAACGAAGTACGGCGAGGACGGCAAGGCGCTCGGAAAATTCTATACACACATGGGGAAGATCGAGCGCGCGCCCTACGACGATTCTCCCCTGCTTCAGAAGTACTTGAGCCGGCCCAAAATCAAGAGAAAAGCGTGAAGCCCGGCCCTCTTGACTCGCAATAATTATCTCCATAGCTTCGCTATGCTTTTTTGCAGGAGTAAATGGATGCGGTTAGTCCGTACGATCAGAGTAGCTCTAGGGGCGAGTTTTCTGCTGGCGGCATTCTGCGCGCCGGCGATCGCCCAGTCGAACGCCGCCGCCCAGATCATTGAAGGCGCCAAGAAAGAAGGCGCGCTCAGCTGGTACACGTCGATGAGCCTCACCGAGTCGAAGCCTGTCTCCGACGCTTTCGAAAAAACCTACCCTTTTATCAAGGTAACCGTTTTCCGCGCGAGCGGGGAGCAAGTGCAAAACCGGGCGATCACCGAGACCCGCGCGGGCCGCTGGGACTTCGACGTCGCGAGCCTGAGCGAGCTCGGCACGCTGATCGAAAATAAGCTCATCACGCAGTACGTCTCGCCGGAGACGATCCATTACATCAAGGAATTGCAGGACCCGCAGAAGCGCTGGAGCGCGGTGTACCTCAATTACTACGTGCCCGGCTACAACACGCGCATGGTCGCCGAAAAAGACGCGCCGAAGCGCTGGGAGGACCTGCTCGATTCTAAGTGGAAGGGAAAAATCTCCCTCGACCGCGAAGATTATCCCTGGTACGTCACACTGCTCGCCGCGTGGGGGCGCGAGCGGACCGATAAATTCATGCGCGCGCTCGCGAAGCAGGATATCCAGTGGCGCAAGGGCCATTCGCTCATCGCGCAGCTCATGACCGCCGGCGAGTTCCCGCTCGGCATCGTCTACGCCCACCGCGTCGAGTCGGACAAAAAGAAGGGCGCCCCGCTCGAATGGGTCAACACCGTCGATCCGATCGTCGCGTCGCTCCATGCGGCCGGCCTCTCCGCCAAGGCGCCGCATCCCAACGCGGGCAAGCTCCTGATCGATTTCATGCTAACGAAAAACGCCCAGGAGCTGTTCCGCGGACTCAATCGCGTGCCGGCGCGTCGCGACGTCGAGCCGCCTTCGCCGAAGATGGATCAGAGCAAGCTCAAGATTCGCGTCGTGCCGCACGACACCTCGACGCGCTACAACGAATACGTCAGCGAATTCCGCACGATCTTCGGGCAGTAAGAACGGGCAAGGAGATTCGCCATGGTTGAAAATAGGATCCGCATCGCCGCTTTCGCGCTGGCGTCGCTGCTGGCGGCTGCGCCGGCGCTCGTCGGCGCAGCTTCCGCTCCGCTGCCGAAGTCGACGCAGGACGATCTTAAAAAACTGAAACTCGATCCTTCGATTCTTTCCGATCTCGACAAAGAGCTGACGGTTCCCCAGAGCTGGATCGACGGCGCAAAAAAAGAAAAACGGCTCCGCATTTTCTCCACCTTCGATCCGCCGCAGGCGGAGGTCGTCCTGCGCGCCTTCAAAGAGCGCTATCCTTACATTGCAATCGAGTACAACCGCGCGAGTCACGAAGACCGCGCGATCCGCACGCTCGTCGCCTTTAAAAACAAGAAGAGCGTGACCGACGTCCTCACCGGTCTCGGCGGCAGCTTTTTTATGTACCGCGAGATCGGCGCGATGGAGGATTTGAGAAATATTCCCAACATCAAGAACAATCCGCCGGGCACCGTCGATCACGAGGGCTTCTGGGTCGGCATGCATATGCGCTACTGGTGCATGGCGTACAACACGCGGCAGATCAAGAAACAGGACGTGCCGCGCAAATGGGAGGATTTTCTCGCCAACCCCATATGGCGCAACGGCAACCTGGCGCTCGGGAACCGCCCGCAGCTTTGGGCGCTCCAGCTCTGGAAAGCCAGGGGGGAGAAATGGACGAAGGATTTCCTCAGCAAGCTCTTCACCGACGTCAAGCCGCAGCTCCGCCGCGAGGGCGTGAATGCTATACTCGAGCTTCTGGCGGCCGGCGAGTTCTACGGCAGCATTCCCTCCGCCGAGTACCGCACGTACCAGAAGACGCTTGACGGAGCGCCGGTCAGCTACACCTGCCCCGAGCCGGTGCCGGTCGCGGTCTCGGAAATGGCGATCCTCAAGGGCTCGCCGAACATCAACTCGGCGCGGCTGTTCGTCAACTGGTTCCTCAGCAAGGAAGGACAGATCTCGCAGTATGTCGCCGACTACGCACCGCCCGTGCATAAAGGATTACAGCGGAAAGAGCTGCTGCCCTTCGCCGATCAAATAGTCGGCAAGGAAGATGCGTTCCGCGATCCGGCGCTGGAACTCGAGGTGCAGCCGAAGCTCCTCGAGTTCTGGGACCAGCTCTGGCTCAAAGGCGGCGGCCGCCGCCGCAGCGGCGGACCTGGATGAACGAATCGCTCCGTATTAGTCTCTGGCAGCACGGAATCTTTCTCCTCGTTCTATTCCTCGTGCTCGCGCCGCTCTCCTTTTTAATCCTGGGGAGCTTCAGCACCGCGCGGCTCCCGGGCGATTTTTCGCTCCACACCATGGGTCTCGTGAATTACATCAGCGTTTATGCCGACGCTAGCACTCTCGATCTGTTTGCAAATACCATCATTTATGTCGGCGGCAGCGCGGCGCTGGGCATCGTGCTCGCCGTCGCCCTTGCGTGGCTGGTCGAACGGACGAACATGCCGGGCAAGATTTTTCTTTATGCCGGCGTGCCGACAACGCTCGCGATGCCGGGAATGCTCCAGGCGATGGCGTGGGTGCTGCTGTTCAGCCCGCGCATCGGCTTCGTCAACACGTGGATGAAGGATATTTTCGGACCCGGCGCTCCGGTGATCGACGTGTACACGCTCGAAGGTATGATCTGTCTCGAAGGAGTTCGGCTCGTGCCGACGGCGTTCCTGATGCTGGTTCCGCTCATGCGCAGCATGGACCCGTCGCTCGAGGAGGCCGCCGCCGTCTCCGGTGCGCGGCCGGCGTCGACGCTGCGCAAAGTAACGCTCAAGCTGCTCGCCCCCGCGCTCGTGGCGGTCATGATTTATCAGGCGATGACGGCGCTGGAGGTGTTCGAGATTCCCGGCATCCTTGGGCTGCCGGCGGGCATCTACGTCTTCAGCACGAAGATTTACGCCATCGTGCGCACGGCGACGTTCATGCCGGTCTACGGTCAAGCGAACGCTCTCGCGATGGTCTACGTGTTGATCGCGGTCGCGACGACGGTGCTGTATACGCGGCTGATCAGCCGCGCCGAGCGCTACACGATCGTCACGGGCAAAGGCTACCGGCCGCGCCAGTTCGATCTCGGCCGGTGGCGAATTCCGGCGTTCATCGCCGCGCTGTTCTTCCTGTTCATTTCAATTGTTCTGCCGTTCGTGGTTTTTCTCTACGCGTCGTTCCTGCCCTATCTTCAGGCGCCTTCGGCGGCGGCATTTAAGGTAATGACGCTCAAGAACTATCGCCTGCTCGCCGAATACGGCGAGGTTGGCTCCGCGCTCAGAAACACTTTTATGATGGTCGTGACCACGGCAACGGCGACTGTCGCGCTGTCCTTCGTGGTCTCGCTCGTCGTGGTCCGAAGCAAGTTCTGGGCACGGAAGCTTCTCGACCAGCTCGCGTTCGTGCCGCACGCGATTCCCGGCATCGTCATGGGCATCGCGTTTTTCTGGCTGTTTCTGAAGCTCGACTTTCTGCCGCTCTACGGCACGATCTGGGCGATCTCGATCGGCTTTACGATCAGCTTTCTCTCCTACGGGACGCGCTCGATGAACGCTGCGCTGCTGCAGATTCATAAAGAGTTGGAAGAAGCCGCCTACGTGAGCGGCGCGCCGCCGTGGCGCACGATGTGGCGCGTCTTCGTGCCGCTCATGATGCCGACGTTCGTCGGCGTCTGGATCTGGGTCGTGCTGCACGCCGTGCGCATCGCCGGCATGCCGCTGATTCTCGCCGAAGGACCCGGCAACCAGGTCCTCGCGATCCTGATATGGAACATGTGGGACGAAGGCTACGTTCCCGCGGTCGCGGCGATCGGGACGCTGTTGATGATCTCGCTCCTGTTGCTGACGGTCCTCGTCCGCATCATCGGCTTCCGCCGGCACGCGATGCAGATGGTGGGCGGATGATCCGCATCGAAGATCTGCACGTCCGCTACCAGACCGAGCGCGGCGAGGTCTACGCCGTGCGCGGCATCGATCTCGACGTCAAGCAGGGGCAGTTCTTCACGCTTTTGGGTCCGAGCGGCTGCGGCAAGACCACCACGCTGCGCTCGGTCGCGGGCCTTGAGAGGCCCTACCAGGGCGAGATCGTCGTCGGCGACCAGCTCGTGCTCTCATGCCGGCGCAATGTCGTCGTGCCGCCGTACAAGCGCGATATCGGCATGGTTTTCCAATCCTATGCGATCTGGCCGCACCTGAACGTCTTCGAAAACGTCGCGTTTCCCCTGCGCGAGATGAAAAAATCTTCGAGCGGCGACATCCGGAGCCGGGTGCGGAAGGCGCTCGCCCTTGTGCAGCTCGACGGCCTCGAAGACAGGCCGGCGCCGTTTTTGAGTGGCGGGCAGCAGCAGCGGCTGGCGCTCGCGCGCGCATTGGTGAAAGAGCCGCGTGTCTTATTACTCGACGAGCCGCTCAGCAATCTCGACGCGAAGCTCCGCGAGGAGACGCGCTTCGAGCTGCGCGAGTTGGTCAAGCGCCTCGGCATCACGACACTCTACGTAACGCACGATCAGCTCGAGGCGCTCACGATGTCGGACGTGATCGCGGTCATGGACGGAGGCCAAATCGTGCAGCGGGGCACGCCGCACGATATCTACGCCGCGCCCAAGAACCGCTTCGTCGCGAGTTTCATCGGCCTCAGCAACTTTCTCGAAGGGCGCGTGAAAGCGCTCGGCGCTCCGGGGGAAGTCGAAACGTCGAGCGGCGTCATCAAGTGCCTGCTGCCCGACGGCGCCGCCGCCGGCGACGAGGTGATCGTCGTGATCCGCCCCGAAGACGTGACGCTCAACGACGGCGCCGCGGGCGCGAACGAAAACATGCTCGAAGGCAAGATCGAAGCGATCGTCTTCATGGGCGATGCGCTGGAATGCCAGGTCGCCGTCGGTGCAAAGGCGATCCGCCTGAAGCTCCATCCGTCGTCGGCTGTGGCGAAAGGCTCGACTGTGCGCCTGAAGCTTCCGGCTGCGAGTTGCCGCGCCGTCCGCGCTTGAAGGCGGCGGCATCCTTATCTATAGTCAGTTAGTTTCCCCGCAAGGAGGACGATGCATGAAGCTCAAGCGCGTGGATCATCTCGCGTTCGTCGTCACCGATCTGGAGCGCTCGGTGAAATTTTACCGCGACGTCTTCGACGGCGAAGTCGGCCGCAGCCGCGGCCAGAACGAAAAGGACAAGGCGGCGAAACGCTCGCAGCATACGCTCGTCACGGTCGGCAACTTCGGCTTCGATCTGTTCCAGATGGAGCCGGGCGATCCGCCGAAAACCGACACGCGTCATCTCCACTTCGCCTTCGAGATCGATCCCGCCGACCTCGACAAGGTCGAAGAGCAGCTCAAGCGCATGGGGATTCCCTACGACGGCCCGAAGGGGCACGGCGGCGGCTCCGGCCTCTCGATCTATTTCAACGACCCCGACGGCTATCAGCTCGAAGCGACCGCGAAGTTTCCCGATCCCGCAGCCTACGAGGCTGAGATCCGCCGGCGCGGCGCGAGCTACGGCGGCATGGGCAATCAATACCAGTGGAAAAACAGCTGAGCCACTTGTAAACAATCACACGCAAGGGCGGGTTTGAAACCCGCCCTTGACGTTTTTAGGGAGTCGAAGATGGCGGAACTTTATCCTTATCCACGTTTTTCGATCGCCGAGCGCGACCGGCGCTGGCGCGCGGTGCGCGAATTGATGCGCCGCGACCGGCTCGACGTCATCGTCACGCCGCAGAACACCGGCCATTCCATGGATTACCAGGCGAACACGCGCTATCTCACTCACGTCGGCGGCGGCGGCGACTCGGACATCGCCGCCGTCTTCCCGCTCGAAGGCGAAGTAACCGCGATCGCGACTTCGGCGGCGCCGCGCTGGCCGACGGTCCAGGACTGGACCACGGATGTGCGCGAGGCGCGGCGTAATTACGGCCCGGTGATCGTACAGCGGCTAAAAGAGCTCGGCGTGGAGCGCGGGCGCATCGGCATCACCGGCTTGGGCGAGACCGAAGGCACGCGCACGCCCGAAGGAACGATTTTTTACGGCACTTGGAAAAATATCCGCGAAGGTCTGCCGAACGCGACGCTCGTCGACGCGACGGATATTCTGGCGGAAGTCCGCTACACGAAAAGCCAAGAGGAGATCGACGCTCTGGCAAAGTCGATGGAGATTGTCGAAAAAGGCATCGAGGCGAAGATCAAGGCCGCGCGGCCCGGCGCGCGCGACTGGGACGTGTGGGCGGCGGCGCAGTGCGCGCTCATGATGAACGGCTCGGAGATGCCGGTGCACTGCAACTGGGTCTCGGGAAAAAATCCCGTGCGCACGCTCACGCGCCCGAGCATGCGGCTGCTCGAGCGCGGCGATCTGATTATCAACGAGATCGAGGCGTCGTGGATGGGCTACCGCTCGCAGGGCGTGCAGCCGGTTTTCGTCGAGGTCGCCGACCCGACGCATATGGAATTGATCAAAGTCCAGCGCGAAGTCTTCAACCGTGTCGCCGAGGCGCTGAAGCCGGGCGTCACGGTGGCGCAATTGGCCGAGCTCACACGTAAAGCGGGCGCCGAAGCGGCGCCGAAATCGGGCCCGGCGGCGAACGCCAAGGCCGACCTCACGATGCACGGCCGCGGCGCCGGCGACGACGGGCCGATCATCACCAACCACGCGCGCAGCCCCAAGCAGCTCGCCGTCGCGCTCAAGGAAAATATGGTCTTCATCTGCAAGCCCTCGGCCGTCACCGCCGACGGCAAATCGATCTGCACGTGGGGCGACACCGTCGTCGTCACGCCGAAAGGCGCGCGAAGATTGGGAAAGAGGCCGCACGATCTGGCGGTGGCGAAGGGATAAAAGCTCGCGGAGTCCGATGTGAGATGTAGCGTTCAGGCGGCGACTATAAGTCTCGTTCTCCTCGCCGCTTCTCTCGCCCTCGCCCAAACGCCCTCTACCGTACCTGCCGGCGCCGAAGTCTTCATCGGCGCGCCGAAACGAGTGCCCGACGGTCTGGTGACCGCGCTAAAAACCCGGCTGGCGAAAAGTCCCGACGTCGCCGAAGCCTCTCTCGCGATGATCTATGTGAAGCGCGAGGGAGAGGTGCCGCATTTCCTGCTTTTTCTAAAAATGGATGACACGCCGGATTTCGTCAAAGACTTGATCCGTAACGATCTGGGCAACGCCAGCAAAGCGTTTCTCGCCGATGATGAATCGGTCGATATCATGACCGACAACTCGCCGGCCGCTTCGGCGGCGGTCGCACAGGTCGTGAAACCGTTCTATATCCGTGGGAAAGAAGACAAGAAGTAGTTCTTTATGCTCGCGTTTTCCACGTCCACGCAAGCAACCCCACGGCGATAACCGTCATCACCCAGCCGAACCAGTCGCCGTATTTCACATACGGCGTCTTCCCTTCCAGAATCTCGACTTTCGCCCTCAGCACGCCCGGCTTGAAGATCGGCAGCTCATCCACGATCTCGCCGCGGGCGTTGATCACCGTCGTGAGTCCCGTGTTGGTCACGCGGACGAGCGTGCGGCGCGTCTCGATGGAGCGAAGCTGCGACAGACGCGCGTGCTGGTACGGCGCCACGGTGCGGCCGAACCACGCATCGTTCGTCAGATTGACGAGGAGGTCGGCGCCTTTTTCGGCGACGGCCTGACGCGCGAATTCCGGCATGATGTCCTCGTAGCAGATCAGCGGCGCGGCTCTGACGCCGCCGGCGGCGAGCGTCACGGGCCCCTCGCCGCGCGTAAAGCCCGCGCCGATCGGCGGCGCGAAGGGAATTCGGCTCACGATCGGCGCGAACGGGAGGTATTCGCCGAACGCGAGCAGCGCCTGCTTGTGATAACGGCCGAGCGCCCGGCCGGTGGAATCGATGTGAAACGCGCTGTTGTAGACTTTCATGTCCGGCGTTCGCGGCTCGCCGCTGAAGCTCTGCACGCCGAAAATCAGCGTGCTCCCCGGCGGCAGCGACGGGACCAGCTCCGGCGGCAGCTTCTCCGCGTCGTCAGGAATCCACAGCTCGATCGCGCTCTCCGGCCATAGATACAGCGTCGCGCCCGGGGTCGCGCGCGTGAGATCGAAGTAGGGCTTCATGTTCTCTTGCATGAGCTCGGGCTTCCACTTGGTCGTGATGTCGACACTTCCCTGGACCGCGGCGACATCCAGCTTCGGCGCGGCGCTCATCTCCGCAGCGACCTGCCTGAGCCGCACGCCGCCGTAAAGAAGATTGCCTGCCAACACGGCGGCGCAGACGGCGGCGGCGGCGAACGCCTTACCGCCGCGCGAAAACAGCAGCGTGTAGACCACGGCGCTCGCCCACGCGAGCAAAAAGCTCGCGCCGTACGGTCCGACGAGGTCGGCGGATTGCAAAAAAACCGCGAAGCCGGACTGGCTGTTGGCGAGATGCCACGGGAACAGCTGCGGCGCGAAAAATTCGATGCCGGTCCAAAGAATCGGCGGAAAAAGCCCGAGCGGCCCGATGCCGCAGAAAAAAAGCAGCAGGCCGAAGAAAGCGATGTAAAGAGAATTGAGCGCGGCGAAGCCGAGCAGCACGATCTCGCTCAAGCCGAGCGGAATGCCGCCGAAAACGCGCACGGTGTGATCGACCCAGAAAAATCCGATCAGGTGCGCGATCCCGCCGGCGAGCCACGCGAGCAGAAAAGCCTCGCGCGGCCGCTTCACACTCAAAACCGCCCAATAGAGCGGAACGAACGCTATCCAGGCGAGCGGAAAGAGAGCCGGCTGAAGAAACGGCGCGGCGAGCAGCGCGCCCGCCAAGACGGCGGCTATGCCGCTGCGTGCGCGGCGCTCAACCGTGGTTGTCGCGGCGGCCGTGTCAGACATAAATAGCGCCATGAAGGTTTCAAAATTATCACATGAAAGCCGGCGAAAATAGCGCGACGATTTTGCCTCCATTCGTGTTGACACGATGATCGTTCATATATAAAACTTCAAAGTCGTAAGAAATGAAAATTTCACACCTCATCGCTTTGCTTGCCGTATGCCTGATCGTCTCATCGCCGGCCTCGGTATCTGCCCAGTCGTGGGAGAAAGTTGTCGAAGCGGCGAAAAAAGAAGGCAAGGCCGTGGTCTCGATTCCCGCCAGCGCCGAGCTCAGAAAACTGATCGAAGAAGGATTCAAGAAGCGCCACAGCGGCATCGATTTGGAGCTCGTTCCGGCGCGCGGCACTTCGATCACCCGGCGCATCGTCGAAGAAACGAAGGCCGGCGTGCGCAATTTCGACATTCATATCGGCGGCACGAATTCGATTATCAACGGCCTGCTCGACGAAGGCGTGCTCGAGCCGGTCGAGCCTAATTTCATTCTTCCCGAGGTGAAAGATCCGAAGAACTGGTGGGGCGGCCACATGTGGGTCGATCGCGCGAAAAAATACGTCTACAACTTCCAGGCCTATTTGACCGAGAGCACGTGGCGGAACGAGACGCTCGCGAAGGCGGAGGAATTCAAAACCCTCGACGATCTCTTGAATCCCAAGTGGAAAAACAGGATCGGGATTCTCGACCCGCGGACGCCGGGAGCGGGCGACTCGAACTGGGCGTTCCTCTGGCAGGTCAAAGGCGAGGAATATCTCAAAAAGCTCGCGGCGCAGAATCTTTCGCTCGGCCGCGATCAGCGGGTGCTCGGCGAAAGCCTCGCCAAGGGGAAAATCGCGATCGTGCTTGGCCTCACCTATTATTCGCTGCTCCCCTTCATCAACGCGGGCCTGCCGGTGAAACCGATTCAGCACCTCAAAGAGGGCACGTTCGGCACCGGCGGCAGCGGCAATCTCTGCTTGGTGAAGAATCTGCCGCATCCGAACGCCACCAAAGTCTTCGTCAACTGGCTTCTGACGAAGGAAGGCCAGGAAGTCACCACGAAGGCGATGGGGCAGGCGACGCGGCGCCTCGACGTCGACACGAAGTGGCTGAACGAAATCGGCGTGCTGCCGGCCAAAGATCACCTCTCCGTCAAAGACTATCTCGAAGTGGAAAATCAGTCCGAAGAGAAGCTCGAAAAAGTACGCGAGCCTGCGATCAAGTTAGCGCATAAACTGTTCAATTAAAGCGCGAATTCATGTCTCAAAGTTATTACGGCGATCTGCGCGATTTCCTCGCCGCGCTCGAAAAGCGCGGCAAGCTCCACCGCTGGACCCGGCCGGTCAATAAAGACAGCGAGCTGATGCCGCTGATGCGCCTGCAATACCGCGGACGCAGCGACGACGCGCGCCAGGTATTTCTGTACGAGAACGTCGTCGACGGAAAGCAAAACCGCTATGCGATGAAGGTCGTGACCGGCATGTACGGCTCGTCGCGCACGATCGTCGGCCTCGGCATGGGCTGCGACGACCCGCAGGGAATTTACGAGAAGTGGCACCACGCGGTCACGCATCCCATCGCTCCGGTCAAGGTCGACCGCGCGCCGGTGCATGAAGAGGTTCACGCCGGCGCCGAGCTTGAGAAGACCGGCCTTACGATGCTGCCGGCGCCGGTCGAAGAGCCCGGCTTCAGCGGCGCGATCCGCGTCACTTCACCGATCCTTACGCAGGATCCGCAGACGGGCATGCGCAACGTCGGCATGTATAGCGGCCACTTTTTTGGGCCGGATAAATTTCTCGCCGGCATCGCGCGCGTGCACGACGCAATGCTCTACCATTTCCCCGTCGCGCGGCGGCGCAAAGAGCCGCTGCCCGTCGCGGTCTGTCTCGGCGCCCTGCCGGACATCGCCTACGTCGCCGCCGCGAATATTCCCTACGGCGTCGACGAACTCTCCGTCGCCGGCGCGATCCGCGGCCGGCCAGTCGAGCTGGTGCGCTGCAAGACGATTCCGCTCGACGTGCCGGCGGAGGCGGAGATCATCATCGAAGGCGAGCTTTCAACCGAAGAGGCGGTCCGCGAACGCGCCTTCAGCGACTATCCGGGCTATCTTATGGCCGAGCACGCGCTCAAGCAGGTGGTCAAGGTGAAAGCGATCACCTGCCGCAAAGGCGCCCTGTTTCCCGCGATCCTCGTCGGCCTGCCGCCGAGCGAGTCGAACGGCATCTCGCGCACGTGTCGCGAGATGATGCTCGATAATTATCTGAAATACGGCTGCGGCATTCCGGAAGTCCTCGAAGTGAGCTGCCCCGAGATGGGCGGCGGCTGGAACTGGTGGGTGATCCGGATGAAGAAGACTCACCCGAGCAAGCCGCAGCAGGTGCTGCACGCCGCGGCGAGCATGGGCACGACGAACAAAGTCATCATCGTCGTCGACGAAGACATCGATCCCAAAGATCCCGAGATGGTGATGTGGGCCATGAGCTTCGCGATGCAGCCGCATCGCGACGTGCAGATCACCACTGGCAGGTCTCCCCTGCTCGATCCTTCGGCGCATCCACTCATGACCAAGCCCGAGGACCGCCACTTTCCCCCACCGATCGGCTGCTCGGGCATGCTGATCGACGCGACGCGCAAAGGCCCGTACCCGCCCGTCGGCGTGCCGAAGAAGCGCTTCATGGAGCGCGCGCTGGAGATCTGGCGCGAAGAGCACATGCCGGAATTGGCCTTGAGAACACCCTGGTACGGCTACCCGCTCGGCATGTGGACCGAGGAAGACGACGCCGTAGCCGAAGCCGTCGCCGCCGGCGATTATTTCTACGGCAGAGACCACAAAGAGTCCGGGAAAAAATGAAGCGCGACACCAGCTACGAAGCCTGGATGAAAAAGCAGGGCGTTCCGATCGTCGAGACGCACGGCGTCGAGGACGTGGGCGAGCTACCGCTGAAGCCGTGGGCGCGCACCGGCGGGCGCGGCGCGTTCATCCAGCTGAAAGGCATGGAAGGCTTCACCGGCATGTACGTCAGCGAGATCCCGCCCGCAGGCGCGCTCGCGCCCGAGAAGCACCTCTACGAAGAATTGATTTATGTGCTCCAGGGCGCCGGCTCTACGGAGATATGGAGCGCGGACGACGGCACATCCAAGCTCCACTTCGAGTGGCAGCAGGGAAGCCTCTTCGCGGTGCCGCTCAATACTTGGCACAGGCTCTACAACGGCAGCCGCGGGCCGGCGCTCCTGCTCTCGGTCACGAGCGCGCCGATCATGATCGACCTGCTGCATGACGAAGACTTCGTCTTCGGCTGCGACTATCGCTTCGATCAGCGCTACGACGGCCGCGCGGACTACTTCACCGTCTCGGACAAGCGCGAGGAGCGCGGCGGGTTCATCTCGTGGGAGACGAATTTCATCGCTGACGCGCGCAGTGCGCTCGTGGATCCGTCCGAGGCGAAGGGCGCGGGCGTGCGCATCACGTCCTTCGATATGGGCGGCAGCACGCTCGTCGGCCACATCGCCGAGTGGCCGGTCGGCCGCTATCACAAGGCGCACTTCCACCAGGGTGGCGCGATCCTTCTAATACTGCGCTCACAGGGCTACACGCTCATGTGGCCGCAGGAGGCGGGCGAGCGGCCGTACAAGAACGGCCACAGTAAGGAAGTCGTGCGCGTCGACTGGCGCGAAGGCAGCGTGCTGAGTCCGCCGACCGGCTGGTTCCACCAGCACTTCAACACCGGCGCCGAGCAGGCGCGCCAGCTCGCGTTCCGCTACAGCGGCCAGTCGGGCAAATATCTCTTCGGCATCGGCAAGGCGCTCAACCGCGAAGGCGTGCGCACCAACACGCGCCAAGGCGGCACGCTGCTCGAATACGAGGATGAAGACCCGCAGATCCGGCGCGACTACGAAGCCGCGCTCAAAAAAACCGGCGTCGCGATGGAGATGCCGCCGCTGACCTACAGCAACCGATCATGACACAACGTATCTTATTTCTCGCGGCTATTTTATTTCTGATCGCGCTCACGCCATCGCTTGCGCCGGCGCAGGCCAAGCCCGGCGAATGGGAGCGCATCGTCGAGCTCGGGAAGAAAGAAGGCAAGGTCGTGGTATCGATCCCGGCGACGAGCGAGCTGCGCCAGGCGGTCGAGGACGGGTTAAGAAAACGCTACGGCATCAACGTGGAATCGGTGCCGGCGCGCGGCACGACGGTCACGCGCCGCATCGTCGACGAGACCAAAGCGGGCATCCAGTATTTCGACATTCACATCGGCGGCAGCGAATCGATCGTGACCGGGCTCCTCGCCGAGAATGTTCTCGAGCCCGTCGAGCCGTACTTCATCCTCCCCCAAGTAAAAGATCCGAAGCAATGGTGGGGCGGCCACATCTGGATCGACAACGCGAAGAAATATATTTACGCGTTCCAGGCGTACCAGACCGAGAGCCTCTGGCACAATACCGAACTCGTCAAAGCCGAAGAGATCCGCTCGTTCGACGATCTGCTGCAGCCCAAATGGCAGGGAAAGATCGCCATCCTCGATCCGCGCACGCCGGGCTCCGGCGCGTCGATGTGGTCGTATCTGCGCGCCGCGAAAGGCGAGGAGTATCTGAAGAAGCTCGTCGCGCAGAAGCTTCAGGTGGGCCGCGATCAGCGCCTGCTGGCGGAAAATCTCGCGAAGGGGAAAAGCTCCGTCGTGATCGGCGTCACCTATTATTCCCTCGCGCCGTTCATCAAGGCGGGCCTGCCGGTGAAGCCGCTGCCGAATCCGCGCGAGGGCGTTTATGTGAGCGGCGGCAGCGGCCATTTGACGATCATCAAGAACCCGCCGCATCCGAACGCGACGAAAGTCTTCGTCAACTGGCTGCTCAGCAAGGAGGGCCAGGAGGCATTTTCGCAGGCGATCGGCCAGGCGACGCGCCGCCTCGACGTCGACACCCGCGGGCTCAAAGCCTACGGCATGCTCGCGGCGAAGGACGGCCTCACGCTCGATCAATATTATAAGCTCGAGAATCAGTCGGAGAAAAAAGTCTACGAGATGCGCGACCCCGGCGCGGATCTGGCAAGGAAATTATTAGATTGAAAAACGTTTCAGGTTTCACGTTTCAAGTTTAAAGATCAAACCTGCCTCCTTGAAACCTGAGCCAGAAACTTGAAACGTGCGCGTCGCAGATAGGCAGTTCGCGCCGCATCACAGAAAGAATGAGGGCAAAAATGAGTTATACCGATTTGCGCCAATGGATCGATGAAGTGGACAAGCTCGGCGAGCTCTCGCGCATCGACGGCGCCGATTGGGATCTGGAGATCGGCGCGCTCACGGAGTTCGCCGGCCGCGGGCGCGGAGCCTCGGCGATCCTCTTCGACCACATCAAGGATTATCCCGCCGGCCGGCGCGTGCTCGTCGGCATGATCGAGTCGCTGAAGCGCGCCGCGCTCACGACCAATCTGCCGACCGATATCACGCGCGACGGGTTCATCGCCGCATGGAAGCAGCGCCTCAATAGTCCCACGCTCATCCCGCCGCGCTTCGTCGACCGCGGGCCGGTAATGGAAAACGTCTTCACCGGCAACAAGATCGACGTGCTCTCGCTGCCGGTGCCGCGCTGGCACGACCGCGATGGCGGACGCTACATCGGCACCGCGCACGTCGTGATCACGCAGGACCCCGACGAGGGCTGGATCAACATGGGAGTCTACCGCGTCATGGTCCACGACCGCGACCGCCTCGCGCTCTACATCTCGCCCGGCAAGCACGCGCGCATTCACCGGCAAAAAAACTTCGACCGCGGCAAGCCGATGAAGGTCGTGATCGCCTTCGGCGAAGACCCGCTGCTCTTTCTGCTCGCCTCGCGCGCGCTTCCCTGGGGATCGCAAGAGCTCGACTACGCCGGCGGTATCAAAGGCGCGCCCATCGACGTGATCCGCGGCGAATTCACCGGCCTTCCGATTCCCGCGACAGCGGAAATCGCCATCGAAGGCGAAGTCTCGCCGGAAGAGATGAAAGAAGAAGGCCCGTTCGGCGAATGGACCGGCTATTACGCCAGCGGCAGCCGCAACGAGCCCGTGCTGAAGATTCAATCCTTCATGCACCGCAACGACCCGATCATCACCGGCGCGCCGCCGTTCCGCCCTCAGGCCGGCGCCGATAACTGCCCGGCGCTGCTGCGCGCGGCGTTTATCATGGACTCGTTGGAAAAGGCGGGTGTCCCGGACGTGCGCGACGTCGCCTGCCACCAGAACCGCTTCTTCACGGCGGTTTCGATCAAACAACGCTATCCCGGCCACGCAAAGCAGGCCGCGACAATCGCGAGCCAGTGCCAGACCGGCGCCTATCTCAGCCGCTACACGATCGTCGTCGACGACGACATCGACGTCTCCGACATCAACGACGTGCTCTGGGCGATCTGCACACGCGTCGATCCGGAGAAATCGATCGACATCGTCCGGCGCTGCTGGAGCGGCCCGCTCGACCCGATCATCCCGCGCGCGGAGAAAGGCTTCAGCTCGCGCGCGCTGATCGACGCCTGCCGGCCGTTCGAGTGGATTAAGGATTTTCCGCCGGTTTCCGGCGCGAGCAAAGAGCTGAAAGAAAAAGTGCTGGAGAAATTCGCCGCATCGCTCAAAAAATGAGCATCACCGCGAAGATTTTGGTTTGCGCTCTCGCCGCCTTGACGCTCGCTGCGACGGCGATGGCGGCGGACAGCGGCAAACCCGCCGATTGGGAAGCGACGCTCGAAGCCGCGCGAAAAGAAGGCTCCGTCGTTGCGTCGATTCCGCCGAACGCGGAGCTGCGAAAAGCGCTCGAAGAAAACTTCAGCAGGCGCTACGGCATCACACTCGAGCCCGTCCCCGGCCGCGGGGCATCGGTTATCACGCGCATCGTCAGTGAGGCGAAGGCGGGCATCCGCTATTTCGACGTCCATTTCGGGGGGACCGAGTCGACCGTCAAGGGCCTGCTGCCCGAGAACATCCTCGATTTCGTCGAGCCGGCGATGATCCTCCCCGAAGTCAAAGACCCCAAGCATTGGTGGGGCGGCCACATCTGGATCGACAACGCGAAGCGCTACATTTACTCGTTCGCGGCTTACCAGACCCAGTCGCTGAATTACAACTCCGAGCTCGCACGTCCCGAAGAAGTCCGCTCGTTCGACGATTATTTGCATTCGAAATGGCAGGGAAAAATCGGCATGAGCGACCCGCGGGTTCCCGGCTCCGGCGCTTCGCTGTGGTCCTTCATACTTCAGGTCAAAGGCGAGGATTACCTAAAGAAGCTCGTCACGCAGAAACTGTTTTTGAGCCGCGACCTCAGGCTGCTCGCCGAGAATCTCGCCAAAGGGCGCCTGGCGCATACGCTCGGCATCGGCTTCACGGAATTCGCGCCGTACCTCAAAGCCGGTCTTCCGGTGAAAACACTGCCGATGCCGAAGGAAGGTCTCTACGCGACGGCGGGCTACGGCAGCCTCGTCATCCTCAAGAACCGGCCCCATCCGAACGCCACGAAGGTCTTCGTCAACTGGCTGCTCGGCAAGGATGGCCAGGAGATTTTCACGCGCTCCATGGGCGAAGCGACGCGCCGCCTCGACGTCGATACCAAATGGATGAAGGAGTTCGGCGTGCTCCCCGCGAAGGACGGGCTCACCATGGAGCAATATCTCAAGATGGAAAATCAGTCCGAGGAGCGCATCTACAAAGTGCGCGACCCGGGCGCCGCGCTCGCGAACAAATTACTCGACGGCATGTAATTATTTCGGCCGAAGAATACTCATCGCAAAGAATCACGCGTTGATGATAGCCAAATTCTCCGTGAACTGCGCTCGTATTGTTTTACTTCTCGTTTCCTTTTTCGCTTTCCTCGGGCTGTCCTATGCCGCCGATGCCGCGCGCGGCGAGCCCATCAAGATCGGCTACGCCTCGATCAGCGGCAACCGCATCTCGTTCTGGGCCGCCCAGGATGCCGGCTTCTTCGCCCGCCATGGCCTCGCGCCGGAGCTGGTGTTCATCGCCACATCCGCTCAGGGAATACCGGCGCTGATCGCCGGCGACCTCGCGATGTTCGTAGGATCGCCCGAGACCGCCGCGCAGGCGGCTGTCCGCGGCGTGGATCTCGTCATCGTCGCGAGCAGCGATCCGACGCAGTATAAGCTGGTCGTCCAGCCGGGCATCAAGAACGTCGCGGAACTCAGAGGAAAGAAAATCGGCATCGATCGCATCGGCGGATCGAGCTACTACGCCACGCGCCGCATTTTCGAAAAGCTCGGGCTCAAGCCCGAGGAAGTGGAATTCATGCAGGTCGCCGGCGGCGGCGTGCAGCGCGCCGCAGCGTTTCGCTCCGGCGTGCTGAGCGGCGTAGTGACGACCGTCGAGCGGCTCGACCGGTCGAATATCCCCTACCACGTGATGGCCGACGCGATAGCCATGGGCATTCGCGTGATCGGCAGCTCGGTCATCGTCACGCGGAGCTTCAGGGATCGCAACCCCCACCTGATCCTCAGCTTCGTCCGGGCGTTGAGCGAGGCTGCGCATTGGACGAAAAATCCCAAGAACCGCGAGGCGGTGCGGCGCGTGTTCGCGCATTTTCTCCGGACCGACGATCCGTCGATACTGGACTTGAACTATCGCTTATACGTCGACTCGCAGGTGCTGTTCCCGCACACGAACATCGAAGACCTGCGCTCGAATCTCTCGGACCTCGGAGACAGCAACCCCAAGCTCCGCGCGTTGAATTTATCTGAGCTCGTCGACAATAGTTTCGTGCAGCGCGTCGAGGCGGAAAGCCGCGCGACGCGCCGATAAACTTTTGAACTGGGAGTGACGCAATGGCGAAGGCGCCGAAAACATTCGAGGAATGGTACGTTAAAAGCGCGTACCAGAATTTCGTCCGGCAGGAAGGCGCGCCGCTCTACGAGGGCAGTGCGCTGGAAGATCTCGGCAGTTTGAAGCTCGCCGACTGGGAGCGGCGCGGCGGCAAGGTTGCCTATACGCGTCTCGGCGATCAGGAATTCTATAACCTCCAGATCGTCGAGATTCCGCCCGGGGGCGAGCTCAAGCCCGAGCGGCACATGTACGACTCCGTCATGTACGTCATGAAGGGCCGCGGCGCGACGACGATCTGGCAGCCGGGCGAGCCGCGCACCACCGTCGAATGGGAGGAAGGCGCGCTGCTCGCGATCCCGCTAAACGCGTGGCACCAGGAGTTCAACAGCGCCGGCAGCGAGCCGTGCCGGATTCTCTTCGGCACCAACATGGCCCACGTGATCAACCTCTACGGCAATCTCGACTTCGTCTTCAATAATCCGTTCGTCTTCAGCGACCGCTACAGCCACTCGATGCAGAATTTTTTCTCCGACAAGGGCAGGCAATGGAACCTGCGGCTTTACGAGACGAATTTCATCCCCGACATCCGCACGTTCCAGCTCGATCCCTATCCCGAGCGCGGCAACCGAACATCGATCATGCGCCTCTCGATGTCCAACACCTCGGTCGGCATGCATGTGATGGGTGTCTCGCCGGGCACCTATGTCACCGCGCACCGCCACGAAGCGCGCGCGCACGTGATCGTCATCGCCGGCGAAGGCTACGAGCTCATGTTCATGCCCGACGAGGAAAAGCGGCGCAAAGTACCGACGGTTCCCTACGCCGTCGTCGCGCCGCGCCACAACGAATACCATCAGCATTTCAACACCGGCAAAGGCGAGTACCGCATGCTCGCGTTTCGCGGCAGCGGGCTGCGCCAGGGCGGCGGCCGGTCCTTCGATCCCGCGCGCACGGCCCAGGATAAAAATCCGTACGCCGAGTCCTTCAAGATCGCGTACGAAAAGGAAGACCCCGCGATCCGCGAGGAATATTATAAAGAGCTGGAGAAAAACGGCATCGATTTACGCCTGAAGCCTCTCGACCAGAGAGGATAAGCGAAGGAAGCGAACATGAGCACACCGGCGAAGGATCTCAGAACTTTTCTCGCGCAGGTCAAAGAGCGTTTTCCGGATGAGCTGGTGCACGTGCGCCGCGAGGTCGATCTGAAATTCGAGATCTCGGCCGTGCTCGTGAAGCTCGACCGCGCGCACAAATTTCCCATAGTGATCTTCGACAATCTCGCGACCGCCGCCGGCGGCCGCTCGGCTTTCCCGCTGCTCTCGAATCTGTTCGCAAGCCGCAATCTCTGCGCGCTGTCGCTCGATTCTACCGTAGAGAAGGTCGGCCTGGATTATGACCGCCGCACGCAGAACGCCAAGACGCCGGTCGTCGTCGGACGCGACCAAGCGCCGGTCAAGCAGGTCGTGAAAAAAGGCGCCGAAGTCAATCTGTTCGATTTTCCCGTGCCGCTGCCCTACCACATGGAGGGCGGAAGGACGATTCTAGGTTCCGTCATCACGACGGTCGACAATCACGAAGGCACGATCTACAACTGCGCCTACCAGACGCTGCGTTTGCTGGAGCCGAGAAAAGCGACTGTCGGCCTCGGCGAGCAGACCGGCAATTGGGAGCGCTACCGTGAGCGCATCGCCGAGACGGGCGAAGGGTTGCCGGTCGTCGCGTGGATCGGCCATCACCCCGCCGCCTGCATGGGCTCGCTCACGCGCGTGTCGCTCGACATCGACGAGTACGGTGCGATCGGCGGCGCGCTCGGCGAGCCGTTGCGCGTAACCCCGTCGGAAACCTGGGGCGATAAATTTCTCGTGCCGGCCGATGCCGAGATCGTCATCGAGGGCGTGATCCCGCCGAAGGAGCGCGGGCGCCACGGTCTCCGGGCCGACTTCGCGCGCTACTATTCGCCCGAGACGCTGCGGCCGGTGATCGACGTCAAGGCGATCACGTACCGCCGCGACGCGATCTATCACGACATCCATCTCGGCGGCCGCGATCAGGACCATCTCGGCGGCATTCCGCTCGAAGGCTCGATCTACCGCGCGGTCAAGCAGGCAGTGCCGACGGTAAAAAATGTCCATCTCCCCTCCTCCGGCTGCAGCCGCTTTCACGCATACGTGCAGATAAAGAAAACCGGCGCGGGCCAGGGACGCGAAGCGATCGTCGCGGCGCTCTCGGTCGATCGCCGGTTAAAGCATGTCGTCGTTGTCGATGAAGACATCAACGTCTTCGACGACGCGGAAGTCTTATGGGCCGTGGCGACGCGGAGCCGCTGGGACCGCGATATCCTCGTGCTGCCGAACATGGCCTCGACGACGCGCGACCCGACTGCCTACGCGTCGGGCTCGTCGGAGCTCGCCTATCATTCGTATACCGTCGCGAAAGGCGGCATCGACGCGACGATGCCGGCGCCGCCCGAGCCGTTCGAGATCAGGATCAAAGTGCCGGACGAAGCGATGCGAAAGGCCGAGCTGAAGGATTATATCGGCGACACGCTCGCGAAGATTCCGCTCGACGCTTAAAGGAGAAGGTATGGCCAGCTCGATGCGTGTGGTCTGTCCCGGTTGCGATCAGGAATTTCTCGTCTCGCCGCAATTCGAGCGGCTGAAGATCGACGCGAAATGCCCGTTTTGCGACAAAGAGTTTCCCGTTGCCGAGGCCAAAAAAATCGTCCGGCCGAGCCCGATGCTTTTAGTAAAATAGATTCCGCGCGGTACTTTCCTACAGAGAAATCTGATTCATCGCGAACGCGAGGCCGGCGCGATAGGCGCGGTCGATCACCAGCGTCTTTCTGAGCGCGGCGATCACGGTGTCGCGCTCGCGCTCGGTTTTTACGTGGCGCGAGAGCACCTTGTCGAGCATGAGCGCGTGCTCCTGGTCCGCCTCGACGTGGACATTGCGATTCTTGAGCGATTCCTTCGCGAGCCCCAGGTCGGCGATCAGCCGGTCGCGCGAGCGGGAGGAAAAGCCGCCGGTTGCGATGATCGCGTTGGAATTGATCGCCTCGACCATCGAGACTGCGCAAAACGATTCGAGCCAGCTCTGTTTCCCGAGATGCAGCCATGCCTCCAGCGCGGCGGCGACTAACGGGTGCGGCTCGGAGCGCGCCATCTCCTCCGCGCTGACGCCGAGAAGCGCCGCTTCCTTCGTCGTCAGCGTGAAGTGATCCTCGCCGCCCGCGCGCGGATCGCCGATCAGCTCGTCCTGCTCGTGAAGCCAGATCTCGCGCTTGACGTCGAGCGGTGCCTGTCCCATGGCGAGCGCCCAGCAATCGCGCCGGTTGCGCACGAAGTGCGCCTGGTTGATGGTCCAAACCTTCGCCCGCGCCGGCGTGAAGCGCGTCTCGAAGAGATATTGCACCTCCGGCGTTGAATGATGTTCGTTGGCCATGCGCCGGATCGCGTTGGAGAGCTCGCCGCTGTCGATCGCCTGTCCCATAAACGCGCCTCCGCTGACTTCATTCATTTTCGATTCATGCCCGACGGGATGCCGCGCTCGGCCAGCTGCGCCTCGAAATCGCGGCGGATCGCCGGGTCCTCGTCCTCATACTCGATCTGCGTGCCGCCCTCTTTCACGCTGCGGTCGATGATGTCCTTGAAGACTTTGTATTTTTTGCTGTTCCAGCGGATTGCGAGATAGCGCGTCTGCGTCCGGGATAAATTGAAATGTTGGTGGAACCACTGGTCCGGCGGCGAGATGATGCTGTTGGGCTTCCAATCGCAACGCCGCGGCGGCGTGCCCTCGGGCCACAGCAGCGAATAGCCGTCGCCCTCGAGGATGATAATCTGCGCCCCGGCGGCGTGGCGGTGCGCCTTCTTGTAGCGCCCGACGGCGAACTGCGAGATATGGGCGACCAGCGTGCTGCAGCCGATCTCGAAAACAGTGGTGCGATTGCCGACGCCGCGCCCTTCGCTCGCTATGACGTTCAAATCGTGGACGTTCGCGACGAAGTTGACGTCCCAGAAGCGCTCCTGGTGGATCGTCCCGTTGCCGGAAAAGTAGTCTTCCTCGCCGTCGAAGCGGTCGCGAAAGAGATGCGGGCAGTTGAAGATGAACTCGTTGTCGTTGAAGAGGTTCATCATCAGCGGCGCGGTGGTGAAAGCGATGAAGCGCGCCGGGCGGTCGCCGCGGCCGTTGTAAAGGCGCGACCAGGCGTTGAGCGGGATCGCGAAGAGACTCCCGCGCTGCCATTCGAAAGTCCGCCGCGCGCCGCCCTCCTGCCAAACCTCCGTCGCGCCGTGGCCGTCGAGGACGAACACGAGCTCCTCGTAGAGATGTCGCTCGGGCTCGAGCTTGCCGCCGGGCGGGATCTCGCAGATATACGCGTCGTCGGTGTCGCCAGTGCCTTCGAGGTTGATGATCGCGCCTTTCCCGCCTTTCCGCGCCCAGGGCGCGAGCGCGACCTCGTTCACGTCGGAGATGAAGAACGCGCGCGTGACAGGCACGCCCTGTTTCTCGACCCAGCGCTCGTACGACGATTTGCCGTCGAGCAGCGCCCCTAGCTTCGCCGTTTGATCGGCCATCATCACCTGGCCGCGGACGCCTTGGCCGGCGCGCTTTGCAATGGATATTTCCGGCAGAGCGCCTTCCAGTTCTCCGCCATCTTCTTACTGTGATCGATGATCTCCTGCGGCACGTGTCGAAACGGCGGACGGAGCGGCCCCGCGTAGCAATAGCCGGTCTCGTTGATGACGAGCTTGTGCGAGTTCTCGCGCCAGAAAAGATCGCCCGGGCGGCCGGGCCCGCGGTATGCCTCGCTCATGTCGATGGCGATCTGCTTCGCGGTCTCCCAATCGCCGGCGAAGCAGGCGTCACGCAGGCGGATGAGCGGCGACGGTCCCATCCACGCGCAAATCGACCAGCAGCCTGACGCGCCGAACGTAATATAAGGATAGAGTTGGAGCTGCATGACGAAGACCGCGATTTTATCCTTCACGATGTTCATCAGTTTGTAGAAGTCGAGCGGCGTGCGATGGCTGTCCTTCATGAAGACGATGTTCGGCCGCGTGACGAGCTTCTTGAAAGCGTCGACCGGGATCGTCACGCGGTGGATCGGCGGATTATGGTAGATCCCGATACCCATCCTGGGAAACGCGTCGGCGAGGTCGAGGTAGAACTGCGCGGCGTTGTCCGCGGTCGACGGATAATAAAACGGCACGCCGCAGAGCACGCCGTCGGCCCCCGCCTCCTGGGCGAAGCGCACCTCGCGCATGGTGTCGCGCGTATTAAGCGTAGTGCAGCCGATGAGCACCGGCACGCGCTTTTTCACCGCCGCGATCGTCGCCTCGGTAAGCTTCTTCTTCTCCTCCCAGAGGAGCGTATGGCATTCGCCGAAGCTCCCCATTGTGGCGATCGCGTCGACGCCGTCGCGGATGATCTTGTCCACAGCCGTCGCGCACGCGTCCGCGTCAATCGTGTCCTCGGCCTCCGGGTCGCCGCCGTTTTTCGTCGTGAACGCGGGCATCATCGCGACGACGCCCCTCAAATCCTTCGCTGTAAGCATGCATGTCTCCTTTCGCCGTTACTTCATCGCTTTGATCAGGGAAAAATCGAACAGCCGGTCGCGCGCGATTTTCTTCTCCGCACCGATCGTCTTGAGCTCGAATTCGAGCACGCGGTCCTGGAAATCCGCTGAGATCGTCCCGTCGGAGACGAACGCGGGCGTCGTCTCGTCATAGACGCGCGCCGCCTTATCGGCGGCCAGCTCGAGGTATTTCGCCATGATCCGCACGGTGCCCTCGCGGTTCGTTTTGAAATACTTCAGCCCCTTCAGCGTTGCCCGGTGGAGTTTCTCGGCGGCGCTTCTGTGATTCTGCAGAAATCCCGCCGTCGTCGATACGCCGCCCTGGAGCGCCCCGACCTCGTTGATGAAGTCGGCCAGCGGATAGAAGCCGAATTCCTCAGCCTGAAAGCTCGCCGGCGGCGTCAGCGGCGCGCCGTCGATCGACCCGGCCTGGAGCGCGCGGAAGACGACGTCGGACGTGCCGATATAAATGATGCTCAGGTCCTTGCGCCAGTCGACGCCGTTTTTCTCCAGGACGACTTTCAGCAGCCGGTCGTTGGTGCTGCCGGGCGTCGAGCTGCCGATTTTCGCGCCCTTCAGATCGGCAAACGACCGGAAGCGCTTCTTGACGTAAAGTTTGAACGTCGGCTTGTCGTTGAAGACCATCGTCACCTTGAGCGGCGCGCCGCCGAGCACCGCCGCCAGCACCGTCGGGCCGACGATCTGGCTCGCGTCGACGGCGCCGGCGATCATAGCCTGGATTCCCGCGCCGGTGCGGATGCGGGTAATCTCGATGCGGATGCCCTCGTCGCGGTAAAAGCCGAGATCGTCGGCGATAAGATAAGGCAGCGAGCTGGTCGAGTAGCCCGGCAGATGGAGCCGTACGACCGGGCCGTTGTCGGCCGCGCGCACCGTCGCCGCCGCGAGCAACAAAATCGCAGCGCAAAGCCGAAAAACCGAAGTGGGGCTCACGAGGCGGAATCCTACCTTTTCGCTTCGTACTCTTTAATCACCGCCCTGACAACCGAGAAGTCGCTCACGTCGGCGGGAGCGACGTTGCCGCTCAGTCTACCGGCGGCCTTCGCCTCCTCGATGGAGGCCATCATCGCCTTGTCGCTTGCGGTGCCGTCGCGGCTCAGAATCTTGACCGCCACATCGTACGTATCGGTCGCGGTGCGCTGGTCCATCTTGAGCCAGCGCGCGAAGACATCGATCGTCTCCTGCCGCCGCGTGCGCACGAACTGCAGCGCCTCGTATACGGCGCGCAGCATCCGCCTCACCTCGTCGGGGCTTTCCTTGAGCTTCTTGACCGTCGCACCGAGGCCGGTGAGCGGCAGATCCAGATAATCGGCAGAGTCGAGCAGCAGGCGAAAGCCTTCGTTACGCATGATGACGCTCATCGGCGGATTGATCATCGCAGCGTCGAGCTGCTTCGCCCGCATCTGCTGCGCGCGAAAACCCTCGTTGCCGACGTTGATCATCTTCACATCTTTTTCCGGATTGATCCCGACGGCCTTCAGCACCTCCGCCGTTACCGTGTGCTGGGTGCCGCCGAACGAGCTGATGCCGATGACTTTGCCTTTAAGATCCGCCACCGTCCGGATCTCCGGCTGGACGACGAGGGAGAACATCTGCTTCTCCGCCGTGGAAAAAATCACGCGCGCGGGAAGACCCCTGACCCCGGCGCGCACGAGCGAGCCGAAGTGCGTATCGTAGTCGATATCGCCCGAGATGAGCGCCGGGATCGCCGCGTCGGCGCGCATTAAAACCGGCTGGACCGAGAAGCCGTGTTTCTTATAGAAGCCTTTTTCAAGCGCGACCTGAAACGGCAGGAAGCTGAAGTTCAGTCCCGCCATGCCGATGATCGTGTTCTTTTGCGCGCGGCATGGCGGCGCGAAGGTCGCCGAGAAAAGCAGCAGCAGGAGACAGAATATTATTGCTTTGTCGGCCGATTTTCGGTTGTCCATCCCGAAGGCTCCTCCCGCGCTCGCTTGATCGTCCAATGATCCGGCGAAACCGGACGATTCTAGCCAAGTGAATCTTACAAGTCTACTCACGGCTCGAATAGGCCCGAACATCCGGCAAAATACTGATTTCACGATGATGATAACTATGATTACTTTTCGATGCGATAACCGTAGGCAAGCTCCAACAGCTGTAGGATAATCCGCGCCGTCGCGCCCCAGATATCCCATCTTTCGTAATAAAAATGATAGATCGGATCGCGGCGCGTCGGAGGAAGGCGGCGCGGCTCCGCTTTGAAGCAGCCTTCGGCAATCAGGGCGTCCAATGGAACCGAAAAGAGCGCCGCGGTTTCGTGTGGATTGAGCCGGAACTCGTACGGATACGGCAGCACGCCGACGAACGGCGTGACGAGGTAATCAGACGCCGCCGTGACCTGATCGAGCTGGCCGAGGACGCGCACATGCTCGGGCGCGACACCGATCTCCTCGTGACTTTCGCGGAGCGCCGCCGCCTCCGCGCATGGATCGAGCCGCTCGATTTTGCCCCCGGGAAACGCCACCTGCCCGCGGTGAGAGTTGAGCGTCTCCGTTCTCTGCGTCAGGACCAGATGGACGCTCTCATCTTTCTGCTGAATCGGCACCAGAACGGCGGCCTCCTTGAAGCCGGGCGCCTCCAATGTTTGCGGCGAGCGCGCCGCGAGCGCCGCAGCGATCCTGTCGATAATCGGAGCGTTCATGATCGGAAAGTGTATTCGACGGTTAGGAAAAAATCCATTCGATGACAAGAAGCGACAAAACGGGTCCGCGATTTTTCAACGTAATTTGTCATCGTGCGGTGTCGCGATTTTCACTGGGAAAATTCGCTCAGAAAATCGTTTAGATACAACTTTCTTTTTCTTAAAAATATTTTCGCACGATGGCACACTCGTTGCTTCGATATTTATCGGGTCGACCGGTCGCAGCCCTCTCCGCAGACATGAAACTGACGATTTACCGCAAACTGGTTCTCGGCTTTACGATCGTCATCGGCATCGTTATCGCAGCGCAGGCGTATATGCTTTACGAGCTGCACGCACTGTCGGAAGAGGCGCAGACGACCCTGACGTTGGAAGTTCAGTCGCTCGATATCTCCAAGCGGCTGAGAACCCTGCTGGACGACGAAGAAAGCTACGCGCGAAAATACCTCATCACCGGAGACCCGGTCTATTTCAAGCTTTTCAAGGACAGCTCGAGCGAATTCCAGCGACTGCTCTCGTCCCTGGTCACGACGGAGGCGAAACGCGGCGAGATTCTGCATCAGGTAGCCCAGCGGCACCATTCGTTCGCGCTCTCGCTCCCCGTAATCGACTCGGAGAATAAAAAGCTACTGGGGCCGCTCCAAGCCTCGGACCAGGAGGAGCGGCAAGATCATATCGATTTTATCGACCGGTCGCTCAAAGGGCTCATCCGCTTGAATCAGCTTTCGATCGACAGCGCGATGTCGACGTTCGTCGAGGCCACGCAGCGCTCGATGCTCGTCGCCGTCTCGCTGACTCTGCTGACGATCCTCGTGGCCTCGGCCGCCGCGTGGATCATCTCGCGCACGATTACGCGTCCCATCGCGAGACTCGTACGCGCAACACAGGAAATCGCCCGCGGCCGCTTCGAGCCGATCCGGATCCGGTCGCACGACGAGACTCGGCTGCTGGCCGAAGCCGTAAACGACATGGGCGCGCAGATCAAGAAGGCGAACGACGCCAAGGCCGATCTCATGCACGAAATCATCCACGAGCTCCGGAATCCACTGCAGGTGATCTTCTTCGCCCGCAACCTTCTTGCCGAGCAGGAGCTGGGCGATATCAACGGCAAGCAGCTCGAAATGCTCGAGCTCATCGGCTCGAACGCCGATAAGCTCATGAACTTCACCGATCAGTTTCTCGATCTCGCGAAGTCCGACGCGGGCATGATGGAGTACCAGCGGCGGCCCGCCGACGTGTCGGCGCTCGTCGCCCGCGCCGTGGACGAGGCGCGCCCGGTCGCTTATTCCAAGAACATCGCGATCAAGCTCATGGCCGAGCCGGTGCCGCAGACCGTGGCGGACGGCGCGAAGCTGGGGCAAGTGTTCGCGAACCTATTGAGCAACGCGGTCAAGTACACCGAGACAGGCGGCTCGATCGGGGTTGCGGTTTTCTGCGTCGATCGCAAGGTGTACGTCGCCGTCAAGGATTCCGGCATCGGCATCGCCGCCGACGAGCTGCCCAAGCTCTTCACGAAGTTCTACCGCGCAAGCAATTCCACTAATACGGAGGCGAAGGGCACCGGCATCGGGCTCGCGCTCGTGAAGACGATCGTCGAAGCTCACGGCGGGACGATCTCCGTATCGAGCAAGCTCGGGGAAGGATCGACGTTCGTCGTCGAGCTGCCGCTGGCGCATACCGGGGAGACGGCGGTGTCGCCGAACGGCGCGGAACACGCGGAACAATAGGCTTCTCCGCCGCCCGCGAATTTGCTATCGTGCACGGATTGCGGCGCCAGTCGCATTCGGATGACCGACGAGCAAATCCACAGCGCGATTCGCATCCTGCGCCGCGAAGTGCCGAAATGGCAGACGCCTATCGTCACGCTCGTGGCGGAAAATTCCGAGAGCCCGTTTCAGGTCCTGATCTCCTGCATCCTGAGTCTCCGCACGCAGGACACGACGACGGCCCAGGCGAGCCGGCGGCTCTTTGCGCTCGCGGACACGCCCGAGACGATGGCGCGGCTCTCCGTGCCCAAGATCGAGAAGGCGATCTTTCCCGTCGGCTTCTATCACACCAAGGCGAAAGTCATCCGCAACATCTGCCGGACACTGCTGAAGGATTACGGCGGTAAAGTCCCAGACGAGATCGACGAGCTGCTGAAACTGAAAGGCGTCGGCCGCAAGACCGCCAACCTCGTCGTCACGCTGGGCTATCGCAAGCCCGGCATCTGCGTCGACACGCACGTGCATCGCATCTCGAATCGCTGGGGGTACATCCGCACGAAAAATCCGAAAGAAACCGAATTCGCGCTACGCGCGAAGCTGCCGAAGCGCTACTGGATCGAATACAACGATCTTTTGGTCACGTTCGGGCAGCATTTGTGCCGGCCGATCTCACCGCTGTGCAGCCAGTGTCCGGTGCGAAAGTATTGTGCGCGCATCGGAGTTACGCTAAGCCGGTAATACTAAGAAAGTTTCGAGTTGGGGTTTCGAGGCTCGGACTTCTTATCTCGAAGTAGAAAAGATGCCATTAGCTTCACCACACTTCGCACACAACATCGAGTTGGTGGGCTACCACGATCTGAACCGCAAGCCCGCCTTCAAGCTCGCGATGCAGGAGAAAAACGGCCGCTGGTATTTGTATGCCGCGCATCTCTGGCACAGCGGCTGGAGCGTGCTCGACGTGACCGATCCGGCCGCGCCGGAGTACGCCGCCTTCGTCGCGGGACCGGAGAACACCTGGACGATTCAGGTCCAAGTGGCCGACGGCAAGATGATCACGGCGCTGGAGCGCATCGCCCCGGGCTGGGGCGGCCAGGACGGCAAGCCTTTCGCGGAAGGATTTTACCTCTGGGACGTCGAGCAGCCAACGAAGCCGCGTCGGCTAGGCCACTATCGAACGAACAGCACGGGAACGCACCGGAATTTTTATGACGGCGGCAACCTGGTCCATGCGGCCGGCGGCGCGCCGGGCTATGACGGCAAAGTCTATCACGTCGTCGATATCGCCGACCCGTCGAATCCGAAGCAGGTCGCTTTCTTCGCGCTCGAAGAGCAGCGGCGCGACGCGGCGAAGTCAGGCGCGAAATTCTCCCTCCACGGCCCGGCGCACATCGAAGGCGACCGCGCCTTTCTATCTTACGGCGACGGCGGCGGCATCATTCTCGACGTCGCCGATATGCAGCATCCGCGAATAGTGAGCCGGCTCGCGTTTCAGGGACTGTGCAGCCGGCAGGGAATCCACACTTACATCCCGCTGCCGCGGCGGAACCTCGCGCTCATCAACGACGAGGCAATCGCCGAGAACGGCGACGAGAATCTGAACCTCGCCGGCATCGTCGATATTGCGAATGAAAGTGAACCGCGGCTGATCTCGCTGTTTCCGCTGCCGGCTCCGCCCGAGGAGAGCGGGTTTAAGAATTTCTACAAAAAAGGCGGCCGGTTCGGCCCGCACAACCAGCACCACCCGAACCACCAGGCATGCCTCGAGGACCGCGACGACCTCGCCTATCTCACCTATTTCAACGCGGGGCTGCGCGTCTACGACATCCGGGACGCGCGCGCGCCGAAAGAGATCGCGTATTTCATTCCGCCCGATCCGAAAGAGCGGATCGGCACCAAGCCGAGCAAGCTCGTCCCACAGGTCGAAGACGTTCTAGTCGACCGCCGCGGCTTTATCTACATCAGCGAAAAGAACCAGGGAATTTTTATCCTGCGACTGAACCAGGTCTGGGCATAAGGCGCTACTTCTTTTCCGGCCTCAGCGTTTCGGGAAAGTAGCGAGACGGCGACCAGACATTGACGACGAAGTTGCGGCAGCCCAGGATGCGCAGCTCGCGCATGATGCGGATGTAGTCCGGGGAATCGATGTAGTCGCGCCAGGCGTCGAGCGTCTCGAAGTCGATTGTGATAGCGACTTGCGGGGTGACTTCCAGCGGGTTGCGATAGTTGCGGACTTCGACGACGCCGCGATGCGCGAGCGTTGTCGGCAGCCAGTCGTTTTTCGCCTTGTTGGCGTAGATCGTGAGGTTCGCCTTCTGATCCGGCAGATCCCACTGTACGACGAAGTGAACCATGATTATTGGATCGCGCGCACGAGCCCGCCGTCGACCTGAATCGTCGCGCCGGTGATGTAGCTCGCGCGATCCGATCCTAAAAAGACAATCAAGTCGCCGGTCTCCTCCGCTGTGCCGTAGCGGCCGAGCGGCACCTCGCCGGTCATCTGCTTGTTGACCTCATCAATCGAGATTTTCATGCGCTCGGCGCGCGCCGCGTTGAGCTTCTTGGCGCGCTCGGTGTCGATGCGTCCCGGGCAAACATTGTTGACGGTAATATTATCTTTGGCGAGCTCGCGCGAGAGCGTCTTTGCCAATCCAATCGCGCCGCTGCGCACGCCGTTGGAGAGAACAAGGCCGGCGATGGGCTCCTTGACGGCATACGATGAGATATTAATGACGCGCCCGCCGCCAACTTTGCGCATGTGCGGCACCGCTTCGCGCGTGAGTCGGACAGCGCTCATGAAATTGAGGCGGAAGGCGTTCTCCCAGTCCTCGTCGGTGAATTTCATGAAGTCGCCGGGCGGCGGACCGCCGGCGTTCGTAACGACCACGTCGAGACGGCCGAACTTTTCGACGGTCGCGGCGACGAATTTTTTGATGTCTTCCGCTTTCGACATGTCCGCCGCGAGCGCCAGCACATCGCCGCCGGTCTTGCGCCGGATCGCCTCCGCGGTCTCCTTGAGCGGCCCGTCGCCGCGCGCGCAGATCGCGACTTTCGCCCCTTCGCGCGCAAACCCCATCGCCGCAGCGCGGCCGATTCCCTGGCTCGCCCCCGCCACAAGCGCGACTTTTCCTTTTAATCCGAGATCCATTCACTCTCCCCCGCTGCTCTACCCGGCTACTTTTGACTCCAGTAAATGTTCCGCTGAAATTCCGGATTGAGACGCAGCACATACAGCGCCAGCATCCCGTGCGCGCCGAGCTGCCGCAATTTCCGCGGATCGCCCTGCTTGATCGCCTCTGTCTCGTCCGCGCTCAGCTCGTAGCGGCCGAGCGCGCGATCGAGATCGCCCGTCGCCCGTTCGTAGGCTTCGCCGTCCATTTTGAGATCGAAAAGGAAGCGGTTCAGATGATAGCTGCTCATTCGATTAAAAAAGGTTTTGGGTTTCTAGTTTCGGGTTTTTAGAATCGAGGCTCCAATATTAGCCGCTTTTCTCGAAACTCGGAACTCGCCACCCGAACTATATCTTCCAGCTGACGAATCCCCACCCCGTCGCGACGTGATCGGGCATGTAGAACGTCTCCTTCGCCTTGGCGTCGCCCACACTCCCGATCGCGACCATCCAGTTGAGAAATTCCGAATCCCCGGCCTTGCAGATCTCCTCGACCGAGTACTCCGCCAGCGACCGGCCTTTTCCTTCGCGCAAAATCTCCAGCAGCTTGTGATCGAAGCTCGTATCGATCTCGCCGATGCGCGGCGAGCCGGGAAAATGCGACAGGCCGCCGGTCGCGAGAATCGCGACGCGCTCTTTCCAGCCGTCGGCGACCTTGCGGATCAGCTCGCCGACCTGAAAACAGCGCCGCGGCGTGGGAATCGGCTCGACCCAGGTATTCACGTAAATCGGCAGAATGGGAATTTTCGGCTCCGGCAAAAGGAAATGCAGCGGCACCGTTTGTGTGTGCTGCAGCTCGATGTATTCGCCGAACGCGAAATCGATGCCCGCGTCGATGCCCGCCTTCAAAATCGCTCTGCCGAGCTCCTTGCCGTTGCGATAGCGGAAGCGATGGCGCGTGAACTGGCCTTTCACTTCATCGGCGAGCGTCACGAAGAACGTCGGAATATTGTTGTAAGCGAAATTGACGAACTGATCGTTGGCCACGACGATCAGGACCTCGGGGCGCGCGGCTTCGAGATCGGCGCGCAGCGCCGCGTACGCCTTCTCGGCGTCGCGCCGGAGCTTCTGCTGCGCCTCCAGCGATGGCTTCGTGGAGGCCGCCTGCGGCGCCATGCGGTAGTGGAGCATCATGAACTCGTCCCATTCCGCTCCGGGCTCCAGCAGAATGTTCGGCGCGTGGCTGGCGGCTATGGCGGCGACAAAAGACATGTGAATTCCCTACCGAATCGACGAGCGATGAGCTCATCGAGAAACAATCAAACTTGCGCTTTCAGGTCAAGCGATGCGGATTCGCTAAAGCTACAAGCCGGCTTTCGCAAAGTCATAGGACGAGGGAATCGAAACCGGCTCCTTGCCGTAAACGATCGCGATCTGCATGTGATTTTCGAGCTCGAGTTGATCGAGATGCTTGTTGACGCGCTTGCCATTGACGAAAATCTTCGGCGCGTCCTTGCGCTCGGGAGTGCCCGCCGCGGTTGTCTTCCATAGCTCGAAGAACGGCGCCAGCGTGAAGGCGCGCTTTTTCGGCGCCTCGATGTGAATGATGCCGCTGTCGTCGTGCGTGTGCATCCAGTAGAGGCATTTTTGCGCCGGCAGAATACCGATCATCGCCGGCACCGTCCGCGCGGCGCCGTCGACGAAGACATCGACATGCGCGTGGATGTGAAAGTCGCCGTATTCCTGGCGCTCGCACTGGATGCCGGCGATCGGCCTGCCGTCGGCGGCGGCGAGCGCCGGCGCAATTGTCCCCGCAGCGGCGATCAGCCCGGCCGAGAGAACGACGGTCATTAAGGTGACAAGCCGAATCGGTGTCGATTTTGCCAGCATATTTTTCCTCGGTGCGTGAATGTCGAAACCCCGACACTATACTTGCTTCCATGCGCGCGAGGCAAGCTGGGGTACGCGACAGGGATCGGCGGGTCAATCCGCGATGATCGTGTAAAGGCGCGGCGATCCTGCTCGATTTACTCGAGCGACTTGAGGTAGGCCACAACGGCGCGCGCGTCTTCGCGCGTCATTCGATACTGCGGCATCGGCGGATTGGGCGCGCTGCCGTTGCGGTTGATTCCTTTGGTCAGCAGGCGCACGCCTTCTTCATCCGCATAACCGGGCAGACCGGCGATATTCGGCGCCTTCGTCGCCCAATGCAGGTTCGGATAAGGCGGTGCATCGACGGAGATCGCCGCGCCGCGAAGATACTCACTTTCCAATAACTTGCCTTCCTCATCCCGGGGCGTATGGCACTCGGCGCATTTTGCGACGCCGTCGACGATATATTTGCCGCGGTCGGTCGAAGCCGCGCCGGCCGCGTTTCCACTGCCGCGCCCGAGAATCACGAACGAGAGAATGATAATGGCAAGTAAAAGGACGGCGGGTCGAAGATAAGCCACAATTATTCATTCTCAATGCGCGGACGTGATTTCAATCGGGCGTTTTCCCGGTTTTTTTTCGCATTACCGTACGTCGTCATTTTTTCTGGAGCTCTTTGAGAATCGAATAATCCGCGAGCTTCGACCTATCGACAGTCGTCGCGCGCTTGTCCACATAGGTCATCATCTTGACGAGATTGTCGACCGCCGCCTCCGGCGGCACCAGATCGACGGTCGCACGGGCGCGCATCTCGTTATAGGTATGCTCGAGCGTCTCCTTGTCGTCCACGCCGATCGCGCGCTTGAGCACGTCAAGCGACCCTTCGCGGTTGGTCATCATGTACGCGGTCGCTTCGAGATACGATTTGACGAAGCGAACCCACTTCGGCCGGTTGGCTTTCAACGAAGCGACGGTAACGGTTATGGGTCCGTTCATGAAAGGCGTGAGCTTGCCTTTGACGAGGAAAAGTCCCATCTGCCTCATCTTCGGCTCGAACGCGAAGTCGACCGGCGCCGCGTCAACCCCGCCGCGGAGCAGCGCCGCGAGTCTTTCCTGCGAGCCGCCGAGCTGAAGCAGCGTCACGTCTTTCGATGTATTAAGTCCGGCGTCTTCGAGCATGACGCGGAGAATCAGTGAGGATTTCCCACCCAAGCGGTTGATGCCGATCTTCTTGCCTTTGAGCTGCATGAGGTCGTCGATCTTTTCCTTCGTCACCATCGTGTACGACACGTGATTGTCCCAGCTGCCGAGCGAGACGACCGGGATACCTTGTATGTTGGACTGAATGAGGCCGGTCGGCGCGCCGGAGGTCGCGTCGATGTCGCCGGAAATAAGAGCCTGATAGGTGGTGGGCTCGCTGTTGATGCGGATGAGCTCGGCGCGCAAGCCGTTCTTTTCCAAAATGCCTTTCTGCTGCGCGATGAAGACAGGGAATGAAACCGTCGGAAACAGCGGCACGCCGACGCGAATCGTCTCTTGAGCGAAGGCCGCCGTCGCGAGGGACAGTGCAATAACAATAGAGATGGCGACTGCACAGACTCTAGAGCTGTTCATGGCCCCTCCCCTTCTTCCCATTGAGAACATGATAAGCTCGCTATTACACCGTCATGGCATTTGCAATGAGGAGTTTAGCGGATCGTAACTTGATCACCCCGGCTGGTGTTATAGGGTGGACGTATGACGATCGGCGGCGCGGGAGAGTCGAAGTCTATACTTAACGCGCCCACGCCGTGTGTGCTGGCGATAAACTGCGGCTCGTCGAGCATCAAATTCGCGCTATATACCGCCATTGCCGAGTTGACTCTTCTGTTTTCCGGAAAAATCGATCGCATTGCGTCGCCGGACGCGGCGTTAACGTCCCAACGGATAGGCGAAGAAAAACAGACGAAATCGATTGAAGCGCCGGATCACGGCGCGGCGGCTGCCGTGCTGATGGATCATCTAGAAAAGCGCCTCGAAGGCTGTCTTCTGCGTGCGGCCGGTCACCGTGTCGTCCACGGCGGGCCCGAGCACCGCCAGCCCGAGCGTGTGACGGCACAATTGATCGCAGATCTTCGGCTGCTGGAGCCTTACGACCCCGAGCACCTGCCGTCCGAAATCCGATTAATGGAGGCCCTCGCGGACCGGCATCCCGACTTGCCGCAGGTGGCTTGCTTCGATACCGCCTTCCACGACTCGCTGCCACGCGTCGCGCGCCTGCTGCCGATTCCCCGCCGATTCGAGGCGAAAGGCGTCCAGCGATACGGCTTTCACGGATTGTCATATGCATATCTTATGGAAGAGCTGACGCGCGCAGGCGGCACCGAAGCTGCAAACGGCCGCGTCGTTTTGGCCCATCTCGGCAACGGCGCGAGCCTCGCGGCGGTACGCGACGGCAAATGCATCGATACGACCATGGGCTTCACGCCCGCGGCCGGCCTGCCGATGAGCACGCGCGCGGGCGATTTGGACCCCGGGCTGGTCGGCTATATGGCGCGCGAAGAGCGCATGACCGCCGAGCGGTTTCACGACATGGTGAATCGCGAGTCCGGTCTTTTAGGCGTCTCCGAAATCAGCGCGGACATGCGCACGTTGCTGGAGCGCGAAAGCACGGATGTTCGCGCCGCGGAAGCGGTCGCGCTCTTCTGTTATCAAACGAAAAAATGGATCGGCGCGTTTTCCGCCGCGTTGAACGGACTCGACACGCTGGTTTTCGCGGGCGGCATCGGCGAGAACGCCGCCGCGATTCGCAAGCGCATCTGCGCGGAGCTCGATTTTCTCGGCGTTCAACTCGACGAGACAAAGAACCGATGCGGCGCGCAGGTGATCTCACCTGCCGGGAGTCGGGTCACCGTGCGCGTCATCCGCACCGACGAAGAGGTGATGATCGCGCGCGCCGTGTGCCGGCTGCTCGGCCTTGCAACGAAAGCGATATGAACGGGGTGTTTATGCCTGAGACCGTATCCGACGAGTTGTTGCGCAAAATCGACGCCTATTGGCGCGCGGCGAATTATCTTTCCGTCGGCCAGATCTATCTCTATGATAATCCGCTGCTCAAAAAGCCTCTCGCGAAAGAGCATATTAAGCCGCGGCTCCTCGGCCACTGGGGCACGACGCCCGGCCTTAACTTCATCTATGTTCACCTGAACCGCGTCATTCGTGAGCGCGATCTTGACATGATCTACATCACCGGCCCGGGCCACGGCGGTCCGGCCGTCGTCGCAAACGCCTATCTCGAAGGAACCTACAGCGAAGTCTATCCCAACATATCGGCCGACGAAGAAGGCATGAAGAAGCTCTTCAAGCAGTTCTCTTTCCCCGGCGGCATCCCCAGCCACGCCGCCCCGGAGACGCCCGGCTCGATCAACGAGGGCGGCGAGCTGGGGTATTCGCTCGCGCATGCGTACGGCGCGGCGTTCGACAACCCCGACCTGATCGTCGCGTGCGTCATCGGCGACGGCGAAGCCGAGACCGGGGCGCTGGCGACCAGCTGGCATTCGAATAAGTTTTTGAACCCAGCGACCGACGGCGCCGTGCTGCCGATCCTCCACCTCAACGGCTATAAGATCGCCAATCCGACGGTGCTCGCGCGCATCAGCCGCGAAGAACTGGAGCAATTGCTCCGCGGCTACGGCTACACGCCCTATTTCGTCGAGGGCCGAGAGCCCGAAAGGATGCATCGGCTGATGGCGGCGACGCTCGACGAAGTCATGGACGACATTCGGCGGATTCAGACCGACACCAGAAGCCGCGGCGCGACGATCGAGCGGCCGCGCTGGCCGATGATCGTGCTGCGGAGTCCGAAGGGTTGGACGTGTCCCAAGGAGATCGACGGCAAACGGATCGAAGACTACTGGCGCTCGCACCAGGTCCCCATGGGCGAGATGCACAGCAACCCGGCGCACGTCAAAATTCTCGAACAGTGGATGAAGAGCTACAAGCCGGAAGAGCTGTTCGACAAGGACGGCCGACTCCGCGCCGCGCTCGCGGAGCTCCCGCCCAAAGGCGACCGACGGATGAGCGCCAACCCGCATACGAACGGGGGTCTCTTGCTGAAAGAGCTTCGACTGCCGGATTTTCGCGACTACGCGGTCAAAGTTTCCTCGCCGGGCGCGGCGACCGCCGAGGCGACCCGCGTCATGGGACGATTCCTGCGCGACGTGATGAAGCTCAACTCGACGCGCAAAAATTTCCGGGTCTTCAGCCCCGATGAGAATAATTCCAATCGCTGGCAGGACATCCTCGAAGTCACTGAGCGCGCCTGGCTGGCGCAGCGCTTCGACTACGATGACAAGCTCGCGCCGGACGGGCGCGTGATGGAGATGTTGAGCGAGCATCAGTGCCAGGGCTGGCTCGAAGGCTATCTCTTGACGGGGCGCCATGGCTTTTTCTCGTGCTACGAAGCCTTCATTCACATCGTCGACTCGATGTTCAACCAGCATGCGAAGTGGCTCAAAGTATGCAACGACATTCCCTGGCGGCGGCCGATCGCATCGCTGAATTATTTGTTGTCCTCGCATGTGTGGCGGCAGGACCACAACGGCTTCAGCCATCAAGACCCAGGCTTCATCGATCACGTCGTGAATAAAAAGGCGGAGGTGGTGCGCGTCTATCTGCCGCCCGACGCCAATTGCCTTCTTTCGGTCACCGATCACTGCCTGCGCAGCCGGAACTACGTGAACGTGATCGTCGCCGGCAAGCAGCCGGCGCCGCAGTGGCTCGACATGGATCAGGCAGTCAAGCACTGCACCGCCGGCATCGGCATCTGGGAATGGGCGAGCAACGATTCCGGGGGCGAGCCGGACGTCGTCATGGCGTGCTGCGGCGACGTGCCGACGCTCGAGACGCTGGCCGCGGTCGAACTGCTGCGCGATCACATTCCCGAGTTGAAAGTGAGAGTCGTCAATGTGGTCGACCTGATGACCCTGCAATCGCCCAGCGAGCACCCGCACGGTTTGAGCGACCGCGATTTCGACGAGCTATTCACGAAAAATAAGCCTGTCATTTTCGCGTTCCACGGCTACCCGTGGCTCATTCATCGCCTGACGTACCGCCGCACCAATCACGACAATCTCCACGTGCGCGGCTACAAGGAAGAAGGCACGACCACCACGCCGTTCGATATGTGCGTGCTGAATGACCTCGACCGTTATCATCTCGTCGGCGATGTGATCGACCGCCTGCCGCAGCTGGAAGCGAGGGCGGCATACGCCAAGCAAGCGATCCGCGACGCGCTCCTCGAGCATAAGCAATATATTTACGAGCACGGCGAGGATGCGCCCCATATTCGCGAGTGGACGTGGGGACACAAAAAAATGCGCGGCCATGTCGACTCGACCGAAAGCGACAACGTCGACGCCGGCGTCGAAGCGCCGGTGCGCAATTGATTTCAGCGAGAGTCGCGACGCCTCGGATTCGGCGCTACTGGAACGGTGTTCCCTGAAGCTCTGTTGTGCGAGAAATTGCGACGGTACTCCATCGGTGTGGAGCCCGTCCAGCGTTTGAACGCGCGGTTGAATGCGCTCAGTTCGGAGTAGCCGAGCAGAAAAGCGACTTCCGTCAGCGTGTGCTGAGAGTCTTTCAAATAGTTCTGTGCGAAGTGATATCGCGTATCGTCCAAGAGGACCTGAAATTCCGTGCGGTGATCTTTAAGCGTCCTCTGGAGCGTTCGCGCGGTCATCCCAAGCCGCTTCGCAACCGTCGCGAGTCTGCAATCGCCGTTACGCATGCTATCGGCGACGGCTTTGCGCACCGACGAGAGAAAGCCGTTTTCGGGCGGCATTTCCTCCAAAACCTGATCGAGGTAACGCTTGAGCGTCGGATAAAGATACGGATCGGCGGCCGGAACATCGCGCTTGAGAAACTCGGGATCGACGACAAACGCATTCGTTTCGTGGCCGAATGAAACCGGCGCGCCGAAGACCCGGGTATGCTCGGAGTCCCGTGGCGGCGGATCGTGCGCGAATTGGACTTCGAGCGGAGCCCAGCGGCTGCCTACCATCATCCTGAGAATATTCAAAGCCTCCGTCATAAAGCATTCGCTGCTTTGCCGGCAGATCCGCCGCCAGTCGTCCCCCACGCTTTGCAGCGATTGCCGGATGAAAGATCGATTGCCTTCGTGCGTACAGTACCAGTCGGAAGCCTGGTTCCGAACTTTGGCGTAGCGCCCGGCGTTTTCGACGGCGGCTTCGATGGTGGGCGAGTTCAAGAGCACATAGGCCAGCGGTCCGAAGTATCTCGGATCGCGGGTTGCGCCCCAATGAAGGCCGAACGCTGCGTCGCCGGTAGACCGGGCGGCTTTGTTTAAAATCTCGGCATGTACGGCAACCGGGATGAACCCTTCCCTGTTGGAGAACGTCTGGCGATTCAGTCCCACGGATAGAAGAATCTGATCCGGGTTGCCCCCCGCCGCCGCGATGAAATCGAGTAATCCGGGGGGAGTCACCGAGACAGCAAGAGATATCAGCGGCTCTTTGCGTTGCCTCGTTTCCATCCTATCTTCCCGTAGCCACTAGCTGACGCGCCTGTCAATGCTTTGACGCGGAAAGTCAAGACAAAGTCCATTGCAACCGCTATAAATCAGGCTTTGGCGTGATGAGCGTTTTCTATTCACTACACCGAACGACCCGAGCCCGTCGCCGCGTTATCAGATTCTAGTAACTCTAAGGCACCTGACGCCGGTCGCTGCAAGCAGCCGGCCGCCAGAAAACCGCTTGAATATGAACGATAAAGTCGCATTGGTCTGCGGCCGCGACATCGACCACTACGGCAATTGTTGGTCGTCGCATCCGCAGCTTTCAATCAGGGCTATCGCGTGCGCCCGCGCTCGAATGGCTCGCCGGAAAACCCTGTTAATGAACTCGATCTGAGGAGTTTGAAGATGGAAACGTACTGCAGCAACGATTCGGCGATTGTTCATGGAAGCTGTCCCGATAAGTGTAAAGCCGGCGCTCAGCAACGCCGAATCAGCGAGAATCAATGGAGCCGGATTTCCGCCAAAGCACGCAACGAGATCGCCGCTTGCCGCGGAGATGGGCTCATCTGCACCTACTGTGGCTGCTGCTATATTCGGCGAGGCGTCTTCACCCGCCGCTTGGGTATGCTGATCGCCGGCAACTGGTATTCCATCCTGTTCCCCGGTTTATGAAGATTAAGCGCTCTCGGGCTTCCCAAACGATTGTGATGGTGGTATGGCGGTCTTTGACTTCGGCTTTCGGTATTTTCTATGGAAGCGAAGACCCGAAGCAGCAGACTGTTTCTCGTGGCCGCTCTTGTCGGCCTCGCCTACTACGGCGGCGCGGTCGTCGGCATCGCTCTAAAGTTCCCCGCGCATTCCCCTTCCGCTATTTGGCCTCCGAATTCGATCGTACTCGCGGCGCTGCTGCTGATCCCGACGCGACAATGGTGGGTCGCTTTCCTCGGGGCGTTCCCCGCACATCTCACCGTTCAAGTGTTGGGCGGCATTCCCGTCGGCATGTCGCTTGCATTTTTCGTCAGCAACTCCTTTGAGGCGCTTCTCGCCGCTATTATTATCCGTTGCTCGCTCGCTGAGCCGTTGCGCTTCGACAGCTTAAAAACTGCCGGAGTTTTCGTTCTCGCCGCCGTCGTCGTCGCGCCGTTCTTAAGCTCTTTCCTCGACGCCGGATTTGTCACGCTGCTCGGATGGGAAGACGATAACTACTGGCGCGTGTGGCGCATGCGGCTGCTGTCGAATGCGCTGGCCGCCCTCGCCATTGCGCCGCTCGTTGTCCTGACCGCGAATGAGGGCGCGGCATGGCTCCGCAGCGTCACCAGCCGCCAGCGCATCGAAGCTGCCGTCATGATCGGCGGCCTCCTGGCCGTGAGCGCAGTGGTTTTCGCCTGGGGTTACTCGCGGCGCGGCACTGCGCCGGCGCTGTTCTTTTTGCCTCTTCCGTTCTTACTTTGGTCGGCAGTGCGGTTCGGCCCCATGGGCACGAGCACTTCGCTCTTCGTCCTGGTCTTCGCCTCCATTTGGGGCGCGGTTCAGGAGCTCGGACCTTTCGTCAAAATGTCTCCGGAGCACAACGTTCTCTCCTTGCAAATGTTCCTTCTCGCTATGTGTGTGCCTTTGTTTTTTCTCTCGGCCGTCATCGAGGAGCGGCGGAAAAAAGAAGAATCGCTGCGGGAAAGCGAAGAGCGTTTCCGCACAATGGCGGATACCGCGCCGGTGCTCATCTGGACTGCGGATGTGGACCAGCGTCGCACGTATGTGAGTAAGAGCTGGCTCGATTTGACCGGAAGAAGCCTCGAAGAAGAACTGGGAACCGGATGGATCGATAATATTCACCCGAATGATCGGCATGCCTGTATCGTGGCGTACGCGCATTGCTGCAACCGCCGCCGCCCGTTTACGCTCGAATACCGTGTGCGGCGCCACGATGGCGAATATCGGTGGCTGCTCGACAACGGCAGGGCCCGTGTCGGTCCGGACGGAACTTTCGTCGGCTACGTCGGAACAGCCACGGATATTACCGAGCGCAAGCGCGCCGAAGATGCGCTTGCCAAGAACGAAAACCAGGTCCGCCTTTTCGTCGAACACACGCCCGTGGCCGTCGCCATGTTCGACCGGGAAATGCGCTACATTCTCACAAGCCGCCGTTGGCTGATCAATTACAATCTCGGCGACAGAAACGTCATCGGAAAAAATCATTACGATGTGATGCCGCAGATTCCCGACCGCTGGAAGGCGATCCATAAGCGCTGTCTCGCCGGCGCGGTCGAGACATGCGAGGAGGACCGCCTCGTTCGCGCAGACGGAACCATGGATTGGATTCGCTGGGAGGTGCATCCGTGGCGCGGCGCCGACGGCGAGATCGGCGGCATCATCATATTCACCGACGTCATTACCGACCGCAAACGGGCGGAGGATCGGTTGAGGGCTCAATACGCGATCACGCATGTGCTCGCGGAATCCGCCTCGATTGAGGAGGCGGTTCCGGGAATTCTCCGCTCGATCTGTGAGTGCCTCAACTGGGATTACGGTGAGATGTGGGCATTCGACCCGCGCCAAAGACAGTTAATCCTCGAAACTTGGTTCTCGCATTCGGAGGCGTTCTTTCAAGAATTCGCGTCGGCCAGTTTGGGGTGCACGTTTCGACTCGGCGTCGGGATGTCGGGCAACCTATGGAAAAAGCGCGAACCCGGCTGGGTCGAAGATCTGACCACCGACGGCGCCTTTGAGCGCACCGCGATTGTCGCGCAAGTGCCTCTGCGCTCTGCGGTTGGATTCCCGGTCTTCCAGGGTGACGATATTGTCGGCGTATTTCTATTTTTCAATCGCACGGTGCGTAAAACTGACCAGGCGATGCTTCAGCTGCTGGGCAATATTGCGGCGCAGATCGCGCAATTCACCGAGCGCAAGCGCGCCGAAGCGGCGCTGCGCGAGAGTGAGGCGCAGCTCAAGTTCGCGATGGAAGCCGCCGGCATCGGCTACTGGGAAACCGACCTCCTGACCCAACGTATCGTGCGGTCGGACAGCTATCGCGCCATCCTGGGCATCGACTCGCCGACGAGGATCGCCACACGGCAGGACTTCTTCGCTCTGGTTCATCCCGATGACCGGCAGAGACTTTGGACGACAGCCGAGCATTGGATCGAAGCACGCACGGGCGGGGATATCGAGTTCCGAATCATTCGTCCCGACGGAGGACTTCGCTGGATCGCGAGCCGGTCGCAAGTACTAACGAACGCAGAAGGCCGTCCGGCGCGAATTCAAGGCATGGCCATCGATATTACCGCCAGAAAAGAAGCGGAAGAGCAAATCCGCGTCTTGAAGGAACGGCTGGAGGCGGAGAATATTTACCTGCGCTCCGAGGTTTCCGGCGCACACCGCTTCGGCGAGATGATCGGCTCGAGCAAACGCATCGTCGCGATCGTCCGACAGGCGGAACTGGTCGCGGCGACGGATACGAGCGTGCTGATCCTGGGCGAGACCGGCACCGGCAAAGAGCTGCTCGCGCGCGCGATCCACGCTCGGAGCAAGCGCAGCGACCGGCCGCTCGTCAAAGTGAACTGCTCGGCGCTACCGTCGGAATTGATCGAAAGCGAGTTATTCGGTCACGAAAAGGGCGCGTTCACTGGCGCATCGGCGCGGCAGATCGGACGCTTCGAGCTGGCCGACGGCGCAACGATCTTTCTCGATGAGATCGGCGATCTGCCTCTGATGCTCCAAGCGAAGCTTCTGCGCGTCCTGCAGGAAGGGGAATTCGAGCGCCTCGGCAGCCCAAAGACGATCAAAGTCAATGCGCGCGTCATCGCCGCGACCAATCGCGACTTACTCGACAGTGTACACAACGGCTCGTTCAGGGCGGATTTGTACTACCGGTTGAATGTTTATCCTATCTATCTGCCGCCGCTTCGCGAGCGGAAGGAAGATATCGAGATTCTCGCAATCACGTTCCTCAAGGAAGCAAGCCAGCGATTGGGTCGGACTTTTGGACCCATCCCGCATCGAGTGCTCGAGACGCTTTCCGCGTACGATTGGCCCGGTAATATCCGCGAGCTGCAAAACGTCATAGAGCGCGCCGCGCTGATATCGCCGGACAAGACTTTACAGTTGCCGGAGGGCTGGGAATCGGCCTCCTTCGATGAACAGCCCGCAGGGCTTTCGCGCACTGTCCTGCTTTCGGCGAGTGCGTCGCTGACCGAACAAGCGACGCTCAAGCATCTTGAACGCAATCATATCCTCCAGATGCTGGAAAAAACCGGTTGGCGCGTCGAAGGCACGAAAGGGGCGGCCGCCCTACTTGGTCTAAACCCGAGTACCCTTCGATCGCGCATGCAAAAACTCGGAATCAAGCGGCCGGACCGGAGCGGATCAAACTGGAACTGATTACTCCCCACGGTGCCCGCGATATCTCACAGTGAGATAGGCAGATCCCGCGAACTTTCGTGGCTTCATGGCTTTTCCACAGGGTCCCTGTGGATAGCCTGTGAATAATCCCTCTTAGTAATTCATTAGTTAATACCTAAATCATTTTTGGCATCTTAATTGCGGATAAATTACGCCGGAGGGCCATTTTATGTCTACGATCGGCGCCTTTTCCGGCAACGGCCATACCTCGCATATGCCCGCCGCAAAGTCTCTCCGAACACGGAATGTCGTTAATGGGTCTCTGCCGCAGCAGATCAAACAGGCGTTAAGGACTGTCAAAACCTATAACCGTACCGCCGGGGGAACGCTGAGAACGGAACTGGACCGTGTCAGGCAAAATGAGCGGCAGGAGATCGCCAGCCGGCTCCACGACAGCATCGGCCAGGACCTCATATTAGCGAAGATGAAGGTGGACCGTTTGAAAAGCCTGCTGCCGGAGAATTACGCAGGCCTCGCGAAGGAGATTTCCGAACTCATCGGACGCAACATTGGAGACACACGGACGCTGATCCGCGAGCTTTCAGTAGAGTCGCTTTCGGGCGGCGATTTCAGGCAGACGTTAGACTCGTTGGCGACAGAGATCCAACTCAAATACCGTCTGACCTGCGCTGTCGAATCAGAGGAGGCGCCGCCGTGGCTGGGAAACGACCTGCGCAGGATGCTCGGCCAGGTCATTCGCGAACTTCTCGTCAACGCCGCGAAACATGCCGCGGCCACGCGAGTGAAAATAGTTTTCGAATCCTGCGCTCAGTCGATTCGCGTCCAGGTCGTCGACAACGGACGTGGCTTTGACACCCGCGTCGTTTCGTGGCCGCGTTCGGACGCGGGTGGATTCGGTCTGTTCAGTATCCGTACCCGGCTGGAGCGCGCCGGCGCGACGTTCTCCGTCGAATCGCGGCGCGGCGCCGGCACGACAGCGACGATCATTTTACCTTCGCACGGTGTCGCTTAGGAGCATTGATGGCGCCAAGAATTGTAATCGCCGACGACCATCAATTACTGCGCGCGGGGCTTAGATCGCTTCTGGAAGATCAAGGTTTCGAGGTCGTCGGAGAATCGGAGAACGGTCGCGGCGCCGCTAATCTTGTCCGCAAGGTCAAGCCTGACGCGTTGATCATCGATATCAACATGCCAATCCTGAACGGCATCGAAGCAACCCGGCTCGTCCGAAAGCAGGCTCCTAACGTGAAAGTCATCGTGCTCTCGATGCTCGCCGACAGCCGCTCTATTTTTCAGGCGCTCGCCGCCGGGGCTTCGGGCTATCTATTGAAAGACGCCGCCTTCGACGAAATGGTGCTGGCGCTGAAAGCGGTTCTGCGGGGACAAACATTTTTGAGCCCCGGGGTCGCGCATGTCGTCGTGCAGAACTCACTCGCCTTAGCTCCGGCCGACATGGAGAAGTGCTGCTCGATTTCGGGCAGAGAAAGGGAGGTCCTTCAGCTCGTCGCCGAAGGAAGACCTACTCGCGAAATCGCTGCGGTGCTTTTTATCAGCGTCAAAACCGTCGAGACTCACCGCAAGCAGATCATGGACAAGCTCAATGTCCACAGCGTCGCCGAGCTGACGAAGTATGCCGTTAGGGAAGGCATTACTTCGCTCTGATCCCGGACTCAGGAAAAACGAAATTACAATCAGGCTTACTCCGATAGGGGCATGCCCCTGCATCGGTTATATGCTATGGATGCGCGCCGGATCCCCCGCCGCCATAGTCAGGGCGGAAGCCGTCAGTGTTTTCGCGGCAACCTATGGTGAAAAGCGTCCTCATTGCGGACGATCACAAGATCATGCGGGAAGCTTTGCGCTCGCTGCTTGCGAGAAACCGGGCTTTTACATGCGTTGGCGAAGTCGATGACGGACTTCAGGCCGTGGAAGTCGCCAAGGAGCTGCAACCCGATATCGTCATCATGGATCTGATCATGCCGAGGCTGAACGGGATCGAGGCAACGGCACAGATCAAATCGGAGCTGCCGAAAACCGCGGTTGTCGTTTTGTCCTTTCACGCTCCGAGATCTCACGTCACCCAGGCGCTCCAAGCCGGCGCGACGGCATACCTGCTGAAAGACGCAGCCTTCGACGAGCTGCTGACCGCGCTGAAAGTCGTCTCGCGCGGCGGCGTTTACGTGAGCGCCGAAGTCGCCAAATCGGCCGGGTTGGGAGCGGAGATCGCCGGTTCTCTGGTCGACAATCTTGCGACGAGCCATCGTCTGACGAAACGCGAATTGGAAGTGTTGCAGTTGATCGGAAACGGAATACCGACGAAAGAAATCGCGGCGAAACTCGAAATCAGCGTGAAAACCGTGGAGACGCACCGCAAGCAGATCATGGACAAGCTCGGCATACGAACTGTAGCCGGATTGACAAAGTACTGCATTCGCGAAGGACTCGTTTCGCTCTAGCGCGCCGATGCTGTTAAGAATCGCACTATTAAGTTTCGCCGTCGCGGCGTCGGTCGTCGCGACGGCATGCGATACACCGTCGCCCGCTTCTCCGCCCGCCACGCCGCAGGTTCGGCCTCACGATCAAAGCGCCGAAAACATCGTGGCTTTATTTATGGCGCTGCGCAAAGAGAAAATCGAACGGCCGCAGGAGAGCGAAGCCAAGCACGCCGCCGACGCGAAGAGAACCAAAACCAATTCTGAACCTGCCGCGGAAAAACTTGAAAAAGCCGGATGATGTAGTTCTGCCGCCGTAACGGCACAGCCCCTAAGGATTTTAGCAATAATAAATCAGGCACTGCCCGATTCCGCCGCGCGACGCGTTTCTTTACTCTGGTGCTAACACATCGACCGGATCACGGCGCCGCCGGCTAGACATCCTTCACAGCCTCTCACGCGCGCCGAGGAGTGCCTATGCGATCAACAACGAATGCCTCTGTAGCGATCAGCCCGTCGAAATCGCCCTTCGCCAATATGGTTTGGGTTCCCGGCGGAACTTTTCTGATGGGATCGAACCGGCACTACGCCGAAGAAGCGCCGGCGCACAGCGTCACCGTCGACGGCTTTTGGGTTGACCAGTACTCCGTCACCAATGAGGATTTCCGCCGCTTCGTCGAAGCCACCGGCTACATCACGGTGGCCGAGCGCCCGCCCGATCCGGCGGATTACCCCGGCGCAAAACCCGAACTACTGGTGCCGGCGTCGGTCGTATTTCGCAAGCCGCCGGCACCGGTTGATCTCCGGGACTGCTTTCAATGGTGGAGCTATGTTCCCGGCGCCAACTGGCGCCATCCCGAGGGACCTTCGAGCACGCTCAAAGATCGCTGTCGCCATCCCGTGGTGCACGTCGCCTACGAAGACGCCGTCGCCTATGCCGAATGGATCGGAAAGGAACTGCCGACCGAAGCGGAATGGGAATTCGCCGCGCGCGGCGGCCTCGAGGGTGCGGAATTCGTCTGGGGCGACGAGTTCGCGCCGGGTGGCAAGTACATGGCGAATACATGGCAAGGCCGCTTCCCGTGGGAGAATCTCAAGAACGACGGCTTCGAAGGCACGGCGCCTGTCGGGAGTTTTGCGCCCAACGGCTTCGGTCTTTACGACATGGCCGGCAACGTCTGGGAATGGACGACGGATTGGTACCAGCCGCATGCGCAAGCCGTGCATTCCTGCTGCGCGAGCATCAACCCGCGCGGTGGCGACCGCGACCAAAGTCACGATCCGATCGCCGCCGGCGGCAGTATCCCACGGAAAGTCATGAAAGGCGGATCGTACCTGTGCGCGCCGAACTATTGCCGGCGCTACCGGCCGGCGGCGCGCATGGCGCAGCCGGTGGACACGTCCACTTGCCATCTCGGCTTCCGCTTAATCGCGCGGGCACGACAATAACTTTGAGCGCTCCGCGGCAGGATAACTTGACACCGACACGGCGGTCAAGGAATTTTAGAAAATTCATTATCGAATATGTGTGTGGATTGTTCCGCGCCCCAAACGGTGCGCAAAAGCGTGTCGTGTGGCTCGAGTTCGCGCGCTGCGCTCGTCGCCGCGCTCACCTTCCAACTCGCCGCCCGCATCGCAACCACATCGCCTGGGAACGAGTCGGGCGCCTCGGCGCGATATGCCCAAGGCCGCGAGGCGTGAAATAAAAGGGATGAACACGATTCACTTCAAACATTAACAAGGAGTCGCAGAATGAGCGCACCAACCGAAATCGTCCAACGCAAGCCGCAGCGCGGCGCGACACTGTACCCGTTCGAGCACGGTTTTCCCACGAAGGAGGCGACCGAGCGCGCCCGCGACGACGCGGATTTCCAGCGCGCCGTGACCGCCTACCGCTTCTGGTACCCGACCGTATCGTGCGAAGGCATGTTCAACGCCAACACCTCGATCGGAGCGCGGGACAACGAGAGCATGATCGTGATGTCGGCCGGACCGCGCCAGGTCTTTTTCACGCCGAATTCCGACACCCCCTACGCGGCCGCGATCGTTGATCTAAAGGATGGACCCTATGTCGTCGAGATGCCGCCGGGGCAGCTTGTCGGCCTGGTGGACGATCATCATCAAGGCTGGATTCTGGATATGGGACTGCCCGGCCCCGCCGGCGCGAAAGGCGGCAAGCATCTGATCCTGCCGCCCGGCTACAAAGGCAAGCCGCCCGATGGCTATTTCACCGGGCAATCGTCTTCGAGCAAAGTCTTCGTCGCGCTCCGCTCGCTGCCGATCAAAGGCAACGTTACGGCGGCGCTGGGCTCGCTCCGCGCGGTCAAGATTTACCCGCTGGCAGACGCGGACAATCCGAAACCGATGAAGATGATCGATGTCACCGAAAAAGCGGTTGACGGCACGTGCCTGCGCTGGGAGGACAACCTCCTATATTGGGAGAAGCTGCACGAGGTCATCGACGCCGAGCCGCTCGTGGCGAAATTCCTGCCGATGTACGGCGAGCTCGCCGCGCTGGGCATCCAGAAAGGCAAGCCCTTCGCACCGGACGCGCGCATGAAGCGCATCCTAGAGAAAGCGGCGAAAGCCGGCCGCGATCAAATGCTCGTCTCGGCCTTCGCCAGCGCCCGCCCGGATCGCTTGGCGTGGAACGACCGCAAGTGGGAGTGGGCGGGGCTCGTGCCGGAGAGCGCCGACTTCGAGACCGAGAGCGGAATCGATCTCGAGGCGCGCGACCGTTGGTTCGCGCAGGCGATCGTCACGTCGCCCGCGATGTTCTGCCGCTCGATCGGCGCCGGTTCGTTATACTGGCTCGGCGACCGCGACGCGAAGGGCGCTTTCGTCAACGGCGCCAAGACCTACAAGCTGAACGTGCCGCTGCCGGTGCCGGCCGGTCTCTTCTGGTCGGTGACGGTGTACGACGCAGAAACGCGCTCGGAGGTGCAAACGCCGCAAGACAAAGCGGCGCTGCGGTCGCTCTTCGAGCTTAAAGACACCGGCAAAGCGAAATCGGTCGATCTCTATTTCGGTCCCAAGTCTCCCGGCACCTATGAGAGCCGATGGATCCAGACGATCCCGGGCAAAGGATGGTTCAGCTACTTCCGCGTCTATGGCCCTGAAGAGCCGGCCTTCGATGGCTCGTGGAAGCCCGGCGATTTCGAAGAGGTGAAATGAGCCGCCGGCCATTCGCCTGAGCCGCCCATGGGGGGCTTGTCAAGAATGCAATCTGGTCGTTAACTCCTTATAGGGAGGCAATTCCTATGAAGAGACCAGCCATGCTATTGGTTTTGGTGCTGCTGGCCGGGATAACAGTCAGCATCTCACCCCCGGCAGTACATTCGGCCGCACAGGGCAAGATCGACATCAACAGCGCGTCGGCCGACGAGCTGATGTCGCTCAACGGCGTCGGCGAAGCGACGGCCAAAAAAATCATCGCCGGACGCCCTTACTCTTCCGTAGATGATCTCGCGAAAGCGGGCGTTCCGAAGAGCACGATCGGCAAAATCCGTTCGCAGGTTACCGTCGGCTCGGCGGCGAAATCATCTTCATCCCAATCCGCCAAATCCACGGCGGCGCCGGAGAAAAAATCGAAAGAACAGGCAAAGACCTCCCGCCCCGTCGATCTCAACCGCGCGAGCGAAGCGGAGCTTGAAGAGTTGCCGGGCGTTGGCCCGGCGACGGCGAAGAAGATCATCGCAGGGCGTCCCTACAAATCCGTGGAAGATTTGGAAAAGGCCGGCGTCTCCAAGAGCACGGTCACGAAGATTCGTCCGCACGTTACGGTCAGCGGTCGCGGCTCGCCGTCGGCGGAGATCCCTTCGACGCCTGAGCGCTCGGGTACGGCCTCGCCTTCTTCACCGGAACGCGCGACCAAATCCGCCAAAAGCACAGGAACCGACGTCGCCCAGGCTCCGCCGCGCAAAGGCATAGTGTGGGTGAACACGGACTCCGGCATTTATCACTACGAGGGCGACCGCTGGTACGGCAAGACGAAGGAAGGGAAATACATGAGCGAAGCCGACGCGAAAGCAGCCGGCTATCGTGCGTCGAAAGAGGGCCCGGCGAAGTAATCGTCCACCGTAACCGAACTCCGAACGACCGCGCTAGCTCGATCGCAAGGACTTTCGTAACGCCGCGCGCAGCGCAAGTCAGCGGGGCAGCGCGAGCCGTAGCGGGGGCGGGGGCCGCGACGGCGGAGGAGAAGGCGGCGGCCGACGCCGTAAAAAAGCATCAAGGAGATCAGCCTATGTATCGCCGTAACATCCGGTTTAAAGACCCCAAGCCGCTCGAGATCATGATTCGTATGCTGTGGATCCTGGCGCTGGCGCTTCTCGCCGCGCAGATCGCGCTCGGCGCGGGACCGAAGCAGAAAAGCTACGCTTCGGAAGAAGACGCGGTGCAGGATCTCGTGGCCGGCGTGAAGGCGCACGACAAAACAGCTCTCCTCGCCACTTTTGGCGCCGACGCCGAGCCGCTGATCGCGAGCGGCGACGCCGTCGCCGACCGCAATGCCGGCGAGCGCTTTGTTAAAGCCTACGATCAATCGCACACGCTCACCGGCTCGAACGATGCGAACACGATCCTGGAAGTCGGCAGGGACCGCTGACCGTTTCCGATACCGATCGTAAACGGACAACGACGGCTGTCGCTTCGACGCTGGAGAAGGCAAGGAAGATATCCTCAACCGCCGCATCAGCGGCAACGAGCTCGACGTTATCCAGGTCTCGCTCGCCTATGTCACGCGCAGCGCGAATATTACCGCCGCACGACAGGATCGTCTTTCAAAAAGATCTCGGGTCGACTACCCCCGCGGCGGCCGCGGCGATGACGAAATTCAATCCGGACAAGAGCTGGGAAGCGGTAGAAGACCAGCGCAACTCCTAAATATCCACAGACGGGGACGATAAACCGAAACGATATCGATCACGTCATGGTCCTTGGCCTGCGAATGAAAATCGATTTCTAAAGTCGGCTATGGCCGAGCCCCGGCGCGCTCATGGACTCGGCGGCTGGACAACGAGCTCGGGGCGTTCACGTGCGCGCCTTCATCGACGCCGATGCCGAGACGATCGACGAGCTCGCCGCCAAGCCAGCCCGTCACCAGCGCTAGGCCGGCCCCGACGAACGAGAGGACTAACGCGATCGTATCCGGGGTATCGGGAAGGCCCCGGTGGCGCAGCCACCAGCTGCCGGCGAACAGCAGCAGTACAACAACGTTCCCGGCACCGTGCCACAAACCTATGGCTCTTGCGCGCGTGCCGCGCGGGATTGCGAACCAGTCGATCCAGCCGAACGGCGCGGCGACAAGGCCGCCGATGATTCCCAGACCTATCATCCAATACGACGCCGTCGCGGCGCTTGGCGGACCCCCGAACAAATAGATCAGGTCGCAGATAACCCCGGTGGCGAGAAGCCCCAATGGGAAAACGATCAGCATTTGATGCGCCGGGTGGCCGAGAAACTTAGCTCTGCTATCCATATAATATTCCCTTGCTAGGATGAGTATCCGACGCCGCCGCGATGGGACCGATCATGACCTTCGAGCTTCACCATCTTGTTGTAAAGCCCGATAATCAGCAACGTCGGCACCCATTGCGCGACGAAGTTGCCCCACTTGCCGCGCCCGGAGAGCTGGAACAGCAGCGATAGACCCATCGCTCCGACCGCGACGGCGAGATAGGCCGACGACGGTACGGCGGCCGTGTACTTCTCAACCGTTTTAGTGAACTCGTCTTCACTCGGCTCCGGCGCGTGTCTCTGCGCCTGTTCCAAATATTCTTTCCCGGTCTCCATGTAGTCCTTGCCAGTCTCCATTGTTACCTCCTTTGCGAGAGAAACATCTAATAAAACTCTTACGAGGAGAACACAGAGCGTCAACTCGCATAAATCATCGATGAGTATTAACGAATAACCGGCGCCATGTTTACGCAGGTCGGTAATTACTCGGGTACGCAGTCTGGACTCCGCGCGGGCGGCCTTGAAGCTGCTTTCATTGACAGCGGACATTCAACCGGTTAAATCCGCTTGACATGCCCGTCAAAAACGTGACCGCGCGGATCGCCGACTTCGTGGCCGCCACGCGGTTCGAAGACCTTCCGCCCGCCGTCGTAGAGGCCGCGAAAGAACACATTCTAGACGGCATCGCGACGATGATCGCCGGCGCGCGCGAGGACGCAAGCGTCCATATCCGCCGGTATGTGGCGAAGCTCTGCGGGGCGTGCGAAGCTACGATTATCGGAACGAGCGTCAAAACGGCGGCGCGCTACGCCGCGCTCGCCAATGGCGTCGAGGGCCACGTGCTCGATTACGACGACACGCAGCTCGCGACTTCGGCGAAAATTCCTTTCGGCCAGCTCACGCATCCGACGACGCCCGTTCTGGCCGCCGCTTTAGCGGTCGCGGAAAAATTATCCTCGCGCGGAAAAGATTTGCTCGCCGCATACATTATCGGCGTCGAGGTCGCCTGCCGGCTCGCGGACGCGATCGATCCGCGCCATTACCTCGACGGCTTCCATCCGACCGGCACGATCGGCGTCTTCGGGGCCGCCGCCGCGTCGGCCCGCCTCGCCGCCCTCGACGCCAAGCGCATCCGATGGGCGCTCGGCCTGGCCGGGACGTTTTCCGCGGGCGTACGCGCGAACCGCGGCAGCATGGCGAAAGCGCTGAACGCCGGCCGCGCCGCCGAGAACGGCGTCGTCGCGGCGGAGCTCGCGCGCCAGGGATTTACCGCGGCGGAAAATATTTTCGAGGCGCCCATGGGTTTTTTCAGCGCCGCGTCGCGCAACCACGTCGCAGCCGCGCGGCTCAAGCTCGGCCGGCCGTTTTTTTTCAACGCGCCGGGAATCGCGGTCAAGCGCTATCCCTGCGCCGGCGTCCTCCATTCGCTGCTCGATGCCGCGATCGATCTCTCGGTGCGGCATGATATCGACGCCGGTTTGGTGGAAAAAATCACCGCGACCCTGGGCAAGGTTTCTGCGGGGCCGCTCGTTTACGATCGGCCTAAGACCGGCCTGCAAGGGAAATTCAGCGCGCCGTTCTCCGTCGCCGTCGCGCTTGTCGAGCGCGCGGCCGGGCTGCGCCAGTATGTGGACGGCAAAGTGTCAAATCCCGCGGTAGAAGCATTAATGCGCAAAGTCGTATTTATACGCGATCCACGCCTCGACGCCGCCGGATTCGAACACGCGCGCGCGACGCTCGAAATACGGCTCCGCGACGGGCGCTCCTACCGCGCCGCGTCCCGACCGCCTAAGGGGCATCCGAAGAAACCGCTCTCACGCCGAGAGCTGGAAGACAAATTCCGCGAATGCGCCGGCGGCGCTCATTTGGACGGCCGACCGATTCAGCGTATGATCGACACCGTGCGGTCGATCGAAAACGTGCCGTCGGTCTCGGCGATGATGGCGGATTTCCGCCGGGCATCGGCCAAAACAAAGTGATGCGATGTACGGCAAGCGCGCGCGCATAGGACGCATCTCCCCTTCCCCCGAGACCGCCGGCGCCGAAGAGTGGCGGCGATCGCTGCCTCCGGACGTTTGTCTGGTCGAAACGCGCACGCTGATTCACGACGTCACGGCCGAAGGCCTGGCGGAGATGATCAAGCAGGTCGAGCGCGCCGCGCGCGAGCTCGCCTCGGCGGAAGTTAAGGTGATCCTTCAGGCCGGCACCGCCGCCGCGTTCTTTCGCGGCATGGGGCATGACGCCGATCTCATCCGGCGCATCACCGCGGCAACGGGAATTCAAGCGACCACCAGCATGACGGCCGTCGTCGACGCGCTACGCGCGCTGGGAATTCGCCGGCCGGCGATCGCCACGCCGTATATCCGCGAGATGGACGAGAAATTATCGGGCGTGCTGCGGCAATCCGGCTTCGAGATCGCCGCGATCGAAGGCCTCGGCATCCGGCGCAGCATCGACATGGGCGCGCTCGAGCCTGAGGCCGCCTACCGCCTCGCGCGCGAAGTAGTCGCCGACGCGAAAACACCCGACGGCATTCTTATCTCGTGCGGAAATTTGCGCACGTTCGAGATTATCGAGCCGCTGGAAACCGAGTGCGGATTGCCGGTCGTCACCAGCAATCAAGCGGGCTTGTGGCGCGCTCTGCGGCTCGCCGGCATCGACGATCGGATCGCGCACCTGGGCCGGCTGCTCGAGAGCTATTGAAGAAAAACCCGCGGCGATTTATGCATCAATACTGGACAAGTCAAATTACCGGGAGGCAGCTATGCGCATCGTCGATTTGAGCATGACCGTAGAAGAATGCGATTCGGCGCCGTTCGCGCCGGACGAGACCTATTTCAAATTAAAACCGTACATCAATTGGGATGAAAAAGGCTTCGTCTCCAATTTCGTCGAGATGACGGTGCACGCCGGAACGCACATCGATTCGCCGCACCATTTCTTCCGCGACAAGCCGTCCATCGAGCGGCTGCCGCTCGAGCCTCTCGTCGGCAACGGCGTCGTCCTCGATCTCACGTTCAAAGGCTCCGCCGGCGCGCGCATCACGCCCGAGGATCTCGACCGCGCCGAGCAGGCGCTGGCGGAAAAAGGCGTTAAGATCGAGGCCGGCGGTATTTTACTGCTGCGCACGGACTGGCCGAAAGGCCATACGACGACCGATCCCAAATGGTGGAACGATTCGCCCTGTCTCACCAAAGAAGCGGCGCAGTGGCTCGTGAAGAGAAAGCCCGCCGTGATCGGCTTCGATTTCGCCCAGGAGGAAAAGGGCAGCGACTACAAGACCGCCGACGAGATTCTGACGAGCGGGATGCGCGTCCATAAAATCATTCTGCCGAACGTCACCTGCCAGATCGAGAATTTGATCAATCTCGACCAGATCGGCCCCACGGCGAAGATCATCGCGCTGCCGGCGAAATGGAAGACCGAATCGGCGCCTGCGCGCGTGATCGCGTTGATCGAAAATTGATCGACGCGTGAAGGCGATCCGCGTTCACGAGCTCGGCGGCCCCGAGGTGCTGCGCTACGAAGAGGTCGCGGCGCCCGACTCGGGACCGCGCGAGGCGCTGATCCAAATCGCGGCGGCGGGCGTCAATTATCTAGACATCTATTATCGCTCCGGATTCCACTGGGGCGGCCACCACGCCCGCGCGCTTCCTTATACTCCCGGCGCGGAGGCGTCCGGAACGGTCGTCGCCGTCGGTGCGGAAGTCACCGAGGCCGCGGTCGGCGATCGCGTCGCGTACGGCATTTCCAACGGCCAAGGCGCCTACGCCGAATTCGCCGCGGTTCCGTCGTGGCACCTGATCAAATTGCCCGCCACGATCGATTTCGAGACTGCCGCCGCGGTCATGCAGCAAGGCATGACCGCCCACTACCTCGCCGACAGCACCTTTCCGCTTGCGCCGGGCCACACCGCGCTCGTCCACGCGGCGGCCGGCGGAACCGGTCTATTGCTCGTGCAGATCGCGAAAATCCGCGGCGCGCGCGTCATCGCCACCGTTTCCAGCGCACAAAAAGCCGCGCTCGCGAAAGCGGCCGGCGCGGACGAGACGATCTTATATACCGAACAGGATTTCGCCGCGGAGGCGCGACGGCTCACGGACGGCCGCGGCGTCAACGTGGTTTTCGATTCCGTCGGCAAGACGACGTACGAAAAAAGCCTCGATTCGCTCGCGCCGCGCGGAATGCTGGTCATCTTCGGCCAATCGAGCGGGCCCGTGCCGCCTTTCGATACCGCCGTTTTGAACGCCAAAGGCTCGTTGTTCCTCTCGCGGCCGAGCCTGACGCATCACGTGGCGAATCACGCCGACGTGCTGCGCCGCGCCGGCGAGCTTTTCCGCTGGATCGAAACCGGCAGGCTCAAGGTTCACATCGGCGAGACTTTTCCCCTCGCTCGGGCGGCCGATGCGCACCGGCTGCTCGCCTCGCGCGCGACCGCCGGCAAGCTGGTGCTCGTCCCCTGACGCGCATCTGCGGCAGCGCGCCTGCTGGAAGATTTCTTTTCGTTCCCGGACGCGCGTCTTTTTTACAGCGGACAAAAATTTCGTCCAAGTCTGCTGGGAATTTTTTCCCGCTGCGCCGGTCTTCAAGGGCAGAGAGGCCGCGCAAGGCCGGAAAGGAGGTGAGAGCGAAAATGCAGCTGCAAAAATCAATACTGTCGGCGCTCTGTCTGACCGGTGTCATCGGTCTCGGCGCGGCGTCGGCCCGCGCGGACGGCGTCCTCTTCAAAGAATCGCTGAACGGCGGCAACTACTGTCACATGAAGTTCGAATCGATCCGTGAAAGCACGCTCGGGCAAAAGCAGCCCGTTCTGAACGACGAAGGATCGACCGATATCGTCGATTTCTACGGTCCCTGCGACCACGATCCTTTGGGGAAATACGAAGTCCGCGCGCAGGAGCTCGACTCCTGGCGCAGAAGGATCGAAGACTTTAGCGAATGACCCCAGCCGAAAAAAAGAGAGCCTTGGGAGAGAATTCTCTCAAGGCTCTCTTTTTCTCTTATCTGTAAGCGCCGCTACGACTTGACTGCCGCGGCTTCTGTTTGCAGCATATCGACGAAATTCCGCAGATCGTTCTGCTCCAGATCGCTCACGACCCAATAGTTCATGCCGCCTTTCGTCCAGTGAAACAGGTCGTATCCTTGGCGCTCGATTATTGTCGCCGGCGATTGTTTGTCCGACGACGCCGGCCACACGAAGACATTGATGAAATGTTTCCTGCGCTGATAGACGAGCGCCGCGACGGGTCGGTTATCGATATAGTCGAGGCGTCCGCCGATCAGCGGAAAGCCCTGCGCGGCGAAGTCTTCGACGGGCGGAGAGAAGTCGAGCTTGCCGTTGAACCACGGTTTCACCGTGTGCTTGTCGGACGAGGGCACGTCCGCGAGATGATTCGCCATCAACGAGCGGACATGTCCGGCGAGAACCTCGCGCGCGACGAGATCGTCGCCCGCGCGCCCGCGCATGAACGGCAGCACGACGAGCAGTGCCAGCGCGGCGATCGCGACCGAAGCCGCAGCGGCGAACCATCGCCGCGGCACGGTGCGCGATGGTTTTTCGGCATTGGCCTCGCGGCGGAGCGCGAAGCGGATTTTTTGTTGCAGCTCGGCCGGCGCTTTATAGCGCAGCCCGCTTCCGCCGACGGCGCGCTGGAGCGCGCGGCGCTCCTCATACCCGTGCGCGCAAAGCCCGCAATCCTGCATATGGCGCTCGATTTCGAGCCGGCCGGGCGGATCCAATTCGCCATCGAGGTAGGCGTCGAGCAAATTTTGTGCGGCTTCGCAGTTCATTCTACGCCTTCTCTTTCAGGCGCTCTGTCAGCAGGCGCTTCAGCCGCGCCCGGGCGCGCGCCAGGCGCGACATGACGGTGCCGACGGGCACCGCCGCAACCTCCGCGATCTCCTTGTAAGAAAGGCCTTCCAGATCGCGCAGCACGACCGCCTCCCGATACTCCGCCGGCAGCGCTTCGATCGCCTGCGTGAGCATGCGGCCGTCGATCTCCTTCGCCGCCTGAGCCGCCGGATCCCAGGCCTCGTTCTGCTCGCTGTGGATCTTTTCGTCGAACTCCGTCATCAGCTCGCGCCCGCGGTTTTGCTGCAGCCACGTGTAGCAGGTATTGCGCACGATCGTCAGCAGCCACGCGCGGGCGTTAACGCCGGTGAACGCGTCGAAAAACTTGAACGCCCGAAGATACGACTCCTGCACCATGTCTTCGGCGTCGCGCTCGTTGCGCGTGAGCCACCGGGCGATGTTATACGCGGCGTCCATGTGAGGCAAAATCGCTTCCTCGAAGCGCGTGAGTTTGTCTTTTTCCCCCACTGTAGAGACCGCTCCTGAGCCGGATCTATTCCCGCCGGGAACTAAAAAAAGGCTGGGCTGTAAGGCTTGTCGCGGAGACTTTCCGTGAGATTGTTGCATGCGTTCCGTACCGAGTCAACGAATGCCGCGCGGCGGTGCGTCACTCCTTAGACCGGTCTTCCGGATAAAAAATTCCCGTTCTCCCGCTGTGGAATTTTTTTGCGCCGTCAACGGTCCGACAAGCGAAAGGAGGTGGCGCAGGTGAAAAACATTAAGCCACTTTTGTCTGTCTTCGTTTTAACGGGAGTCATCGGTTTAGGGGCGGTGTCGGCGGGAGCACAGGGCGTCGTCAGCAAGGTCGAGCTCGATCGAAGCGGATATTGCCATCTGAAGTTTCCCGCGATCCAAGCAAGGACGCTCGCCTCGGCGCATCCGGTCCTGAAGGATCCCGCGTCGGGCGACATCATCGATTTCTATGGCCCGTGCGACCACGACCCCCTCGGCAAAGAAGAGATATGGGCGCAAAAGCTCGCTCAGAGGTTCCGGATGATGATCGGCCGGGAATGACGCCCACCGGCCGGATAGCGCCGCCGGAGCGATCCGGCGGCGGGCATACGCTTAAACGGCTTAGCGAATCAACCGGGAATATTTTTGCCAGTGGATCGGTCTTAAGGAACAAGGAGGGAATTTTATGTCGAGCAACGATTATATCCACAATATCCGCGGCCGAGCCGGCCGCTGGAAGTTTTATCTAATGATAACGTTGGCGGGCTGCTTCGCGCTCGGCGCCGCAGCGCGCGCCGATGCGGCGGGGCCGAAGGCGTATATCGGCAATTTCAAAGACAACAGCGTGAGCGTCGTCGACACCGCCGCCGGCTCGGTCGTCACGACCGTCCCGGTCTCCGCCGGGCCGCACGGTATGGCGATCACCAACAACGGCGCAACCGTCTACGTCAGCGGCGATGGCGCTTCGTCGGTCGACGTGATCGATACGGCGAGCGACAAGGTCGTGAAAACGATCGACGTCGGCAAAACGCCGAACGGCATCGCGATTACGCCGGACGATCGTTTGCTGCTCGTTACAGTGTACGGCGAGGACCGGCTCGATTTCGTCGATACGAAGAGCAACAGCGTCGCTTCATCCATCGCCGTGCCCAAGCCGCACACCGTCGCGATCAGTCCCGACGGCAAGAGCGCATACGTTACGGTGCAGCAGCCCGGACAATTTGGGCTCGCGCTGATCGACATCCCCGGCCGCAAGCTCGTGCGTATCATCCCGCTCGACAAGACGCCGCGTGACGGCGAGTTCGCCTACGACGGGAAGCGCTTTTACTTTACGCAGGCTGGCGTGAGCGCCGTCCAGGTGCTCGATCCGTCATCGGACAAGGTCGTCGCGCAAATCCCGACCGGCGTCTCGCCGCACTATGTCGGCCGCACGCGCGGCATGCAGTTCGGCATCGTTGTCGTGCAGGGGCCGAGCGAACTGCTGCTGTTCGATCCGGCAACGAACAGCCCCGCGCGCAGCGTCTCCGTCGGCAAGCAGCCGCACTGGGCGACTGCCTCCGCCGACGGCAAGACCGCCTACGTCACCAATGAAGGCTCGAATGACGTGACAATCGTCGATCTCGCCAGCGGCGCCACTCGGACGGTCTCGGTCGGCAACGCGCCGCGCAAAATCGTCGTGCAGCGTTCGGCGACGATGAAAGGAAACTAAGATGACCGCACGCACGGCCCTGCTTTCCGCCCGCTTCGCGATCGTCTCCGCGATGACCGGGCTCCTGCTCGCCGGCCTCTTCGCGCTCGCCGCGCGCGCCTCGATGGCGCGCGCGGCCGACGCGGCCGAGGGCGGCGCGAAGGTCTCGATCGACATGTTCGCGTTCACGCCCGAAACGATCACGGTCAACCCAGGCGACAGCGTCACCTGGAGCAACGACGACGGCTCGCCGCACGGCGTCAAGTACGGCGACGGGGCGCCCGGCAACGACTATATGCTGCCGGGCGCCGCCTACACCCGGCGTTTCGACGCCGCCGGAACGTTCGATTACGCGTGCCCCATACATCCGTATATGACCGGCCGCGTCGTCGTCCGCGGCGCGCAGTGACGATCGAGCGGCTCTGCCGTAACTTGACTGTCGCGATCTATTTGCTACCCTTCGGTTTGGAATGATGAAGCGTTTGGCCGCTTGGCTGCTGTTTCTCACCTTTGTCCCATCGGTTGCGCTTTTCGCGGAGCCGCCGGCGCCTGACTTTTCGGCCGAAGTTACGGCGTCGTTCAAAGCGGATCAGCAAGATCTTTCCCAGGACGACGTCAACCCTGTATCCGGCGTCCTCGGCCGGCAGCTAAGAGCGAAATCTCCGGTTAAGAGCATACTCGTTTTCACACTGGCACGGCGGGAGATTTCGCCTGCGAGTTGGATCGGCGAGCGAACGTTCTCTCCTCCCAAGTCAAGCGTTTATCAGCAGATAAACGTCTATCGCATTTAGACCCTGATCCTTTTTTAAGGCTCGACGAGCCCTCATTCGTCCTCTCGATGGTTTCCACACGGAAATCATCCGAGTTCGTCGAGCTTCGCTCGAAGATAACATTCGTCTGCGTGCAGGATTCCGTGGAGAAGCGCTCAAATGGAGCACTGGGTCCCTGTGATTTTAGTTCTTGCAGGAAGCACGGCGTATGTCTGCGCATTGCTGTTCGGTTAAAACAGAACGTTGGAGGCAAAAATGATCACGATGAAAACGGTCTTTTTGATGACGCTGCTCACCGTGCTGCTGGTCGGAGCCGGGGGCATGCTGGGAGGCGAAAGCGGATTGATCGTGGCGTTCATATTCGCTCTGGTCATGAACAGTGTAAGTTATTGGTTCAGTGATAAGATTGTTTTACGGATGTACGGAGCTCGAGAAGTCGGCTTCTATGACATCCCGAAGCTGCACCGCATCGTCGAAGACCTCGCGATGCGCGCACAGATGCCGATGCCAAGGCTTTATGTGATTCCCGAAGAGACGCCGAACGCCTTCGCCACCGGCAGAAACGAAAGGCACGCCGCGGTCGCAGTGACGCAGGGCATTCTGCGCATCCTCGACGAAGCCGAGCTCCGCGGCGTCCTGGCGCACGAATTATCGCACGTCAAAAATCGCGATATCCTGGTCGGAACGATCGCAGCGACGATGGCCGGCGCGATCTCTATGATGGCCAACATCGCGCACTGGGGAATGATATTCGGGTCGAGAAACGACGACCGCGAGGACGGCCATCCGATCGCGGCGCTGTTGACAATCTTCGTCGCGCCGCTCGCCGCCATGCTGGTGCAGCTGGCGATCTCGCGCAGCCGCGAGTACGGCGCCGACGCGACGGGAGCCGCGATCTCGGCGGATCCGCTGAGCCTGGCGAACGCGCTCAGAAAGCTTCACATTGGCGCGGCGCGGATTCCCATGGAAGCGAATCCGGCGACGGCCCACATGTTCATCGTGAATCCATTGACCGGCGGCGGCTTGATGAAGCTCTTCAGCACGCATCCGCCCATGGAGGAGAGAATCCGCCGGCTCGAGAGCATGGCCGGCGCTGCAAGCCGATGAGCGACGGAGCCGCCGTATCGAAGTTTCACTGTTAAGGAGATCGCGCGATGCCCGACCGGCTGTTTTTATGGATCGGCTTTAATCTTTTCGTGCTGGCGATGCTGGTCGTCGACCTCGGCATCTTCCACCGCAAGGCCCATGAAGTCTCGCTGCGCGAGGCGTTGAGTTGGAGCGTTGTGTGGATCTCTCTGGCGCTCTTGTTCAACCTCGGCATCTATCATTTCTGGGGATCGGAGAAGGCGCTTGAATTCCTTGCAGGGTACCTCATCGAAAAATCGCTGAGCGTCGACAACATTTTTGTCTTCCTCATGATCTTTTCCTACTTCGCCGTCCCGGCGCGCTATCAGCACCGTGTCCTCTTTTGGGGCATACTCGGAGCGTTGGTGATGCGGGCGATCTTCATCGCGGCGGGCGCCGCCCTCCTGAGCGCGTTTCACTGGATCATTTACGTGTTCGGCGGCTTCTTGATCATCACGGGGATCAAGATGCTGTTCGCGGGCGACGAGAAGCTCGAGCCCGAAAGAAATCCCGCCGTCCGCCTGCTGCGCCGCGTCATGCACGTAACGAGCGACTATCACGGACAGCGCTTCACCATTCGGACAGACGGACGGCTTTACGCGACGCCCCTCCTGTTGGTTCTCGTGGTCGTGGAGACAACCGACGTCATCTTCGCCGTGGACTCCATCCCGGCCATTTTCGCCGTCACGAGCGATCCGTTCATCGTCTACACGTCGAACGTTTTCGCGATCCTCGGACTGCGCGCCCTCTATTTTCTTCTGGCCGGCGTCATGGAGATGTTCCGGTATCTCAAGGTGGGATTGTCTTTCGTCCTATGCTTCGTCGGCGTGAAGATGCTGCTCGTCGACTTCTACAAGATTCCCATCGGCGTCTCGCTGGGCGCGGTGGCGGGAATACTCGCCGTATCGATCTTGTTTTCGCTGCCCTTCGCGCTCAGGAGCAAGCGCAATATCCCGCAGCATTAGGACGGTTCATTTTTCGAGGATTAAGCGTTGAACGTTCTCAGGAGGGTTACGTCTCTTCTTTTTCCAGACGACGGTGCTCTGGTATCGTCGGCGATTCGTAACGATCGACCCCGTCGCGGCCATTCGGCGCAGCGACGGTTCCGTAGTCGAGCTTCACGACTCGATCGGCCAAATGATAATAGCGGTCGTCATGGCTGATGACGACGACGGTTTTTCCCCTGCTCTTCAACTGCGGCAAGAGGCGCTTGTAAAAAATTTCCCGGTAATGCGGGTCCTGGTCGGCGGCCCATTCGTCGAAAATATAAATCTCGCGGTCTTCCAGAAAAGCCGTTAGGAGAGCGAGACGTTTGCGCTGTCCCTGCGACAATGCAGTCGTCGAAAGGTTGCCGTCCGAAACCCGCACTTTCGCGTCGAGTTCGAGCTCGACCAGATAGCGCGATGCGCGTGCATCGAGATCGGGACCGGAGAGCCCGAGCAAGCTGTCGAACAGGTAAAAGTCCGAGAACACCGCAGAGAAATATCGACAGTATGCCTCCCGGTCATCTTCCACGACGGGCCGTCCGTCGAGGCGGATTGTTCCCGTATGCGGACTGTACAGTCCGGTGACAACCTTGACCAGCGTCGATTTTCCGCTGCCGTTGCCGCCGGTGATAAAGACCAGCTCGCCGCGCCGCAAGCTGAAGTTCAAAGGGCCGAGCATGAACGCGTGTCCCTCGCTGTCCGCCGGGTAAGCGAAGCTTACGCCTTCGAGATCGAGCCGCTTCCATGCGCGCACAGGCCCTGCGTCGATCTCGGCAGGCGCGCTATGGGGTCCTTCCAGCGAAAGACCGAGCGCATTCACTTTCTCGAGAGCGATCCGAGCGCGTGCGAAAATCGGCCATCCTTCCATCAGGCTCCATACCGGATTCATCACGTACAGCATCGCGAGGACGTAACCGGTCCGCGTCTCTGTGCTGAGATTGGGAATGATACTAGTCGCGAGAAGAGTCCCGCCGATGATGCCGTAGAAGAGCACTTGAGAACACGTGTCCGCAAGCGTGTGATGGCGCACGCCGGCGAGCGCGTCGCGTCGAAGCGCCTCTGTTGCCGTGTTTATGCGCTCGGAAATAAAAGCTTCGCGTCGGGGCGCGTGAAGCTTCAATTCCTTGATGCCTTCCGTCAAGGCGCGGAAGTGCTGAAAAAGAACGTCGCGGGTGTCGCGCGCATGCTGGAGATATTTGTAGGCGCGCCCAGTCAGGACACGATAGATGACGGCGCCGATGACGATGAAAAATGTCACGCCCGCAAGCACCTTCCACGAGAGCCAGCCGAGATAGATCGCACAGCCCGCAAGCACCGCGAGATTCATCGCGAAAGACGGCACATTCTGAGCCGCCCAACCGATCATCGCGATATCGTCGGTCAAGGTCACGAGGATTCGGGGGATTCCCACGCGCTCGAGCTCGGTCAGAGGCGCTGCGAGCACCTTCCTGCTCAGACTGCGGCATAAGTCGGAGATTGTGCGTTGAGCAAAGTCGTTGAGCAGAAGACGGGCGATCGCGTTGGTCGCCACCTTGCCGAGAACCAGACCGACGAAGCCAAGGACGAACAGAGTCTTCGATTGGCCGGGATTGTTGAGGGCCCTGTTGACGAGCGCAATGAGCCAGGCGCTTAAGCCGCCGCCGATCAGGCCTGCGATGACTGCGGCCGCGGCCACGAGCCATGAGCGAGCGGGAACAAATGGGAAAAGGTTCACCTTGGCTTCACCTTGCCGAAGACTTCCTCAGGCACGCATCGAGGTGATCGGCCACCTGCCGGACGTGCGGCTCGGTTAACATGAGTCCAGAGTCTTCGCCGGGGATAGAGTAGACCTCCACTCCCCCGGTCGCGAAATAACTCCAGGCGAGTCTCGGATCGTTATCAGATATGACGTTCCTGTGCTCGGCAACAAAGAGCATGAGATGACCGTCGTACGAGCGCGGCTGGTAATTCCCGAACGCTTTTAGATTAGCTTGCTCGACCACTTTTAGATAATACTCGCTCCGGTCGCCCCTGAACGCGTCACGCTGAACGATAATCTGCTTGAGAACCTTCAAGCGGTCAATGAGATAATCGTAGCGCTGCCGGCCGCGAAGTCCGGCGAGCGTCCGAAGATAAAGTCGCAATCGGCCCCCGACAATTTGTACTGCCGCCAGCTTTCGGACATCGGCGCGGAGTCCCTTAACAGAAGCCTTTTCCGGCAGCCATGTCTCGAGTAAGGCGAGCAGAGCAACCTCCTCGCCTGCGGCACGCAGCTGCTGCGCCATCTCGTAAGCAACCGCGCCACCCATGCATGCTCCGATGAGATAGTAGGGACCTTGGGGCTGAACCTCACGAAGCTCGCGCAAGAATTCCGCGGCGATGTCCTCTACATTCGTCAACGGCTTCTCCGTCCCGCCGAGTCCGCGCGACTGTAAGCCGTAGAACGGCTGCTCGGGCCCCAAGTGCCGCGCGAGATCGTTGTAACAAAGAACATTTCCGCCGACGCCGGGGACGGCGAAGATCGGCGGCCGGCTGCCCGTCGACCGGATTGCCACGAGCGACTTCCATGAGGCCGATCCTGCGTGGTTGCGGATGATAGCAGCGAGTCCTTCGATAGTGGGTGTGCGAAACAAGGTTGCGAGCGGCAGCTTTACCCCGAGATCTTTTTCCAGTCTGATGAATATTCGGGCAGCCAGCAGTGAATGACCGCCGAGATCGAAGAAATCATCATGGGTTCCGATGCCTGTCCGCGCAAGCGCCTCCTCCCAGATTGTAATCAGCCGCCGCTCAACTTCGTCCTTGGGCTCGGTGGCTTTCGAGAGCAAATCCTTGTTCCCGTCCGGCTCCGGCAAAATGCCGCGATCTATCTTCCCGTTCGGCGACAGCGGCATGGACTCCAGAAATACGAACTCCGAGGGAACCATATAGCCGGGCAGCTTTTGCTGCAGAAACGTCCGCAGTTCACCATTCGTCGGATTCGCATCGTGTGAGGGCACAACGTAGGCGATCAACTGTTTATCCCGCTGCGCGCGCTCCCGCAATAAAACAACCGCCTCCCGTAGTTTCGGCTGGCGACTAAGCACGGCCTCAATCTCGCCGAGCTCGATCCGGAAGCCGCGGAGTTTGATTTGCTGATCGACGCGGCCGAGAAACTCGATACTACCGTCCGGCAGGTAGCGGCCAAAGTCGCCGGTCCTATACAGTCGCTCTCCGGGCACATCGCTGTAAGGGTGAGAAATAAACTTCTCGGCCGTCAGGTCCGGGCGGTTAAGATAACCCCTCGCCAGCCCGGCACCGCCAATGAAGATCTCTCCTACGGCGTCGACCGGAACCGGCTGGAAATAACGGTCCAACAAATAAACCTGCGCGTTGGCGATGGGGCGCCCGATCGGAATTGTCGTCGCGCCCTCGGGGACGCTCTTGACCAGATGCCATGTGGCAAACGTAGTCGTCTCGGTTGGCCCGTAAACATGCAGCAATCGCTCCGGAGCGCCATGTTTAAGGACTCTGGCAACCGCCTTGGCATCCGCGGCTTCGCCGCCGAATAACAAATGACGCAGACGCTTGAAGGCCGCGGGACGTTCTCGACTCATTTGATTGAATAACGCGGTGGTTAAGAACATCGCGGTTATTTTTTCTCGCTCGATTCGCGCTGCGAAGTCTTCCGGGGCAAGGATGACGTCGGTTGGAATGCCTACGAGCTTTGCGCCGTTTAAGAGCGCCCCCCAGATTTCAAACGTCGCCGCATCGAACGAGGAATTCGATACGTGAGCGACGACATCCGATTCATTTAAGTCGACGTAGTCGGTATTGATCACCAAACGGCTCACCGCTCGATGCGGCACGGCGACGGCCTTGGGGGTCCCCGTCGAGCCTGAGGTATACATGACATACGCCAGATTCTCCGGTTTGGCTCCGCTGACGAGATTCTCCTCGCTCCCATGAGAGATGCCCCACGAGACGACATCCAGGCACAGGATTTCGCCGTGATATTCGGCAAATTTCTCCATCAGCGGTTTTTGAGTCAACAGTACAGGCGCCTGGGCGTCGCCGAGCATCAAAGCGAGTCGCTCGTTCGGATACGTGGGGTCGAGAGGAACGTAAGCTCCGCCGGCTTTGAGAATCGCGAGCAGTCCGACGATCATCTCCGGCGACCGTTCCATGCAAATTCCAACTGGGACGTCGGGTCCCACTCCCCTTTTCACCAACTCATGCGCTAGCCGATTAGCCCGTCGGTTCAGTTCTCTGTAGGTTAGCTGCTTGGCATCAAAGACGACCGCCACCGCGTCAGGAGAACGCTCGACCTGCGACTCGAAGACTTCATGAATGCATTTCTTCGCGGGATACTCCCTCTGCGTAGTATTCCACACCACCAGCAATCGATGCCGCTCGTTTTCCGTTAACATCGGCAGGCGGGAGACTCTTCGTTCCGGATCTTTGACGATACTCTGCAGCAAGGTCTGGAAATGCGTCAGCATCCGTTTGATCGTATCGCGATCAAACAGATCGCTATTGTATTCCAACGTCGCGCTTAATGCGTCGCCGGCATCGACCATGGTCATGGTTAAATCAAACTTCGCCGTGTCGGTCTCAAACGGTATTGCATGGGTTGCGACACCCGCGAGAAGTAGCGGCGCGGGCCGTCCGTTCTCAACCGCGAACATCACCTGAAAGAACGGATGATGATCCGAGCCCCGCTTCGGTCGCAGCTTTTCGACGAGTTTCTCGAACGGCAAGTCTTGGTGGGCGTAGGCCGCGAGCGCCGTCTGCCGCACTCGGCGTAGTAGCTCGACAAACGCCGGATCGCCGGAAACGTCCGTGCGCAAAACGAGGTCATTGACGAAGAAGCCTATCAAGGCCTCCAGCTCGACGCGATTACGACCCGATACTGGAGAGCCCACGACGATGTCGTCTTGACCCGTATAGCGGTGGAGCAGGACGGTGAACGCCGCCAACAGCGTCATGAACAATGTCGCTCCCTCACGGCGGCTCAGCGATTTGAGCTCATCGACGACCACTTCGGAAAACGAAAAAGATTCCGACCCGCCGCGGTAAGTCTGAACAGCGGGCCGCGGCCGGTCGGTCAATAAATCCAGAGCCGGAGCATCGGCCAATTGTTTCTTCCAATATTTGAGGTGGGTCTCTAAAACTTCACCCTGCAACCACTGCCTGCGCCAAATGGCAAAGTCCGCGTACTGTACGGGGAGTGCCGGAAGAGGCGACGACTCTCCGGCCAGAAAAGTTTTGTAAAGCAGTTCAAGCTCGCGGAACAGCACACCCCACGACCATCCATCCGACGCGATGTGATGCATCGCCAGGATCAAAATGTATTCTTCAGCGTCCAGCTTCAGCAACGTCGCCCGAAGCATCAAATCCGAAGATAGATTAAATGGACGGCCGCTTTCTTCTTCGAGTAGCCGTCGGATTTTTTGGTCGAGCCGCTCGACCGGCTCGCGGCTCAGATCGATGATTTTGAGCTCCGCCGGTCGATCGGCGGCGATCACCTGGACGGCAAGACCATCCACCACGGCAAAAATTGTACGCAAGACCTCGTGACGGGACACAATGGTCTGCAGCGCCTTCTGCAATGCCGCGATATTGAGCGAACCTTTGAGCCGAAACGCCTTGGTAATATTGTAAAGCGCCGTGTTCGGCTCCAGCTGATCGATAAACCATAACCGCTGTTGCGCGAACGAAAGGGGCAGATCGCCGGCTCTCGACGCCGGCCGAAGCGGCGGCGCGCTCGCGTTCGCAGCGCTGCTCGTTTCTCGTAGAAAAGCCAAAATCTCGGCTTTGCGGTCTTTTAGCTCTTCCGCGAGCTCAGGAGTGAGGATTTCCTCGGGCGCATTGCAGCGCAGAAGATCGCCTTCTGCCCACAGCTCTACGTTGAGACTGCGAAGCTGAGATAAAAAATCGGCCGTTGTCACAACCGCGTCTCTCTTAGCGTGCGAATGAGCGCTCACAAAGGATTAAGTCTTGTCGCCGATGCAGGCCCAAAGCGATGGGGTCGAAGCGAGATTGCAGCTCGGAACCGGAATGCGGGCGCGGAACTCATCCGTGAATGTTCCGTCCACGCGGATGCTGACGGACAACCCCGGCTTCGCGTCGGCTCCGTGAAACTGATTGCAGGTATCGAACCATGCCGTATAGGACTCTACGTATCGTCTTTCGCCGGTTCTTGGGTCCAACATGTAGAACGGCTTCGTCAGGCTGGTGCGAAACCAGACGAATTCATGCAGCAAGTTAGGACGATGGTGATCCCTGTGCGCAGTCACAGGATTGCCGCTGCCGTCGTACATGATCATCATTCGCGCGGTTTCCTTGAACGGCAGCGTCCGGATGAAATCCATCAGCAGAGAGAACTCCGTCGCATCCTCGGCCGGCTCCCACAGTTTTGCCACATTCAAGTCCCAATAATTGAAGTCACGCTTCGATTTGCTTAGATAGATGATTCGCGAGCCGGGCACTTTTGCCGCCTTCGCATCGATGGTCAAATCTCCGGTATGAAACTTTTCATCGTCCCGAGTCCGGATGTGTTTCTGGATGCGTTCGTTAAGGTAATTGTCCAAAGCCCTTAAGCGCTTAAGATCGATAAACTCGTCGAATGATTTGTAACTGGGATATGTGATACGCGGGTCGAGCTCCTCGCGGTCAATCTGCTTGTGGCGGCGTTGGAGCGCCCGGTCTTCGTTACGGATCGATCTCTCGTGCTCGATTCGATCGCGCATACGCGCGTACCTCCAGCTTACGGCGCCGACGGGATCTCGGACCAGACTGCCGAGGCGAGCCAGCAAAGTGGACTTCTTCGCGGACGTTTTCGCGTCGGTACCAAACGAGTTATCGGTTCTCATGATCGGTTCCCCTTCATGTTTGCGGTTTCATTTACCGTCATAACTCTATCTCTGTTCGACCGCTCGCCGGGCCGCCGGAGGCGACGCCACGGCTTGCCCAACGGATCGTTTCGATGCGTTCCGCTAGACCGCTCACGGTTGGTTTTTCAAAAAGATCGTTCAACGGCAGATTCACTTCGAGGGCGCTGCGGATACGCGAGACTACTTGCATCGCGAGCAGCGAGTGTCCGCCCAACTCGAAGAAATCGTCGTGAATTCCCACTTGGTCGAGGCCGAATAAATTTTTCCAGATTTCGACCAGCGCCTCCTCCGTCGGCGTCGAGGGCGGGGCATAGGAGGTCGATAAATCGGGCCGGGAGTGAAGCCACGAGGGCGCCTGCGGCTGTTCTTCCGCGACCGCTCCGTTGCCCCGCAGCGATTCGAGCTTGACCCACTGGTCGATGCGAGCCTGGAGGTCTCCTGTCGAGACGACGACATGAGCGGCCCCGCCGAGGGAAAGCGCACGCCGGAAAACCTCCACGCCCTCCTCGGGCGTTAGCGCGAGCTCGGCCAGCGCTCTGCCAGGAGGCGTGCCGGTCGGTCCGCTAAAGTTCCAACTGTCGTAGTTGATGCTGATCCATGGCGCGTTCGTCCGGGCGGCGTTGCAGGCGAAGGCGTCCATGAAAAGATTGCCGGCCGCATAAGCGCTGTAACCGAGCCCGCCCAAGACGCAGGATATCGAGGAGGTCAGCAGGCGAAAATCGAGCCGCCGTCCGCGTAAAAGTTTGTCGAGGACGAGCAGACCGTCGGTTTTCGAGCGAAACTGGTTGATGCAGCGCTCCGGCGCCGTTTCGGGTATGAGCACGCCGGCGATCGTGCCTGCGGCGTGGATCACTCCGTGGATGGCTCCGAAGCGTTGGTCTGCGAGCGCGATCGCGGCCGCCATCTGCTTTTCATCCGCGACATCCGCCGCGACGGCGAGGACTTCGGCGCCGGCTTCCTCCATCGCCTGGATTCTTCGTATCTTCATGGCGTCCGCGTCGTGGTCAGCATTCTGCAGATACCGCGCCCACTCCTCTTTTGGCGGCAAGGGAGAACGGCCGACGAGGACCAATCTGGCCTTCACGATCTTGGCCAGATATTCCGCGAGGACGAGGCCGATGTTTCCCAACCCGCCGGTGATGAGGTAAACGCCGTTGTCCTTCAGTTTCGTCTCCGCCCCGCGATTTTCTCCTACCGCTATCGGATCGAAGATTTGGATCCATCGATGGTTTCCGCGATGGGCCACCACCAAATCCGTCGGCCCGGAGGAAAGCTCCACCATCAATCGATCCACAGCGCTATCTTCACTCCCGCCGCGAGCATCGATGTCGATGCTGCGGCAGGTTATATTCGGGTATTCTTGCGGAATGACTTTACACGGTCCGACGACGGTCGCTTTCGCGGGAGACACCGCCGCTTCGCCGTAGACTTCCTGCATCCGGTTGGACACCACATCGATCTGGATAGCGGACGTGACATGCTCGGCCAGCGCCCGCGCTAGATACACGAGGCTGTAAAAACCGCGGGCGAGCGTCTCATCGAAAAGTTCCTTTTCCGGAGATGCGGCAGCGTCGCTAACGCTCCACAGGTGGACGATCCGGCCCGGAAGTTTATCCTCGGCGCGCAGCTCCTGGAGCAGGAGGTTATAGTCCTGTCGCTCGCGCGGGTTGATCGTATACAAGCCCGCGCCGTTCGCCGCGAATTTTTCACCGGCGCTCACGGCGACGACGCTCCGCCCGCCGCGCCGCAGCCGCTCGACGACCGCACGGCCCACTCCCTGCTCGTCGATGAACACGAGCCAGGATGTTGTCCCATCTTCCAAGGCGACGCTCGGGAGAGGCGGGAATGCAGAGCGCTTCCACGACGGAAGGTAAAACCAATCGGCGATGTCGGGCTTTTTCCCCGACGGCGCGCGCCGATGATCGCCGCGCGAGTCCGGGCGCGCAGGCTCGATCCAGTACCGCTGCCGCTCAAACGGATACGTCGGAAGCGGGACACGCAGACGCTTCTTACCGTGGAGGTTGGACCAGTCGACCCTCACGCCTTTAAGCCAGAGTTTACCGACGGCATTGAGCAAAACGGCCTGGTCGCTACTGGCATCGCGAGGATGGCGCATGGAAGCGACGACTTGCTCCACCGACCTTCCCGCTTGCTGCCGCGCCAATGCGGTTAGAGTCTGTCCCGGTCCGACTTCCAAGAGAACGCGGCCCGGTTCGTTGAGCAGCTGCTGGACGCCTTCGGCGAAGCGGACCGCCTGACGCAGGTGCTTGGTCCAATAGTATGGATCCGCCGCGTCGGCGGCCGTGATCCAAGTGCCGGTGACATTTGAAAGATAAGGGATGGTCGGGGCGGCGCGTTTTACCTTTCTGAGTTGCTCCGCGAACGGCTCCAGCATCGGGTCCATCATCTTCGAATGAAAAGCGTGAGAGGTATGGAGACGGCGGCTTTCCACTCCTCTGCGGCCGAGCTCCTTTTCGAATTTCTCGACCGCTTCTGTCGGTCCGGAAACGACCGACATCGATGGACCGTTCAGCGCCGCTAGGGAGAGTTCTTGCCCGAGCAGGCCCGACAGCTCTTCGCGCGACAACGGCACCGCCAGCATCGACCCCGCTGGAAGCTGATTCATCAACCGCGCGCGGGTTCCGACCACCGCCAGCGCGTCCGCCAATGAGAAAACACCCGCCAGGCAGCCGGCGACAAACTCCCCGATGCTGTGGCCGATCATGGCCTGCGGCTTGATGCCCCAATGCATAATCAATCTGGCCAAGCAGTATTCGACGACGAAAAGCGCCGGCTGAGTCACGGCCGTTTGATTCAGCTGTTTTACGGCGCTTTCCTCGTCACCTTTGGGATACAGCACATCGCGAAGGTCGAGGCCGAGACGCGGCGCGAGGATCGTCGAGCACAAATCGATCTGCTCACGGAAGACAGGCTCGTTTCGGTACAGGTCCAGACCCATATTCACGTACTGCGCGCCCTGTCCGGGAAACATGAACGCAACGGGCCGCTCGCTGGATTCGCCGACTGATGTAAAAATCCGTTTCGCGTCCGATTGCTCTAGAACATTCAATGCATCTTCCCGATCGCGGCAGACCATCGCGCGGCGGTGATTAAAAACTCGGCGTCCGGTTTGAAGCGTATAAGCGGCGTCGGCGAAATTGAGCTTGGAATGCTCTTTGAGGTGTTGCAGAAGATTTTTCGTCGCCGCGTCCAAGGCGCTTGCGCTTTTTGCGGAGAGAACGATCAGCTGCCAAGCGCCGGCGTCGGAGGAAGAGGTTCGGGACGGAGCTTCCTCCATGACGGCGTGCGCGTTCGTGCCTCCGATACCGAAAGAGCTTACCGCGGCGCGCCGCGGATTCCCGTTGCACCGCCAATCGGACAGCGAGCGACTGACATAGAAAGGGCTGTTGCCGAAATCGATCTTGGGATTGGGCTCGGAAAAATGCAGGCTCGGCGGAATCAGCTTATGTCTTAGAGCTTGCGCAGTCTTGATGACGCCCGCGACGCCGGCGGCGGTGTCGGTATGGCCGATATTGCTTTTCACCGCTCCGATCGCGCAGTAGCCTTTCTTGTCCGTCGCGGCGCGAAAAGCCTTGGTCAGGCCGGCGATCTCGATCGGATCGCCGAGCGAGGTGCCGGTCCCATGGGCCTCAATGTAGCTAACGGTGTCCGGCTCCACTTCCGCCATGGCAAGGGCCATGGAAATAACTTCGGCCTGTCCATCTATGCTGGGCGCCGTGTAGCCGATCTTCAGCGAACCGTCGTTGTTAACGGCCGTGCCCTTGATGACGGCATAAATGTGATCCCCGTCTTCTACGGCGTCGCTAAGGCGTTTCAACACCACGACGCCGACTCCACTACCCGGCACAGTGCCTTGCGCTAGAGCGTCGAAGACGCGACAGTGGCCGTCCGGAGAAAGAATCATTCCTTCCTGGTAGAAATAGCCGGACTTTCGAGTCGAATGGATGCTGACGCCGCCCGCCAGAGAAATGTCGCAGTGATAATTCAACAGGCCCTGGCACGCTTGATGAATCGCCACCAGGGAGGTGGAGCAGGCGGTCTGGACCGTGATTGCTGGCCCCTTGAGGTTAAGTTTGTACGCAACACGGGTAGTCAGATAGTCCTTGTCATCGAGAATCATCATTTGAAACCAGCCCAAGGACTCCAGCAGATTCGGATTGGAATAAAGATTATCGAGGAGATATGCGTTGAGCCCTACGCCGGCGTAGACGCCGATCAAGCCCTTATACTGTTCAGGATCGTAGCCGGCGTTTTCCAGCGCTTCCCAAGAGCACTCGAGAAAGAGCCTCTGTTGAGGATCCATCGCTTCGGCTTCCCTCGGGGTGAAGCCGAAGAAAGCGGCGTCGAAGGACTCGATACCTTCGAGGATTCCTCCCGCCCTGACGTAGTTGGGCGCGTTGAAAGCAGCCGGAGATACGCCGGCCGCCAGCAGGTCCTCGTCCGAGAAGAATGAAATACCCTCAACTCCGTTTTTGATATTGCGCCAAAATTCGTCGACGCTGCGCGCCTTGGGGAATCGACCGGCCATGCCGATGATGGCGATGTCGAAGCCTGTCTGAGGGCTCGACATATTGGATATTGGTGTGTGACTCATTCCTGGTGTCCCCTACGCTCGACAGCCGCCTGCGCACGCCGCCGATTGTACATCGCCGATCGCTGCCTTTCCGCTCGATCCGCTGTTTCGGTTGATAGTCGTTGCTCCGGCGCATCGCTCAAATACTTGGCAAGCGTGCTGATGGTCGGATAGCGGAACAGCTCGATCATCGGCACATCGCGGCGGAGTGCGGCCTGTAGCTGGCCGTGGACTTTGGCCAGCAGCAGCGAGTGGCCGCCGAGGTCAAAAAAGTTGTCGTGGATGCCGACGCGCTGAAGACCCAGCGCCGCCGCCCAGATTCCCGCGACGACTTTTTCAACTCCGGACTCCGGCTCGACGAAAGCCGACTCCAGCTCCGGCCTTGTCGTGTCCGGCGCCGGCAGCGCGCGACGATCGACCTTGCGGTTCGGCGTCAACGGCAGCGCATCCATGAAGACGAAGGCGCCAGGAACCATGTACTCGGGGAGCTTCTGCTGCAGGAAAGTTCGCAGTTCGGTCGTAGTTGGGTTGGGATCGTGCGTAGAAACGATGTATCCCACCAGCCGCTTGTCCCCGGGGACGTCCTCCCTCACGATGACGACAGCCTCGCGGACCGCAGGGTGCTCCGCCAACACGGTTTCGATCTCGCCCAATTCGATGCGGTACCCGCGGACTTTTACCTGATGATCGATCCTGCCGAGCAGCTCGATGTTTCCGTTCGATAAATAGCGGGCGAGATCGCCGGTTCTATAGAGACGCGCTTCGGGTTCGCCGCTGAAAGGATCCGGGATGAACTTTTCAGCCGTAAGCTCCGGACGGCCGAGATAACCGCGGGCGAGACCGTCGCCTCCGATCAACAACTCGCCGGCGACCCCGATGGGCGCCAGCTGCCCGTAGCGGTCCACTATATATATATGGGTGTTGGCGATGGGGCGGCCCACTGGAATCGCGCGGTCCGCCGATTCCACGGGATGGACGGCGGACCAGATCGTCGTTTCCGTCGGACCGTACATGTTCCACAAAGAGCCGCATCGGCTTAGCAGCGCATCGGCCAATTCCGGCGGCCACCCTTCGCCGCCGCAGAGGATTTTAAGCCGTTTTTCTCCTTCCCAGCCCGACTCCACCAGCAGCCGCCAGGTAGCCGGCGTCGCCTGCATGATAGTGGCGCCGGAGCTGCCGATCGTTTTCGCAAGCTCGCGGCCGTCCGTGAGAATCTCGCGGCCGACGATCACTACCCGCGCGCCGACCGTCAGCGGCAGATAGAGCTCCAATCCCGCAATGTCGAAAGACAGAGTCGTGACGGCCAAAAGGACATCCTTGTCGGAGATCCCCGGACGCCGCCGCATCGACTCGACAAAATTCACCAGCGCGCGGTGCGGTATTTGGACGCCCTTCGGTTTGCCGGTAGACCCTGACGTGTAGATCACATAGGCTAAATTTGCCGGGTCGGAGCTATGCGTCGGATTGTCCGCTCTCTCCTGGGCGAATTCCGTCTGGTCTGCGTCGAGACAAACCACGCGCGCTTTATGCCGCGGCAACAGGTCGAGCAATTGCAGTTGTGTCACCAGCAGCGCAAGCCCGGCGTCTTCCAGCATGAACGCCAGCCGGTCCTGAGGATACGTGGGATCGAGCGGCACATACGCGCCGCCGGCCTTCATCACGCCCAGCAGCGCCACGATCATTTCCAAGGAGCGTTCGACGAACACGCCGACCAGAACGTCCGGGCCCACTCCGAGCGTTTTCAAATAATGGGCTAATCGATTCGCGCGCGCGTTAAGTTCTCGATAAGTCAGTTGCCGATCTTCAAAGACGGCAGCAATGGAGTCCGGCGTTCGCTCCACCTGGGCCTCGAAAAGCTCGTGGAAACACTTATCCTTCGCATAATCCGCCGCGGTTTTATTCCAATCGATCAGCAACTGGCGACGCTCGGCCTCGGTCAAGATCGGCAATTGAGAGATAGGCCGCGCCGCATCGGCGACGATGCCTGTCAACAAAGTCTGAAAGTGGCCGATCATCCGCTCGATCGTGGCGTCGTCAAACAGGTCGGTGTTGTATTCGATCGTATTGCTCTGAATCGATCCGACCGATATCGCCGCGTCGTCCGCCGGCTGCCCCATGCAGAGACTCAGATCAAATCTTGCGATGCCGGAGTCGAGGCGCACGGGAGTTAAGGTCAATCCAGGCAGCTTGGCCCGCGACCGAGGAACGTTTTGGAGAACGAACATCACCTGGTAGATCGGATGGTGATCCAGCGCCCGCCGGGGTTGCAGCTCCTCGACCAATTTTTCGAAAGGCAGATCCTGATGCGCCATCGCCTCCAGCGAAGTCTGCCGCACGCGGCGCAGCAACTCTCGGTAGCTGGGATCGCCGGAAACATCGCTGCGCAAAACCAAATTATTGATGAAGCAGCCGATCAACTTCTCGGTTTCGACGCGGTTACGCCCGGCGGTGGGAGATCCGACCACGATATCGTCTTGTCCGGTATAGCGGTGCAGCAAGACCTTGAATGCCGCCAGCAAAGTCATGAACAACGTCACACCTTCCCGCCGACTGAACTGCGCGAGGTCATCGGCGAGCGCTTTCGGCAGCGTTAAAGCCCGGCGCGCCCCGCGATAGCTCTGCACAGGCGGTCGCGGGCGATCGGTCGGCAGCTCGAGCAGCGCGGGCGCGCCGGCCAATTTTTTCTTCCAATAGTTCAAGTGGCCGTCCAGAACGTCTCCCTGCAGCAGCCGTCTTTGCCAGATCGCGAAGTCCGCATACTGAATCGGCAGCTCGGACAGGGCCGGCGGCATCGCGGTGGAAAAAGCTTCATAGAGGACCGCGAGCTCCTGGAAGAGCAGTTCCATCGACCATCCGTCCGAGGCGATATGATGGATCGTCAACGCCAGAACATGCTCGGCCGGGCCAAGCTTCAGCAGTAGCGGCCGCAGCATCAGATCTACCGTTAGATCAATCGGCCGCGCGTTCTCCTCCGAGAGCGCGCGCAAAACTTCCGCATCGCGGCCGGCGGCCGGGACGGATTCGAGGTCGATGACCTCAAGTTCGGGCGATCGGCCCTCGGCGATCACCTGCGCCGGGGCTCCATTGACAACGACAAATGTGGTGCGCAGCACCTCGTGGCGGGTGACGATCGCGGTCAGAGTTTTCTCCAATGCCTCCACGTTGAGGCGGCCCGTCAAGCGCAGCACGATGTGGTCGTTATAGACAGTGTTGTTCGGCTCGAACTGATTGAAAAACCAAAGCCGCTGCTGGGCGAACGAGAGCGGAATCGCGCCATTTTTCGCAGTCGATACAAGCGGCGTCTCAGCCACGGGAGCGGCCGTATCGCTGGTCGCGCGCAGGAACGTAAGGATATCCTGTTTGCGTTCTTTTAACTCCGCCGCCAACTCCAGTGTCAAAACTTCTTTCGGGCCGTTACAGCGCAAGCGCTCGCCGTCCGCCCAAAGCTCCACGCTTAGGCTACGCAGATGAGAAAGAAATTCCGCTGTTGTCACGGACCCTTTACTCCGAAAGAGAAGTTTTTCTCATTCTACAAACCCGACGAATGCGGTACGAAGTCCCTGCTCCGTAGCGGAAACGCTTTCATCAAAAATGACGCAATTAGCTAAACGACTGATTCCGATTCCGCTCACGTGCTCAAATGCTCCGTTTGATTCTCAACGGTGCACATCCCGCATTTGCGCTTTGACGCGTCACGGTCCTCCTCCACGGCGTCTTGAAAATAATTTGGGCAGTGTACTATATCATGGACGCTTCGCATCGGGAAATACCCTGAGTTCAATAAAATTCTTACCTGAGTTTCCACCAACTTTATGATCTTTTTTTAGCGCTCGCAGGCGGGCCTTCTCGCTGCTCCTCCGAAAACTTGCCGCGTGGCGCCAGACCTTCCGCCGCATCTCCCACGTCCCATGAGTCGCGTTCGATTTTGTTTATCGCCTCCGCTATACCTGCCACCGTGGGACTCGCGAAGAACACATCTAGCGACAGATGGACCCCGAAGACATTGAAGATGCGAGACATCACACGGACGGCGTCGAGGGAATGTCCACCGAGCTCAAGGAAGCTATCGTGGATTCCCACTTTCTCCAACTGCAGCACTTCTTTCCATACTTCCGAGATGAGTTTTTCAGTTTCGGTTTCCGGCGCGACGAAGGGCTCACCGAGCTCCCGTCTCCCTACATCGAGCGACGGGAGGGCTTTGCGGTCGACTTTGCCGTTGGGATTGACCGGTAGACTATCGAGGATCATAAAGTCCGCCGGTATCATGTAATCGGGAAATTTCGACGCAAGGAATTTTCTCAACGCCGCCGTTATTTCCGGACTACCGCCGTTTTTCAATACGACATACGCAATCAGGCGCGTTTCCCGGTTAGCATCGTCGGCAGCCACGACGACCACCTCGCTGGCGGCAGGATATTCCAGCAGCGCCGTTTCGATCTCAGCGAGGTCGACTCCATAGCCCCTTACTTTGACGCGAGAATCCTTTCGCCCGATGCACGTCAGACACCCATCGGATGACACGCGGCCGAGGTCGCCGGTTCGGTAAATCCTCTCTCTGCCGCCCGCCGGATCGGGCAGCAGAACGGATTGCGTCAAATCGGTTTCACGCCAATAACCGGGAAAAAGATAATCGCTCTTGACAGCTATTTCTCCGACTTCGCCGCGACCCATCTCGCGCCCGTCGTCGTTGAGAATAAGAACCGTTTTGCCTTCGACGGGATAACCGACCGGAACGGCGCGCTCGCCGATATCCGTCTCCTTGTCGATAAAGTAGTTGGCCACATGCATGGCCTCGGCCGACGCCAATATCTGCACCAGAACACACTGCGGAGAAAAATGTTTCTGGTAAAATTCTATATCAATCTTTTTGAGCGGTTCGCTTCCCAGCCGGATCAGGCGCAGCTTGGGGAAATTTTCTCTACCCGAAAGAGTCGCGGCGAAACTCCGAAACACCGTTGGCGACGAGATATAGATCGTGATTTCCTCGGTTCTCAACCAGCGAGAGAGATCCGCAACGCCCCGCTCCTTGATATTCCATAGATAAAGCGACGCGCCGTAAAGCAGCGCGCTGAAGATCATCATGCCACCATGAGCGCTGCTGCTCGACGCAAAGAGGATCATCCGGTCTTCCGGACCGTAACGGCACGGATTCCCGGACGCCATCACACTGTGCAGCAGGTCCCGGTGATCGTGCATGACACTCTTGGGCTGCCCTGACGAGCCGGAGGTGTACAGGATATACGCCAGGTCACGAGGCGAAATGGAGAGTCCTAAATTTTCATTGGAGAGCTCGGGATCGAGCTCGTCGATATCGATCAACTGGCCTCCACGAAGCGCGCCGTTCGCCAAAGACACATTTTTATGGGAAGTCACGATGAGGCGGGCTTCCGTGGCTTCTAAGACATGCTGCAACCTGCCGGGTGGATTGGACGAATCGAGGGGGACGCAAATTTTTCCCGCCTTCAGTACCCCGAGCACGGCGATGATCGCCTTCTCGTCCGCATCGACCAGCACGACGGCGGGCTCCTGTCCCGTCCCGCGCTTGGCCAGAATGGCGCGCGCCAATCGATTCGCGGCCTTGTTCAATTCGCTATAGGTGAGCGTGGACTCCTTCGTTTTGACCGCTGGGCGCCCCGCATACAACGCGGCGATACGCTCGAAGCGTTCCGTAATCGACCGCTCAATCTCATCCTTTTGGAATTCAACAAAGGCTCCACTCGTATGATGGCATTTCGCAACGATCGCGTTTTGGGTCTTCCACTCTCCGATGCTAGCATCAAAACGATTCGTGTCGGAGACCGGACCCGGCGCGTCTTCGTTGCGCGCACTTACCGCGAGCGCAGGTTGTGAGCGCTCATCGACGATTGCTTCGGAAGCACGCTGCTCTTTCTCCAGTTTAACGACAGCAAATTTACCGGTTCGAGGATCGTTGTGGATTTGCTTTACCCGCCGGACCTCGAATGTGGTCCGCAAGGCGCACTTCATTTGCAGTATCCGATGGAATTCCTTTCGGATCGCCGAGTCGAGATCATGACGCGCGACGTAATTAATCCGGACGCTATCGGGCCGGCGGGAAATAAACTGAAACTTTTCTATGCCTGGAACGTAAAATTCGCCTAGAACATGGTGACTGATGGAATCGCAGGCGCCGTCGTCTAGAATCACCGGTAAAGCGTCGCTTGAGCGACCGCTGATGTCGCGAATAGTTGTCGATGATACGCCGGGCGCGTTCGGGCCCAGCATGACATGGTCGCCCAATTCGTACCGTATGATCGGCAGCGTGAAGTTATACAGGTTGGTGAGCACGACTCGGCCTGCCGCGCCTGGCGGCACAGGCCGGTTGTCATCGGCCAGAACCTCTAAAATATTCAGATCGTTCATGACGACCATGTCGCTTTGGCCGGGTTGTCTCGCAGCAATGAAGAGGGACTCGGAAGCGCTGTATAGAACATATATCGGCGCTCCCCATGCTTCCTGAATCGTCTGCTCCATAGCGGCCGTAAGTTTATCGCCGCTGAGGAATATCTTTTGCGGACGGATACTAAGTGAGCCTTCTATCGCGAGCTCCGCCAGCATCGACACGCTCGATGCATAACCTCCGAGCTGGCACGGTTGGAATCCATTCAATTGCGACACAACATTTTGCAAAGGATCAAGCACCGAAAGAACCAGCACATCGTAAACCGCCTTCGGCATACGCACATAGGAGGATACGGCCGCAAAATGACCATGGGACGCCAGGAGGACGGCGACTTTACTTTTACTTGAAGAGTGATTCTCCGAGAACGTTAGACGGCCGGCCAGAGCGGTATGCGCGAGCTGCCAGGCTGTACGGTCATAAACAAAAATGCCGAGGTTTCCCGAAGAACCGGAGCTATGAACGACGATGAAATCCCGCCCGAAGTCCTGACGAGGATCGCGATTTTCATGAATCCACCGCTCCAGATCTTGTTTACTCAGTCGGGAATCACAAACAGCGGCATCAAAATTATCCATTAGCAGTGGTTTCGTAAGAAAAGGCAGGTCTCCAACTTCCACCTCGGCCAAATCTTTTTCTCGTATGCCGTGGCTGCCGTAATAGTCCCGATAAAAGGCCGAGCGCTCCCACACGTGCGTCAGCAATTTATGAAATCTTTCGTGTCCCATAAAAATTGACTAGGCGTGCTGACTCGACCAGGGATTCATTTGCACAATCTTGCAAACCCATTGAGCGCGCGAGTCGTTGCCCCTCTGAATTCCCATACGAGGGTCCTGAGTATAGTCCTGGAATTCAATTCCGCCGTTGCTTAAAGCATGTGCGTTGAAGTATCTAAAAAGCGTTCGAAACAACGTTCATATGATCAAATGTTCCTTGCCATTCGCAAAAACGCACGGTGTCATACGCTTCTGCTCTCTCGCTTCGCATTTTGAACCGCCGGGGCGTTGCACTTTATCATAGGAGATATGTCTAAAGGAATGAGCTGACTAGAAAAAATATATTTTAGCTCGAGTACGGTAAAACTTTCCGCTGGAGGAAAACGCGAAGAGAAATTCCTAAGTCAAAGGGCGCGCATTGCTAAGAAGCCACCAATTCTTGTCTGCGGCGGCCATGAAAGCAAACCATTTGCAGACTACGCATTCAACCCCATACATCCTTTGCTACCTCGACGACCAGAGACAGCTTGGCAATCTCGGCGTCTGCGGTGATGTCGTTCCCGAGCACGGTGCTGGAAAAGCCGCACTGAGGACTTAACGCCAGCCTTTCGAGGGGAACATAGCGGCTTGCTTCCTCGATGCGCCGCTTGATTTCGTCGGCGCTTTCCATCTCGCCGGTCTTGGTCGTGACGAGACCGAGCACGATCTTTTTGTCTTTCGCGACGAAGCGGAGGGGCGCAAAGCTTCCAGCGCGCGGCGAATCGTATTCAAGAAAAAAGGCGTCGAGGTCGAACTCGTTGAACAGGATCTCCGCCACGGGGTCGTAGCCGCCTTCCGCCGCCCAGGCGCTGCGAAAATTGCCCCGACAGATGTGCATGCAAACGGTCATGCCGGCCGGCCGGTCTTTGAAGCATTCGTTGACGAGCTTCGCGTACGTGCGCGGCAGCCGTTCGGGGTCTTCGCCGATGCGCCGCACGCTCTGCCGCATCTTCTCATCGCAGAGATACGCCATGTTGGGGTCGTCGAGTTGAAGGTACGTGCAGCCGAGCTGCGCCAGATCGCGGATTTCTTCGCGGTAGACGCGCGCCAGATCGGCGAAGAACATGTCGACGTCGGGATAGGCGTTACGATCGATCGCGCCGCGGCCGCCGCGCATGTGCAGAATCGTCGGCGAGGGAATGCACTGCTTCGGTGTGCGCCGCGTGACCGATCGCAAGAATTGGAAATTATCGGTCTCGATACCGCCGCGGCGCTCGAGGCGGCCGGTGATTTCGAAGCGCGTCGGCGTGCGCTCGATCTCCTGCTCGCCCGCCTTGAATTTGCGTGCGCCCGATTGCTCCGCCACACCCTCCCTCACGGTAACGCCGGCAAACTGCCGCAGAAAGTCGGCGTGCCAGATCGTCCGCCGGTATTCGCCGTCGGTGATCGCCTGCAGACCGAGGTCCTCTTGCAGCTTCACCGCCGCGCGAATCGCGTAATCTTCGACTTCCCGCAGCGCCGCGCCGGAAAGCTCTCCTCTCTCGCGCTGCGCGCGAGCGCGCAGGAGTTCCGCCGGGCGCAGCAGACTGCCGACATGATCGGCTCGAAACGGAGGCGTCTCAGAGGTCATACGAGCATCTTACTTGGTAAGACGGCGAAAGATCGCGAGGATCCTTAACGAGCGCGCGCTCTAAGCGTCGACAAAAAAGACTTTCCACCGCCAGCTCTTTTTTATGGGTCCCTGCTCGAGCTGATAACGCATCCGGCGTGAGAGTTTTCTTCTCCGTCACGCCAAGCTCATCAGAATACGGGGCTGCTCGTGCCGCAACATCGTAATTCGAGCACCATCGTCCTACACGGCGTAGCGCTTTTCCAACTCAAGAAATTCCGGCAGTCGCACCAGCGCCTCGTATTCTTTCAGTGAGGCGAGGCGATGCGCGTAATTTTTCGTGGACCCGTCGGTTTTTAAGACCGTCAACATCTCCGTCACTGCCTTTACGACCGTATAGCGCACGGCGTTGCTGCCGCCCATTTTGAAACCCATTTGCTTGATCTCTTCCAAGGTGACGTTGCCGACGGCGATGGCTTCGTCCATGAACATGCAGTTGACCGGGATTTTAACGGCATCGCGCACGCGCTTCAGCGTGTCCAGCGTGCGCTGGCGTTGCCCTTCCTTTCGCACCCAGGGCAAGGCGACCCCGACCATATCGGCGCCGACCTCTTCGTATGCCTTGATGCGCTTGAGTGCGTCGTCCAAGCCGTTCACCGATTCCGCATCGGTGCGCGCACTGATTACAAAATCCGGATCCTCTTTCGCTTCTATGGCGGCCTGAAGCTTCTTGACTTGTTCCTTTATCGGCACGACGGGCGTGCCTCCCGGAATGAGAGCGCACTTTTTGGGAGTCACCTGGTCTTCCATGCCGATTCCGGCGACGCCGGCGCGTATGAATTCTTTAATGGTACGGGCGATGCCGAGGGGACCGCCGGAGTAACCCGTGTCGGCATCGACCATGACGGGAATCGAGACGGCCGCCGCGACGTTCTTCGCGTGATTGGCCATCTCGTTCAGCCCGATCAGGCCGAGATCGGGCAGACCGAGCATGCTGCCGCAGGTCACATTGCCCAATAATTTGACAGCGGAGAAGCCGACGGTTTCCGCGATTCGCGCCGTCAGGCAGTCGTAGACGCCCGGCGTCAAGACTATGTCGTTAGCCTTCAATAGCTCCCTGAGTTTGGTTGTCGTCTTCATGGCCTCCTCCGAAGTTTGAGTTTTATAGTGCGCCAAATATCTTGCGATACTCGTCAAAGTATTTTTGAAAGTCTTTATCGGCGATGTCCGCGTCGCTGGGCACCAGATTGACTCCGTCCAACAGATGCGGGGGATTCGGTTTGACATCGCTCCGGACCGGCACACGGCCGAGCTTCACGATCATTTCCTGGCCTTCTTTCGACAGAAAATAATCGACGAAAAGTCGCGCGGCATTCGGATTGGGGGCCTTGGCCGCAATCCCAAGGCTGTAGTGATATGAAATGACGGGCTTCGCGCGCACCCACTCGAGCGGCGCGCCGGACGCCTTCATCAATTCGGTTCTCGGGATGTAGACAACGGCGCCGAGCTTGTGCTCACCCGCGGCTATGAGCTGCGCCACGAGCGTGTGGCCGGAGCGGAAAATAATATTTTGCGCAGCCAATCGCTTCATGAACTGGCGTCCGGCATCTTGACCCATGACCGCCAGCATGTTGGCGTACCACTCGGATTCTTCACGGTCCATGATGATTTGGCCCTTCCATTTAGGGTCCAGGAGATCGGGCCAATCTTTGGGCGATTCGGACGGTGAAACTAATCTGGTATTGAACGCGATCGTGGCCGGATTCTGATAGAAGCTGGTCCAATAGCCTTCTCGGTCTTTGAAGCCGTCGCGGTAAAACCGCGCATGACGCATCGAGCCTTTGGCCAATAAGCCGCGCTTGACCAGCACCGTGGACGTAAACGCGCGCAGGTTGTAGACGTCCGCCTCATGCCGGCCGGCGCGCGCCTCGAGCAGAATTTTTTCCAGCAGAGTATCCGATCCGGCGCGGTACATCTCGGTCTTGATAAACGGATATTTTTTCTGAAACGCCTTGAGCATCTCGTTCGCTTCGGTGGTGCTGGTCGAGCTGTAGTAGACAACCTTCCCCTCTTTTTTGGCGCCCTCAACGAGCTTGTCCATTTCTTGGTCGGTCTGCGCCGCGGCGCTCGAGCCGAAGAGATAAACCAGCGCGTAGACCAGGCTGTGCGCAGCGAACGCCGATCTCATACCGCCTCCCGCTTTGCAAGCGATAGCTTGAGAAAGGGAATCAAGCCGCCTTTTTCGAGTATGGCGAGGGCATGATCCGAAAACGGCGCGAAAGTTTTCACCGATCCCTTCGTCAGATTGCGAACGGTTCCCGATTCCAAATTAACTTCGATCTCATCGCCCTCTTCGACGGCGGTGGAGATGCCCGCGCATTCGATCGCCGGCAGGCCGAGATTGATCAACGTGCGGAGATAGATATTCGATATTGACTCGGCAAGCACGGCGGCTATGCCGGCGTCGCGCAGCGATCGAGGCGCGTCCTCGGAGCTCGAGCCCATGCCGAAATTGATTCCGGCGACGATAACGTCGCCGCGCTGAACCTTTTTATGAAACTCCGGATCGATCCCGCCCATGACGTTTTTGATATTTCCGGAGTCGATACAGTCGCCGAATTTCCAGGCTTTGCCCTGAAAAATTTTTTTATTCACAGCAAAAACTCCCTCGGATCGACAATTTCGCCGACGACGGCGCTGGCAGCGACGGTGGCGGGGCTGCCCAGAAAAATCTGCGCGGCCCTGTCCCCCATTCGGCCGGGGAAATTTCGATTGCCCGACGATATGCAAACTTCGCCGGTGGCGAGCGATGGGCGCGTGCAGATGCCGCATTCGGATCCTGTGATGAGAACTTTGGACTTCTCGAAAATTTGCAGGAGGCCCTCCTCGCGCGCTTGAAAATAGGCTCCGTACGACGCCGGCGTCACGATCATGCGCACACCGGCATGCACGGTCCTCCCCTTCAGTATCTTGGCGGCGACGCGAAGATCTTCAATTCTCGAGTTGGAGCAGGTGCCGATAAAAGCCTGATTGATCTTCGTGCCGACAAACTCGTGGACCGGCTGTCCGTTCGACGGCACGCCGGGCGCCGCGACGAAAGGCTCCATATCCGTAAGGTCGAAGCGGAGGCGCGACTCATATTGCGCGTCGGCATCGCTTTTCACCGGAGTAAACGGCGCCGCGCTGACCTGCCTTACATATTCGATGGTCCGGTCGTCGGGCGGAAATATCGCATTCAACGCGAGACTTTCGACCGCCATGTTGCACATCGACAGCCGGCTCTCGATGGTCAGATCGGCGACCGCGCCGCCGCCGTATTCTATCGTCTTGTTGACCGCGCCGTTGGCTCCGAGTTGAGCCATGACGCGCAAGACAATGTCCTTACCCCAGATCCACGACGGGCATTGTCCGGCGAGCTCGACGTATATCGCCGGCGGAACTTTCAGCCAGATCCTTCCCGTAGCCAGCACGCCGACGGTCTCTGTAAATCCGATACCCGTGGAGAAGCAGGCTAGAGCGCCGTAGGTGCAGGTGTGCGAGTCTGCGCCGACGATGAATTCGCCCGGCCGGACGTGCCCTTTTTCCACCATGACGTTATGGCCGATTCCGCCTTCGTAGCCTTGATAAATCGTCGCCCCGTGCTCGCGGGAGAATTGCTTGGCGCTCTCCTGCCCTTCCATGCGCCGCGTGCTACGCGCCGGCTGTTCATCGAAGTTGACGATGATTTTCTCCGGGTCCCACGCCTTCTGGATTCCCATGTCCTTGAGAATCTCTTTAAAGACACCGAACAGTCCTCTCGGATCCTCATTTTTCGAAAAGCGCAAATCCTTGATGTAAAGCCTGTCGATCTCGGCCTCGATCATGTCGCCCGGGCGGACGCGATCTTTGCCGGCCGCCCGCGCGCAGATTTTTTCCGTCATCGTCATTCCCATCGCTCACCTCGTCTGTTGTTCTCCTCGCGCATATAAAGACTAGCGTTTGTACAGACTGTCGATGCAGCCGCTCTTATCGAGCTTGCCGATGAAGCTTGAGAATCGGGCGCCATGCCCTCTTGCCTTACATCGTCCGTGGCGACCTGGTCCAGAGTCGCCCTGAGAGCGTCCACGGACGGGCACTGCTTTCTCGGCATGACCACGCCCTTGGTCGAGATGTCATAGCTCTTCAAGCGAATCCCGGTCGAGCTTGATGTATTTACCAAGGACCTTTATCCACGCTTCTCGATTCGTCTTCAGGAGCTGGACGGTTTCCACTTGGGACTCGACGTATTTTTTCACGGTGTCGGGCCACTCGCGGATGACCGTCTTGGAAGACATCAGCCAATAATTGAGAGCAACCGCGCCGGCGCCGATAAAAACCGCGTCGTTCCCTTTGAGATTGCTGCGGATTATGAGCGGGCCAGCCACGTCCAGCATGGGCGCCTCTCCCGCCAGCATCGACATGACCGCCACATCGGCGCGCGTGCGGATCACCGCAGCCTCGATGCCATTCCTGGCGAAGATGCCCGCATCGTAGGCAATATAAGGAACGATCTGCGTCGGGCCGATACCGGATGAGACGATATTGAGCTTGACGGTCTGTGCACGCGCGGGCGCCGGCATGCCCGAAAACAACAGGGCGAAGCCGAGAGCGAAGAAGACAAGCGCCCGGTCGTTCACGTTATTATCCTTTAGTCGAGCGGCTGGCTTCGAGAATGGACTGTGCGATCGCGCCATAGGCGCCGCAGCGGCAGATGTTGCCTGCGAGCCATTCGGCGATCTGCTCGCGCGTCGGATGCGGATTTTCCATGAGCAAACCCTTCGCCGCCATAATCTGCCCCGGCGTGCAGTAGCCGCACTGCGCGCCGATGTTGCGGACGAACGCCTCCTGAAGCGGATCGAGCTCCTCGCCGTGCGCGACGCCCTCAATTGACAGAACGGATTTTCCGTGGGTCTCGAAGGCCAAATAGTTGCACGCGCTGACCGGTCGGTCATCGACCAGCACGGTGCAAGCGCCGCACACCTCCGATTCGCAGGAGCGCTTGGTCCCGGTATAGCCCAGCCGCTTGCGGAGAAATTCGAGGAGCGTCTCGGCGACCGGCACGGTGCCGGACCACGTTTTGCCGTTGATGGTGACGGTTAAATTAAAACTACTTTGCGGCGTCATAGGAATAGTTCTTGTCTCCTCTCAATCGGAAGCTGTTTACAATTTTGGATCGCCGTGCGGCTGGCTGCCTTTGTATAAGCCGTCGATGTAGCCGGCCTTGTCCAGGTCGGCGATAAAAGTTGGGTCAACAACATTTTCCGGCTTCGACGATTTGCCTTCGGGTCGTCTTCGCTACGGCGATATCGGCGCGCGTTCGAATCAGCGCGACTTCGAGTCCGTTCTTTTTAAAATTCCGGCTTCCTGCGCCAAGTAGGGAACGATTTGCGTCGGACTGATTCCCGAAGAGGCCACAACGACCTTGGCCGACTGAGCGTAAGTGTTGCCGATGAAGCTCGACGGACCGCAGCCGCGACATTTTTAGGCCGCGGCTCCGTTCGCTGCTTCCAGCGCTTCGCAGATCATGACGCCCGTCATATAGAGCTTGTACTCGGCGCTGCCCATGAGATCGTCGACCGGCTGGAGCAAGTTGCCGAGCCGTTTTCTTTCCTCTTTGACGATGCGCCGCGCGTCGGAGAGCTTGGCTCCTTTGATCTTGCCCTCGAGGTCGGTCAGGCGCTGGGCTTTCGGTCCGACGCAACCCACGGCGAGCCGCGCCTCCTCGATGGCGCCGCCGGCCGCGCGCGCGGCCGCGGCCACGCCGAGTGTCGGCCGCTGATAGCGGTGGAGGCGCCGGTAGGCGCTATTCATTCCCACCGGCAGCCGCGGTATCTCGACTTCTACGAGAAGCTCGCCTGGGCGGAGGGCGGTTGCGTACATGTCGATAAAAAATTCGGAAAGCGGGACGCGCCGCTCGCCGCCCGCGCCGCCGAGGATCACCGCGGGGTTGTGGACGAGCAGCGCGGTGCCGGGATCCGAGTGCGGGTCGTTAAAGGCGAGATTGCCGCCGAGCGTCCCCTGGCTGCGCACGCGCACGTTCGCCAGCTGAGACTCGGCGGACGCGAGCGCGGGCGCGTGCTCGCGGACGAGCGGATCGTTCTCAAGCGCGTGATGCGTCACGCAGGCGCCGACACGGAGCGTGCCGTCCTGCAATTGAATGCGATGCAATCGGTCGATCTTTTTGATGTCGATCAGAACTTCGGCCGCCACCAAGCCGTGGCGCACGAGCAGCAGAAGCTCGGCGCCGCCGGCGTAGATTCGCGCGTTCTCGCCGTGCTCGGCGAGCGCTTGAGATGCCTCCGCAACGGTCGACGGCTGAAGAAGTTTTAACGAGCTCAACATGATCAAATCTTTCCCATGGCGCGGAGGATTTTTTCCGGCGTGATCGGCAGCGAGCGGACGCGCACGCCCAGCGCGTCGTAGACGGCGTTGCCGATGGCCGGGCCGACGGTAACGATGGAGGTCTGCGCCATTCCCTTGGAGCCGAACGGCCCCGGGCCGTCGCCTTTCTCAAGCATGGAAGAATAAAAATCCTCCGGCACGTCCTTCATGAGCGGCAGGCGGTATTGAAAAGGATCGCCGTTCTGGAATTGTCCGTCCTGATAGACCGTTTCCTCGAACAGCGCGTGCCCGAAACCCATCACGGCGCCGCCGTCGGTCTGCGCTTTCGCCGACGGATAGTGGATCGCTTTACCCGCGTCGGCGATGATCGCGTAGCCTAAGATGCGCAGCTCGCCGGTGTCGCGATTGACTTCCAGATCGAGCGCGGCGCCGCTCGGCGCCCAGTGATCCATGCCGGCGAAGGCCGAGTCCTTCACCATCGGCGGCGCGCTGTGATAGCCGACCGCTTTCAAAACCACGCTGCCGCCGTAACAGCGGACGATGTCGGCGATGGAAAAAGCCGCCTCGCCCCAGCAGAGCTTACCGGCGATTATCCGCCACTCTTCGGGTTTGCCGCCCTTCGCCTGTGACGCGAGCGTGAACAATTCTTGCTTAAGCTGTTTGCAGGCGTTGTGCACGGCGTTGCCCATCTGCATCGTCGTGCGCTGCGCGCTGACGCCGGCGAACGGTAGGCTCACCGCCGTGTCCGGCGTGCCCACGCGCACCTGCGATTGAGGGATCTCCAGAGTCTCCGATGCGATCACGCTGAAAAGATTGTGCGTCCCCTGGCCGATCTCGGCCGCGTTGTGCTGGATCGTCAGCACGCCGCGAGCATCCATCGTCACGAGCGCGTAGGCGCGACCGCCGCCCATCGATCCGTGGCGCAGGCTGAGCGCCATGCCGCGCCCGCGCACCCAGGGCGAGCTACTGGCGGCCTTCTTCTCCGGCGCAAGATCGGACTTGCCGTCCCAACCGATACCCGCAATCGCTTCGCTCATCAGATCGAGATAGTCGGTGTCCATCGCCGGAGTGCCTTTACAAACATAATCGCCGCGCAGAAGAACGTTCTTCTTACGAAAGGCATAAGGGTCCATGCCGACCTGGCGTGCAACCGAATCGATCGTGCATTCGATGCCCCAGGTTGTCTGGACCTTTCCCGTTGCGCGCGTGTGCCCGGCGGGCACCTTATTGGTGTAGGCGCAGCGCCCGCGGACGCGCAGGTTGGGAATGCGGTAGCAGCCCCATGCGGAAATCACCGAGTTGTGCAAGCCGGTGGCGCCGCCGGTGGTATAGGCGCCGGTATCCACGACCAGTTCGACGTCGAGCGCCGTGATGGTGCCGTCGGCCTTGACGCCCATTTTCGCCTTGAACACCTCGGCGTGCCGCGAGTTCTGCCGAAAACTGTACTCTTCCGAGGGCACGAGGCGAACCGGGCGTTGGAGGCGCCGCGTGAGCAGCAGCACGGCGTAATGCGCGGTCGTCGGAATCTTGGAACCGAAGCCACCGCCGACGTAGGGCACACGGAGCCGCACCTTGCCTGCCTCGAGCCCGAGAAAATGGGCGAACTCGCCGGCGTCGCGCATCGGCGATGCAGTCGGAAGCCAGACGTTGACCTCGCCGTTGAGGTAGTGCATAAGACAGCCGCCGATCGGCTCCATCGGGTGATGGAACATCGACGGCGAGCTATAGGTCTCCTCGAAGACGCGGTCGGCCGCGCGAAAACCTTCTTCCACGTCGCCCCATATCAGGCTGTCTTCCAGCAATAGATTCGTGCCGCGTTCTTCGTGGAGAATTGGGGCGCCGGGCGCCAGCGCCTCGACGGCGTCGAACACCGGCGCCAGCGGCTCGTACTCGACATGAATCTTTTGCAGCGCGCGCTCGGCCGTGGCGAGGTCCTCGGCGGCGATCACCGCGACCAGATCGCCGTCGTAGCGAACTTTCTTGATCGCGACAAAGTCCTGATCGTCGGGGAGCTTGAAATGGTCATGCGCCCCTAGCTTGAGCCGCGGGTTGACGCCGTCGAGATGCTCCCGGTCAACGACGCCCAGAACGCCGGGCATCGCGAGCGCCTCCGACGCGTCGATGCTCAAGATTCGCGCGTGCGAGTAGGGACTCAACAGCGCCGCGGCGTAAATGGTTCCGGGCAAATCCGGCAGATCTTCGATGAACTGCGCCCGGCCCGTGACCTTTGCTTTCAGGTCGATGCGGCGCGGGGCGTCCGAAAATCGGCCGACTTTGTCCGTTGAATTTTTGTTCGCTGCTTCCATGATTCGTTCCGATCTTTCGCGAAATTTTTTGGCGCTCAGTGCGCGGCTCGTTACGAGGCTCCGAATATCTGCCGGTAAAGCTTCAACCCCTCCTCGGCGTTCTGCGAGCGGTCCGGGTGAAGCACAAGCCGCTTGAAGCCCTTGATGAGCCGCGGCGGATCGGGCTCGACTCCTTCGCGCAGCGTCACACGGCGAAAGCTCTTCAACAACTCCTGCCCGTCGCGTGAGAGCACGAAATCGATGAAGAGCTTTCCGGCGTTCGGATGCGGCGCCTTCGCCGCGAGCTGAATGCCGTCGAACTTGATCACGACCGGCTCGAGGTTGACCCAATCGACGGGCTGCCCCTGCGATTTGGACCACTCTACCGTGTGCGTGTAAGAGATCGCGAGCGGGAATTCGCCGACGCCCAGCATCTGCGTCCGCTGCGTCGCCCCGCGCGCGATGGCGGGCGCTTGCGCCGCGAGCGCCTTCAGATACTCCACCGCCCGCTGCTTTCCCCATGCCTGGACCAGACCGATCAGGAGTTCGTAGTTCTCGTCGTCGACCGAGATCTTCCCGCCCTTCCAACGGGGATCGAGCAGGTCGTTGTAACTCTTGGGCGCGTCTTCCATCTTCACCTGCTGGGTGTTGAAGCCGAGGCCGGTCGGCAGCGCGTAAGTGCCGGTCCAGTAGGCGTCCTTGTCCTTCAGATCGGCGCTGAAAAAGCGGCGCTCCGGCGAATCGTAAGCCGTGCTCAACTTTTTTTGCTTGAGCTCGTAAATGAACTCGGGCGTGGTCTGCGAGACGACGTCCCAATTCACCTTGCCGGCGCGCGCCTCGAGCATGATCTTCTGGTGCAGCCCGACGCTGCCGCTGCGCCAGTAGCTCGCCTTGACGAAGGGATAGCGCTTCATGAACTCGTCGACGAGCTTTTGCGACTGGTCCTGGGCGATCGTGCTCCACCACGCGAGCTCGCCCTCTTTCTTCGCGCCCTCGATCAATTTCGGGTCCGCGGAGTGCGCCGGCGGCGGGAATAGAAGGACGGCGGCGCAGAGGGCCGCGATCAGTATCAAGCACGGTGTGGCGACGAAATATTTCATGCCGGAATCGCCCGCCGCACGCATCCCAGCCGCGGGCCCTCGCCATCTCATAACAATTTTCTCGCCAATTAAAAAACAGCTATTCAAGCGCCGCTGCCGGCAGGCTGCGGAGCCGGGGCGATGCCGCCTTTTTCAAAGTGAGCTCGAAGTGGCGCCGGATCTGCGGGATCCTCCTCGTCGGAATCGATCATCATGCCGCCTTCCTTCAGCGGCAGCAAGACGGCGTCGTCGTGTTTCTTGGCGCAAGTATGAAAGCCGGTCGGGTAAACCCCGGCAGCCGAAACGGATCGCCAGATGACGCGCCGGCTCGGGACCGGTGTTGAAGTGTTGGTGGTACCAGCCGCCCGGCGGGCAGTAAATGTCCAATCGATCTGGACGACTTGATCGGCGTGCCCGTTCTCGTAGGGCCTGGGGCCGAGCTCCTTCGGCCAGAGCCGCGCGTACCCGGTCGACCGAAGCCCGACCAGGATCGCCCCGGCGCCGTGGTAATGCGCCTTGTGATAGCATCCGACCCGGCCATTCCGAGATATGTCCGATCAGGCAGTTGCCTAAAAACTTAGCCGCATTGTTCCTCAGCGCTTTAATTTTTCTCCGCCAGCAGACGTCGAATCCAAGACTCCGTTGTTTCGTAGCCGCCTTCACCGATTCGGAGGTAGCGATATTTTCCCCCTCGGTCGATCAGCATTAATGTCGGCCAGGCTCGAACACCGAATTCGTTCCACATCTCGGAATTGCTATCGATTACGACGGGATATTTGATGTCGAGCTCTTTGACTGCCGCCGCGACGCGGACCGACGATTTCTCCCAAAAAAACTCGGGCGTGTGAATGCCGATGATCTTTAGACCGTCTGCTGCGTACTTATTATGCCAGGTCCGCAACTGCGGAACCGTGTTCCGGCAATTAATTCAGCCATAGGTCCAGAATTCGACGAGGACAACCTGACCAACAAAGTCATTTACGGTTAACGGCGCGCTATTAATCCATTCGGAGCCGTTGATTTTCGCCGCGGGATCTCCGATCTGCAACGTTCCACGACTGGCGTCGAGGCTGGCAATGACGAGAATCGGCAGCAAAACGATCGCCAGGAATAGCTGCTTTTGCAATTTCATTGGCTTTGAACCTTCTGCGCCACCGGCGATACTTGTAAACGACGAAAGCGGCCGGCGATTTTGGCCAATGACTGAGTCGACCAGAAACGATATAATAAAAGGACTCCGAGAACGACTCCGAATATAAGCGGCCAGCGGATGTCCTTCTTGACCAGCCACCAGTAATGGATCACGCCGCCCGCCGCAATGAAATAGATCATTCGATGAAGCTTTTGCCAGCGTTTGCCGAGGCGCCGTACCATCGCCGAGGTTGAGGTTACGGCGAGCGGAATCAAGAAAATGAAGCTCGCGAATCCGATGGTGATGAACGGCCGCTTCGCGACGTCTTTGAGGATTCCGGGAAAGTCGAAGAACTGATCGAGCCAGATATAGGTCGTGAAATGCAGGCAGCCGTAAAAGAATGCGAAGAGTCCGAGCATGCGGCGGAATTGAATCGCGTCTTTCCAGCCGGTGAGCTTGCGCAGCGGCGTGACCGTGAGCGTGATCAAAAGAAAAATGATCGTCGAGTCGCCGGTCCAGTGCGTGATCACTTCGATGGGATTGGCGCCTAGATTGTCGGTAAGCGCGAACCAGCCGAGCAGCGCTAGCGGCGTCAGCGACGTGAGAAAAACCGCGACCTTGAAAATTTTTAGCTTCAACGTTCTAGAAATACTTTCTGAGATCCATGCCCTGGTAGAGTGACGCGACCTGATCGCCGTAACCGTTGAACGGAAGCGTTTTCCGCTTCGAGAATTCCCCGATGCGCCGCTCGGTCGCCTGGCTCCAGCGCGGGTGATCGACCGCCGGATTGACGTTAGAATAAAAGCCGTACTCGGACGGATTCGCCTTCATCCACGCAGTCGAGGGCTGCTGCTCGACAAAGCGGATCTTGACGATCGACTTGATGCTCTTAAACCCGTATTTCCACGGCACGACGAGCCTAACCGGAGCGCCGTTCTGGTTCGGCAACATCTCGCCATATAAGCCAACTGCCAGAATGGCGAGCGGGTGGTTCGCCTCGTCGATGCGAAGCCCCTCGACGTACGGCCAAAATAAGCTCATGCGGCTCCGCTGCTCGGGCATCTGTTTGGGGTCGTACAACGTCGTAAATTCGACGTACTTCGCTTTGCCCGTTGGCTCAGCGCGTTTGATGAGAGCGTTCAGCGGGAAACCGATCCAAGGGATCACCATCGACCAAGCCTCGACGCAGCGCAATCGATAGATGCGCTCCTCGAGCGGCGCCAACTTCATCAGCTCGTCGATATCGTAGCGCTTCGGATTGTTGACCTCGCCTTCGACAGCGACACTCCAGGGGCGGGGCATGAGGCTTTTGGCATAGCGCGACGGGGAATACTTGTCCGTACCGAACTCGTAAAAGTTGTTATAGCCGGTGATGTCCTTCAGCGGCGTTGGCGTCTCATTGATGCTCAGCGGGCTTTTCTGCACATTCGCAAGTTTCTCGCCCGCGCGAGCATCGGATGGCAATAGGAAATCCGGCGAGGTCAAGCCGGCAACAGCCGCCCCGGCGATGGCCATCTGTGCCATGAAGCGGCGCCGATTCAAAAAAAGCTCCTTAGGGGTAATTTCGGACGCTTTGATGTCAGAAGGTTTTTTGATCAGCATAAGTCCCTTACTCGTTAGTGATAATATTGTTGGATCAGCTTGGCGACTAAACCCGTCCAGCCGGTTTGGTGACTCGCGCCGATTCCTGCGCCGTTGTCACCGTGGAAATATTCATGAAATGGGATCAGCTCGCGCCAGTGCGGATCGTCCTGGAACTTTTCCGTGCCGCCGAAAACCGCCCTTCTCCCCTGCTGGTCGCTGAGAAAGATGCCCATGAGCCGCCGTGAGATTTCACCCGCCACTTCCCAAAGCGTCATCATCTTGCCCGATCCGGTCGGGCATTCCACTTTGAAGTCGTCGCCCAGATAGTAGTGAAATTTCTGCAGCGACTCGATCAAGAGAAAATTCACAGGGAACCAGATCGGCCCGCGCCAGTTGGAGTTGCCGCCAAAAAGGCCGGTGCTTGATTCCGCCGGCTCGTAATCGACGCGATGCTCGGCGTCGTTGACTGATAGTTTGTAGGGATGATTGCAATGGTACTGCGAGAGCGCCCGGATTCCGTAGGGCGAGAGAAACTCGCGCTCGTCGAGCATGGTGCGGAGAATTCTGCGCAGCTGATCCTGCGTCGCGATGGATAACAGCCGCCGCTCCTTCATGCCCGGCGTCCACATACAGGCGACGTTTCCCGTGAGATCGGGACGATTGTCGATGAACCACTGCATGCGCCGCTTGAAGCCGGGTAGCCGGTCGAGCAGCTCGGGCTCGAGCGTCTCGACGGCGAAAAGCGGAATGAGGCCGACCATCGAGCGGATCTTCATCGGAAAGTGGCTGCCATCAGAAAGCTTCAGCACATCGTAGAAAAAGCCGTCCTCCTCGTTCCACAAGCCGACGCCGTCCTGCCCGCGGTGGCTCATCGCGTGCGCGATGTAGATGAAGTGTTCCCAGAATTTGCTCGCCACGTCCTCGTACACCGGGTCTTCCTTGGATAATTCCAGCGCGATCGCCAGCAGATTCAACGTGTACATCGCCATCCAGCTCGTTCCGTCGGACTGCTCGATATGCCCGCCGGTCGGCAGCGGAGCGCTGCGATCGAAGACGCCGATGTTGTCGAGGCCGAGGAATCCGCCCTGAAAGATGTTCATTCCGTCGGCATCCTTCCGATTCACCCACCAGGTGAAGTTGAGAAGGAGTTTATGAAAAATCCGCTCGAGGAAGACACGGTCGCCCTTGCCGCGGCGCTTTTTATCGACCTTATAAACCCGCCACGCGGCCCACGCATGAACGGGAGGATTCACGTCGCCGAAGGCCCACTCGTAAGCCGGAATCTGACCGTTTGGGTGCATGTACCATTCGCGCAGCATCAGCATCAGCTGCTCTTTGGCAAAATCGGGATCGGCCAGCGCGAGTGGAATGCAATGAAAGGCCAGGTCCCATGCCGCGTACCACGGGTACTCCCACTTGTCCGGCATCGAGATCACATCGGCATTGTACAGATGCGGCCATTCATGGTTGCGTCCGTTGCGGCGCTCCGCCGGTGGGGCGGGATGGCGCGAGTCGCCCTCGAGCCAGTCCTTGACGACGAAATGATAGAACTGCTTCGACCAGAGCATGCCGCCCAACGCCTGGCGCATGACTTTTTTCGCGTCGTCGGTGGCGTTCGCGGGACTGACGGCGGCGTAGAACTCGTCGGCTTCCTTTTTTCGCTCGGAGAAAATGCCGTCGAAATCCGCGAACGCCGATCCTGGGTGCGACATCTGCTTATCCGTGAGCCTCAGCTTCACTACGGCGCTCCGGCCGGGGGCGACCTTGAGTCGATAGTGGCCCGCGGCTTTAGTTCCCGATGCGCTGGGATTCACCGCTGTGGTAACGCCGCGGATGACATATTCATGGAAAGCGTCCTTGACGTAGCCCGCCGAACCGGCACCCCAGAGTTTCTGCCCGTTCGATTCATTCTCCGTAAATAACGTTTCGGGATTGCCTTCACAGTAAAGCCATCGTCTGCCATAGTACGCTTGCTGCAATTCGATCGGAACGACGCCTTCGACCGGTTCGCCGCGGCGGAGCTGCGGCTTCTCGCCGGACGCACCCCACGACCAGGTATTGCGGAACCAAACGGTTGGCAGCAGATGCAGCTCGGCAGCGTCCGGTCCGCGATTGATCGCTTCGATGCGAATGAGAATGTCGTCTGGTGAGCCCTTGGCGTATTCGACAAAAACATCGAAGTAGCGATTCTCCTCGAATACGCCGGTGTCGATGAGCTCGAATTCGAGCGCGCTCCGGCCGCGTCGGCGGTTTTCTTCGACAAGCTTTGCGTACGGAAACTCTTTTTGCGGATACTTGTAGAGATACTTCATGTAGGAGTGAGTCGGCGTCGAGTCGAGATAGAAATAATATTCTTTGACGTCTTCGCCGTGATTGCCCTCGCTACCCGTCAAGCCGAAAAGCCGCTCTTTGAGAATAGGATCGCGGCCGTTCCAAAGCGCTAGCGCGAAACAAATGTACTGGCGCCGGTCGGAGATGCCCGCGATGCCGTCTTCCCCCCAACGATACGCGCGGCTCCGCGCCTGGTCGTGCGAAAAATAATCCCAGGCATTCCCATGTGGGCTGTAATCCTCGCGCACGGTGCCCCATTGGCGTTCGGAAAGATACGGCCCCCAACGCTTCCAGTTCGCCTTGCGTTCACGGTCTTCCTGAAGTCTTAGCTCTTCTTTGTTCACGAGTTATCCCCCTCTACTTAGACGCAGCTCTCAAGCGGGAGGATGCAGAAATTCTATTGGTTTCAGCGGCCAAGACGATCCGGTCCAAGCGAAGCATCTCGCCCAACGACCACGCCTGAAACGGGCATCCATGCGGGACGTGAGGCGGTTCGGCATCGGCGATCTCGGAGACATGACCCAAGCCGGCTTCGTTTAGATGATCGAATATCGGCTGAAGAAATCTTCGCCTGGCCTCCAGTATCGCCTCGGCAGTTCCGCCGTGCACGCTGAGCCATGCTTCGACGAAAGGGCCGATGAGCCACGGCCACACGGTCCCCTGATGGTAGGCGCCGTCGCGCTCGCGCACCCCGCCCTCGTAGTGCGGGACATAGCCGGGCGCGCCCGGCGCGAGCGAGCGCAGGCCGAGCGGCGTCCAGAGGCGCGACTCGACAGCTGCGACTACCTTCGCGGCGCGTTCGCCATCCAAAAGCGCAACGGGAAGACCGCCAACGGCGAATATCTGATTGGGACGAAACGAGGCATCGACGGCGCCGCGTTGATGGTCGCTGTCAACCACATCGTAAAGACAACCGTCCCGCTCGTTCCAAAAACGAGAACGGAACGCTTCAAGTGCTCGTTCGAATACCGGCTTCCATTCGGCTGAAAATTTCCCGCCGATCCACAAGGCATTGAGCCACAGCGCTTCCACTTCCACCGGCTTCCCGATCCGCGGCGTGACGACCCAGTCGCCGACCTTGGCGTCCATCCAGGTGAGCTGCAGGCCGGGAACACCGGCGGCGAGGAGACCGTCATTATCCATGTGGATGTTGTAGCGCGCTCCCTTCGCGTATCCGTCGAGAATCGCTTCGACAGCGTCGGTGAGAGCTTTGCGATCGGATTTTGATAATTGCGTGCCGCCCGATTTGGTCGCTCCTAAGAATTCATGAACCGCGATGACGTACCACAGAGAGGCGTCGACGGAATTGTATTCCGGAGCATCGCCCTGGTCGGGAAAGCGATTCGGCAGCATCCCTTCCGACACGACCTTCGACCACTGCACCAATATGTCGCGCGCGTCGTCGAGGCGTCCGGTTGCGAGACACAATCCGCGCAGCGCGATGAACGTATCGCGGCCCCAGTCCGTAAACCACGGATAGCCGGCGACCACCGTTTTTCCCGAGCCGCGCCGCACGAGATAGGCGTCCGCGCTTCGCTCCATAGCGGAAGAAAACTTTTTTCGCCGGCGAAGCTCGGCGGTGCGGAGCCTGGTGAACGACGCATCGGCCTCGTCTCTCTCGGAAAGCAGCCCGCCCTCGAATCCTTCGGCGGCGAAAATGAGCCGCGCCTCGCCTTTAACGAGATCCCAATAAAACACTCCGGGAGCAGCAAGGTCTTCGCTCGCGTCGAGGCCTCGCGACCGCTCCTGCTCGTAAAGAAAATTTCGATACCAGTCGGGTTGATGGCGATATTCTCCGTTGTGCAATGTAACGATGCCGGGAATTCCCTCGTAGGGATGCCAGAGGACGCGGTCGCCTTTCATCTCAGGTTCGAAGCGGAACGAAGCGTTTTCGTGATGCATGGAATGATAATCGCGGCCGGAAAAAAACGGTCGGATGGAGAGATTCGCTATTTTCCCCGGACCCAGCATGCGCCACGAAAGCGCGGCGACCGCGCCGCCGTTCGGGACGAAAAGCTCGAACTGGATCTTGGTTCCGTCGCTCAATCCATATATCCATTGCGGCCAGGGATCGGCTTTGAACGATTCGATTCTTTGTGCGCCGTCGGGATGAACGACATTAGGGTTGTACATTTGAGAGGAAAGCGGAAAAATCCCCGCTTCGGTCTCGACCGACGCGTCGAAGCCGTTGACAAGCACCACGCGACCGGCCGGCGGTTTGGTCGCGGCGAGGAGAAGAGCATGATAGCGGCGCGTCCGGATTCCGGACACGGTCCCCGAGGTGAAGCCGCCGAGTCCGTCGGTTTCGAGCCACTCGTCGCATTTCATTTTCTCAAAATCCATATGGAGCTCCTGTGCGCGGCTACTTTTCTAGAAACTCGACCGCGTGAAGGTCGGGGTCGCGAGCGAGGAGTCCTTTCGAATAACCGAACGACGGAGTCGATAAGGTGATCGCGCCCGGCGAGATTAACCTTGCACGCGCCGTTTTAAGCTTCTTAAAAGTCCCGTCGGCGCTATCCGTCGCGAGCCGCGTCTTCCAATGCCATAAATCGTTGGCCTTGGAGTCCGCGGGTGCCGGCCGACCGTCTCTCGGCGTCAAATAATCGAGAAATTCCACACCGGGACCGGCGCTCGCCCGAAGTCCGCTGATGCGAACTCGTGCACCGAATACATTGTTGAGATGCTCCTGCTCGGTGCCGTAATTTTCGCTTTCACCGGCGAGCCGCATGCCTAGGACATCACGGTAGAATTTCAGACTGCGCTCGGTGTCGGACACGACGATGGCGGTGTGGTCGATCCCCAAAAAAATACGCTCGTTGTTTTGCTGCCACTTGGGATCGCCCTTCCCCGGAGGAAAGTAGATAATTTCCAGGTTGTGTCCGTCGGGGTCGCGAAAATAAAAAGCGCGTATGCCGGCGGCGGCCTCATTCCAATCGGGAATGCGCTGCGGACCCGTCGAAGCGTACTGCACCTTGTGCATGCGAAGTTGCCGGTATGCTTTATCCATATCACTTACCGCGATCGCGATATGCTGGAACCAGCGGTCGTTGCTCCGCGAATCCACGGGAATCGGCCTGCCCTTGGGCGCGAGGTATTCCGTGAGCGCGATCGACTCGTCGCCAAGACGCATGCGCACGATGCGCATGCGCACGCCGAAGACTCCGACGAGCTGTTCGTATTCGGCGCCGGCCACTTCGGTATCGGAGACCTTCTCGAAGTTGAGCACCTTCGAAAAGAATTCCACCGATCGATCGACATCGGAAACGGTGATACCAATACTATCAACGGATTTGACGAGCCCTTGGGCCCATACGGAGCCGCACACGCAAACAAGCATGCTCCCTATAACGATCGCGAATGTAGTCTTCGCGTTTTGTCGTGCAGCGACCTTCACGCCCATCGCCTCCGGTTAGTTCATCCTTCCGATCAGATGGTCGCCAACACGGAGCGCGTTGGCCATAATCGTCAACGCCGGATTCACTGCGCCGCTGGAGACGAAGAAACTCCCGTCGACAACGTAGAGGTTGTCGATATCGTGTGCTCTGCAATCCGCATTCAAGGCGCTCGTCTTCGGATCGTTGCCGAAGCGAATGGTACCGACCTGATGCGCGACGCCGGCTAAAGGTATTTTCTGGCCTACGTAAAGGTTTCGAGCGAAGAGACCCTCATGGCACTCGCTGCCATGGATCGAGCAATGGGTTTGCCGCTTCATCAGCTCCTTGAGCTTGGCGATCAAACGCCGATGGCCTTCGCCGTTGTTCGGCGTGTAACTCAGAACGATGCCGCCGCTCTCGTCGAGCGTGACACGATTATTCGGATCGGGAAGATCTTCCGACGTGAGCCAGAAATCCAGCGAATGCTTCGCCATGAGATCGAGCGTCCAGCCCGGCGTCAAGGCCGGTGCCCCGCCTTTTAACGTTTCGCCGTCGAGCTTGCCGACGAAGGAGATATGTCCCATCGGATACGGCCATTCTTCGCTCCCCGAATAGAAATCGTTCACCGAAAGTGTCTTCTGAAAAATAGTCGGATTCGGGCATTTCGAGAGAGCCATCAGGACCGAATTGATGTGGCCCATGTAATGGCGGCCGACGACGCCGGAGCGGTTGGCGAGTCCGTTCGGGTGTTGGTCGTTCGCCGAGCGCAACAGGAGCGCGGCGGAGTTGATCGCGCCGCAGGACGTGACGACGAAGTCGGCGGAATATTCTTCGCGCGATCCGTTTTGCCCGACGATGACTTTGCTGATCTCGCGCCCCGATCTGCTCGTTTCCAACCGCTGCACAAAAGCATTCGTTTTCAGCGTAACGTTCGGAAACTTGAGCGCTGGGTCTACAGCGCAGGCCTGTGCGTCGGACTTGGCGCCGATCAGACATGGGAAACCGTCGCAGGTTTCACAGCGGATACAGGCGCTGGCGTGACGGTCCCTTTCGTTCAGCATCACGCCTAGCGGCGTATGAAACGGCCTGAGTCCCAGCCGCGCGAAGTCTTCGGACAGGTGTTGTATGCGCGTCTCGTGACTGATGGCCGGATGCGGATATGGCCCGCTCGACGGCGGCTCGGTCGGATCTTCGCCGCGCTGGCCGTGCACATGATACAGCCGCTCAGCCGCGGTGTAGTAAGGCTCCAGATCGTCATACGCGATCGGCCAAGCCGGCGAAATTCCGCTGTGGTGCTTGATCTCGCCGAAATCCTGCTTGCGCAACCGAAACAGCGCAGCGCCGTAGAATTTCGTGTTGCCGCCTACAAAATAGTTCGTGTGTGGGTGCAGCTTGCCGCCGTCCTTGTCGTGCCAAATTTCTTTCGTCTGGTATTTGCCTTCGAGGTTTACGGCGCGAGGGCTCCAGTTGTCCTTCTCGCGCGGGACGTAATCGCCGCGTTCGAGCAACAGAATTTTTTTCCCGCTCGGCGCCAGCTTGTGCGTCAGCGTTCCGCCGCCCGCGCCGCTTCCGATAATGATAACGTCGTAGTGATTATCCATAGCCATGACCGAACTCCTTACATTTGGGCCAGTGCGTTCAATCTTCAGCTCTTCTGCATTCCGAGCGAGGCCGCGCCGAAGTTGACGCCGAAACGCGCGCACCAGATGCTGACCGACTGGTATTTGCCGAGATCGACATCGGCCGGAACGTCATAGTTCTGATCGCCGATGTTGCCCTTCATCGAGCCGAGATCGATGAAGCCGGACTTCTTCACGGTATCGTTGTCGTTGGCGGCTTCAGCGGCGACGAGATAAACATGAACATCGGGTCCGTTGGACGTTTCGAAGTTCGTCAGCCTCAAGACTTTTTTGCCGTCGCCCAGCTGATAAACCGCCGCTGTCCCCTTCGTCTCATGGGCCAAGCCGCGGAAATCGCCCTTTGCCAGAATCGTCGGCTCGGTCGTTCGCGCCATCGCCGTTGAAGCGACTTCAGCCATCGGCATCGACTCGTTGACCGACTTGTTGATAAACAACAGCTCTGGCCGGAATGCGTACCAGCCGACGATAACCGCGGCGACAACGCCGCCGATGATAAGATTTCGCTTGTTCATAGACTCCTCCATAAATTCGTGAGTTTTTTCGTGCAGAAACGTATGTCCATTAGATGCTGACATGAAGTGAAAAGATGCGGAGTAAATCACGGATTGTTTTGCGAATCATGACTCCAATAAAAAAGCCACCGGCGAGATTCGCGCCGGTGGCTTTTATCGATTCAGCCTACGCGCTTACATCGCGCCCGGCATCATCGCCGGCGTGATGGTCACCTTCATAGCCTTGGCGGTATTCGTATACGCGCCGCCGAATTTGACGTCTTTCGCGTTTTTAACGACGCCGTTCTCGGCCTCGCCGGTATTCGGCGCCTTCTGTCGCGGCCCCTGATCCGGCCCGATGCCAGGCTCCTGGTTAACCTCCGTGCCGGCATCCCACAGAATCATCTGCGAGGTGATGTCGCCGCTGATCGCTTTGCCGTCTTTGAAGAGCTCAATGCCCGCTTCGCCCGGCGCGTAGAACCAATCATTCGACTGCCCCATCATGGTGGTGAGCGTCAGCCGGTCGCCGGGCATCGCGGAAATTGTGACTTCGTACGTCGAGCCGGGAGTGATCGGCCCGGGCACTTTTGCGCCGACCGGCGTATTGAAGACCTTCACGGCTTTGATCCCCTTGCCGCCTTCGAGCGATTTGGCGAGCATGCCCGGATCGCCGTCTTCCGATTGCGCCTCCAGCCCGTGGCCGCGATCTTTCTTGCCGACGCTGAAAACCAGCGCCTTCTCTTTATGAACGATCGCGAGCCCCGGCGAAAAGGCGAGCGACCACTTCGTTCCGTTCGACGCGGTAAACGCGTCCGGCTTCGTGATGTTCTCGATGCGAATCGTGAACTTCGTCGCGTGCGACATGTCGTCGGCGGACGCGATCGTGGCGACACCGAGAAGCGCGCCGGCGGTGGCACTCAGCAATTTGATAAACATTTCCAGTCTCCTTTCGAAATTTGGAATTTCAAGAGAATGTTCGTCGATTAGACGCGCGCGCGTCGGAAAAGGATGCGGCCGTTCAATCCGCCGGCCGCGAGGCCACGGCGCCGCAGGCGGGACAGGCGTGCAGTTCCTCGAGGAGGCCTCCGAAAGCTAGGTTAACTCTTTTCGCCTCTTCCGCTGTTGTCGAATGAACGACTTTGTCGGCGTGATGGTTCATTTCGCTGCCGCATTTCGGGCAAATAATTTTTTTTCGTTTTTCCATATGCATTCCTGCATTAACTATCGAGAGCTATATTATCGCGGCCGTAGCGCAGCGTTCGCGCCATCCAAACGAGCTCGTTGATGAATTTATCGGCTCTGGCGACAAACGCCTGGTCGAGAAGCCTGCCGGAACCGTCGAATACTTGAGCTATGTTTCCAAAATTGACGTCCCAGAAAATATTCACCAAGCCGAGCTCGCGAATCACAGGAAGAAAATCCTGGATCGCGCGGATCCCGCCGAAGGGCCCCGCCGAAACGCCGACGATGCCCGCCGCCTTGTGAATGTATTCTTTGAGGCAACTGTCCAGCACATGTTTCATTAAACCGGGAAAACTGTGGTTGTATTCCGGAGTAACGAGAACCAATGCGTCCGCGCGTACCATTTTCTCCGAGAAAGCGGCGTCTTTAATTCCTTCTCCCGCGTCATCGAGCGGTATCGGCAAATCGCTGATGTCGATCAACTCCGTCATAACGCCTTCACGTCGAGAGATTTGATCGACCATGAAGCGCGCGGCATGAACGCTCAGCCGTCCTTTACGCGTGGTCCCGAGAATGACGGGTATACTGAGCGGTCTCGTGTTAATCATCGCTATCTCCTCGCCATTTCCGATGGGCCGATGCCGGGAACGAGCAGCGGCATACGATAGAGACCGTCGCGGGCCGTCAGGTAGAGCGTTCTGCCGTCGTCGCCCCAAGCGAAGTTGTGCGGATGTTTGGGCGGAATGATCGTGCCCAAGTGCTTGCCCTCGGGCGAGATGATCCAAAGGCCGCCGGGACCCGACACATAAAGATTCCCCTGCCGGTCAACTTTCATGCCATCGATCGCGTCCTCGCCCGGTGCGGCGGTCATGTCGAAGAAAACCCGGCCGTTAGAGAGCGTCGCGTCCGCGGCAACTTCGTAGCGCATGACGACCTTCTTCTCCGGATCCCAATTGCCGACGTACAGGTATTTTTCATCCGGCGAGAAAACAATGCCGTTCGGCCCCTTCAAATCTTTGGTTACGAGCTTCAATCGCCCGTTATAGAGCGCGAAGACTCCGCTGAACGGCAGCTCCTTACGCGCATCGTCGTAAAATTTCGGTAGGCCGAATGGCGGGTCGGTGAAAAACAGTGTCCCGTCCGAGCGATAAACGAGATCGTTGGGGCTGTTGAGCCGCTTTCCTTCGAAGCGATCGGCGAGCACGGTGAAACGGCCGTCTTTTTCCATGCGAACGACGCGTCGGTTGCCGTGCTGATTGATGGTGAGCCGCCCTCCGGGATCGAGCGTCAAGCCGTTCGAGCCCGGCTGGGTATACTCGGCGATGTCTTTTTCCGCATATCCGCTTTGATCTTTGAAGACGGAGAGCTTTCCGTTGCTCGTGTACTTGTAAATTTTATTCGCGTTGGGATCGCTGAACAGGAGATAGCTTCCGTCATTCACCCAGATCGGTCCCTCGGTGAATTGAAAGCCCGCGGCGAGCTTGAAGACCTTCGCGTTGGGCGGGACGATCGAGTCGATCGCCGGATCGAGACGAACGACATCGACGTTTACTTCCGCCGGCGCGAGCGCCACCGGCCCCGCGGGCGCTCTGTAAAAGTCGAGCTTCGCGTAGCGCAAGTAAATGTAATTGGTGGGCGGATTCGAGAGCGGCCCATTGATACCGAAGATCGCGAGCTGGATGGTCTGCCCAGGCTTCACGTTCCGGCCGACGACCAGCCGGTTGGCGGCGTTCCAGCCTTTGATTACCGAGCCGCCGCTTTGCCCGGCACCGCGCGTCAGCTCGCCGTCGACCCAGATCTCCGCGTAATCGTCCACTGAAGTCTCGAATACGATAGTCGATCCCGTGGGATCGAAGGCGCCGATCTTTTCCGGCACGACGATCTTGATGCGGTACCAATTGAACGCGAGCCTGCCGGCGGACCTGCGCTTGTCGAGCGTCGTCGGATCGAGAGTTTCCCATTTCGAATCGTCGAAGCTGGCGCCGCCGGCATGCGGAGCGAGGTCGTAAGTTTTATTCTTCGCGCCGGTGGGCTGCCCGTCTGGACCGGCGCCTTTGAAATCCACATCGACGATTTTCGTATCGCTGTAGCGCCATTCGCCCTTCACGAGCGCCACGCCGCCTTTCGAGGCGAGATCGATGGTCGCATCCGGCTTGCGATCCGTCGGCGGGTTCTCGGCGATCGGCGCGGTCGCCGTGTCGCTTCGCCCCTCGAAAGCGGCGACGCCTGCCCGGGCGATATCTTCGTCCTCCTGCGGCGTGTTGCCGCTCACGCCGATCGCACCGACCACTCTGCCCGCGTACACGAGTGGCAGTCCGCCCTTGAGCGGCGTGGCACCCGGGAGCGCGAGCGCCGCAACCCGCCCCGTACGGATTTGCTCTTCGAATTCGGCGCTGGGTCGGCGGAAGATCGCCGCGGTTCGCGCTTTTCCTATGCCGACCTCGACGCTCGCGACTTGGGTATCGTTCAGACGCTTGATGATAATCGGGTAGCCGCCGTCGTCGACGACAACGATGACGACGGTCGAATGTCTTTTGTTCGCCTCGGCCTCCGCGGCGGCGGCGATCTTCTCGGCGATCTCGAGGCCGAGGACTTTCTTGTCCTGCAGCTCCTGAGCGTGAAGATCGGCAGTCGCGGTGAGCAAAAGCACCGCCGCAGAAACGGCCCTGAGTGTTTTCATCGTTTGGCTCCTTGTTGAGCGGAACTCGGCGCCAGCGCATTCGCACCGGCGATGGCGAGTTCCTCGTCCTGCTGGGCGCTCGCCGCGCCGGAGACGCCGATCGCGCCGATGATCTCGCCGTCGACCATGATGGGAACGCCGCCCTGAAGCGGCGTGAAGTCCGACAGCGCGGTCATTGCGGTCCGTCCCTTATTGATCACGTCTTCGAAGAATTTGGTCGGCTTCTTGAACAGCGCAGCGGTGCGCGCCTTGCCGATGGAGATGTTCGCTCCGGCGGCGAAAGTATGGTCGAGGCGTTCGACCGCAATAAGATTGCCGCCTTCGTCGACGACGGTGATGGCGCCGCCGGGGGCGTTTTTGCTCTTCGCTTCCGCAACGGCGGCGGCGATGACTTTCTTCGCCCCTTCGAGAGTCAGCGTTTTCTTTTCCGCCACCTGCGCCCCTGCCGTCGCCGCCAGGCAGAAGAGCGCGGTGGCGATCCATCTAATTGTGAGTTTCATAGCGTTCCTCCTCGCGAATTCAGACCATCGATGCGTAGCCGCATCGGAAAATGCACCGCTTATCGTTGTCGTGGTGGAGCTTGGCGCATTGGACCCGGCGGCCGTCTCCGAGTCGCGCGAAGGCCTCGGACGCGAGCAGCATCCCGAGCGGCGGAGCGACGAAATAAAGCCACAACGCGGTCCAGATCTGCGCGGAAAACGCCGAGCCGAAGGTCCGTGCGGGATTCATGCTCATGCCGGAGATCGGCGCCTCCAACGTGATGTACGTTGCGACGAGCATACCGGCGAACACGCCGGTATATCTGGCGATGTTCCGAGTATTCGACGCAAATAAAACCGTCAGCATCAAGAGAAACGAGATCACCGCTTCGGCGATGAACGCGACGGGAATCTTCGCTCCCGGAACCGTCGCGACGAATCGAACGGCTGGATTCGTGAGCCAAGCGCCGATCAAGGTAGAGATCATAAGGACCCCCATAATGCCGCCGGTAAACTGCGCGGCGATATAAAAGAAGGCGTCCCACGCCGCGATTTTTCCGAGCCGAAAGAACGTAAGCGTCACGGACGGGTTCAGATGGGCGCCCGACTGTTTACCCCACGGAGAATAGATGATGCCGATCGCGGTCAACCCCATAGCGACGCCCATGAGCACGCGCCTGACTATCGGAAAAGGGATCGCCTGATGCACCGGCGAGGCAGGATGCTCCAGAATGACGCCGAAGGTGCAGGCGGAGATCATAAAAGTGCCGAGGCCGGCGGCTTCCATGAAATATTCGGGCCAGTGACGCTTGAACGTTTCAATCACGCTCGTTAGATGGCGCTCGAAACGAAAAAGATTCGCCGGATGCGCGTGACGAAAATAAAAAAATCTCCCGGCCGGCAGAGCCGGTCGGGAGATGAGTACGGCAGGTGAAATGAATAGAGCTATGACAACGCGATCACGTTCTTGATGCCGTCGCCGCGGCCGAGCAGCAGATCGCCGTAAGCCTCGATCGGGAAGCGTCCGGTAATGAGCGCCTTCACGGCCTTCGGCCAGCGCTCGTAAAACGTTCCGAGATCGCGGATCGAGTTCTCGAACGAATCGCGGCCGGCATTGACGGTCCCGAACACCACCTGGTTTTTGAGCACGAGGTTGCGCATCATGAGGTCCGTGTCGACTTCGATCGGCCCCTTGCGCCCGGGAACTCCGGTGAAGACAAAGATTCCGTTTGTCCCGAGCACCTTCATCATCGCGAACGAAAGGCTCGAAGCGCCAGTCGCTTCATAAATGAGATCGATATTGCCGACAACCTCCCCTAGCTGATCGATCGAGGTCGTCTGCGACGACAGGTATTTCGCTCCGAACGCTTCGACGAGAATGGATTTCGAGTTCGGCGCCGGCTCGCGCGAATAGACGTAGGTATGAAACCCCGACTTGACCAGTGCCATGGCGCCGAGCAAGCCGACCGGGCCGGCGCCGAGCACGACGGCGCGGTGGCAATTCGCCGGCGCTTGGCCGGGATTCGCCGGACACGCCCAAGGTAGCCGCTGCTGAACCTGCCACACTTGCGTCAGCGCCTTTTCGGCGATCGTCAGCGGCTCGACGAGAACGGCGATGTCACGCAGGGCGCGTGGAACGGGGTTCATGTATTTCTCATCGTCCACGACGAACTCGCACATGAAGCCATGTCTCTGTTTGATTCCGCGCTCGGTGAAGTCCCCGGTAAAGCAGAAGTCCTGGCGGCCCGCACGGCACGCGACACAGTACTCATGCGGGCAGGGCCGGCGCACCATCGGAACGACGAGATCGCCGCGCTTCACTCTGCTGACGGCCGGCCCGACGTCGATGACCTCGCCGAGGCATTCATGGCCAATGGCGAGGTAGTCGGATCCCGCGGGCGGCGTGCCGTATTGGAAAGCCGCGATCTCCTTGTCGGTGCCGCATACGCCTACGTCCAGCATTTTGAGCATGACGTCCGAGGGCGTCATAAGCTTCGGCTCTTCCTGCTGGATCAAACTGATTTCGCGCCTCGATGGAACCACGGACACCGCTTTCATTGCGTTTCTCCTTCTCGCTTTAAAACCGGCTGTTCAACTATTGTACTGTGCGGACTCTCCCAATTTCTGTCTAAGATTTTTACGCATCCGACTAAAAACAGAAGCCGGCATATCATCGCAGGACAACGAGCGGGCAATGCGATTGATTTCGTTGTAGCTGTTGAAAAGCGCTGTACAATCCGTGCAAATGCTCCGATGTCCGTCGAATATAGCTCTCGCATCCGCATCCAAATCGTTGTCTCGGGAATCTCCCATCAGACTGGTGAACGTTTCGCAGTTCATAGACCCTCGTTGCTCCAGCCTTTAGACGCCGGTCTGCTGCGAAAAGATGCAGGGAATGCCAGATTATGCGGACGCCGCCAGCGGCATCGCGGCCCATTCGGGCTGGACGCCTATCCTGGCGAGCGAACCGAGGACCCTAGCGGGGTCGCCCCAATCGCTCCACTCGATGCCGGTCACGGGAAGCACGGCGAGCCGTGAAGATTGCCTTGTCAGTATCTCTTCGGAGAAATTCGACTCCCGCAGCTGCGAGTACAAAGCGCCAATCGCGGCAGTCTCGCGAGACGTGCCGATCGCAGGCGCGATCCGCTCGAAAAGGCTGTAAACATCGGGAGCGCTCTTTGAAATAAGCTCGATCAGCGTTTTCGCGCGGCCGACCATTACGAAGCTATTCCAGAAACAGCCTCTAGATAACAGGCGCTGCGCTAAGGCGAGGCTTGGTTTTTCCCAGAATCGGTCAACCCGAAACAGCGGACCCGTACACGGCAAGAAAACCGGATCCGCCGGCTCGATCCAGCCGTATTCGACCTCGGGTGTCTTTGCATTAATGCCGAGCAGAAACACGGACTCCGGCATGACCCGCGCGGCTTCGAACGCCGCGTCGACGTAATACATAAACGACTCGTCGTCCGAGACGTAATGATCGGACGGGAAAGTCACGACGGTTGAGTCCGGGTCGATGGCAGCCGCTCGCATCAACGCGTAAAGGATCGGCGCGGTCGTGCCGCGGTTTTCCGGCTGAACAACCAAGCTGCGCGAAGGCATCCTCTCCGCATAGCGGCTATAGAACGGCGCGTGCTTTCGGGTCACAACGACCAGTGTCTTTTCATCCGCGATCGAAAGCCGCGTGCGGCGGAGCGTGCGATCAAGCAGCGTCTCTCCGCCGACGATCGGGCAAAATTGTTTCGGCCGTTCGTCGCCGGAGATCCGCCGCGTTAAAGGTCGTAGTCGTACACCGTCACCGCCTGCAAGTATGACCGCCCACCAACTCGATCTCCCGCAGCAATCGTTTTTCCGCATACCCCACCCCTCCGGTTTTGTTCTTAGACGCCGGCTTCCAACGATTGGATGCGTGACGCACTGGACAGAATTTAATGGCGAATTACGTCTTCGAGCGCCCGCGGCCGGTCCGCTCCCGGAAGAATTCCCGCAGCCGCGTTCGCATCGAAGCAGGAATATCTTCGCAGTCAAGAGATTTTGCGGTACGAATCGCCTCTTTGTATGTCTCGAGAAAGGACATACAGTCCGGGCATCGCTTCAGATGCGCCTCGAACATTTCAACCGTCCGCCGGTCCAAATCGCCCGAAAGGTAATCCGTGACAACGCGCGCGGCTTGTTCGCAAAATTCTTTTTCGCTTGCAGTCTTCCGCATGACGGAGATCACGCGGCGGAATAGCCGAGCTCGACCGCCAGCTTGCCGCGGAGAAAGAGTCTTGCACGATGCAGGCGGGCTTTAACAGCCTGAACCGTCAGATTCAACGCATCGGCAATTTCTCGATTGGAATAGCCGTCGAGATCGCTTACGAGAATCACTTTGTCGATCGCCCCGAGTTGGTCAATTGCTTTTCGCACAATCGACTTCAGCTCGCCGTCGATCAGTTGTTGATCAAGATCTTTCGACCAATCGACGACCGGCCTGACGAGATGATGCCCGTCCTCGGCGAACCGCGGAAGGTAAGCCTCGATGTCGACAGCTTCATCTTTCTTGTGCCGGCGAATCTTGCTCAGCGCAACGTTCAAGGTCACGCGGTACAGCCAGCTCGAAAATGCCGAATCGCCGCGGAAATTTTTCGCCTTCTCGAAAACCAGCATGAAAGAGTCCTGCACAACCTCTTCTGCGTCCGCATCATTTCCGACAAGTTTCACCGCCTGACGATAAACCCGGTTCGCATAGCGATTGAAGATAATGTCGAACGCGCGGTTGTCGCCGGCCTGCAGTTGCTCCACAACCAGGTTTTCCGGGGCGTCGTCATGCAGAAACTCGGCATTGTTCTCAGAACGTCTGGCCAAGCCCGGATGAAAGTCCCTGGTCGGCTCGTTTATCGATACGGCTTTTTCCATTTTCGGCTCCTTGTGTCTCGTCAGTCTTTGAGGTCGCTCAACAATGTCTCTACGAACAGAGACCCCTTGGCGAGCTTGATTCGCCCGTTTTTCAACTTTTGCAGCAGCTTCAGACCGCTCTGGCTGATGAAGGTGACGCCGGACAAATCCAGTAAGAGCGTCTTATGTGTTTTACGTTTGTACCCGTCACATTCATTTTGGAGCTCGGCCACGGTCGAGCTATCTACGCTGCCGTCGAGCCGGAGAACGATCGTGTCTTCATCCTCAAAAGTTTTCGTGATTCGCAGCATGATGAGCTTGTTTATTGAGCAAGCGTCATGCCGAGGTCGGAGGGTGGATTAAAGAGGCTAAGTTACTGAAAATATTAGCGGTGAGCTTTCTTAACACCGACTCGACGTTGCGGTATTTCGCAACGGTTGCGAAATACCGCAAGAAGGCATATGAGTTGGCGGAAAGAAATGGACGATCAGATTTCCAAGGAATTAGCCATGGACGAAGACATTCGCCACGCGGAAGAAACCCTGCGAGTTATCACGGAGGGAACGGCCGCCGTTACGGGCGGCGATTTTTTTGCTTCGTTGGTACGCCATCTCGCGAAAGCGCTGCACACCCGCTATGCCTTCGTCGCTGAGTGCACGGATGAAACTCGAACCGAAGTGCGAACACTCGCCTTTTGGAGTACGGATCGTTTCGCCGAAGACATAACTTTTCGCGTGCGTGGAACGCCGTGCGAGAAAGTGATCGGCGGCGACGTGTGCTGCTATCCGCAGAGCCTCCAATCGCTTTTTCCGGAAGACACTGGACTCGTCCGACTCCAAGCCGAGAGCTATCTGGGCGTACCTCTTTATGGATCCACGGGAAAAGTGCTCGGCCATTTAGTGGTCATCGACGGCAAGCCGATGGCCGATTCCATTACCCGCAATATTCCCATACTGCGCATATTCGCCGCCCGTGCCGGCGCCGAGCTGGAGCGCAAAAAGTTCGAAGATGCGCTCGAAAAAAGCCAGGAGCGCGTTCGTGCCCTTCTGGATGTCAACAATGCCATTATCACGAAACGTACGCGCGATGAGCTTTTTTCAGCAATCTGTGATTCCCTCATTCCGGTAGTATCTTTCGACCGCATCGCCCTGGCTCTTTACGAGCCCCGCGCAAATATCTTGAGGCTGGTGACATTCGCCGGCCCATATCAGCGCAGCGACTACTCGCCGATTGGACGCGAGCTAAGCCTCACCGACAGTCCGGCTGGGTTGGCATTCGCAAGCCAGACGCCCATATTGCGGCGCAACCTCGAAACGGACAGGCAAACCGGCTCTGAGGAGCGTGCTTTCAGCCATGGCTTCCGCTCTTTATGCGCATTGCCGCTCACCGTTCGCGGCAACAGCATCGGCGCAATTACGGTCGGAAGCCTGACGAAAGGTCGTTACACGGAGACCGACGTCCTGTTTCTAACTGAAATCGCGAAGCAGATTTCAATCGCGGTCGACAACATGCAGTCCTACGAGGAGATCATCGCGCTGAAAAGCCGCATCGAGGCGGAAAACATCTACCTTCAAGAGGAGATCAAGACCGAATACAACTTCGAAGAGATTATCGGCAAAAGCGCGCCGCTGAGACAGGTGCTGCGCAAGATCGAGCAGGTGGCGCCGGCCGAGACGACGGTGTTGATCCTGGGAGAGACCGGCACTGGGAAAGAACTGCTTGCCCGCGCGATTCACAATTTAAGCCCGCGGAAGGATCGGCCGCTCGTCAAAGTCAACTGCGGCGCGATACCGGCGGGATTGGTGGAAAGCGAGCTGTTCGGGCACGAGAGAGGCGCATTTACAGGAGCGTTGCAGCGGCGCGAGGGGCGTTTCGAGCTGGCCAACGGCGGCACGATCTTCCTCGATGAAGTCGGCGAATTGCCGCTCGACGTACAGGCCAAGCTTCTGCGGGTCCTGCAAGAAGGCGAGTTCGAGCGCGTCGGCAGCAGCAAAGCCAGCAAAGTTAACGTGCGCCTCATCGCCGCCACCAACCGGGACCTTAAAGAGGTGGTTAAATCCGGCGGCTTCCGATCCGATTTATTTTACCGGCTGAATGTCTTTCCGATCCTCGTGCCCTCGCTCAAGGAACGTAAAGCCGATATCCCGCTTCTGGTCAGCTTCTTTATTAGCAGGTTTGCAAAAAAGTTGGCTAAACAGATACAGGGCGTTTCCAAAGATACGATGGAACGGCTGACGAAGTACCCGTGGCCGGGCAACATTCGCGAACTGCAGAACCTGATCGAACGCGCCGTCGTGTTAGCGGATGGGCCGGTATTGAAAATCGACGATGCGATGCTTGGAATGGAAAGTGGCCTCGATTCCGGCCGACCGATTGCCCTGGAGGATGTCGAACGCACCCATATCCTGCGCACGCTCGTAGAGACGAACTGGGTCATTCATGGCAATCGCGGCGCGGCGAACATTCTCGGGATCAACCCAAGCACGCTGCGCTCCCGCATGGTGAAGCTCGGCATCAAAAGAAGCGATCGACAGTTGTAGGCAGCTAGTGGACGCAGCGGCTTTTGCCGCCGGCGAAACCGTCCACTTCACTGTCGAGCAAATCGGCAATCACGACAGCCGCAATAGCATAAGCTTCCTCGGCATTGTCTGCCGTTTCGAACGCGACCTCACTGACAACCGCGACCAACTCTCCCAGCGTTGTCTCTATCGTTGCTCGCTCGACAATCGCATCATACACCACCCCGCTTTCACCAAATTAGACGCATGAGAGCTGAAAAAGGATTCACCGCTGGCGAAAAGCCGGAACGTTTACCGGTGCCTCAGGGCCGCGGATTGAAATCGCGAGCGATACGGGCGGGTGAATGGTGGCCAGGGACGGAATCGAACCGCCGACACGAGGATTTTCAGTCCTCTGCTCTACCGACTGAGCTACCTGGCCGGAAGGTGAAAATATTGCCCAAAAAAATGGGGGAGTCAAGTTTGCCGGCTAACTTTTGCCGCGCGCGGCGGCCTTTTTCTCGATCGAGTCGACGATCTTCTCTTCTAGCTTGACGCCTTCGAAGGCGTCGATCTCCTGCACGCATGTCGGGCTCGTGACGTTCACCTCGGTCAGCCAGCCGCCGATGACGTCGAGGCCGACGAAGTAAAGTCCCAATTTTTTGAAATCCGCCGCAAGCGCGCGGCAGATCTCGCGATCGCGTTCGGTGATCTCGCCGCGCGCGGACGCGCCGCCTACGTGAAGGTTGGCGCGATTGTCGTTTTCTTTCGGGATGCGCAGCAGCGCGCCGATCGGCTCGCCGTCGAGCACGAGCACGCGCTTGTCGCCTTGGCGGATCTCCGGCAGGTAGCGCTGCGCCATCACCGGCACCGTGCCTTCGACGGTGACCATCTCGAGGATCGCGCCGACGTTGCGGTCTTTACTGCTGAGATACAGCACGCCGCGTCCGCCCGCACCCTCGAGCGGCTTGACGATCATCTCGCCGCCCTGCTCGCCCATGAATTTTTTGAGCAGAGCCATGTCGCTCGTGACGAGCGACGGCGGAATCAGCTTAGCAAAGCGCAACGCGTAGAGCTTCTCGGTCGCTTCGCGGAGCCCGTGGGGATCGTTGATGACGACGCATTCCTTGGGATCGACGAGGCTCAACAGGTGCGTGGTATAGAAATATTTAATATCGAACGGCGGGTCTTTGCGCATGAGAATGACGTCGAAGTCGCCAAGCGGTCCGGCGCCCTCGCCGGTGATTTTATAATGGGGCGCCGCGCGCGCGACGCTGATCTTTTTATAACGGCCTTCCGGCCCGCCGCCGCGGATCGCGAGATCGTCTTGCTGCATATAATAGAGGGCGTGGCCGCGCCGCTCGGCCTCCAGCATGACGACGAACGTCGTGTCGGTGTTGATGTTGACCTTTTCGATCGGGTCCATCACGACGCCGATCTTCAGCCCCGCCATAACCAGCCCCGCCTCCAGTGAGTAGTGAGTGGTGAGTAGTGGTTAGTTTCCATCGGTGAGCCGCGCGACATATACTAGAGCTTTCTGGCCGAAGAAGCGATTGATCCGTTCAGCATTTTTCCAATCTCGTCGACTGAGCCGTCGATTTTTCGTAGCTGTTGCGGTTCAGATGCCTATTCTAAGACATATTTCCAGTTGCGTATCCAGCTCGCCGATTGATCCTCTGGCGACGTGGAGGAACTGAAGCGGCTCGCGCCTGTTTTTTTCTCGGCGCTCCTTCCGCGATATTGCTCGGTATCGAAACTGCCGCCCGCTGCAACTGACTTGTCAATCCGAATTTTTCATTGGTAGGGAAACTTTCCAGCTCCTTATATCGGCGACAAAATCCATACGTGCCTGCCATACTTTCAATTTTCGGTAAGGCTTTTCGGTATTTTGATTTCCACTATTCACCACGCACTACTCATTCCCGCATGATCCAAGTGCCGGCGAGCGAGTCGTGCCAGCCGCGCTTCTCGCGATGCCATAGAATGCGCAAGTAGCCGATGAGGAGCGGCCACGTGAGGATGCTCACGCTCCAGCGCCAGAGCGCGCGGCCGTAGCCCACCGGCTCGCGGCGCCGGTCGACGACGCGCAAACCGAAGAGCCATTGGCCGACAGTACTGCCGACGTGCGCGTGGAGCACGACGAAATAACTCGCCGCGAGCGCAATCCACGCAAGCACGACCGCGCGCGCCGCGCCCTCCCACATATCGAGCGAGATCGTGTGCGCGTGCGCCGCCATGCCGACGCGAAAACCGATGCCGCTTAGGCGAAACAACAGCAGCGAGAACAGCCCGAGCACGAACATGTCGATCATGAACGCCGACAGGCGGCGAAAAAATCCGCCCCAGCGGATCGCGGCGGCCGCCTCCTCGTCTTTGAGTCGCGCATAGAGGCGGTCGTACTCGCGTTCAATTACGGTTCGCAGGCGCGGCGCATCTTCAGCGTCGATTTCCATAGACGATCGGACGAGTTTAGACCGTAAGCGGGGACAAGGAAAGACTGACCGAGTTCGTCCTTCGACATGCTCGGGATAACAGCAAAATAAAGCTCGGCAGTGATCTTCAGTCTGTGCTCGTGGTGAGCCTGTCGAACCACTAACCGAGATCGCCCCAAAGAAATTGCGCGAGCGCGACGGCAGCGAACGCCGCGGTCTCGGTGCGCAGGGTGCGCTGGCCAAGGCCAATAGAACAAAAACCGTGGTCTTTCGCGAGCGCCGCCTCGTCCGCCGAAAATCCGCCCTCCGGGCCGACCACGAGAAGAAGCGAAGCGATGCGTGGATTTTGCGCGTGCAATTGCCGCAGGCCTTTCCCCTGCTCGTTTTCCCAAAAGATAATCTTGAGATCAGCCTCTAGCGGAGGCCCGACGAGCTCTGAAAAATCGATCAGTTCATGGATCTCCGGCACGCGGGTGCGGCCGGACTGCTTCGCCGCGCCGAGCGCGATGCGGCGCCAGCGCTCGCGACGCCGCATTGCCGCGTCGCGGTCGAGCTTCGGTATGGTGCGGCCGCAGACGAACGGGACGATCGCGGCGACGCCGAGCTCGGTCGCTTTCTCGACCACGAGGTCGAGCTTGTCGCCTTTGCCGAGCGCCTGCGCCAGTGTGACGGCCAGCGGCGATTCGCGCTCGGGACGCCATGATTTCGCGATCGCGATGTCCGCCGCGCCGGCGGAGTAGGACGCGATGGCTGCCTCGTGCTCGAAGCCTTCGTCGTCGAATAAAGTGACGGCGTCGCCCGGGCCGAGGCGCAGGACCTTGCGCATGTGCTCGAGCTCGGCGCCGGCGAGCGTCGCGCGGCCGTTTTGAATATTTTTTTTCGCTATGAAGAAGCGCGCCACGCCTAACTCTTTTTCTTAAGCAGCAGGGTAGCCCATTCTTGACCGCGCCGCCGTCGGACGATCTTGAAACGCGCGGGGACGAAGCGGCGCACGATGTCATCGGCTTGCCAATAAAGAATGCCCGAAAGCACGAGATAGCCGCCGGGGGCGACGCGCGAGGCGAGCGCGTCCGCCAGCTCGAGGATCGTTTCGGCGATGAGGTTGGCGATGACGATACCGAAGCGCCCGCCGAGCTTATCGACCCCGGCGCGCGCGAGTCGGATTTGCCGCGCGACGCCGTTGATGCGTATGTTGTCGCGCGCGACTTTGAGCGCCACCGGGTCGTTGTCAAGCGCGACGACCGAGGCGGCGCCGAGCCTGGCGAGGGCGATGGCGAGAATGCCGGAGCCGGTGCCGACGTCCAGCGCGCGCAGCTTACCGTGATCGAACGGCGGCATTATCTGCTCGATGAATTCGAGGCAGCCGCGCGTGGTCGCGTGCGTGCCGGTGCCGAAGGCCATGCCCGGCTCTATCGTGATGACGTGGCGGCGGCTGTTCGGCAGCTCGACCCACGGCGGCGCGATCCACAGCATGCGGCCGATCTTCACCGGCGCGAAGAATCGCCGCCAGGAATGCGCCCAGTTATTTTCCGCGAGTGTCCTCCAACGCAGCGGCTTGGCGGCAAAGCCGGGATAAATTTTCCGCAGGTCGCGGAGAAAGGGCCCGACCTCGCGCCGCAGCGCCGCCGCCTGCGGCGGCCGGAAAAACGCGCGCACCTCGCCGCGCGCGAAAACCACGCCCGGCGAGCCTCGCTCAATGAAAAAGTTCGCGATGGCGTCGTGCGCCGGCAACGGCGCTTTGAGCGACAGCTGGAGCCATGGCTGCGGCACGGATTTTTTATCGCATAGCGCGGTGCGGCGATCAACGCGTCGGATCGATGGCAAAAATGGCGCTTCCATATTATATATAAAATACCCGACGTCGCACTAAATTCTGGATTCTGCGTTCCCACTTCGGTATCTTAAAGACTATGGCAGAAATCGCCCCGTTTCGCGGCCTACTCTACAACGCAAAAAAAATCGGCGACGCATCGAAGGTGGTGGCGCCGCCGTACGATGTCATCTCGCCAGATGAGCAGGAAAAGCTCTACAAGCGTTCGCCCTACAACGTCGTCCGGCTGATTCTCAACCAGGAAGCGGAGCCGTACGACACTGTCGGGCGGCTGTTCGACGAGTGGCAGCGCGAGGGCATTCTCATCCGCGACGAAAAGCCGTCAATCTATTTTCTTCGGCAGCGCTTCAGCCTGAAGGACAAGCAGGAAAAGGAGCGCTGGGGCTTTCTCGCCGTCGCACGGCTGGAAAATTTCTCCAGCGGCGCGATACGCCCCCACGAGGGGACGCTCGCGGCGCCGAAAGAAGACCGGCTCCGCATCATGCTGTCGACGCACGCCAATTTAAGTCCGATCTTCGTGCTCTACGACGAGCCGAAGCAGACGATCAACCGGCTCCTCGCCGAGCATACGCAGGGCCGCGCGCCGCAGTTGGAAGCCAAAGAGGAGAAAAACGGCACATCCCGGCTGTGGCGCATCGACGATCCCGAACTGATCGCGATGGCACAGCGCGAGATCGCCGGGGCGGCGCTGTTCATTGCCGACGGCCACCATCGCTACGAGGCGGCGCTCAACTATCGCGACCGCATGCGCGCGGACCATCCCGGCGCGACAGGGCACGAGGCGTTCAATTACATCATGATGTTTTTCGCCAATACACGCGACGAAGGGCTCGTGATCCTGCCGACGCACCGGCTCGTCACAGCGCTGCCGCCGATCCCGTTCCAACAGCTCGAAGAGGAGTTGATGCGCTACTTCTATGTCGAGCCGTATCCAAAGAACGCCGAAGGGCAGCGCGCGTTTCTACGCGCGCTGCAGACGCAGGGGAAGAAGCACCGTGTGATCGGCGCCTCGTTCAAGCGCGACCCGCGCTATCTCATCCTGCGTCTCAAGAATAAAAGATTCATGCAGCGGCTCGCGGGCGATTTGAGCGCGCCGCTGCGCGAGCTCGATGTGAGCGTGCTGCACCGCCTGGTCCTCGACCATATCTTCGGCTTCAAGCCGGAAGATCAGGTTAAGGATGGAGCGATCAGCTATTCACAGGACGAGGAGAAAGTCCTGCAGGCGCTCGACAAGGAAGATTACGCCGCGGCCTTCATCTTAAATTCAACCAAGGCCGAGGAGATCGTGGCCGTCTCGCTCGGCGGTGAAAAGATGCCGCAGAAAACGACCTATTTTTACCCGAAACTGATCGACGGGCTCGTAATGAACAAGCTCGACGACGGCGCGATCGGCTAACGCAGCGGCCGCACCCATTCGCCGAAGCCAGGCTGGCCGATCACCTTGCCGTTTTCCATCACGACCGTGCCGCGGACGATGGTGTAAATCGGCACGCCCTTCACCTTGCGTCCGTCATAAGGCGTCCAGCCGACCTTCGTATACGTCGTCGCGTTCGAGATGGTCTCTTCCTTATTCATGTCGACGATCGTGATATCGGCGTCGGAGCCGACCTGCAGCACGCCCTTTCGCGGATAGATGCCGAAAATCCGCGCCGGATTGTACGAGGTGATGCGCACCAGCCGGTCGAGCGACAGTTTGCCTTCGTTGACGGCGGTCAGAAAAAGCCGGAGATAATCCTGGATCTGCGGCTCGCCGCCCGGCGATTTCCACATGTCCTTCCAACCGACGTCCTTTTCTTCCTTGGTGTGCGGCGCGTGATCGGTGCCGATAACTTCAAGCGTGCCGTCGTTGATGCCCTCCCACAGCGCTTGCACGTGCTCGTCCGGCACCCAGAAGCCAAGGCAATACGGTCCGAGTTTCTCGACATTGGCCCAGGTCGCGAGAAACAGCGCCCAGGGATTGACCTCGCCGGAAACCGGCCGCCCTTCTTCTTTGGCGCGGCGGATCATCTCGATGCCGCCCGGCGTGCTCATGTGGAGAATGTGCAGCTTCGTGCCTGCTGCTTTTTGCATGCGCACGAGCGTCGCGATGGCGGTATCCCAGATAATACCTTCGTGATCGCGATAAGCTTTGCCGTACGCTTGCGGGCTATAATCGCCGCGGTCCCAGTAGCGCTTCTCGATCACGTCCATCAAATCCTGATCGTGCGGATGGACCATAAGCGGCAGACCCGTCTTGGCGATTTCTTCGAAGCTGCGGAAAAGCTCGCCGTGGTTATGCAGACCGATGCCCGGCATGTGCGGGTAATCGCGGCCGGTGTCGCGCACCATAAAAATTTTAAAGGCGAGCGGACCTTCTTTCGCGAGCAGCGGAATCTGCTCGGGCACGGTGCCCGATGGATTATGGTTGAAGTCTACAATCGCTTTTTTCTTGTGATCCTCGATCAGCGCGCGGTACCGCTCGACGGTTGTCGTGGGCGGATTGACGTTTGGCATGCCGACCGAAAGAGTTACGCCGCCCGCCGCCGCGGCGCGCGTCGCGGTCGTCAGATCTTCCTTGTGCGTGAAGCCCGGATCGCGATGATGCGTGTGCGTATCAACCAAACCCGGAAGAACTTTTTTCCCCGTCGCATCGATCGTTTTTCCCGCTTGCGAAAACGTCCCTGGATTAGCCAGACCGGCTACTTTGCCGCCTGTGACGGCGAGGTCGGCGGTGACGAATCCACCCGGCGTCCACACCTCGCCGCCCTTAACGAGTAAATCGATTTTATCCATGATTAGTAATCTCCGTTCAAAAGTAGGTAGAGAATTTCTTATATGTTCCGCGGGTATCGGTGTCAACCGAGCACGAGCGCATAACGGTTCGCCCGATATGGTTCCTTCTTGACCTTGACTCTCTTTGATGATTTTGATTTTATCGCGCTGCCCGTCGTCTAAGGTGGTAGAAGGAGGCATTCTCATGGGTAAATTCCTGAGTCTGGTTACACTTTTACTCGCGGCCGTTTTCGCCGTCGGAACAGCGTCCGCACAGTCAACAGCGGCGGCCAAGAAAGAAGGCAAGGCCGTCGTCTACGGATCGCTTGAATCGGACACGATGGAGGCGGTCTCGAAGGCATTCACCAAAAAAACCGGCATTGAGGTCGATTACTGGCGCGCGTCGGCGACGAAGGTAATGGACCGGGCGCAATCGGAATTCCGCGCTGGCAAGCCGTTGTTCGATGCCATCGCGACGAACGACAATCCCCTGCAGATCATGCAGAAAGAGGGCCTTTTCGTGAAGTACGATTCGCCTTCCGACAAGGCGTTTCCAAAGGACGCGATCGATCCGAACCTCGGCCCGCGTTACCGCAACGTCATCATCGGCATCGTCTATAATAAAGGATCGATCAAAGCAGCCGATGCGCCGAAATCGCTCGAAGACTTGGTGAAGCCGCAATACCGCGGCAAGATCGTCATGCCCGATCCGACCCAGCATACGACGACGACGCAGTGGGTTGCGAGCCTGGACAAGGTGCTCGGCAGCAAGGAGAAAGCCGACAAATACATCCGCGATCTCGCGGCGCAGAAGCCCATCCTGGTCGAGTCGCTGCTGCCGGCCGCCGAGCGCGTTTCCACCGGTGAAACGCCGATCGCTATCACCTACGTCAAATACGCCTTCATTTTCGGCCAGAAGGGCGCGCCGCTCGATTATGTCCGGCTTCCCAAAATGATGGGCGACGGCCACTATTTGCCGCTTGCGGCGAAGGCGCCGCATCCGAACGCTGGCAAGGCGTTCATCGATTTCTTCCTCGGCGAGGAGGGCATGACCATCATGGCGAAAATGGGCGAGTTCGTGAATCGGAAGGGCGTTCATCCGCCGCTGCCGGACGCGGACAAGATCCAATTCGTCGAAATGGTCGATCTCGACACCAAAGGGTTCGCCGAGAAGAAAAAGGAATACACTAAGATTTTCCTGGGGTCGTAAAGATTGGCTGAAAAAGCTGCCGCACTTGAGCAAGCACTCCCCGCCTGGAGATCGAGCCGTGTTGGGACGTTTTTCGCCCAGCCGATCAACCTGATCTTCGTACTCCTGGCGGGGGTGCTGGCTTTCCTCACCCTCTATCCGAGTTTCTTCCTCCTCTACGGGAGCTTCACCGACGCGCCGCTGGGCGTTCCCGGCCACTTCACGCTGGCGAACTACATCTACGCCTACACCGACCCGGAGTCGTACCGGCTTCTTCTTACATCTTTTATCTTCGGCATCGGCGCCTCGGGGCTCTCAGTCGTCCTGGCGCTGGTGCTCGCCTGGATCACGATCCGCACCAACGCGCCGTTCCGGCGGCTCTTCGAGCTTGTCGCAATCATTCCGAACATTATGCCGCCGCTTTTGATCTCGATCTCCTGGGTGCTGCTGCTGAATCCATCGAACGGCCTCATCAACGGCACCTGGATGCGGTTTACCGGGGCCGAGAGCGCGCTGTTCAATATTTACAGCATACCGGGACTGATCTTCGTCGAGGGGCTGATACTCACGCCGCTCGCTTTCCTGATCATCGCCGCCGCCCTGAAAGGCATGGACCCTTCGCTAGAAGAATCGGCGAAGACGCTCGGCTCGAGCGAGTTCGGCGTCGTCGCGCGCATTACGTTCCCGCTCATGCGGCCCGCCATTCTCGCCGCGGGCACGCTCAATTTCGTGCGCGCGCTCGAGAGCTTCGATACGCCTGCCATCATCGCCCTGCCCGCGCGCATCGAGGTGTTCACGACCAAGATCTGGCGCGAGGCGCTGGGGTCGTTTCCGACAAATCATAATCTCGCCGCGGCTTACGGTGTCCAGATTCTCGTCATCGCGCTCGTCTTCGTCTATATCTACAGGCACTTCACCTCGAAAGTAGAGAGCTTTTCGACCGTCACGGGCAAAGGATTTCAGCCGCATCAGATCGACCTCGGCCGCTGGCGCTATCTCGCGGCGGGGATCGCGTTCCTTCTGCTGATGATATTAGTCGCTCTCCCCTTTCTCGTCCTGCTTCTGGTCTCGCTCATGCCGTATTACCACGTTCCGACATGGCAAACGTGGCAACATCTCACATTCGGCAACTTCACGTTCATCCTGGAAAGCACGCGCGCGCACCGCGCGTTTTATAACAGCATGTTCCTGGCGCTCGTCGGCGCGACGATATGCATGTTCCTGGCCTCGCTCACGGCGTACATGACGATACGGACGAAAATCGCCGGACGCGGCCTGCTGGAAGGCTTGGTGTTCATCCCTTGGGCCTTCCCCGGCACGGCGCTCGCGCTCGGCCTGTTATGGGCCTACGTCGATTTCCCGCTGCCGATCTATGCCACGATCTGGATCATTCTCATCGCCTATGTGACGCGCTTTCTCCCGTACGGACTGCGCGCCGTCAGCAGCACGATCGTGCAGATTCACAAAGAGTTGGAAGAGGCGTCGATCGCCTGCGGCGCCGGCTTTATCGCCACCTTTCGGCGGATTCTGATGCCGCTTATGCGGCCGGGCATCATGGCCGGTTGGATCATCCTCGCGACGATCTTCATGCGCGAGTTCAGCGCGACCTTGTTTCTCTACAGCCCCGGCGCCGAGCCGCTCGGGCCGATGATGTATTTCCTCTATCTCGACGGCCAGCGCGGGCGCGTCGGCGCCGTCGGCATCATCATCTCGATCATCTGCGTTTTTCTGATCGCGATCGCCCAGCGCCTCTCGCGCTGGGACGCCAAGCATTAACCGGCGCGCCGGGCACGCCGCCCAAAAAATATTTGAATCTGCAGGGAGGAATCCTTGGAAAAATTACATTTGACCGTCGCCTGCGGCGACTATGACCGCACCAAAGCGCTGCAGACCGGCGAAGTCGAGCCGGAGGGCATCAAGCTGAACTACATTCCGCTGCAGGCGGAGGAGATCTTCTGGCGCATGAGCAACTTCCGCGAGTTCGACGCCTCGGAGATGTCGCTTTCGAATCACATCACGATGATAAGCCGCGGCAACTCGCCGTTCGTCGCCATTCCCGTCTTTCCCTCGCGTTTTTTTCGCCATTCGTGCGTCTTCATCAACACGGAGTCGGGCATCAAGCGGCCCGAGGACTTCAAGGGCAAGAAAATCGGCGCGCCGGAATATTCGATCACTGCGGCGGTATGGATCCGCGGATTTTTGAACGATGAGTACGGCGTCAAGGCGAGCGACATGGAATGGTTCATCGGCGGCCAGGAGGAAGCCGGGCGCAAAGAACGCGTCAAGCTCAAGCTGCCGCCGGAGATCAAGACACAGGCGATCGCCGACGACCAGACGCTTAACGGCATGCTGGAGAGCGGCGCGATCGACGCGCTGATCTCCGCGCGCAGCCCGTCTTCGTTCGCCAAAGGCTCGCCCAAAGTGAGGCGGCTTTTTCCGAACTACAAAGAAGTCGAAATGGACTACTACAAGCGCACGAAGATCTTCCCGATCATGCACGTGCTCGTGATCCGCAAAGAAGTCTACGAGCGCGATCCGTGGGTCGCGCGCAGCCTCTATAAGGCGTTCGTTGAAGCGAAGGCGAAAGCGATCCAGGCGATGCACGTCTCGAACACGCTCGCCTGCACGCTGCCGTGGCTCACGGCCGAGATGGATCTGCTCAAGTCGCTCTTCGGCCAGGACTGGTGGCCGTACGGCATCGATGCCAACCGCCATCTGCTCGAAACGCTGCTCCGCTACATGAGCGAGCAGGGTCTCGTCGATCGCCCCGTGAAGCTCGAAGAGCTCTTCGCGCCGAACATCGCCGGCGAGTTCAAAATTTAAATAGGGGTGTTGTGGAGCGACGGAAAAATTTTTTCTCCCACCTCCCGCCTTACGCTTCTCGCCTTCTCAGCTCCGCGCGCGTTGCTCACCTCGCCACCGCCGACGCGCGCGGCCGCCCGCACGTCGTCCCGATCTGCTTCGCGATCGACGGCGATAAATTATTTACGCCGCTCGACGCCAAACCAAAAAAACGCGCGCCGCTGAAATTGAAGCGTGTGCGCAATATCGCAGCGAACCCACATGCCGCCATCGTCGTCGATCATTACGAGGAAGACTGGCGGCGACTCGGTTACGTGCTGTTAAATGGAAAAGCGAAACTGCTGTGCCGCGGCGCGAGGCACCGGCGCGCGGTTCGTTCTTTGAAGGCAAAATACTCGCAGTACCGAGCCATGGATATCGACGACTCGCCTCTTATCGCGGTCACGGTCGAGCACGGATATATATGGATATCTAACCCTGCTAAGTAGCGTAAAATACTGCTAGTTTTGAACAGTAGAAATGTATTTTGACAATTAGAGTACATTTGGGTATATTCGAGCGCATGAAAACACATTTTTCCACGCTTTTAGCGTGCCTGATGGTATTGGCCCTATTGACCGCTCCGGTAGCATCCCTCGCGCAGAATCAACCTTCGCCCATGGCGCCGGCCCAAGAGCAGCAGTCCCCGACGAAAGAGATCGGGACCGAGGTGGGTTGGGGCGTCGGCACCGTGCTCGCGAACGTCTTCTACATGCCGACGAAAGTCGTGTACGCGGGACTGGGGCTGGTCGCGGGCGGAATGGGTTATCTGCTGACCGCGGGTCGCGGCGACGTCGCGAACGAGATCATCTACCCGGCGGTCAAGGGCACCTACGTGCTCACGAGCGATCACCTGAAAGGCGAGCAGCCGGTCGTTTTCATCGGCCCCGGGCCGGACGATCAGCCGCAGCAGCAGGCGACCGCGCCGCAGACGCAGCCGCAGCGCTAGGCGCCGGCGCACACGCCGCGCTTGGAAGATTTGATGAATTCCAGGAGCGGCCGCGCCGCGCGGGCGAGCTCAGCGTCCGCTTCAACCTCGGCGAGCGCGAGCTTCAAGTTCCTTCCCTTGCGGAAGAGGATGCGAAACGCCTCTTTCAGCGCCCGGATTTTCTTATCCTCGAACCCCGCGCGCTTGAGCCCCACGAGATTGATGCTCCGCACAGTATGCTGCCAGTCGACGATCGCGTAAGGCGGCACGTCGCGGCTGGTACCGCTTAAGCCCCGCATCAGCGACAATTCTCCGACGCGCACGAACTGATGCACCACGCAGTTCCCGGAAATGAACGCGCCGTCGCCGACCTCGACGTAGCCCGCGAGGAGCGCGTTGTTCGCCAGCACGACGCGGTCGCCGAGCCGACAGTTGTGCCCCACGTGCGCGCACGCCATCAAATAATTTTCATTGCCGACGATAGTCGACGAGCCCGGCGCGGTGCCGCGGTGCACCTGGACGTTTTCGCGAAATACGTTTTTGTCGCCGATCTTTAGATAAGTCTCGGCGCCGCGGTAGGCCTTGTCCTGCGGCGGGCCGCCGAGCGCCGCGCCGGGATGGATCTCGTTCTCTTCCCCGATCTCGGTCCAGCTCGTAATCGTCGCGTGCGCCATCACGCGCGTTGCGCGGCCGAGCTTCACCGGTCCGTCGATCACGACGTAGGGCCCGATCTCGCAGTCGGCATGAATCTCCGCGCGCGGATCGATAATCGCGGTCGAATGGATCACAGCGTCGGGCCGCTACTCCGGCTCATCCTCATCGTCGTCGTCGCGCTCTTTTTCATTCGGCAGCTTCTCGCCCGGAATGCGGTAGCGCCCTTCCGCCCACGCGCCGAGATCGATCAGCCGGCAGCGCTCCGAGCAGAACGGCCGGTGCGGGTTGCCCTCCCACGCGGTCTCGGTTCGACAGGTCGGGCAGCGAACCTTGCGGTCCATGCCATCAGCGTAGACGATTTCAGCTCTGAAGCGTAGCCGGTGCGAACAGCTCCTCGACCACGAGCGGCTTGGCCATCAGCCCCTGATCGAGCGAATAGCCCATGAAGCGCTCGAGGTTCGCGCGGTTCTTCGCCACGCCGTAGGGCCACGGGTCGTCGCCGAGCAGCCGCCGCTCCTCCTCGAAGAAATGGCGCCCCCAGACGAGCCGCGACCAGTTCGGGTCGTCGTAGTAGTGCCGGCAGGCTTCCTTCGCGCGCGCGAACAGGTCCATCACGCCCTGCGCGAGCCACGGATGCGCTTTGAGAATCTCGTCCTTGAACGCGACCACGTGCATGATCGGGAAAAATCCGTTCTTCTTAAAATATTTGAGCTCCTCCGCCTTAGCGTCCGGGAACAGGCGGCGGAACTTGTCCGAGCCCTGCAGCACTTCCTTCGGCGGATGCGGCATGAAAAGCGCGTCGATCTCGCCCGCCGCGAGCATCGCGCCGATCTTTTTCCCGGGCGGCGCGAGGCGGATCTTCGCGCCCTCCATCGGCTTGAACGCGACCGTCTCTTCCTTGCCCACGATCCACTCGATGCCGCGCCAGTCGACACCGTACTCGGACTGGAGGTCGCCCTTGGCGAGCACCGAGAGCGTCGTCTGAAACGTGCTGAGGCCGACCTTGCGGCCGATTAAATCCTTTGGATCCCTGATGCCGGCGTCGGACCGCACCCACATCTGCGACAGACTGAAGAGCCGCCGCGGAAAAATCGGGATCGCGGTGAACGGCATCGCGCGGCTCCGCGCCATCAGATAGGACGAGAGCGACAGCTCGCAGATGTCGAACTCGCCTTTTTGCAGCATGCGCTCGTGCCGGTCGACGCCGTGCTTCAAGCGCTCGGACTGCCCGACCAGCATTACGTTCAGCTCCGCGCCGTCGAGCGCGACCGAGCCGTCGAAAAACGGAAAGTGGCGGTCGTAGCTCGACACCGCCATCGTGAGTTTGGGTAACGTCATAATGCTTCCTGCTTACCGCATTTAAGGGGAAGGAGTAAAGCGCGGTCGCTTTAACCCTCACCCCAGTATTGCGGGTCAAACGGCCTTAGAAGCGCGATCGCGCTATGGTTAGTGAGCTGCTCGAAAATCGCCGCAGGTTTGACTCCTCGGCACCCCGTCGGATACTGTTTCCATGGATCCTAAAGCATGCGACCCCCCCGCGGCTCCATTCCGGTCTCGTTGCTCATTATCGCCGCATTATCCGCCGTTCTGCTTCATAGATATTCTGCGTCGCGTGCCGGCGCGGCGGCGGCGCCGGAGAAGCGGAAGCCCGCGGCGGCGGCAACCGGCGCGAAGAGCGCGGCCATAAAAGACATTCCGTATACGAAGCCGGCCGACGCGAAGAACGCGCGGCGGCAGACGCTCGATCTCTACATGCCGGCCAAGCGCGCGGCGAAGCCGCCGCTCGTGGTCTTTATTCACGGCGGCTTCTGGACGCTCTCCGACGACGAATTCGGCATCGGCCCGGCGTTCGCCGAAGGCCTGCTGCCGTCCGGTGTTGCCGTGGCCGTCGTCCGCTACCGCCTCGCGCCGGCGGCGAAGCATCCGGCGCAGGCCGAGGACGTCGCGGCGGCCATTGCCTATCTCGCGCGCGCGGCGGAGAAGCACGGCTACGACCCCAAGCGGATTTACCTCGCCGGCCACTCGGCGGGCGCGCATCTGGCCGCGCTCGTCGCGCTCGACCCGAAGTACCTCGCTGCGCACGGCCTGTCGCCGCAGGCGCTCGCGGGCGTGATCGGCTTCAGCGGCATCTACGACCTCGCCTTTCGGCCGGAGACGATCGGCAACCAGCGCTTCGCCGTCGAGCAGGCCTTCGGCGCCAATCCCGCGGCGCTCAAGGCCGCCTCGCCCGCCGCGCACGCGCGCGCGGGCGCGCCGCCGTTTCTACTCTTCACCGCCGACGGCGACTTCCCCGGCTACATCGCCGACGCGAAGCAATTTTGCGACGCGCTCGCGCGCGCCGGCAACAAGCAAATCGAGCGCTTCGTCGTCCCCGAGCGCGACCACTTCTCGCTTGTCCGCGTCGACGATCCGTCGAGCGAGAGCCGGAGCCTCATGCTCGAATTCATGAAAGTCGAGCCGCTGCCGGCCGACATGGCCGAGCTGATCGCGGCGAAGCGGCGCTGGCGCGAACCGCCATTCTCGACGCTGCCGTTCTGGAGCGAGCAAAATAAAAAATTCATCGAGACGCATCCGGTCGATGCGCGCCTGGTCGCCGAGCTCGCGATCGTCTACGCGAGCGTGCGCTACGAGCTGCTCGAATGGCCGCTGGAGAAATTCTCCGCCGTCGACCTCTTCGCCTACGTCGACGCGCAGCCGGAGAAGTTCGGGCGCGGCAACTATCTCACGATCACCAACTTCCGCGGCGAGAAGATCTTCTGGAACCGGCGTGAGATGGCGCGCTACAAGCCGACGGTCGTGGTCGGCCTCGACGGCGAGAAAAATCTTTTCCGCCTCGCCGTCTTCTATCAGGCGCGGCGCGAGTACAGCTGGCGCGACACGCCGCGCCCGCCGATCATGGCGCGCCCGATCGGCGGCTTCATCCATTTCATAGAAGAGCCGCCGGAAGACGTCGCCCGCCAGGGGCCGTTCTACGGGCTCACCGACGCGAGCTTCAAACTGACCGAGGAGGATCCGCTCGCGCCGCTGCGCGATCTGCCGAAAGAAATCCTGATCACGCTCACGACGCGCAACGGCTGCGTCTATTGCCATAGCTTCCGCGGCGCCGGCGCGGAGAGCCGGCACTACGGCGCGACCGACGCGAAGCTCCACGGCGGCATCGCGCTGGCGCTCGAAAGCTATCCCGACGCGGTGTGGCGCCGCTTCGTCTTCAACCCGAACGAGGCCGCGAAGCTGATCGGCGCTTCGCCCAATCCGATCGCTGAGGAGTCGCGCCAGGCGCTCTACGACCTCGTGGTCGCGGCGCGCCGCGCGCGCAAATGACCATGCGCAGCGTCCCGGCACAGAGCGCGCGCCAGCGCTGGTATCCCTGGCTCGTCATCGCGATCTCGTTTCTCACCGTCGGCATCGCCTTCGGCGCGCGCAACGCCTTCGCGGTGTTTCTCATCGAGGTGGTCGAGGAATTTCACTGGAGCCGCGGCCTCGCCTCGGGCGCGATCATGGTGGGCGCGATCCTGTGGACGCTCGCCGCGCCCGCGATCGGCATGCTGCTCGACCGCTTCGGCCCGCGACTGGTGCTGCCGGCGGGCGCGTTCGTGATGGCCGCCGGCTTCGTCCTCAGCGGCCTCGCGCGCGGCGTGCTGGAATTTTACCTCGGCATGGGCGTGCTCGTCGGCATCGGCTTCGCCGCGCTGCCGATGACGTCGCAGGCGACGTTTTTATCCAACTGGTTCGTGCGACGGCGCGGCATGGCGATCGGCGCGGCGGCGGCGGGGATCGGCTTCGGCATCCTCGCGGTCGTGCCGCTGACGCAGCGCCTCGTCGCCGCTTACGGCTGGCGCAACGCCTATTTCATCCTCGCCGCGATCCTCGTTTTCGGAGTCGCGCCGCTGAATTATTTTTTCCAGCGCCGCACACCGCAGGAGCTGGGCCTCGAGCCGGACTTCGGCGAAGCTCCGGCCGGCACGGGCAGGCATACGGCCAGCGCCGATGGGCCGACGCTGCGCGCAGCCCTCAAGGACTGGCGCTTCTGGATTTTTTCCGTCGGCGTTCTCGCCGGCGCGATCCCGCTGCATCTGGTCTTGATCCACCAGGTCGCAGCGGTGAACGACGCCGGCTTCTCGCGCGAGGTCGCGGCGCTGGCGCTCGGCCTTATCGGCCTCTTCACCGCGCCGGCGATGGTCGTCATGGGCTTCATCGCCGACCGTATCGGCAGCCGGCGCGCTTATCTCCTCGGCTCCGCGTCGCTGATCGCCGGCATGGTGCTATTAATGATGCTGCCGCACGCCGCCGGCGCATCGCGCACGTGGCTGCTCTACGGCTTCCCGCCGTTCATCGCGTTCGGATTTTCCTCGCGCCAGTCGCTCTATCCCACGATGGCGGCGGATTTGTTTCACGGCAAATCGTTCGGCGCGATCATCGGCGCGGTCGCGCTCTTCATCGGCGCCGGCGCCGGCATCGGGCCGTGGCTCGGGGGCGTGCTGCACGACCGCAGCGGCAGCTACGACAGCGCTCTCGCGCTCGCCTCCGCGCTGGCGCTCGTATCAATCGCATTCATCTGGGCCGCGTGCGCGCAGCGCGGGCGCTAGCGTTACATCCCTGAGGTATTCGTTCGTCTGGATGCGGCGGGCAAACGCCGTAGCATTTGTGTATACGGCGAGTCGGAGGAACGATGTCTTTCTTTGGAACAAAACCCATTATTCTCGCGCCGGGCGAAGGCATCCGCCTGGATGTGCTCGGCGAGGCGCTGACGCTGCTGCTCTCAGGCAGACAGACGAACGGCGCGTTCAACGTGCTTTCGGAGACTTCGCCGCCGGGCGGAGGCACGCCGCTCCATACGCACCGAAAGGAAGACGAGGCCTTGTACGTTCTCGACGGCGAGTACGAGATTCAGTGCGGCGATCGCACGGTTCGCGCCGCGCGCGGGTCGTTCGTTTTCGCGCCCAGAGGCATACCGCATAAGTTGACCAACGTGAGCGCGGGGCCGAGCACCGTTCTCGGAATCGGGTCGCCGGCGGGCTTCGAGGGATTCTTCGAGGAGGTCAGCCGGCTACCGCCGCCGCCCGACATGGAAAAGATCATGGCGATCGCGAAGAAGTACGAGGTAGAGATTCACGGACCGTGAGGCGCCTCCCGGAATACGGCGCATCCGCATCTAGAGCCGTCCGTTACATTCCTCGGGTATTCACGCGTCTGGATACGGCGCGCACAGGCCGTACCATGTGTATGCGGGTCCGCGCGCGCGGAGCCGACGACTTTAGCGAAGGAGGCGATGCATGAACGCGATCGAGCTGTTAACGGCGGACCACAAGAAAGTGAAAGGGCTGTTCGAGAAGGCGGAGGACCTCGAAGGCGGCAAGCTGAAGGCGGTCTTCGACCAGATCAAGCGCGAGCTGGAGACCCACACCTTTATCGAAGAGACGATCTTTTATCCCGCGGTGGACAAGCTGCAGGATATGAAAGAGATGGTGCGCGAATCTCTCAAAGAGCACAATAAGCTGAAGACAGACTTAAAGGAGCTGGAGAAGATGGCGCCCGACGACGAAGAGTTCGAGGAGAAATTCGAAGAGCTGATGGAGTGCGTCGAGCATCATGCCGAGGAGGAAGAAGAAGGCAAGATGTTCCCGAAGCTGCAGAAGCTCATGAGCGCCGCGGAACTCGAGCAGCTCGGCCGCGAGCTCGATGCGGCGAAGCAGAAAGCCCCGACGCGCAAAGCGGGTTAAGACTCCCTCCCAAATCGAAAACGAACCCCGCCGCTCGTTTCCAATCTCTGGATTTTCAGGGAATTGGAGCGGGCGGCGGGGATGGAAGCTCAAAGGTTAAACGCTGCCGGTCAGCCAAGACCGTAGAGCCGGCGCGCGTTCGCGTCGAGAATCTTATCGGCGACCGGCGCGCTCACGCCGGGTAGCTCGGGCAGCTTTTTCAGCGCGTCGATCTCCGCGGAGACGTCGGAGTGGCCGTAGTCGGTGCCGATCACGAGATTGTCCTCGCCGGAGTAGGTGAGAATATATTCGAGATCATCGTCGGTCTGGCAGGTGACGAAAAAGCGGTTGTCCGCGAGAAAATTTTTCTTCGCCGTGCCTTTCGGATTGCCGCGCTGCCGCTCGATCCGCCGAAGCAGATCGCGGATCGCGTACGGCAGCCATTGCGCGCCGCTCTCGATGAAGCCGAAACGGAGCCTCGGGAACATGTCGGGAATGGCGTTGAAAAGCAGCGTGTGGAACGCGGTCACGTTCAAGAGCTTGAAGCGCGGGAAGCTCGTCTCGCCGCCATAATAATCGTGCATCGCGAAACTGCCACTGCCGGAGTGCACGCAGACAGCGAGGTCCAGATCTTGCGCCGCCGCGTAAAGAGGAAAAAAATAAGGATCGCAGAGATGCCGGTCGGCTTCCAGGCCGCGCATGAAGACGCCGCAGGCGCCGTTCTCTCGCGCGCGTTTAAGCTCCGCCAGCGCCGACTCCATGCTGAGCAGCGGCAGCAGCACGACCCAGCGGAGACGATTTTTGCCCTGCCGCCATACCTCGCCCATGAATCGGTTGTAGCTTCTATATAAAGCGGCTTCGATGTCGGCGCGGCGCGTGAACGGGCGGAGAAAAACCGTCGGGTAGATCACCTGGATGTCAACGCCGAGCGCGTCCATGTGCCGGATGCGCGCGCCGACGTCCGTCAACTCGCGCGACTCCCGCGGCGTGTCGATGCCCATGTTCTGCGATTTCGGCAGCAGGAGCCCGTCGAGCAGCCAGAACTCTTCCTCGCCGCCGCTCTTCTTCGGCGCCTTCACCGCGACCGGCTCGAAGGCGGTCTCTTTCCCGCTCAGATAAGACCAGGTCGCTGCGCATTCCAACACATGCGCGTCCGCGTCGACGATGTGCGCGCCGCTCGACATCAGATGCGCATTACGTCCATCGTCTTCGGCGCCGAAGGCTTGGGCTCGATGCCGATCAGCCGCGCCAGATTTTTTCCCAAAATCAGATCGAGCTGGTCGGAATTGAGGCCGGCGTATTTGACGATCTTGCCGATCTCGAAGCCGAACGGCAGCGTCGGATGGTCCGAGCCGTAAATCACGCGCTCGGGGCCGACCGCCTTGACGACATTCAAGGTGATGTCGGGATAGCCGTTGGACGCGGTGTCGACGTAGAGGTTCGGCTGATGTTTCATCACGGCAATCGCCTCCTGATGGCCCTCGAAGCCGGCCGAGTGGGCGATGACGAAATTCACATTGGGGAAATTGCGCGCGACGTCCGCGATCAGCGTAGGCGCGCAGTTCCACGAGTTGCCGCTGTGGATGAGGAGCAGGAGCTTCTCCTGCTCGGCCGCTTCGACGATCGGAAAGATCAGCTCGGGATCGTTGACACGGTTGCCGGAGAAGTCGCGCAGCGGATGGATCTTGAGGCCGCGCGCGCCCATCTTCGCATAGTCGTGGACGTCGGCGACGGCCTTGGCGCCGAAGTAGGGATTGATGCGCGCGAAGGCGACAATGCGCGTCGGGTGCCGCTTCATCGCCGCGATGATGCGCTCGTTCTCGACGCGGTAGTCGGTGTGCGAGTTGGCCTTGGGAAAGCCGACCACCATGTCGACGCCGCAGGCGTCCATGTTGGCGAGGAGCTCGTCGGGCATATACGAACTCGAGGCGGTGGTCGAGCGCGCCGGCCGCATACCGACGTGCACGTGCTGGTCGATGACGAAATGATCGCGGCCGGCTTGATCGGTGATCACGATGAAATCCCCCTCTCGATGTCGCGCGCAGTCTCTCTGACGCTATAGCATGCGGGCGCGACGTTGTGTCAAGCTGCGCGCACCGTCGATTGACAGGAAGTCGCGAACCGGACTAAGTTCGAAAAGGAAACCCGCGCGCCGAGAAGCCCATCATGAAAAGAATTTTATTTTTCGTATTGCTGCTCGCGGTTCTCGCCGCCGCAGAGTTGCGCGCCCAGGAGAAGCTCGTCCTGCCCGTAACCTATTCGGCCACCAACGCGAACATGCTGACGCTCTGGGTGGCGAAGGACGCGGGCTATTTCGACGAGCTGGGGCTCGACGTGCGCATGCTCCTGATCCGCGGCGGCTCGCTCGCCGTCCAGCTTCTCATCACCGGCCAGAGCCCGATCGGCCTGATCGGCGGCACGTCGGCGGCTTACGCATATCTACAGGGCACGGACGTCGTCATGATAAGCCGGCTGCAGAACGTGATGGCTTACACGCTGGGGGCGAAGCCGGAGATTCAAAAGCCCGAGGACATCAAGGGGAAGAAGCTCGCCGTCAGCCGCTTCGGCTCGACCTCGGATTTCGTCGCTGAGTACGCCTTGAAGCATTTGGGGCTCAAGAAAACCGACGTCACGATGATCCAGATCGGCCTCGAAGGCGACCGGCTGCTCGCGATGCAGCGCGGCGACATCGCCCTCTCGGTCTTCTCGCCGACGATCACGCCGGTGGTGAAGAAGGCGGGCATGCGCATCTTGCTCGATCTCGAGGAGCTCAACGTGCCCTATCTCCTCACCGGTCACGGCACCACGCGCAGCTACCTGCAAAAGAACCGCTCGGTCGTCGTGCGCTTCATGCGCGCGTCGATCATGGCGATCCGGCGCATCAAGAACGACCGGCCGTTCGCTGAAAAGGTGCTCGCCAAATACGTGCGCTCCTCCGACGAGTCGACAATGCGCTCCGCGCTCGAAAGCCAGATCCGAATTCTCCCCGACGTCCCGACGCCGTTCGAGGACGGCATCAAAACCATCCTGGAAGACCTCGCGCGCACGACTCCGGAGGCGAAGAGCATCCCGCCCGCCGCGCTGATGGACACGTCCATCGTGCGCGACGCCGTTAAGGGGCTTTAGCCCGCGACATCGATCGGAAAAAGGTCTAATGTGAAGGCAGGCGTGCCCGCGGCGGCCGTTACAGGAGGCAGCATGGCGGTATTCGAATCGTTGGCGAAAGTATTGCGCGCGCTCGCAATCGGCGACCGGGTCAAGGTCACAGTGCGGCCGGAGCTCATGCGCTTCCCGAACCCGGTCGAAGGCCTGGTCGCGGAGAAAGATGAGGCGGGAAATCTGACGCTCAAATCCGAGCGCGGCGCCGTCCAGGTGCGCGCTGAGGACGTCCTGTCCGTCACCAAGCTCACACCGTAACTATCTAGATTTGAGATTTAATTTTGGAGCGGGCGACGGGGATCGAACCCGTGACGTCCAGCTTGGGAATTTTCTATTGAATTTGATGTTTTCTTGTTTTGCTGCAATAACTTAGTCGATATTTTCCACGCTTAAGACCTTCTTCCGTCCTTCAGTAATTTCAACTAGTTTCACGCGTTCTACTTTTGTCTTGGGAACGTTTTGGGAACGCGAATTTCGTATCACCAACCACCGGATCACAGCTTCATTTTGCGTAGCCGCAGAGCATTCCCGATCACTGAGACCGAGCTGAAAGTCATAGCCGCACTCGCGATGATCGGGTTCAATAACAAACCAAAGAAAGGATAGAGTATGCCGGCGGCAATAGGAACCCCAATGACGTTATAAACAAATGCGAAGAAAAGGTTCTGGCGGATATTGCGCATCGTGCCGCGGCTCAAATGCCGCGCCTTCGCGATCCCGCGCAGGTCGCCTTTTACCACAGTAAGATCTGCACTTTCGATCGCCACGTCCGTCCCCGTTCCCATGGCGATGCCTACGTGGGCCTGAGCCAGCGCAGGCGCGTCGTTGATGCCGTCACCTGCGACGGCGACCATGCTCCCCTGCGCTTGCAGGCGCTTTACCACTTCCAGCTTTTGCTCGGGCAATACTTCGGCCTCGAATTCATCGATGCCGAGTTTCCTGGCCACCGCCTGGGCCGTCGTTCGGCTGTCGCCCGTCAGCATGACGATTTTTATCTCATCGGCATGCAACAACCGAATTGCTTCCGGCGTCGTTGGTTTGATCGGGTCTGCCACGCACAGAAGTCCGGCGACGGCGTTATCGATTACGACGAACATCACCGTTTGACCATCCTGCCTCAGCTTCTCAGCCAGATCTTTCAGCTCTTCCCAGTTGATGCCGAGATCTGCGAGCAATTTCTGATTGCCGATAGCTATTCTTTTCCCGTCGACCTCGCCGATGATCCCTTTACCTGTGACTGATTGAACATTTGAAGCTGCTGAGAGCTTCACGCCCTTTTCTTCCGCTGCAGACACAACGGCCCCCGCTAAAGGATGCTCGCTTGCGCGTTCCAGGCTTGCCGCCGAGCGAAGAATCTCCGTTTCGACCCCGCCGGGGGCGGCGACGACGGACGTAAGTCGCGGCTTGCCTTCCGTGAGCGTTCCAGTCTTGTCGACGATCAGCGTGTCCATTTTTTCCAAGACTTCTAGAGCCTCGGCCTTCTTGATCAGGATTCCCTCTGTCGCGCCGCGGCCTATGCCGACCATGATCGACATCGGTGTAGCCAGACCTAGGGCGCAGGGGCAGGCGATAATCAGAACCGCGACCGCGTTGACCAGCGCGTACACCATGCGCGGCTCGGGGCCGAGGACGCTCCAGGCGATGAACGTGATCACCGCGATTAAAACAACTGCCGGAACAAAGTATCCTGCCACGACGTCGGCCAGCCTCTGAATCGGTGCGCGGCTGCGCTGCGCTTCGCTCACCATGCGCACGATCTGCGCCAGCAGCGTTTCGCTGCCGACGCGCTCGGCGCGGATGATAATGCTACCGCTGCCGTTGACGGTCCCTCCGGTAACTTTGCTACCGGGCGTCTTCTCGACCGGAAGCGGCTCGCCGGTAATCATCGACTCGTCAACAAAAGTTGTTCCTTCGAGCACCGCTCCATCCACGGGAACTTTTTCACCTGGACGGATTCTGAGTCGCTCGCCCGGCCGAACCTGTTCCAGTGGAACGTCTTCGTCGCGACCGTCGTCGCGAATAACACGCGCGGTCTTGGGCGCGAGCCCCAACAGCGCTTTGATTGCGCTGCTCGTACGGCTGCGCGCGCGCAGCTCCAGCACTTGCCCGAGCAAGACCAGCGTCGTGATGACGGCGGCGGCGTCGAAATAAACTCCCACTTCGCCGCTGTGCATACGGAACGATTCGGGAAAGAGACCCGGGAAAATCGTCGCTACGACGCTGTAGATGTACGCCGCGCCGACGCCGAGCGATATCAGCGTGAACATATTTGGGCTGCGATTTGTGATCGAGGCCCAGCCACGCTCGAAAAAAGGCCACCCGCCCCAGAGAACGACCGGCGTAGCCAAGAGAAGTTGAATCCAATTGAGAAGCCTCATGGGCAGCAGCCGCTGGATCGGCTGGCCGGGAATAAGGTCAGACATGGCGAAGAAAAATATAGGCGCGGTGAGCAAGACACTGACCCAAAAGCGCCGCGTCATGTCGACCAGTTCAGGATTGACTTCTTCGTCGAGCGTGACCGTTCTCGGCTCCAGCGCCATACCACAGATCGGACAGAAGCCGGGCTCGGACCGGACAATCTCAGGATGCATCGGACAAACATATTCGGTACGAGTCGGTGCCAGGGCGACAGCGAACGGCTCAAGGGCCATGCCGCACTTCGGGCAGGGACCCGGTTTGGATTGGAGCACGTCGGGATCCATCGGGCAGGTGTAGACTGCTTCGGGCGAACTTTTCTTTACCGACTCTTCGTGACCGTGAGAAGCCGGCGCGACATACTTGGCGGGTTCTTTCTTAAAAGTTTCCAGACAATGGAGACTGCAAAAAAGATAGGTCTTGCCTTCGAACACGTACTTTCCGGCAGCGCTTCTTTCGTCAACCTCCATTTTGCAGATCAGATCGATCATGACATATGACCCCAAGAGCGAGTGTTTGCCGCGCTTACGGTTGCGACACCTTACGCTCCTCGTGTTGCTTACGCCACCCGTGCGCGGTCATGCCCCGCGGTTTGTACACCGAAAGTATCATGGTCACGAGCAACACCAGCAGGCCGCCCCCGGCATGGACAATTTCCCCCGGTAGGCCGGCTAGGGAGACGCTGTTCGTGTCTGCCGCTACGATTGCGAAGTAACTCACCGTCGGCATATGCAGCAGCAAAATTACGGTGGCAAAGATGGTTAACAGGAATTTCACCAGGACCCAATAGTGCCGGAACAAGCCCCACTGGGTTCCCAATGCGTTGACAATCCCGATTAGCACCGAGGCAAGCGCCAACGGGACGATGACGAACCACCCCGTCAACTCCATCGCAATCCAGGCAGCCCGCATCTTCTGAGCATCCTGGGTGGTGCGAGCAGCGACCACGAGAGCTAGGTAGGCAACGACCGAGCCGAGCCAGCCAACACTGGAAGTGATATGCGCGGTGAGTACTAGCTTGCGGAGGCCGGGTGTCATGGTCATGGCTGTTGCACCCAGCGTTCTAGGGGTGGCGTGTGGCCACCAATGTCACCTGACAGTATGTGGCGAGCAGGGCCGTGCTCACCATCGCCGATGAACATCATGACGACGACCAGCAGGACCAGGAAGATTACGATGATCCCAAACACCTTCATCCACCGCGGTGTGCCGGGGTACGGACGCGGGGTCAGTCATGGGCGTGTCCTCCGTCGCACGTGGTCGGAGCCATGGATTCGCCAGAGTTCAGCATACTCGCGCACCACGGACGACAGAAATGGGAATACAAGACTAGCAGTGGCTATTTTTGTCGACATTCGCTTCAACAGTGCTTACTCTTTCCGGATTAAACGTCAGACGATTGTACCTGTCTCTCACGGTATGACGTTGATAATCATCGTAAGCCCTCCACCGCCCTCCTCTTCGACATTGTCATTGAGCGTGTGGTGCGGGATATGACAATGAACAAGCCACTTGCCGGGCTCGCGTGCCAACCAGACGACATCGAAGCGCTGACCGGGACCCACGTTGATCGTGTCCGCATCGTATTGCGCGGACGGCGACAAAGAATTGCCATCGACAGCGATCACTCGGAAAGGCCCACCGTGCACGTGCATCGGATGAATGAAGTTATTGTGACTGCCGATGAAGCGCAGAAGGACGCGCTGGCCAATCTTCATCGGAATAGTTTCGGTGGCTGGATAGGATTTGCCGTTGATCGTGAAGAAGTTGGGCACCGCGCCTTCCATATTCATAGCAGGGTAAGTCAACCCTTCGCGCTCCAACCATTCTTGCAGGAGAATCAGGTACTCCAAATCATAATCATGACTTTTTGGAGTCGGTGGATCAATGATCAACGCGCCATAAAGGCCCAGCGCCTGTTGCCGGTCCGGGTGATCGTGCGAGTGATAGAAGAACGTCCCGGCCTGACGCGCCACAAATTCATAGGTATAAGTTTCCCCTGGCTCGATAGGGCGTTGAGTGATCTTGGCCGGCCCATCCATCGCATTCGGCACGATTAGACCGTGCCAATGTATCGTCGTAGATTCCGGAAGCCTGTTAGTTACCCGCAGCCGGACTCTGTCACCTTCGGTGATGCGGATGCGTGGTCCCGGCACCTGACGATTGATCGCATATGCGCCGACTGGTTCGTAAGGAAGGATGTTCCACTGGATCAAAGATGCTTCCAAGTCGAAAATTTTCACTTCGTTCTCTATGCGAGGCTGGAGAGGCTGGTCACCGCGTGCCGCAACGGGTGCTCGGTAGGTGATCTTTCGGGGATCCACCGCAGCCATGTCCCGCATTGCCGCCCCTGGGGTGTCGCGGGTCATGATCATTCCCGGCGGCATGATCACGCCTCCGACGTCCCGAACGCTGAGGCTTAAGTTAAACTTCGTGGCAGGAACCAGCGTGGCCACAGCAAGAGCAAAGACCGTGAGCCCAGAGATCGCCGCCAACTGCGGTCGAGTGACGTCGGGTTTCATCTGATGACCCATTGAGCCATGAGATCCTTGTCCGTGATCCATTCCTTTCTTCGACTTCTGACTGCCGCTGCGAACCGTCATCAGGCCATGCTTGAGGCCGCTTGCTACCATCCACACGTTGACCGGGTACGCAAGAACAAAACCCACCACTACGCCCAATGACATCACAAGCCAAAACAGCGGTTCTGCAGGATCCATCGCCCGCATGTCGCGGCCCATCATCAGGTAAATCATTGTGGGCGCCATTCCTGCCATCATCATATTCATTGACAGCCACTCCGGGACCAATGACTTGATTAGAGCGTGCAGGTACGAGCCGCCCATCATATTTTTCATGAACAGAGCCTGGAAAATGAACAAGCCGAACGCAAAACCTGCCACGTACTCCACGATCAGATCGATCCGCATGGGAAAGCCGAGAGTCGCAGTGATGGCGGCAGCCGTGATGATTCCTGTGGCGTCCCCGGCAATACAATGAACAGTGGAGCCCACGCCTTGTTTCCACACCGGCTTGATGAAATTTTCGTGGGTTCCCGGCCGGGGCTCCTTATCGCTCATCACGTAGAGCGCGAGCCCGATGAGTCCCATGTAAAGCGTGATCAACGCCCACGCCCATTTCATAACCGGCGCTTCGGGATTGTGTTTGAATTGATCCCACGCCACGTATATCGTCGAGAACCCGGCTAGCACGAACCAGACCCACGCAAGCGCATCGATGACCTGTATCTGGTTCATGATTGATCCTTTTATTTCCAGTTCTTAAGGTTGCCGCTGACGGCGATCTGCTGAACCAGGGCTGAATGTATTCTACTGTTAACAGCTTGATAGTTTCTTTCGCTGGGGTCCAGTACCCCATTGATAAAAAAGCAGACCCGCTCCGAGGATTATCAAGGTCTGGCTGATCCACTGGTACTCTGTCATCCCGAGAGCCACGATTGGATTTGCGCGCCAGAACTCTATGATAAAGCGCATCAATCCGGCGAGGACCAGATAAATGCCAAACATCGTTCCGCGAGGAAAATCTTTTTTTCTCAAACTCCATAAAATGAAAAAGACAATCAGCGACTGAAGAAGCTCATAGAGTTGCGTGGGATGAACTCTTGTTCCCGGCGGATAAGGCACACCGGTCACGGGATCGGCCCATCCAGCGACCGCCTTCGGAAATGCCATCGTCCAGGGCACATTTGAAACCTTGCCCCACGTGGCGTCGCCAGCGAGAAAACAGCCGATCCGTCCTAGACCGTAGCTCAACGCAAGAGCAGGCGCGACCATATCCGCGGCGCGAAGCAAAGGCACTTTGTGTTTTTTAAAAACCCGGGCCGCAGTCAGCGCTCCTCCAACGAAACCACCATACCAGCTGAAACCGGCACCGCTGAGAAGAAAATCAAACGGCCCATGAGTGAAACTTTGCCACTCCTCGAAGATAAAGAGCAGTCGAGCACCAATCAGGCCTCCAATCGCGCCGGCCGTGACGACGCTCGCGGCGAGATCCGGATTATGGCCGAAACGTCTCAGTTCCAACCGAAGAACCCAGGCGCCAACGAAAGCCGCGACCGCCCAGAGAACTCCCAGGCTATAAATCGTCAAAGGACCGATTTTAAACAGCACAGGATACATACGATTATGCTAGTGCTTCATCTGCTCGCCTGATTTTTGGGTTTTGAGTGACGCTATGTAATCAGCGAGATCTGCCACCTGCTTGACGGTTAATATGGCGCTGTAGTCCGGCATTTTCGATTTCCCATCGTCTCCGACGTAGCCAAGCTCTTTACCTTTTAGATCGATCACCGCGTTGGGATTGATGATCGACTCGAAAAAGAACTCGGGCGGGTGCATTCCCGCCATTTGCGAAAGTTCCGGTCCGACTCTTTTGTCCGCTTCGGCAACGCCAGGAAATTTTTCACCTTTCACGTCGTGGCATTTGTAGCATTCGACTTCGACGAAAATTTTTCGTCCTTCAACAGGATCGCCTTGAGGCAAGGTAAACTTCCAGTCGGATGTCATGCCATGAAGGTTTGTCTCTGGGTGCCTCATCTCTTCCTTTTTCGAACAGGAAAGTATGGCCGCGACACTCAACACCACCAATGCCGTAATCCAATTCATACAGACGACTTTGCTTCAAACCTCAGTGATGGGAAAACTTCAAATGAGTCCAACTATCCTTTAGTTTGAGACTCACCACTGCGGTATCCCAATCTCTCAGACCGTTGATCGTCTCGCCCCTAAAAACCGGGCCTTCTTTAGGGTCTTTCGTGAATTTCAGATCTCGCTCATACTGGGCGCCTTCGTGCGTCTTGACGGTCAACCTGGCCTGAATATCGCGCTCCAATGGTTTCATTTCCTTATCGTACAAATACACTTTGGGGCGCCCGAATTTATCGATCAGCAACTCGGCATGGGTTTCGCCAACCTCTCGAATCACGCCTCCGCGAACAGCGTTGTGGCCGTGAGCTTTTGGGTCCTGATCAGCGAGAGCCTGTTTCGGAATAATCATCACAACAAACGCAAATACGAACCACATTTGTAGAAACACGGAATGAATCCTCCTTTATTTTCTTTCAGCGAATCTCTTTGCCATAAGGTCCCTTCGAAGCCTTGCATTCCTCTGCCGTCGGACCTTTCTTGATATAAATCGTCTGAGTGTAATGCGGAGGACTGTTATCGTGTTGGGTGGCCTTTCCCTCCGGCTGGTCGTACCAGGGTTTCCAGCCCTCTTTGGCGTCGAGCTCAAAAAGGAATCCAATAACCTCACCATTGAAAACCCTGAGATTCATTTTTGGATACGTTGAGGGATGGTTCGGTGCCTCGGCGCTGAAGTTATATCCACGACCAGGAGAACAACTACCGCTACTCGCCTTGTAATAGGGAGGGATTTTGAGGTCCGGACCCAATGTTACTTCTGCCGCATACGCGCCGTATGCTGAAGCTCCGACCAAGAGGGCCATGATTGTTATTTCCATTTTCTTCATGTTCGATTTTCCTCCCTTCACTTTTCCGCTGCTCCGAGAATGTCGCCGCGCTCGATCGCGAGCTGCCGCACGAAGACTTCCTCTTTCTCCCAGCCGTATTTTGAATAGAGAACAGGAACGATGATCATGTTTAGTACCGTCGAAGTGAAGAGTCCTCCCAGGATGACGTAGGCCATAGGGCGCTCCAACTCTTTCCCCGCGAGGTCGCCAAACAGGAGAGGAAGGAGTCCGAAGGCGGCCGCTGCGGCAGTCATAAGAACAGGAGCCAGTCTATCTTTGGAGCCTTGCAACACCACTTCGTCGCGAGAAAGTCCTTCCACGCGGAGGGTGTGGTAATGGGTGACGAGGATAATGCCGTTTCGCGCGGCGATTCCGAACACGCTGATGAGCCCGATCAACGAGGGAATGCTCATGATGCTTCCAGTGAGCAGGATGGCGAGCACTCCGCCGATCAAGGCCAACGGAAGATTGGCTAACACGAGGAACGATGCGCGGGCGGAGTTGAAAGCTTTGTAGAGCAGGAGAAAGATCACCACGATGGCGACACCTCCATAGCTCAAGAGGATTCTTGTGGCCTCCTGCTGGCTTTCAAACTGCCCGCCGTATTCGACGAAATAACCCGAGGGAAGATTGACTTGTTTTGCGATCTTCTCCTGGGCCTCCCTGATCACGCTTCCCAAGTCTGTGCCCGCGACGTTCGCCTGGACGACGATTCGCCGCTGGACCTTCTCGCGATTGATAAAATACGGCCGGTTTTCGAGTCCAACTTCAGCAACCTGACTGAGAGGGACTTTGATTCCGTTGCGAGCGTCGATGAGCACTCCTTGCATCGATTGGGTATCGCGGCGCGAGGCTTCGTCGAACCAGACAAAGAGGTCGAAGCTCTTCTGGCCTTCGATCACCTGGGAAACGTGTTCTCCGTTAAAAGCAATCTGTGCGGTTTCGAGCACATCTCCCGAGTTGAGCCCGAGGCGAGCCGCCCGATCGCGATTCACCTTGATGCGGACTTCAGGAACTCTGATTTGCTGCTCGACCTGCAAGTCTCTCACACCCTTGATGTCGCCCAGTATCTGTTCCACCTGCTGGCCTTTGGACAGAAGCTGGTCGAGGTCGGTGCCGTAAATCTTGATGGCGATCTGCGCGCGAACGCCTGAAAGGACTTCGTCCAGACGATGCGCGATGAATTGACCCAGATTGACCGCGACGCCGGGGATTTTTTCCAAATCCTCGCGGATAGCATGGATGAGTTCCTCGGGGTCTCGCTTCCCGTAACGGAGCTGGATATCCAGCTCCATAAAATTCGGCGGCATCGCATCCTCGTCCAGCTCCGCCCGCCCGGCCCGCTGCGCCACGGATACGACCTCAGGATATTTCCGGAGCTTTTCTGTGATGCGGTAGCCGAGACGCATCGATTCCTGGAGCGAAGTTCCCGGCAAGCTGCTCACCGCCAGGATGAAATTCCCTTCGTGGAACTCGGGGAGAAAAGAGCTTCCGAGAAAAGGAATGATGGCCACGCTTATAAGGAAAAGCACCCCTGCAATGATCATCAGCCAGCCTGGGTGCCGTAGGGAAGGAATAAGTATCCTCTCGTATCCCGACTTCATCTTCCGAATTGTAAGGCTCTCCTCTTCTTTTTCACCCTCTTTGGCCTTGGCTCTAACCAAAAGAAAAGAGCAAAGGACAGGGGTAAGAGTGACCGAGACAACCAGGGATGCAAACAGTGAAATCGTGAATGCGAGTCCAAGAGGCGTAAAGATCCGGCCCTCGACCCCGGTAAAAAAGAATATCGGACCGAAGACAACAAGAATGATCAGGGTCGCATAGACGATCGGAATTCGGATCTCGCGCGAGGCGTTAAAAACTACCCGCAACGGCGGATCGGGATTTTCCTTCAATCGGTTCTCCCGCAAGCGGCGGAAAATATTTTCCACGTCGATGATGGCATCGTCGACGACGGCGCCGATGGCCACCGCCAACCCGCCGAGGGTCATGGCGTTGATGCCTACGCCGAACGCCCTCATGACCATAACGCCCATAAGAAGACTTAGCGGCATCGCCGTCAAAGTGATGAAAGACGCGCGAACGTTGAAGAGGAAAAAGACCACCACGATCGTAACGACGATCCCGCCTTCGATCAGGGCGAGCCGGAGATTGGTCACGGAGGATTCGATGAAGTTCGCCTGCCGGAACACCTGGGTATCCAAGTGAACTCCCTGTGGAAGGGTTTTACGGATCTCTTCCAGCGCTTTTTCCACGTTATAGGTCACGCCGAGCGTATCGCCGCCGAAAAGCTTCGATACTGTGCCAATAATCGCCGGCTTCCCCATGAAGGCGCTGTCTCCACGCGGAAATTCCGGTCCGAACTTGACCTCGGCTATCTGCTCTAACGGAATCGGAATGCCGTCGCGCTCCGCTACGACGGTTTTCTTAAGCTCGTCCAATGAGCGGATTCGTCCTACTCCGGTAACGACAAATTCCTGGCCCGGGGCAATGTTGAAGCCGCCAGGAACGTTCTTGTTGGTTTCGCGCAGCGCCTCTACGACTTCTTTGACCGTGACGTTGTATTCAAGAAGCCTGGGCGAAGAGAGAAGGACCTGATATTGTTTTGGCCCCGGCCCCATGCAGACTACTGATGCCACGCCGGAGATAGACAAAAGGCGGTTGCGAATCTCCCAGTCGCAAAGCGTTCTCAAATCCAACAACGGAACCTTGTCGCTTTGAAGAGAGAATTTTAGCAGCCAACTCACCGCCGACGTGATCGGCAGCATGATCGGAGCTTCCGTTCCGGGCGGAAACTGTTCCTTGACCTCCTGAAGCCTCTCGTTGACCAACTGCCGCGCCGTATAGATGTTGGTTCCCCAATTAAAAATTACGATAACCGTCGATAGCCCTGCGGAGGACTTGGAGCGAACCACCTCGACACCCGGCGTTCCGTTGACCGCGGTCTCGATGCGAAAAGTAATCAGAGTTTCTACATCCTCCGGCGATAAGCCGGGCGACTCGGTTTGAATTACGACCTGAGGCGGGGCGAATTCCGGTAGAACGTCGAGGGTCATGTTGCGAAGAACAAAGATCCCGGCGACGAGGACGACGATATAGGCTGTCACTACTAAGAACCGATTTCTCAAAGACCACTCAATTACCCAGTTGAACATGAACGCTTCTCCTCGGGCTTAGTGAGTATGGCCGCCTAACGCCGCGCCGCCCTGTCGCGCCATCAGGGTTTTCGTGTAGATCTGCTGCTTTCCGTCGGTCACGACGCGCTCGCCAGGGAGCAGCCCCTTCTTGATCTCCACATATCTATCGTCCTTGCCGCCGAGAATTATGTCGGCGCGCCGGAACGAGCCTTTCTCTTCGACAAAGACGAAAGTCTCTCCCTCCGTCGTAATAAGCGCGACTAAAGGAATCGCCAGCACCTCTGCGCCGCCTCCCACGACCACATCCATCTCGGCGAAGAGGTTTGGTGTAAGTTTGCGTGCTGGATTGGGAACTTCCGCCCATAGCTGGACAGTGCGTTTTTGGAGGTCGAGAGTGGGACTGAAGCGCAATATCTTTCCGTTGAAGACGTCTCCGGGATACGACGCCAGGCGGATACGCACGGTCTGCCCGATTTTCAATTTCGGCAGCGCCTCCTCAAAAGCATTGCCCTCGACCGAGACAATGGAAGGATCCAATATCTTAAAAATCACCTTGCTGGGCTCGACCGCCTCGCCCAGAACGATGCTTCTTTCAGCGACGATACCGTTGAGTGGAGATATAATCGGAAAAGTAGATACGTTCTTTTCAACTTGAGCCTTTTTGACAGCGCTCTCCGGAAGGCCAAGAAGAATGAGCTGCTGGCTCAGCCCGTCGATTTCGTTAAGAACGGTCTGGTGTTGATTCTGAGCGGCAATGAGATCTTTTTTTGCGGCGATCTTGCTGTCGAATAACATTTGCATCCGCTCCAGTTCGGCCTTTGCCAAGAGAAGCTTATTTTCCGCCTGCATGAGATCTACCTGAAGTTTCTGGATCTCAGCGCTCTGTACCGCCGCCAGCCGTTGTCCGCTCCGGACGGCATCTCCGACGTTGGCGAATAGTCCCACTACTTTGCCAGAGACGCGGCTGCTTACCTGTGCTTCTTTATCCGGATGAGGCTTAACCATGCCGGCCGCCCTGACGACCGTCTCGATCGGCCTAAATTCCGCAGAGACAGTCTTCAAGCCGATGTTCTGCATCTCCTCAGGGCTTAGCTTCAACCCTGCTGTCTCTCCTTTCATATTTTCTTTCACCTTGTCGTGCTCGTCCGCCTTGCCTTCTTCATGGCCGTGCGGAACGGATTCGTCCTGCTTCGGTTTGGCGCCGGTCTTCGAAGCTTCCTGATGGTCAGACTCCTTCTCATCATTGTGTCCGTGGCTTGTGATCCGTCCAAGCCAGAAGGTGATAATTAAAAGAACGACCGCGATGACGGAAAGAATAATCCTTTTACGTGTCATGCCGGCTCCTATTCGATTCCTGCTTGAAGCTTTAATTCGGCCAGGGAAAGATTGTAGTTCGTCATTGCGTCGATGAATTTCGCTCGCGCTTCGATCATCTGATTTTGAAAAAGAAGGAATTCCGAAAGCTCGACCTGCCGCTCCTCGTAGGCTTTAAGATAAAGCTCCAGCGTTTCGTCGAATCTCTTCATTGAAGTTTCAGGATAATACGAGAGCTCCTGCTCACTGAGTTTGAGCCTCGCGTAGGCCGCTCGAACGGACCTTTCAATGTTTTGGCGCAAGCCGAGATAATTGATGTTGGCCGCGCTCTTCCGCGCCAGCGCTTCTCGAAGCTCCGCTTGTTTCCGATCGAAGATCGGAAGCGGGATCGAAATTCGGCCGCCGATGATGTTGTCTTTGTCATCGCGCTCGTAGAACGGACCGGCTTTTATGTTGGGAATTCTCTCCGACCGCGTGAGTCTAACTTCAGCTTCCGTCACTGCTTTTTCACGCTCCAACGCGGCGAGATCGGGTCTTCGCTCCAACGCAGTCTTCACCAGATCCGCCGGTGACAGAGATGTCGGCGCTTTCTTCAACTCGGCGATGACTTCCACCTGGACCTCAGGTTCCAGCCCCAGATCCGTTCTTAGTTTCGCCAGCGACTCCTCGTACTCTCTCTGCAAGCCGATCGAGTCGCTTCTGGCCCGATTCAATTCAAATTCGGAAAGGGTGTGCTGAACTTCAGGGATGTCTCCCAGTTTGAGACGGGTGCCGGACGCTTCGTAGAGACGACTTCGGAGATCGACAATCTGTTCCGCCTGCTTGACCTTTGCTTGATTGTTCACGAGCCGCAGAAACAACTCGGTCACCCGGAAACGCAGCGTCCTCTCGAAGTTAGCGACTTCAAATTTGACCTTCTCTAAATTGCGTCCCGCCGCCTGGCGCCGAAAAATAGGTTGCCCGCCAATTTCGAATTCTTGGGACAGAAAGACACCGCCCTGAACAACATTTCGCGAGCCGTCGTCAGGCTTGCTCAAACGGCGGTTGGAGACATCTCCTTCCAACTCCGGATTGTGCTGGAACAAGAGATTTGCCTTGATGAGCCTTGCCTCGGCCAACCCCAGGTCTTCTCTCTTGGCTTTGAGTTCCAGATTGCGCTCCACGGCGATCTGGGTTGCCTGGTCCAGAGTCAGCCGCACCGGCTCCGCTCCAAAGGCCGAACTCAGAATCATGAAAGATGCTGCGTGAAAAATAAAAGAAATGTTGATCAAAAATGAATTTGCCATAACCCGACCTCAAAGCCGTCAAACCATAAGCCGAATGGACGCGCAGAAAAGCGCAGTCTTCAGCCCAAATTGAACTGGAAAAAAGAAAGAAGCTAAGCGGACGGATTAGATCTGAAGAACAGAAAGGAAAAGATGGCGTGCGAGATCGATGGGTAAGGAAAATGTGACAGTTCGTCTAAAAACAGCGTCTAGCCAGAGGCCGTTTCTAAACGCCGCGGAAACGGCATCGGAAAAAGAAGCTATTTCAAGCGGCGAAGCCTTATCGGGGCGCGAAATCGTAGTGGAGGCTATCCGGACTGCCGGACCGATTTCTTGCTCGGAGGTACAGTGAATGACAGGAACGGTCGGCTCGTGTGAATCGTTGTGAGTCAGCAGTAAGTCACTGTTGACGTGACGTTCTACGGTTGCATGGCCAGAGTGATTGTCATGGTCAAGGCATGCTTCCAGAGCCCACGCTACACCAGCGTAACTTATTAAGAGACTGAGAAAAATGATTTTCAGCTTTCTCACAGAAGGCCAATATATACATGCAATTGTTTTCTTTTCAACGGACCTGTTGGATTTCCTAGGCTTCTTCGGTTTGACCTTCACGTCCCTCTTCAATCGCCTCTTTTCCTTCCTTCACCAGGAAATAGATCATCGCCAAGGCTGCAACCGGATCGGCCCACCACCAACCGAACAAAGCATTGGCGCCAAGACCCAGCAAGAGCGTCAACGAAAGATAGGAGCAGGCCAGTGTCTCCAGGGCGTCCGCCCTGAGAGCACGGCTGTTTATCTCCGCCGCTATTTTCTTTTTATAAAAAGCGAGGAACGGCATTACTATTAAGGAAACAATCGCGAGAATAATGCCGAGAAGACTCTCTTCCGGGTGCTCGTGAAAATAGAGCTTTTTGCCCGACTCATAAAACACATACGCAGCTAAGAGCAAAAATGTCGCGCCGACAAACAAGATCGCCTTTTTCTCCGCGGCCTCTTCTTCCTCGTCGTCGCTGAATCCGTGCTTGCGCAGCCGCCAGATCAAAACTAGGCCCGAGGCGACTTCGACATAGCTGTCCAGACCGAATCCGACTAAAGCTATCGAGCCGGCCAGGACTCCGGCGGTTATGGCAATAATCCCCTCGACAACGTTCCAACCAACGGTGAAATATTCTGCTACCAGCGCTCTTTGATGCCCTGTCATGCTCATACCGCCTCCTCACCCGATATAATCTCATCTCGGCCAGTACATGATGATAAACACCCCAGCCAGACACAACGAGCCACCGATGATGTCCAGACGATCAGGAACGTTCCCATCGAACCGATCTCGCATAGGCCGGCTATAAAGAACAACAATAGGGATTGCGTGATTCCAAGTGCTATCATTTTTCGCCCTCTCAGAAATGATGCGCCGTTAGATTGTGAAACGGATCCTCCGTGTTCGCGCTATAGGGATCGGCGTGGATGCTCACATCGACGAGGGCCGAGATACGATGCAATAATTCATGGCGGACGTTCTCGGTAATTCGATGCGCCTCCAGGACCGACATTTGAGGAGAAACGGCAATGCACATCTCAGCAAAACAACGGTGCCCGAGCCACTGGAGCCTCACCGAACCGACTGCCTCGACCCCTTCCACTCGGCTCGCGACTGCTTTGATCTCCTCCAAGTCGCGATCTTCCGTTTTGCCTATCATGCGGGTAAGCAGATCCTTTCCTACTTCGAACACAATGGAAAAAATAAAAACCGTAATGATCAATCCTGTTAGCGGGTCCGCGAGAGGAAACCCCAAAGCGGCAAAAGCCAGGCCGACAACGACGCCCAAGGAGGTCAGAGCATCCACTCTGGCATGGTGACCTTCCGCCATCAAAGCATGGCTGTGGATTTCTTTACCAATACGGAGCCGATATCGGGCGACGATCTCATTGCCGAGTCCGCCAATCAAACCCGCTGTCATCCCTAAAAAAATGTTCCGAGGCGCAACGTGATGGATCATGCGGTAGAGAGACTCATAGCCGGTCCAGAGACCGCTAATCGCAATCACCCCAAGCACCCCCAAACCAACCAGGTCTTCAATCCGATAAAAACCGTATGGATAAATTGCGGTGGGCTTCTTTTTAGATATAGAAAACGCGAACCAGAGCGGTACAGCAACCAGCGCATCGGCAAAGTTATGCACGGTGTCAGCGAGAAGCGCGACGCTGCCCGTAAACCAGACCGCAATAGCCTCGGCTACGGCAGTGATAATAAGGAAAAAGAGGGATACCTTTAGCGCCCGAATGCCTCGGTCCGTGCGCGTCACGCTGCGGACATCAGCATGATGGAGATGTAATTGGGTAAGGGCTGTCATTGTATCGTCATGGCTAAGAAATCGCTGTTTGACTTCAAGTTCTTAAAATCATCATCCTTCTGGGCCTCAGTTGCCAGGGAGGGGTTTAACTCAAGCGCCTTCTTTAACTCCTCAACCGCGTTTCGCTCATTGCCCAAACGGGCAAATGCAGCGGCCAGGTTGTAGTAAGCGTCCGCGCTTCCAGGGTTGATCTTGATTGCTTCTCTGAGAGAGTTAGCCGCCGCTTGGTAGTTTTCCATCCTCAATAGAAGAGTGCCCAGATTGTAATGGGCGGGAGCGCTGGATGGTTTCAGCTCTACGGCTTTCCGGTAAGCCGAAAGAGCCTTGTCGTTTTCTCCAAGTCCGTGATAAGTGAGTCCCAGGTTGAAGTAAAGAAGCCAGTCTCCGTGGTCGAGATCAAGAGCTTGTTCAAGGATCTTCAGAGCTGACGAAAATCTTTTCTGTTTTATATACGCACTGCCCAGCCGGACATAAGAAGGTTCGTGGCCGGGATCGACAAAGATGGCAATCTTGAAGAGCTCCTCAGCCTCTTCGAGGTGACCTTCGTTAAGTCCTAGCAATCCCAAGTTGTAATATGCTTTGCTAAGCCTCGGATCCAGGCGCACAGCCGCGACGAGTTCCGCTCTGCCTTCTTCTTTCTTTCCCCTTTTGAGAAAAAGGACTCCCAAATTAAGTCGAGCCGCGCCGACTTCGGGCCTGAGCGAGACTGCCTGCTTTAAATGCTCCTCCGCGTCATTGAGCCTATCAAGCTTCAGGTGGGCAACGCCCGTCCGAAATTGAACGTCAAAGTCGGACGGGCTCAGGTGCGCCGCCTTATGATAGAAATCGGCCGCTGCTTCAATCCGGCCGTCTCTTTCTGATTGTTGAGCTGAGGCAACGAGCCGTTGAGCGTCGTTGGCGTGATTACAAGCTGGAAGAAACAACAGAAGAAATAAAAGCTGATCTTTCGAAAGCATTCGAAACATTAATCAGACTTTCGCCAGAGCGACTCAGCGATAAGGTCTTACCTCACGGCGTTTTGACTGCGACCGTAAACGAAAAATCGCCCTCGGTAACATGGGTATCTTTCGATAGGACCTTCCAGTAAACTCGATAAGTGCCGGCCGGCAGCACTGGAAGATCGATTTCAAGCACAGTTAAGTCTGAAGGATTCACTCGGCCGTTGCGTTTGTCCACGCGTTTCTTTTCGGAGTCATAGACGCCAATCGTGCTGAACGCCGGTTCCAGCTCTCCGTCGAACCAGATTGTCACCTTCGTTGGGGATGTCGTAACCGTCCACCCGACTCTAGGGTCCGAGCGCAATGGAAAACTATGGCCCCGGCTTTGAGAAGGAAGCAAAATCAGCATGAGAACTGAAGCGAAGGCCGCAGCCAACGTATGGAACTTCAGCGCTCTCATCTTCGCGTGGGTCCTATAACTCCCCACGGAGTCCAGGTGAAAATATTGGGGGCGATATCGTCAAGGAAGAGATGAATCAATCCGTTAACGCCGACGTCTTTGCCGGATCGGCTGTTCATCGGCACCCGCGCCTGCAATCCAAGTTGAACGTATCTTCCCGCCCAGAGAAGGCCCGGATTGGCAAATGCAGTTGTGATGCCGCGCTGGGGCCGGGAAGTATTGGGGCAAAATTAAATTCGACTACAGGAAAAAGACGGTTAAAGGGCGCGTCCAAGCCTACATCCCTTACGAAAGATTGCAGGTAAGGGATACTGTACATAATTGCGACGCCATAGGTGGCTGTGACCGGACTGCGTTCCTCTTCGCCCGCTAACTTTCTATTAGCCGGGATATTCACTTCCACCGTACCGGTAATGGCCAACGGCTTTAGATAATTTAACGAGTCGGGAAGGTCGCCCAGACCTTTTCCAAAGAGGAGAGTCGGAGTCAGCGTAGTTACCCTCTCGGCGACCTTTCTGGATCCAACGCCTCCGGGCTCGACGCCGAAACCGACGCTCAGGATGCCTTCCCGCTCCGCGCTTCGAAAAAGAGCGTATTTAAGGGAGAACTCCGGGTTGCCCGCTCCTGAGATATTGGATTGGCCGGCTTCTGCCGGGTCCACAAACAGGTATTCCCATCCGATCCCAATGGCCAAATCGGGCGTAAGGCGCTTTCCGAATTCAAACCCAACGCTGCTCTCTCTGCCCTCCTTGTTTTTGCTTCCTCTTTGAAAAGTAAGGAGAGCCATTTCATCGGATGGAAACGGGTCCTCCAGGGAGATGGTCGAGGGAATAAATCTTTTTCCGAGCACTCCATGAGCATAAGCAGTCTCTTCAATGAGGATTAATACCAGAAAGCACAGCAAGCTGGACTGAAAGATGTTTTTCATTTTCCTCCAGAAAAAGGGCATGCCTCGATGATTTTCTCTAATGCTGCATCTCCTTTTCATGCCTGCTGCATTTCTCTATTTGAATCGTCGTGTGGTCGATTCCAAACTTATCTTTCAGTAACGCGGAAAGCTGTTCCAAAACTCTATCCCCATCTTTGGGATCGCAATTGTCTGCGAGCACGATATGCGTGCTCAGCGCCTCGATACCCGAGGTGATGGTCCAGACGTGAAGGTCGTGAACTTTTTCGACTCCATCGACTTCCAGCATCAACTGCTCCACGGCCGCGACATTGATGTGCGATGGTGTTCCTTCCAGGAGCACGTTGACGGCTTGCATCAACAGTTTTCCCGTGCGCGGCAGGATAAAAAGGCCGATCAGCACGCTGAAAATCGGATCGGCATAATACCAGCCGGTTTTCAGCATGATCAGTCCGGCGACAATCACGCCTATCGATCCGAGCGCATCACTGATGACTTCCAGAAATGCGCCCTGCACATTCAAGCTTTCTTTTGCGCCATGATGCAAAACCCAAAGGCCGATAAGATTGACGCCAAGCCCAACAACCGCAATCAGGATCATCGGCAGACTCGCCACCTCCGCCGGCGCTTTGAAGCGTTCGTAAGCCTCAAACAAAATATAAAAGGAAATAAAAAATAGGACGACGGCATTTACGAGAGCTGCCAGGATTTCCACTCGGTAGTAGCCGTATGTTTTTGCCTGCGTAGCAGGTTTCTGCGACATCCAGGTAGCGAACAAAGCCAGTCCCAGTCCGGCCACATCGGTCAGCATGTGCGCGGCATCCGCGAGCAAGGCGAGGCTGTTGGTTAAAATTCCGCCCACGACTTCAACGATGAAGTAAGTAAGAGTGAGCGCAAAAGTGATTCGGAGCGCGCCCCGATTCTGTCCCGCTGCTGAGTGCGTTTCCATCTAATTGCCTCAGCCGTTGGCCTTGCCGGTTCGAATATGAATCGCCTCATCGACCGGCGACGTATAGATAAAGCCGTCGCCTTTCTTTCCTGTCTGAGCGGTTTTCAAGATAATCTCCTTGGCTCGTTTCTCGTCGTTGTCTTGCAAAACGATCTCGAGTTTGGCCACGTTCATGTAGCGCTCGGCGATCTCGATGGAGTATTCCAGATCTTTCGGATCGATCCCGGCGCGAATGGCCTTGACGTCGATAATCGTCATGTCGGTAAAGCCTGCATCTTCCAGGGAATGGATCACTTTGTCGATCATGTTGGTTCGAATATACGCTTTGATAAGTTTCATAGTCTTTCCTCCGAGACCGAAGCGCCGTCGGCTCGATCGGTTTTGACACGGCTCTCGATCCAAAAATAAATCAACGGCAAAATAAGCAAGGTGAGCGCCGTCGAGGTGATAAGTCCCCCGACCACAACTGCTGCGAGCGGCCTTTGGACCTCCGCGCCGACGCCCGTCGAGACGAGGAGCGGAACGAGGCCAAGGATCGCCACAGTGGCGGTCATGAGGACCGGCCGCAGACGCAAAAGACAGCCCTTCCTCACAACCTCTCCCAGCTCCATTCCTTGATTACGGAGCTGAATAAAATAAGAAACCAGCACTACCCCGTTCAGCATAGCCACACCGAAAACCGCGATGAAGCCGATCGCGGAAGGGACGGAGAGATATTGCCCGGAAATAAGTAAAGCGATGATCCCGCCGATGGCGGAGAAAGGAACGTTGGAAATGATCAGCAGTGCGTACTTGACGGAGTTAAAGGCGGTGTACAACAGAACAAAGATGAGAAAGATCGTCACAGGAACGACAATAGAAAGCGTTCGCATCGCGCGCCGTTGATTTTCAAACTGCCCGCCCCAGTCCATATAGTAGCCTTGCGGGAGTTTTACTTGCTGCGCGATCTTCTGTTGCGCCTCGTTGACGAACCCGCCGATATCTCTCTCGAGAACGTTGCATTGGATGACAATGTATCGTGAAAGGCTTTCTCTGCGAATGCGCGCAAGTCCGGAGGACATGGTGATATCCGCTACTTTTTCGAGAGGCACAAGCGCGCCTGACGGCGTCCGGATCGGGATTGCGCCGATCTTCTCGACATTGTCTCTGGACGGCTCGTCAAACCGCGCCACCACCTCGAATCTCTTTACTCCATCCAGGATATTGCTCGCGACCTCGCCTCCCAGGCCGGTGCGAACCGTCGCCAGAACGTCGTCCACGTTGAGCCCATAGCGAGCCGCGGCTTCACGGTTGACTCTGATGTTGAGAGCCGGCTTGCCGCTTACACTCTCGACTTGAAGGTCCGTAGCCCCTTCCATAGACCCCACAATGCCCTTGATCTGGTCGGCGATCCGCGACAGCCGGTTTAAATCTTCGCCGTAGATCTTCACCGCGAGCATGGCGCGAATGCCGGAGATCAGCTCATCGACGCGCATTTGGATCGGCTGCCCGAAACCAAACAAAACTCCGGGAATTGTCTCTTCGAGCTTCCGGTGCATCTGTTCGACCAGGGCTTGTTTATCCAGACCTTTTCGCCACTCGCCGGACGGCTTGAGCTCGACGTAGCTCTCGATGTTGTTGACGTCTTCGGTATCTCCTTTTTCAGACGCGCCGATTTTGGAGAGGACAAGCTTGACCTCGGGGAATTGCAGCAAAACTTTTTCGGCTTGCTTTGCCACCGCGATCGCCTCGTCCAGGGACGCGCTGGGGATATTGGTGACCCGATACTGGATCGAACCCTCTTCCAGTATGGGGATGAATTCGGTACCTATGAAAGGAAGCGCCAAAAGGCTCAGAACAAAAAGCAGGACCGCCAGACCGATCGTGAGCGGTCGCCGTTTCAAGCCGCGTTCCAGAAGCGGCACATATCCGCGCTTGATCCAGCGCACGAGAAAGCTGTCTTTCTCCTCCCGCACTTTTAGAAACCAGCTCGAGAGAACAGGTATCAAAGTGAGAGAGACGATCAGCGAGCCCGCCATGGCGAAACTGATGGCAACAGCCATCGGCTTGAACATCTTTCCCTCTATACCCTCGAGCGCAAACAGCGGAAGAAAAACAACGATGATAATGATAATGGCGAACGCGATCGGCTGGACCACCTCGCGCGCAGCGTGGAGGATATAAAAATCCTTGCTCTCTTTTCCTCCTTTTCCCTCGGCAAGCAGGCGAAAGCTGTTCTCGACCATGACCACCGCCCCGTCCACCATCATTCCGATGCCCACAGCCAACCCTCCGAGAGACATCAGGTTCGCGGAAAGTCCATAAACATCCATGAGAAAAAAAGCGATAAGCATCGTGACAGGCACCGCGGTGACGACGACCAACGCGGAACGCACCTCGCCCAAAAACAGAAAAAGAACTATAGTGACGAGGACGCCGCCCTCGATGAGCGAGTTCCTGGCTGTATCGACCGCCTTATCCACCAGTTCGGTCTGATCATAAAATGGGATCATCTCCATTCCGGCAGGCAAGGCACGCTTCACCGTATCCCACTTTGTTTTGATCGCATCGATGACTTTTTTTGTGTTCTCACCGGTTCGCTTTAGAGCCATGCCGATAACGGTCTCCTCGCCGTTGAGAGTCACGGCGCCGCGCCGGACCGCCGGACCTTCCACGACTTCGGCGAGATCTCTAATATAGATCGGGGTGCCGCCCTCTTCTTTGAGAATTATTTTTTTCAGGTCCTCCACTCCCTGAGCCCAACCGAGTCCACGAACCAGGTATTCCTCGCGGTTCCTGACGATGAACTGCCCTCCGACCGTGCGATTATTCTTGGCGATCCTATCGACAACTTCGGGGAGAGTAAGGCCGTACTTCACCAGACGCTCCGGCTTGAAGAGAATCTGAAACTGCTTCTCGTATCCTCCCATTGACAGCACATCATCGACGCCGGGCGTGGTACGCAAAAGCATTCGCAAGGTCCAGTCCTGAACGGTGCGCTCTTCCATGAGAGGATTCTTTTGATTCTTCGATTTGAGATAATATTGAAAAACCTGTCCCAGGCCCGTGGTGTTCGGCCCCATGACCGGACGCCCGAGACCCTCGGGAATTCGCTCGCGCGCGTCCTCCAGTCTCTCCATGACGAGACGCCGGGCGAAATAGATATCGGTATCTTCATCGAAGAAGACCGTCACCACCGACACGCCGAAAATAGTGAGGGAACGAATGAGCTCCACGTGGGGAAGCCCCGCCATGGCGGACTCCACCGGGAACGTGACGAGCTTTTCGATCTCCTCGGGAGAGAAGCCCTCGGCCTCCGTGAAGACGCTCACCTGCACCGGCGTCACGTCCGGGAAGGCGTCGACCGGGATTCTGTTTAACGACCTCACGCCTAAAAAAATGACGACGCAGAAGACGATGAGGACGAGAAACTTGTAGCGGAGAGAAGCCTCGACGATGTGACCCAACATATCGTTCAATCCTCTCCCATCTGCGACTTGAGAATCTCCGCTTTGAGATAGTAACCGCCCTCGACGATCACTTTCTCGTTTTCAGAAATCCCGTTTAATATCTCGACCCTGCCGGAAAGTTCCTTGCCGATCTCGACGCGCCGAGGGAAAAAGGCGCGGTCTTTTTCGACAAAAACAACCGGACCTTCGTCCAGAAGAAATACCGCTTCTTTCGGCAGGGTGATTTTTTTCTCGACACCCGCTCCCGTTTCGATCCGTGCCTCGGCGAACATGCCGGGCTTTAGGAGCCTGTTAGGATTGGCGATTTCCACTCTGGCCTTGATCGTTTTACTTTTTTCGTCCATCACATCGCTCAGGTAGGTTACTTTGCCGGCAAACGTCCGGTCCGGATATGCGCCGATTCGGACAGTGACATTTTGCCCGACCTTCACTTTCGAAAGATCTTTTTCGTAAACGTCCAGAAAGATCCAGACGACCGATAGATCGGCGACGGTAAATAGCTTCTTCCCCGACTCGACAACTTCCCCCACGGTGATGTCTTTCTCCGTAACGACTCCGGAAGCGGGGGACACGAGACTGTAGAGCGAGCGCCCCTTAGAGCCTCCTTCAAGGTTAGAGATCTCTTGTTCCGAGAGACCGTAAAGTTGGAGCTTCTCGCCTAGTAGCCGGACTTCGGCTTCCGCTCTTCGATACTCCGCCTCGGCTGTAAGCATTTCCTTTTGAGCCGAGATCTTTTGCTCGAAGAGTCTCTTTTCTCTTTCGTAGTTGTTTTTCGTGAGTCCGAGCATTGTTTTGGCTTTCACGTACTCCGCCCTGATCTCTCCCAGCTCCGTGCTGTCCAGGAGCGCCAGGCGAGCGCCCCGGCCCACCGAGCTGCCTACGGAAGCATGCACCTCGACCACGCGTCCGCGGATTCGCGGAGTGACGTTGAAGACCCGGTCCTGATTGGGAACAATGGCAGCCGTTACCTCGATGGCCTGTGGAAGAGGAGTTGAGGTCACCGGCTCGGACTTGAAGCGGACGTTTTTCATGACTTCGGGCGGAAGAACGACGCGCCCGTCCTTGGCTTTCGATTTTCCGCCGCTCTCTTCTTTTTTCGCTTCTTCCGGCGACGCTCCCTTTTTGCCGCACCCTAATACGACAAGACACGCGTAGAGAACGACCGCGATCACAGACAGCGCGTGTCCCCGCTTACTCTTCAGTTTAAGTATTCTCATCTTCAACGTATCTCTCCCGTAACTTCCTGGAGCTGGATGGCCGCTTCTCTGAGAGACAGCAGTATGTCCAGATAAGACTGGTTGGCGTTAACAAGATCGTTTTCCATGATGAGGAGCCGTGGCAGATCGATTTTTCTTTCTCGATACGCCGCTTCCAGAAGACGGAAATTTTCATCGGTTTGCTCCATCACCTCGCGTTGAAACAGATCGATGTTCCTGCGATTGATTTCCCATTGACTCACTGCCTGTGCCACCTCTTTCCGGATTTCCTTCTCAGCCGCCTGCAGCTCCGCGCCGGCTTGTGTTTTTCTCGCTCCTAAACTCTCCAGCTCTCCCTGCCGCCGATTGAAAATCGGAATAGGTATGGAAATTCCGCCAAGCACTGTGCGATCTCCGGATGCCTCGCGGTTGAAGAAGACCCCGACGGAAGGATTGGGAATGACCTCGCGCTTTCTTAAAGCTATCTCAGCTTCAGCGCGTTGCAGCTCGTATCTTTTTGCCAGGAGATCGGCTCGATTCGAGAGCGCGCGTGGCAACACCTCTTCGATTGGGAGCGGTGGGAGCGTCACGCGGAGATCGCCCGCGGGCAACACCGCTTCTTCAACGCCGATGAGCCGTTGGAGTTCTAATAGTGCATGACTTGCGGTCCGCTCCGCGTCCAACGCGTCTTTACGCGACTGGCCGTAACGCACGGTAGAGACATTGACTTCAAGGCCGGAGACATCGCCCGCGTCGAACTTCGTCCGGGTAACTTCCAAGAGACGGCTATTGAGCCCTTCAATTCTTCTCAGCAGCGCCAGACGCTCCCTGGCGAATATCGCCTGATAAAAAGCTCTTGCAACTTTTCCGGTAAAAGTTCTTGCGAAGTCCTTAAAAGCGGCCTCTGCCCTTTGCACGTCACTTTCAGCTTCCGTGATTCTCGTTCCTCGTTGTCCCGCTATCTCGAGTTCCATCGAGATGCCCACGCCGTAATCCGCGCCCGTTCTTTCGCCCGGCATCTTGCGCGGCCCGACTTGTCCTTCGAGAACCGGATTGAATGGACTGATCAGCCGCGCGGTGGTCAGTTTGCCGCGAGTAATCCGCACTTCCTGCTCTGCCGCCCGCCAGTCGGGATTATTTTTCCTGGTGAGCTCCAGGGCGGTTGCAAAATCAATCGTCTGTTGAGCATTCGCCGAGGCGACAGACACCCCCAAGAAAACGATAACCGCGACCAACAACAATGCCGTTGTTTTCATGGAACGAATTAACCTTTGAGGTCGCGAAAATCGCGCCCCCGTTTTTTTAGAAACAGTTGGAAATACGAACTAGGACAAAAAGCCCTAGGATCGTGGAGGATGAGAGATGCTGACGGAAGAGATCAGGAGTGCAGGACCGAGGTTATTTCGGACCAGGATTGCGAAGGACGAGTGACAGGTGAACAGTGCTGATGCCACAGTAAACGGCGCATGGCTGTGATAGCAGCCGTGAGAGTCCCTGTGGTCACCAGAGCGCTGCTCGATGGGGGAAGTCTCGTTGTTCGCTGAATTGCTTGACGCAGTTCGAATTGATGAAAGGGAGCCGGCCGTTAGTTCGGGTTCCACCCTACCGTGCAAAGAGAAAAGAAAAGCGACAATAAACAGCACGGCTGTAAGGGAACGAAGATTCACAGAGCAGATTTCTACAGTATCAGGTAGCAGAAAGCAACGGCTGCTAAAAAGATCCAAATCCGGGGAGGCTTATAGGGGAGGGGATTTTGGTAGATCCTTTTCAGGATTCCATTCCCAGGTTTCGCGAGTTTCCAGAGTAAAGTCTGTTATCGCGTGGATCTTGAGGCGAAACGGTTTTTCGTCATGCATCCACGGTACTCCCTGGGATCTATCGTCCGCGTTTATAATGATCTCTTTCTTCTCTTGTCCGTAGGGATCGACGACAGGGCCTGCCATGTCTCTAAGTCGCGCTCTGCCGGCGAGAAATCTGACTCCGGCCGTCCCGAATAGAAATTCTCTTTCTTCACCGGCCGGTATCGTAATCTTCACTCCGGGTTTCACGCTACCATCGGGCAGCAACGGCGGCCTCGTCGCCGTGACAACGCCGAACCAGGCCAAAACAAGTAAGAAAGACAGTATCGCTTTCATGCTCATGCAATAACTCGATCTGAAGACAATTCTAACACCCCGTGGCGAGGACTCTACAACCTACCGCCATGAACTTGACGGACCATCGACTGCGGCACTACGACTATGATTTGACAAACGGCCTGTAGCTAGCTTATAGATCTTTCAAAGACCAATGGCGATGGGGTTCGCCAGTTAACCATTCGGCCCGTGCGAATTGATGACCCCTACTTCAAATCCTGGAGTAGGGGTTTTGTTTTTTTAGCGCTGCTCGCCACGGATGGAGATAACATGCTGCGAGTTTTACTAGTTGGGTCCGGTGGATTCTTGGGCGCGGCGCTTCGATATATCGTCACCGCATGGGTACACGAAGCCTTGGACAATCCCTGGTTTCCCTATGGCACTCTCGCCGTCAATATCGCCGGCTGTTTCGTGATCGGTTTTTTGGCCGGCATTGCAGAGAGTCGCGTGGGTTTCAGTTCTGAAGCCCGGCTTTTCGTCTTCGTAGGCATTATCGGGGGATTCACGACCTATTCGTCGTTTGCGTATGAGACGTTTGCCTTAGCTCGGGATGCTCAGAATTTGCCGGCCGCTACGAACATCGTTCTCCAACTGGTGCTAGGATTAGCCGCCGTATGGATCGGAGATATGTTGGCGCGGCTGGCATGAGGTGATTTATGGTACTGCCTAAAGAAGGCTGTTTGCTGCGTGTATTTATCGGAGAAAGCGACAAGCATGAAGGGAGACCGCTCTACGAATGGCTTGTACAAAGGGCGAGAGAGCACGGCCTTGCGGGTGCGACCGTGTTGCGCGGGATCGAGGGGTTTGGGGCGCACAGCCGCGTCCACACGGCCAAGATATTGCAGCTCTCCACCGATTTGCCCATTGTCGTGGAAATCGTCGACAGCCGGGAGAAAATCGAAACGTTTTGGCCGGTAGTCGATGGGACGATTTCAGAAGGCCTGGCGACGCTGGAAAGAGTTGAGATCAGATTTTACCGGAGCGGCGGGAAAACTTAAATTGCGCGAAGGAAGCGCCGAGAGGATAAACCATTCACACCGGGCCAGGTTTGGCCTCGATTTGATGAAATATTCCAAAGAAAACCCTTCGTGTCACCGCGGCGGCACTTTGGCCGTCAATTTTCCATCCGTATAAACCTCGTAGCCTTTAACGCGAAGCTCGTAACCGGTCGGCGGATGATCGCTGACGTCGAGAACCACAAAATCGAGAATGATCAGCGTTACGTGCTTAGGCGACACGGAAAAGGCCAATTGAATGGGTCCGACAAAATCTTTGACGGATATCGGAGCCTTCGTCTTTTTTGCCACCCCGTCTACGTTTTTTAGCTTCACGTGAATGCTTTCAAAGGACCCATCGTTGACTTCGCCTTTGAAAATCATCGCCGAGCGCGTTCCCGTATATTGCGTGAGATCGACCTTGTTGACTGCGGGGGTTAATTCTTTCCAGCCCATTTGCCAAACCTTCAGGCCGCTTTTGGGACTAAGACGGATGGCGTCAATCACGATCGCCAAGGTAGAAAAATCTCCTATCGCTTCGCGGTGGTCTTTAAGCCGGATCTCGAGCGTTCCAGCAAAGACTCGATCCGTGAGAGCAACTCCGGCATTGATGGCGCAGGCAATCAGGACGAGCGCTGCTCGATAAGGTCTACGTTTTCGGGAACTTCTCGATCGGATAGAATTCATACTTGATGCGAAACTCTCCGATGTCCTTTGGTACATCCCACCCGACCCGAAAAACCAGCGGCAGCTCTTTTTCCTCACCGGGAGCGAGAGTCTGCTGGATGAAACAAAAACATTGGATAACCTCCAGATATTTATCCGCCAGATCCTTGGGCTCGTCCCGGTGACGCGCTTTCGCCGTCAGTGTGCGGTCGGAAAGATTTTTTACCTTGTACAAAGCTTGCAGCGTCGCTCCGGGCTTGGCAAGGACGGTTTCTTGAACCGGCCGAAACTCCCAGGCCAGTCCCTCCTTCACCTCGGCGGTAAATTTGACCGGGATGGCCTGGGCCCAGTCCGCAAGAAGCCGCCAATTCTCCTGTTCCTTAACGAGCTTGAGGCTATCTTCCGCGTCGATCTTGGGAAGCACGCCTTGTTTATTCATGAGCCGGAGTTGTTCCACAATCGCTACTTTTTCTTTTTCAGTGAGCTGCGCAAGACGAGAGGCGTCGAATTCGAAGAAGAGTTTCTGTATCTCCGGCGCGCTGGAGTTGGGTAGTTTCACTTTAAAGCGCACTGTCGCTTCATTCCCCCCGATTTCGGCTCGGACATCGTTCCATTCGATCATGTCGGCGAGTTCTCGGGTAAGCTCCAGGGCTCGGCCCGAGAACGGCGGATTCTCCCTCAAATACTCCCGCTCGCTCTTATACTTCCGATCCTTTTCCGAGATCCATCGATACGCCGCCCGCTGATCCTGAGCGTAGAGCGCTTTCATATAGGTCTCTGCGATTCGCTCGGGCGTACCGGTTGCCGTCGCCGTACTCTGCCGTTGGATTACCCACAATGCGGGTATGGCGAGCAATGCCGCCGCAGATATCACAATGGCTACGGTTCGCATCTTCGTCGGCTTAACCCAAAGCTGGTGAAATAGTTCGGGGGCTTTCACGGAACAGGCGGCGTCGGCGTGGGAGCGCCGTACTTATGACCTGCCCCCGTTTACTGTACCACTTCGGATGTGAGTTCCTGCCTTCGATTTAGACTCTTCTGGCGTTCGACAAATTCCTCCGGCGTTAGATTTCCAAGAGAGCTATGAGGTCTCGATCCGTTGTAGTCCAGTCTCCAGGATTCGATCTTCTCCCTGGCATCTTTGAGATTCACAAACCAGTGCTCATTGAGGCACTCGTCTCGAAGCCGGCCGTTGAAGCTCTCGATGAAAGCGTTCTCCACCGGTTTCCCTGGCCGGATGAAATCCAACCGCACCTTGTGCTTATAAGCCCAGCTATCGAGCGCCTTGCCGGTGAATTCCGGCCCGTTATCAGTCACGATGACCTCCGGTAGTCGATCTTGCTCAGCCAAGCGCTCCAGCACCTGCGCGACCCTGGCGCCGGGAATCGACGTGTCGACCTCAATGGCCGCGCAGTACCGAGTAAACTCATCCACCACTGTCAGGATCTTCAGCCGCCGTCCCGCGGCCGTAAAGTCGCTCACGAAATCCATCGACCATCTCTGATTCGGTCTCTCCGATATTGGAAGAGCGATTCTCGCTCCGCTCGTCAGCCGTTTTCTTCTTCGCAGCCTTAAAGACAATCCCTCCTGCCGATATACTCGGTACACCCGCTTGTGGTTGATCCTTAACCCTTCCCGTCTCAGCAACACGTAAAGCCTGCGATACCCAAAACGTCTCCTCTGCTCAGCCAGAGACTTGAGTTTCTCTCGAAGCCCAAGCTGGTCCTCGGGCTCTCCCCGATAACGATAACTCGACCTCCCGATCCCGATCAGCCTGCAGCCACGCCTCTCACTGAACTCAAACCGCGCCGCGACAAACTCCACGGCCTCCCGCCGAGCTGCAGGCGTTAGAACTTTTTTGCCAGCACCTCCTTCAACGCACGATTGTCCAACGTCAGCTCCGCTACCACGTGCTTGAGCTTGCGGTTCTCGTCTTCAAGTTGGCGAAGCCGCCGCATCTCGCTGACGTCCAATCCGCCATACTTGGACTTCCAACGGTAGAACGTCTGTTGCGTGACGCCATGCCGGCGGCAGAGTTCGGGCGTCTTTATCCCGGCCTCTGCCTCCTTCAAAACAGAAATAATCTGCTCTTCGCTGAATCGCTTGCCCTTCATCTCGTCCTCCTTTCGCTCCGCTATACCGCAGGAGGACTCACTTTCAAAATGGTCTAGTTTTTGGGGGGCAGGTCACTTACTGTATGTCCGATCGATATAGGTCCGCATCTCCTTGAGCGGCTTGCCTTCATCCAACATTCTCATCACGTCACGCGTAATGCCGATGCAGATGTCTCAGGCCAGACTCATGCGGTCGAAGACCGGATTCTCCGGCGTCGATGAGTCTCTGAAGTAGCACGAGGCATTGCTCGTGTGACCGTCCGCGCCGCAGCCGCAATAACACGGGATGTAGCGCAGCACGTCTCTATTGGCCAACGCGAACCGGTAAGCGTCGCGCACTTTTTCAGGCGCCCTCAGAATATCGGCTGGAAGGATCGATTCGGGAGCGAGCTTGTAGCGATGCGTGTCCGCCCCGGACTTCCTGCAGCCGGATAGGAAGGGCAACATGGCCGTTCCAATCATTAGAACCCCGCCGGCCAAAAAGGAGCGCCGTCTGATCGGATCCGGTGCCTTCATTTCATCATCCCGCCCTGCATCTTTTGCATCATGTTCATCATGTTGCCGCACATGGCCATGTGCTCTTTCATGTCCGCAAGCTGCTTCTGCGCCTGATCGATCGCGGTCCGCATCTTCCCGAGATCGTTTGATTGCTTCGCCCCTTCCAGTGCCTTAGTCGCCTGGTCGAGCGATTTCGTCATGGCTTGATGATGTTCGTTGCACTCCTTCATCATCCCTTCCATCGACATATTCCCCATCGATTTCATCTCGCCCTTCTGAGGCTGCTGAGCTGCTACGAATCCGCCCGCCAGGACAACTGCTGTCGCACTGGCCAAAACAACATTTACTAACTTTGTACGTTTCATGACACCCTCCTTCTTTTAGCTAAGCTTAAATTTGCTGCTCTTTATGGAACCCCGTTTTCCTGCTCCTCCATAACGCATAGATGGCGGGAATAACCGCCAAAGTCAGAATCGTGGACGTTACCATCCCGCCGATCATCGGCGCCGCGATTCTTTTCATCACGTCGGCGCCCGCTCCATGAGACCACATAATCGGCAGAAGCCCGGCTATGATGGCGGTTACCGTCATCATCTTCGGCCGCACACGCTGGACAGCGCCTTCAATGATCGCGTCGTAGAGATCCTTCATCGAAGTCATCGACCCTTCGCGGACTCGTCTTTCATACACTTCGTCTAGGTAAACGATCATCACCACACCTGTCTCAGCCGCCACGCCGGCAAGCGCGATGATGCCGACCCAGACGGCGACACTTAAATTATAGCCCAGGAAATAGAGCAGCCATATGCTCCCTATCAGTGCAAAGGGCACCGACAGAAGCACGATGAGAGTTTTGGCCACTGACTGGAAGTTCAGGTAGAGAAGAACGAAGATAATTAGAAGCGTGAGAGGGATGACATAAATCAACCGTTCTTTCGCCCGCTGCATATACTCGTATTGCCCACTCCAAGAGAGCGTGTATCCCTGTGGCAGTTTAATTTTCTGGGCCACCACTCTTTTTGCCTCCTCGACATAGCCACCGATATCTCTTCCGGCCATATCGACGGTTACGTACCCGACGAGCTGGCCTTCTTCATTTTTAATCATGGATGGACCCGCCGTAAGCTGTATATCGGCGATCTGGCCAAGCGGCACCTGCGCTCCATCCATCACCGGAACCAGAACGCGCGCGAGCTTTTCCGGATCGTCGCGCAACTCCCGCGCATACCTCAAGTTGATCGGATAGCGCTCTCTACCTTCGACCGTGCTTGAGATGCTTTCTCCGCCGATTGCGGATTCGATCAACATCCCCACGTCGCCACTCATGAGGCCGTAGCGTGCGACAGCGTCCCGGCGAATGTTGATATCGAGATAATAACCGCCCGTCACCCGTTCGGCGAAAACGGTCCTTGTGCCGGCAATCGGTTGCAGAACGGACTCCAGTTGTTTGCCGATCTCTTCGATCTTTTTAAGATCCGGACCGAAGATCTTCACTCCCACTGGTGTGCGGATTCCCGTGGAGAGCATATCGATGCGATTCTTTATCGGCATCGTCCAGGCATTGGCGACGCCCGGGATGCGCAGCGCGCGATCCATCTCCTCGACCAATTTGTCCCAGGTCATTCCCTTGCGCCACTGATCTTCCGGTTTCAGCATCACCGTAGTTTCCATCATGCTGAAAGGCGCCGGGTCGGTTGGAGTCTCGGCTCGCCCGGCCTTGCCGAAGACCCGCTCGACCTCCGGGAAATTCTTCAAGATGCGATCTTGAATTTGGAGCAGCCGGCTCGCCTGAGTCACGGAAATTCCCGGCAGCGTCGTCGGCATGTAGAAGATCATGCCTTCGTTGAGCGGCGGCATGAACTCCGACCCGAGCCGACTGAAAGCAGGGATGGTGATCAAGAGCATCAAGACGGCGAGGGCGATCGTGATCGTCTTGAAACGAAGCACGGCGCGAACCACGGGCTGATAAATCGCGATCAGGAAACGGCTCACCGGATTCTTCGCTTCGGAATGAATCCGGCCGCGAATCAAGAGCACCATCAAAACCGGCGCAAGGGTAATCGAAAGAAAAGAAGCAAAGAACATCGCAAACGTCTTGGTAAAGGCGAGCGGGCTGAACAGCCGCCCTTCCTGCGCTTCCAGCGTGAAGACGGGAAGAAACGAAACCGTGATAATCAGCAAGGAATAGAAGAGCGGCTTGCCCACTTCTTTTGCCGCATTGACGATAACATCCGACCGGCTTCCCGGCTTACCTTCGGCTTCCCACCGCTCCAGACGCTTGTGCGCGTTTTCGACCATGACGATCGCCGCATCCACCATCGCGCCGATGGCAATGGCGATACCTCCCAGCGACATAATGTTGGAGGTGAGCTTGAGATAGTACATGGCGATGAAAGAGAGCAGGATGGCGATGGGCAGGGTGAGAATAGCAACCAGGGCGCTGCGAACATGAAACAGGAAGATCAGGCTCACGAGGCTTACAATGATGATTTCCTCGATGAGTTTTTCTCTCAGCGTCGAGATCGACCGCTGGATTAAATCCGACCTGTCGTAGGTGGAAAGGATCTTCACTCCCGGAGGCAGAGAAGGCGTAATCTCTTTAATTTTCTCTTTGACCCGCTCGATCACTCTCAGTGCGTTTTCTCCGTAACGCATCACGACCACGCCACCGACGACCTCGCCCCTGCCGTCCAGCTCGGCGAGCCCGCGGCGCATGTCCGGCCCGATCGAGATGTCCGACACGCTTCCCAGCGTGATCGGCGTTCCGCCGTTCATCCCGACGCCGATACTCTCGAGATCCTTGATCGAGCGTATGTAGCCCTTACCCCGAACCATGTATTCCGTCCCGCTCAGCTCTACCGATCGTCCGCCGACGTCGTTGTTGCTCATACGTATGGCATCGGCAACCGCCTTCACCGGAATGCGGTAGGCGGAAAGTTTGTTGGGATCCAGATTGACCTGGTACTGTTTGACGAATCCTCCGAGGCTCGCCACCTCAGCCACCCCCTCGACGCTCGCGAGCTGATAGCGCAAATACCAATCCTGCAAACTTCGGAGTTGCGCGAGATCGTATTTACCGCCTTCGTCCACGAGAGCATATTGATATACCCATCCGACTCCCGTGGCGTCCGATCCCAATACCGGCGTCACGCCTTGCGGTAGGTGGCCGGACACTTGGTTCAAGTATTCGAGCACGCGGCTCCGCGCCCAGTAGATATCGGTGCCGTCCTCGAAAATAATGTAAACGTACGAGTAGCCGAAGTCCGAGAAGCCACGGACGAATTTGACTTTCGGCGCCGCGAGCATCGTCGAGGCGATCGGATAGGTGACCTGGTCCTCGACAATACTCGGATTCCGCCCCATCCACGTCGTGTAGACGATCACCTGAACGTCGGAGAGATCGGGAATCGCGTCCAGTGGCGTATTTCTCAAGGCCCAGAGACCCCAGGCGCCGAGGAACAGGACCATTAGAAAAACGAGGAATTTATTCTGCGCGCTTTTCTCGATGATCTTCTCGATCATGTCTTCCTCGTTACTGAGCGGCTACTTTGAACTTTTCCTGAATCGGTTTTTGTCCGGAGCGCTGAACCACGACCGTCACGTCCCAGTCGCCCTGCATGGCGAGGTTCGCCTTGGCCTCGTAAAAACCGTCCTTTGACAACGTCGCATCGGTCTTGGAGAGCACCATGCCCTGCATGTTCATGGTGTATTGAAAGGCGACTTTGGCATCCTTCACCGGACTTCCGCCTTTATCGGTGATCTTCAGTCGAAGGACATTATCCGCTCCCGCCTTTGCCTTCTCCGGCCGCGTCGAAAGAGTGAGGGTCAAATCTTGAGCCATTTTCTCTTGCGGGCCGCTTTTTGCCGGCGTGTCCATCTTCATCCCTTCCATGCCCTTCATGCCTTCCATCCCTTTCATGTCCTGCATTCCGGCCATCGACATTCCCGGCATTCCCGCCATCGCTCCCATCGCTTCGCTGAGACGGCTCTCGGAGTCGAGAAGGAAGGCGGAACTCGAAGCGACTTTTTCGCCCTCTTCGAGCCCGGACTGTACCTGATAGTAGCCATCCATCTTGGCGCCGAGCTTTACTTCCTTCGATTCAAAATGGCCGTTACCCTTATCGACAAAGACAACTTTCCTGATGCCGGAGTTCAGTACCGCCCCCTCCGGCACGGCGAGGTGTTTGCCGCCGTCTAATTTTATTTCCGCGTTGACGTACATGTCCGGCTTCAGCTTGAGGTCGGGATTGGAAAATTCCAGCCGGACTTTGAGCGTTCTCGTTTTCTCATCTAGGTACGGAAAAATGTAAGAGACTTTGCCCGTAAAACTTTTGGCCGGATCGTACGAGAGATTCAGCGCAGCCGGCTGGCCTACCTTGATCAGAGGGATGTCGTACTCGTAGATGTCGACGTTGACCCACACGTTCGAGAGATCTGCGATCGTGTAGAGTTCCTTGTCCGGCATCACCTTCATTCCCTCGTTGATATCCTTCTTGATAACAAATCCGGAATTGGGGGAGTAAAGCGTGAGCGCCTTTTTAAATTGCCCGCTCTTCTCAATTTCTTGTATCTGATCGTCGGAGATATCCCACAAAGAAAGCCGGCTCTTGCTGGCGTTGACGAGCGAAACTGCGCCGGCTCGCACCTCCGGGATCGAACTTTGCGCCAGACGATCGCGCGCCTTTAAAGCCTGAAGATATTCCTGCTGAGTGACGAGAAGATCAGGACTGTACAGGGTAAAAAGCGGCTGGCCCTTCTTTACGAACTTGCCGGTGTAGTCCACATAAAGCTTTTCGACCCAGCCGTCGATTTTGCTATGAACTCGGCTGACTCGCGTCTCATCATAAGTGACGCTGCCGACCGTGCGAATGTTTTGCGTCATTGCTCGTCTCTCGACGGCGGCGGTTTTGATACCCAACAACTGCTGATTCTGTTGGCTCACCATCACCATGCCGGGTTTCATCCCAGGCATCCCCTGCATGTTGCCCATGCCTTGCATTTCATCCCGCTTCATTGCATCAGAAGTAGCCGCTGGCTCCTTTTCCCTGATCTTTCCCGAGAAATATCCGCCCGCAAAAAGGCCGCTTCCCAAAATGATCGCCAGAAGAACCTTCGCTGATTTTGTCATTTGTCCTCCCCCTTCTTGTTTATTGTGACAGTCTTTTGCCAACGGCGCGTTCCAAGTCCGCCATGCTTTGCTCGTATTCCATCAGCGCCTTGTAATAGCCCATTCGCGCATCTCGGATGGTTCTTTGTCCGTCCACGAGCGTCATAAAATTCACGGTTCCTGCTTGATACGCAGCCGACGTCGCTTGAAACGATTGCTCGGCTTGCGGCAACAAACCGTCGCGATAGATCGAGAGCGCCTTACTCGCCGCTTCAACCTTGGCCAAACCTTCCCTGATCTCCAGAAGCGCCATGTTTTTCATCGACGCCAGATTCGACTGCGCCATCTGTTTTTCGGCGATCGCCTCCTGGACTTCATAATCGTGTTTCCCTTTGGTCCAAGGCGAGAACGGTATCGTGAGGGAGATCATCGGCGTGTACATGTGCTTCGTCTCCTGGTCGGGCGCCACCCAGTACTGGAGTCCGACCATGAAGTCGGGATATTTCCGATTCCGCTCCGCAAGTTCGATCGCCTTTTGTGACTTGCCGATGCTGGCTTCGAGAGCACGCAACTCCGGGCGCTGTTCGATCGCCAGTTTTTCCAGAGCGGCATAGTCGAGCGTCAAAGGCGCCACGACGGGGTCTACCGGGTGCCCTACAGCCACAGTCATGTCACGGTTCAAAAGCGTGTTGAGTCTGGCCTGACTTGTGATCCCATCTTTTTCCGCCGAGGCAAGCTTGTTCAAAAGATCCGTCTGCTCGAGCAACGCCTTGAAGACATCTTGTTGCGGCGCCTTTCCAGCTCGATAAAGATTTTCGGCCGTCGCACTGAGCTGGCGATTCAGTTCGAGAAGCTCATGATTGATTTCAATCATCCTCGACGCCATAAAAACGTCCGCATAAGCGCTTCGAACCTTTGAGGCAATATCGATCTCTTTTGCTTTCAGCTCTGCCTCGGCCATTTTCACTTCCTGGCCAGCCATATCGCTTTGAAGCGCGCGCTTGCCGAAGAACGGAATTTTCTGGCGAATGCCCAGGACGATCGGATTGGAGCTGCGGAAGCTGAGCGGACGATTCAATGGAACCCCCCACGCCTCGACGTTGAGCTCGGGATCTTCGAGGTATCCGGCTTGGCCCGCTCTGGCGCGAGCTGATTCGACCTTTCTACGCGCCATTTGGATTTCCGGGTTCCTCTCCAACGCCTGGGTAATGGCGTCGGACAAACCTAGCCCCACCTGACCGTGCAGCTCTCCGGCCAACCCCAGCCTTTCGAAAACCGGGGATATCTCCAACATCAAAATGAAAACTACAATGTAGAATTTCCTCATGACCGTCTCCCTGTTGTCAGCCTCTTCTGCCGACAATTTGAGCAGAGGTGCCCTGTTTCAGGCGGTGCTTCTAACTAAATCTCGTGTCACCTTGCGCGATATCAGCAAGTTATATTGGCATGGCGATTGCCAATGATCTTTGGCATGGAAACCCCGGCGCCAAAAAATATGTTGGCCAGCATTCTGTTTGCCGCTTTCATCGCTGGACAATCCCCCAGCGGCTTTTCCTCAACAGAAGAGACGTGCAACAAGCTGTACGCAGACTATCTTCAAAAAGCGAAACAGGCTCTGCTGGACAACAAGCCGGACGATGCGGTCGCATTCCTGTTGAAGGCTTCCACGATTGCGGAAAGCTGTGCCAAGGCCGACAATCCCGAAGGCCAAGGCGGTCCAAAAACTCCCGCCCTGGCCGCCTGAAAGTACTGCTCATCGGTAGTGCTCTTTCAGCAGCGCATCGATTTCCTTTGGATCCACTGCCTGACCTGCCTTTAACCGGTCAATCAGCTTGTTGATTCGAGCTTCGTGGAGAAGCCATTTGAGCTTCGGTCCTCCTGTAAGATTCTGTGCCTTCTGCTCGCTCTGATCCCGCATCTGCTCCAGTTTCGCCGCAAACTCGCGATCTGGCCCTTTGTTCTGTGCTTCAGCGGTTACGCCGAGAAGACCTATAGAAACAACCGCAACAAACAGCTTGAGATTCATAGCAATCTCTCCTTGTTCAAATTACGAAAACCTGGTATCTGCCTGCGCCCAGAGGCTCAGGAGACACTGCCTGAGGAATAATAAAGTGAGAGAACGAAGGAGGCGTTCTAAATGCGAAGGACCTGACTGGTGAAAGGAAAAGAGAATCTAAAGACGGGGTTTGATACAGATCCAGGCGGCGCTCCCATCACGAACAGATCTATTGTCGGAGGAAGCTCAATATGGGTGAATTGCAAGATCGTAGAAACGTGCACGGCCATCTCTGCCCGAGAAGACGAAGCCTGAATGGAAAGCATCTGATCGCGCACAAATTTGCAGAAGTCTTGCTTATGATCGTTGCAAGGGCGTTGATCCATCGCTCCATCGTCCATCCCCGCGGACGAGATAGAAGCCATTCGCATCGAGCTGAGCCCCGAGCAGGCATACACGACTGAGGTGAGAAAAAGTGAAAACACAACGACAAGCGGGATTAATCGTGAGCTGCGCATCGTTATCCTGATCTTGCCCGAAGAAGCTAGCCTGAACTCCTTATCTTGTCAATACAGGACCGAAAGGCGATCAGAAAGCAACTTATTTCCTCTGCGTCATGCCGGCTCTTTTTCTCGACGGCTTTTTACCGGCTTTCTCCCTACTTTTCGGTCGCGGCGCACCGCAAATCGAACAAACGTCATTGTCCGCAGCTTGCCACTGCTGGCATTTCTTACACTCCCAAATTGTTTTCATCGTCATGCTTCACGGACCGATCATTCCGGCGCGACTCTATGTTTTACATGTTCGGCCACATTGTCAATGGTCCTTATGCTCAGCCGCCACCATTTTCTCCGATGTTTGTGAAAATTGACTGGTTGTTTTCCCGGAGAAGCCGCTGCCTCCCGGTCCTGCATTGCCGACAATGCCTGTCGCCGGAAGCAGCGGATGGAAACAAATCTCCACACAGGAGACATGCTCGCATCATATATTTTCCGCGGCATACAAACTGAGCTGCCCATTTCAGGTATTGACGGGGAGTGAGTCCGTATTCAAGCTCGACATGATTCAGGAAATGGAGAGCATTGCCGCCAAAGGGTTCGAGACCTTCGCTCGTGAGTTTTATGAGATCATCAAGGTACTTGTTGTTGATCTTTGGTGTCGTTCGGGGACGGCCTCTTTTTAACCGCCGACCGGATGATTTTATCAGGCGCTTAATTGTTCGTCCTGAGAGAGCGTGGCCAAGAACATTTCGCATCAACAGCCGAATTTCCGGCGTCGAGACATGGTATTGCGAAAGCGCGAGACTCATTGCGACGTGCGGGTCCGCGTGAATATTTTTGCAGCACCAATTTTTCTTCATGATCCTTTAGAACGCTCTACAGATCGGCCGGTCCTTTCGCGCCTGCCAACCTGTCGGCTACACAAAACAACCACGAAAAGAACTCTGGCGTTCCAGCCACACGCGACCGCGGGAGACGCTGGTCCTTGATGCTCTTTAGAGCCTGAATCTTCCCTGCCGGTATGCCGAGCGCCTGGGCGCAGTACGCCTCGAAATTCTCATAACCGGCAGCCCGATAGTGCTGCCATACTTCCATATCGAAGAGGCCGCAGCTGAGTTCGACCAGGGCACCGCAGCACTCTTCGAGGGCGCGGTAAAGCTGCAAAAGCTTTTTCTGCGAAGCCTCGGGCGTAGTCTCATCGAGAATTGTTCTCAGCAAGGTCGAGAGCAGGAGAGCTTCTCCAATTTTTCCTTCTCTGAGCAAGTTCTCCAGGCGTTTCAGCTCCATCTGAGAAATCCCGCGTTTCCGAAGATCCTCGACCGTCTTCCGCGCCAGATCGACCATTCCCATTTCATCCAGGTAGCTGTTTCCAGACGCCATGGATCACCCGATCACTTCGCGCGCGAGTTTCTCCAGACCTTTGCCATCCTCGCTGAATTTCAGGCTCTCCTGCACGAGGGCAAAGGCTTCTCCCTTGACGCTCGCAGTGGCCTGGGCAAGCGGCAAGACGAGACGGTAGAAGATGCCTTTCAAGGGAGCGTCCCGTCTTTGCAATACGTCTTCGTCGGTCAAAATCACGATGAGCCTGCCATCCGAGATCACCGCCTCGACAACCTCCAGAAGGCCTCCGTGTTTACCCATCAAAGTTTCAAAGCTGTACGCGATATCGGTCATTCCTGAATCCCCCTTTTTCTGGGCGCGAAAGCCCAAGTTTTGAGGGCAAGTTTAGGGATTCAGGTATCAGATGTATCTTAGACGGGATTGTCTTTTTGTGGGATTTTTTCTGAGGTCCTATTGGGGAGCACTCAATTGCGGCCCGAAGCGATCTCTTCCGGCCGCAGATTGAGCACCATCCCTTCGCCGGAAACGGGAGTGATTAATGCCTGGGCCTCCGTTTTTGGCGCGACCTTCCGTATTTTCTTGAGCAGCTGCGCCTTGTGGTAACTGATCTGCTGCATTTCAACCATAATGTTGCTGCCCCAGACCTTTTCGTAAATGGCATTGTAAGGAACGCACTTGCCGGGACTCTCGGCCAGGGTTGCAAGCAGCCGGAACTGCTTCGAGGTAAGCCTCACGGTCTTCCCGCGATATTCGACGGTCCCCGGGTGATTTCGATCGACCAGGAGAATCGCCCTGGTTACAGATTGTTGGATTTTTTCTTGGATGGACGGTGAATTATTTTGAGGGCGATGCAAAACCTTAGACGCCGGCCGTCCTATCTTTTGTGCTATTCTTCGCGCCAGGTCTTCCGGAACTAGTTTCTGCAAATCTTGGATTGAGAGATCGCTCAGAGCCTTCGGAGTATCGTATCCGTTCTGCACCAGCCTGAAGATAAATCCTCTTCCCAACCCCCTGATCCTGAGCTTCGCTAATTCGAGTCCTTTAAGATCGATGCCAAAACTCAGTCGCTCGCCAAGAACGTCCATCTTCTTTGTGACCCGTTCCGGCCAGCCTTCTGCCTTGGCCAGAGTCGAAATCGCTTCGATCAACCAGCTAAACTCCTCGCCCATCTTCTTGATCGCTCCCGAGAATGCGTTGTGGGCTTCTTCGATTTCTCTGGTCGATGCCGGCGATATCCATTGATAAAGAATCAGAGCTTTTTTCAAAGCCCGCTCCTGTTCATAGAGAAGCCGATGAGACGGGCCGAGAATGCTCTTGAAGAGAATCTTGTCGCCTTCGCCGAGGCGTTCGACTTCGGTACGAAAAAGATTTCGATACTTTGACTGTCTGAATTCACCCTTTCTCAACGGAACGTGGATTTCTCTGGCGTCGGCCGTCAATGCAGCGGCCACAATCACTTCCAGTTCGGAGACCCTGAACGGATCACAGAGATCCATCCATTTTAAAAGGTTGAGGCAGGTGTCAACGGAGATCCCCATTTGCGCCGTTGTCTTTCCTCTCTCGGTGGCCTGAAGTCTTTCCTGGACGTCTCTTTTCAACAGACCCCAATTCAGACACTTGTCGATGACGCCTCGGATTTTATCCGACGAAACTGCACTGCCGTTCTTTTCGGAATTGTGACTCCAACGCGAAAAGCCGGTGTAGGTCGAAAGGAGAAACTTTTGTATCTCCTCGTCGGTCGAGCAAAGCTCAGAGGCAACGAGGTTGAGGCAATAGAGGTCTAAATCCTCGTCTTTAAGGACGGGCCGCAGTTTCTCGAATCCGCCTTTGATGTAGTAGTCGTAAAGCGCTTTTTTCTGGAACGGCGAAGAAGTAACGAGAATCGCCCTCCCAAACTCGTTCACAAAGCCAAGGCGGCCGGCCCGGCCACCCATGTTTTCATGCTCGGCTTTGGTGATGTCCGACATCGCCAGCCGGTCGCCGTGGATGGGCGTGCTCCATTTTTTCTCCGGGATGAAGACGTTTCTGGCCGGCAGATTGATTCCCATAGCCAGCGTAGAAGTGGAGAGCAGGATTTTTATCTCTCCGTTGCGGAAGTATCGCTCCACGAGGTCGCGCTCTTCCCAGCTCAAATCCGCGTTGTGGATGGCTATGCCTTTCGTCAGCAGTGAAAGCAGAAGATCCTTCGAGTAGGACTCCTCGAACGTCTTTAGTTCCTCGATCGCGCCCGCCGCGGCGGGGAAATCGACCATCTCCTTGAGCTTGTCGCCGACCGTTTCCGTGCCGAGCTTGTCGGCCAGAAAAATGATGCTCTGCTCGTCTTGCGCTTGGGCAAGATGCTTCGCTGCGTGGAGTGCAAGTAGCTCCTCTTTATCTCCCTCGGGTAAGGGCCATTCTTCCTCGCTTTCCATGCCGCTGTTGTGTTCGAGGTAACTGAAAATATTTCTGGAGAGAATTCCCTTTCGCAATTCCACCGGCCTTCGAGTATCGATGAGAAGCTCAGCTTTGAGCCATCTTGCAAGATCTTCGGCATCACCGAGAACCGCCGACAGGCCGAGTAGTTGTGGTTTGAAGGGAGATACGAGGATTTTCGTTAGCAAGATATCGAGCCCGGCTCCACGGGTCTCATCACCCATCATCTGAAGCTCATCGGTGACAACCAGACCAATTCCCTCAAGCAAGTTCGGGTTTTTGACGAGAAGAGCGTTGAGTTTTTCAAAGACAACGACGGCGATGTGGAACTCCTTTCTCTCAAGCTCCTGGTCATATTCTTTGCGGTCGTGCGTTGAGATGATCGTCTCGATACCCAGCTCGCCGTACATTTCCCTGAAGTGGTGGTATTTCTCCTCCGCCAGAGCCTTCATCGGAACAAGATAAAGCGCTCTCTTCTTGGCCATCGCGTAGTGAACCGAAACGATCTCGCCGACCAGCGTCTTCCCGGAAGAGGTTGGCGCAAAAATTATGAGATTGCGCCCGCCTAGGACGTTGTGTCTCACGATCGCTTTCTCCTGAATGGGCAGCAGAAATTCGCCGTAAGATTTTTTCCAGATCTCTATCACTTCGTCACCAATGCCGTAAGCGCGAAGGATGTCGAAAGGAATTCCTCTGGACGACTCTTTAGCAACTGCCTTAGCCGGAAACATCACTCACCTCGCTAGAGCTTTCTTATCACGCCGGTAGCTTTTCCAAGGACGCGAAATTCGCCTTTTGAAACAACAATCGCGTCATAATTTTTATTAGCTGGCATTAGTGTTATCTCGTTGCCTTTCCGATGGAACCTTTTTAATGTCGCTTCGTTCTCGATCAGAGCACAGACGATATCGCCGTTTTCAGCGGTCTCTTGGCGCCGGATGATCACATAGTCGCCGTCAAAAATGCCGTCCTCGATCATGCTGTCGCCTTTCACTTTGAGGGCAAAGGACTCCCTTCCGCCAGCAATCTCGTTGGCCACGGGCAGAAATCCTTCGATGTTTTCTTCGGCTAGAACCGGCACCCCGGCTCTGATACTCCCAAGAATAGGAATTTCCCTTGCTTCTGGTAGCGCAGACCTCCCGTTTAGGCCGACGATTTCGATGGCCCGTTTGCCGATCCGTTTGATATAACCCTTGTTTTCCAGGGCCTTAAGATGGTCAAAGACACCCCTGGTCGATGTGATTTTGAATTTTTTTCCGATTTCCGGAATGGACGGGGCGTAACCGTTAATTCTAATAGCGCCGGCTATAAAATCGTAGATCCTCTTTTGCCTGTCAGTTAGGGGAGGGAGCATGACTTATGACTACTAAAAATAATTTTAGTAGTCAAGGCATCAAACCCGAAGCCCAGTCATTCGAAACCGTGCGGAGCTCATTGCGAGCAACAGCCTGAACCGTCTTTTGAGCGATCGTTGGTCGATTGAGCTGGCACGTGGAGGTCAGGGCGGGTGTCTGGAACTCTGACGACGAAAATTTCCCATCGGTAACCGTCGGGATCTGCAATCCAGACTTTGTCTTGTAACGCATAGCAACAATCCACGTTCATCTCATCCAGCGTCACAAGTCCTGCGTTCTGGAGTCGTTCCTTAGCAGCGACAACCTCGGCAGTGGTTCCAACCTCTATCCCGAGATGATTTAGCGCTCCTCGGCTCTTGATTTCGCCTTCCTGGTTAAGCGTGAGATTGAGCGCGGGCTCATGGATCTCGAACTTCGCATAGCCCGGCTTCCATTTTACTGGCTCGACACCGAACATGTGACGATAAAACTCCACGGAACGCTTCACATCACCGACATTCAACGCCAGGTGAACCTTCTTTAAATCTGTCATAAATTCTCTCCTCTCTAGACTTTTTCTTTCAGTATTCTCGGCTTACGGCAGTTCCTCATCGAATCGGAGCTACATTAGTCAGGGAAAGCGCTAAATTGAACGCGAATTCTTAGACCGTCACTCACCTTCTTGCTTTCGATTCCTATCGCGTACACATCGCCGAGCAAACTGCGCCTGAATTGCAAACTTGTTTTTTCAGCCGTGATCCGTTTGTAGCCAGTCGGAATGTTTTCGTTCAGCCATGTTGAATATTTTTCCCAGTCCCAATCAGTCTCAAATTCCCAGGTCGCGCTGGCAGTCTGGTCATTCCTTACCAGATTTGTTTTCTCTACGATCATGGCGTCCGGCGGCACGGTTTCATTTTGCAATGTGCGTAGTTCTTCCAACAGTGGGTCCGGCTTGTCACAGGCGATCAACCCGAGAAGCAGCAAGGCGAGAGACATTGCTGCAAACTTGCTTGCTCCTCGACACATCAAAAATGCCTTGCGGCCTTTCTACTTCTTCCGATGACTCCCGAACAGAATCACGCTTAGACTCGTGAGCGCGCAGGTCACGACCACCGCGGTCAACGTCACAGCATTCACTCCCGTTGAAAGTAGCAAGATAGCCGAGAGAACCGCCCCGCCCATTTGCGCCTGACCGAGTACTAGTCGCACTATGGCCCAACGGCGTGTGCTGGCATCTTGTTGGGGTGATTCGTGCTCAAGGTCCTTTGCCGTAACCTCTCCTAATTGAGTTTGACCCCCTCGTCTTGAAACGATCCCGATAGTAAAGGACCGATTTTTTCGACCGGAACAGAGCAAAGGAGCTCTATACGCCGTTTGATCTGCAGAGCGGCATCCTTGAACCGGCGAAGTTTCTCATCCTCGTTGCCGGTCGCCTCAGCTGGATCGGCAATACTCCAGTGCGCCACGACTGGCTGGCCTGGAAAAACAGGGCAAGACTCCTTCGCTCTATCGCAGACTGTCATGACGATATCGAAACGAACGTCCTTAAACTCATCCCATGACTTGCTCCGCGCGGCGCTCGTATCGATGTGGTATTGATCTCGCAGTACCTGAATCGCAAAAGGATTTACGTTACCGGTCGGTTGGCTGCCGGCGCTGAAGGCTTCAAAGCGGCCTTGCCCGATCTTGTTCATGAAATATTCCGCAAAAATGCTGCGAGCCGAATTTCCCGTGCAAAGAAAAAGCGTCTTTAACGGTTTTTGCTCTGACATAGACCCTCCTGAACATATCTGCCAATGTGAATATAATGACAGCCTCAACATATATGTCAAGACAGATGTGAAAAAGTATGCTAGGGTAACCTTCATGACGAAGAGTAAAATCCTCAAACCGTACGATCTCCGGCTACTTTTTCGAGCACTTGCCGACCGTACCCGGCTCCGGCTTTTGAACCTGATGGGGGACGATGAGGTGTGCGTCTGTTTCCTCGTGGAAGCATTGAAGGTTACTCAACCAAAGATTTCGCGTCATCTGGCGTATCTCAGACGCGCGGGTCTCGTTGCCGCTAGACGAGACGGCAAATGGATGCACTACCGGCTGTCTGCCCCACCGGATGATAATGCAAGAACGATTTTCAGCGCAGTGCGTTCAGGTCTTACAGAAGATAAAGAGATGCAGTTGGACCGGAGTCGGCTTGTCCGACTCTGTTGCTCACCCACGGTTCCTGCGCCGTTGAAGCGGGCGCCGAAACCGGCAAGCGTTGGTGCTGCTAACGCTTCGGTGCCAGAAGGTACCTAAAAAAGTATCAGATCGGAGAAGGCATAGTTGATGGAAAAAGCCGCAGTTCTTCAGTCGAGACCACAGGATCTTCGGATGGGCACTTTCGAACGCTACCTTAGTTTATGGGTAGCGCTTTGCATGGCAGCCGGTCTGGCGGTGGGTAAACTGTTGCCGAATTTTATCGATATTCTCCGAGGGTTGGAATTTGGGCAAGGAAGTCAGATCAATCTGCCCATCGCGGTTCTAATCTGGCTGATGATCACACCAATGATGATGAAGGTGGACTTTGCTTCCTTGAAGAACGTCGGCGGGAGACCGCGCGGCCTTTTTGTGACGCTCTTCGTAAACTGGCTCGTGAAGCCGTTCTCTATGGCTCTGTTCGCCTGGATCTTCTTTCGCCATGTTTTTTCCGGACTGATCTCTCCGGCCGATGCCGACCAGTACATTGCAGGCACTATCATTCTGGCGGCGGCACCGTGCACCGCAATGGTCTTCGTGTGGAGTTACTTAACCGATGGCGATCCCGGTTACACACTGGTGCAAGTGTCCGTCAACGATCTGATCATGCTCTTCTTGTTCGCGCCGATCGTGCGTTTCCTCGTGAGCGGGACATCATCGCTGGAAGTCCCGTTCATAGTTCTCCTGTATTCAGTCTTTGCCTTCATCGTTATTCCGCTCGCCGCCGGTGTAGCCCTGAGACGGTGGGTGATGGTGCGTTACGGTCAGCTCTGGTTTGAGCGCGGGCTCTTGCCCTCCCTCGCTCCTATCAGTATGGCGGCGCTCATGGCCACACTGGTTCTGATCTTCGCGTTTCAAGCCGATAACATCACCGCGAAGTTTTTCCACGTTGCGCTGATCGCAGTTCCTATTCTGATTCAGGTCTACTTCAACTCGTCGTTAGCTTATGGGTTAATGAAGCTCTTCGGCGTTTCCTATTCCATTGCCGCACCCGGCGCCTTGATCGGCGCGAGCAATTTCTTCGAGCTGGCGGTAGCAACCGCTATCGCTTTATTCGGCCCAGGTTCCGGCGCTGCGCTGGCTACAGTGGTGGGAGTATTGATCGAAGTTCCGGTCATGCTTTCCGTTTGTGGATTGTGCAACCGGACAAGGCACTGGTTCCCAGGCACCGCACTCAGTGGATAATTGCTCGGCCCTCCTCCATTCGTACGGATAGCTCATGCCCCATCGGAATCGGCAAATCCCAAAAGGATGACCTCCGCATCCGCGACATAAAGCCGGATTTCCTTCTGTATTCGTTCCTTGACCGCAGTTATTTGCTTTTCCGTCATATGGTGCGGAAACTTTGCATGCTTTATCTGGACACGAGCTCCTTCTATGAGAATAGAATTCTCCAAAAGTATCCTTTTGAGATAATTGGCAAAACTGTTTTTCTCTGCTTTCGTGAAAATCGCAATTGCCCTTTTGATAGCCGCTTCAATGGTAGCATCACCGTGCCCGTTCACTGTCACCGATACTGATTCATCGGTAGCGACTCTCGAATGAAGTTGCTCCTTGATAAACTTCTTCGCCGTCTCTGATTCTGTTTTCCGGCCGCTAAGCAGGACAATCTCGGCGTTGAGCGCCGCGATGGCGGCGCCATACTCGCCCTTCTTCGCGCCGGGCTCGGTAAAAGAAATGGATGCAGCAGAAATGTCTTTCACTTTGTCTCGAAGTTGCCGGAACAGGTTTCTCTGGACCTCGGTTGGTTTTCCATTCCGCCACTGCGCGCCTTTAGCGGCCAGGTGGCGATCACCATAATCGAACAGGTAGGCGTTGCCGCAGCCGTAGGCCAGATCAAACTCGCCCGGGGCGTCCAGCAGAGGAGCGTAGAAACCAGCCTTGGGAAAAGCCGCGTATAGAACGTGTCCTTTCGAATGAGGTCGTATGACGAGACTGAAAAGGTCGTTCACTTGAACATAATGCGATGCTCCCGCCTTGTACCAGGCAAACGCATCAAGACCGAACAGATCGATCTCTCTTGCCAACGAGCTTAAATTTTCCAGACTCACAAGAAGAGGCAGGTTCGTTGGACTGAGATCAACAACCGGGCTCCTCTGTCCTTCCTCACCGGCAGGAGAGCTGTGGCGATCCCTGGCGAGCTTTCTCGCCAGGAGTTCCGCGATGTTCTTCTCCGTACTCTTCGTCTGATAGAACATCAGCAGATCCTGCATGCTGATGAGACGGTGCTTCGAGGAATTGTCCACGAAATCAATGAATAGGCAGTTTTTCTTTCCTGGATAGGGTCTGAGCCCGCGGCCAATCATCTGACAATAGAGAACGAGGCTCCTGGTCGGCCGTGCGACGAGAATCGCATCCAGAGAAGGTTCGTCGAAGCCTTCCGTGAAGACCATACAGTTCACAATCACTTGGATTTCGCCATTGTGAAGTTTTTCTAAGAAAGACCTTCTCAAGCTCAGAGGAGTCTCTCCCGATACCCAGGCAGCACTTACGCCGTGCGCTTTGAACATATCGGCAAGACTCCTTGCGTGATTTAGATCCGCCGCAAACACGAGAGCCTTTCGGTCCGCCGCCAGCTCCAGATAGTTTTCCACGACCAGCCGGTTTCTCTCTCTGGTGTTGATGACTCTGGAAAGCTCTTCAGCGATGAAGTCACCTGCTTGAATTCCGACGTCCTCAACCGAGACCTGGGTTCTCACTTCCATACCTTTCAGCGGCGAAAGATACCCTTCGACGATCAGCTCGAAGATAGACTTGACGTAGACTGGCTTGCCGAAAATCGCCTCCAGATCGGAAGCTCCCTTGGTCCTTATCGGGGTGGCCGTCACGCCGAGATGCTGCCAGTCGGGGAAAAGTTCAGCGATCCACTTGTATATTTTTAGCCACGACCTTGCCGGCGCATGATGCGCTTCATCGGTCACGACTTTGTGGATTGGAGGAATGTTAGCCAATCGCCTCACCATGGACATGACGCTTGCGATGGTGATCTGTCCGGTAAAGTTGCTGGAAGCCGCATCCACGGTGGAGAGCTTTGCTCCCGGCCACACGAGGTTGAGTTTTTCTACTGCCTGGCGCAAAAGCTCATCGCGATGAACGAGAACGAGTCCTTTACCGCTGCTTCCACTCAGGCTCGATTGCAGAATGTCACTGAAAACGATCGTCTTGCCGCTGCCGGTCGGTAACGAAACCAGCGCGGCTTTGTGCCCGCCTTCCCAGTGACGAAGGACGGCTTCTTTCGCTTCTCTCTGAAAGGGGTAGAGAATCATTCCGTGACGGGATTCATGCGTGCCTGCATATTTGTGGGCTGCGGGGGATCCAGGTGCCGCCGCCCAACAAGAATCATTCTTTACGCGCTCGCTTGTAAGCGCCAAAGACGATCCTCTTGACCTCCTCGATCCAGGTTGGACCTAGAAGGCTCAGCTGCTCCCGGGTCTCAGGATCGGCCAGGAAAGCGACTGCCTCTGCCGGCGTGTTGAATCCGCCGATGAGGTAGCCCCATCCGATCAGTGGCTTCGTCTTGATCTCGACGGAGCCTTGTGACTCGCTCTCATCCCAATCGGCCGCGTGGTAGATGACCGTGCCGTTCAGCCTCTCCTCCTTCCATTTCTTTGGGAAAGAATGGATGACGCCGGCGATCACCTTCTGAGCGAAGCTCGCCCCGTTTGCCGGACGGAGAAGCTGCCCTGCCTTGGGACTCAAGCACTTGAGAGCTTCCTCCCAGATTTCCAGACGAAGGCGGTAAGCGCGCAGAGCTTTCTGAAAGCGCTCTTCCAGCCTGGAAGCTTTGATCAACACCTTTGGGTCGAGACCGAAGCCGCTCACATGCTTTCCGGCCTTGGCTTTTCCCTCCGGCGCCTTGCCTCCGTTGCAGAAGAGTCTAAGCGCCTCCCGCACACGCTGTCTCGCTTCCGTCGGATCTCCATGAGCCGCTCTCACTGCCGGAAAGATCACCAGCGCGTCGAGGTATTTCTCGATCGTCTCGCGCGATTCGGCGATCCTGAGCGCCGGCAGCTCGGGCCGTCTGGTCTTCCGCATCCGTAACTCGCTGGTCTCCCAGACGAGATCAAGGAGCGAGTCCTTATGATGCCGGATGAACTCCAACATCTCGGGACCCAGACAGGCGAAGTCCCTGGCGAGGTTCTGAAGGTGAAGGTGATACTCTTGCCTTTCCTCCTTCACCTTGCCGGCGATCAACGCCTTCGCCTCGGCGATGGCGTCCCAGTTGGGCAGATCGTATTCAAGGGCATCCCCTGAACCGACAAACCCCTCCGGAAGACCTTCCGCTGGTGAAAGCGCGCTCGCGTCGCCCTCGTGTCTTTCCGGGTACTCTTCCTCAACGTAAGGCAGCCATGAGTCGGTGAACTGCCAGATGAGATAAGCCTCAACCGGATCGACCTCGAGAATCGCCGCGGTCGCTGCGGGCCTGACCAGCGCTGCACGGCAGCTCTTCTTTCTTCTTTCCGCCAGGCAGCGGTTGACGTCCCTCAAGTAGCCATCCTGAAAACGCTCCGCTTCATCAGCGGAGGCCTCCTCTTCGACATGAACCCCTATGGATTCGAGTTCCTCGGTTCGCATTGGGATTTGAATCTGTGAAAACTCTTCACAGATCTCTTCAAGTTTGAACATGTGATTCTCCTTTCATGGACCCCCTTCAGCCCTCCAAGTGAAAGGCTCAAGGGGGTCCATGCGCCTGCGCGCCGGCTGATTTCTCAGATCCGCGCGCTCAAGCAGGAGAAAAGAGAGAAGGAATTGCAGCCCACAAATATGAAGGCTTGACGAGTTTTCAAAGAACGTCTCCCTGTAAGAGGAGAAACTGCGGCAACGCCGCAGCCTGCAGCATCATAGACGTGCGCAGCGAAATTTGGAGGTCAGGAATGAGTCAAAAGAAACGAGCTAAAGGAACAATTTCCGCGGAGAGCCGACAATATAAGGCGGAAAGATCACAGAACACATCAGTAATCCGTCGCCTGGGAATACGGGGGAAGATTCGAGCGCCTTGCTATTTAGTCTGCACGATGTTTTCCGTCCGCACCCAGTAACCGGGCTTCACGATCACGAGTTCTCTGTGCGCCGGGATCATGACTCCGTTGACCACGCGTGCGGGCATATCGACTTCGCTTATCAACGGAGGCTTCCAGACGTAGGGCTGGTTCAATTCCGACCTGGTTCGAAACTCGGCAGCAATGATTTCCTTGCCGGCCCTGAATCCCTCATCGTAGGCTTTTTTCAGTTCGTCGCAGGAAGCTTGCTGCGTTCTGAGATAAGGGCAGCTCGCGAAGGACGTTTCCGGATTATCCGTGGATGCAACTTCTCCGTCTGTCGCCACAGCCGCAGCGCAACCGCTCAATATGACGGCGACAAACCAGACACTGATCAGTTCGTTAAAACTTCTCATATCGCTTTCCTCCTTATATCTTCCCGCGCCAGTGCTTTGATGGCTTCGATTTGATTGCCGCTAAATTCGGCAAGCTTTCGCCGGTACCGCTCTATGTCTCTAAAGTCAGTAGTCGTGACCCAGTACATAATGGGTGAGAGATAGAGAATCCCCACGCCACTCCCCCAGCTGGTTCTCAGATAGAACTCGGATCTCACTCCCGGCACGGTAGCGACAGAGCTCACGAGCTGCACTTCCTCCGGTGATAACTTCAATTCCTCTTTGAGAGTCGAGACGGTTTCCCGCTCCTGGCGGAGGAGAACTTTGGTAGCCGCATTTTGGAGAATGGTCTTCCCGCCGGGGACGGCAAGGAAATCGCTGACCGCCTGGCTCACGGCCACAACGGCGCACCCGAGTTTCCTGTAGGTCCTGAACGCCTCGGCGACATATCTTGCTGAAGCTTCATTCTTGAGAAGCGCCCAGGCCTCGTCGATGAAAAGATATTTCGGTCTTCCCGGATCTGTGGACTGAATGCTTGAGATAATGAAGTTCATCGTGACCAGGAGAAAGGCGGCCTGGAGTTCCGGATAGCCGTCGAGTCGCTTGAGATCAAAGACGTTGAACGTCGAATGGGCCTTCAGCTCGTTAGGACGATCAAAGAACATTCCGAACTGACCCTCGCGCGTGAAAGCGAAAAGCCGCTGTCTCAGTCCTTTCCCTCTGCCACCGTAGTCCTTAACCAGCACCTCCGTGAGATCCGAAAGCTGGATCTCCCTGTCGTTGACTCTCTGGTAGAGCTTCACCAGCGCTTCTTCGATCACGCCGACATTTTCCGCGTCGAGATGCTCGCGCTCGTCGTTCCGGGTGGCCATGGCCACGATGAGTGTCGTGAGCAGCGCTTGCTTCTCACGCGTGAGCTCTCCCGCGAATGGATTCACCGCCACCGGATGGTCCAGATCCACGGTGAAATACTGTCCGCCGAAAAGCTCGCATATCCGCTCGTAGCTGCCGCCTTTATCGATGATGAAAATCATCGGATCGAGTCTCAGCGCCTGAGCGATCATATCGTTCACAAGGACCGATTTTCCTGCGCCGGTGGCGCCGGAGATGACCGCGTGTGGAGCTTCATTGTCGAAGAGGTCGAAGGCGATCGGCGCGCCCCGCCTGCTGAAGTAAAGAAACACCGGCCTTGTCGTGCCGCACCAGTCGCCAAAGACAGGAAGAGCATCGGAGAAATTGTCCGTCGGCCAGCGCCGCTCGCGCCTGATGAACCTGTCGTTGGAAGGGTCGTAGCCGAATGGGAGCGAGGCCAGGGTGAGGGAATCTCCGATCAACTCTTCCACCACGCCTTCGCAACCGAGACCGTGCATGCGATCCAGGGTTTCGCTCACGCGCGATTCAAGCTCTTCCGCTACTCCTTGGCGCACGATGTGAAGATTAAAAAGAACCGTGCGGGTTGCCCCCGTAAACATCCGCTCCGTCGTTTCATCGATGTCTCTTTTGACCGCTTGAGACTCGATCGAGATGTCGCCAAGAGCGGTGAAGCGGTGGGTGAACGCGAGAGCGCCTCTGAGCTTGAGGAACTGCATCTCCTTTTCTTTAGATGGGACATGGAAGTTGATCGCCATGAGATAGTTACCGTTCATCCTGAGCAGGTCGGAGATCATGCCGGGGAAAGTGGCTTCCGGAGATTGCTCAAGTGAAACCACTCCGGTTTCGATCTCCTCGCATTTTAGCCCTTGCGGAAGCACCGTCACGGTGGAAAGAGCGACCTGTTCTGACATTGGCTGCGCCGGATCGTAAACCGGTTCATTGAACTTTTTTGCCCGCACTGGATTCAAGACTGGATAAAGTACCGAAACCAGCTCCTGCGGCGAGACGGCTTTAGGACCGAAGCCGGCACCGCCAAGGATTCCCTCGACGAAGCGCGCCAGCCGTCCGAACTTTTCTCGTCCTCGCTTGTAGGAGGTCTCGTAGGAACTTCTTAAAAGACCGGGGCGGAGCAGGACCGATCGGAGAGAATCGGTAAAACCCGGCTTTCGCCAGCCGAGAAAGTAACGAACGGTGAAGTAAATCGAGAGTATTCTCGGCCGGAACTCGCCGCCGCTTCCGGGGAAACCGTTTTTCGCCGCGTCGCGGATGACTTCCATGCGGCTTTCGAGAAAGAGCCTCGTCATGGGATCGGCAAGGCTGCCGATGGAAAGAAAGTTTTGCAGCACGGGCTCGATCCGTGACGAGGAAACAAGAATGATCTGGCAGGCGAGCTCCGCCGGAATCCGCATCACGACGCCTTCGATCGCAATTCTCACTCGATCCCGCTCTTCCTCCGACAGACCCTCCTCGGTGATCGTAGCGAGCGACCACATCATTCCCAGGCTCCCATCTTTCAAGATGAAGACGCCGTCGTCGTGGCTGTCATAGGGGAGATAATCGGCCAAGGCCGGGCCGCGGTCGAAGCTCGAATGATACTCTTTAAGCTTGAGCGCCACGTTTTTCCTCTCTTGCTTTCCGGATCAGTCTTCGCGCCTCGACCCTGCCTAGCCCTGCAATCTCTCTCAAACCGAGCGTCCTTCCATCGATGGAAACGCGGTCACCCCGAAGGAGCGTCTCCCTTCTTGTTTTCCCGACACTCAAAAGAAGCTCGCCCTGGTCGCTGGTCAATCCTTCTCTCTTTTGCGGCGGAATCGCCGCGGCAAGGCGCATGAGAAACCTGCTTCGGCCATACGAGAATGGAGAACGCTCTTTGAGAAAATCTTTGAGACCGTCGCATCCCAGTGCCTTGAGCCTCGCCGGCTCTGCCGCCAGCCGGTTCAAAATATCTCCGGGGAAGAAAGGGTCCTTCAGAACTTTCAGCGCCGCCTCAGGCGATTTATCGAGCAAACCGGGGCGTGCGATCTCCCACTGGACCTCGGCGTTTGGGTAGAGCGACAGGACAAGGGCCGAAGAAAAAGACAACATGCCGGCCTCGAAAGCAGAGAAGACAGGAGATATGAGTCCCTGGACGAAAAGCGGAGGTCTTTTCTCGTTTGCTTCCGTCGAAGTGGTTTCGTAATCCTTTTTTATCTCCGCGGCCTCGTTTTCTCTCAGCGGGCAGTTGAGCGCGATTTCTTCCATCATGGAGAGAATTATCCTGGGGTCGTTATCCCGATACTCGCCGATTTCTGCTTCGAACTCTGTTGCCGGCGAGGCGCCGATAGTCTGCAAGAAGCATTTGTAAGGAATCTTGTTTTCATTCACCACGACCGTTCCGCGGGGCCAGCCTTCCGGCGGCGAAGCTCGTATGATCACGGGAAAGTATTTCGCCGGCACGGCATCGGGAAAGTTGAACTCACTGGCTTTGAGAAGCATTCATCTTTCCCTGCGCACCGGTCGCAGCGGCAGCGGGCTTATCTTCGATAAGCGGAACCGTGCTGGATCTTTTCTCGCCGCTGCCCGGGTGAACAGGAGGGATGGAAGGGGATGCCCATCTTCCAGGCGTGACCACCATGAAAACCCAGTGTCCCTGAATCAGGTCGCCTGCGTCATTCTGGTGATCGACGATCCACACCCGGCGGATGTCGGGAGAGAGCCTCATGGGATTGTGGGGCTCGACCGACCCGTAAGCGTTTTTCTGCTTGAGTTTGTTGCGGACATCTTCAATGGTCGCCTTGCTCCCTGCTTCCATCCCTTGCTTGTACACAGCGACCGGGTCCACCAGAGGCTTCTCCGCAGTGGCGCACGCCTGGAGAAAAGAGAGAAAAAAAATTGCGACAACGAGATTAGTCAAGGCCCCTCCTCGCATCGGATTTATTCATCACTTCAAGTCCTGGAACTCTGGTGCCTGAGAGCATGACCATCGTGACGTTTTTACCGGCATCGACTTGGACCACCGGGAAAAGCCTTTCGGCCTGTTTCTGGAAGTAGCGCTGCATCTCAGTCGCGGCGCCCTGCGCGCCGCTCGCGAGACCGAAAGTAAGCGCGTCTCCCGTGACGGTGGAAGTAACAGCTCCCGAATCGGTTACGACGTTCGTCACCTGCTGCTGACCGAACGCCCGAGCGAGGCCGGCGCCAACGCCGGCGACCGCGGCAAATGCGATCTTTCTTCCTTCCTTGTCGACCAGCTTTCCCGGAATGCCCTGCTTCCCATCTTCTCCGACCAGGTAACCGGTGATCTCTTGCTCGAAAGCTTTTCCATCCGCCAGGACACACGAGATCCTCACGATCTGAATGTCCGCTCTCTCGGAGCTTGCATTTCCTTCCGCTTTGCCAAGAGCGAAGCAGCCCTTGAGCGGGACACTGTAAGAATTCGGCGACACGAAAGCTTCTTTGAGAGCAAGGAGAACGGGAAATGGTTTTCCTCCGACTGGAGCATCGGCGCCGGTAAGAAGAACGGAGCGGGCCATGGAACCGCCGGGAAGGTAGGCAGTGTGTTTCACGGCCGGAGCTTCAGTCGGTTTGCCCGGACGCTCCGATATTGGAGATTTCGCCGCGCTAAAGCGCATTATTGTAATTCCGCTACCAGCTTTCTGCTCGGGAATGTGAGGAGCGACCTTGCCGGCCGCAAGCCGCGATTCCGTTTCCGCTTTCATCTGAAGCGTGAGATCCGATAACGCCTCGCCGATATTTTTGAATTGATCTTTGATTTCCTGCTGCTTTGTGTCGATCTCCGCGAGCTGCTTTTTCGTCGCCTCAAGATCCTGATCCACGCGGTTCTGCCATGAGCCGATCTTGAGGTCGTAGAGACCTTCCTTTTGGTCCTTGGCTTTAGGACCCCTCGTTCTCGTCGGAGACGGCTCGGGTGTGGACCAGAAGAGGAGCCAGAAAAGAAACAGAATCACTCCGGCGCCTGCGGCCCAGGGAAACCACGGTTTTGATTTAAGCTCTTCCAAAGCGGACACGGTGATTACTCCTTAACGATGGCTCGTTGTTGGCACAGCGACAACATAAAGCCGGGTGCGGAATCGCTCACGGACTGCTTCGCTGGCCTTTTTCGGACGCGGCTGTAGAAATTCATCGCCGGCGGAGATGGCGACAATGCCGGCAAAATCGATCTCCTGAAGTCTCACGAGCACCGGAAACTCAGTCAGATTTTCGACTTCGAGCACGTACCCGTGAAGGGCCGGAGACCGATAGACATCGACGAGCTTCATCAAAAAAAAGGCGTCGCGGTAGACTTCTTTCTTTTCCGCTTTGGTGATCTCGTACCCATCCACCGGCAACCCGCGCATCATCGACCGCAGGAGATCCAGAGCCGGAACTTTTCCGGCTCGATCCGCCTGAGCCTGAAGCGATCTGGGAGTATAAGCGATGACGACGGTTTGATCGGGATTGTTGGAGGTGGACAGATTTATCTCGTATGTCGTCCAACTTTCGCCGACAACAAACAGAGTGTCCTCTACATCCGGCGCCAGCGCTCGGACATAGAGAGACCGGTCTTCTTTCTCCAGGACGATGTCAGATCGGCTGAGAAAGGCCGACCGAAGACTCTCAGGAAATTCGATCCTGGTAAGCCGCTCGGCCGAGATCAAAACCGAAATGGGTTTCCCTTCCCATTTGACGACCCCGGCGTGAAGAAGGGTAGGAAAAACGAACAGCAGCGTGAGTACGATGGCGCGTTTCATGCGCCAGAATTTACGCGACGCGGTTTATGATCGGATGGGCTAAATTAGGACAAAAGGTTTGCTGAAGGGGGCGATTTCCTAGCTCGGCCGGTAAAGCGAGTCGTGTGCGGGCTCAAGTCGTACCTGCAGCATAACGCGAGTTAGGTTCAGCTCCTATATCGTAATGTATCACTGGACCTCCCGGCCCGTTATCAATTAACGAAATTCCCATGAATCGAAAACCAGCCGATCTCAGCAAGTCAAACTTTCGAATCATAAGCAAATACAAGTTCTGATCGCAGGTCGAAAGTATAATCTGTCTCTTAGGACGGAATCTACCCAATGCGGTAGAGCGAAGTTCGTCAAGGAAAGCAACAGCATCCAGATCATCGAGATGCTGTACCGGGTCATCAAGCAGTACACTCTGCAGCTTTGACCAACGTTGATTTTGTGCGAGGGAAAGAAATATCGATAACGCCAAGACGTTCGCTTGTGCGCTGCTGAGGAAAAATCGGGGCTCTCCTGCATCTTCTCCTTTTCCGCGGTATCGTATCCCTAGTTCAAGGCCATTCTTGCCGCTTCTCATTACAACCCGATCGAAAGGGTAGGGACTCGGAATCATTGCTTTGAACAACCGTCCTATCTCAGGCTGGTACCTGGCTATTCTTTCTTTGACGGCGCGGTCAACATTTTCGGCTAAACGTGACGTCCAGTGTGCTGCCTCCTTGGAAGCCTCCCTGAGTTTCCCTATTTCTTCCTCGGTTTTCTTTATAGACTCCTTGGCGGTTTCGAGTTCAGGTCGAAGTTCGTCCCGTTCTTTCTCCAATGCGACAAGTTTGCGGGACGATGCGTATCGGTCAGCTAACCGGAGCGCAGCATCCAAGCTGTCTCTTTCCTGAGACAAACGTGCAATGGAACCGGCAAGTGCATCGGTTGACACATCGGCTGCTAGCTGAAGGGCCTTACTTTTAGAACGGAAGCCCTCGATGTCTGATGTCAGAGCCGCTAGTGTTTGCTCCCACTCCTTCAAGTTTTTCTCTACTTTGACGCGTTCAGCACGACTAGATTCCCATTGGCCCTGAGCCTTACCTCTCAAAATTTCCTGATTTGCCTTCTCTTTCTCAAGGTTGACCAATCCTGTACGAGCCGCTTCACTGAGCTGCGACAGCGGAACCTGTGCCAATTGATTCTCATCAGAAATGCCCAATTCCCTCACTCGCGAATCAATAGCATCTAGCTTCGATTGAGTTTCTTCACGGATCTTGTTTTTGCTATCTAAATTGAGGTCGAGAGAACGAGCTGAGATGGCGGCCTCCTTTAAGCGATCTTCATCCTCCTGAACTACCTGTTCACGCTGCCTAAGCGTATCTTGGCTCTCAGCTAAAAGCACCTGACAGCTATGCATCAACTCATTGATGCTATTGACGTTTATTTCGGCTCCAAGTCGGCTCGCATCCGCTTCGATTTCGCGGGCAACTGAAGAGGCTTTTTCCCGTTCGACTCTTTCAGTTTGGAGGTTGCCATCAACCTGTTTGAGCTCCTTATCCACGGCAGTCAGATCTGCATTCATCCCGGCCAACTGAGTGGAGAAGTCTTGAAGTTGTTTTACGCCTTCTTGAAAATTCGCGGGAACATCTTTCAGCTGACTCTCAATAGCCTGTTGTAATGCTTCGTGAGACGGATGTGTGTGACCACACAGAGGACACTGGCTGCCACTCGCATACTGCCTTAAGCGAACAATTAATTCACTGGCCTCTTGCAATGAAGCCCTCATCATGGAGACGGTCCTATCAAGCTGGACATTTCGATCATTCAGCTGCGAGTATGATTCATGCAGCTCAGTCATTCGCTTCTGCAGGGCATCACGTTTTCTCTCTAACAACCGTATTTCTAGGTCTGCTTGATCGATGCGGGCCGTTGCGTCTGAATGGGTTGAGAGCGATGCGCGGAGAATGTCCAAACTGTTTAATCTCGATAATGCGTGCTGGACAGCTGCCCGACTTTCGTCCGCCGCGTCTTTAGATTGCCGCAACCGGGTCTCAAGTCTCTCAACCTCGGCTCTTACCGCCGATTGCGCTTTTAAAATCTCCTCTATTTCTTTTCGTGTGTCGTCGTGAGTTTTTGTTAATCCAGCGTGTGAGTGCTGGAGTTCTGGTAACTGTTGGAGAGCTTGTAAACGTCTAGAGTGCTCCGAAATGCTGATTCCTAATTCGACGATATGACGATCTAATTCCTTTAAAGCGTCGGCGGCGCTGTTTTCCTGATGCAATAGGTTGATCAACTCTTCTTTTGCTTTGTCAATCATCTGAATCAGGTCTTGCCGGCGTTTCAAGCGGCTGGGATGTTGGAGACTCATGGCCTCAAGCTCGGCCAGCAGCCGCCGTGCTTTGTCCAGCGCTGCGATTCGTTCGCTACAGGCACCACGAATTCCCGCGGACAGTAGTTCTGCATCACCCTCGTTCTCTGGCATTTCCTCGATCACCGGAACACCTGCTATCCGCAGGGCTTCTAGGACACTCGGGTAAGTGATCGGCGTCTGACCCAACCTCTCACGATGCGCTCTAATTCGACCCTCTTGTTCGGCAATCTGGGACTCTAATTCTATGACTTTTGCCTCGGCCTCGGCCACATCAAGCTGTTTCTGCCCCGCTTTCTCTGTTGCTTCGGCCGAAACATCTTTGGCCTTATCGAGGCACCGCTGAAAATAAGCCGACCCAGCAAGGTAAGCGAGTATCCTTGCCCGCTCATCAGGATTGCTGTCGATAAAATGCCGGATGGATTCCTGCGACAGAAGAATCGTTGATCTGAATAGCTCGGCTATCGCTGCAACTTCTCGGCGGGGCGGCAGGTAGTCTTCATTCACTAGCAGACCATAAAGTAGGTCTCGCTGATTCTCCCAACCACCACTACTAGTTATGGCAACATGGGAACTGGGTGAGCGGTCCCGGCAAATCTCAATCCACTCCTCAGTGTCTCCGTCGAAGTCAATACGAATGCGGACCTCGCCGTCGGAAAATACATACGGCAGATAGTTTGGGGGATTCGTCTCTTCCACAAACCGCCCGATATTGCCCAGCAACCCAAACTCTAACGCGTCAAAAACCGTTGTTTTGCCCACCCCATTGCGCCCGTATATCGCCACAACGTCAGCGGAAAGATCAATTGCCGCATCACGAAAACATCGGAAGTTCTGCAGCGTAAGAGTCCTAATCTTCATTTCATTCCGCTTTTTTATATTCCCCACTTAGTAATTTTTGAAGAACCACACTGGAGGAGCGACGAGCAAGGTCTTCCAGCAATTGTTGAGATAATCCGTGATCTTCGAAGTCGATAGGAGCCTCTGGCAATTGTTTCTCTTGATCCACAACTTTAAAGAATGGAGTGTCCGTAAGTGCCTCTTTCAATGTTCGTTCTCTTCGCTCGATACAAATTTTTCGGCAAACATGGGTGTCGTTGATAATAGATTGTAGAGCATCAAGTGCAGTCGTATCAATTTCCGGGAAAATAAAAGTTAAATACAGATCTTTATCTAAGCCAACGGCTTCGTGCTTCCGGAGATCAGATATCTGGACCTGACAGTCAGCCCAACACTGTAGAACATCGTTCATGGTCGAAGAAATGACGAGCCCGACGGCGGCATAGTCGCAGACATAGACGCCATCCAGACCGGCTTTTTCCATTTCTTCTGAAAGAGATATTTCTTTCCAACCAGCCGATCGAAATATCTCCGAAACTTGTTGAGCGTCTTGCTTCATGATAACCCCGCGGCGATTGCCTCAGCTAAGCGCTGCGTAAGATTCGTATTGCTTTCTGCAAGACCCACCTCATTAAGAAGCTCCGTATCGTACAGCAATTTGAGTGATTTTGCTGATTTACTTCTGACCACTTCACCTGCGAGTTGTAGGTGCTCGGGAGGATTCAGCGGAGGAGTACCCTCAACAATACTTGACAGCTGGTTTTCATAATTATCTCCTAGTAAAGTTGCCTTTGGCGGTGTTGCAGCGGGATCGACAAGCACGAGGAGACAACTCCGCGCCAACAAATCTGGAACGCCGTACGTTTCTCTCGCTGCTAGATAGGCCGAAATCATAGACCTCGGAAAATATTCACCTCCACCCCAAATCACTGTTATTCGTAGTTCTTCAGTTGCCGACGCATGATGAGCGCCTTTTAGGTTCACATCAATTGATCCGCCAGGAAAAACTGATTGTCCTAATTTTAGGAGCGCGTATATTCGCAACATTTGCTTTACCGCTTTAGAAGTATCCAGGCTCCACTTCTGCGGCTCTGCTTCGCGAGGGGGGAAGTAATCTCTTTTCCATAGTTCAAAGTAGACACTTAGTGCAGTTTTCGCTACGCCGTCCCTCTGCCCGATTGCCTGAAGCCACTCGATGGTTACATTTTCGTAGGAGCCGACAAATGAATTTACTACAGTCTGTTCAACGTTATTCGCGCTGAGACTCGACTTAAGTTCATTCTTTCCTTCAATCCATTCACCGTTAAGCCAGTGGTGAATCGGCAAAATCGGTGCAAAACAATTCAGGCCATTCTGTTGGCCGAAACCATTATTCTGGATTACCGCGTAAAGAGCCCCATCCTTCGGGAACGGCCCGGGTTGGCCGCTGCCAGCTATCCTGGGAACTAAGTATGCGGGTTTGTATCTTAACCAATAAAGGCTCGGGCCCGATTCACGGAGTATCACAGCTTGATGATCATGAGCAGGCTCATCCCACAGCCAGTATGTCTGGTAAGGGAAGTCCAAAGGTCGCCAGCGCCAGTGATAACGGAAGTGGAGCTTGGATCGCCCCCACGATTGTGTTTTTCCTAGCACTTCGTTTGCGTTATTTACAAAAACCAAGCAACCAGCGTCGGTCTCAAGTTTATTAATTGGTTCTTCAAAATATGCCTGAGTTGCTTGCTTGAACTGAATTGCATCTTGGTCCTTGTTGCATTGAAGAAGGAATGTCATATCCAGAGACAACGAAGGACAAACGGTGGCACATTCCTCCCGCATCGCCCTGACAAAATTTGCTGAACTAAAATCGCTGCAGACTTGGATACAGAAATTGAGACGAGCGCCTCCAATCTGATTTCTGGACCGGAACAGAAGAACATTATGACCAGGAAAAATGACAGGATGTTCCTGCTCGTAAGGCTTACGTTTTGGTTGGATAAATCTTTTGATGCTACCGCCTGCTTCACGTATCCAAATGCCCGCTGCATTAACCATATGGCTGTCGATACCACCCTCTAGCCACTTTTCCTTTTCAGGCATATCGGAGAGATTTTCGATCAGTTGTCGGTAATCCGTCCAAAGCAAATACTCAAGGCCGGCAATGATTACGGCTGGTCGCCTCAACTGATTCATCATTTCGCTGATGATGCTATCGTGGAAGAGTGGCATGGAAAGTTCAGGAGCCAGGATAAAGAGAGGCCGAGATGGTTGACTGCTATCGAAGTACTGGACGAGCCAATCCCTAAAATTCCTTAGTAATTGCCCCTTATCTTGAGCAACGTTTGCGGCAATCTTTGCCCAATTGTTGGGTAGGGGTGTATGCCATTGAAAAATGAAAAGATCGATCAACCGGTCGCCTGTTAGCTCAAAATCAATATCAATCGGGTAGATAGCCATTTACTTCACCAGGAAATAAAGCCAAATTTTGTGAGAATCTTCCTTATTCTGCCAATCCCTTAATCAACGCGTCTCGTGGATCGCTATAGTAAAATAAGGTGACTTTTGTAAGCACTTCGTCCGGCAAGTCGTTCAGTTGTTTGCGAGCGCTGATAGGCATAAGAACGTGAGCCGCGCCTTTTTCGACAGCGATCTCAACTAATGTGGAAGCGTTAAATACGGGTTCAATGGAACCGCCGAGATTCAAACCGCCAACCACGACCATGCCACCTTTCAAACTTTTTTCGAGCAGGGCGGAACAGAGGGCTAACAATGCCGCAACGCCCAAGGCGGAACCGGTCTTGGCTGAGTCAAAGGCACGCAGTTGGACGGAGAAATCATGTTCGCGAGGATCTCGGTCACCGACCAGGTTTTTTGCCCGTGTGTAGAGATTCTGTTCTGCGCAACGGACGCTCTCTCTAAACGGGGGGGGCGTTGGTTGATTGAGAATCCTCACTCCTGACCCAGGCCCTTGTGTGACGTCAATACGGTAGAGACCGGGATTTTCATCGGCGGTGCCAGCCGAGATCGACCATACCTGCCCAGGAGGTAATGGATCTGTTCCGATGCTGTCCTCGCTGTATAGCTCAGGCGTCGCGACGAACTTCTCTACATCATCGTCACCAATTTGATAACTGAAATGGGTGTTCCGGAATTCAACCGAACCGATGCGTTTCTGTTGTTCTTTAACTCTACGCCGGCACTCAAGGCCCAAACGTGTAGCCCACTCCAATGCCTCGTCTGGCACTGCGGCCTCTGGGTTCGGATACAGCAGCTTGAGAAGTCCGCTTACGGTTTTCTGGACAGCGGTGATGTCGCGTCCGCTCAGCGCCCCGCCGTAATGCACGCGCCCCTGCACCTGCGAGGCTCGCGGCTGCACGCGAAGCTGATTCCAGCACTCGGAAACAAAATCACTGACAAGACCAAAATGATCGGTTAACAGTTCGCGGTTGATCTTAGGAATATCCCAGCCGGGCAGATAGGCATGGATCCGATCCATGAAGGCAGTGTCGTTGCGCATATCAGGTGGAAGCGGGCCAAAGAGATGCCCCACGCGCTGCTGATGCTCAACGTCCACATCAAAATTCCCCACCATGACAATGCCACCGTCAGCGCGGATGCTCTCTTTGCCTCGACTGAATTCTCCTGACTCCATGTAACCCTTCATGATGTTGACGCCATCTTTCTGATCAAAAGAGACGCCTGAGATTTCATCGAAGCAGACGACGTCGTATTGGCAGACCAAACCCCGCTGGCCATTGCTGTTATTCACAAACATTCGCGCGACCGTTGCTTTGCCGCCGGAAACCAGATGGGCATAGGGTGAGATTTGCTGGAAGAGGTGACTTTTGCCTGTTCCCCTGGGGCCAAGCTCCACCATATTATAATTACGCTCTACGAATGGGACCATGCGTACCAAGAGAACGTCTTGTGTCCTTTCGCTTAGTTTATCCGGCTCCATACCGACGCTTCGAATCAGAAACTTTTTCCACTCATCCAAGCTGAAGAGTTCTCTCCCTCGATTAAGCGCGGGCAGAACATCGCGCTTTGAAATTTGAATCTCCCTCAGCGATTCGACGCCAAATGGCCGGCCATAACGTTCTTCCGCAATGGTTGGATCGTAGGTCAGTTCTATCTCGGCGTAGAAGCCTCCCGTCAGCATCCGTTCATTGCCATGCACGATTTCCGGCGAGATCCTCACGTCTTTCAACTGCAAGCTGGGCAACTGTGCAATGAAAGAGTCGGTGTCCGCGTCGAGGCGAGCTGTAATGATGTCGATAACCTTAACCTGGCCCTTCTCCTTGGCTCTGGCCTTAAATAGCTCTTGCTCGCCGGCCCTTACAGTTTTTTCCGCAAGCTGCCGTTCGACAATCCTCAGGCCCTCCTGGATTTCATCCTCGTCAACCGTGGCGCAGTAACGCCCTAGAAGGAACTCGGCAACATAGGTCGGAACCGGATATTGTCCCTTAAAGCGTCGAATGAGATCCTTGCGGACTACAACTCCTTCGTAAGCTTTCGCAGCTATCTTGTCCAAAGTGTCCAGTTCTAAACTCATGTGCTTCCTCCGATCGTGGTAAGGAGCGACTGCAGCACGGTTCCATCAGAAGCGAGCAGAACCACATGCGCTGCGGCTCCCTCCTCGCCGTCGTCTGCCATCGGCAACGACACCGTTCCGTCTTCACCGAGTTCACGGGGTTGCTTGCCTTCCACCTTGGTTGAAGTCGGGTCCCCCACCCGGCCCCGCAGATCCACTCGCAAGCCGGGAGCTGGATTTTCCACGGTCACGCGACAGCGTAGCCCTATCCATTTGACGCTAGCGAGTTTTGCGTGCTCCGCGTCGCTTGTGCGCACGGATACTTTAATCCGAGGAACGACAAGCTCCTGCAGTGAGATCCCGCCGTGGTCATACTCCTTGCCAGCTTTAAAGCAGCCGATTCCCGGTGGAGAAGCGATAGAAACTGACGGGTTCCAATGCCAACCGACGACCGGAAGATCTGTACTGGCCGTTTCCTTCATGGCGGCGCATCGGCCCCACCGACTCTCAACGAGGAACTTAGGCAGTTCTATTTTCGGAAAACCATCCGGCAGCAGCAGCCAACCATGGTCCGTTACGACAAGGACTTCTTTCCATCCCGCAACAATCAAACCACGCACTCTTGCCGCAAGATCTTTAACCTCTTGATCCACAATCTTTGCCAGCTTCCATCCTATGTCATGACCCCGCTTATCGAGAGTTCCAGCCTCGGTCCAGCCCTTTCCTGTCGGATCGCCCGTCGTCAGTCCTTCCAAAAACTGAATGCCGTTTCCGTCCAGCAACGACTTGAAACGATCTTGAGTCAGCCGTTGGCTACTCCCGGCAATCGTTACGGCAAATTCATCCGCGCTCTCGCCACCTTTAAGCAGACCCGCCACCGGAGACACAAAAGGTTTTGCAGTGTTGGTAACAGCCGGGAAGGGCACCCAGTCCCAGTCTATGTTTACATCTAACCCGCCTGACTGGAGTGCTTCACCAAGTAACTGCGCTACGTCATACCGCAACCCATCGGCAAAGATAATGACGCGACCGTCCTTCCCTTCCACTGCACCCAGACGCGGTCTCATACCGCCCGGATTGCTTTTCTTGAGGCTTTGCAGGTTTCGCGCCGACTGGTCTAGCCACGTCAGGTAGAGCGAGCGAACGGCAGAGCGAATTGGTTCCTCGTGTTCCACGCTCCTGCAACATTCAAGCGCCCCGATGGCGGCTGCATCAGCTTTCCACCCGCTCTTCGCGTAAAGCTCTGCCAGTTCATCTAAAGACGCCGCAGCGAGCGGCTTTTCGGCAAAATCCGCAAGTGCATTCAGGTGCTCTAACGCGACAGCGAGCTGTGAACGCCCGATCTCACGCCACACCCAATTACGTTGGTGTCCGTATTTTTCTTCCAACTCTCGGACACGCGGGATAGCTTGGTCCACTCTGAGCTGACGAAGGTTTTTTAAGCTATCACCAATCTCGCCCTCTAATTTGTCGTTGATCTTCGGCCAAGACTCGGGGTTGAATGTCAGTTCTGACCGCCCCGACGGGTCAGCCCGTTCGAGCAAGCTCACCACCCCAAGGTAACGATGAGGCGCTTCTGTGAAACGTGTCCAGACCTTTGTCCATTCTCCCTTTCTGTCACCCAGTAACTTTGCCGCAGCTAATTCTCCGTCTTTGTCCGGGTTGAACTTATAATCTCTCTCGCACTGCTCGCCGAACGCCTTCCACTCAGGTTTAGATTTGGCTTGTTTTTCTTTTTTTGGGTCATTCATCCAACGCAAGATGAGGCTCGCCGGATCTGGTGCTAAGAGTCGGTTAAAAAAATCGGAGTCCAGTCTTTCGGTTCGAAGATCAGCAACCTTCTCTTTAAGCAACTGGGGCAATGCTCTGAGAAGAGCCTTGGTCGTCGCCGTATCCTTGGCGACCTCTAATCCAAGACCCCCAAAATCTGAGCTCAAAAAAGCAAGAGGTGTCCAGTCCTTTCCGTTCGGATGTGCCCAGACAGCCCCACGGAATTGAAATTCGACCAGTGGCTGCAGTTCAGGAGGGCATTCCTCCACTTCGCGCAACTTCTGCTTGCTCATCCCAGGCAAATAGAAGATGGGCACGTCATCCTTCGACAGTTTTGTGTCCACTGCACGAGACTCGACACATCTAAGCCACACCGCCGGCCCTCTACGCTCGTCACGCCCATAAGGTCCATAAATGAAAAGTTCCGGCACGACCGACATCAAATCGGCTAAAACATCTTCCCAGACTCGGTCCGGGTCGGTCCAAAGAATCGCACAGGGCGCGGACTGATCCCCGGAAGTGTAGGAAGCGGCCTCTCTGATGCGCGCAATCAATTCCGCTGCCACCGTGGCATCACCATCGTCCACACGATATAGCGAGACTCTATTAGAACGAACGGTCGAAGACGCTTTCTTCTTTCGCGTCGCCATGTCAGCTCTTGCCTCTCGCTTTTCTCTTTTCCTCCAAGGTCAAATGGTGGTCATTGATCCGCTCGCCTTTGAACACCTTGTACCACGGCGCGCTCGCCACATCCTTGCCACGATCCTTGTTCCAGTTAATCTTCGGATTCTTCCGCAGTATTTCGGCCTTAACAAAAGGGCGAATGTTTAACCGAACCCCGTCGTTTAAGTCCGGCTCCCAACCGATCGGCTGTTTGTCTATCGGCTTCCAGCGAACGAAAATGTCGTAGGGCGCTTCGCCTTCGATTATCTTCTCTAACTTCGACTTGAGTTCCAGCGCAGCCTGCAGACGGGCGTCGCTTCCCTCCTCACCAGCCTCGTTTGCTGCCTTTTGCCGCGCTATCCAATCGCCCAGAAACGTGTAAGTGAGCTTTTCGAGATTGCTGCGGTTCAGTTTATGGAAATTGACCAATGCGCTGAAACCGTCCCGGCGACCATCCCAGATGTGCCAGATGAAAGGCCGCTGGTGAAATAGCTGACAATGCTGCTCGAAAAATCCGTTTCGCAGCCAGTCCTCAAGAGTTTTGCCTCCAAATCCCGCCTGCTCTAATAATTCGTTCTGCCTTCCTGGAGTCCACTCAGCGCGGAATGCTGCCGCGAGCAGAGCACGCAATCTCTCGGCGGCCGGCTGCTCCCCCTTTATTGGATTGATGCAAAGTATCCCGTCGTCATCCGCCAGCTTTTCCAAACCATCCGGGCCGAGCGCCGAGCAATCGGGAAAACTCGAACCGGTCTGGCGCGGCCACTGGTAGCCGAGCAACCGAGCCATTACCACCTGCAACGGCTGGTCTGAACCTTTCGGATGCCCGTTGAACAACCATTGCATAGGATCGCTGGAAAACGGCTTCGGCAAGCCGTGCGGATACTTTTCTGCCGACACCTTCTGCCAATGCGCAAGGTCAAAAGGGACTTTAACAAGCGATGCGTTAGTTACTTTGACTGCTTGATCAATATCACGGACATCAGCTAAGAACTGGTCGCTGGAACAATACGCCCAAACGGCAGGCCATAGCGCTTTCTCGCGGACGACCAGAGCCGCGCAATTATTGTCGAAAAACTCACCTGTATAAAGTGTTACTGGAAGTCGATTCATTTGAGATACTGCGATCCCAAATTTCCCGAGGGCCTCGAGTCCCTGAATCCGGGCTTGATCATTTTTCGCGAGCGCGCCCTCTCCGTCTTCCCAAAAAACTATGTGCTCTCGCCCGCTAAAGTAATTGGTGGTCTCGACCGTGCTCTGTTGGAATTGCCATTCTTGGCTGCAATTAGGCAGCTCCCAGAAGCAGCGTCCAAATCTCGAGTAATCAGCTGTCGCTATTCCCTGAAACGCCGCACCGTGTTTTTCGAGAAGTGGGAGATTATCCATCTCTGATAGCAATAGTCGCGCATCCGGATTTTTGAGTTGTGCAACTTGAGGAACGGCAGATAACGGCGAGTTCAAAAGCAGTGTCGCTTTAACCGAAGGGTCGCGTGTCTCGGAGACATCTAACCCAATGATCAGGGAATTTCCGTCGGCTGCTCTCCGGCTTAGCGCGCAGAGAGCTGTCTTGGCGGCCCAGAAATTCATGTTTTGGAATGCGGCAGGCCCGAGCTTAACTGCGAAATTCCACTCTGTGGCGCTGAACAAATGCTGACGTAGTTTCTTATAGGTGCTGAGAAAAAACCAATTTTGCGGCGTAACAAGAACCGACGTTCCACAAACAGCGCAAAATTCAATGCAACGTTCGACGAAACAAGTTGCAAGGTCGGTTTTGGCGTCCGGGTGGATACTTTCGCAATAGTTCTTCAGCACATCTTCCTGCTTCCCGCGACCAAGGTAAGGCACGTTGGTTGCGACGAGCGTGAACTGGCCGGCAAGAATTTCCGCCGCCTTGGCCAGGCCGAACGCCGTCACTCCCATTTCCATTAGGTTCTCGTCCGTTTTGGTACTCTCACGGGCTAGAGCTTTTAGAAAGAGCGGCTCGATTTCGTGAAAATGAGCAATAAGTAAATCTCCACCAATACGTTTGGGATTTATGAGACTTCCGAGGACTGGGGCTTGCTGGAACAAGTGATAAAGTTCCTCCATGCCTCTTCGAAGCCTCTCGTCTCCATTAGCCAACTTTAGCCATTCTTCCTTTCGAGCATTGATACCGAGCCCTGAGCACGCGAGGTTGAGTGGCGGCAACGCGCGATACCCAGCCGCCTTCCAGGCGGCCAGCGCGAGGTTAAAAGCAGCGATCTGAGTACACCGTGCGTCAATCTCCAAACCGAAAAGGTTGTCGCGCAACACCGCATCGCTTGCGATGGATTTCGACAATCCCTCTTCTTCCATCCGCATCGCGACAAGGATTGGCAACTCCGTTACTAGGAAATGACCGCTGCCCATGCACGGGTCAAGAACACGAAGATCTTTCGCTCGCCTGGGCCAGCCGGCAAAAGCTCCAGCGGCCGGCGTACCGTCTTCCTTATATCGTAGGTATGTAAACTCGATTCCGTTCAGCGATGGATCCTTGCCTTCCGCCTTTCGCTTGGATACCCACCATGCGCCGAGCGTGTTGTGCAGAAGAAACTCCACCATGTAGTGCTCGGTAAACAGTTGCGTGACGGGTGCGATTTCGTCCGCTCCGATTTTTTCTTCTGACTTGTTTACTTCGTCTTTCCGTTTGGCTTGCCAGAACTGATAAACCCAACCAAGCGAATCGTCGGCGAGAAATGTCTCTCGGAAAAGACCCGCTACTAGACCGCGCAAGGACGAGCGGTCTTCGGGAGCCAGCTCGATCTTGCCGGCGGGATCATCGGGACGAAAAATCTGCGGGAGGCTTTTTGCGGCGAACCGAACCGCAACGTCCCATTCATCTTTCAAGCCGATTTCGGGCGCCAACTCACGACATTCGGCAAGAGAAACCGCAACACCGTGGTCGGGAGAAATGAGCAAGTCGTTTTCTGCCAAGAAGCGTGCGAAGAGCATCCGATGCCACTGGTCATAGGCGATCTTTTCCGTGAGATGGTAGAGATCGTAGCTTCCCTTTTTTCGAGGATCTTCCCTGTCTCCAAGCTGACGTGCTTGAGCTCGGAGAGCGCGGCGGAGGGTCTTATTTTCAAGACTCAAATGGGAGGGTGCATCGGCTTCGTCTACACCCAAGGAGCGCAGCGCTTTCTTTGCCGCCGCCTCAGCGACTCCTCGTGCCTCAAGGACCACTTTTGAGAGTTGGTTTCTCTGCTCTTTGGTTAGGATTGCCATGAAACAGCATTGGCCGGATTACAAAATGACCGGTCCCTTCTTAAGCTGTTCTTTCACCCTATTTCTGACTTCTCCAACCCACGCCTCCAGCTCTTCCTCATTCTGGATAGTCGCGGTTGGAAGTGACACGCGCGTCGCCTTAGGCACCAGTAGTCGCGTGGCTTCTTCCAATGCGGAGTGAAAGCGCTGTGGCAAAGCATCGACGATATTTCGCCGATTACTCAGCGAGTTCTCATGCAGAGTCGAATAGATCTCCTCTTCGTTGGCAACCTTGATCGGCATCGGTTTTTGCAGATTGAATCTCTGCACCAGTTGTTCTCGCTGCTCTGCCGATAGCTTTTGCCAGACATCGCTCCCCTCTAATCGAGATTGTTCGCGCTCAAATGTAGCTTCCAGTTCACCCTGAAACGCATTCAGCGCCTGGCGTAATGCACCAAGGACTTTCTGGATGAGCGGCGGTACAGGGTCGGGATCGGAAAGCAGGCCACGGGATGATTCGATGGCGTTTGTTGAAATGGCTACTTCCTGGGCCTCCGGCAAGCCCGTAGCTATGGTCCATAGCTCTTTCAGTCGGTCCCATCTAGGTAACCGCTTAGCGATGACTTCCTTAAGCCGCGTCCACTCTGCAATGCATCGCTCCGACTCGCCTCTTTGCTCATGAATCTTCAAAAGCTGCGCGTTCCCGCTAAGAGCTTGTAGCTCCCGAATCGCTTGAGTGTTGGGCTTCTCCGGTTCGGGAGGATCGCCCCCCGCTGCATCCGCAAGCTCTAACAGTTTCCCAAGGAATAATCCGGCTGCGGTGGATTCCTGGCCTGGTTGCGTCGGCACACCAAGCTTCTGAAACAGCGCTTTCAGATCAAGCTTCTGTGTTGCTGAGAGGGGTGGAATGTCAACGTTAAACGCGGCGTTACCGATCTGGGCTTGATTCAAAGACTTCGCATCGGTAGGTTGACCGTTCACAGAGCAGCGAAGATTTCCCGACAGCGTGAGAATTACCAAAGAGGCGTCAATCGCATCCTGGGGCCAACCGAATGGAGCCTTGCGAAAATTCTCACGCACCTCCCGCCCTCTTTTACCAGCCCCGATAAAGTCGGAAATCTGCTTGCAAACAGGGTGCTGAACAATCTCGCCCTGATATCCAACCGATTGTAGAGCACCCAAGTTCCCTGCACGGGCGCCGCTTAGCACTTGGGGCCAGTTGGAATGATCAGCTTCACCGAATTGAAAGAAGAGCCGCTGCAGAGCGCTTTGCGCTCCCTCTTCTACCCGATCCACAAGCTCGAGGCCCGTAATTTCACTACCTCCTCCGAGAAACACTTTGGCATTGGCCATGACTTGGCGGATGGCGTTGTTCACCGCTTGCTCTGCTACTCGTTGCCGGGTTTTGATGGCGTCAGAGGCTTGGATCGCTTCAGAAGTAGTCGGCGTGCCGTGATTCTCAATCGTGTCCTTTGCCGCAATCATGGACGCCAAGTTCTGTCTCAATTCTTCATGGGCGGTCCTGGGAAGAAATCCAAAAAGCATTGGGCTGTCATTGCCAGCAGCTTGCGCGTCACTTGCGACAGTTCGCTCCTGCTCGGCCCATCCATGACGGATCCAAAACACCAAGCCACCATCGGGCTGGGTTGGCCGGGCGGCTGAAAGCGATACCTCCAACTTCCGTGGTTGGCGAGAATTCCCCTGCGCGATGTTCAATGAGCGAAGCGCCTCGTCGAGCGCCTCACGGAGTAGCTTCTCACGCTCATCGTTAAGCCGGGATTCATCGTTAATGATTTGTGAACGACGCCGATTGAAATCCTGATTCCAGTTGGCACCCTCTCTGGTCTGTAGCAAATACTCGTTCTCGACGAGCATCAACTTGCCCTTATCGACCAGATCTTTCAGCAGCGGCGGCACTTCTTGCCGCAGCTTTGCACCGTCATTTTTGAGGTCTTCGACGAGAAGATCTGAGAGCGTTTCGGCCGTAGCTCTAACGCCGTCATCCGCGCCCACTTCACGTGGTAACTTCGAGATCAAAAAGATCAGCGCGCAGAGCCGGGACTTGAGCTGGCCCTCACGGCTCTTGTCGGCGAGTTCGGCAATGGCTTCGTGGTACTCGCGTTGAAGCATGCCGGTATTGAGCAAATCTGTCGCGATTTCGTTGTAGATAAAATCTGCCGGTACGACATTGCCGACGTCGTGATCGGCCGTGTCTCTCGCCGCGTCGAAGACGATCTTCAGTTGTGTGCGAAGTTGAGCTGTCGTCCCGCTAGCGTCGACATTTCGTAACACTTTCTCCCAAAAGCGACGGCGCACCGGCAAAAGCGGATAATCGGGCGCATAGTGCTCGTCATCTGAGAGGGTGGAAGCGAGACGGGTGTTTTGAAGGTGCCGGCTGATCTCTCCTTGGTTGGAGTCGACAGCTTTTTTGATATCAGGAACTCTCTCCGGTTTTTTGGCGAGCACCGTTTGACGGGTGACTTTTTCAACGTCGGCGTCTGAAAGAGGTACTTTCACTGCAAATCTGGCTTGAAGGCGTCCCAGACTAACCGTGGTGGTAAGCGCCGATTGGCCTGTTCCCACTAATAGAAACCGGCTATTGAGTTTGGTGCAACAGTGTTCGGCAATCTCTTGAACGTCCATCGCCCGTTCAACCTTCTCACCTATAAACTGTTGAACCTCGTCCACGACGAGAAGGGTGCAAGGAAGCTCTCTGTCGTTCCCGAAAACGGAGCGGATAAGATCAAGCGCTTCATCGATGGTTGGCGAGGTGGAGTTTGGAAATTGCGCACGGATAGCCGCCAATGCATCCTTCGCCGTTCCGTAGCTTGGATCGGCCGCGACTAAAGCGTCTGCGAGAGGCGTAGAGACGTAAAAATTACGGATTTCTTGCTCTGGGTCGCGCCTTTTAGTCTTTAAATGGGATGAGATCTTTTCCCAGAGATTTTTTTCGCGCAACCAAAGAACAAACTTTGCGGCCGCTAGATTTTCCGGCAGTCCCGTCGCACGAAAGATAAGCTGTAAAAAGGCCAGGCGAACGTTTTCCGGGTTCCCTTCCCCAAGCGTTCCCGCTGCGGCTTTCGAACCGCCAAATTGCCTGGCTCTCGTGCTCAACTCCACAAAGAGGTCGCCTATATGAGAAGGTAAACGGGCGATGGACCGAGCAGAGGCGCCATCGGAGAATTTGTAATCAACCCACAGGTACCTCAGCATCTTGACCAGGTGGGATTTGCCGCTGCCAAAGAAACCGCTCACCCAGACCGCCTGCTGTTCGGGCTTGTTTAGTCCAGCAAGGTAGGCGTTCATGACTCGTTCAAGACCACGGGCGTACTCGCCATCGCAAACAAACGTCTCCAACTCGAAACGAAGCGTCTTAAGCTGTTCCTGGTCGGCGCCGATCTCAGCGACCTTGGAGACGCCATTGTTTAACAGATCGTATTTGCGCGGATCGGTGGAATAGACCTCGTAATTCTTCATATCTGCAACCCCTCGCTGCACGTGATCGGAACCGCCATGTAGTTAAACCCGTCGCGAGCATCCATAAACCGATAAACATTCCGTTCGTACTCACCGGGGAAAAAAACCAAGAGTCGCCCGCGGATGGAATCCTCCAGATCCACGATGATACTCGATAGATGTGTGAAGCCGAACAAACTTCCCGTTCCAAGGAGCGCTACTATAGCGTCGTTATCTGCATCCTGGGCTTGGCAGGCTTCCTTGAGAAACGAAACCACGTGAATTTTCAGGTCTTCCTCAATCATGCTCAAAGCGCTTGGCTCTTCGAAGTACGCTTCTCGATATTCGTGCGCGGCTAGCCATCGAGCGGGAAGATCCGTAATCTCAACCAATTTCCAACCGTGCTTAGCTTCCAGAGTGGCCACCTCAAATTCCCTAATCCGTGCGCGGAGTCGTCGTTCCTCAGACGGCGGGTAAACGGCAAACCAGACTCGTTGTCTACCGGCAAGGTTGAATGGCCATGGTATGCCGACGTATCGCCTGTAGTTTGTGATCAAATTGTTGATCTGGCTCATTACCGGCCTTTCAAAAATTGCCGGAACCTTGGAAAACTAATCTCCACCACCGATCCCATCGCTCGAAGAGTGAGAAGCTCTTGGCGATGGGCTTGCTCCGCAAGCGACCGAGCTTCCGTAGCGTTTAAGTCCAGCAGCCGACACCAGACGCAAGTAAAGAGTTGCGCACCGGCAACTCCGCCAACGTGACCAAGGATAAGAGCGAAGGTCACGGCCGCAGGGCGAGGCTGGACGCGAGAACGTATTTTCTTTGTCCGCCCGGTGAGATGCCCCGATTGCGTCCAGGACGAAGCGGCATGTCTTGCGACATTACCGATTGTGATGGCGCTGTACTGGTGAGGATACGCCTCGGTTAGCGCCTGCTGCAGGTCGTCGCTCCTAATGGACTCGCCAAATGACGCCTGCGAGATGGCCGGTGTGGTTGCGCGAAGGAGCGGGTCGCGCGCCCAAGCGATCAACAGCGACAACAACGGAGCCGCCTGCGAATCCAACTTCATCAATTCTCGATAGAGTGAGAAAATCGGGACTTTTGACGATAACGCGTAAAGCTCGCGGAGACGCCTAACAGTTTCTTGCCTAGTCGTCTGTGTTCTTTTTCCGAGAACATTTTCTGAGAGTACAAGTCTACGATAGTCTTCAGTACCGGCCCGGGTATCAGCGGAAGCAAGAAGACGGGTGATTTCTTTGAGCATAATCGTGCGACTTGTGTGCGCACCACCCTCTGAGACCTTAAAGCCAAAGGCTTCGAGATCTTTATCGGGGCTGGGGAATTCGAATATGGACTGTGCTGCTGACAACATTAAAGGAACTCCGCAACTCATGTGCCCAGTGCAACCGTCAACTGTATTGGCGAATCAAACCGACTGGTTGATTTGAAAAGCTTGCCCCGTCAACTATTTCTTTCCTTTTCATTCATTCTTGTTCCCATATAAATCGTATGGAATCACTGGCTATCTTTCTTCAGCTCAAGCACTGATAGCTGGCGCGGCTGAGTATCAACGGGTTCAATGATTGCGATCTCATCACCGGACGCTGCACCAAGTTCCTTGAAGCGCCTAGCGGCAGGCAGCACCCTATTTTCCAGGGAGCCAACAGCGTTGTTGTATGCACCGCTGGCTTTTTCAAGGCCGTTGCCGATGTCCGAAATATGCTCCGCCAGGGTTCTCATTCGCTCGTAAACTTGCTTGCCCAATTCGCTTATGGCCTGAGCGTTCTCGGCAATTTGTTCTTGTTTCCAACCGTAAGCAACCGCATGGAGAAGCGCGATAAGCGTGGTGGGGGTCGCTAAGACAACGCGTTGCTTCATACCGTCTTCTATCAGCTGATGGTCAGAATCCGCTGCGGCGGCAAAGAATGACTCGCCAGGAATAAACATCACGACGAACTCTGGCGCTTTGCCAAACTGCTCCCAGTAGCTCTTCGCAGATAAGGCCGACATATGTGATCGAATCTGCGCGGCGTGACGTGCCAAGGCTTCCTTTCTTCCTTGCTCAGACTCTGCTGAAAGGGCATCGAGATACGCTTCAAGCGAAACCTTGGCATCAACCACGATTTCGCGTCCAGCAGGGAGATGAATTATAAGGTCCGGACGAATACGCCCCTGGTCGGTTGAAACGCTTAGCTGCTCGGTGAAGTCGCAGTGCTCGGACATTCCGGCCAGCTCCACCACTCGCTTCAAAGTCATTTCACCCCACCTGCCTCGGATTTGCGGCGTTCTCAAGGCTGTGACCAGATTCGCGGTTTCCCTTTGGAGCTTTTCCTGGCTCTCGGTGAGCCCTTTCAGATTCGATTCGAGACTTGTATAGGCCTGTTGGCGGGTGGTTTCCAGGCTACGGACGTGTTCATCGAACGTCTTCAACGATTCGGCAAGTGGCTTCACTAACCCGGTGATCGCCTCCTCTCGTTTTCCGAGGTCGCCTCTCGCTTCCGCGAGGACTTTATCGAACGTTTCCTTAGCAAGGGACAAAAAAGCGTTGTTGCTGCTTTCAAGGGTAGTGCTTGCCAAGGCCTTGAAGGTATCCGTCAATTTTTCCTTGGCCTCTGCAAGGAGCCGCTTCTCATCTTCCAGTCGTTGGGCGAGTTCTTCCTTTTCGGTTTCTGCTCTAACTCTAGCCTCACTTTCTGATGACAGCTGCACTCTCAACTCCTGAAAGTCGGTCTCCGCTTTTCGGCGCACCTCTTCGTACTGCTTGCGAACCTCCACTGTAATCGCTTCCGCAGAGGCGGCTTTGGATTCCGCAGCAGCAGTCTTCCGATCGGCATCACCTATCTTGGTTAGAAGCTCGGATTGGCCACGTTTGGTGGCAATCAGCCATGCCACTACGGCCCCGATAAGCAATCCAGCCAAACTCCATGCGATGTACTCCATGGCAATACCCCTGACGTAGGCCTACCCCGGTTTCTTGTATCTCCTAACTTGGGACCCTGAATTCAGGATCATGCCTAAACTACAACGATTAGAAAAGCGCGGATCGCAGATCGAAAATTGTTCGAGGGGCCGTTCTTTAAAGTTTGACATTGTTCGACATATTAAAAAGATATTTAGATTAAAACCTCTTCAATTGGATTACTTTCGTCAAAGTGGAAGTCTTTTTGTCCTGAGGAGGTAAACCCTGGGCGTAGCAATCGAGAAGCTCTCTTACGAACACAACATCCACTCGCATATCTGCTGCGAGCTGATCTTCTTTAATGGGGTTACCATAGACCAACTCGGCCATCTGGCGTAAAGCGCGTGGTTTTTCTTGTGGAATATCTAAATTGCTTGGCTCCCTTTTCCTCCATCCCTTGCTCGATATTTGTTCGAATAGGTATCGGTATTGCCGTTCACTGATAATGTTCAATTCATAGGCTCGGCGAACCAAAGCTTGCACGGATACTCCCCACCGCGGTTTTAAAACGGCAATGCTAGAAAGTGTAACTGGCGGAAGAATTTCCCGGCGCATTGCCTTCTCTGGTAGAAGCAACTCGGCAGCAAATCTGCCCGCCTCGCGTTCCTCTTCCGCTCGAAATCTATTTGGATGAAGCATAGCGAGATGACCTAAATCATGAGCAACACTATATCTACATCTATCGCCCGGCTTATCCTTCGAGATTGTGATAATTGGGATAGTTGAATTCGGTCCTACCCACAAGGAAAACGCGTCTAGCCTTATCGAACTGTCTGGTAATACCAATACCAATACACCCATTCTTTCCACGACGTGGATCAGATTTGGGATTGGGTCATCCGGTGGAAGCTTTAGGGCAGCACGAACTTGACGTGCTGCTATATCAGGTTCCCTTGGACATTTCGGTAAGGTTAGTGGTATCTGCGTGAGTTGTGCCATGCAAAGCTCAACAAATTCATAAGCCATTTCTGCATATCGGCGAGCTGCGGAGATTTCGCGCTTGGTCAGTGAGGCATGACACCTGAATTGTAAAGAATCGGGTGGAAATTCGATTGGCGTATCGAAAGAAAAAAACGCAAGCGGAAACCTAGTCTGAGTCGCAATCTTGGCAATAAGCTCAGGGGAGGGCTGCTTAAAGTCTTTCTCTATATAAGCCACGGCCGCCTGAGTGACACCGACCCTCTTTGCAAGCTCGATTTGCGTCAATGCCCGAAGCTCGCGAGCCTGCCTGATACGCTTGCCGCTAAACATCAAGCTTTCTTGGCTGCTGTCTCAGATTCTGGCTTGTGAGTAATTGGGAGATCAGGACTGCCTTCTGAGGGCGGCGATCCTATAGCCGTGGAAGTTGGATCTGGAATTCTCACACACCAGTGAGCTTCTGCGGATCGTTCGTCACCGTTTTTGGGGCATATCAGCCACAGACTTGAGAGATTTTTTTGTGAATCAACATTCCATATGACGATAAGATGGAGAGGTAGGGAATTCTCTCCGTCGTTGGGGAATAGTGGTTGCTGATAGAACTCTTGCTTGGGCTCGGAATGCCCCGGCGCTGGTAGTCCATCATCCACGGCCTTCCACATTTTAATGTAATAATTGGGTAGCTTAAGCGATAAGCCACAAAGGTTAACATGTTCGATCTCGAGGGCATCAAATCCCTTTTTCTTCAAATAATCTCTGGCGTGGAGTCGAACAAGCGTCGAAAAAGCTGATGAGTCAAGTTCAATATTTTCTGTATCAAAGTGGTTTTTGGCTTTGAAAGCCCCATGTTCAAAGGCCCGATGAATTTCCGGGTGAAACCAGCCTAGGTCGGCTAAGGTTTCTTCTGGAGAGGGAATGTTTGGCAGATCCATAGGATAATATAACCGCCTGTCGGTTATATTATAACCCTGCTTTTACCAAAGCCCGAAATCCATGTCAAGCGTTTTGGTTACTCATGAATCCACCAGGAAACCTGGCGACGGGGGCTCTTGCGGGCTTGGTGCCAAGCAGCTCGGAAGGCGAGTGTTTAACTAGACAACCCCAGAGGAACCCGCGTCATAACGGCGACACAATCAGATTCGACTCTGAAAATATTTTTTTCCCGTTTCCCGGAAAACGGGACAGGATGGAAAGCAATTAAGCTCTTTTCAGCTCGAATTAGGATGATCTTAAGAGTATAGTGATCTCCGAGAGCTAAAGTTCACTTAAGAAAATCATTCATCTCGTAAAGTTGACTGGGATTTGAGAGTGGTGGTGAGCCGATAGTTGAAAGAAAAATCATGTCCTGGCAATCATGAACTACTAAGCATGACTTTGGCCATTTGATCTGTCCTAATCACAAGATTCGAGAAATCAAGCTTGCACCCGGTCGTCGCCTAAAGGCGACATTGGTCTTTGATACCTATTGGCGTTTCGCCCAGAGGCGCCAAGAACTTTTCATCCGGCGAGTAACTGGAGCACCCCCTCCGTGGACTGATGATTCTGTCTTGGCCACCCATCGTTTTACGAACGTTTACCGCGCCTCCGATCGCGTGAGCCAGTATTTAATTCGCTACGTCCTCTACCAAGGGAGGCAGACCGGAGAGGAAATCTTCTTCCGCGCTTTGCTCTTCAAGCTCTTTAACCGAATCGAAACATGGGAAGAGCTCATGACAAAGGTCGGCGCACTCACATGGAAAACTTTCAATTTTGAACAGTATGCGGGCGTCCTTGATGCGATGATGGCGGATGGCCAAAAAGTTTACTCAGCGGCGTACATCATGCCATCACCACCGTTTGGCAATGTCCGAAAACACCGCAATCACCTACAGTTGTTGGAACAGATGATGCGTGACCATACCCCACTTCGAGTCGAGAGCGCCCGTTCGCTGCGTGAGGTCTTTGAAATACTCCGAGCATATCCCTCATTAGGTGATTTTCTCGCGTTCCAGTTCACAATCGACTTGAATTACAGTGAAATGATCGATTTCTCTGAGATGGAGTTTGTAGTCGCAGGTCCGGGTGCACGTGACGGCATTCGCAAATGTTTCAAAGATACTGACGGTCTCACCGATTCCGACGTGATTCGCGCCGTCGCTGATCTTGCTGAACGGGAGTTCGAACGACTCGGACTCTACTTCCAGAACCTCTGGGGTCGACGATTACAACTGATCGACTGTCAGAATCTCTTCTGCGAGGTGGACAAATACGCACGCGTTGTCCATCCAGAGTTCGAGGGCCAATCCGGGCGTACACGTATTAAACAAAAGTTTTGCCCTAAGCTGGGGCCATTACCTCAATGGTACCCACCCAAGTGGGGCCTCCGGTTACCTGCCGTCGAGGCGGGCCAAAGCGCCAAACTGGCTAGGGACACCTCGCAGCAGTTAACGTTTATCGCGATAGCGGCGGAATAAACTCAATCGTACCCGCCGACAGATCACCGCGCACAGCTCCGCCACCGTGAGCGCGAAGCTGACGCCACACTGCAAAACCGCGTAGCAAGGCCTCGTCCCATTCCCAAGCCGTCCGGTTCCGAACTTCGACCTGGGATGTGAGCTGCTTGATGTGGCGCAGAATTTGCCAGTCCACAGCCTCAACGCCATCAAGGAAGTTGTGGTTCGTCGCATAGACGTATACTGCAGCGACAATGGCTTCCTCGACGACTTGCGCTCGTCCGCCGTCTTCTACTTCAGCAACGTCCGATGGGGTTCTGTTTACGAGGCGGTTCCTCTTTCGTAGCAGCTTCCGAAGCACAGGAGACCAGCCAAGACACGCCGCGAACGCAAGATGAAGTACGTCGTGAAAACGGTATCCGTCATCTTCGTAAGCATTGTCGGTCAGCGGATCTCCCGCAGCCTCACCTAATAACCGATCTACGAGCACCAGTTTCATTACTCCGCCAATCGACTGATGCTCAAAATCGTATTCGAACTGACGGGGAAGTTGCTGGTTCTCTGGGAGACCGTCGTCATAGAGGACATGCCGATGCGCCGGGCTGGACCAGCGGTCCTCAACCTTCGCGAGGTTACTCTCCGCGATCTTGTTTAGTGAGAGGTCAAACTTGGTTGCAACGTTTGCCACGTACCAAAGGATGTCTCCCAGCTCCTCCTCAACTTCGTCGCGGAACTTTCTGTGCGTCGCGCCGTCCCGAAGCAGCTTCTTGTACTCGGCCAGGAGACCACCAACCTCACCGACCAGACCCAACAGTGGGATCACCTCGTGCTTTTGTGGCGTGCGTGTTATCTCGTCGGCCTGCTTATCAGGTTTGGGGTTCTGGTCCGTCGCGTGTGCTCGTCGCTGAAACTCATCTAAATCCATCTCAAGATTCCTCCTTCTTCATTGTCCCAACCACAGAGTCAACCGCCGCCAGAAGGCCGGCAAGCTTGCTCTTAGGGACTTCGCACTCGGCAATCCCGGTAACGCACGTCACCCGCACGAGCGGTAGCTTCATCTCGTGGGCAACAAATCGTCCGAGGCGGCAAAGGCCCACGTAGTTGCCGTACGCTTTCTCCACGAGATACTGTGTAGCGTAAAACGCGTTAACAGATAGGCCCCCACCAGTTGGTGCAAAACTAAGGTGTTGTAAGCAAGGAAACCCGAGTTGCGCCGCCGCCGAGTGGTCGTGATTCGGATCAAATATTCCGATTTGAAGGACGCTTCGCCTTACGCCCTTTCGCGAAAGGTAGGTGCTGATCGCGAACTCAAGTTGGTTTTCCTTTCCCGAAGGTCCACCGCTAATCATCCGCTCGAAGTAAATACCGCGGTTATTCTTGCGGGAGGCCTTACGCAGCCGGGGAATAATACGCCGATACCGCTCGAACATAACCCGCCGGTCCGCAGCCGGATTCCAGAGCGAGTTTGGGAAGATGGTATTGGCCACAGTGTCAACCGTCTGCATGCCTTCCCTTGCCAAAAGCGCATCTAGCTCGGTGCGAATCCTGGGCTCTTCTTCGAAGTTCCCAACCTCGTCAAAGCCGGTAACTGCTACCACCAACGGAGCAACTTCAGTTCGTCCACGTTGAGCTGTCAGCTGAACCGCCCGTGCCCACGCCATGGACAAATTCTGTTCCTCTATGTAGTGATCAGTCGTCATCCCCTGCGTCCTCCAAATGCCGATACCGAGCCAAACCCGCATATTCACGCCGACTCACTCGAACTGCGACAGGTGGGAGGTTGTGGACAAACATGACTGCGCCAACTCCGGGTGCCACAGCCTGCAGGTGCGGCACCGGATCTGAGACAAAAATCGCACAGTTACCCTCGAAACTTGCTGTCTTTGGGAGTAACAGAACGTCACCGGTCTCGAGATCGATAGGCCGACCTCCCCAATGCTCGTCCGCTACCACAAGATCGTGCTCGATATTAAATCCTGCGATTTGAGATCTTAGCCGGCGAAGTGACACCTTCAGGAGCGAGGTTGCAACTGGCGCAGCTATGCAGTTAAGGACGCGTTCGAGGTAACCGACAAGGGTCGCATAACCTACACCCAAGTCCTGAGCTATGATGAAAACCTCATTCTTAGTCGGCCTTGAGATAGTCCAATGGCGCCGCGCAAAGGCAGACTCAACGGCGAGTTTTGGCATTAGCAGTGCTGCCGCAAAGCGTTGAGCGACAAATTCTTCGGGGTTCCACGTCTCAGCCTCATCATGGGCAAGCTCGTCGAGTCGAGTGCCATGACAGAAGACGTGGTGGCCAAGCTCGTGACCACAAGTGTACCGACGACGACCGGAGGGACGATTGGCACTTATCAGAATCGTCGGCGGTGCGCCTGGCGCATACATACCCTCCAAGCTTGGAAGAGCTACGGCGCGCACAACCACCCCAAGTCGCTGTGCGAGGTCGAATGGGCACAACGGCTCAGCGGCAGCGATGCCATGCTTTATGCGAAGGGATGCTGCCGCGCGTACGGCGCGCGTAGCAAGCTCGTTTACATTCACCGTTTGGATTCTTTCGCTTGGCGCATCGTAGCCAGCAACTTAAGGATCTTATCTAAATCCTCAGGCTTAAGCTTGGCGAGCTCACGTGCGGCGAGCCGTACTCTGTCATCGACTTCGTTGTCGGCGTCTTCCGAGCCGGTAAGCCACGCAACCGAGACCTCGTAAACACGGGCGAACGTCGCAGTCTCTTCGGCGGTCACACGTCTTCGTCCTGCCTCCATTTCGGAGATAGTGGGACGATGCAATCCTAGCATTCGGGCGACTTGACCCTGTGAAAGACCCGCCTGTTCGCGAGCGAGTCGGAGCCGTTCAGCAACCGTATTCACTGCTCCCTCCTCTCAAGTTTCGTCGCGAGTCGTTCGCAAATTTCTTTTATTGTGAGAGCTCGCCTGCCGTCTTCCGATATAAAGACCGAGTCTAGTTCCAGGCTGCAGCCCAGCTTCTCCTCGATCATGACGGTGGCTTCAACGGCCGTCAGCGAGTCGAACCCATCCAGGTCACCGATAGGCTTGCAGTCGACGCTCAATTCGCTCCACTTGCGACCGCTCAGCTCCTGGGCTTCGCGGAGCACACTGACGACCAGGGATTCGAAAGATTGCTCAGACATAGATTTCCTCCTAAGTGACTAGTAAGAATATCTTACCACATGTAATATCACTGTCAAGGTTTCGAAATGGCCCCGGTTCATAGCTGTTAGAGACCGCACAATTCCGCTTGACGGAAGATGATAACTGTTATATTTTGCAAGACAAATGTAGGCTGTCTAGATGACAAATGGCGATCAAAATATAACACGAGAGCCATTGGGTAAGATTGAGACCCAGTTTCTCACGAAAGTAGCCACCCGCCCGGCGTTCTCGATTGAGGAGGCGCGGGAGCTTCTTCGACATGGCAAAGATGGTCCAACGCGCCAGTTTCTTGAGCGCCTACAGCGCAAGGGGTGGATACGAAGAATTAAGTCCGGTAAGTTTGCGCTGATTCCGCTCTCTTCCGGCGAAACCCGCACGCCTCAACTCCACGAGTTCCTTGTAGCGATGGAGCTTGTTTCGCCAGCAGCTATCGCCTACTGGTCTGCCCTTAACCATCATGGCATGACGGAGCAAATTCCCCGGACGGTATTCGTTCAAACCGATCATCCCGTGCGACGACCCCCAAAAGAAGCCCTTGGCATAACCTTTAAGATCGTCTCTGTTAGACCGAAAAAGTTCTTCGGTACTATTACGGACTGGATCAACGAACAGCCCTTCTCCATTACGGACAAGGAGAAGACCATCATCGACGGATTGGATCTACCAAAATATGTAGGGGGAATCGGCGAGATCGCAAAGGCATTGGCCCAATCGTGGCAAGAATTGAATGAGGAGAAGCTCCGCGAATACGCAGTCAAGATCGGCAATACGGCCGTAGGGAAACGATTGGGCTTTTTGATGGAAGCCTTGGGATTGGGAAATCCTGAGATTCTGCGGAAGACCCTATCTTTTGGAGCTGGTTTCTCTCCGCTCGATCCTACGCTTCCAAAGAGGGGAAAACATAGCCGGCGGTGGGGGCTTTTGATCAATGCGGAGGTGGGCCGGTGATCACAAGTGCAGAACTTCATCGAACTGCGGAAGAGGAAGGTCTGCGCTTCGATCAAGTCGAGAAGGATTACGTCCTGCTTTGGATATTGCGGGGTTTGTCGCTTCAGAATTTGCCGACTAAGGGATGGGTGTTTAAAGGTGGGACCTGTCTGAGACACTGCTATTATACAGGCTATCGTTTCTCTGAAGATCTGGACTTCACTTGCAATCCTGATCTCGGTGGCTTGGAAGCTGCCCAAGAGATTCTCAATCAGACGGCTTCTCGGATCCAGGAATCTTCCGGCATTCGACTAAGAACCAAAGAGTCACGCACTATCCCTGGGGATTCCCAGGTGGAGATTCCCCTAGAGTACAGCAGAGGCGGCATGCGAACCAGAGGACTGCCTGCTGTAAAGATTCATCTAACTTTCGATGAACCGGTGTTGACGAAAGCAGTCACCTCCGTTGTGACGCCACGCTATTCAGATCTTGGGGAATTTACGATCGCGGCCTACAGCAAGACCGAGATCGTCGCTGAAAAAATGAGGGCCTTACTTCAGCAACAGCAAAAATGGCCTCGGCCACGCGACCTTTATGATCTTTGGTTTATGGTTTGCCGATTGAAGGAGAAATTTGAAGCCGGAGAGCTGGTGGAGATTTTCAATAAGAAATGCCAGGTGCGGAAAATCGAGCCGGATCTTTCGGGACTAACGTCAGACAATCTAAAAGAGTGGAACACTGATGCTTGGGAAAACCAGATGAAGCCGTTGATGAAGAGCGTTCCCGATTTCGAGCAAGTGTGGCGGGAATGGGTCAGCTGCTGCCGGAGTTTATTCGAGGAAACCACCTAAGGGTTTCGTGTCGCCTCATTATGCTCGATCGAGCTTACGACGAGACCGTAGGGATTATGTTGAGTTCTTTCCACGTAACGGAGGGTAACTCGATACTGGTAGGCTTTTCTCTCGGTTTCGGTCCTTCCGACGTAAGTAATTCTCTCGCCCAGGAATCTAACCACGAGCGGATCCTTGCCCTCGACCTTGAAGGAGTCAACGGTGAAGAACTGCGAGACCCTGTTGGTTACGACCTGCTTGAGCTGCTCTCGGGCTACGGGCTCGAAACGGCTTAGAAGCTCAGGGCTCATAGAACGGGTCGCCGAGAGATATCCCTTCTCTGCTGAGGCGGGCGTGTAATTCGCGAGATCCCCCACGAAATTACGCGCGAACTGGACCATGACGGATTCCGGCATCTCACCGGCGTTATAAACGCCAGCCGTTGCGGCGCCCGGAACGACCACGACCGGCTTCGGCCGCACCGCCACTCCCACCAGAAAGGCGCTCAGGACGATAACTAGGATCGTCAAGACTACTGAGAGCCAACTCAGCACCAGTTTATCATGCTGACTCTCCGCAAGGATCTCCCAAAATTTTCTTTCTTTTGCCACGAGTAACCTTTCTCTGTCAGCCGCTTAATTTCTTCAAACCCGGCGGAAGTAGTTTACCCAGCGGTATCCCCAACCGGTAGACGAGATGGAAAAGATAACCCTCCGGTCTTCCGCGTCTGGTGCCCCGGAGAAAGGCGAGAGCCAGTCCGGCAATCAAAAGTCCCGCAAAGAACCAGTCAACGAGCAAGAACACCAGCAAGACGCTGACGAAGACGCCGATCTCATCCATGCGGAAGCCCAGGAGCTCGGTTGGCTTGTCTATGGTGCGTGGAAGGCGCCGCATGGGTTCTATCCTCCTAAAGTAAAACTGGCTGCGTTAGAGCCTTGAAAGATCGCCGTCACGATATTCGCCAACAGTCCAAGAATGACCGCCGCAACCAGAGACGACACCGCCATCATCCACCGGCCGGCGTACAGAAGGCCCACAAATGCAAAGAGACCGATTATTGCAAGTCCCTTGGCAACCGGACCGACCAGCAGCCGCGCCAGCGGATTCAGGGCATCCGTGACTTGCGTTTCTAACTGAGCGCTCGCTTCCGGCACGAACAGAAGAATCAGAGAGACCACTCCGATCAGTGCCGTTGTCATCAAATATCCTCGCGGATGCTTGAGAACGAAGGACGACCATGCGAGGCCGATCTTTCCCGGCACGCCTTTGATTGTTGATATGATTTTCATTTCAGTTCCTCCTTTGAAATCCCAAACAAATAAAATCACTCCACATTGACTCCGACACGACTCGTGAGGCCTAGAGGCCTTTCTTCAGAATCTCTTCGATCTTGTCTCTTTTCGTCTTGCTGTTTTGAGGCGCGAGAGCCGGTGGAGGAAGAGTCATTGCGGATTTTTGCTGCAGGCTTTTTTGCTCATTCTCTGGCAGATTTTTCTTTCTCTCCGCTTCCGCCTTTTTGTTTGCTGGTCTAGGCGCGGCCGGGCGCGTCTCCTTACTCTTGGTCGCAGTTTGTCCATCGTCCGTCTTGCGAGCTGCGAGGAAGTCTTTGATCGACTCGGTGAAATATCTCCCATCGATGACCAAAGGCACCGCTGGCGGAAGATCCGTGGCCTCGTCGCCTCTGAGGTAAGTCTTAAACTCCGCCAGTACCTTCTCGATATCTTCCCGGGCATTTTGGTAGTTGAAGTAGGGCGCCTTACCGATTTTCTGCGAGGCCTCGATGGATCTGAGTGCCATACGCGCGTAGTATTCAGCCTGGCTGATGTGTGACATCGCCTGCTGCTCTTCGAGAGAACGAGTCGAGCGGTAGATATCCTGAGCGCCGCTCAAGACCGGTGTGAACAGCGCCAGAAAAAACATTGTCAAAGTGAATCTCTGCATCTTGCGATCACCTCCATCAAAATCCGAAGCTCGATGATGTATTTGCCAGAAAAGAAACTGGAAAGACCCCCCAGAAAAGCCACAAAAGTCCCCCCACAATGATCAATTTCAGGGCGATTCAAACAAAAAAGATATGGACTTACTTTCGCGGGCGATTTAAATTGGTTGCATGGTTTGTTCGAAATGCCAGGCGAATGTTGCTAGCGATTCGAACTTTTGTCCGCGATGTGGAACGCCGCTCGCGAAGCAAAGAGACGCTACTAACTTCGTCACGAACCTGTGGCGAGAAAATAAACCCGGGTTCCTGATCATCTCCTTGTTGTTGCTCGCGATGGTCGGAAGCTTCGGCTACTTTCTCTATTCGCGAACGGGTAGGTTTGTCGTCACGATCGAGAAAATCAGCAGACATGAAGCGCTGGACATCTACACGAAAGCAACGCTGAAGGTTTATTGCCGTGAATTTCGCAGTGATTGTGTAGAGCGAGGAGAAAACCAGATTGAGAAGGATATACGTCTGTTACTGCCAAGTCTCCTGATGCCGCCGAAGCATGCGGATGCAAAGATAACTTATCGCAATAGGACCTCCAGCCCGGTTACCATTAATCGTTTTCTTTATCGCACCGGTTCTGAAGGCTGGCGGTCAGAAAATCCACAGACATATTTCGCTCCTAAGCTGAACTTGTTACGACCTGCCATCCAGATCGCCAATCGTAACATTCCGTTCAAGACAAAGGTAGATTTTGCCAGCACTCTTGCTTTGACGGAAAACCACGGGCCGATGACTGTTTTGCCAGGAGAAAACAAAGCCTGGAGGATCGGCTACGGCGATCAATCAGAATTCAGAGTCGAATACACGCAAAATGGAAAGTCCTACGAAACTCCCGTTCTCCGCGCTGGTTAGGAAATTATCTCAGCACCTGAGTTCCGGCTCGGGCAAGTGTACTCAATCCCACGAACCTGAAACGCAAAGCAGCAAGATTCGCGAGCCTTCCGAAAAACAATGCGTACGAAACGATAGGCGTTAGAACGATCAAAAACAAATATGCCCATGCCACGTTGTTCGTCAGGTTAGCCAAACCGGAGCCCGCCAATGCAAATTCATCGGTTAGCGTAAACCCTCCGCTGATCCCATACAGCGCTTCGAGCAAGTGGCTGATCAATCCAAGAAACAACGTCCAGCTTTTCACCCACCAGATCGCGCCGAAATAATCGATAGCGCGAGCGTGCATCCCCGGTAGAAGGCTGATGACCACGCCGAACGGAAAAAATGCGTAGAGAAGCATGATGAGCCAGCCCTGAATAGTCGGAACAATCGTCTGCATCAAACCTCTGACAAAATCCACGATACCACCACCCAACAGACTTACTAATGTGCCGGCTGCTCCACCCAACCAGCGGGAAGCTCGCTCAAAGATTCCTGCGCGAAAATCTTCTCCTCCCGGACCTGGCCCTTCCGGCACCAGACCCTGACCAGCGCCTTGCGACTGGTAACTGTTGTACAGCCTGGTGGCGGCCGTGAATAAAGCGAGAGTCAGCACATCCTTCACCTGCGGCTCTCCGAGCTGTGGCAGCTTCTCGGTGACAAGAGCTTTTCTATTGTCCAGCCAGCTCCCGAATCGGGTTTTGATTTGATCCGCCCATTCAAGACAGGTAGCCGGACCATCGACGGGAACGATTTGCTGGAGAGCTGTACGCGTATTCGCCGCGGCCTGATCGTCCGGACGACTGACCAGATCTCCCAATCCACCGAAGATGCCCGAGATACTCCCTTTCTGATTTGAGTTCTGGAGGCTCGCTTCAGCGGGTCCGAGACATTGATTCAAGAACCTTCCCGATTCGCGGATGGTTTCAGCGTCATCCATCGTTTGCGCCATGGCCCACGTCATTCCGCGGGTCGAGGCGAACGGCGTCGTCGCAAAGGCCACGTCTTTTCCGAAGCCACGATCGAGAATATTGATCATCGTCGACAGGACCGCATCAAAGGCCCTGACGACCGCGAAGAAGATTGTATTTACTCTTGCGCCGGCGCCGGCCTGGGCGATGGTCGATCCCGATCTTCCCGTTATTAAGGCCTGCGTGTCGGCAACCATGGTTTGTTTGAGCAATACGAGCGACGCCACCGCGAGAAGGAGGTAGAAAAGGATAGCGTGCGCTCGGCCACGGACCATCATCGCGCCGATACTCCAGACGACGCCGATGATAAGCAGGAGAAACACCAGCGGCTTGAGCCCGGTGAATAGAGCGCGGATCATCTCTCCCTGGAGCACCATGCCCAGATAAGCGTACATCGCTTCCAGTTCGCTATGGGCGAGAATCATTTTTCGCTTACCGTCCTGTCCCGTAATCGAGGGACGGGCCGAGCGGTGCTCCCAAGCGAGTCACCGTGCCGGCGCTGCCGGCGGCTCTCGCTTCCACTCTCTTCTGCTCCGCGAGCGTTGCAAAGATGCTGTTGGCTGAACGTTCCTCAAATTCCATCTGTTTTGCCTGGAGATCTACATCGCCGAGCAGCCGTGACAACGAGGCACGATACTCATCTCTGACGACCTGCGGCACATCCTGATTCGAGCTAACACCATCGAGGGACTGGCCGAATCTCTGAAGTAGCCGCGTGATCTTGGCTCGCGTGGCAACAAGAGATTGTCTGCGGCAGATGCTCTGGATGCTCACCTCTTTCATGGAAGGCTCCATTCTGGCGAGACCAAAAAGCAGATCAGCGGTAAGCGGAATGGTTCCCTCGACAGTGAGCGGACCTCCGGCGCGGGTACCAGACGCAGCCTGGTTCACTTTATTCCTCACCTCCTGGCAAATCGCATCCTCCAATTCCTGGCGAACGTCGCTCACCGACTTGGCGGGCATGACTCTGTAAACATCCTGTCGGCCCGAGAGAGGATCCGTGCGGAAATCGATGATCAGATCTTTGGCCAACTGCTGGTCTTCGGCTGAGACCCTGGAGCCGCTCAATATCTTATTAGTTGTGGATGGCGTGCCGAAGATCATGATGCCGCGAGATGCTCCGCCCAGACCGCCCGAGCAAAGCTTCTCCGCTGTCTCTACCGACAATAATCCAAGTGATGCAGCCAATTGGACGCATTTTTCCTGAGCGCCCGCCTGAATGCTGGCGCCGGGGTCGGGACCTAGCTGGAGCCTTCTCAGAACGTCTTGAAGCATCCGAATGGTGAGTTTCTGATTCATCATCGACGTCGCATTCGAAAGAACCGAAGCCTCGGTAGGATTCTGAAAGGACTGGAGAAGAAGATAATTGAAAACGTCCGTGCCGGTGGACGCCTGCAAAGCACTTCTGACATCGGGAAGATTGAGAAGGCTGAAGACATAGTTTTCGATGTTCACTCCCGAAGGGTTGAAGCCGAACGTGAAGTCTCGACCCAGCGTTCCGAGCTGCCAGTCCTGTTGGATCTTGGGCAGCACCGGACCGATGCGATAGGTATAGCCGGATGAATCGCGATTGTAGAACTCTTCTTGAGCGAACAAGGGCTTAATTGAACCGAGTAACAGGAGAAGAGCGATCGAGAGTTGAAACAGTATCCACATATTTTTGACCTTTCTGTTCACCAATCCGAGCATTCGTTGAAAGTGTACACGAGCTCGGCTGCATTGAATTCTGGAAAATGAACCAAAAGAAGGTGGAAAGAAGATCAAATATGGTCCGGAAAGGAGGAAGACTGGTAAGTCCTCCAATACGTAGCTCTACTTAGTCGATATTACGGACTCACCCTTAGGGTTAGTTGGCCGAACTTCTTCCGGACTGCGCGGCGAGGACGCTGCCGATCGCTTCGGCAATCGCTGTCTCTGTGATTGTTGAACCTAGTCGCAGTATCTTCTTTTCTAACGGAAGCGCGAGATAAAGTTCCGGAGTTTCGGTCGGCTTTACGATTTGAACTTCTCCATCGCTGGTTCTGACCGGGAAAAGCGGCCTGGCCTCGTTCATAAACTTGACGACTTCCTCGTCGTTTCCTCTGATGCGAATTCCGACTACGCCGATCCTTCCCTCTCTCCATATGTTGTTCAGCACCGCCACGTCTCGTGCCGCAGAGGGATCGCCGGGTGAAAAGAAATAGTAGAGACCGACCGGCCCCATGTTCGCAAGCGCGATGTTGTTACTGCGCTCATTGCTTTGGGAGGCCGCAGCCTCGGAATTCATTTCGCGCGTCGCTTGCGCGATGTATTCACTCGCCTTCGCCAGTCTCTCGCTCGCCTGTCTCGACCAGAGTACATAGGCTCTGGCGGTCTCCGGGGAAGGACTCTCGAGCACGTTTCTTACAGGCAATGGGAGGTTCACGGCGGAGGAGGTTGCAGGACGCGATGAAGCATTCCGCCTGGCATCGAGAAGCTTGTCTGGTTCGTCGGGTCGCTTCTCTTTGCAGGCGCCGAACCAATCCACTGCACAGTTAAAGGCGTCGCCCCAAGAATTTAGCTCCTGCGCAGAAGATTGAATTGGATTGAAGGCGAGAAGCACCGGCACAACGATAAGGATCACCCTGTTCATCGTAGCTTCTCCGAAAGTTCCGACGCTTTTGTGACGATGACTCGCTTTCCATCAACTTCGATGACTGCGGTCGGGAATGTCTTCACGCCGTACTTCTTCGCAATCATGCCGTCCATATCCAGCTCAAGCTCGAATTTGAACGGATAGCCTCGAAATGCCGCCAGGTATCTGCCCACCTGCGTCGGATTCCCAATAAAGATTCCGTCGATCTCATATTTCCATCCGAGTTTTTTCAGTTCTGTCTCAAGCCTCGATGCTTCTTCCGGACACGAGGTACATGCAGCAGAAATGAAAAAAAGGACCCTGGCGTTGCTGGCAACCAAACGGCGCCGGCTTTCTGGCTCGTTAGGTTTCTGCGAAAGGGAGGGAAACCAGTCCACCTGGGCGTAAAGTTTCGAGGAGCGAAGTCCAATGCCTAGGGATCCTACGTCCACATCAAACACGGTCATTGTGGAAATCAGTTCAAAAGCGACCAGAGAAAAAAGAGAATTTCTAACCATAAAAGTCTTTTGATTTACGAGCGCTCCCCCGTGCACTCGGCCTAGACCCTCCCATTCAAAGCCTGAGTGATCTTTCTGGCATCTTCCTTTCGGAGGCCGTCGACATCCAGGTTGTTTGAACCCCCTGATGTCTCAAACACCAGCGTATCCCAGATGATACCCTTGAGATGGCGAACCGACGCAATCTTCCCAAACGGCATCGCCTCCTCCTCCCGCATCCAAGGAACCACCAAAGAGCGCACCTTCACGGTTTTTATCCCTTCCTCGGTCACCGTAATCCGCTTCGGGAAAACCATATTGGTAAGTCTGCCTCCGAAAAACTCCGCCCACCTGCTTGTCTCAACGCTCAGCATTCAAGGCTACCTCCCTTTACTGAGACCGCGAGTCTCTTTTGGACCCGAGCTTTTGCTCGACGATGCGCTCAAGGTCGCCGTAACCAGCTTCTCCCACGAGGACCTCGCCGTTAACGATAAGTGTCGGCGTTTGAGAAACAGGGAATTCCGCTTGATCCCGACTCACCCTTTTTCCTGGCTCTCCCTTTCTTAGGGTCTGTTCGATCTGTTGAGGATCGAGGCCATTCAGCTTGAGCTGAACGCGAGCAAAGCGCTTTGTTTCGTTTTCATCCCAATTGCTTTTGTCCGCTGACATAAATCTCTGGTGAATTTCCCAGAACTTCGATTCGCTATGGAGCGCGGCGGCCTCGGCAACCTCAGCGAGGTACCTGCTGCCGTCGCTTAGCGGGAAGTGTTTATAGACGTGTTGCACGTCAGGGAAATTGTCCAGGAGCGGCTGCCAGATTCTTTCGAGCTTTGCGCAGCTCTGGCAACCATAGTCACCGTACTCGACGATCACAACTTTGGGATGCTCACTGCCGCGCTTGTGCGAGGTGCTGAGATTCAGCCGGTTAACATCGAAGGTGATCGGCACTCTGCCAAAGAGATCCGGCGAAAGATCGCTGCCTGTTTGCGAATCGAAAAGCCGGCCGACAAGAATATACCGGCGGCCCACGAGAAAGAGCACACCGGGCACTGAAACGCCGTCGTTGGATTTCTTGAGCAGCACCGCGCGGGCGAGACCAAGATCATCACCTACTTTTTCAACGATCACTTTCTCCGACCTGGGTTTCCAGCCCGCTCGGTCAAAGAACTCTAGAACTCTCCGCTGCGCGCGCATGTTATCGAATGAGATGCGGTCGATGGGCCAATTAAAGTGGCGTTGGTACAGAACGAAGCCCAATATCAGGGCGCCGCTCAACGCCGTAAAAGCCAAAAACAAAACGATTTTCCCTTTGGTGTTGTATTTATTGAGCATCAATCCTCCTTCAATTGAGTTGGATGCAGCAAGTGACCGGCTTCCAGTAAACCCAGAGGTATCTTCCTCCCGTGCCGGGTTTTCCTCGGTTGTGGTCCCAGAGCTGGGGATCGGCGCCGGGCGTCATGCAACCAGCCTGGGTCGGATAGCCGAGCTGGATCTGTTTCCCGCTCACGCCCGCGGTCAAATCCATCGCGCGATACGAAAGGAGCGCGGAGGCAACGACGTCGCTGCCGTGAAATGCTCTTCCCTGCCTGGGATAAAGAGGCCCCCACACTCCGATCATCGAGGACTGCGCATTACTGCCAGGATCTCTAAAGTCGTTGTGCCAAAGCGGATCGGGCTCGGACGCATAGAACTCCGCTCCTCCACCTTCACAACCCCATCTTGCAAGGAAGGGGCGCTCCGCAACCATCACAGCCCACGGAACACCAAAGACGTGACTCTCATAGAATTTTTCATTCATGATCGGACCCGTCGCAGTCCGAACACCGCCGCCGCCGATACCGGAAAGTCCCATCACAGCTTGCGAAGGAACCGATCCCCCTAACGCGTCGAAGAGCGAAGCCATAACTCCAGGAAAGCTCTCACCCCAGATCGAGTCTCCTGGAATGTTGACCGTCTCTGAAACCTCGTCAGGGCGCCAGTGGCGCACACGAACCCAGACGTGGCAACTCCCGCCAACACAGACGATTCTGCAGATTCCGGTGATTCTCCAACGGAGGCACGATCCCCAGTTGAAGAAGGAAGCGTGAGAGTCAACGACATTTCCGAGAACGAGAAAGAAAAGAATAGTGAACGAAACAGCGAATTTTTTTAGTTCCATTTGACGCTCCTGATTGATGCATGGGCTAATTCGAGAACATTTCCGGTAACACCAGTCAGATCTTCCCCTTCGCGCACGCGCCTTCTGACTTCGAGATATTTCTGCCTTCCTTCACGGCTTTCGCCGAATCTTTCCGTGGTTTGAAGTATTTTTGCCTCAGATTCCCGCACCCAGTGACTCCATCGCGAATAGGCTCTCCGACGAACCTTCCTCGCTTCCTCGATGCTTAGGTGGAAGCGGCGGCAGAGTTTGAGCGCGCCGAAGGATCGATAAAAGTCCGACCTGCCCCTTCGTTCCAACACAAAGGTGATCCCTTTCGACTCGTAGAGCCGCTCGGCGTCTTTGAGAATTTCGTTGGCAATCACCTTAAGTTGTAGCCTCTCATTTTTGGCCGGCACACGGATGACTTTGCCGGCGTAACCGGCTTCCCAAAGCTGCTTGAGTATTGAAGGCGGAAGGGGCATCCCGCGCGAAGCTTAGCAGCAAATTCCAACACAGCGACGCCCGAAATGATGCAAACGGAAGCCCGTAGAGGTCCAATTCTAGAAAGGAGCTGAGAAGGATTCTCGATTAAAAAGTAAGGACGCATGCGGGATTCGGATATGGCCATAGGGGGACTTGTCCTCCTCGGAATCATGGGGGCTTTTGCCTATTTTCTTTTTCCGAATTTCATAGCGGGCATCTTACGAGGACCATCCTACACAGAGCTCATTAGAGCCCAAGAGAGCGAAATCGCGGCCTTCAATCGCGAAACCGAAATTGTCTTCTCTCACTTGACGGACTCATGGACGATGACAATCTACCGCAGAATGGACTCAACGGTCGGCCGCAGCGCCTACGAGGACTGGATTCAAGAATTAAAGGCGGAAAGGAACAATCTCGTCCGTGACACTGTTCGAGACATTGAAAGCCAACGGCAGATCGCCGACAGTTTGTCTCGATCTCTGGAGTCGAAGAAAGCTCTCCGCAACAGGACGAAAGAAAGCATCTTCACACTAAGTAAGTCGCCGCTCGATTCCGAGATCGAGGCATTGCAAGCGGAGCTTGATAGGAAAAAGAATGAGCTTTCCCAAGTTCTGGGGCGTTTTTCTGAAAGCCGCCGCTACTTAAACGAGAAAGCGCTAAGGGAATGGTTCCATCGCTCTTTGCTCGTCGGGTTGCTTATAGCGGCAACAGTGAATCTATTCTCCTGGGCGATCTTTCTCAGCCGAATTCCGTCGAATGGAAAAGGCGAGAGTAAAAATATATCTGCTGGCACTAACTTTCGTGCATCCCTCTCGGAAGCATCGAGACAACCGGGATTAATAAGAGCTGTAGAGGGTCCTGTCCTATCGGACTCTGCGTTTCATTTTACCTTTGAGCCAAAGACGGGTCCGATTCCCCAGCCCATTGATTCCGCTTTCGGAGAGCTACCTAAGACAAACACGGCGTTAAAACTCGCATCCATCCTCGCCGGTTATCCGGATACACCGGCGTCCCGCTCGCACCATCTGAGCAGCCCAGGAGGACTCATTATTCACACGGCCAAAGTTCTTAGACACTCGGAGCCGCTGCTACCTCTTCTTCCGGATCCCAGGATAGGACCGGTGGTGGTTCTCGCTCACGACATCGGCAAAGCCTTCACATTAAACGGCCGGGCAGAAGGGCAGCCTCACGACATCCCGTCTGCGGATGTCTTGGCGTCCGTTGCAGAACTACGAGAAGACTTCGACGAAATCACGGCACGTTCCATGATCCTCGCCGTAAGGCACCAGCATTCAAAAGCCGAGATGCCGCTTAATGTCCCGCCGCTGACGGAGATGATTCTTCAGTTCATCAAGAAGGCGGACCTTGCCGCATCAGCTGAGGAGAGCCGGGAGGCAGCAGAAAGAATGAAAGAACGACTCCCGAAAGTCATAGAAGTCTTCCCGTACATGATCCCCGAGCTAAACGTGAACGGCTGTATGGGAGGAAAAGGCGAGGGCTATCTCAGCGATGGTTATCTATTCCTCTTTAAGGAGCCGGTAAAAGAGAAGCTCTTGCGCCTTCTTGACACACAAGACGCCCCCGTCTTTAAGGGTCAGGATCCCGTCTGGAATGAAATGGCGCTCGCGCTTGCAGGAGCAGGCTTGATAGCGACGAAAATAGGCGAAAGAGCCGCGGGCAAAAAAAGCTGCCTTTTTACGATCAAGACTTTCCAGGGGCAGGAAAAGGCGATCGCGATTCCAGTATCCAACTTAGCCCATCATCTGAGGGGAAGATGGCTGCGAACGAATATTCCGAAGATTGAGGTGATTTAGGGCCATGAGATTTTACGGTGTAGATATCGGCTACGGGTTCACCAAGGTCGCCGTAGCGGGCAGACCTCCGCTGGTTATGCCCTCCATCGTCGGATCGAACGAAGAGCTGAGCTACAGGAGCGATATCGGCGATCGGATAAGGGTTATACCGCTGAGTTTGAACGGCCATGCTTATCTAGTCGGAGAAGCAGCCAGGAGATTCAGCCGGCACCGTTACCGTATCTTCGATTCCACGTGGGCCGAAAGCCCTTATTATCTTCTTCTCTTTGTTTCCGCGCTCACGAGGATCGATAAATCGGCCTCTGAGCCCGCGGCCGTCGTCATTGGGCTTCCCGTAAGCCACTACACCCAGGAAAGGGTAAAACAGGTTCAGGACTTGCTCGGCCAGGCCCACAATGTCCGCACCTCATCCGGGGAGGCTTTGGTCAAAGTCGAAAAGATCAAAGTCATTCCCCAGCCGTTCGGCGCCTTCTTCGATCTGATTCTAAATGACGAAGGTAAACTCAAAGATCCTGACAAGATCCGCGAAAGAGTAGGCATTATCGACATCGGCTTTCAAACGACCGATCTCGCGCTCGCCACTCCGCAGTTTATCGAATCTTCTTCCGGTTCTTTGGACGTCGGCGTGAGAAGTGTCGCCGACCAGCTATCCAGAGATTTGAGCCGAAAATATTCCATTGCACTCGATACCACGGAGGCGGAGGAGGCTTTGCGTCATAAATCGGTAAGGATTTTCGGCGAGAGCGTTGATCTTAGTGACATGATCGCGGAGAGAACACGCGAGGTTGCTGAACTCATTCTCTCGCACGCGCATTCGCTCTGGGGTCGGGGCGAAAGGCTCAATCGACTGATCCTGGCCGGCGGCGGCGCCAACATTTTCCGCTCCTATTTCAGTACGTACCCCAATCTCCACGTCCCCGAAGAACCGTCTCTCTCGAACGTCAGGGGATACCTCAAGCTCGCCCGGAAAACCAGGTGGTGATGCCAAGAAAGAGGATCACTTTATCGCTTAATACAGATGACCCAGGTGACAAGGCGATTTTTGATTTTCTCGCAGGACTGCCGAAGAGAACGAGATCGGAGATCATCAAGGAGGTTTTGCTCGATACTCTGGAAAAGAGAGATGAGAAACCACAACCGGATTCACCGCCAACTACAAATACAAGCGATCCGGCAGGAACCGATCCCGAGGAGATCATAGAGAAGCTCTTCTGACGGTTACGATTCGAGAAGCATCCTTGGAAACAATCGACGGAGAAAGGAAAACAGGTGGAAGACTAGGGTTGGTCATTGTCATAATGGCCTGCGCTCACCTGGTGCTCTACTTCGCCCCGTATCTTTACCTGCCATTCGATCTGGATGAACTGTTCCTCCTGGGCTACGCGCTCGTTCTGGCGGACAGCAGCCTTGTGGTCTTCCTGGGAATTAGACTTTGGACCCTGGTGTGCACGAAAAGATGAGGAGTAATGGCTGACACTTTGCTAACGAAGGAACCCTTTCCAACAAGTCTCTGCCTCGGGGTCACGATGGAAGGTGAAGAAGTGCGCCTGTCGGATGACGACAACTTGAAGCACCTGGTCGTGCTGGGAAGGTCAGGCTGCGGGAAGACGAGCTTTCTCCTGGGGCTTCTTTACCAGCAGATCCAGAGAGGAGGCGGATACATCTTCATAGACGGCAAGGTCAGCCGGAAGACCATCGATCAGGTGTACTTCCTATCGAAGCTCGCCCTGCGCGAGTCCCTGTTCCGCATCTTCAATCCCTCGGACCCCATGATCACCCACACGTACAACCCTCTGATAAAGGCCGTCCAGAATATCGACAAGTTGAACGTTGCTGAAACCTTCATAAAATTACTCGACCCCATCCCGGAGGGCTCACTAGCCCAGCACTACCAGACGCTGACCTTGAATCTGCTCCACAGGGTCGTCAAGGTTTTCCACACCATAGGCAAAGCAGCAACCATAAGAGACCTCCTCGAGGTCTTGAGCCATATGGACGTCGTCTATCCGATTCTGGCCGAAGAAATAAAAGACGCCCACATGATGCGGGACCTCGTCGAGTATCACAAGTATTTTCAGAAGGAGGTGCTCAAAGCCAGGGAAGAGAAATTCGAGGGACTCGACGCAAAGATCAACTCCCTTCTCGCTTCCAAAGCGACGAAGGCACTTTGCTCACCCGGATCGGATATCGATTTCTACAACGTGATTCACAAGAGCCAGAATGTTTACATTGGCCTGCCGATGGACCGGGACCCGTCGATCGCTGCCGGTCTGGGGAGATTGATCCTCACCGATATCCGCTTTGCCATCTCAGAAGTCTTGAGCAGAACAAACTCCGCGCCGGACCCGCCGTTTCTGATCGTCCTGGACGAGTTCGGTTCTTATGCCACGCCCGATTTTTCGGTTGTCTTCGAGAAGTCCCGCGAAGCCAACATCATCGTAGTCGGCGCCATCCAGTCCCTCTCCAATCTCACGGATGGACACAAGATGCTCTCACGGGATTTCGCAGAGCGAATTCTTGGCAACGCGAACAAGATCTTCATGTCTCTCGAAAGCACTCAGACGGCCATGGAGGCGGAAAGGTACTGGGGCGAAGAGATTATACGAAAACAATCTTACCAGATGTCGGAGGGCTACACCGATTCCGGTCGTTATTTAAGTCCCATGCGTTACTTGAATCCGCAAAGAAGCAAGAACCTTCAGGATAGAAAGGGCTGGATCGAAGGATGGGAGCCCAGAATTAAAGCCGATGAATTTATCCACGGCCTTGGCATCGGCGAAGCTTACCTGCGGCATAACGCAAGACCGGCCAAAGTGAAACTCATCCGCGCCGATATCAATCCTCCCGCAGATTTTGACCTGTCTGAAGATCTTCCCCGCTTCAGCCAGGGAAATGAGCCACCGCTCAATCTAACCGAGAAAGTGAACCGTGTGGTAATGGAAAGGATGCGCGCTGCAAAAAATAATGGAAAGGAAAAGCCAGATGATCAAAAGGCCCGTGAACCCAAGCAATCAAAACATGTGGGCAAGCGTAAAGGTCCCGAAAAGCCACCAAAGGCGGTTACCGAGGTCACCGCAAAAGATAGCACTGCGGCGATAAACAATCAGCTACCTGATTCCGGTGAATTGAAGGAAAACGTGTCGAAGCAATCCGCAACCCAGCTCGATTCATTAGAAGCACGACGGTCTCCCGAGTCAGCTGAAACAAGCGATGACCGGCGTTCAGACGCCACCGAGCAAAAACAAAGAGACAAACTTGAATGGTTCAGCACGTGGGACGAGGAATAACTCGAGAACCACAATTTCTATCCAGTTGTATCCAGCGGCGACGAACAAAGAAGGCCAAACATTTAGAAGAAAGATACGCTCTGGATCCTGAAACTGACACGAATTTTATTGTCTAATCACGGTCGATAATTGGGCAAACCTCGTCTCTGTGTGGCTGTGTAGCCTTACGTCGCAATCGGATACGCAGCTCATCACGAAGTATTTGTAGTTCACGGATCTCCTGGGCGATATCGCGAAGATGCTGACGCGCTAGCTGCTTCACGTGGGCACAGGGTTGCTGTCCCTGAGAAGCCAAATTGAGAAGCGGCTTTATTTCCTTTAGCGTTATCCCGAGCGACTGCGCTCGCCGTACAAACAGCAACAACTTAACAGCACCATCGCTGTAGATCCTATACCCATTCGGCCGGCGACCTGCTGGAGGAAGAATTCCCTGCGCCTCATAATACCGAAGAGCCGATGGCCGAATTCCCACCCGTCGTGCAACATTTCCAATCGTCAACATTTTTTCGGGAACCTCCTTGACCTTAAACCGTGGTTTAAGGTGTATCAGTTTTATCAAAGGAGGTGAAATTTATGGAACCCATCAAAGTTATGCTCTGTCCGGCTTGTGGCGCTTGTCCTGCCGTGGAGATCACGGACAAAGGCGTCACCATCGGTGAGGATGAGAACACCGTGAAGCTGACCCACGAGCAGTGGAACGACCTCGTGGCTCGGGTCCGCACCGGCGAACTCGCTGCGGTTTAAACGGCGTCGGGCTAGCCGAGCCACTGCATAACCGCAGTGGTTCGGCCCCGGCCGAAAGCTTTTATTGAGGAGGAAGTTATGGCGTTGCAAAAAGGTGAGAAGTATCGGTGCCCAGACATAAACTGTGGCTGTGAGATCGAAGTGACTAAAGGAGCAGTCCCTGGCAAAGGTGGCGATCAAGCACCGCGCTGCTGTTGCGGTATGGAGATGCAAAAATTCAAGTAAAAATTTCACAGTAACAATTAGGAATCAGACCCGGGCGCCAGGATTAGTGTTAGCCTCTTTGCTAAACCATGTAGCTGATGTCATCTGAATGGCTCGGATAGGTGTAGCGCATGTCTTTTAGCTGATCCGCCGTGAGCCCAAACCGCATCGCCATAGCAAAGAGATTGATCGTCTCTTCCGCATGAATTCCCAATAGATGCGCGCCGAGAATGCGCTTGCTGCCATCTTCCACCAACACCTTGTATCCAGAGTGCTTTATTCCCACTCTGCGAGAGGAATACCAACCCGAAGTATCGCTGTGGTTCACCTTAAACTTTAGACCCTGGGCCTTTGCCGCATTCTCTTGCAAGCCGACGGAAGCGAGCGGCGGAATTGTGAAAACCGCTGTCGATACTCCGGTGTAATCCGGCTTGTGCCGATTGCCCTCCAGTAGATTAGCTGCCACGACACGGCCTTCCATGCTAGCGACGGGGGTTAAAGGAAGCCCACCACTAGCGGCTGCATCACCGGCCGCGTACACTGCTTCGTTCGAGACGCTTTGGAGATACTCATTGACGCTGACTCCTCTCTTCTGGTATTCCACGCCCGCTTTCTCCAAATCCAAGTCCTCAATCTCAGGTGCTCGACCGGCGCCATGCACTATGAGGTCGGCGTGGAGTTGCTGCTTTGCTCCTTTCTCTGACGCATCCACTCGAAATTGGTTTCCATCTCTTTCAATAGCCTCGACGACAGTATCTAACCGTAGATCAATGCCAAGATCCCGCGTTGCTTGCGCTAGCCGAGTTACCAGGTCAGGGTCAAACCCGACGAGGGGACGTGCGCCTCTGTGTAAAATTTTCACTTCCGCGCCGGCACGCGCGGCAATGTGGGCGAACTCAAACGAGATATATCCGCCGCCAACGAAAATGATCCTCTTCGGAAGTTTCTCCAACTCCAGAAACTCATCACTTCTGGTCAAATGTTGCTCGCCAGGTATTCCCAGTTTTGCGGGCCATGCCCCAGTCGCGATGAGCACATGTCGGCCTTCCAGGGTATCATCACCGACACTGACCGCGGTTTTGTCTACGAAACGGGCGCGGCCGTGAAATGAGACAATTCCGGTTTTGGCAAACGACTGCTCCGTGCCCTTCGGTACAGGTTCGGTAAACGTTCTTTTGAAACGCACTAGAGCCGACCAATCGATTTCGGCCCCCTTCGAGACGATGCCGTTCCCTTGCATTCGATTATTCCAGTCAATGATTTCTGCGGCGCCTACCAGCACCTTCTTTGGGTCTCACCCCCTCAATGGACAGGTACCGCCGAAAGGCCTCGAATCGACGATGGCGACCTCCCACCCGGCAGCCCGACATCGGGAAGCCGCGGTAGAAGCTGCGGCGCCTGTTCCAATGACTACGAGATCAAATTCTTTTGTCATGAATTATACCTCCCTCTAAAGGTTGTCCAATTCCCTCAACCGTACTTGAGAACCTCCTCAAACGTCATACGACCAAGTTGAAAACCTTCTTCTACCGATAAAATAACAGGATCGTAGTCCTTTCCTGTGAACCATTCTGTGAGCGCCTCGGCAGAACTGAAGAAAAATACATAGTGGCAAAAGACCTTCCAGATCTCCTCGGCGGATTTCGGACCCTCCGGGTTCGGTTCCGGTAGCACCATGGAGAGTACCGCGTTAGCTGGTTCATAGCTCTCAACTCTATCCGGCGATAATGTGACCAAGATTTTAGATTTTGTTGTTGGACAGAAGGATTCTACCTTAGCAGTCTGTTTGAGCACGGCTGGCAGGAATAATGTATCCCACGCGCACCACGTAGATAAAACATGACCATTGACTTCAAATCGGTGTGAATGTTTCTTCTGCGATAACCCGGCTATTCCCACAAGATTTCCACCTTCGTCGATTTCGCTCACCTGTTTAAGAAAACTATGAGCAACGTCGGGATGCATTTGAAGCTCAGATAGGGTTTCCTTTAGCTGCCCACGAGACACAGGCTCACCCTTTGCTACCAGTTGCCAACCTCTTATAAGAAGCCTCGACTGGTCTGCGCTAAGTTGTGGTGGAATGCCGGCTTTATGAAGAGCGTCGACAATTTCAGCAAGACTTGGGCGCTCCATTGAGCAATTATCTCCCCGTCACGTATTCTATCTCTGCCATTGATCCCCTCATAGTCGCAGCATGATCTGAGTTCAAACTTGCCTTTGCCGCTTCAGCGATGGCGCTCATGTTGGTCTTTGAAGGATCAAAATTCACCGTGATCGTTGCCGTTGGTCCATCAAGTTCCGCATCGATCACCCCGTTTACCTTCTTAATATCCGAGACGCCCCGCGTCCCGCAGCTAATTCAATAAAATCTTTCGGAGGTGAGTTGAACTCGGTTATCGCCGAGGGACTTAACGAGGATCTTGCTACTGGCCTTATGCGACGGAAGATCCTGAGCTTCGATCTTTCGTCCAGCAAGCTTCTCTTCCAAGATCTTTTTGGCGGCACTTGAAACCTGCTCTCCGGTAGTTTTCTGGGCATCGAATCGGGCCTCCACCACCGCTGAAGTAGGAAGAGCCCTGGCCCTCGTTACGCCCTCGACCTTTTCGAGCGATGCAGCGACCTCCTGACCTAAACCCTCATTCTTTAGGGCTACGTGGTTGAGAGTCACAGCAGCACTCCGGATATGTACAATCAATTTGTCCCCTCCTTCCTGAGCCTGAATAGAATTAGCTACCATCAGCAAGCTTAAGAAGAACAGTGAAACGAACTGTTTGGTCTGATCAAGATTCATATAAACCCTCCTTTTGGTAGTACGTGCTACGTTAACGTGATTCTGCCGATGCTTGTTTTTCCCCTATCTCTAGAGCGCCGATCTTTGCCGCAACGTGGCAGAACCTGGTCATTTGTCTTCCAGCTTGAAAACAGTGACAGGTTGGCTCACGTTTTTTAATTTCTTTGGCCCACGCTGTTGCAGGAAATAACCGGTTCCTTTGAGGTTTTCTGCGACCTCGGCGCTCACGAAAATTGAACCGTTCGTTGCAAGGTCACAAAGCCGCGCTGCGATATTCATGACCGGCCCCAACGCCGTCGAGGTCCGATGTCCTCCGGCAAGAGTTCGAAAGTTTGTAATGCCGACATAAGCCCTACCGGCGTGAATGCCAGCGTTCACCAAAACCTGCTCATATTCACCTGATCCTTGCGTGTTTAGTTCCCGGGCCTGGCGCTGAATGTTTAAGGCAGCCTCGGCCGCTCGAAGGATATTGTTTCGGTATTCGTTTTCTTCGAAAATGGCCATAAAGCCATCACCCATGATGTTGTTAATGGTCCCGCCAGTTTTTTCAACGATGTCAAAGAAGCTAGAGAAATAGCGCTCGATAAGTTGATTCATTTCTTTTGGCGGCAAATCTTCACAGAGCCGCGTGCATCCTTCAATGTCCACAAAGAGAATGGCAACAGATTTTTCGCCCCTCTCTGTCGCCAGCTCTTCCGGTGGTTTCTGGCAGTCCGTCATCGTGGCCGCTTTGTTTGCTCGGAGAGATCCTCCATTGCCTTTACCTTGAAAACTCCCGATTCATTCACTGCCTTTGTCATCTGCGATGGCGTTACCTTGGCAGGGTCGTAGCGAACCACTACTTCTCCTTTTTTCCAGTTCACATCGGCCTTTTTCACTCCATCCAACTTCATCAAGAGGCCCTGCACCGCAGGGGCGCAAAATGCTCAAGTTATTCCATCTATCTTTAGAAGCGCTGTCTTGTTTGTGTCCTCCGCCTGCACCGTGGTGACTCCGATAGAAAACACGGAGAACAAAACAAAGAGAATTCTGGGTATGACTCTTTTCACAAATCCTATTCCTGCCTAACGGTTATTCTTTAATAGCTCTGCGATAAGCTGTCGCGCGCCTGCGCTATTCCAGTCCGCAGGGCCCCAGGCGCGAGCTATGGCAGTGCCCTTTGGATCGACGAGATAAGTGACTGGAAGACCCCACGCCCCGTATAGAAGCCCTACCTGGCCATCTGGATCTAAGACTATGGGGAACGTCATCTTTAGCTCCTTCAGAAAAGATAACGCCTCTTTTCGGCTGTCCTTAACGTTAACTCCAACGATCACAAATCCCTTGTCTTTAAACCCCTGGTAGAGTCGCTCCATTCCTGGCATCTCCTCACGGCAAGGAGCACACCAGGTGGCCCAAAAATTCAAAAGGACAAGCTTTCCACGAAAATCCTTGAGAGCCAGTTTCTTTCCCGCAGGGTCAGGCAGAGTAAATTCCGGGGCAAGGGAACGATCCTTCATCTCTTCAAGATTAGGGACCAGCTTGAAGTTGACCGCTTCTCCCGGGCTAACCCAAAGGACAGAAGCGAGAGCTACTTGGACAGAACTAAGTTTGACAATCTTTGTGTAATTCATCTTTCCTTGCTTCACGGAGGCAGTTCCCGGAAGCCTCCCAGATTGATTTCTTTCCCATCTCCTGAACTATGCCAGAAGATTTACTCGTCGAGGTTCTCAAAGCTCTTGAGGCGCAAGGGAACGATCTGCTTACTAAAGCTCAGCAGCGCCACGATTACGGATGCGACGACCGTCGCATCAAAAGCCAGTCAGGTCAGTCAGAGTTCTTTGAGCTGGACCACTTCCACGCTCAAGAGGAAAGCAGCAAAAACCAAATTCCAGAGGGTCGCCAGAAGAACAGTCACCCCCATGGTCTTTGGTTTCACGATATAGCCGAAGAGATTCAACGACCGCTGCCGCAAAATCAGAAAACACAGGGCAATCAGCAGCAACAAAACGATGATTCCCAGAGGTGAGACCTCAATGCCGAAAACCTTTGTCTCCTTTATCGGATATGATCGAACGTTAGGGATCATCATAAAGTCCACCATGAAGCCCTTCTCTTCTTCGTGATGGCCTGCCATCGCCTCGTGGGGCTTCTCGGCCTGGCGCTTCATCTCTGCATCACTCTCCTCTTTCATGCCTTCATGTTTGGCTTCTCCGTGAGGCTTTTGGGCAGGCTCGGACTGCGCTTTCATTTCTTCATGATGTTCGCCTCCGCGCTCCATTGGCTGTTTCGCTTCCCCTTTTTGCATTTCTCCACCGTGCTGCTCTGAGTGTGCCCCAGCACCTTCGTGATGCTCCATAGGCACCTGGCGCACAAGAGTGCTGAACGCAATTTGACCCGCAAAGGGGCAGGTATAAACAAGTAAGACGGCCACTGCTATCCCCAGAACTGAAATTCCGATTAAAACCTTTAGCCCTGTCCGGAGTTTCATAATGCGCCCTCCTGAGACTTGATGGCCTCTGTCCGGCTAACGACCCAATAAAATGATCCCGCCACAACAAATCATAAGAAGAATAATGGTTAAGATCAGCTTCAGAGCCCGCATGACGGCCGCAACCGGAAATTTAATGGCTCCTCTGCGCAGCTGAACCGTGCTGAGCCGTGCCAGTATTCCGCCGGCCTCCGTGGCCTGAGCCACCGCTCATGGCATTCACAACAAGCACCACTATTACACCCGCCGTGGCAGCAAACACGCCCACACGCAGGCCTCGCTGCAAAGCTACGGGCCTTTCTTGTCCTATAGAGCTGAAACCTGGCCACGGTAGCGCCCAGAGGAGCGCGAGCGCCGCGAAGCTCGCAAGGGCGTAGAGGATCCGCACACCTGGGACTCCGGGGATGAGGGCTTGGCCATACTCCGGGCGAGACAGAAAGTGAGGGTTGACAATGGCATGATTCAGCCACTCAAAGAAGACAAAGCTCACCGCCATGGCCGCGACACCGAGGGCCGCGCTCAAGAACATGGCCTTCCTTATGTCAAGGATGTTTCCGGCTCCCGCCTGATGGGCCCGCTCAGCAGCTCTGCGATAAAATAAATAATTGATGGCCGCAATCGAGAGAGCTCCTGCCGCGAGCGCTTGTGGGATATAGCGGGAGAGGCCGAGGGCTCCGTAGAAAGCGCCGAGACCAATGGAACCAAAGACCAAAGCTCCCCCGCAGCACAGCGAGGCGACAAGTCCCGCGCCGACGCTGCTCACTGCCGGCATTGCGTTAATTTGGTTCATGTCACAAACCTCCTTTCATTTTCTCCTGTTCTTTGTCCGTGAGTGCGATCACTGCGAATCTGTGTCTACTGCCACTCGCCAGATGGATTGCCTGTTCAAGCTCTTTTAAAGTGACCTCTGCCGGATCATAAAGGACCTCAGCCTCTCCCAACTTCGCATCGATAAGTCTTACATCGACCTCCAAGGCGCCATGAAGGTTTTTTAGAATGTTCTCCACACGGGAGACGCACTTCTCTCAGGTCATGTCCTGAATGGTCAAACGAACTTTACGGATTGCCACAGAAAAATCTCCATACTAAAGGCGCCCATGAGGCAACGAGTAGAGCACTCAGCCCCACGCCGATAGAAAGATAGAACAAGGTCAGTTCCAGCGCCTCGTGAAAGGGAACGAGAAGAAAAAAAGCTCCCAACAGACCCAAGATAAGGGGAGATATCATGCCTTGGCGCCGATAAAAAATCGTTAATCCAACCAAAGTAGCGACGACCGTGGCATAGAGCAGCGGCATCTGAAAGGACGGCTTGAAAAATGGTAGAGCCGCCGCCGCTACTGAAGCCACGGGAGCGAGAACCCCTGCGCAGCAGCCCATGGCCAAAGAGGCAGAAAATACGCTGCCCACTGCGCTGAGCCCGCCCAGGTAGAAGCCGCTTTTTTTCTCAGGATTACTCATTGCAACGATTTCAACTCACCAATCACTACGGCATAGACGTTCCGCAGAGCTACCGGAGGCAGTTTAACGTCATGCCCAGGACTTACGTGCGCAGCCTTCTTTGCAGCGCGCCACCGGACGGAGCATCCATTTTTTGCGTAGCATCCCGATCACCTCCTTTTTTTCCAGCCAATTAGTCAGCCACTGAGGGAGCCTCAAATCAAAAGCCCCCCGAAACTCTCCAGCAACCCAAGTCTAATCAGGCAGAGAGCCGTTCCTTTCTCTTATCTATTGAACTCAACGCCGCGGATCTTCCCGCTCCAGCACTTTTCTTCCCTCGTAAAAAATAGAGCACGACTCCGATGAAATAGATCGAGGCCAAAGCTATAAGCAGTCCAGTATTTTCAGCTATAAAAGCGCCTATTGCCGTACCTCCCAAAAGTGCCGCCAAGGCAGAAAGCAGGAAGGGTAGATGGCACGGACAGGTAAGAAACCCGGTAACCAGGAGAAAACCTTTTTTCATTGCTCCTTCTCTATACTTTCAATGAGAAAATCTCCTCCTTGAGGGCTTATCGTGAAACGCACTCTGTCCCCCTTTCGAATTCCGTCGAGCATCTCGGCTGATTTAACACGAAACTCCATAGTCATGGCGGGCATCAGTCCTTTGATTGCCTCATGCTTGAGGGTAATCTTCCTCGCCGCTACATCTACATTGGCGACGGAGCCCAGACCGTCATAACTTGCTCCGCTTTCGGCGAGAGTCACACCCCTTATATATGGAAAGGAAATCGCCAGTATCACGAGCAGGGTTGTTACAACGAGAAGGATGTCGTCACGTCCAAAGCGATATCCTTTCAAGCCCATGGGCCCAGCTTTGTATTTCTTTTGAACGGTTGCAAAGAAAGAGTAGCCCAAGGCTAAAACCGCCAGCACGATAAAATAATCTCTATATGCCGCTAAACTAGCGAGGGCCCCGAAGCTGGCGACACCCAAACTGGCCGCCAGTACGGGACCAATTCAACAGATCGAGGCAAAAATGGATGAGCCTACGGCCCCGACCCCTGCAAACCAATCCTTAACCATCAAATCTTTTCTCCTTTCGAATTTGTCCTCGTTTGGGCGATTTAGCTACTTGTTTTGCTTAAGTACTGCCCTGTCCAGCAATCACTGCCCTACGACTTGGCAGATAAAACGCCGCTACGCCCCCCGATACGGCACCGACCGTTAAGCCCCCGATAACGCTTAATGCGAAGGTCAAGGCAAGAGTCCTGCACTCAGCTACGGTGTAAGGAAGGGTCACCAAAAGAAAGATGGCCACCACCCAAAAACTCAGACGGAGACGATGACTATCAGCAAGCCGTCCAAAGATCAGCCCAACCAATACAACGGGTAATAGACCATAAAGGCAGCCGACGAGAAAAAAGATTGTGCTATCCGGCGGGTATGCAGAGATCTCCAGCTGCTGAAGAGCAAACTTGATAAATTTAACTGCATTGCCGTAATGAAAGGCAATCGAGCCGCCGATCGAAAGGAGGGAGGCGACCAAGGCCGAGATTAACACGACCCCAAACCCAGAGGCCCACCAACTTGGGTTGGCTTCTACTTCACCTTCCTTGCGAAGATCACCGCGAATCTCCGTCAATATGGATTCGGTAACCTCAACCGACGGCCTGCTCTCCTCCCATCCACCCATAAGACTCCAGAGCCGAATCCATTGCTCTCGCTTTTCTTTACAGCGGGGACAGGATTTGAGATGAGCGAGAAGATCTTCGGGCAGATCTTCCCCAAGAAGCTCCATCAGGCGTAATTCAATATCCTGGCATGAAACCATTTTTGCTCCAGATTGTATTTAACGGCGAACAAAGAAAAAGGTTACAGCACCTTCGAGTGCGGTAGTGATTCAGTTGGGATTGGGATTTCTTTAAGACTGGCGTCGGAATCGAACCGACCAGGAGACCTTGCCCAGTCTTCCCCAACGGGTTTGAAGCCCGCGGGCAGCACCAGCTACCTTCACCAGTCGCGTAACGTCTAGCACAATGCTGTTGAGATTCTGAATGAGTCACTATCGCGACTGCGCAGATCTCAAACAACTTTCCTAAATGGCCGGGAATAATCCTATTCCGTGCGCTCACGCTCTTGTTGAGGCGCAGGACCAGACCCTTTTTGTTGGATAGGGCAGCCTGTTAGCGCCAAAATAACCAGAAGGCAAATGCTCGTCCAAAAGATTTCCCATCGCTTCACTTTTCTTTCCTCCTTCAATGCCTTTTGCTCGTAGGAAAAGAAAGGTTACAGGCTCGCCCACTTTTTTAGGAGCGATCGTCAGACACCTAGCTAGTCAGCGTATTCACGCGCGAATCGGCGCTGCTGCTCAAGCCTCTGAGCCCAGAAATCCTCTTTTCCCAGCGGGTCATAGTTGCACGGTCCGTAGAAGTCGATAATGTCGCCGGTACCCGTATCTTTAAGGACCGGGCGATCCCAGGATAGAGTCTCCTCACGAATCGCTGGGAATTTCATGTGGCAGTAGTTGTTGGGTGCAGCTTGCGCTTTTGCGAGCACACCACCTTCACCTGCAGAAGCGGCGCCCGCGCCCAAAGTCCCTGCTAAAAGTATAAGTCCTGACATGATTTTGGTGATCTTCATTTTGCCTCTCCTCGCTATTAGGTTTTAACGACAAAGCAGGGAGATGGTTACTGGAAACGATAGAAAGAGAGCACTTGGATGTAGAGGAGGCGAGTCGCGAGTTTACAGCAGAGAATTATCGAAGCGCGATTTGAGAATTTTTTCTAGAGCTATCATCGCTCTGTGAACTCTAACCTTAGCGGCGCTGACAGTAATGTTAAGGATTTCGGCGATTTCTTCGTACTTAAATCCCTCATATTTGGCCAGCAGGATCACCTCTCGCTGCTCAGAAGGCAAGGAATGAATCGCTTGCCGGAGATAGTGGCCAATCTCTCTTTCCACGTACTCGTCCTCTGTACTCTTCCTAGTCTGTATGTGGACTGGCTCCGACGAGCCGGCTCCCATGGCAATTTTTTCGCTCACCCCTTCAAGCTCAATGACGTTTGCATGGCGTGTCGCACTAACTTTGGCGTCGCGGAGAAGATTGCTGGCGATAGTGAAGATATAGGTGGAGAAGGCCGCTAATGGCTCGTAAGACTTTCTCCGGCGGTGAAGTTTGAGAAAAGTATCTTGTAGGAGATCGTCGGCCTTGGCCCTATCGCCGATATGGCGAAGGAGATAGTTAAAGATTCTTACGTTGTATCGCTTGAAAAGAAGGACAAATGCTTCTTCGTTCCCATCTCGATAAGCGAGCATCAACTCTTCATCAGAAGGCTCAGGGCGTGGCGATTTCACGTCATGCCTTTTGATGGTCTACCTTGCGCTTTTTTCCAGGGCATAGGCGCCAAATCCGTAAGTAAGAATGAACTCCTCACCACAGCAGCTTAGGATATCCGCCGGACCTAGGTCTTCTGGAACCTCTATGGTTCGTTCGCAAGTGGGACAGCTCACCTTGGGAATTTCTTCGAGAAAATATTTCTCGTCTTTCTCCTTGAGTCTCAAAGTCAGGTTGGCGCAATTGGAACAATCAATCCTGTCACCGAGTCGTAAACCATTGAGAGATATACTTTCACCACATCCAGGACAGAGAAGGTCGCTCGTTTCATTACTCATAGACCCAAGATCCGCTCTAGTTTTCCCCGGTCAAATCCCACGATGACTTCGCCATCCACTATAATGACCGGCGTCGCGCGCCTACCGATTTTCTCGACCAGTTCGGTCATAGCAGTTGGGTCTTCTGCCACATTGCGATCCGTAAACGGAATCTTATGATGCGAAAGAAACTCTTTCGCTGAATGGCAAGACGCTCAGCCGATCGAGGAGTAAACTACAATTTGTCTTTCCATCGAACCTCCCTTCAACTATTAGTCTTAAATCCCCTTTCTGCTTTTTGACCAGCCGTAGAATGCCAAGATTACAAATAATGCCAGCATGGGAAATAAAACGTAGTCCAGATATGGCGTGAACGCTGCCAAGCCGATGAGACCGAGCCCGATCACAAGAACCGGTGTGAAACAGCAAATGGCTGCGATAATTGAGCCCCATATCCCTGCCTTGAAACACTTGTTTCCGTCCATGATTTCTTCCGGTCTCACATTTTCACTGAGCAGGTTTCTCTACTGCGCGAAAGCCTGTTTTGCCAACGGCCTGGATCATATCTTTTACGTTTGTTTTTGCTTCCTCAAAATAGACCACTGCCTCTTGCTTTTCGAAGCTCACCTGAGCCTTCTTCACTCCGTTGAGCCCCTCCAGGGCTCCCCTCACGACGGGAGGGCAAGCCCCTCACGTCATTCCCTCAATCCGGAGGGTCACTGTTTTGAGGCTGACTGGTTCACTCGCGCCGATTTGGGAAGCACACGTTAATATCGACCAAGCACTTAACAGTATCGACAGACCCACGAGTATCTTCTTCATACGAGTCCTCCGAATTTACATGGCACCTTGCAGAACGTTCGATGTGAGTTCCGGGAAGATATCCAAAACCAAAGCGCTTGCCACTATAACAGTGGCGAAAAACAGTAGAGCCAAATTAATTTTTCCCCCCGCGAAGGCGCAGCCCAGGCTCGTGCAACGACGCTTTTCTCGAAAATAGAGATAGTATCCGAGAGCCACTCCGACCACACCTATAGGTAAAAAGATGGCCCGGTACTGCATAGTAACCATCATAAAAGCGCCGCTTCCGAGACCCAAAAGCACAACCGCGAGAGGTAATAAACAACACAGTGAGGCAATGATGGCCGAGGAAAAGCTCACGAGCCCGGCTTTGAAATTTTCCAAATTCATACGCTAGTCCTTGATCCGCGTGCAGGCGTAAAGATTTTCCGCATGATCGGCAACGATGTCCCTAGCCAAACTTATGATTTTCTTCACGCGATCATCCGTGATTTGGTAATAGATGCTAGTCCCTTCTTTTCTTGAAGTGATATACCCGCACCATTTCAAGCAGGCCAAGTGATTCGAGATATTGCTCTGCGGTATGCCGAGTAACTTAAGCAGTTCCGAGACGTTGCGCTCTTTTTCCAAAAGCGCCTCGACGATCCTGATCCTGGTCGGGTCCCCTAGACCCTTAAAAAATTTCATCAGGATTTCGTCTGATTCCGCCAGCGCCGCAGGTCTGTGTTTTAACCTTGCCACGTCGAACCCTCCATCAATGTCACGCTCTATCATAATCCATTAATATATTAATTGATGCTAGTCAAGTAGCCGCTTCGTCGCAAGTAGGCCGGTAAGGACGGTGATGCGTTCGCGTGAATATTAAGGCCTATCCTGTAACGCACTCGGCTCTGGAGTCACGCAAGCGAGGTAGAGGTGCCCATAGTGCAGACGCTGTAACAAGCTTCTTCTTTTTATCTCTACCGCTTTCTCGATCCGTTGAGGTCCGCCGGCAGATTTTTCATCCCCGCATGCAGACAAAAACTCTCCGCCCGCAGAAATCCGCGCTGCCGGCGGTAATTCTGAACGGGCAAACTTGCTGACCTGTAACAAATTTCCATTATATTTATAGAGCCGGGCCGGATCTTCCCCCTCCAGCCCCCTGATCGCTGCCGTCCGTGGCTGCACGCCCGCTTTCCAGTACTCTGAACCGTTCGGCTAAATCTGTACGGCGGGCCCCACCCATAAAATGGAATCAGGCGGGTTCAACTGTATGTAACGGTAAAAAGAACAGGTACCGGCGCTTACCTGTTCATCGCACGGGTGTGCCCGGCGGCGGGCGAGCCGGATCTGAAAACCTCCCCACCCATAAAATGGAAACATCGAGATCTCAGTGAATGGGATGAGCAAACATGAGGCGGGTGCAACCTTTTTTGTCCGCCACCAAGAAAGGAAAAGGGCATCAGCGATGCAGACAGTGGTCGTGAACATAAACAAAGCACGGTTTGACGTTTACGTTGGCCGGGCCGGTCGAGGAGAAGACGGATACTTTGGTAACCCATTCCGTATGGGGAACGGAACCAGCCGAGAGGATGCCGTACAGAAGTTCCAAAAATACTTTGCCGACAGGATTGAAAAAGATTCTGAATTCAGGCGGCGCGTAATGGCGCTAAAGGGCAAGAGGCTGGGATGTTTTTGCAAGCCCAAGGTGTGCCACGGAGATGTAATAGCGGACTGGCTCAACAAAATGGAACCAAAGGAGGTGGAGTGATGATTGAAGTTTACATCGACGGTTCGTCCAAAGGAAACCCGGGTGCAGGCGGAGCGGGAATTGTGATCCAGGCCACGGCCACAAAGGAAATAATCGGGATCCACGGAATCCCGCTGGGAACCGTCACGAACAACCAGGCAGAGTTCCTTGCCCTCAAGCACGCGCTGATAGAACTCAACACCCAAGGCCTGTCCGGTCAGCCCGTCAACGTCCTCACGGACTCCCAGCTCGTTGTCGGGATTTTCTCCCAGAACTGGAAGGCCAGGGCGAACCTGGAGCTGGTGATGGAGATCAGGAATCTGCTCAACGAGTTTCTGCAGCTAACTTTTGCTTACGTCAGAGGGCACAACGGGAACCAGGGCAACGAGCTCGCCGATTCTCTGGCCCAGGAAGCGGCTGAGTCGCAAAAAGGAATAAAGCGGCAGTAGTCGAGGAAAACATGAAGGAAGTCTTCGGCTACCTGTGGGAATTTGACAGCATCATCGCGATCACGACAAACGGGTTTGTGAAGAAAGATCGAACCTGCGTGATGGGAAGGGGATGCGCCAGGCAAGCGGCCGTGAGATTCCCGGAACTTCCCCGCAAGCTGGCGTCAAGAATTTCCACCGAGGGGAACCGCGTCTTTTACTTTCCTGAGTACAGGTTGATCACCTTCCCGGTAAAGCACAACTGGTGGGAGACGGCTGATTTGGGTCTGATCGAGAGGTCCGCAAGGGAACTGCTGAAAATCATCGAAGTGAAAAAGATCAAGGAGGCCGTCTATCTTCCCCGGCCCGGATGCGGCAACGGTCGGCTAAATTGGGAAGACGTGAAGAAAATCCTCTTGCCGATGCTCAAGCCGGATCAATTCCATATCGTGACCTATAACAGAACCGATTCGTAGAGACGGCTATTCCGGCTTCATTCTCCAGGTCCTACCCAGGAGGCCGCGTGCGGACTCAAAGTAGGGGCCCTCACCGACAGAGAGGGGTAGAGGTTTATCCTTCTTGACCCTACCCCTTCCCGCCTTTCGTGAGAGGACGAAAAAGAGCCCACAAAAAATGCAGACTCGAAAAAACCCAGGGGTAATCTTCATCTGCCCTTATTGCGGGAACGCCACTAGGAAAGTGCCCACTTGCGGGGTCTCCAGCAGAAACGGCGGAACAATGTACCCGATCGGACTCTGCATCAACTGCGGACCACTCAACCTTGAACTCCTGGCGCTTTGCCGGGAAGCCACCGTTGGCGCGTATAGGAACTAGCCGGACGAAAAGCATGAAACCGGGTGAGAAAATAAGGACGATCATGTTCATCCGCTCCCAACGGACCGGATTGATGCTGCCAAGAGACGGGATTTTTGTCGGCGCGAGAGAAAATATCGGGAGGACTTTGATCCTGGTGGATTTCGGTGAAGCCGGAACAGAGTACCTTCTGCCGCACGAGATCGGGGAGGCAAAAAAGGAATCAGAGTCGAGCAGTTGAAATGAACGAAAGGAGACCGAAATGGTAAACAAAGTGATCCTTATAGGCAATCTCGGCAAAGACCCGGAGACACGCTTTACGCCAAACGGTAAGGCTGTGACAAGATTCTCCCTCGCCACGTCCAACACCTGGCTCGACGCGAACGGTGAAAAGCAGCAGGCGACCGAATGGCACACCGTCGTGGTCTGGGGAAAGCAGGGAGAGGCGTGCAGTCAATACCTGGAGAAAGGCCGTCAGGTTTACGTCGAAGGGGCGCTCCGCCACCGATCGTACGACAACAAAGAGGGCAAGGAACAGCACGTCACTGAGATCGTCGCCCAGAAGGTTCGATTCCTCGGCAGTGGAAACGGAAAGGCCAAAGAAGAACAGCCTCCGCAAGTCGATCCAGACGGCGACGATATCCCATTCTGAACCCGATTTCCTTCACGCCTTATCTCCATTTCCATCCGCACCCCACCTCTTCACGACTGCAATGTACACCCCGAAGATCGACGAAGAACTGATTCCGAGGCTTTATCGCCTGCGAAAACTCAAAAAGATGCCCATGACACGGCTCGTGAACGAGATTCTGCGATCCGTGCTTCCGGCATTGGAAGAGGAGGAGGAAAGAAAGAAGGAACTCGCTTGTTCGAATACTGACAAGGAAAATGCCAGGACGACGGCATAGGCGTGTCAGGAATAGGTCCTGAATTTGAGTCCCACCCGGGCGATTCATGAAACTCAACTTTGCTCCCGGGAAGGTCAATCCCGAACAGCGAGCCGCGATAGCCGCTGTCGACGGTCCGTCTCTGGTGATAGCCGGGCCCGGATCAGGAAAGACGCGAACCTTGGCCGTTAAAGCCAGGTACATTCGCAGGCTTTATCCGGACGCCAGAATTCTATGCGTGACTCATACGAGAAAAGCCGCCGACGAGATGCGCGCGCGAATCGGAAGAGATGAGAACTCGCGCACAATTCAAGTATCGACGATCCACTCCCTTTGCTACAGGATTCTTAAGACAGGCCTCGGACAACCGATCAGGATCCTCTCCGACTATGACCACGGAGTCATTGTACGGCTGGCAGCGCAAGCCGCGGGCATCGACAGCGATCATAGAAACATCGCCACAGTTATCAGCCAGGCGAAACTCGGTCTGATCGAAAAACGCGAAGAGATAAGAAAGCTTCTCAGGGAATATGAGAGACTCAAGGGGCTGAGACTTGACTACGACGACCTTCTTCTCTTTGCTCTCAAAAAGCTTAAGTCACAAAAGTGTTCAGCCATACGTCCTACTCACATCCTGGTTGACGAGGCGCAGGATCTGGATCCGGTCCAGATAAGACTGATCAAACATCTTTCCTCGAAGAAACCTAACGTCACCTTCTTCCTCGACTACAACCAGGCCATCTTTTCCTTCAAGGGCGCCCTTCCTGATGAGATCGATCGCATCGGAGACATTTATCCTAAAACCAACAAGTTCTATCTTCTCAGAAACCACCGTTCCACGGGAAAAATTCTCGAATCCGCCAACCGCCTGATTCGCTTGAATGGGAGCGAGAATTCCTCGGTGCCTATGAGGGAAGAGGGATCAAATCCCTTGTGGGTACAGGTGGCGAATGAGACAGGGGAAGCACAACTGGCCAGGGAGATCGCCGTAGACCTGATTCAGCAGGGCTTTCAACCGAGAGATATTCTCATTCTCTACCGGACCAACCATTACCGGGCGGAGGTCGAAAACGAACTCATTGAAAATGAAATTCCCTATTCCATTCTGAAGAACACAAGTCTCTTTTTGAAGGAAGGTCCTTTCTTGCCTCTTTGCCTTCAAGCCTGGAGGCCAGACGACGCATGGGAACAGACCCTGCTCACGCACTATCTCGGCAGACGCTCCTCGAGCGAGATTTGCTCGCTGGCAAGCGAACTCAAGCTCAGTCCCTTTGAGACTGCAATTGAACAGTCCATCACGAATCGCGAGACAGACAAAAGTATGAATCTTCTCTTGCAGGATTTGAGAGAGATTCAGTTGCTGAGAGAACACAAACCTCAGGAGGTGGCAGAAATCGCGTGGGCAATCGTAGAAAGAAGAGGCTTCATCGTCGACACCAGGGAGACGAAAGGGCTCTTCAGACTCATGGGCCGATTTCAGAATCTGGGCGAGATCGTCGAGCAAATAGAAAAATTAAAGGTCCTGAGCATGGCATCGAAGCAGAAGCGACTGCATGTCTCCACGATTCATAGAGCAAAAGGGTTGGAGCATCGGGCGGTCATTCTTCTGGGCTGCGTCGAAGGGGTCTTCCCGCTTGAGATAAGAGACCAGGTTAACAGTACGGAGGAAAGACGGCTCGCCTACGTGGCTTTGACACGAGCGAAAGATTTCTTCGTCGCGATATCGCCTGAAACTCTCTACGGAGAGCCGACCGTACCCTCACGGTTCGTAAGAGAAATGGGACTCGAACGATGCGAGTGGGTGAAATGTACTCAATGAAGAGGACTTTCGGCCCAATTATCAACGGAACAAATCGTGAAGCGCGGGTTAAACCAAGCAATGATATGCCTGGCATCCCGCAAGAGACCATCGACCGCGTAGTTGACTCCACCAACATTGTCGAACTCATTGGATCTTTTGTAGCGCTTAAAAAGATCGGCCAGAACTTCCAGGGTCTCTGTCCCTTTCACGATGACAAGACGCCCTCGCTCAGCGTCAGTCCGGAGAAGAAGATCTTTCGCTGTTTCGGCTGCGGCGCAAGTGGTAACGCAATCACTTTCCTGAGAAGACACAAGAATCTCCCTTTCCCTGAAGCAGTCCGCTTTCTTGCCGGCAAAGCTCGAATCCCCATGAACACCGAGGAAGACAAGAAACGGGAACTTTTTCTCTTCTGCCTGGCAAAGGCCCAGGAAGGATTCGCGGCGCAGCTTCGTTCGCTTACATATCGCTCGGCAGTGAACTATCTCACGGAGCGAGGCGTTAACCAGGCAACCCAAGAGGAGTTCGGCCTGGGGTACGCCGGCTCAGTCAAAGATCTTATTGCCGCCCTCAAGCAATCCGGGATCAAGAAGGAAATTCCATTCACCGTCGGACTCCTGAAAGAGAAGGAACAGGGAATAACCTGCCCATTCATGGGCCGAATAATGTTTCCGCTCACGGACCAGAGAGGCGCCACTGTAGGATTCGGTGGGCGCGCTATCGACCGCTCGTCTCAGGCAAAGTACATAAACTCTCCCGACTCCGCCACGTTCAACAAACGAAGGGTCTTGTTCGGCCTGAAGCAACTCAGAATCTCTAACGACACCGTTTTCGTAGTCGAAGGCTATTTTGACGTTTTGACATTGCACCAGGCCGGTTTCAAAAACACGGTCGGTCTTCTCGGAACGGAATTGAGCGCCGAGCAAATGCACATCCTGGAAAGTCTCGCCCGGAACGCAATTCTCATCTTTGACGGAGATCCGGGAGGCCAGGCAGCGCTCCTCAAGTGCTTGAAAGTCCAGCGTCACAATTTGACCGCGAGGGCGGTCGTTCTACCGGAAGGCGATCCGGACGAGATCGTCAGAGAAGGAAAAACGGCGGAGTTCGGAGCTCTTATCGAAAAGGCCAAGCCGCTTAGAGAGGCAGCAATAGAGATCATTAGTCAGAGAAAGGGGAAAGAGAGCATCGAACATTTGACAGAAGAGGTTGCCCGTCTCGGAACAGAAATCCCCGACGCTCTGGAAGCAAGCCTCTTCGCTCAAAAGGCCGCCGAAGCCCTGGGTCTCCCTGTCTGGGTGCTGCAGGAAAAGATTCTAGGCAGGAGAGAAAAAAAGGAAAGGATAATCGAACGAAAGAGACAGCTCGAAAAATTTCTCATAAATGAGCTTCTCACAAACCCGAGCCTCATCCCGACCGAGAAATTGGAATCGATCAAGGATCTCTTTGACGATGGCGAAGAAAAGAGGATCTTTGTCACCCGAATCCTAAAGCACGCGTAACGTCACGACCCTTTCGAAAACATACTCTCAGCTATCTCAAATATGTCCAATTCTGGCGGCGCGCTGCCGCTAAAAACCCTTAGACTGAAGCCGTTGAGGGAAGAGGAAATGATGTCCCAGGTGGGGTCCTCCACCGGTGGAGTTCAAAAACTCCAGCGGCGGGGGACCCTGCCACCTCTGTCACGGAGGAAAACCAAACGGGGCCTCCGGGAGGAGGGCATCATGAGAAGAAAAAGAAAGGAGAAGCCGGTTTTGCAGGTGCTCCTGATCGCGGCGCTGGCTTTGAACACGACACTGAGTTTTGTCGTGCTGGCCAACCGCAACCGCATGTCGCAGCCAAGGGAGAGAACGGAACCCGTGCCGGCGCCGGCGGTTATAACGCTGGAGGGCGCTATGGTCGAGGGAAGATCCCAGACTGCAGCGAATCCTGCGTCTCGGCCGAATGCCGGAGAGAGGTTCAATGGAACTCGCGCTCCAGAGGCAACGGCGAGGAAGACTGCTCCTGCAAAGGTTGAGAGCTCGTCGAGGGGAAAGGATGAGATTATCTTTCTCCCTTCGGCCGTTCTCTACCGGCTCACGCGGGATACGATTCTCGTGACCAGAAGGGATGGCGCGAGAATTCTTATTCCAAAAGGGACGGTAGTCCGCGTGGCAGGCATCACCCGGGATGATAAGGCCCTGGTGGTCTCCCGCAAGGGAAACCCGGATGGCCTGATCGCCACGGCTAGCCTGGAAGCGATACCGGATGAACAGGTTAGGCCTGGTTCATCGGCTCCCATTCGGAGAGCGACGGTTAATGCTCCCAGCCGCGCAAGCGACATCCCCGGCTCGTTCCGTCTGTCAGGCGGAACGTATGGAGGATCGATTGGGCTCGGTGGCGCCCAGATCTTCGTCGGCCAGAACGGACAGCTAAGCGGCAGTCTGATCCGCTAGACGTCTTTGGGATTGAGAAGGAACCCTCTTCCCTCAATCCCAACTTCAAAACGGAAAAAACAAGCGCCCGTGAGAGAATTCGCAACCAAAGACAATTCGCGCCTGCCATAAATGACCGCACTTCCTCCAGAGACACTCGCCGCTTTCAATAACGATTCGCTTCGCGCGCGGATCTTTTACGAGAAGTATGCCCTTCAGAACGGCGAGACGAATTGTCTGGAAACGAAGCCCGACCTGATGTGGAAGCGTCTGGCGCGAGTAATAGCTTCAGTAGAAAGGTCGGAGAGACGCGAAGAGTGGGAAAGGAATTTCCTCTGGCTCCTGAGCGATTTCCGATTTGTCCCTGGTGGACGGATCCTTCACGCTATCGGGAATCCAAACAAGGTCACGGCGCTGAACTGCTATGTCATCCCCAGTCCTCATGATTCTCTCCCGGGCATCTACAGAACTGCTCTGGAGCTGGCGGAAACCTTCAAGCGCGGAGGGGGATGCGGAGTAGACATTTCATCTCTTCGTCCAAAGGACTCTCCCGCACATAACGCGGCCAGAGTCTCTACCGGAGCGGTTTCATTCATGGACCTTTACTCCCTGACCACGGGGATTATCGGACAACAAGGGCGCCGCGGAGCGCTCATGATCACGATCTCGGATTCTCATCCCGACGTGCTGGATTTCTGCAAGATCAAACGGAATCGCACTTCAGTTCGCTATGCCAATATCTCCGTAAGAGTAACCGATAACTTCATGCGGGCGGTAGAGAAGGACGACGAATGGCCTTTACATTACGAGAACCCGCGCGACGGGATCGAAGTCCAAAGGACGATCCAGTCAAGAGAACTCTGGAACGAGCTCACAGCCGGCGCCAGAGACTGGGCCGAGCCGGGTTGCCTTTTCTGGGATACCATCCGGCGCTATTCTTCCTCTGACAGATATTCCGGGATGGAAGTCGTGAGCACAAACCCGTGTGCCGAGGAGCCCCTGGAACCTTACGGTGACTGCTGCATCGGCAGCATCAACCTTGCCGCCTTCGTCAACGATTCGCACACGCAGAATGCGAAGCTGGATCACGCTTCGCTGGAGAAAACGACTCGCTACGCCGTTCGCTTCCTTGACACCGTGCTCGCCTGGAATGAGGGGCGTCATCCTGTCAGTGGACAAGAGGAGGCAGCTCTGAGAGGCAGAAGGATCGGTCTCGGCATCATGGGCCTTGCCGACATGCTCTGTAAGCTCAAGCTCAGATACGACAGCGACCAGGGGATCGACTTTGCCGGAAGGACGGTCGAGAAGATCAAGCTCTGGGCTTACGATGAGTCCACAAACATCGCCTTCACGAAAGGTCCTTTCCCGGTCTTCGACGCTGAACGGCATCTGGAGAATCCCTTTTTCAAAGACTTCCCTCCTCGTCTCATCGAAAAGATAGAGAAGAACGGTCTCCGCAACGTGACGCTCCTTACGATTCCTCCAACAGGCAGCATCGCCGCAATGGCCGGCGTGACGAGCGGGATCGAGCCGATTTTCGATTTCAAATACGTTCGGCGAAGCGAGTCTTTGTCCGAAAGTGTGTTCGACGTCGAGCACCCGCTGATCGTGGAGTACAGGAAGATCGGTGAAATCCGCAACGAAGATCCATTGCCAGGATACTTTGTTACCGCTCATGAAATCTCCCCGGAAAGAAGGGTTCTCATGCAGGCTGCCTTGCAGAAGCATGTCGATCAGGCCATCAGTTCGACGATAAATCTCCCCAGAGACACCTCGCTCGAAACAGTCGAAAAAATCTATCGCATGGCCTGGGAACAGGGCCTCAAGGGAATCACGGTTTATCGTGAAGGTTCCAGAGAAGGAATCCTTCTGACCGAGAAACAGGCGAAGAGAGAAGCGGTAAAGACAATCCCGGCCAAAGTCACCCCGCGGCCGGCAACCTTGAACGGAATCACCGCGCGGGAAAGAACGCCGTTCGGCACCGCCTTCGTCACGATCAATTACGCCAATGGAAATCCAAGACAGCCATTCGAAGTTTTTGTGAGATTGGGCAAGGCGGGATCTGATCTGGAAGCGGACGCCGAAGCCATCGGAAGGCTTCTCTCGCTGATTCTGCGTCTCCCGTCGCCGATGACGCGAGAAGAGAGACTGAGAGAGGTCATCGATCAGCTTGAACACATCGGCGGGTCCCGGTTTACCGGCTTCGGGTCCGAGCGGGTGAGATCCATGCCCGATGGTGTAGCCCGAGCCCTGAGCCGCTTCCTGGAAACCCCGACAGTGAAGGAAGGACCTTTGAAATTACTGGTACCAGAGAAAGCAATCTCACCGAATGGCAATCATCACGACACTGCTACCACAGGTGATTTCTGCCCGAGATGTCGTCAGGCTTCTCTCGTGACTCAACAAGGCTGCCTCCACTGCAGCGACTGCGGTTATAAGGAATGTTGAGTCATGACTCGGTCTGAAAAATCGATGACAAGCTATGGTTTATCTCAAGCACTTTCCCGCAAAACCTCTTAGAAGAGGAATTCCCGGAACTCCGTATTTCATCGAGATCAGCCCGACCCTTATCACAGTAAAAGTCCAGGGTTCCCGTCGTCCTGGAGTTTCGTTGCCGCTGATAGAAGTCATCCGCCGGCTTTCCACGCCTGAAAGTGTGCCGGCGAAGTTTCACGCGGATCCAGTGACCTACCTTGAATGGGTAGCGAAGAAGAAAAAGAAACGCCCATGATGACGCTACAGCATCAAGACTGCGAAGAGTGCCGGCTCAACGTAGAGATTATTGACGTGAACGGTGATCTTATCTCAAAGCAGATCCTACGGGGAATGGAAAAAAGCGGAGAGCAAGTCGCGGTCTATGTGAAACGAAAAGGACAGCTGCTATCCCTCATAACCATGAAAACCGGGGATGCTCCAGAGGCCTTATCCTTGGATCAGGAATCTGCGGAAAAATATTACAAGTACCTGAAACATCTGAAAACAGGCGAGGCGATTGTCATTGTAACCACTGACGAATCAAATCACGTAGGAATTTACAAACTGCCTCCTGTTTCACTGCAATAAGTCTATTTTCTAAGCCGCAAGCACTCTGAGACTTTGAGATGACGATTCATCACGAAGCGACACGAGTAACCAGGCCCGTCTGGCATTGGGTCCTTCGGGAAAAGTAACCACTCGTTGTCTCGGCTGGCTCGATTGAGCGCATTACGCACAAGTCGTGCATCCCGGTGAGTGAGATCGTGGCTTGAGAGAAAGGTCGCAACATCGATAAGCTCTGCGTAGTGAAGGGACCGGTCGGCAGCAGCATGCGCAGCACCCGCGGCCTGCAGCAGCGTGTTTGCGAGCATGTGCAGGTCGCCGGTGGCGGCTTCAAGTTCGAGACCCCGTTGTACCTGCTCACGCAAAAATGGCAGCGCATTGCATGGGTCAGCGCTGTAGGTGAAGCCATATCTCCCAGGGTCGATGCAATAAGGCAGCTCTATCGCAAGTTCCCAGACAAAATGCGTAGCTTCATCAAGGGTGCACGGAACAAGGTCCGGATCATCGGCGCGGTAAGAAAAACGAAATGCAGTGTCCCGCATCGTAGAGAAGGAAAGAAGCGGGCTATGATAGGCGAGAGCTCGTTCGGGAGCCCACCTGTTGTAACCCACATGCTTCAAGACCAAGTCCACAAGGTCCTGATCGCGGACAAGGCTGATCATCCCGTTATCGGCGAACTTGGCCATGAGTCCTGTACCGCAGAAATGATCTGCAAAAGTGCGGCCTCGGTCTCTCGGCGCCGTTCTAGTTACGCTATCTGGAAGCGAATCACCCCTGAAAAGCTTCATGTCCAATCACTGTAGTTTGATATTTGCGCTGCAAGGCGCATCTCGATATTAGCGTTTAACCGCTGCCCACACAATTACAAATCCCGATCAATCCCTTTCGGTTAAAGTAGTCAGTTCCAGCTATATTCGGCGTCATACTCGAATTTGCCCGCACGAGCCCTTCACTAACCAGTCGAAGCTAAAACGGAACCAAGTAACCCGTGCTTGAAAGTGCAAGTGCAAAAGGAGACCTGTCAATGGCACAGCTTCAACAACAATCTCCAGGTCGTTACGTCATGAAGGACCTCTACCTCTTTAGCTGCAAGAGAGAGGTTCTCGCGCGGAAGCTCGAAACGCTGCCGATCACAATTCCTCTGAAGCCGATCAGACCAGAAACCGCATTGAGGAGAGCTTTGAGCCTCAATCTGGATCAAAAGCGCTACACCTTTGAAGAATCCTCGTTCGAGAAGGTCAATGACAAACCGGTTCAGATCATTTTGAGCCGCGAGGCTTTGAGTAGCGGAGATATCGACGCCACGGTCGGGAAAGCGTACGTGGAACGGGGACGTATAGAGGTGAACACGACTTATCCGGAAATCAGGAACTCTCTCGAAAACGGCTTTCGGTTTCACATGGAAACAGCCATCACCAGGGATCTCTCGATTATTGTCACTAAGTATCTGATTGCCTGCATGGGAATTCCCGTGCGGCCCAAGAACGGCGAGATCTATTTTGCTCTCGAGAAGTATATCCCCGAAGTTCATGAGCTGATGACCGTCATAGACAGTTTGGACCAGGAAAGCACGATCCGGGTCTCACCGGTGGTTGGAGATGAGGTGCAAAAGGTTGTGGAACGAGCTCACGATCATTTCAGGACGTCGGTGGAAAACTTGATGCGGCTCACAGAAGAAATCTCCGATGAGACCCACACCAAGACCCTCAATACGAGGCTCAAAGACGCACGTGATCTCCTTGAGCAGGCCGCGGCCTATGAAATCGGCCTCGGGATGGAGCTTGAGGAGATAAAAGCGAAGATTCAGGAGGCGAAGTCAAGAATCTCCGAACGACTCCTCGGAAAACCAGCAGTGACTAATCATTCGCAGGAACCAGCCTCAACCACCGCCTACCTGGCGGCCTCAGGCGGTCAACTAGACCTGATCAAATAATTCAAATCTGTGACGATCCATTCCAGGACTATGGGATCACAGGATAGAAAACCACGTACGCTTACCATTCGGTTCCGCGTCACAGACGAAGAGCTTGCGGATATTCACGGCCAGCTTGACGCCCTTGTGGACCGACTTGTGTTCGACGATATGGGTCTCTCTGCACGCGTGATCAACCTCATTCGCATGATGAGAGACCAGGTCGCCGTGGCCAGCAATTACATCACCCAAGCAGATTATGAGCAGTCGGTAAAAGACTTCAGACTTGATTCTAACTCTACCGGCTGGTGATCAATTAAAAGGAGAAGCAAGAGATGCAGAGATTCGAAGAACTCAAAAACTATCTTCATTCCAACTTCGTTGAACTGGACCATGCCATCCGGGCTCTGCTCTTGGGTTTAACGGCAAAAGCCCACGTCTTCCTCCTTGGCCCTCCGGGAACGGCCAAAAGCCACCTGGCGGAGGTGCTCTGCGATTCCCTGGAACTCAAAGCCTTCAGGTTTCTTTTCACTGACGAGACCAAGCACAAGGACATATTCGGTATCCAGAGCATCCAGGCGCTCAAAGAAGATAAAGACTTACTCATCACCGAAGGTAAACTTCCCGTGGCAGAGGTAGCTTACTTGGACGAGATCTGGAAGGCCAACGCTAGCGTCGTCAACATGCTCCTCTGGGCCCTGCGCGACGGGAAGTTCACCAACGGCGGCCAGGCAGTAAAGATGCCTCTTGTCTTTGCCATCGCCTGTTCCAACGAGATCCCGGAAGACTCGACGCGGAGGGCAATCTACGACCGGCTTCTGATCAGAGAAGAAGTCAAAGATATCGAGATGGCGGAAAACTTCCGCAAAGTATTGGAACGAAGCGACATCCCTCCACCGAAGGTGCCCATGAAGGAAATCGAGGATCTCTGGAAATCCGCGGAAGGTGTGAAGGTTTCGAACGATGTGAAAGAAGCTCTGACGGAACTGAGAGAGAAAATCCACGACCGAGGGGTTCGAAGCTCAAACCGAAGATGGTTCGACTCCGTCAGGGTTCTCAGAGCCTCAGCAGCTCTGGAGGGCAGGCCAGAAACTGACCTTCAGGACCTTGAATCCCTTTCCTCCATCCTTTGGCACCAGCCGGAGGAAAGAGTGACCGTCCGGCAGGCCATTCTTAACATCACCGATCCCGGTCTTGCGAAAGTGCTCGAATATCTGGACAGCGCCAGAGAGGAATTCGAAAAGGTAAAGCAGGAACAAGACTGCTTGAATGGCAGCGAAATGTTCCAACGAGCGTCTCAAGCCGCAACGGAAGTCGCGGCCATCATCACCGAGGCAGAGAAGACCGCAAGATCCAAAAGAGAGAAAGAAGCCGTGGAGAGCATCCGGTCTATCCAGGCCAACATCATGCGGAATTTCCTGAAACTGAAACTCTAAGCCATGGACACGGAATCAAAGGGTCTTCCTGACGCAAAAACTCTCTTTGAACAGATGTGCATCGACGGCACACGTTTTCAGGCGCACAAGTTCATTTCTGCCGTTGAGACCTACGAAGGACTCAGAGAAGCGGCGGATCAAGGTGGACAAATTACAACGAGCTATCTCCCTTTACTCTCCGATGTCTTCTCTGCCTTCTTTCAAAACAGGGCGCGACTTAAACAAAATCCTCCGCGTGAGACCGAAGAAAACCGCGAGATTATGGAAACTGCTCTTGGACTCAAAGAATATGAAGAGCTTCACACCGTATCCCGGCTCGACTTCTTTGCCTCCGCGGCAGCGACCCGGGCATTCTCAGACCAGATCATAAAGCTCATCAAAGAGAAAAAAGAGGAGGATAAGAAAGAGCCCGAGAAAGGCAAACCAAACAATGGTCCTCTGGGCATCGATCGGGACACCCTCCGCTGGGCCATCCGAAGATCCCTCAAGAAGGGACTCGAAGAGGCCCAAGAAGCAAAGCAGGCAGTCGAAACGTTCGGAAGAGAAGAAGGAGGGATCCAGCGAATCCCGTTAACCGAGCAGTTTCGCCTTGCTGATCTCCTCGGTAAGAACTCCAAAATCAGGGAGATCATCAAAATGCTCGGCCGCATGCGGCTCGAAGCGCTATCGGTAAAAAGGTCCAGAATAATTCACTCGTCTCCGGTAAGAAGAGGTGTTGAAACCGTCGGCATCGAAGGGATCGAGAGAGTCATACCGGATGAGCTGGCAACTCTCGCCCTCGGAGAAGAAGGAGAGGATTTGTTTTTGAAAAAGGTTCTCGACGAAGATCTCCTCGCCTACAGTTATAAGAACCCCGTGGTGGAGACACACGGACCGATCTTGCTCGCCGTGGATGGTTCGGGAAGCATGGCCGGCCCTAAAGAAGTCTGGGCTAAAGCCTTAGCGATCGCAACTATTCTTCAAGCCAAAAAGGAAAAAAGGAAATCTCATGGGATCATCTTTGGAGCCAGTGAAAAAGAGATCTTTGATATTGATGTGGACAGGCTGGAGGATTTATCAACGGCGTCCTTTCACATGGGGACGAATTTCGGACCGCCGCTTACGTGGGCCAAGGATAATTTCAGGGAAAACCCGCGAGCAGATTTTCTTTTTATCACTGACGGGATTTGCAACTTAGAGAGCGACAAAAGAACGGAGTTCATTCAGACGAAGAGCCGCTCTGGAGCGAAATGCTACAGCGTACTCATTGGCTCGGAAAGCACGGAAACGGTCAAGCAATTCTCAGACAAAGTTTTCTCTTTAGCTACCGCACCTCATCCACGCGATGCTGGCCAGATCCTTTCCGAGATCTGAATCCGCGCGATTTACGATTTCTCTTTCTTTTACCGGCAGCGGTCATCGTGCTTATCGAAAAAGTCATCGATCACTACGTCGAGATCGGGAAAAAGCACCCTGGTAATCCATTCCGGCTCTCGAACAGCGGGAGATGCGCCCGTGCTCTCGCGTATCAGCGCTTTCCCTCTGCATTCAAGCCGGAAGCGATGCCCGCGCGTGTCTTGATGGTCCTCGAAGAAGGGAAACGAGTCGATAAATGGCTCAAGGAGGAGTTCAGAGAGCACTGCTCGAAATCCTGGGCTTCCGAAGAAAAAGAATTTTACATTGAAGTCGATGGAATAAAAATCTTCGGCCATGCCGACGGCGTACCAGCTCTGGAAAGATACGGGCGAACGGTCGCCGAGCTGAAAAGCATGTCCAACTATGGTTTCCGTAATGCCCTTCAGGGAAAGATAGATTACGGCTACCGCTGCCAGCTGAACTCTTACGTCATCGGCGCAGGTCTTAATAATGCCCTCTGGGTCTGCTACCGCAAGGAGACTTCCCATCTACTGGAGCTTTTCTGCTCGAAGAAGATCGAAAAGATCGAAACACGAATCCTCACCCCTTCTGGAGGCTGGCTTCAATACACCCCGGAAACGCCGATCGAGGACGATGAATGGCAGAGAGCCGAAGTCACGCATCCGTTCGACCCCCAGCTCCACGAACAAGTGGTAGTGCGGTTTCGCAGGGTCATACACGCAACTCCAACGAACCTTCCGGATCGCGAGTACGGTCCCAAGCTCCTCTGTGAAAAATGCGGCGGTAACGGTTTCTACCTCACAGAAAAGCGGCAGATCAAAAAGTCCTGCATGGCCTGCAACGAAACCGGAAGGATCCTGGAACCGAGACTAGGCTTTCCCTGCACCACCTGTCGGTTCAAAAAGCACTGCTGGCCCGAGGCTAAACTTCAGTTCGACGGGAGAAAGCCGGTCTGGATTGTCCCAAGGCAAGTCGCCGAAGAGACTCCGGTCATCCATCCCCATGAAAATACAAACGGAGCGGAGATCAAGGAGTCATCACCGATCCCGCTACAGACCAATGACCAGACAGATGTCGAGCTGTTTTGATCTGGACCTTTTTCACCGAACCTATCAGGGACCAACGGTAAGGGTGAAACTCGTCGTCGAGGAAAATGCCGCCTCTTATTTACCGACCTGTCCTTTCACATCGAGCAATAACGTTATGGACTACTTCTCGCCGCTTGCGGAGGAGCCAAGGGAAGTCGTGATCGCAGCGTACATGGACAACAAACATCGTGTCGTCTCCGTCGAAGAAGCATCGAGAGGGACTTTAACCGCTTCGCTTTTCGAACCCCGCGCGATCCTGCAAGGCGCTCTTTTGACAAATGCAGCCGCTTTGATCGTGGTCCACAATCATCCCTCAGGCGATCCCAGACCCAGCCCTGAAGACATCTCGGTAACGAAGTCATTGAAGCAGACAGCGGAGTTATTACCGGTCCGGTTTCTGGACCATGTGATTATCGGACGAGGAAGCTACATCTCGCTCAGTGACAAGGGCTATCTCTAGAAGAACCAGCCAAAATGGAAAAACAGATATCTGGCAAGGATCAATTGCGCCCGAAGTTTTCTCTCGGGCGGGTTGTCGTCACGCCGGGCGCTTTGAGAGCGCTGGAGGAAGCGAATCAGAATCCCTTTGAGTTTCTCGCCAGACATCAAGCTGGAGATTGGGGCGAGCTCTGCGAAGGGGACAAAAGAGAGAATGAATTTTCGGTTCGGAATGGTTTCAGAATCCTCAGCGCCTATCGAACACGGAACAACACCAGGATCTGGATCATCACTGAAGCGGACAGATCCGTCACCACACTCCTTCTCCCCGACGAATACTAGCGCGCAAAAGGTCCCTCATATTAAGGAAAAGAACGGGCTCAGCAAAAACAATGAAGGTGCGCCCGCAATCACACGACGACTCCGATACGAACGATCAGAGTCCTTCCAATCTGGTCCCCGTCGAAGTCGACGGATTTCACGCTTTCTCAGACGCCTTCGCGCTGGATGGACAGTGGGTCATCTTTCTCTCTATCGCCGGCCATAAAGATGCGGTCAAGGCGATCAGAGCCGGCCTTCTTACTAACCACTGGATCAATGTCGGAGATCGCGAGGCATGCATTCTTCCCAGGACAAAGTATGGTTCGATCGTAAGAACGTTACCCTCCGGAATTACTCACGCGGCACTTTTTATCAAAAATGACCTTTACCAGTCTTTCGTTCACTATCCTCTTGCCTCCAACCCAACAACTCCCGAAGCGGATCTCTACTTTGCTTCCCTCACAAAGCACAGTGCGGTTCCGGTCCATTCGGACTGGAAAACGTGGCTACATAAAATAGCCGTTCAGAAAAAAGAAGTAGAAGCTCTGACGACCCACGGAATCCACGGACTAAAGATTTCACTGGATGATGAAAGCCTGGCGGAAGACATTTCCACCGCGCTCAAGAAAGGAAAGCTGAGAAAAGCTTTCGATCAAGTCACTCTCTTGCCGTTTTCCAAGTCAGCTGCACGTATTTGAGCTTCCTCCTTATCTTCATCTTCGACAGTTGAGCATTCATGAGACTTGAGGCGCAAGCCAAGGCCGGTTTCTATCCAACACCGACCGAGGTTGTGGAAATAATCCAGACCTGGATCGAGGAGAAAGCCCCAGGTCTCCGGCGGCTTCTCGATCCTTGCTGCGGCACAGGAGAGCCGGCGGCGCGAATCGCCGCCGCGGCCGGATGCGACGTCTACGGCGTCGAAATCAACACAGAAAGAGCGAAGCGGGCGAAAAAACTTTTGAGTAAAGTTGTTGCCGGGGATCTTTTCAGCGTGAAAGCACGTCCCGGCGCCTTTTCAATTCTGTACTTGAATCCCCCTTACGATTTCGATGCCGACAACGGCCGCGCCGAGCTCTCGTTTTTGAAGCATACCGTCCCTTATCTTACTCCAGGGGGTCTTCTCCTTTTTCTCCTGCCGCAGGCACGAATCACAACTAGAATCGCCCGAGTTCTTTCCGCTTACTTTCGAGATTTGAGAATCAGAAAATTTCCGGCTCAGGAGTTCGAGGCATTTGGACAGATCGTCATTACCGGGATTAAGAAGGCGCACGCTGAGATCGACAGCGAAACTTTGACCAGCCTGACTCAGATCCCAACCGCCGATCTGCCTGAAATGCATCGAAAGGAATTTTCATTCACTATACCGGCCGTCGGCAAGGACTTCTTCATCCGATCATCTGAGTTCGGCCTTGATGAGCTGGCTGAAGAAATTAAGACAAGTTCCTTGTGGAGAGAGCCGGCGCTCGGTCTTGTCAGGGAAGAGGAACAGACAAGAGCAGCTATTCAGCCGCTCATGCCGCCCCGCAAAGCCCATCTCGCAATGCTGATCGCGGCCGGACTGATCAACAACCAGGTCCTGGAAGCAAACGGCCGCAAACTTCTCATCAAAGGCACTGCGAAGAAGGTGATCGATCGATCCGAAGAGGAGACCGAAAAAGGAATAAAGATCACGGAGCGGGAAAGAATCGTCACTCAAATAAACGCGTTCGATCTGAACACAGGCGAGTATCTGCAAATCGCATGAACATCCACGAGTTTATCGAAGAATTCCGCTCCGTCATTGTCGCCAGCGTGGGCCGGGACTCTAATCCCCTCTACCATCCGGGGACTGATCGGAAGAAAATCTACCAGCTCATAAAGAGCATACCCAGACGGCCCATCGCAAGCCAGGTGGACGCGATCGGCGGCATCGTCCAGGCTCTTCAATCCCGTGATTCTGCGATTCTCGTGGGAGAGATGGGGCTGGGCAAAACCTACATTTCGATTGCCGCCGCCACGGCGTTGGGACTGAAGAGGGTTCTTGTGGTCTGCCCGCCTCATCTCGTGAGCAAATGGCGCCGCGAAGTGAAACAAACCGTGCCCACGGCTACCGCGCTTGCCGCCGAAAGAATAGGCCAGCTCGAAAAAGTGCTGAAAGAAAACCACCAGCCTCTCTTTGTGATTCTTTCTCGTGAGAAGGCGAAACTTGGTTACTATTGGAAGGGGTACGCGGCGCGTACGAGGGACGGTGTTCTTGTCTGCCCTGAATGCAGAAGACCGCTCATGGACAGAGACGGGCTACCGCTCGCCCTGGACGCCCTGAATCGAAAAAAGCACAAGTGTAAAGAGTGCCGGGGGCCTTTGTGGGAAGCGGATGCGCGAGGTCCCAGACGCTTTCCTCTCGCGACTTACCTGAAGAACAAGTATCCCGGCTATTTCGATCTGCTCATTTCCGATGAGTGTCACGAATATAAAGGCGCGGCCACCGCCCAAGGCATCGCGCTCGACCATCTCGGAAAGGCGTCACGACAGATTCTCGCGCTCACCGGAACGCTTCTCGGCGGTTACAGCTCCAATCTCTTTTATCTTCTTTTTCGTATCTCTCCCGATATACGGAAGGACTTCAAGTTCCGCGACATCAAGAGATGGATGGAGCTTTACGGCGTCCTCGAGAAGATCACTTTCGTTTCTGCCAACGACGAAGGACGCGCCAGCTTGAAGAAAGCTCAGGAGGTGCGCTGGCACGAGCGGCCGGGAATCTCCCCGTCACTCATCCCTGAACTCCTGCCAAGAGCGATTTTCTTAAAACTGTCCGATCTGAACATCGCGCTCCCGCCCTATCGTGAAATCGCTCATTCGATCGACATGGAAGCGGAACAGAAAGAAGCCTACCGCTCGTTCCAGGAAGAACTCCTCACGGAAGTGAGAACGGCGCTCAACCAGGGATCGAAGCGACTTCTGGCAGTATATTTACAGGCGTTGCTTGGATATTCCGACAGCCCGTGGGTCCGGGAAACCATCAAGGACAAAGCGAGCGGCAGAATCCTGGCAGAATCGACTCCGCTGCCGGAAAAAACGCTCTACCCCAAAGAAAAAGAACTTTTACGAATCTGTGCTGAAGCAAAGAAAGCAAAGAGAAAGGCCGTTATTTACTGCGTTCACACAGAGACCAGGGACGTCACACAGAGGCTCCATAAGATATTTGGCGATGCCGGCCTTGTGGCTGAAGTGCTTAAAGCGGCGAAGGTAAAGGCCAGCGAGCGAGAAGAATGGATTCAGTCCTTCAGGGGAGACGTTTTAATAACCCATCCAAGAAACGTTCAGACCGGGCTCGATCTGATCCAGTTTCCCGAGGTCGTCTGGTACCAGCAGGACTATTCGGTCTACATCGTGCGTCAGGCATCCAGACGATCCTGGAGAATCGGCCAGAAAGAACCGGTCAATGTTCACCACCTGTACTACAAAGGAACGATCCAGGAAAAAGCCATAACCCTAAATGTCAAGAAACTTCGCGCGGCGCTTTTGACGGAAGGAGAACTCACGGACGGACAGTTTTTAGAACAAATCGAAGAAGACGGCCTGGTAGCTCTGGCAAAAACCATTATCGACCGGGCGGAAGAGAAAATCTCCCTCGAAAGTGAGCTTCGTAAACTCCGGAGCTTCGAGGAGGAAACCGATATGATCGTTCCGGAGCATTCTATTCCGGATGACATCTCTGATGAGACGGCTACAGAAGTATTTCAGGCACAGGTCATCGATGGAGGGGCCGAGAGTGAACGGCTCAAAAAGATCATCGTCCCTGAACCAAGGCGAGAACCGATCGGCAGAGAAAGCAGAACCCGACCGCAAAACCCAAACCAGCTTGTGCTCTTCTCATGGTAATGATCTTCGGTCATTTCCCAAACTTCACGAGCACGCGCCGATAGGATTGCCAGACCTTCTCGACGTACTCCCGTTGCCGAGCTTCGTGAGGAGAGTGATAGAGGGCAACGCCCTTCCGCCAGCTTCCGCTGACCAGCACGCAGTGTTCAAGTATTCGCGCTCCAAGCAAAACATTTAACCACGGATCCAGAAGATCTGTTTTGGATAATCCGAACTTCTTCCCCCAGTGACCCCAGTTGATCTGCATGAGGCCGATATCCACATTGTCCCCGGACCGCTTGAGAATCCATTCCGCTTCAAAGCGTGAAGATGGCTGGAAAGATTGTCCCGCAACATTGATTGCGATGGGATGAAAACCGCTTTCCACGTGGCTCACTGCGAGTATCAACTCCACAGGAATTCCGGTCGCAGACGAAGCACGCGTGAACACATCGGGAGATAAAGCCCAGGACTGACCGGGAAGCAACACCAACACAAGGACCAATCCTGCGTACACCTGTCGATATTAGGACAGGAATCGTCAAAGAAGGCTCTAAAAATGGAACCAAATAACACCGGTTTGAGAATAATTTCGCAAAAACAGAAAGGAGAAATGTCATGATCACGCAGGAAGAAGCGAAGGAATTTATCCGGCGTTACAGGGAAGTCGTATTCGACACACCCGCCGGCGAGGTTCACGTTTGCGGAAGCAAAGACGTCTACGAGGAGCTGATCGGCCAGGGAAAGGTCGCCTTCAGCCCCAACGAACTCATCCACCTGCAAAAGGCGGCAGAGAACGGTTCGCTGGAAACGATCGTGAAGATCAAGTGCTCGATTCCGGGAGCGAAAATAAAAGAGATCATTCCGATCGAGAAAAAACAGGAGGCAACTCCAAAGCAGAATTAACTCTGCCCCAACACAACGGAGACATTTATGGAAAAGGCATTCCTTCAAACACTGAATCTGTACCGAGCGAAGAGCGCTCTACAGATCAGTCCGAGTCCGGAGCTTGCCCTTGTCTTTGTGAGCCTGGCGCCAGCAATCCCCGGCTTGGAAAACAAGATACCGGACAAGAACAGCAAGAAATACCAGTGGGAGAAAAAGCTCACCGCGAGTTTCAATTTCGAAGGGGCTCTGGAGGTCGCTGCGGCCGCGGCAGCACTTGCTCAGGGAAGAGAAGAGCTGGTTTCCGGTTCGGACGGAAATCTACCATCCTGGTATAGAGATCCGACAAAGACCGGCCGTGACGGCAGCGCCAAGACGATCGGCTTCTATCGTCCAAAGGACCAGCCGAAAACTCCGAAGGTTCGCTATTTCCTTGGAATCACCGAAAACAGCAAGGACAAAAAGGGAAACAAGATCGGAATTTCTCTGGAGTATCCCGACCTCTTCAAAATCGCTCGCGTGATGGAGGAAGCGGCTCTGGCGATCCTGGGCTGGCGAAAAGAGATCGAGGGAAGAACAGAAACGAACGGACAGGATCGTTCTGCGAAGAGCAAGCCCGCAACAGCAGAAGCCTTCTAAAGATGTATTACATCATCCACATCGCCACGGCTTTTCAGAGCTTCAAGGCCCAGCCGAGAGAGATCCAGGAACTCATCTGGGCAAGAACGCTGAAGGACCTCCGGAAAAAAGATCCGACTCACCCGCTCTTGTACGCCACCCTCGATCAGTATCTTGCCAAAGAAGCCGCGGATTCCGTCGCGCTGACTCATCTCCTTAAAAAGAAAATGGCGCTGACACCCGAATTCGGGCACGTCATCGGCATCGGCAAGGCGCTCGTGGTTAACGGCACAATTCCAAAGCTCACGGTGGCTGTGGCCCGAATGATCGACGAAGAGAAAGAGCTGCTTCAGACATTCTGGCAAAGGCTAAGTGCATTCACGAAGGAGCGAGGCATACCCACCTTCGTGACGTGGAACGGTCTGGGATTTACCTTCCCATTTTTGATCGAGAGGTCCACGGCCCTTGGCGTTGAACCTTCCTGCATTCTGCCTCGCGCTCGCTTTCAACCGTGGAAGCATCTGGATCTTTTCGCCGAACTCGCCGCCTATGATCCGCACCGATATATGAGCCTCCAAAGCCGATTAAGTCTCTGGCGGTTGAGTCTCAACGGGAATGGCAGGGAACATCAGTTCGGAGATCACGACGTACTCATGGAAACCTGGCGAAAAGGAAATCCGAAACCGCTCGAAAAAAACTTGAAGCTCACTCTGGAAGCCATCGAGCGGATACTAAACCGCGTTGCTCCTTACTTTCTCGAAGCAAGGAACTACAGCCACTGATGCTTCCCGTTGCCACGAATCTCAGGATCATAAAGACGCCGTGGATCACATATTCGATTGTCGCCGCCAACATTTTGATCCATCTTATTCTCACCTGGAATACCAACTTTATCATTTCCGATGCAGTTGCTCGCGCATTCGGTTTCGATCCAGCGTCCTTCGGGGATTTTTCAGCCATCCCTACGCTAGTTACGTCCATGTTCCTCCATGGCGACCCGGTTCACTTGTTTGGGAATATGGTTTTTCTCCTGGTCTTCGGCAGGCAAGTAGAAAATCAACTGGGAAGCCTGAACTTCCTCATGTTCTATCTAACCACGGGAATCGGTGCTTGTCTGGCTCACATGTTTATGCAACCGGGCTCCTCCTCACCGCTTATCGGCGCCAGCGGAGCGATCAGCGGCGTCTTGGGAGCGTTTTTCGTCTGTAATCCCAGAGCGCGCATAACCCTGATCCTGGAACCGATCCTGATTTACTTTCTCAGTCGGCTAATAATCCGTCCGCCTGCCTGGGGCTTCCTGCTCGTGTGGTTTTTTCTACAGATTTCTATGGGTCTGAAACACCACGGTTCCAACATAGCGTTCTGGGCTCACGTGGGAGGATTTCTGGCCGGGGCGCTCATGTCGATCGCGGTTTACAACTACATTCCAAGAAATAGACCACACGCGTCGAGAATAGATCATAGTAACTGAGCATTTTCAGTGCTCGTAATTGGGTCACTCCACGCGTGTTTTTTCACCTATCTTCATGTCTCGTCCAGTAGCCAACGAACTAGAATTACGCTCCGGCAGAAGCCGTGGCAACAGATTTCCTCTGCCGCGAATTAGGGCAGGAGCCGAGTGGATTTCTATGCGACCCGGAAACGGTGCAAATAGAATTACTGACCAGAGCGCTCAAATTGATCCCCTGCTCACCATTGATGAAGTCTGCGCCCTGCTCAAGTTGGAACCACAGACGATCTATCAGCTCACTTACAGAGGAAGAATCCCTCACTTTAAGATAGCGAACCGTCTTCGATTCAGGCGGTCAGAAATCGTCGAATGGATTGAAAAACACAAAGTAGAGAAAGTTTCACGAGAAGATTTCCGAGAGAGAGTATAAGTGGCATCGGTCTACAAGATTAAACGCAGAAACACCGTCCGCTATGGGGTGAGTTACTATCTCCCGGACGGGACGCGTGTTAAGAAGATCATCGGTCCTAAATGGTACCAGGCCGACGAGTATAGAAAGAAGATTGAAAAAGAATTCCGCGAGGGCCGGTGGGAACTTTTTACATCGAAAGATATCACGTTTTCGGAGTTCGCGAAGGAATATCTTCGATCGAAGAAAGCCAAATCGACGGCCAAAACGTACACGACATATTTTTACTGCATTGACCGAATCCTCGTACCTTTTTTCGGATCGTATAATCTTTACCAAATCACCCCTCAGCTCCTTGAGAGTTTTATAGTGGAGAGTCGCAAGCGCGGTGTCTCGCCTCTCACAGTGAACAGTTATCTGCGGGTGCTTTCCGCCATGCTCAACAAAGCGGTGGAATGGGGATACAGAGCAAGAAATGTCGTATCTGGCGGAAAAAAGCTCAAAGCACCGGAGAAGGAAGCGAGGTTTCTGACTTATGGGGACGCGGCAAAGCTTTTTAAAGCCGTGAAGTACACTAGAATCTGGATCGTGGTTGGATTAGGCGTTCTGGCGGGCCTGAGAAAAGCGGAGATTCTCAATCTCAAGTGGAGAGATATTGATTTCGAAGCCCGATTTATCCGTGTTGTGAATCGTCCTGACGAGGGATTTCAAACCAAAAATTATCGTAACCGAAGTGTTGGGCTTCACGCGGAGGTGAAACGAATCCTGTTATGGTGGCACAACACCTGCTCTGCCCGAGTACGCTTCCATAAGGAGGGCCGGTCCGAATACGTCGTCACATATAAAGGCGAACACGTCGCGTCCGTCGAGAGGGCATTACGCAGCGCTTACAAAAAAGCCGGGCTGAGCTCTGCACGGCCTTTTCACACGCTTCGGCATTCCTTCGGATCTTATCTCGCCATGGCCGGCGTGAGTCTTTACGAAATCGCCAAGCTCATGGGCCATACCTTTGAACAGGTCACGCAACTCTACGCCCACCTGCAACCGGAACATCTTCATAATCAGGTAGCGCGAATTCCTCAGATCTCTATCGAAAGCCATCCCAAAATTTAGTCCGCCTGGTTGTAATTCGGGGACGCCAAACCGTACCCGTTAATAGCCGTCTCACCTGAGTACCAACTCCATCTTTATTCTCTTCGCGCAGTGAATTAGAGCCTCATTTTGGCTATTTTACTTTTGAGATGGGAACGTTTTGGGAACTTTTCCGTTTTTGGGCAAAAAATCAAAAAAATCACGCCTGGAAGTTGCTGATTTGTGAAGGGAATTTTGGAGCGGGCGACGGGGATCGAACCCGTGACGTCCAGCTTGGGAAGCTGGCATTCTACCGCTGAATTACGCCCGCGGCTGAATTTTTATAAGGGATGCCACCGTCCTTGTCAATGCGAAATACCTATCTGTGACCCGGTAAAAACCCCTATTGACAAAATATCGGACCGTAAGTACCCTCCCAATTGAATCGACAGCGCCGTGTATGGGGCCTTCCGGCGCCGGGCGATCTTAATGGGCGAAAGGCCTCGTGTGAGTCTGTCCTTGCGAACGCGATTAGTGGTTAGAGCAGCATCCGACCAGGGCAAAGTTCCTTCCGTGCCGCCTTCCATGTTCTTCTCCCATCAGTAATCCCGTGTCCCAAGGCAAAGACTATAATCCGGTTCCAGTCGGAGGAGAATATGGGAAATAAGTTATACGTGGGCGGCCTGCCCTATTCCGTGACGGAAGGGAGACTCGAAGAGATCTTCGCCGAGTACGGCAGCGTACAGTCGGCGCGTGTGATCTCGGACAAGTTTACCGGTCAGTCGCGGGGTTTCGGCTTCGTCGAGATGAACTCTGGGGAGGAAGCCCAGAAGGCGATCGATGCCTTGAACGGCTCTCAGCTCGACGGCCGCACGCTCGTCGTTAATGAGGCGCGGCCTCAGGAAAGACGGCCGGGCGGCGGTGGCGGCGGCATGGGCGGCGGCATGGGCGGCGGCGGCAATCGCCGCGGCGGTGGCGGCGGTATGGGCGGCGGCGGGCGCAATCGCTGGTAGAGAAAAGCTTTACTCAAATAAAAAAGGGAGCGATGGGTCGGATCGCTCCCTTTTTTTATTGCGTTTCGCGGCGATTATCAGGCTTCCATGCCGTAGAAACGTTTGCCATTGTCCGAGAGAATCTTCCGTTTCGCCGCATCGCTTAAATCTTGGCGCGCCTCGAACTCGCGGATCGCTTCGGCGAGATCCGGCTCGTGCGGATAGTCCGACGCATAGAGAAATAAATCCGCACCGAGCCGGTCGATCGCGACCGGCAACATGTCTTCCCAAAGCTCGGTGTGGTAATAGATCTGCCCGCCTTTCATGTACTCGCTGGGTTTTTTCTTCAAGAGCGGCGCCTGATGCGGCCGGTTTTTATATTCCATGTCGAGCCGGTCCATCAGAAACGGCAGCCATGAACAGCCCGCTTCCAACGAAGCGATCTTGAGCTTCGGGAAGCGCTCCGGGACGCCTTCTAAAACGATGCTCGTGAGCGCGATCATCTGCGCGAACGGATGCGAGAGCGTGCGCGCCTCGATGAGCGAGCGGAAGAAATCGAAGCCGAGGCCGCGCGACGGCGCGCCGTGGACGGCGAGCGGCGTGCCGAGCTTTTCCGCTTCGGCATAGAGCGGATCGAAGTACCGGTCGCCGAGCGGCGTCGGAAAGCCGACCGGCGCGATCACGCCGCCAACCATGTGAAGGTCCTTCACGCAGCGGCGCAGCTCTTTCGCCGCCTCCTGGATGTCCTGAATCGGCAGGAGCGCGACGATGTTCAGGCGCCGGTCGAGCTTGATATAGCGCTCCGACATCATGTTGTTGTAGGCGCGGCAGACGACCACCGCCCAGTCGGCGTCCTGGATGAAGCCTTCGGCGAGCCCCGCCGTGGGATAAATCACGGCGCGGTCGAGGCCTTCGCGCTCGAGGACATCGCGCCAGCTTTTCGGATCGTCGGGGCCGATGACATAAGGCCGGCCGTCGCCGACGCGGCGCGCCATGCGCTGAAAGCCGTCGAGCGTCGGAAAGAACGGCAGCGTCAAAAGCTCCTTTCGACCGCGATAGGGCGATTCCATGTATTCCGCGATATCGACATCGCGCTCAAAGATATGTCCGTCGGTGTCGACGACTTGCGTGGCCATAGACGATCCTCCTACTAAACTGACAGTTAGTCGTTTATCCGTTCGGAGGGAAAAACTCAACCTTTGCCGTGAGTAGTAAGTCGTGAGTAGTGAGTAGAAAACACTCGGAAATCGCGCCCCGCTTACGCTACTCACCGCTCAATAATCAACACTCACTTTTTAATCCCTGATATTCTGCGTGAACCACTCCGTCGGTATCTCGCGGCCGATATTTCGCTTCTTCGCCTCGTTGTAAACCGCCGTACAGACGGCGGCGAACTGCACACCCATGACGCCGAGGTTCAAAAACCAACTGGTCTGCTTATCGTTCGTGCGCCCTTTGGCCTTGCCGGAGAGCACGTCGGCGAGCGTCGGCATCTTTAGGATCTCCGGCCGCGGCGGACGGCGCGGTATGCGCGCCTTTTCCTCGGGCTGTCCCGCGACGTAGCCGAGAAAGCCGTGCGCCGCATAGAAAGCGCCCGGCGGCGGATTTTCCAGGTACGGAGTGCTTTCGCCCATCGAAACCGCCACGTCGACTTTGTTCGCGAAGCCTGGCTCGGTCTCATCCCACGTGACGTCGGTGACGTGCATGCCGGGCTCGAGCCACTCGGTCTTGAAAACCGGATCGATCGAGGAGGTCGTGAGGCCGACGATGTCGACGCCCTTGACCGCTTCGCGCGCCGAGGCTGCCGCTTCGACGGGGATCTTGAACTTCTCGCTCATCTCCTTCGCATAGAGGCGCGCGTTCTCCTGGCTCGGGCTGTAGACTTTGGCTTTCCTGATGTCGCGCACACAGGCGAAGGTCTCGAGATAGTCGCGCGCCATGCCGCCCGAGCCGATCATGCCGACCGAGTGGCTGTCTTTTCGCGCGAGATATTTCACGCCCAGTCCCGCGCCGGCCGCGACGCGCATGTGCTGGAGAAAGCCGTCGTTGATGAGCGCGACCGGCATGCCGTCGCGCGCGCTGAACATGAACAAGAGGCCGCAATAAGTTCCGGGCTGGATGCAGTGCTTGTTCTCGCGCTGGTTGCCCTTCTCTCCCGGCCAGCTGACGATGTCCGAGAGCATGCGCGCGACGACGTAGCCGTCGCGGCGCGTGCCGCCGGTCATGAGCGCCCAACGATAGTAGCTCTCCGGCCGCTCGCACGGCAGGTAAACGTCGACGCGCCCCATCGTCGCGGCGTCGCCCTTAATGATCTCCTGCTGGGTCGCGTCGAGCGCTTCCAGCGTCATCGGCATAGTGAGAACCTTCTGCACGTCGTCGTCCTTGAGCAGCAGCATGAGAAAACTCCTTTTATATTACTTCGGGCGGTGGTCGGAGGGTCCGAGGATCGCTTTTTTCTCCGTCGCCTCGATGTGGCGGATGAAGCGGTATTTATTCTCGAGCTCGTCGGCGCCGATCGGCGGCAGCTTCGGCTGCCCCTGATCGACCTTCGCGGCGATAAAGCTGAGCGCGCCGCGGTTCATCGCGGCCTGGAACTCGCGGCGAAATTCTTCCGGACTCGTCGCCCAGCAGGCATGCTTGTAACCTGCGCCTTTCGCGAGGGCGACCGCGTCGGTCCCGGAGGTGGTCGCCGTCACTGTCGCGCCGGACGCTTCGTAAACCTGATTGTCGAACAGTAGATGAATCAGATTCGACGGGCTCTGCCACGCGATCGTCGGCAGACCGCAGAGGTTCATCAGGAATGCGCCGTCGCCGTCGATCGCGACGACCTTGCGATTGGGCAGGCCGAGCGCGATGCCGAGCGAAATCGACGACGCGAGGCCGAGCGTGCGCGGGCGGAAGTTGCCGTCGCCGGGCCTGAGCGCTTGCCATTCACGCGCCGCCCATCCCGCCGCGACGACGAGCGCATCCCCGACATCGGGAGCGATTGCTTTCAAATAATCGTAGCGCTGCATCACTCCACTGCCAGCACGTCGCGCGTCAGGAGAATTGCGACCGGCCGGCGCGAATCCTCGGCGAGGATCTGCGCGCCGCGGATCGTCTGCTCGACTTCGTCGGGCCTGCGCAGAATGTAAGTGCGCAGCCCGAGCGCGTCGAGGACGGGCTCGGTCACCGAGCCCACGGTCGCGAAGCCGCGGTCGCCGAAATCGCCGGCATAATAAATCAGCAGCAGCACGGGAATCTGAAACTGCAGGCACGTGGTCGTGAGCGCGTTGCAGCTGTTTAGCAACCCCGCGTTCTGCATCACCATCGCCGGCTTTTTGCCCGTGAGATACGCGCCGGCGCAGATGCCGACGCCCTCTTCCTCGCGGCAGAGCGGCACGTGCTTCAGCGCCGGGTCTTTATCGATCGCGCGGATCAGCTCGACGACTTTCAGGTCGGGAAGCGTTGCGACGAAGTCGACGCCGGCTTTTTTGAGACTCTCGACGAAATTTCCCGCGGCTCGAATCGCGTCCATGCGTCAGAGTCCCGCAATACTAAATGATCGGCGATTATTCAAGACCGCTACCGCGGGAACGGCGTCGATCGGCGGGGTTTTGATCTTGACAGAAAGAAGCCAATCTCTATAGTGACAAATTGTCGCATGGAAGAACGCACTCTCAAGGTCAGCGAAGATCACGTTTGGGTCGGCATCGAAGATCAGCACGTTTTGTTCGGCGTGACGAACTACGGGCAGAGCGAGCTCGGCAAGATCATCTCGGTGGATTTGCCCGAGGTCGGCGACAAAGTGGAGAAGGGCGAGGCGTTCGCCGAAGTCGAATCGAACACGACGGTAGCGGAGCTGATTGCGCCCGTCTCGGGGACGGTGATCGGCGTCAATCACGATCTCGAGTCGCATCCGGCGGCAATCAACGAGGACCCATACAACGAGGGCTGGGTGATCGAGGTGAGGCTGAAGGACACGTCCGAAGTCCAGTCGTTGATGGACATGGACGAGTATTACCACTTCGTGTTCAAGCCCGGCTCGTAGCCGGCGTAATCACGGCGGCGGCTCTTTCGCCGGGGCGCCGGGGTTTTTCGCCGCGCCGCTTTTGCCGCGGGCGGCATCGGCCGGCGCAAAGCGATACACCGTCTCGCCCGGCCGCGTGAGGCCGAGCTCCTCGCGGGCCATCTTTTCGAGATAGGAATCGTCGCGGCGAATCCGCTCGACGCGCTCTCTGAGCCCGTCGTTTTCTTTCTGCAGGAGGAAATTTTTCTCCTGCAGTTGTTTTTTCTCGCCTTGCAAGCGCCAGAGGTGGAAGACACCGCGCTCGCCGAACGCCGTGAACAGGAGCAGCGCGACGAGGAGACTGGAGAAGAGATAGACGACCCAGCGCGGGGATGATCGAGATGGTCGCATGCTACGGAAGCCGCAGCATAGCACATTTTTTGCGCGCTTGCTCGGTGCAATGAATGTTTACATCCGGGCGCGCAGACGGATTGGGGAGGTAGCGCATGAAAATCCAGCAGGTTCTCGGGCGCGAGGTATTCGACTCGCGCGGCCAGCCGACCGTCGAGGTCGACGTGACGCTCGCCAACGGCTCGCGCGGGCGCGCCACGGTGCCTTCGGGCGCGTCGACGGGCGAGCACGAAGCCGTCGAGCTGAGAGACGGCGGCAGCCGCTTTCTCGGCAAGGGCGTCGCGCAGGCGGTGGCGAACGTCAATCGCGTGATCGCGCCGCGCGTGCGCGGCAAGGACGCGAAAAAACAGGAAGAGATCGACCGCTTGATGATCGACCTCGACGGCACGCCGGATAAAGGCCGCCTCGGCGCGAACGCGATCCTGGGAGTCTCGCTCGCCGCCGCCAAGGCGCAGGCGGCGGCGGAAAAACTTCCGCTCTACCGCTATCTCGGCGGCCCGCGCGCAAAGACGCTGCCGGTGCCGATGCTCAATGTACTCAACGGGGGCGCGCACGCCGACAACAACGTCGACTTTCAGGAGTTCATGATCGTGCCCGCGGGGCTGAAAAGCTTCGCCGAGGCGATGCGCGCCGCGGCGGAGATTTTTCAGACGCTCAAGAAAGTGTTGCAGAAGCACAATTATTCGACGAGCGTCGGCGACGAAGGCGGCTTCGCGCCGCGGCTCAAAACCAACGAAGAGGCGGTGCAGCTCCTGCTCGAAGCAATTGAACAGGCCGGCTACAAGCCGGCGGCCGACGTCGCGCTCGCGCTGGACGTCGCCTCCAGCGAGCTCTACGACGACGGCGGCTACGTCTTCAAGAAATCGGACGGCAAAAAGCGCGGGCGCGACGAGATGGTTCGGCTTTATGAGGACTGGGTGCGGCAGTATCCGATCGTCTCGATCGAGGACGCGTTCGCCGAAGACGACTGGGACGGATGGAAAATGCTCACCGACGCGCTGGGCAAGAAAGTCCAGCTTGTCGGCGACGACCTCTTCGTTACCAACAAGACGCGCCTGGCGCGCGGTATCGAGATGGGCGTGGCGAACTCGATTCTCGTCAAGGTCAACCAGATCGGCACGCTCACTGAAACGCTCGAAACAATGCGCCTAGCGGCGAAGTCCGGCTATACGACGGTCATCTCACACCGCTCGGGCGAGACCGAGGACGCGACCATCGCCGATCTCGCGGTCGCGACCAACGCCGGACAGATCAAGACCGGCGCGCCGTGCCGCGGCGAGCGCACCGCGAAATACAATCAACTGCTGCGCATCGAGCAGGAGCTGGGGAAACGCGCGGTGTACCCCGGAAAGCGCGCGTTCGCCGATTAAGCGTGAAGCGCGAGACGGCCGAGGAGAAAAAACGGCGCACCGCCGCGATCGGTCGGCGCCTCGCGCAGGCTTATCCCGGCCTCCGCGTCCCGCTCGACCATAAGAATACCTTCGAGCTGCTCGTCGCGGTGATGCTCTCGGCACAGTCCACCGATGAAATGGTGAACCGCGTCACGCCGGAGCTTTTCCGCCGCTACGGCTCGTCGCAGGCGCTGGCGCGCGCGCCGCTCAAAAGCATCGAGGCGCTGATCCGCCGTCTCGGGCTCTTTCACGCCAAGGCCTTGGCGCTCAAGAAGATGAGCCGGCAGTTGATGGAAAAGCACGCCGGCGAAGTGCCCGCGACGATGGAAGAGCTCACGAGCTTGCCAGGCGTCGGCCGCAAGACCGCCAACGTGATCCTCGGCCACGCTTTCGGCATTCCCGGCATCATCGTCGACACGCACTGCAAGCGCGTGTCGCGCCGCTTGGGCCTCGCCCGCGAAGAAGATCCGGAGAAGATCGAGCGCGATTTGATGAAATTGCTGCCGCCCGAGGAGTGGACCGGCTTCTCGCACCGGCTCGTGCTGCACGGCCGGCGCGTCTGCTACGCGCGCAAGCCCGACTGCGCGCGGTGCCCGGTCAACGACCTCTGCCCGTCGGCTTTCCGGGTCTAAGCTATCTAAAAAGGACTTGAGCGAGCTCGGAGCGGTACTTCCGCGTTAGATCGTGCTCGTTGCCGAGCACTTCGAAGATGTCGAGCATCGCTTTGCGCGCGCCGTCATCGTTGAAGCTCCGATCGCGCTTCAAGACTTGGAGAAATTCCTTCAGCGCGTCCTCGTATTTCTCGCCCGCCGCCAGCGCTTCGGCCAGCGCGAAGCGCTTCTCCAGATTCTCCGGATCGGTGGCGACGGCGACGCGCAGCTCGGCCTCGTTGCCGCCGCCGCTTTTAAGCTTGAGCCGCGCGAGCAGGCGCTCGGCCTCGGAGCGCAGCGGACTCGTAAACGCGACCCGGTCGAGCAGATCCTGGGCCCGCGGCGCGTCGTCTGCCGCGATCAGCCGCGCGAGCCCCAGCAGCGACCGATCGTGGTTGGGGTCCGCGACGAGCAACTTTTCATAGACCGCCTTCGCCTCTTCAGCCTTCCCCTCTCCGGCGAGTTGCTCGGCCTTTTCGGCCTCGCGGTCGGCGGCCGTCGGCAGGAAGCGCGCCAGTATCTCGCGTACCGCCTCCTCCGGCAGCGCGCCCGTGAACTCGTCGATCAGCGCGCCGTCCTGAAAAATCTTCACCGCCGGAATGCCTTGGATGCGAAACACCCCGGCGAGCTCAGGATTCTCGTCCACGTTGACTTTGGCGAGAATGAAATCGCCTTTGCGCTCCTCCGCGAGGCGCTCGAGCACTGGGCCGATCACGCGACAGGGTCCGCACCAAGGCGCCCAGAAATCAACGACCACCGGCGTTTGGCGCGAGCGCTCGAGGACTTCCTTCTCGAAACCGTCTTCGCCGACTTCGATCGTCCACTGGTTCATCGATCGCTACCTGCCTCCGCCGTATTTTGGATCGTTGGCAATGATTTTGCGCGCGAAGTTCCGCACTTGGGCGGCTACGGGGCGAAGCGCGTAAACCGCCGCCTCCCAGATCTCGTCTTCGGTCGCGCCGGCCTGGCGCGCGCGCTCGAGATGCAGCTTGGCGCCGTGCTCGTGATTGATCGCGAGGTTCACCGCGAAGCGGATGAGCTGCGACATCTTCTCTTCCAGCGCGCCTTCTTTATATTCAATGCCCATGAACTCCATCGGCTTGGCCATGGTCGTCTGCTCCTTTCGGGACGCGTTAGGTTTTTTCCGGATCGAAGGGCCTGCCGTTCAAGGCAAAGCCGCGCTCGACGGGAACCGGATTGAGAATCGTTTGCAAAACGTAGCAGCCGTTCTCGGCGTTGCGCACGACGGCGGCGACCTTCTCAGCGGGCTCGCGCGACTCGATGTCGAGCTTGGTCGCGAATCCGAGACCCTGGGCGCGGACGGTCTCGGCGAGCACCGAGCCCTCGCTTCTGAATTTCGCCGTGACCGAAACCCTCGCCTTGTCGATTTTCGTCTTCATCATTTCCCCGTACCGGGAAATCTGCGTCAGCAGTCAAAAACCTAGAGACAGCGCGAAATATGCGAGCGGCGGGGGCGCCGTGTTTTCGCCGCCGATGCGCTCGGCCTCGTCGCAAAACACGGTAAAGCCGCGCGCATGGCCTTCCTTGCGCATCTTGCCGAGCGTCTCGGCGTCGGCTTCGAGGACGATCTCTCGGTTGATCTTAATGTCTTCCGCCATGGTTCTTCCTCCACTCCCAATCAATATAGTGTCGTTATACGGATTTTTCCATGTGTGCCGCACCGAGGTTACCTGTCGTGAACGATTTCCGTTCGGCAGCCGCGCCTGCGAGTAGAACGCAGGGCATCGCTAAACCTTCCGGCAAATCGAAGAGGTAAGCACATTAGAGAAAATCAACGCTTGCGAATTTAAAATCGCATTTTTTTCTTGACACACAATTCCTAGCGTCTATAATTCTCTACATCAACAAAATCTGGAGGGTGCAAGACATCTTTTCGCCTGAGGAAAACTCCTACCTCGAGGTAAATACCTGCCGGGGAAATAAACAAGGAGGCGCCTATGGCTGCAAAGAAAAAAGCCAAGAAGAAAAAAAAGAAGTAAGTCGAATTGGTGGTGGTGTGGTGGTGGTGAGATAACCCTCCTCATGCTCAGGCGATAGGGCGGCTGTCCTGGCCGCTCAACGCAAGGCCCTTCGACAAAAACGGAGGGCCTTGTTATTTTCCCGCGCCCGCCTAATGTAGTTCGTATGGAAAAGTCGGGCGCCGCACTCCCGATCGATCTTTACTCTCCGGAAAGAGAAAAGTATAAAGCTCCGCTTATCTTGATTCACGGCGCGTGGTCCTCCAGCACCTGCTGGATGCCGTGGGCCACGCACTTCGCCAACCTTGGCTGGGAATGCCGCGCAGTGAATTTGCGCGGCCGCTTCGGCGACAACGCCGCGGCCGAGCTCAAGCGGCTGAGCTTCGCAGACTGCGTGAGCGACGTACGGCAAGTTATTCGCGCGGCTCCTTTTCCACCGATAATCTTGGCGTACGACCTCGGCGCCTCGATCGCGCTCGCTGCCGCGGCGGAAGAGAAACTATCCGCACTCGTCCTGCTCGCTCCGTTGGCGCCGGAAGCCGAGCCGCCGCGGGCGGTGAAGCTTCTCCGGCTGAAATACCGGCCGCTACTGTTCCTGCGCCGCCCGTTCCCGCTCGACAAACGCGACTTCCGCAAGGTCTGGCTCGCCTCCGGCGATGAAGACGATGCCGGCGCCGATTGCCTGGTCGCCGACGCGCCGGCTCTGATCGACGCGTTTTTCACTCGCGCGGATATCGGCCGCGGAAAAATCGCATGTCCCCTGCTCCTCGCCGCCGCGCGCGACGACCGCATTGTTGCGGCCGCGGCGCAAAAGGCACTCGCCGCGCGCCTCGGCGCCGACTTCCGCGAATACGCCGGCGGCCACTGGCTCATCGGCGCGGCCGGCGGCGAAGAAGTCGTCCGCGACCTGCACCGCTGGATCGTGCAAAAAGCCGGCGGCGAGATCCTGCTCGAGCCGCCGGCCGCGGCACCGCAATAAAGTCGAAAAACGACGACGCTTGCGTCCGGGTTCTGCGTCGGATAATTTATCGACACAATGATGCGCCTCGCCGCCTATCTTGCCGCGTTCAACCTTTTTCTCCCGGCCTACGCCGCCGCCGTGGACGTGGGCCAGAAAGCGCCGGAATTCGAGCTTGCGAGCACGAAGGGCGGCACCATCAAGCTGGCGGACTTCGCCGGGAAAAAAGAGGTCGTCCTGCTCTTTTATCCGATGGACTTTACGCCGACATGAATCCGCGAGCTGTCGTCCAGTCGCGACGACTACGAGAAATTCACCGCAGTTGGCGCCGAGGTTCTTGGCGTGAGCGCGAACCAGACGTTTTCGCAGAAAGCCTTCGCCGATTATTTGAAGCTCAATTTCCCGCTGTTGAGCGATGCCGACCTGCAGACGATCAACAGCTACGGCGTCCTCAACGGCACGGTGGCCCAGCGCTCGTATTTCATCATCGGCCGCGACGGCATCCTCCGTTACAAGAAGATCCTCGAGCGCGGCGAGGGGCTGCTCTCGAACGACACGCTCGTCGAGGAAGTAAAAAAAATCCAACGGAATCCCGCATGAAGCTCGGCCTGATCGCCGTTTTGTCGCTCTTACTCTGCGTCTCCGGTGCGCCCGTCAGGGCACAGGGCAAAATCAACTACAAGCAGCTCGTGCCGAATCTCGAGCCGATGAAGGACAATTCGGCGACGCCGGACTTTACGCTCGTCGATTCGTCGGGGAAAAAAGTCTCCTTGAAAGAATACCGCGGCAAGCTCGTGCTGCTGAACTTCTGGGCCACGTGGTGCGTCCCGTGCCGCGAAGAAATGCCCGCGATGGAGCGTCTCTACCAGCAGTATAAGAACAAGGGTTTCATCATCGTCGGCGTCGACGTTAAGGACAGCAAGAAGGATGCGTTCGGGTTTCTTAAAGACCTCAAAATCAGCTATCCGATTGTGCTCGACCCCGACGGCGAAGTCGGGCTGCTGTACGGCGCCTGGGGCTTGCCGACGACCTATGTCATCGGCCCGAAGGGCGAAGGGCTCGCGCGCCTCTGGGGGCCGGCCGCCTGGGACAGCGCCGGCGCCAAGCAGCTTGTCCAGGATCTCCTCGACGGCAAGCGATGAACGAAGTCAATTTCGTCGTCGCTTTCACGTCAGGACTCCTGTCGTTTCTCTCTCCTTGCGTTCTGCCGGTGATTCCGTCGTACCTGTCGTTCATCTCGGGCGTCTCGCTCGACGAGATGACCGGGCCGGACGCCGAAGCCGGTGCGCGCCGCCGCGTCGTCTTCAACGCGCTGGCGTTCATCGTCGGCTTCTCGATCGTGTTCGTGTCGCTCGGCGCCTCCGCCAGCGCGCTTTACGGCGTATTCGCCGGCCATCGCCGCCTCATCCGCATCGCCGGCGGCATCGCGGTGATTCTCGTCGGCGTCTATTTGCTGGGCTTCGTTAAAATCCCCACCCTCGATCGCTATTTCCAGGTCAATTTGAAGGACAAACCGGCCGGCTATCTCGGCTCGGCGCTCGTCGGGATCACCTTCGCCGTCGCGTGGATCCCTTGCGTCGGGCCGATCCTCGGCGCGATCCTCGCGCTGGCGGCCACCTCCAGCAACGGCGTCTGGCTGCTCGGCAGCTATGCCGCAGGTCTGGCGGTGCCGTTTTTCTTGAGCGCGCTCGCCGTCGATTCGTTTTTTCTCTTTTCGCGCCGCTTTCGCCGCTACGTCCACTACGTGCACGCCATAGCCGGCGTCATGCTGATCGTCATCGGCGCGCTGCTCGTCACCGATTATTTCTCGCTCCTCAACACCTACGCGCTGCGCTTCACGCCGCGCTGGCTGCTTCAGCGCCTGTAAGCGTTTCGAATTTCAAGTTTACGTTGCGAACTATAGCTGACCTCGGCAACCCTGAAACTTGAAACGCGAAACTCGAAAGCTCGTAGTTTGACCTATTCGGGACCAAATGTTACGTTTTTTAGGTTAGTTTTTCACAAGCTTCACCGGACCGGCGTCTTTCGTCCGCGTTCAAGCCAAGACCCTCGTGGAGAAATCGATGGAAGAACAAATCCGTTCTATCCTGAAAGCTATGGGCGAAGACCCCGAGCGTGAAGGCTTGCTGAAGACGCCGAAGCGCGTGAGCGACGCGCTTTCCTTTCTGACGCGCGGCTATTCGATGAACGTCGACGAGGTGATCAACAATGCGGTCTTCACCGAAGACTATTCGGAGATGATCGTCCAGAAGAATATCGATTTCTATTCGCTCTGCGAGCACCACCTGCTGCCGTTCTTCGGCAAGGCGCATGTCGCCTACCTGCCGCAGGGAAAAATCATCGGCGTATCGAAGCTCGCGCGGGTAGTCGACGTTTTCGCTCGCCGCCTTCAGGTGCAGGAGCGGCTCACGAGCCAGATCGCCTCGACGCTGATGGACAAGCTCGACCCGCTCGGCGTCGGCGTCGTCATCGAGGCCGAGCACCTGTGCATGCGGATGCGCGGCGTCGAAAAGCAAAATTCGCTCATTATCACGAGCACGCTGCTCGGCGCTTTCCGCCACCGGCAGGAGACGCGCAACGAATTCATGAACCTGATTCACAGCTAACGAGGTCGCAATGGAAATCAAATTTCAAGACCGGGCGCCGGAAAGAGTCAAGACGGGATTGCTCGCGTTTCCCGTGCGTGAAAAGCGGCTCGACGATCCGGCGCTGCGGCGCCTGGACCGCCTGCTCGGCGGCGGGCTCGCCGCGCACATCAAAAAAAGTCAGTTCACGGGCGCGGAAGCCGCCGCGCTCTCCTACGGCACGGCGGGAAAAATCGGCGCCGCAGCGGTTTTGCTGATCGGCCTGGGCAAAGCCGACGAGATCAACGCCGAAACCTGGCGCAAGGCCGGCGCGCGCGCCCGGAAAGAAGCGGCGGCGCTCGGCGCGGAAGAGTTCATCTTTTATTTCGCGCCGGAAAAAGACGCGGAGATTGCCGCCGAAGCGGTCGCCGAGGGCGCGCTGCTCGCGTCGTATCAGTTCAACAAATATCGCTCCGAGGCGAAGCCGCGGCCGGAAGTGCGGACGATGACGGTGATCGGTCCCGGCGCCGGCCGCGCCGGCGCGCTCAAGCGGGCGGTCCAGCTCGCCGCCGATACCGTGCCCGGCGTCTTCGCCGCGCGTGATCTCGTCAACGAGCCGCCGTCGATCGCGACGGCGCGCTTCCTTGGCGATGCGGCGCAGCGGCTCTGCCGCGGCCGGGGCCTCAGTGTTGAGGTCTGGAACAAGAAAAAAATCGAGGCGATGAAGCTGAACGGGCTGCTCGCGGTGAACCGCGGCAGCATCGAAGAGCCGCGCTTTATCACGATCCGCTACCGCCCGCCGGTGAAGGCGAAGAAAAAGGTCGCTCTCATCGGCAAGGGCATCACGTTCGATTCCGGCGGCCTCTCGCTCAAGACCGGCAAGGGCATGGAGACGATGAAGCTCGACATGGCCGGCGGCGCCGCGATCATCGGTGCGATGAGCCGACTGCCCGAGCTTGCGCCGCCCGTCGAAGTCACCGGCTACATTCCGACCACCGACAACCTGCCGAGCGGCAGTGCGCAGAAGCCCGGCGACATCATCCGATACATCAACGGGAAGACGATCGAGGTGCTGAACACCGACGCCGAGGGCCGGTTGATTCTGGCCGACGGCCTGGCGCTCGCGGCGCGGGAGAAGCCGGACTGCATGGTCAATCTTGCGACGCTCACCGGCGCGTGCGTGGTCGCGCTCGGCACCGAGGTCGCCGGGCTCTTCAGCAACGATCAGCCGCTCGCCGACGCGCTGCTGCGCGCCGCGAAGGAAACGGGCGAAAAACTCTGGCAGCTCCCGCTCGTCAAAGAATACCGCGACGACATCAAGAGCAGCGTCGCGGACATGAAGAACATCGGCGGCTCGTGGGGCGGCGCGATCACCGCGGCGCTGATCCTCCAGGAGTTCGTCGACGGCGTGCCATGGGCGCATCTCGACATCGCCGGGCCGGCTTTCGCCGAAAAAGAGATGCTCTTGTCGACCAAGGGCGGCACCGGCTACGGCGTGCGGACGCTGCTCAGGTTTTTAACCGATTTCAGCAATTGAAAAGAGAGGACACCGATGGCGAAGGTATTGGAAGTAACCGACGCGAATTTCGAATCCGAGGTGCTAAAGTCGAGCCTGCCGGTGCTGGTGGACTTTTGGGCGCCGTGGTGCGGGCCGTGCAAAATGATCGCGCCCGTGGTCGAAGAACTGGCCGCGGAATACGACGGCAAGCTGAAAGTCGCCAAGCTCAACGTCGACGAGAATCCCATGACCCCGTCGCGCTACGGCGTGCGCGGCATTCCCAACCTGCTCATTCTAAAAGGCGGCACCGTGAGAGATCAGATCGTCGGGGCGTGCCAAAAGGCGCGGCTGGTTCAGGCGATCGGCAACGTCTTGTCTTAGCAGTAGCGGCGGATTGAAGCGTAGGGGCGCGTTTCAAACCCGCCCCTACATTTTTCAGAACGTGAACCGCCGCATACTGACGCTGAGTAAGAATCCCACCGCCACCATCATCGTCACCATCGAGGAGCCGCCGTAGCTCAAGAGCGGCAGCGGAACTCCCACGACGGGCAGAAGGCCCGTCACCATCGCCACGTTGATCACCGCCTGCCAGAGAAACATACTCACGACGCCGAAAGCGAGAATCGCTCCGATGCGGTCCTTGGCGCGCGCAACCACGCGCAGGCCGGCGATCATGAACGCGAAATAGAGCACCAGCAGAATCATGCAGCCGATAAAGCCCCATTCCTCCGCGAAGACGGCGAAAATGAAATCGGTATGCTGCGCGGGCAGGAAGTCGAGCCGGTTCTGCGTCCCGTTGAGAAAGCCCTTGCCGAGAAACCGCCCGGAGCCGACGGCGATCTTCGATTGGATCACGTGGTAGCCGGCGCCGAGCGGATCGAGATCGGGATTCAAAAAAGTCCAGATGCGATTGCGCTGGTACGGCTTGAGGAAATGATACGCGATCGGCATGAGGGCTACGCCCGCGGCGGCCAACGCTAAAAACGACCGCACGCGCAGACCGCCCATGAGAATGATGCTGAAAAAGACGACGACGATGATGATCGCGGTGCCGAGATCGGGCTGAATGAGCGTCAAAACCGCCAGCGGGCCGACGAGCAGAAAAGGCATCCACAGATTCCGCAGGCTGTAGCCCCCGGCCGGCTCGTCGTACTGTAAAAACTTCGTGAGCGCGAGCACGATCGCGAGCTTAGCGAGCTCGGACGGCTGCAGCGTAAAAAACCCCAGGTGAATCCAGCGCTGCGAGCCGCCGCCGGAGTGGCCGATGAAATAAACCACGGCGAGCAGTACCAACGTCACGCCGTAGATCGGATACGCGATGTTGTCGACATGGTGATAGTCCAGCGTCGCCGCGGTGATCATCGCCGCCAAGCCGAAGAGGAACCAGTAGAATTGCTTCATCGCGAGGCCGCTCGCCCGGTGCTCGGTGATGCTGTAGGTGGCGCTGTAGATCGTCAGCACGCCGACGCACACCAGCGCCACGGCCAGCACCACGAGCGGCCAGTCGAAGTGGGAAATAAGGCGTCGATCAATCGGCACGGTCGTCCACCATCGGCGCGCGGGCGAGTTTCTGCCCGGCCTCTTTTTCCGGGGGCAGCTGTATCTCGCCCTGCGAAGCTAGATAGGTCTCGATGACTTTCTTCGCCAGCGGCGCCGCTGCCGATCCGCCGTGACCGCCGTGCTCAACGATAACCGCGACCGCGATCTCGGGATTCTCCGCCGGAGCGTAGGAGACGAACCAGGCGTGATCGCGGACGAGATAGGCCAGGTTCTCGCTCTTCACCGTAGCGCCCTTCATCTCGGTAACCTGCGCCGTACCGGTTTTGCCGGCGATGCGGACGAGCGGCGTCTTCGCGGCGCCGCCGGTGCCCTCGGGGCTCGCCACGACATCGGCCAGCGCGTTGCGCACGGTGTCGAGCGTGCCGGGCTTGAACGTCACCGTACGGACCTGCTCCGGGCCGTACTCGCGCATGACGGCGCCGTCGAGCGATTCCACGCGCTTGACGAACCACGGCTTATAGACCGTGCCGCCGTTGGCGACCGCCGACATCATGACCGCCATCTGTAGCGGCGTGACGGTCACGTAGCCCTGACCGATGGCGATCGAGGGCGTCTCGCCGGGAAACCACGGCTGCTTGAATCTCTTGAGCTTCCACTCGGAATCGGGAATCAGCCCGGACTTCTCGTCGTCAAGGGAGATGCCGGTCTTCTCCCCGAGGCCGAGCGCGCGTGCCCATTTGGCGATCTTATCGACGCCCAGTTTGTTGCCGACCTGATAAAAATATACGTCGCACGACTGCACGATGCCGCGGCGCAGATCGACCGAGCCGTGACCCTCTTTCTTCCAGTCGCGAAAGACGTGGTTGCCGAACGGGAACGCGCCGGCACAGCCGAGGTGCGTGTCGGGCTGGACCGCGCCTTCTTCGAGCGCGGCGAGCCCGAGGACGATCTTGAAGGTCGACCCGGGCGGGTACTGCCCCTGGATCGCGCGGTTGTTCATCGGATGCGCGCGGTCGTTCATATAGCTGCGCCATTCGTCGGCCGTGACGCCGCGCGCGAAGATGTTGGGATCGAACTGCGGCGCGCTCACCATCGCGAGCACCGCGCCGCTGCGCACGTCGAGCGCGACGATCGCGCCTTCCTTCCCCTTCATCGCCTCCTGCGCGGCATCTTGCACGTCGCGGTCGACGGTCAGGACGATATTGTAGCCGGGCACGTCTTCGACCTCGTGGAGGACGCGCACGCGGCGACCGAGCGCGTCGACCTCGACCTGCTGCCCGCCGGCCTGCCCACGCAAATATTCCTCCCAGCGCCGCTCCAGGCCCGCCTGGCCAATCTCATCGCCCATGCTGTAGCCGTTGGCTTTCTGCGTCTTCAGCTGGCGCGGGCCGATCTCGCCCAGGTAGCCGATCAGGTGCGCCGCCATGCCGGTGTCGAGATAGTTGCGGCGCGGCCGCGTGCGCAGCGACACTCCCGGTAAATCGAGCTGGTGCGACTCGACAACGACGACCGAGCGCCAGTCGATGTCTCTTCCCAGCACGATCTCGTCGAAGGGCGATCGGTACTTGTCGTCTTTAAACGGCTTGACCAACTCCTCTTCCGGACGGCCGAGATAGCGCGCGAGGCTCCGCAGCGTCTGCTCCGGCTGATCGGAATCTTCGGGGACGAAGAGCAGATCGAACGAGGGCCGGCTGTCGACCATGAGCTGGCCGCGGCGGTCGCGCACCATGCCGCGCGTGCCCGGGACTTTTTTCAGCCGGATGCGGTTGTTTTCGGAAAGATAGGTGTAGCGCTCGCCGTCGAGAACCTGGAGATACAGAAGCCGGCCGAAAAGAAATACAAAGACCAGGCACACCAGCGCGACGAGCAGCTGCGTTCGGCGGCGAAATTCCGGGGGAACCTCTTTTTGCGAAGAGAGCGAGATCATTCGGGTATTTTCATCTGCTCGAGATAATTCTGCCCGCGCTTCAGCGCCCAGAACAGCGCCGGCGCCAGCAGGGCAGCCATGGTCGCGTCGACAAATATATAATGTAGGCTGCCGATACCATAGCGCTCCATGGTGAGCACCGTCGCCCATAATAGCATGAGCGATGCCCCTTTGACCCAGGAGGCGAGGAAAACCACGGACGCGCTGAGCAGCGGGCTGTGCACCCAGATCGCCCGCGAGCTCAGATAGGCCGTGATGAACACGAGCGACAGCGCGAAGGCGTTGAGGCCGAGGACGTTGCTCGAGAATACGTCGACGGAGTATCCCAACAGAAACGTTCCGACGACCGCGCCGACCGTCGGATGGTTGAGGCCCAAGTAGACGCACAGCACGAGCGCGAGGTCGGGCACGTACGGGCCGAGTGGCACGAGCCGCGGCAGCGTCGTTTGAAACAACAGCAGCACGAAGCCGGCGATAACAAACAGCAGAGAGACCTTCATCACGTTCAGTCTTTGATTTCGGGGGCATTGCCGCGCACGACGAGCACCTCTTCGACGCGCGCCGGATCGAGCGCAAGGCCGACTTCGATTTGCTGAAACAGGCCGAGATTCTTTTTATTCACCCTCGAGACGGTCCCGATCAACAGCCCCTTGGGGAAAACGCCGTCGAGACCCGAGGTGACGAGACGGTCGCCTTCTTTGAGGTCGTCGCTGCGCTTGACGTACTTCATCACCGTACCGTTGTCGAGCGAGCCGGAGACGAGGCCGCGGGCGCGGGTTCGCTGCACCATGGCGTCGACGCCGCTGTGCGAATCGGTGACGAGCAGCACTTTCGCGTTGCGGTTCGTGACCGCGACGACCTGGCCGACGACGCCGAGCGGCGAGATGGCCGCCATGCCCTTCTCGACACCGTTCGCTTTTCCCTTGTCGATGATCACGGTGTGAAAGTAGGCGCTCGCGCTGTTGGCGATGACGGTGGCCGTGACCGCCTTGGGCGCCCATTCGGTGCGGAAGTCCATCAGCTCGCGCAGCCGCTTGTTGGTCGCTTCTTCTTCCAGCAGGCGGCTTTTTTCGCCTTCGAGCTCGCGGACGCGCGCCTTCAGCCGCTCATTTTCCGCCGCTACGCCTCGCAGCGCGACGTAGCTGCCGAAAAAATCGCGCATGCCGAAAAACGTTGATTGAATCGCGGTCTGCAGCGGCCGCATGACGGCAATCAACAACGGGCCGATCGGATCGACGCGATGCTGGCCCTTGGCGGCCGGGGCGATGATATAGAGGGAGAGGAGAACCGAAAGAAAAGCGGTGAAAAGAACCTGATTGCGGCGAAGGAAAGAAAGCATGGAACTCTAAACCCCCGCTCACGCTGCATGACCGGGCATACGGGGCGCCGCCTAGGACGTGGCGACCTCCTTGAGCAAGGAGATCTCATCCAGCGCCTTGCCCGCGCCCATCACCACCGCAGTCAGGGGATCGTCGGCCAGCACCACCGGCAGGCCGGTTTCTTCGCGAATCAGCATATCGAGGTTGCGGAGCAGCGAGCCGCCGCCGGCAAGCACAATGCCGCGGTCGACGATGTCGGAGGCGAGCTCCGGCGGCGTGCGTTCGAGCGAGATCTGCACCGCCTCGACGATCTGGTTCAGCGGCTCGACCAGCGAGTCGCGGATCTCCTTATCGGTGATGACCACCGTCTTGGGCACTCCCGAGACCAGATCGCGGCCCTTGATTTCCATCGTCTGGATCTCGTCGCCCGGGTAGGCGGAGCCGATCGTGATCTTTATCAGCTCGGCGGTTCGCTCGCCGACCAGCAACTTATATTTTCTTTTGATAAACTGCGCAATTGCCTCGTCCATTTTGTCGCCGCCGACGCGGATGGAGCGGGAAAAAACGATACCCGATAGCGAGATGACCGCGACTTCCGTCGTGCCGCCGCCGATGTCGACGATCATGCTGCCGGTCGGCTCGGTAATCGGCAGGCCGGCGCCGATGGCGGCAGCCATCGGCTCCTCGATCAAATAAACCTCGCGCGCTCCCGCGGAGGTCGCCGATTCCCTCACCGCACGCTTTTCAACCTCCGTGATCCCGAACGGCACGCCGATGATGATGCGCGGGCGGACGAAGCTGTGGCGGTTTTGAACCTTGCGGATGAAATAGCGGAGCATCGCCTCGGTAATCTCGAAATCCGCGATGACGCCGTCCTTGAGCGGCCGGATCGCGACGATGCTGCCCGGCGTGCGGCCGAGCATTTTTTTCGCTTCCGCCCCCACGGCGAGCACTTTCTTCCCTCCGCGCTCGTTTTTATGCTGGACGGCGACAACCGACGGCTCGTTACAGACGATCCCCTCGTTCTTGACGTAGATCAACGTATTGGCGGTGCCGAGGTCGATAGCCAGATCGTTCGAGAACAGGCTAAATAGGGAATCCAGCATGCAAAAAAAGAGGCTCCTTTTTGATTCCCGGATGGGAAGATTCCAGTGAAAATAACAAATTTGGCTGTTCCTAGCAAGTTAAGTTTTCGCGTGCCCGAGCCGCGGGTCTCGGTTGCAAAGGTTGTTTTCATTCCTTAATATAAAAAAGTTTTAACTTACCCGCCGAAAGGGTCTTTCAATTCATGCTCGACGTTCTCCGCAAACGGAAGCGGTCATGGGTAGTCATATTTTTTCTCGCGATCATCGTGGTCGTCTTCATCGCATTTTACGGCGGCAATAAATTTCACGAGCCGGGCGCGGAAAAAATCGCCGACATCAACGGCGAATCGATCAGCCAGCGCGATTTCGCCGTGCAATACCAGAGAACGCTCGACATGTACCGCAACATGATGAAGCGCGAGCTCACGCCCGAGGCGCTGAAGACGCTGAAGATCAAAAACACCGTGCTTCAGGACATGGTCGATCGGCGCCTGTTGCTTCAGGAGAGCCGCAAGCTCGGCCTCACCGTCTCCGACGAAGAGCTCATGAACACGATCCAACGCGTGCCGGACTTTCAAGTCGACGGCCGCTTCAGTAAAAACCGCTATCTCCAGGTGCTCAGCGCCAGCCGCATTCCCGCTACGCAGTTCGAAGACGATCAGCGCGAGCAGCTGCTGATGCAAAAATTGATGGACGCGGTTCAGGACTCGGCGCAGGTATCCGAGAGCGATGTGCGGGCGCGCTACGCCTTTGATCAGGAAAAAGTGTCGTTCGCGTTCATCCGCGTCTCGACCGGCGATTTCCTCGCGCGCCAGAGCGCCGACGACGCCGAGATTAAATCTTACTACGATAAGAACAAAACGGCGCTGACCGAGCCGCTCAGGGTCCGCGTCGAATACGTTTTTTACCCCTTCGATCATTTCGCGGCGAAAGCCGACATCTCCCCGAAAGAGATCGAGGATTACTATATTCGAAATCGCGAAACGCGCTTCCGGCAGCAAAAGGCCCTCAAGCTGCGTCATATCCTGATCCGCTCGCCGGCCGACGCGGCGCAGAAATCTGCGGCGCGCGCCAAAGCCGACGCGGCGCTCGCGGAGGTGCGCGCAGGAAAAAATTTCGCGGACGTCGTGAAACAATACTCCGAGGATACCGCCGGGCCGCAGGGCGGCGATCTCGGCTGGATCAGCCGCGGGCAACTGCTCCCTACGCTCGACGAGGCCGTCTTCGGCCTGAAGCGCGGCGATGTCAGCTCCGTCCTCGAAAGTCCGCTGGGTTATCACATCTTCAAGGTCGAGGACGTCAAAGAAGACAAAACGACCGCGCTGAAAGAGGCGACGCCGGCGATCATCCAGGCGCTCAAAGCGGAGCGGGGCAAAGCCGAGGCGCTGCGCGCCGCCGACCAGGACCGCGAGAAGGCGACGGGCGGCTCGGAGCTTTCGCTGCTCGCGAAGGAGCGCGGCCTCGCCGCGAAACAGACGCCGCTGCTCGCGGCGTCGGATACGCTGCCGGAGATCTCCGCGCTCGACGAATTCAAGCGCAGCGCGTTCGCGCTCGGCCAGAAAGAAGTCGGCGCCCCCGTCGAAGCGCCGAACGGCTACTATCTGATGCGCGTCGTCGAGCGAAAAGAGCCGTCGCTGCCGCCGCTGGACGCCATCCGCGCTTTGGTCGAGCGGAAAGTCAAGGAATCGAAGGCGCGCGACGCCGCCAATGGAAAAGCCAAAACGCTGCTCGATCAGCTAAAGAAAGAAAAGAACGCCGATGCCGTCGCGAAGGCGAACGGCGTCGCCAGCGGGGAGACCGGCTGGTTTCTCCGCGGCGACGCGGAAATTCCCAAGATCGGCGCGCTTCCGGACATGAAGCCCGGCGGCATTCCCATCTCGGCGGCGAATCCGGTCGCCGACCACGTTTACGCGCAGGGCGACAACTTTTACCTATTCGCGTTCAAGGCGAGCCAGCCGGCCGACATGGCGCGTTTCGACAAAGATAAAGAACAGTTGATGCAGCAAGCGCGACAGGAAAAGCGGCAGATGATGCTCAAAAAATTCGTCGAGAGCCTCAAGGCGAAATCGCGCATCAAAATCGAGAGCTCTTTCCTCGAGGAGAGCTGAGCGGCCCGGCCGGCGCTATTGCTTCCTCTTCTTCTCTATGCGGATCTTCCTCCTGCGGCACGGCGCCACCGACTGGAACGCGGCCGGCAGGTGCCAGGGGTTGACGGACGTCGAGCTCAACGCCGACGGCCGCGCGCAGGCGGAGACCGTCGCGCGCCTGCTCGCCGGTGAAACGCTCGCGGCGATTTATTCGAGCCATCTCGCGCGGGCGCGGCAGACCGCGGCGGCCGTGGGCCGCGCGCACGGACTGGAAGTCGCGGTCGAAGAAAATCTCCACGAGCTCGATCACGGCCACCTCGAAGGCCTCACCTTCGATGAGATCAAAACGAGGCATCGCGATTTCATTCGCGTCTGGCGCGAACGACCCGCCGAAGCGGTGGTTCCCGGCGGCGAGCTGTTGATCGACGTGGCGGAGCGCGCCTGGCAGGCTCTCGGCCGCATCGTCGCGCGTCATCGTCCCGACGATACGCTCGTCGTCGTGAGCCACAATTTTCCGATTCTGTCCCTCGTCTGCCGCATCGTCGGCACGCCGCTCAACCAGTACCGGACATATCACGTCGCGCCCGGCGGGCACGTTTGCATCGAGTACGCCGGCGGCGCGTGGCGCCTGCTAGTCGAGAACGGACGGCTTCCGCTCAGACAGGACTGATTCCAATTCAGCGCCGGTCTGCCGACCGGCGCGCGAAGAGCTCGACGAAAGATCTCCGGCCGTCGCGTCTCAAACCGACGTGGCTCACGGCCAGCGCGATGTAAATGAAGGAAAACACGTAGCGGATGCGCGGGTCCGGAATAAACAATTGCGCGGCGAAGAGACCGAAAAGCACGGCCCCCTGCTTGACCGAAAACGTAAGATTCGCGATGACAGCAACGCCGAACAACGACTGCGCGGCGGTAAGAAATATCTCTTCGCCTTGCCGGTCGTCCATCTGCATCGGTTTCAGCTCGCCCGCGGAAAACATGTAGACGAGCGGCAGCATGCCGATCAGCAGCGTCCATTGATTCACCTTCGATGAGAGGAGCGTCCCGAGGCTCGCGCCGGGATTCGCCTTCAGAGCGAAGAGTATCGCGACGATGAACTCCGGGGCTTCCGAAGCGAGCGGCGCCAGCCACTGCACCAGCAGAAACTCCTCCACGCCGAACTCCCGGCCCGTCGCGAGGAGGCTTTCGGCGAATGGCTCGGCGGCGATGAAAATCGTGAAGCCCGACAGCAGGAAAAACGCCACCGTCGCGATACGGCGGCCCGCGACGCCCCATCCGGCGATCATCGCCGGCGGGCCTTCGAGCTCCGGCTCGACGTGCGACGCGCGCGACGCCGCGCGGATGTAAAAAATAAAAATCGTGATCAGCACGACTGCATCGCTCCAATCGAGCTGCTGTTTAATCGGAATGGAGAATGAATACAGCGTCGCGAGGCTCAGATAAAAGATTTCGATGTTGCGCGACGGTTCGAGCGCGAACGATTGGACGCGGGTCTTGAGCCAAAACGTAAAGACGACGGCCGCCCAGCCGACGCCGATGAGAAGCCGGTTGGCGCCGGTCATGTTCGCCGTCGCATAGGCTGTGTATTGAGGATCTTTTCCGGCCGACCAGGCGAAGTACATATCCACGGCGTACTCCGGGAGCACCGCGATCAGCGCGAGAAACGCGAGCGCCAGCGCCTGCGGGATGTCGAGCTGCGCGACTTCCGCCGCCCACGAGAGCAGGAACGCGGCGCCGAAGACGCCGATGCCGCTCAACGCCGCAATCGACCACGGCGGCAGGTCGACAACGAAGAAGTGAACGGCCGCCCATTGAAGACACAATACGACTGCCGAGATAAGCCAGATGAAATTTCCCATAGTTAAAAGGATTCCGGAGAAAGAGATTTATCGCGGGCCAGCAACCATCCAAGCAGGATGAGCGATCCGGCGAGCACCGCCGGAACACTCCAGCGCAGAACGTTCGCCCATGGATCGAGGAATTCGTGGATGTGTTTATCGTCGAGAAACATTTCGCCGGCGACCCATCCGAGCACGCCGCCGCCGATCCAGACGATCCACTGGAAGCGGTTCATCAAACGGGCGAGAAAGCCGGCGCCCCAGACGATGATCGGGATCGAAAGGCCGATGCCGAAGATGACCAGCACGAGGCTGCCGTGCGACGCGGCGGCGACCGCAAGCACATTGTCGAGGCTCATCACCAAGTCGGCTACGATGATGATCCAGATCGCCTCCCACAGAGTCGTTCCATGCCGCGCAACGTCGCCCTCGCCGCCGGCCTCTTGGCGCAACAGCTTGACGGCGATCCAGATGAGGACGAGTCCGCCAGCGGCTTGCAGGTAGGGCACCGAGAGCAGCTCGACGATGACGGCGATAAACGCGAAGCGCAGCGCGACCGCGCCCAGCGTGCCGCCGATGCGGCCCAAAAACTGCTCGCGCGGCGGCAGCGTGCGCACCGCCATGGCGATGAGCAGCGCGTTATCCCCGCCCAGGCTCAAGTCGAGGACGACGATGCCGAACCAACGCGCCCAAAATTCCGGGTTTTCGAAGATTTCAATCACCGCGGCTCCGCGCCGCCGATCCGGCCGCGGCGCGCTGATATACATAACGAAACAAAGAGCCGTTTACCAGCGCAAAAAGAATAAAAGCAGACTATGCTCCGGCGTACCGCGGCCGCCAAACAAAACGGCCGCAGGCGGACCGAATCTCGGTCCACCCACGGCCTGTGCGAAGAAGCCGGAAAATTTAGTTAGTGCTTGATCTTGTCTTTGGTCTTGTCGATGAAGCCCTTCAGCCCGCCCTCGGACGCGGCGCCTACCTGCTGACCGGTCGACTGCGCCATCTCGAGATGCTGTTTCAGTGTCGGCAGTGTCTTGGCGGCGAAACTCTTCACTTCGGCGTCGTTACCTTTGTCGGCCTGTTTCTGGAATGCATCGACGTCTTCTTTGTGGTCGTCGATCATCGTCTTCATATATTCGCGATCGAAGCGATCTCCGGAGAGCTTAGCGAGGCGATCGTAAGTCGATTTCTGCTTGCCTTCCAGCTCGGTCGGGATCTGAACGTTCTTTGTCGAAGCCAGGTGCTTAAGCTCCGTATTCGCCTTGCCGTGGTCCGTCACCATGTGCTTGCCGAAATCCTTGACCTGCTGGCTGGACGCTTTTTCAGTCGCCAGCTTTCCAAGCTGCACCTCCAGCATGCCGCCGGCCGCGGCGTCTTTGATAAACCTTTGATCTCCTGACGAGAGCTTATCGGCGGCGATCGCCAAGGTGCTCGAGAAGAGCAGCGCGACGCCCACCGCCAAAACTTTGGCTACATTTTGCAACATATGTTTTGCCTCCTTTTATCTATCCATTTGTTTACTGCGTTAGCTGCGGATCGTTCCGCGCCAGCCGCCGGTTTCCTGGCCACGGTGCTCGATGAATTCCTTGAAGCGCTCGAGGTCGCCTTCCACGCGACCGGAAACTACGCCCAGCGCATCGCCGGTATTCTCGACGAAACCCTTGGGGTCGTAACTGAGCTCGAGATGCACCCGCGTGCGATTGTTTCCCGCCGGCTGGAACGTGACGGTGCCCGCCGTAAACTCGCCCGCCTCGCTCTGCCACGCGATTTTGCGGTCGGGAATCTGCTCGATGATTCTGGCGTTCCACTCCTTCTGCTTGCCGCCGATCTCGGCGACCCAGTGGAGTCGCTTATCATCTAGCTGCTTCACCGACTTGACGCCTTCCATGAAGCGGGGAAATTCCTCGAACTGCGTCCACTGGTTGTAAACGGTTTGGATCGGCACTTCTACGTCGACGGTTTTTTCGATTTTCTCCATAAAATAAATCCTCCTTTCGAACTGCGCCCGTTATCCTCTAACGTCTTTTCGTCTTGGTGGCGCTGCGGCGCTTGCCGCTTCTGCCGCGGCGGGTGCTCGAGGACGACTTCTTCGAGCCGCGCCCGGAGGACACGCCGTTCATTCGGCCCTCGAGCGCCTGTTTGCGCTGCGCCATCTTTTCGCCGAGGCGTTCGGTATCGAGCTCACCCTCGACTTCGGGGAGCATTTCGGATTCTTCTTCTTCGATGTGATGCTTGACACTCTCGGCGAGCACCTTGAATTTGGCGTCGAAACGCTCGTCGCTCGGCGTCATTTTGGAGAGCTCGGCGATCAGCAGTTTCGCCACATGATGCTCCTCGACCGCCTCGTCGATCTTTTCCTCTTCGTCGATCTCCTGACGCGCGGCCGGGTAGAAGACCTCTTCCTCCAGCGCGGTATGCACCTTGAGCTCCTTGATCGCCTCCTGAGCGATGTGCTTTTTGGCTTGAGTGTCCTCGGTTTCTTCAAACTGCTGAAAGAGCTGCTTAACCTTGCTATGGTCCTGCTTTAGCATCGATACTGCGTCCATTTTCGTCATCACTCCCTTTCTAAAGAAATTTAAGCCCAAGTTCATAAGCCTCCTCCGCGTAGTCTTCCCAAACTATATTTTAACGGACGTCCCGTTCTTCTCGTGTCGGGTGTTTGCTTGATGGCAAGGCAAAATTTGCCGTACAAGTGTTGCGTTCCGCCTTAACGCGGATAAGGGAAATGCCGCTGAGGGGCTTTCGAGTGTGACAAGAAATGGGTAAGGAATAACCGTGGAGAAAAAGCGCCTGCGCGTCGAGGGGAAAGACCTCGAGCTCACGAACCTCGATAAAGTGATGTACCCGGAGACGCGCTTTACCAAGGGGCAGGTGATCGACTACTACACGCGCGTGTCGCGCCATCTCCTGGCGCATCTCAAAGACCGGCCGATCACGCGCATCCGCTTTCCCGACGGCGTCAACGGCGAGCACTTTTACGAAAAAAACGCCCCGGCCTACACGCCGAAATGGATCAAGACCTTCGCCGTGCCGCGAACGAGCGTCGAGGCGACCACGCGTTACATTCTCATCGACGACCTGCCCACGCTCGTATGGCTCGCAAACATGGCGATGCTGGAGATCCATCCGTTCCTCGCCCGCGCTCCGCGAGTCGACATGCCGAACATGGTGGTTTTCGACCTCGATCCGGGCGAGGGCGCTGATATTTCGGCCTCGTGCGAAGTGGCGCTGCTCATCCGGGAGCTTCTCGATCGGCTGAAGCTGGAATCGTTCGTGAAAGTATCCGGCTCCAAAGGCATTCACCTGCACGTGCCGCTGAACACGCCGGTGACCTACGACGCCACCCAGCCTTTCGCGAAGAGCATCGCCGAGGCGCTCGAACGCGAGCACCCCGATCTCGTCATCTCCGAGATGACGAAAGCGAAGCGCAAGGGGAAAGTCTTCGTCGACTGGAGCCAGAATTCCGAGCGCAAGTCGACGGTCGCGGTCTATTCGCTGCGCGCCAAGCGCGAGACACCGTTCGTGGCGCTGCCGATCACGTGGGACGAGCTCAAAAACGCGGCGAAGAAAGGCGGCGCGAAGGCGCTCTTTTTCGAGCCCGAGGAATGTTTGCGCCGGCTGGAAAAACACGGCGATCTCTTCGCGCCCGTGCTGAAGCTCAAGCAAAAGCTGCCGCAGCCGTTTATGGATTTGCAAAACGGCGCCGCGGCCGGTGTCCGCGCGCGCGACGGATCGCTCGAAACCTACCGGCAGAAGCGCGATTTCAGCGTCACGCCCGAGCCGCCGCCAGTGCTTAAAGCAAAAACGAAAAAAGACGGCGAAGCCGGACGGCTTTTCGTCATTCAAAAACACGACGCCAGCCACCTGCATTACGACCTGCGTCTCGAGATGCACGGCGTGCTGAAGTCCTGGGCGGTACCCAAAGGCCCGCCGTACGAGCTCAGCGAAAAGCGGCTCGCGATGGCGGTCGAAGACCATCCGATGGAGTACGCGCGCTTCGAAGGCATCATACCCCAGGGAGAATACGGCGGCGGCACGGTCATGGTCTGGGACATCGGCACCTACGACGTCATGGACGGAAACTACTGGCAGGGAAAGCTGCACGTCGTCTTTCATGGAAAAAAACTCAAAGGCGAATGGGTGCTGGTGCGCAGCGGCGAGAGCGACGGAAAAAAACAGAGTTGGCTTTTGATCAAAGCCGGCGCGTCGATGAAGCCGCTGTCGGCGCGGCAGGACGATTCTTCGGCGCTGACGCGCCGTTCGATGGCGGCGATCGCCGCCGCGCGCGACGCCGAATGGCACAGCAACCGGACCGGCGGCGGCAAAGAGCCGGCGCCCGCAACGACGGCGATCGACATTGAAGCATTGCCTGAAGCCGACGCTCGCTTTATCGAGCCGATGCAATGCCGGCCGGTCGATAAACTCCCCGAAGGCGCAGAGTGGATGTACGAGATCAAGCTCGACGGCTATCGCTGTCTCGCGGTGAAAAAGGAAAAGAAAGCGTCGCTCTACTCACGCAACCGCAAATCCTTCGACAAAGCATTCTCCCACATTGTTCAGGCGCTGGCCCCGCTCGAATCCGACACGGCGCTCGACGGCGAGGTCGTGGCGCTCGACTCCGAGGGGCGGCCTTCGTTCAACGCTCTGCAAGACCGCCGCGCCGCGGCAGCGAATATCTTTTATTATGTCTTCGACGTCCCGGTTTACCGCGGCAAGAATCTGTTCGGCGTGCCGCTGGAACAACGCCGGCGGCTGCTCGAATCGATCGCCGCGCGGCTGGGCGCGGCGGTGCGTCTTTCGCAGGTTTTCACCGGCGCGGCTAGCGATCTGATATCCGCCGCGCGCAACCTCCGCCTCGAGGGGCTCGTCGCCAAGCGCAAAGACTCGAATTACGAGCCCGGCCGCAGGAGCGGCGCGTGGATCAAGTACCGCATCAATCAAGGGCAGGAATTCGTCGTCGGCGGATATATCCCGGGCGCGGAGGGATTTCAGTCGCTGCTCGCGGGTTACTATGAAGGCGGCAAGCTGCAATTCATCGCGAAAATCAAAAACGGCTTCGTCCCGCGGGTAAGGCGCGAGATCGCCGCGCGCTTCAAGGGGCTCGAGACTGAAATATGCCCATTTGCCAATCTGCCGGAGAAGAAAAGCGCGCGCCGCGGCGAGGCGCTGACGGCGGCGGCGATGAAGCGCTGCCGCTGGCTCAAGCCGGAGTTGGTCGTGCAGGTCGAATTCGCCGAATGGACCTCCGCGAATCACCTGCGCCATGCCAGGTTCGTCGGGTTGCGCCCAGATAAAGAGGCGCAGGAAGTCGTGCGGGAATATCCGGCCGCCGAGAGCGGTCCTACGGTATAGAGGTGATTTTATTGAGGAAATACCCCTTCCGCCGCTCACTGAATGGGCGTTTAGTAGATGTGAACCTTTTTCACGTCCCGGCGTCTAACCCTTCAGAGGAGCCACAAACATGAAAGCCGACCGCACCGAGATCGAGGGAACGATCAGCCAGCTCATGAAAGCCGCGAGCGAGATCGCCTTCGAGCGCTGCGACGACAGCGTCGAAGCCTACGCGTTTACGAACCTCGTCTTACTCGAGATGATCCGCCGGCGCTTCGCGCCGGCGTGGCAGCGGGGCGAGTTCTTTGGCCCCGTCGACGAGAAGGCCGTTTACAACTGACGCTTGTCTTAGAAATTCCCTTGCAGAGGAAAGGCCGGGCTCCGCCCGGCCTTTTTTTTAGCCGGCCGAAGCCTCGATCGCGGTATCGTTCCAGCCGCCTCCCAGCGCTTTGATTAACAGCACCGCCGCGATCATGCGCCGGCCGAGAATATCCGCCGCCGTTCTCTCGTTAGCGAGCGCCGCCGCTTGGACCACAGTGACGTTGATATAATTCACGATGCCGGCCTTGTATTGATTCAGCGTCACGACAACCGTCTGCCGCGCGGCCGCCACCGCCTCGTCCTGCACGCGCGCCTCGCCTTCCAGGATGCGCAGCGCAGCCAGATTATCCTCGACCTCTTGAAAAGCGCCGAGAACCGTCTCGCGGTAAACCGCGACCGTAGCGTCGTAATTCGCGCGCGCCTCGGCGGTCTGCCCCGCCCGCAAGCCGCCGTCGAAGACCGTCTCCGAGATCGACGGACCGACCGACCAGAAGCGACTCGGCGAGGTGAGCCATTTCGTAAAACTGTTGCTCTCGAAGCCGCCGCTGGAGGCGATCGATACGGTTGGATAATAGGCGGCGATCGCGACGCCGATCTGAGCGTTCGCCGAGGCCATTCGCCGCTCGGCGCCGGCGATGTCCGGCCGCCGCTGAAGAATCTCCGACGGGACGCCGATGGGAATCGACGGCGGCGGAGCCGTGATAACGGCGGCAGGAATCGTCAATTCGGCGGGCGCCTTGCCGATCAACAGCGCAATCGCGTGTTCGACCTGCGCCCGCTGCACGCCGACGTCGATCGCCTGCGCCTGCGTCGATCTCAGCTGGGTCTCCGCCTGCAGCACGTCGCCGCGCGAGGCCACGCCGGCCTTGTAGCGATTGTTCGTGAGATCGAGCGAGGTCTGAAACACCGCCCCGGCGTCGTCGAGCAATTTTTTCTGCATGTCGAGCGAGCGCAACAGAAAGAAATCCTGCGCCAGCTCGCTGCGCGCGCTGAGCCGGGCGCTTTCGAGGTCGCCGGAGCTCGCCTGGGCGTTCGCGCGCGCCGATTCGACGGAGCGGCGAATGCGCCCCCAAACGTCGATCTCCCATGAGACGTCGATCGGCAGCGTGTAAGTCGTGAACGGCGCTTTCGAGCTGCCGCCGCCTCCCCCGCCGACGCCACCGACACCGCCAGTACCGCCGCCACCGCCGTTCGTAAGCGTTCCCGAGCGCACCCCGCGCGAAACGCCGAGACCGATCGTTACCGTTGGGAAAAATGCCGAGCGCGCTTCCTGGACCAGGGCGCGCGCCTGGCGGTAGCGCGCCTCCGCCCCGGCGATGTTCTGGTTGGAGATGTCGACCTGCTCTTCGAGCGCGTTCAGCTCGGGCTCGTTGAACATCTCCCACCACGCGCCGCGAAGCCCGGCGTCCTGCGGCTCGGCGATAGTCCAGCCGTCGACTTCCTTGTAAGCCGGCGGCACTTCCATTTTCGGCCGGACGTAGTCCGGCCCGACCGAGCACGAAGAGAGCCAACAGAGCGCCGCCAGGAAGGCGGCAGCCTTCAGCTTTCTCGTTGTCGTTCCTGTTGTCGTCGCGGTAAGCTGTCTCATCGCATCCTCTCCTCCCCCAATGCCGACGTCGCCGCCAGCCGCAGGCGGCGCGCGCGGACGCGCTGGAACCAGAGGCGGCGCCGGTCGAGATAGAGATAGACGACCGGCGTCGTATAGAGCGTCAGCATCTGGCTGAAGATCAGTCCGCCGACGATCGCTATCCCGAGCGGACGGCGCAGCTCCGAGCCGACGCCAGCGCCGAGCGCGAGCGGCAAGCCGCCTAAGAGCGCCGCCATCGTCGTCATCATGATCGGCCGGAAGCGCAAGAGGCACGCCTGATAGATCGCGTCGACCGGCCGTTTGCCCTCCTGCCGCTCGGCCTCGAGCGCGAAGTCGATCATCATAATCGCGTTCTTCTTCACGATGCCGATCAGAAGGATAATGCCGATCAGCGCGATGACGCTGAGCTCGGTGCGGCAGAATATCAGCGCGAGCAGCGCGCCGACGCCGGCCGACGGCAGGGTGGAGAGAATCGTGATCGGATGAATCAGGCTCTCGTACAAAATGCCAAGCACGATGTAGACGGCGATGAGCGCGGCGGCGATGAGCAGCGGCTCGTTGGCGAGCGACTGCTGGAACGCCTGCGCGGTTCCCTGAAAGCTGCCATGGATCGTCGCCGGGACGCCGATCTCGCGCTCGGCCTCTTCGACCGCCGCCACCGCGTCGCCCAGCGCCAGCCCCGGCGCGAGGTTGAAAGAGAGCGTGACCGCCGGGAATTGCCCCTGGTGATTGACAACCAGCGGGGAAGTCGCCGGCTCGTAATGCGTGAAGACGCTGAGCGGCACCTGGGCACCGCTCGGCGTCTTCACATAAATGTGCTTGAGCCCTTCGGGATTCTGCCAGAACTCCGGCGCCGCCTCCATGACGACGTGGTACTGGTTCAGCTGCGTGAAGATCGTCGACACCTGCCGCTGGCCGAACGCGTCGTAAAGCGTGTTGTCGATCATCTGCGCCGTAATGCCGAGGCGCGCGGCGGTCGCGCGGTCGATCACGAGCGCGGCTTCGAGGCCTTTGTTCTGTTGATCGCTGTTCACGTCGAGCAGGCCGGGAAGCGTTTTCAGCTTCTGCATCATCCGCGGCCCCCAGACGAGCAAGTCCTGGACGTTGTCGGATTGCAGCGTGTACTGGTACTGCGCGTTGCTCGAGCGGCCGCCGACGCGTAGGTCCTGCACCGGCTGGAGATAGAGCGTGACGGCGGGAATGCGGGCGAGCTTGGCGCGCAGGCGGGCGATGATTTGATCGGCGGAGATCTTCCGCTCCGAGAGCGGCTTCAACGTGATGAACATGTTGCCTGTGTTGAGCGCCCGGCCGAAGCCGCCGCCGTTGAACGTCATCACCGCGGCGACGGCCGGGTCTTCCATGACGATCTGCGCAAGCTGGGTGATCCGTCCGCGCATCTCTTGAAAAGAGATGTCCTGGTCGCCCTGGATCGATCCGTTGATGCGGCCGGTGTCCTGCTGCGGAAAGAAGCCTTTCGGAACTTTGACGTAGAGAAAACCCGTGGCGACCATCGTCAGCAGCGTAATCACCAGCACCAGCGGCTGGCGGCGCAACACCCAGGACAGCGAGCGCTCGTAGCCGCGATGAATCCAGTCGAAGGCGCGCTCGCTCGCGCGGTAGAGCCGGCCGCGGCGCTCGCGCTCCGGCGCGCGCAGCAGCAGCGCGCACATCATCGGCGTCGTCGTCAGCGACACCACCAGCGAGACGGCGATCGCGACAGAAAGCGTAACCGCGAACTCGCGGAACAGGCGGCCGATAATACCGCCCATCATGAGAATCGGGATGAAGACCGCGATGAGCGAGAGGCTGATCGACACGACGGTAAAGCCGATCTCGCGCGCGCCCGCGAGCGCGGCCTCGAAAGGCCGCATGCCGGCCTCGAGATGGCGCGTGATGTTTTCGATCACGACGATGGCGTCGTCGACGACGAATCCGGTCGCGATCGTGAGCGCCATCAGCGAGAGGTTGTCGAGACTGTAGCCCAGGAGGTACATGCCGCCGAAAGTGCCGATCAGCGAGATCGGCACGGCGATGCCGGGGATGAGCGTCGAGCGCACGCTGCGGAGAAACAGGAAAATTACCAGGATGACGAGCACGATCGAGATCAACAGCGTGATCTGGATATCGCGCACGGAGGCGCGGATCGTGGTCGTCGAATTCAAGACGACCGAAAGATCGATCGTCGGCGGCATCGAGGCGCGGAACTGCGGCAAGAGCTCGAGCACGCGATCGACGGTATCGATGATATTCGCGCCGGGCTGGCGGAAAACGATGACGAGGACCGCCGGCTTGCCGTTGGCGAGGCCGCCGGTGCGGATGTCCTCGACCGAATCGGTCACCTCGGCGACGTCGCCCAGGCGGACCGCGGCTCCGTTCTGGAACGTGACGACGAGCGGCCTGTAGTCATCGGCCTTAAACAGCTGGTCGGTGGCGCCGACCGACCAGGTGCGCTGTTCGTTGGACACCGATCCCTTCGGCCGGTTCGCGTTGGCGCTCCCGAGCACCGTGCGCAGGTCTTCCAGGCCCAAGCCGTAATGATTCAGCACCGTCGGATTCACGTCGACGCGCACCGCCGGCAGCGCGCCGCCGCCGACGTCCACCTCGCCGACGCCCTGGACCTGAGAGAGCTTCTGCTGGAGCACGGAAGAAGCGATGTCGTAGATCCGCGCGCGATCGACGAGATCGGAGGTGAGCGCCAGCATCAAGATCGGCGCGTCGGCGGGATTTACTTTTTTATACGACGGGTTGCTCGGCAGATTTGCCGGCAGCTGACCGCGCGCGGCGTTGATCGCCGCCTGCACGTCGCGCGCCGCCGCGTCGATATTGCGGTTCAAATCGAACTGCAAAACGATCGATGTCGAGCCGATCGAGCTCGACGAGGTCATTTCCGTGATGCCGGCGATGCGGCCGAACTGGCGCTCGAGCGGCGTCGCCACCGCCGACGCCATCGTCTCCGGGCTCGCGCCCGGCAGCCGCGCCTGCACGCGGATCGTCGGAAAATCCACCTGCGGCAGCGGCGAGACCGGCAGGAAATGATACGCAATGATCCCCGCGAGGCCGACGGCGATGGTGAGCAGTGTCGTGGCGACCGGCCGCTTGATGAATGGAGTCGAGAGACTCACGCAGGAGCCTCCGGCAGCGAGTTCAGCCGATGCGCGCGCAGCCGGCGCAGGCGCCGCGAGACCCGGTCGAACGCCAAGTAGATCACCGGCGTCGTGTAGAGCGTGAGCAGCTGGCTGAAGATCAGACCGCCGATGATCGAGATGCCGAGCGGGCGGCGCAGCTCCGCGCCCATTCCGGTGCCGAGCGCCAGCGGCACACCGCCGAGCAGCGCCGCCATCGTCGTCATCATGATCGGCCGGAAGCGCAGCAGACACGCCTGGTAGATGGCGTCGCGCGGGCTCTTCCCTTCCTCGCGCTCGGCGTCGAGCGCGAAGTCGATCATCATGATCGCGTTTTTCTTGACGATGCCGATCAAGAGGATGATGCCGATCAGCGCGATGACGCTGAAATCGCTGCGGCAGATGATCAGCGCGAGCAGCGCGCCGACGCCCGCCGACGGCAGCGTCGAGAGAATCGTGATCGGGTGAATGTAGCTCTCGTAGAGCACGCCGAGGACGATGTAGACGGTCACGAGCGCGGCGAGGATCAAAAACGGCTCGTTCACGAGCGATGCCTGGAACGCCTGCGCCGTGCCCTGAAAGCCCGCCGCGATGCTCGCCGGCAGGCCGACGTCGCGGCGCGCCTGCTCGACGGCGGTCACCGCGTCGCCCAGCGACGCGCCGGGCGCGAGATTGAATGAGACCGTGACGGCCGGAAACTGCCCCTGGTGATTGATCGCGAGCGGCGCGTCCGCAGAGTTCAGCTGCGTAAACGTCCCGAGCGGCACCGATTTCCCGCCACTCGACTGCACGTAAAGATCGGAGAGGCTCTGCGGGTCGCGCCGGAACTCCGGCTGCGTCTCCAGGATGACATGGTACTGGTTCAGCTGCGTGAAAATCGTCGAGACCTGCCGCTGCCCGAAAGCGTCGTAGAGCGTGTTATCGAAGGCCTGGGGCGTAATGCCGAGGCGTGAAGCGGTCGCACGGTCGATGACCAGATTGGTTTTGAGGCCGCGGTCCTGCTGATCCGTCGCGACGTCGCGCAGCACCGGCTCCGATTGCAGGCGCTGGACGAAGCGCGGCACCCACGCGGCGAGCTCGGCGCCGTCGGCGTCTTCCAGACTGTACTGGAATTGCGTCCGGCTGACGCGATCCTCGACAGTCAGGTCCTGCACCGGCTGCATAAACAGCGTAATGCCCTCCACGGCGGCGAGCTTCGGCTGGAGACGGCGGATGACATCGCTGGCGGAGACGCGGCGCTCTTCGATCGGCTTTAAATTGATCTGGATGCGGCCGCTGTTGATCGTCGTGTTGGTGCCGTCGACGCCGATGAACGAGCTGAGACTCTCGACCGCCGCGTCCTGGAGGATCACGCGGCCGAGCGCCTGCTGCCGATCGGCCATGCCGGTAAAGGATATGCTCTGCGGCGCCTCGGAAATGCCGAGGATGACGCCGGTGGCTTGCACGGGGAAAAATCCCTTCGGGATGAAAATGTAGAGCAGCACCGTTAAGACCAGCGTCGCCGCCGCGACCCAGAGCGTCGCCGTCTGGCGCTCCAGCACCCAGTTGAGCGTCCGGCCGTAGAAGGCGATGATCCTTTGAAACATTTCATCCGACCAGCGATAGAAGCGGCTCTGCTCGCTTTCCTTTTTATGGCGCAGCAGCTTCGCGCACATGACCGGCGTCAGCGTCAGCGAGACCACGGCCGAGACGAGGATCGTGACCGCGAGCGTGACCGCGAACTCGCGGAACAACCGGCCGACGATCTCGCCCATGAACAGCAGCGGGATCAGCACCGCGATAAGCGAGACCGTCAGCGAGACGATCGTGAAGCCGATCTGCTCGGAGCCCTTGAGCGCCGCGTCGAGCGGGCTGTCGCCCTCCTCGATGTAGCGCATGATGTTCTCGATCATGACAATCGCGTCGTCGACGACGAAGCCGGTCGAGATCGTGAGCGCCATGAGCGACAGATTGTTCAAGCTGTAGCCGAGCAGATACATCGCGCCGAAGGTGCCCACGATCGAAAGCGGCACGGCGATGCTCGGGATGACCGTCGCGGCGAGCGTGCGGAGAAAGAGAAAGATCACGAGCACGACGAGCGCGACGGTGAGCATGAGCTCGAACTGCACGTCGCTGACGGACGCGCGGATCGTGTTCGTACGATCGGTCAAAATCGAGAGCTCGACGGACGACGGCAGCGAGCTCTTGAGCTGCGGCAGCAGGTCCTTGATCCGGTCGACGACGGTGATGATGTTGGCGCCGGGCTGGCGTTGAATGTTGACGATGACCGCCGGCGACGCGTTCATCCACGCCGCCTGCTTGACGTTCTCCACGTCGTCGACGACGTTGGCCACGTCCGACAAACGAACGGGCGCGTTGTTTTTGTAGGCGATCACGAGCGGCTTATACTGTTCGCTCGAGAGCAGCTGATCGTTCGCCGCGATCGTGAACGCGCGGTGCGGGCCGTCGAAATTGCCCTTCGGCTGGTTCACGTTCGCCTGCTGGATCGCCGTGCGGACGTCTTCGAGCGTGATGCCGTAGGAAGAAAGCACGGTCGGATTGACCTGAATGCGCACCGCTGGCTTTTGCCCGCCGCTGATGCTCACGAGGCCGACGCCGGAGAGTTGCGAGATTTTCTGCGCGAGGCGCGTGTCGGCCAGATCTTCTACTTTGGAGAGCGGCAGCGTCTTGGAGGTCAGCGCCAGCGTCAGGATCGGCGCGTCCGCGGGATTGGTCTTGCTGTAAATCGGCGGATTGGGAAGGTCGGTGGGCAGGAACGTCTGCGCGGCGTTGATCGCGGCCTGCACTTCCTGCTCGGCCACGTCGATGTTCAAATCGAGTGCGAACTGGAGCGTGACGACCGAGCTGCCTTCGGAGCTGGTCGAGGTCATCTGGTTGAGTCCGGCGAGCTGGCCGAACTGCCGCTCGAGCGGCGCCGTGATCGACGACGCCATCACGTCGGGGCCGGCGCCCGGATAGAACGTCACGACTTGGATCGTCGGATAATCGACCTCGGGCAGCGCCGAGACCGGCAGCCGCTTGTACGCCACGGCTCCGACCAGCAGGATCGCCGCCATCAGCAGCGAAGTGGCGATCGGCCGGAGGATAAACGGGCGTGAAGGATTCATAACGTCCCGCTTACGAGGCGGCGGTTTGCGCCCCGCGCGCGATTCTCGAGCCGGGCTGAAGCTTGTCCACGCCGTCGGTGACGACGATCTCCCCGGCGGTAAGACCTTTGCCGATTGCCGTCTCTTCGCCCTCGCTCGCCGTAACCTGGATGTTGCGCGCCTCGACCGTGTTGTCGTTCTTGACCACGAAGACGTACGCCGATTGGGGGCTGTGTTGAATCGCCGCCGAGGGCACCAAAACCGCGCCGTGGATCGTGTCGATGAGCAGGCGCGCGTTGACGAACTGATTGGGAAAGAGCGCGCCGTTCGGATTAGGAAAGACCGCCTTGAACTTCACCGTTCCGGTCGTCTGATCGATCTGATTATCGATGGTCATGAGAACGCCCGTGGCGAGGCGCGTCTTGAGATTGCGGTCGTAGGCTTCGGCCGCGAGCTTGCGCCCGCCCTGCATCTGCTGCTGCACGCGCCCGAGGTTGTCCTCGGAAATCGCGAAAATGACCGCGATCGGATCGATCTGCGTGATGACGAGGAGCCCGTTCGCGTCGCTCGCATGCACGATGTTGCCCGGGTCGACGAGACGGAGACCGACCCTGCCGGCGATCGGGGCGGTGATGCGGCTGTACGTGAGCTGGAGCCGCGCATTGTCGATCGCCCCCTGGTCGACTTTCAACTGCGCTTCGTATTGCCGCACCAGAGCCGCCTGGGTGTCGAGCTGCTGCTTGGCTACCGAATCCTGCTCGAATAGCGTCTGGTAGCGGACCAGATCGAGCTGGGCGTTCTTGAGCAGCGCCTCATCGTGGTTCATCTGCCCTTGCGCCTGCTCAAGCTGCACCTGGAACGGGCGCGGATCGATCTCGGCGAGCAGTTCCCCGGCTTTGACGTATTGACCTTCGCTGAAGAGTACGCGCATCAGCTGGCCGTCGACGCGGCTCTTGATCGTAACCGTATTCAGCGGCGTTACCGTCCCGAGCGCCGTCAGGTAGACATTCATCTCGCCGCTCGTCGCGGATGCCGTCACCACCGGAATCGCGCGCGCCGCCGCGCTTTGCTGCCGCGCCGGCCGCGTGTCGCCGACGCCGGAACGCACCATCAGGCTGTAAATCACAAGCACTGCGAGCGCCGTGACGGCGAAAGCGATCACAAAGCGCCTCCGCATGTAGCGCTTCAGCGCGGCGATATAGTTTTTTCGTATCATCCCTACCTCCTGCCCGTCCTCCGGCCTGCCAGCAGGTCTCCACTGAACGCCCGTTCAGTAACCTATACGGTAAACCCGCCGTTGCGCGTGTCAAGCGAAGGCCGCCCCGCTGAAAACCGGGCGGCGACCTAAAAACGGAAGTGAATGATCGACGGGAGAAGACGATGAGCGCGCGGCGAAAACCCTGTTTCACGAGCGATACCGATGGGCAAGCAGTGGTGCGGCTGAGCGATCGTGTGTGAACGTCCTAATCGTCGTAAGGCCCGGGGTGCGGCCAATAGGTGTGGTATTTTTCGCAGGCCGGGCGAGCGTAGCTCGTGGCGGCGAGGCAATCGCAACCGGAGATGATACTTACAGCGAATACGATAGCCGTTAACAATAAAATCCATCGCGCTCTCATAACCGTCTCTCATTCCGCTCTCATTTTCCCTTTCCATCGCGGCGCATCGGAGGAAGTCCCGGCGAGCGGCGGAGCGGAAAGGCATTCCTGCTCCGCCGCTCGAGCCGCATTATTCGTTCTCGATCTGCTTCCGGAACTGGTCGTCGAGCCGCTGCTGTTGGATCTGGTCGGCTCCGGTCGGGTTCACGTCGCAGGGGCCGTAGAAGTCGACGCGATCACCGGTATCCGCGTTTTTCAGAGCCGGCTGTTCGTCGCCCAACGATCCCGCGTGCATCGCCGGGAACTCGCTATGGCAGTAAGCCCCGGCCGTGAGCGCGTCCTGGGTCACCCCGTCTTGCGCCAGCGCCGCCCCGCTCGCCGTAACACCGGCGAGAAGCAATGCCGCGAACAATATTTTCGTATTTTTCATTTCAGTCTCCTTTCGCTACATCTAAGATAAAAATAAGAGAGAGCAATGGCCGTGCCAGGAATGTCGCGGAAAAAATGTCGACGTTGCGCCGAATGCCGTCGAGCTGACGATGTTCGTCTGCCCGATATTCGGCTCGTGCCGAACTGCCGGCCGTCGTCCGCAACGTCGCCGCGATATCTCTCCTCGGCACCAATCGCTGACAACGACTGAACATGGGTACACATGCGCCGAGCAGCCGCATTCCCCCTGCTCGGCATTCGAAATCGGTTGCCCGTGTTTTGCCGCAGCGGGCGCGGCGGCGGAAGAATTTAACTAAGTCTGCTTCGGAGCTGGTATGGACTTTATGTCGCTGGATTCGTCGAGGGCAGCGGGATATCCGGATTGTTGCTGCTCCGCGCCGGCGGAGCCATGAATTCCGGGCCGACGGGATCGGCCACGCATTCGGCGACGATCTTGTCGATCGCGTCGAAGGCCGCTTTGTCCAGGGTCCACCCCATAACCTCGTCCACAGGCGCCAGTTGCTCCGGGCGGCGCGCGCCCCACAGCGCGGCACCGACGCCGGGCTGATCCAAGAGCCAGCGCACGGCGAGGTGGATCACCCGCTTGCCGTAATTATCGCGCGCGAATCGATCGAGGCGCTCGACGGCGTTCAGATAGCGCTCATAGCGGCCGGGCTGAAACTTCGGATCGATGCCGCGAATATCGTCGCCGACAAATTTCGTCCAATGGCGCATCTTGCCGCTAAGCAACCCGCGGCAGAGCGCGCCGTACACCAGAGTGGAAAGGCTGTTGCCGCGGCAATAAGGCAGGACGTTTTTTTCTACGCCGCGCTCGAACAGATTATACGGCGGCTGAGCGATATGCAGCGGCGCCGCCGTGCGGAAGAGCGCCATCTGCTCGACGGAATAGTTGCTGACGCCGATCGCGCGAACTTTGCCCTCGCGGTAAAGCCGCGCGACCGCGGCGGCGGTTTCCTCTATCGGCACGAGCGGATCCGGCCAGTGGATCTGGTAGATATCGATGTAATCGGTCCGCAAGCGCTTGAGTGAATCTTCGATTTCCTCGGCGATGCGGCCGGCTCCCGAGTTTCGGCGCACCGCGCCGTCGGCCGTCCATTCGATTCCGGCTTTGGTCGCGATGACGATCTCTTCTCGTTTGCCGTATTCGGCGACAGCCTTGCCGACGATCTTTTCCGCCACGCCCATGCCGTAGGCGGGCGCCGTATCCACGAGATTGATGCCGCGCTCGAATGCCATAAGGATCGTCTGCACAGAATTTTCCTCATCGGATCCGCCCCACATCCAGCCGCCGATAGCCCATGTCCCCAGTCCGATACGGGAGATGCGGCCGTCGAAGCCGCCGCGGATTTTTGTAAATTCCATATGAGCCTCGTATTGATTTTCCTTCTTGTTTAACGTGAAGCGGGAGGAGGAGGATCGCTCCTCGTCCCGCCCGTCGTATTCTCAGTCGCGCTGGCGGCTGAGAAAATCATCTTCCTTCTGCTCGTGCACCTGATCGCGGCCGCTCGGGCTCTCGTCGCAGGGGCCATAGAAGTCGATCACGTCTCCGCTGGTAAAAGACGGATTCCTGTCGCCGAACGTTTCCGGAGTCATCGCCGGAAACTTCATGTGACAGTAGCTGCCGGGCTCAAGCTGGTCCTGGACAACCACGTTGTCCGCAGCCGCGAGCGGCTTTACGAGAAAGCTACCGGCAAGGAGCAGACCCGCCATAAGAAATTTTATATCTTTCATCTTCGTTACCTCCTAACGTTTGCTGAAAATTAGATTTTGCAACGCTCGTGCCACACAGCGCCGCGAGTGTGAAACACTGGAAATTGAAAGACTTACTTGATTCGCGCGGCGGATCGACGGCGAATCAGTCCCAGAGGTGACGAGGAAAAATGCCGGGTATTCGGCAGCTGCCGAAAGAAAAGGTTAGCGCGAGTTGGCGATGCCGAGACGTTTCATGCGGTACTGGAGAGTCGTGCGCTTCATGCCGAGCCGCGCCGCCGCGCCCGCCGGACCGCCGATCCGCCATTCGGTATCGTGCAGCACGCGCAAAATGTGCTCGCGCTCGGCGTCTTCCAGCGTGACGGCCGCGGACGGGTGGCGCGATGCGCTCTGCCTCATATCGTCGAGCGGAACCTTGAGCTCGCGGCCGGAGGTGATGATCACGGCCCGCTCGATGATGTTCTGCAGCTCCCGCACGTTTCCCGGCCACCCGTAGCGCGTGAGCTCCTCCATCGCGGCGGCTGGAATCGTCTCGATGTGCTTGTTCATGCTGCGCGCGTACTTTTCGGCGAAATGGCGCACGAGCAGAGGAATATCCTCCGGCCGCTCGCGCAGCGCGGGCACGGAAACCGGAAAAACATTCAAGCGGTAGTAGAGATCGCTGCGGAATTTATTCTCTTTCACCATCTCCGGCAGATCGCGGCTGGTGGCCGCGACCATGCGCACGTCGACGTGAATCGTCTTGGCGCTGCCCAGCCGCTCGAACTCCTGCTCTTGCAGAACCCGGAGCAGCTTGGGCTGAAGCTCGGGCGGAATATCTCCGATCTCGTCGAGAAACAGCGTGCCGCGATGCGCCAGCTCGAAGCGACCGATTCTCTGCGCGATCGCGCCGGTGAACGCGCCTCGCTCGTGCCCGAACAGCTCGCTTTCGAGCAGTCCCAGCGGAATCGCCGCGCAGTTCACTTTAACGAACGTCTGGTCGCGGCGGGAGCTCAGGTTGTGCAGCGCGCGTGCGACGAGCTCCTTTCCCGTTCCCGTCTCTCCCAGGATGAGCACCGTCGAGTCGGTCGGCGCCACGGTCTCGATTTGGGCGAGCGCGTGCTTGAGCACGTGGCTCTGGCCGATGATTTCTTCGAAATTATGCTCGCTGCGGATTTCTTCCTGCAGATAGAGCTTCTGCTCCCGCAGGCGCTCCTTCGACGCGGTCACCTCGCCGTGTTCCAGCGCGTTGTCGACGGCGAGCGCGACCTGCCCGGCCACTTGCGTCAGGAAATCGCAATCGCTGTCGGAAAAAGCGATATCGTCCTTTCGGCCGACGCTAAGGACGCCGAGCGTCCGGTTCCGACTGAGCAGCGGCGTCGAGCACAGGAATTTGATGCCTTCGGCGGCCGCCAGCCGCGCGCCCGGCTGCGACTGGTCCAGCGCCTGCACGTCGCCGTTCCACGGCTTGCCGGTGCGAAACACCGTCCCATTCACACCCTCCATCGACATCAGCCGCTCCTCGTGAATCAGTCCCTTGCCGCTCGGGAAATCGACCGCGTGAACTCGCATCTTGTTGCTCGCGGAGTCGGGTAGCGAGACGAAAACGCTGTCGCAATGCATGGCCAGGCGGAGATTCGTCGAGACCGTCTTCAAGAGCTCGGCCAAATCGAGCTGCGTGACGATCCGGTTGTTCAGGCTCAGGAGCGAACGCAGCAGGTCGCGCTCGTGTTGGACTTGGCTCGTCAAGGCGCGCGCATCCTGATGGCGCAGCGCGTTGTCGATTGCGACAGCGACCTGCCGGCCGACCTGCTCGAGGAACTCGACGTCCTCCGGCCCATAGGCGTTGGGCCCGATGCTGCCGAAACCGATCGTTCCGAGCCGGCTATGGGCGGTCGTCAGCGGCACGATGCAGAAGGACTGAATCTGCAAGCCCTTCAAGAAATCGACGGATTTGGGGTAGCGGCTCACGTCGTCGAGGTCCGCGACGACCATCGGCTCCTGCGTTTTCCACACGAGACCGCTGGGCGAGTCGTCCATGCCGCGTTCGTGGACGTCGCGGGCGGTTCGATCCGCGGTTTCGAGAATATGCATGCGCATCGTATTGCGCTCGTCGTCGTGCAGCACGAGCCAGAGCGACTGAAAGCTCGCGACCTGGCGCAGGCGCGCCGCGAGATCGTGGAGCAGCGACGGCAGGTCGCCGTGACGCGAGATCGCTTCCGCGACTTCGATGAGCAGGCGATAGCGGCCGACGACCGGATCGCGCGGCAAACTATGAGCGGTCTCCGTCATAGTGGGACTTCACTCGAACTTATCTCAAACTTATATGGAAACGAGAGCCACTGCGAGGTCGATGCGGCGCTAAGCGCGAAGCACGTCTCGTACGCTTGAAAAGCCTTTCTTTCGAGACGCGGCCTAACCGTCGGGCTTCGGATCGAACCAGCCGTCGGCGGGCGCCACGCGATTGCCCGCGCGCGACGGCCCCCATGTGCCCGGTTCGTACGGGTGAACCGGAACGGCATTATCCAGAACGGGATCGACGATGCGCCATGCCTGCTCCACGTAGTCCTGACGCGCGAAACGGGCGGAATTCCCCCGCACGGCATCGAACAAGAGCTCTTCGTAGGCGCCCATCTCGGAAGGGTCGGACTGCTCGCTGATGACGAGCTCGATTTCCTCGCCTTCGGTGGCGTCGCCGGCTTTTTTCACCGAGGCGCCGACGGCGATCATGAGGTTGGGCGTCACGCGGAAGCGGAAGTAATTTCTCGGCGGCGGCATATCCGTAAATACCGCCGGCGGCTGGCGCAGCTTGACGATTACTTCTGTCGCCGTCACCGGAAGACGCTTGCCGGCGCGGATATAGAACGGCACGCCTTTCCAGCGCCAGGAGTTAATGGTCAGCCGAAGCGCGACGAACGTCTCCGTGGACGAATCCGGGCGGACGCCCGGCTCGTCGCGATAGCCGTGAAATTGTCCGCGCACGATATCCTGCGGCCCGAGCGGACGCATGCCTTTCAGCACTTTCACCTTTTCGTCGCGCAGCATCTCGATGTCGAGCCCCGGCGGCGGCTCCATCGCGATGTTGGTCAGAACCTGGAGCAGGTGGTTCTGCACAACGTCGCGCAGCGCGCCGGTGGCGTCGTAGAACTTGCCGCGTCCCTCGATGCCGAAGGCTTCCGCCATTGTGATCTCGACGCTCTTGACGTACTGCCGGTTCCACAGCGGCTCGAGAAAAGAGTTGGCGAAGCGGAAGAAGAGCAGGTTTTGAACCGTATTTTTGCCGAGATAGTGATCGATGCGGAAAACGTTTTCTTCGCCGAAGCTGCGATGCACCACCGCATTGAGCTCCTTCGCCGACGCGAGGTCGTGTCCGAAAGGCTTTTCGATGACGACGCGCGCTCCCTTCGCGCAGCCGGATTCTCCGAGCCGGTGAATGACGGTCTCGAAAAGCACGGGCGGGATCGCCAGGTAATGCATCGGGTGCTGCGCGGGCCCCAGCTCACGGCGCAAGTGTTCAAATGTCGACGCGTCGGCGTAGTCGCCGTCGATGTAGCGAAGACGACGGCTCAGCTGCTCGAAAGCTGCGGCGTCGAAGCCGCCGTACTGCTCGACGCTGTCGCGCGCGCGCGCCTTGAGCTGCTCCAGCGTCCAGCCGGCTTTGGCCACGCCGATCACCGGAATGTCGAGATGGCCGCGCTTGGCGAGCGCCTGCAGCGCGGGAAATATCTTTTTATGCGCGAGATCGCCGGTCGCGCCGAAAAACACCAGCGCGTCGGCGCGGAAAGTTGAGGAGTCGGTGGCGTTTGCGGGTTTTTCGCTCAAGTTTTTTTCGACCAGTTTGAGTTATTATTGACGCATCTGAAACTCGGCTACAAGACGGGCGCAGCAGGCGCCGCGATGATCGCGTCTGCCGACCGGGGAGAGACACCATCGGCTGCCCGCCATCAATCCGTCAGCAAATTCTTCTTTGCCGCCGCCAGCTCCTTCAATTTGCGCTCGCCGACCTTCGGGTAGTGGAGATCGAGGTCGTCCAGCGCCTCGATGACGGCCCCGGCGACCACGACCCTCGTAAACCACTTGTTGTCGGCGGGCACGACGTACCACGGCGCCGCCTTCGTCGCCGTGTTCCGGATCATGTCTTCGTAGGCTTCCATGTAATCGCCCCAGTATTTACGCTCGTGGGCGTCGTTGGCGGAAAATTTCCAGTTCTTTTCCGGCTCCTCGATGCGCTCGAGAAACCGCTTCTTCTGCTCCTTATTGGAGACGTGGAGAAAAAATTTGCGGATGCAGACGCCGTTGCGCGACAGATAGCGCTCGAAGCTGCGGATGTCCTGAAATCTCTCTTCCCAGATGTTTTTGGTCACCAGCTCGGGCGGGATCTTCTCGTTGTCCAAAAACTCCTTGTGCACCCGCACAATCAGCGTCTCCTCGTAATAGCTGCGGTTGAAGATGCCGATGCGGCCGCGCTCGGGCAGACGTTTGATGCAGCGCCACATGTAATCGTGATCGAGATCTTCGCTGGTCGGCGACTTGAAAGAATAAACCTGGCAGCCCTGCGGGTTGACTCCCGACATGACGTGCTTGATCGCGCCGTCTTTACCAGCGGCATCCATCGCCTGGAAGATCAACAGCAGCGCCCAGTTATCCTGAGCGTAGAGCCGGGCCTGAAGCTCCGACAATATCTCGATGCCGTTCGCGAGGGCCTCCTTCGCGCGCGGCTTGTCCTCGGACGTAAGGCCGAGCGTGTCGTCGGGATCGATATCCTTCAGTCGAAACTTATCGTTGGTGACGCGAAACGGCTCGGCGACCTCGCGCGCCCGCTTGATCAATTTTTTCATGTCCTTGTTTTTCACGGCCCACCCCGTTCGTTCGGAGAAATGCGTTCCTGGAGCATAGATACGAGTCGACGAGTCGCAGAGCTATGCGATTACTATCGGATCGCCGGAGCGTCAACACCGGATGCTCCAGTCCCCTTCCGGTCACGACGAATACAGCATGGCCGGCAGCGCGTATACCCCGCTCGAGGTCCAGTTCGCCCACGAAAATCCGCGCGATATCTCCGAGCACCTGCGGGTTTTCGGCTGTCCGGTTCTATTCGCGTGCGACGCTAATGCGATGGTGATCGAGCGCGACTTTGTCCAGCGCCAGGTGCCGGCCGCCGATGGGTATCTCTATCCGATTTTGAAACGATACATCGAGAGCGTCGCCGCGGCGGCGGAGCCGCGCGACGACCAGTTTTTAGGCTCAGTCCGCAAAGCGATCGCCGAGTGCATGCGCGACGGGAACTGCAAACTCGAGACCGTCGCAAAGAAACTCGCCATCAGTGCGCGCTCGCTGCAACGTCGGCTCGAGGAGTATGGCACGGATTTCAATGCCCTGGTAAGCGAGACACGACACCGCTTCGCGGTCGAGTACCTGAAGAATCCCGGCAACACGCTCACCGAGGTAGCCTTCCTGCTCGGCTACTCCGAGGTCAGCGCCTTCAATCGCGCCTTCAGGCGCTGGACGGGCAGGACGCCCATGCAGCATCGGCGCAATACGCGGGAATCCCGAGTCTGAGTTCGTTACCGGCCCTCTAACACAAGAACTCCCGGCCGCCATGCGGTCAGTAGAGTTTGATTTATTTTCGCACCACCTAATGTGGTTGGAGCCGCATTCATGCGTCCAACTGACAGCTCACCTTTGCGCCTGTTGCGGACGAATAGAAAGTACAGGACATGGTGCAGTTTGAACGACCTTCTCGGTTACGCTTCCCACGGTCATGCGGAGACCGGTTTTGCCATGCGTAGACATGACAATCAGATCGTATGCTTCAGACTTCGCCAGTTCCACAATGCTCGTATCGGGGCTCCCTAACTCGACCTTCTGGTGAACCTTCAGCGATGGAGGAACAATGGAAATACAATCCGTCAGGAATTCTGATAACGCATGTCGATAACGGTCCAGGAAATGCTCGTCAGGAGGCTGAAAATAGTCGGAGACACGAGACCTTTGACCATGCCGAACGAGAGTATCGTATTCCACGGCGTGATAAACGGTTATGTCGGCTTCGATAGTCTCCGCCAATTTGAGGGCATAGCGGACTCCTGTTTTGGAAAGGTCTGAAAGGTCGGTAGGAGCGAGGATTTTTTTTATCGGTTCCATGTCCTCTCCTATCGGATGCTCTTGGGTCGTGCGGGGTTTACTCCGACAAGGTGTAACGAGCTTCGACAAAGCTGCGGATGAGGTTTCGAGTCTCAGCCGGCTCGAGGTCGTGTCTTTGCTCGATCCGTTTGGTCTGGTCAGCCAGATATGGGTCCTTTACCGCGCTCCGGAACCAGCGCGAGTAATCCCCTCGCCGCAGGTGAAAGACCCACGTTTCCTCGTCGATGCCGTCGGCGATCTGGCAAAAGATCGCCAGGTTGTGAGCTCTGAGATTGTGTCGGCCTGCCGGCCCGCGGAAATAAAAGCTTCGATCCCGCATGTTACCTTCCGCGTATTTCCGAAGATGGCGCCGCCGCTCAACACGGGCTGACAATATGCGTATCGAGAACGGGGCTTTTCCGCCGCGCGGGAACCACACCACCGCATGACCGCTTTCGTATGACAAGCCGGCGGGCCATGACAATGTCTGTCTAGTTACATTCGCGAACGCTTTTAATGTATCCGCCGGCGCGTGGCCCACTGCAATCACGACATCGACCAATGATAAAGCTCCGGGCGCGACATGTTCCGGGTGGACCGTCACTAAAATCGTCTCACCTAATCTGTGTGGTAACACGCTGTCGAGTTGCCCACCGCCTGCCGGTATCATGTGATGTGCTTCATCGAGAATGATCCAGTGCGGACGGCCGGTTCGCGTCCGCATCGCCTGCAGATTCGGGAACAGATGCCTGAAGTATTTGGGCCGATCCGCGAGTGCTATTCCGAGTAAGTTGATATTCACATTCATCGCGGGATCCTCCAGCACCGTAAGCGCCTGATTCACAGGTACGGCATAATACGGGGTTCCCAGCGTCAGCACTTCCGGCAAGGTTCCGTAGTCGCCCTCGGGATCGACGATGCAGACTTGATAAGCACTCTCAATTAGTCGCTCGATGATTCCTGCCGCGGCTGTGGATTTGCCGCTTCCCGATCCCCCGGCAATCAGGATATTCACACCATACGGAGCCACCGTGATCGGTTTCCCGTCTGAACCTAAACCGAGCGTCAGGAGGTTTTTTCTGAGGCGCCCATGCATCCTCGAAAGATCATTCGCGATCAGCTCTTCGATCAGCTCCGCAACGCCGCGACCGGCCTCGCCGCTCGTTGTGAAAGCAACGAGCTGACGAATAGAGGGAAGGGCATTGGCAACAGCGACCGCGCATTCGCAATATTCGAGGAACGAATGATCATTCTGCGCGTCACCGATTCCGATTGCTTCGTGTCGAGACAAACCGAGCTTGCGCAATGCATATTCGAGACCGCCCGCTTTGTTGATGCCCGACGGCAATACCATGACTGCGTCCCTGTTGAAGATAATCTGAAGTTCCTGACCGGTTTCCTGAATGGCCTGGAGCATCGCGACCTGATTAGACAGGCAAGTACTGACAACAACTTTGCCCCGCGCAATCGAGTCACCGGTGAGCTCGCGCACGCGCTGGAGAAATTCCTCCGACGGCGGTTTTCCGAGGCACGTTTGTTCACGAGTTCGCGGATCGTAAAGCACCGCCCCATTTTCCGCCACGACATAATCGAATAGGCGCGTGTGGGAAAAAACCGCTAAGAGATCATCCACACGTCTGCCAGTGAGCAGCACCACGCGGCGGCCCGACAGGCGTAATCTCTCGACTGCCGAGAGCGCGGCAGCGTCTGCTTGCCCCTGACTTGCCAAGGTGCCGTCATAATCTGTCGCCAAAGCCAAGTAGCGCATCGCAGCGACCGTTTCGCGGACAAGATCGGAACCTTAGTTAGCCGCGCTCAAACGCATACAGATCGTAGTTCTGGGCTTGCGAAAGTCTTACCTCAGGTCAAAGCTCTCAAATATTACGCTGTGCCGCTCCGCGGCTCCAAAAACGAAATGCTGCGCGCCCTTTAAAAAAGCGATGCGCGCAGGAACTGAGAGGTTCTGGCGATTACCTGTGGTAATCTCCCGCCGCTTCCGGCTGATAAACGATCTCTTCGACCTTTAGCCGCTTCCGCCCGGCTGGAACTTCCCATTCTATGGTATCGCCGATTTTGTATCCGAGCACCGCAGTTCCAATCGGAGCCAGTATCGAAATCTTACCCTTTGCAGAATCTGCTTCGGCGGGAAAAACTAACGTGTAAACCGCCACTTCGTTGGTGTCCAGATTTCGCACTCGAAACGTAGAATTCATAGTTATGACGTTATCCGGAATTTCCTGCGGCGTCATCGATTCCGCCCGGTTCAGCTCGTCGTCCAACTCCTCGATGTATTGGATCACCCTCTTGTCGCCAAACTCTTCGACAACTTTGATCAACTCTTTCAGCCGCTTTAAATCGAATTCGCTGATATAGATATTATTTTTCGACATATCACCTCCGTGTACAAGTCGGGCGAGCGCTGTCCTTGTCCCGTATGTGCTCGAAGGGGTTGCAAGCCCTGGTCACGAAAATAATTGAAGACAACGTTTGCTTCGACGGACTTTACAAGCGCGTCGCGGCTGCACGATGAATTTCAGATCCCTAAACAAGATCGCCTCTAGAATGTCCTGACGCCTTTCTGCCTTAGACCGCCGGGACCAGTTCTCCCTTACCCCCTCGCTTGATGGGTTTCATGCGTCTGCGCTGCACGCGGCGCCGTACGGCTCGCTCGACTCCGGTCAATGCGCCGTTGATCGCAGCCTTGAGGGAGGCGGCTTGACTTTGGAATACCACGCTCGGAAGACCGCTCAGGACGACCTTGATGCGGCACACCTGATCGACGCCGCCGCGCGGACCATTTACATCTTCCATGCGAACGCTGACGCGCTCGATGGAGGTCGCGTACTTTCCGAGCTTCATGCCAAGAGTTTGCCGGATATATGTCCGGTCATCCTGATCGAGTTTGACGCCAGCCAGCCGGATATTCACAGGAACCTGCGACGCATCCGTGCGACCGGCCTTCCGCTTCAAGGCCCTGGGTATGGGATTCGCGAAAGGCACTCGTTTCTTGTTGCCTGCAGCCCGCGGCCGTTGCTGCGGCATTTTCCCGGGTGCACGCAAGCGCCAATTAACCACCGGCTGTCCCCCAAGCCGTTTGCTGCTGCTCGGCGCTCGCAACAATTGCCGTTCGGCCCGGCTCATCGTGCCGGCGCCAGCGCTACCGAGCGCATCGAATACGTCGGTGGCCGTCACGATGCCTACGAGCCGATCGCCGTCGAGCACCGGCAGGGAGCCGATCAGCCGCTTTCGCATAAGGTCGGCGGCCAGGCGGACAGTGGTCTCGGGCTCCGCATGCTCCACAGGCGCCGTCATCAGGTCTTGCACCCTACGACGGTTTCGAATATCGGCGCCGGCTCGGCCGCCGAGATCGCGCTCGGAGAGGATCCCCACGACCCGCTTATCCTCCACGACCACCAGGTGCCGAATGCGGCGGCGTCGCATCCGAGTCCATGCTTCGCTCGCCACTTCCGTAGGCCCAATGGTTACGACCCGAGGGCTCATGATCTCGCGGAGTTGCATCAGGCTGGACCTTCCATGACACGAGACGGCGCCCTTCGTGTTCCGTTCACTTATCGACCCCTGTTTGTTGATCGGTTAGGACTGCTCACCGACTTCAGCACCAACGATGCGTCGACACTGTCGGCTGGTCTCGGAATATCTTCGCGACGTATCTCGATCCGTTTCTGTTCATTGTCAGGCTAACACCATTTCCGCACCCTGCAATATAGAGAACGGTGCGCAATAAAACCGTTAGGCGGCACAGTTTAAGCAGCAGGTTTAATGATGCCCGACTCGCCGATCAAGAGGACCGTTGACAGATACCGGCCCGGTGGTACGTCACGTAATAGAGCCGCTTCACGTCTGACACATACCGAACAACAACAATCTTTTAGTGCTCAGCAGCCACGACTTTGTTGAGGGCATATGGAGCCAACAAACGAGCTCCAAGACACATCGATTATATGCCTAGCAACTTTAGCGGAAAATTGGTGGATCGCTTTGCTGCGAGGGGTGGCTGGCGTCATTTTCGGTGTGATTACATTCGTCGTGCCGGACCTATCTTTTGTCTCACTCGTTTGGGCCTTTGGTGCTTATGTCTTCGCTGACGGCGTACTGACTGCCATAAGCGCCGTTAATAGACGTGGCAACAACGAGCACTGGTGGACGATCCTCGTCGAAGGAATTATTGAAATCGCCGCTGCGGTCGTGATGATCGTTTGGTCGCGAATCGCGACGATGGCATTGATTTATGTCATTGCAGGTTGGGCACTCGTAACTGGCGGGCTCGAAATCGCCGTAGCTGTTCGTTTAAGGAAGATTCTCACGATAGAGCGGCTATTCGCGCTGACTGGTCTCGTGTCAATTGCGCTGGGTCTAATGCTCGTTTTCTCCGGCGGCCACGGTGAGCTGGCTCTACTTACCTGGATTGGAAGATACGCCCTCGTTTTTGGAGTGCTGCGTATCATCCTCGCATATTATTTGCGGACGTGGGTTAAGCCGGCAACAGGCACGACTTCGATGTGAGACGAGAACAAGGATCGAAATATGGATATGCCAGACACGCACGATATTAATTCGACGCGGCCGAATTTTGTCTTCATCTTGGCGGACGATCTCGGCTACGCAGACCTCCACTGCTACGGCGGCAGGGCGCACTGCTCGCCGAATCTCGACAAAATGGCCGACGAAGGTTTGCTTTTTACAAACGGCTACGCCAACTCGTCGGTTTGCTCGCCGTCGCGGTTTGCGATTGCGACCGGACGCTATCAGCACCGGCTGCGCGGCGGCTTCGACGAGCCGATCGCCGCCGTTAAGCCGGAATTGGGCTTGCCGCCGGAACATCCGACGATGGCTTCTCTTTTGCGCGACGCGGGTTACGCCACGGCGCTTATCGGGAAATGGCATCTCGGTTCGCTGCCGTGGTTCAGCCCGCTCAAAAGCGGCTACGACGAGTTTTTCGGACATCGCACCGGAGCCGTCGATTTTTTCACGCACAACGGGTTCGGCGGACACGATCTTTGGGAAGGCGACGAGGAGATATTTAAAGAGGGCTACCTGACCGATCTATTGACCGACCGCGCGGTCGATTTTGTGAAACGCCGGCCGGCGGGAAAGCCGTTCTTGCTCTCATTGCATTACAACGCGCCGCACTGGCCTTGGGAAACGCGCGACGACGAACAAGAGTCGAAAAGGATTGGGAGAAAGATTCAGCATCTCGACGGCGGTTCCGTGAAAACGTACCTCGAAATGATCCGCGTGATGGATGAAGGCATCGGGCGCGTTTTAGCGGCACTCGACGACGTCGTCGCACTCGAAAACACGCTCATCGTCTTTTCGAGTGACAACGGCGGCGAGCGGTTTTCCGACAATTACCCGCTCATCGGCAAGAAGATGGACTTGCTCGAAGGCGGCATCCGCGTGCCGTACATCGTACGCTGGCCCGCCCGTCTGCCTGTCGGTGAGACCTACGACCGATTAGCAATAGGAATGGATTGGATGCCGACGTTTTTAGCGGCGGCCGGCGTCCAAGCGCATCCCGATTATCCGCTCGACGGCATCGATCTCTTCGGCGCGGAGATCGAGCGCAATCTTTACTGGCGGATGGTTTATCGCAATCAAAAAGCCGTGCGCTCGGGCGTCTGGAAGTATCTTTCGATCGACGGCAGCGAGTTTTTATTCGATTTGTCGCTCGACGCGCGCGAGCGGTCGAATATCCGCTACCGCGAGCCGGAAAAATTCGAGGAACTCAGAAGGGCTTATTCTGAGTGGGACTTCTCGATGCCGCCGCGCCCGGAAAACGCCGCGGTTACTTTAGAATACACCGCTGAAACGATGGCGAAGTCCGACGGTTAGTTTCCTGCCGGACACCCAAATGCGACAGAGGCGCGATAAAAGCGAAACCGAACTAAGCGACTAGCTGTCTAGATTACAACATGCAGTTGATGATGCAGCATATCTACACGGTCGTTGCGACCTTGCTGTTTCTCTACGCGCTGGTCACCGGTGTATTCCTATTGATGGAAAACCGAAGGCCGCAATCGACTCTAGCGTGGATCCGATAGGCTCTCACGCGGGACGCCGCTATGTCAGAAACATGCTCAAGGCGGGAATTCAAATGGCGTCCACATCATCACCGTATGAACTACATACGATCAGCTACCGCAACCATCGCAAAATCACGGTGATCGATGGCGCTATCGGTTATACAGGCGGCATGAATATAGGCCAGGAACACCTCGAGGTGGAGAAGGATTCGACTTCTGGCGCGACACCCAGGTGCGGCTGGTCGGAGATAGCGCGGCCGTTCTACAAACGGTGTTTATGGTCGATTGGTACAATGCCGTGCGGGAGAACCTATTTCATGCCAAATATTTTCCCGCGAACGCAGCCGACGATCGGGAAGCTTACCTTCCCGTGCAGATCCTGACGTCCGGTCCCGATTCCCAATGGGCTGCTATTAGGCAGCTATACAGCTTTATGATTGTTTCGGCGCAGCGCCATGTTTATCTCCAATCACCCTTTTTCATTCCCGATGCGACTCTTGCCGAGTCCCTGAGAAAGGCAGCGATGTCCGGAGTTGAGGTAAAGGTAATGGTCAGCGCGCGACCTTCCGGCAATAGACTTCCCGATTGGGCGGGAAACACATATATGGACGAAATAGTAGCGGCGAGGGTGCGCGTTTACCTATACCAGAAGGGGTATTTGCATGCGAAGACCATCAGCATTGACTCTGAGATCTGCTCGATCGGCTCGGCGAATATAGACATCCGCAGCTTCAGCATCAACTACGAGCTCAACGCGGTATTCTACAGTGAAAAAATCGCCGAAGAGCTCGAACGAGACTTCGATCGTGACCTTGAATTCTGCAGCGAGTTCGACCGGGCCACTTACTGGAAGCGCGGCAGCGTGAGTCGTTTCAGGGATTCAGTTGCCAGAGTACTGTCGCCGCTTCTCTGACCGTACGAAAACAAAATAGGCGAGAAATCGATCGCTTGCCTTAGCGCAAAGAACTCCTCTTCCCGAAGGCAAAAACCAACAGGAAGAGGAGTTCTTTACACTTGGACATTTGGTGGAGCAGATGGGAGTCGAACCCACGGCCTCCGCGTTGCGAACGCGGCGCTCTCCCAGCTGAGCTACTGCCCCGTAATCGAAATCAAGCGATGGTGCGCAAAAATTCTTTAAGTGGTCCGGCGAGGTCCGGCCGCTTGAGCGCGTAGGCTACGGTCGCGCGCACGAAGCCGAGCTTGTCGCCGATATCGTAATGCTCGCCGGTAAATTCGTAGCCGTAAAATTTTCTTTGCCGGTTGAGATCGGCCATCGCGTCGGTCAGCTGTATCTCGCCGCCCTTGCCCGGCTTGACGCGCTCGAGGCAGCCGAAGATATCCGGATGCAGCACATAGCGTCCGACGATCGCCAACTCCGACGGCGCGTCCTTCGGATCGGGCTTTTCGACCATCGCGTCGATCGCGTGCGTGCGCGGCTCGATCTCGCGGCCTTGGATGATGCCGTAGCGCTTCACATCCGGCCGCGGCACGCGCCTGAGCGCCACCACCGATTCGCCCTTTTCCTCGTAAATATTCAACAGCTGGCGCACGCAAGGCGTCGGATCGTCGACGATGTCGTCGGACAAGAGCACTGCGAAAGGCTCGTTGCCGACCAGGTTCCGCGCGGACAGAACCGCGTGTCCGAGCCCCAGCGGCTTTTTCTGGCGCACCGAAACGACGTCGATCATGGTCGAGATCGACTGGAGCTTCTCCAGCATCTCGGTGTTGCCGCGCTGCTCGAGCACCTGCTCGAGTTCCGGCGCGAAATCGAAATGGTCTTCGAGGCTGTCCTTGCCGCGCGCCGTGACGAAGATCATCTCCGTTAGACCGGAGTCGAACGCCTCCTCGACAACATACTGTATCGAAGGCGTGTCCACGATCGGCAGCATCTCTTTCGGCACCGTCTTGGTCGCGGGCAGAAGCCGCGTGCCGAGCCCTGCGACGGGGATGACCGCCTTTTTGACTTTTATCGTCATCTCAAGCGATCCGGTTCTTCCGCTCGCCGACTTCCTGCGCCGACTTGCAATCGATGCAGAGCGTCGTCACAGGACGCGCCTTGAGCCGCGCCATGCCGATCGTCTCGCCGCACTCCTCGCAGACGCCGTAGGTCCCGTCCTCCAGCCGGCGCAGCGCTTCGTCGATTTTCACAATCAACTTGCGCTCGCGGTCGCGAATCCGCAGCGTAAAATTGCGATCGGATTCGAGCGCCGCGCGGTCGGTTGGATCCGGAAAATTCGCATCGCCGTTCATGCCGTCGACGGTCTTTCCCGCCTCGTTCAGAAGCTCTTGCTTGCGTTCGTTTAACAGGCGGCGAAAAAAGTCGGCATCGATAGCAGCCACGGTAGAGTCCTTCCGGCGCGAGCGAAAACCTTAACTATATATCATCGATACGCGGTCAAGTAAATCGTAAAGCCGCCAGAAATTTCCCTTCATTCGATCGAAAACGGCGAGGGCGGATGCTTGAGAACGAGAACCTCCGTCGCGGCGGGCAGCATGGCCCGGCTCAGTACGAGCTTGGAGTCGTTCAGACGCTTGACGGGATATTTCGCCTTCGCGAAAGCGGCGAAAAGCTCCGCCTGGCGCTCGACGTCGTAGTGCATGGGGATGACGATCGGCGGCTTCACCTGCTCGATCACGCGCAGCACGTCCTCGAAGCCGAGGTTCGTCATCGCGTCGATCGGAATCATGAGGATGTCGACGCGATTGAGGACCTTTTCCTGCTCCGGGGTGAGCAGGTGGCCCAAGTTGCCCAAGTGGGCGATGCAGAGGCTCCCCATCTCGTAAATAAATATCGAGTTGGCGATCGCGCCCCACGCCGGGCCGCGCTGGCTCGGGATGTTCACGATGGCGATGTCTTTTACGTTGGTGCGGATCGGGTTCCATGTCTGGCGCAGCGTGATGCCGCGGAGAATGACCGGATCGCCCGAGACCGCGCCGACATTGTTGTGCGTGATGTGGTCGTTGCTGACCGTGACCGCGTCGGCGCGGATGCCCGGCGTGACGTCGAGGTTCGGATCGGTGACGACGCGGGTCTCGCTGCCGGACTGGATCAAGAAGCTCGAATGGCCGAACCACTGGACGAAGTAGCTGCCGAGCTTCGGCGTCGCGCGCCCGCCGCGCGCCTGCACGAGCGCGCGCTCCTTGTCGAAGAGCTCGACGAGCGACGGGTTGCAGAACGCCTGCACGGCCCGCCGCGGCAGCATCAGCAGCGTCGTCAGCCCGAGGAACGCACGCCTTCGCATCGCGCCTCCTCGATGATCAGCGTCGTGAAGGCGCGGACTTCGGTCTCCGGCCGCTGCCAAGCGTCTTTCGGCAGCCCCGCCTTCACGCATGTCTGCTGGAGGAATTTTTTCATGTCCCAGCCGTATTGCGTCGCGACCTGCGGCAGCAGGACGCCGCGGCAGCCTCCGTTCGAGATATAAAGCCCGTGTCGGCCGATTTCCAGGGCCGACGGATTCTTTGCTATGAAAAGCGGGCTCAGCACCGAGATCTCGATGTGAATCTGCCCGAGCTCGATCGGCGCGATCGCCGCCACGCGCCGATCGCGCGACGCCGCGGCTTCGGTCATCTCGATCACGGTCTCATAGAGCGGCGCGGTCGGGAAGCAGATGCCGACGCAGCCGCGCAGCTCTTTGCCGCGATGGAGGCTCACGAACGCGCCGTATTCCTGCGTCGCAAGATACCGATCGTCAACGGCGGTTTCGCCGCCCTCGATGTCGCAGACAAAATCCTCCAGCGTCGCGCGCGCGAGCTCGATCAGCTTTGTCTGCGACGCCGGAGGAATATCGATCTCCATGCCTCACCTACATAGCCGGGCGATCTTAGAATAGCCACAGCGCGTCGGGCGGGACGGCGACCCAGTATTCGCCGGGCGGCAGGGCGCGCTCGCCCCAAACGCGGAGCTCGAGTCCGGGCAGCGCGAAGAGATACTCCCAGCGCTCGCCCAAATACGACGCCGACTTGAGCGGCATCCGGACGCGATTGTCGCCGCCGCCGTCGGCCAGGCGCAGCGATTCGACGCGCACCACGCCGGTCGCAGCGTCGCCGGCCTTCTTCGCGCCGTGAAGCTCGCCCCAGAGGCTCCAGCCGTCGGCGGCGATGCGCGCGCGCCGGCCGTCGCTCTCGGCGATCGTAGCGGAGATGCGGTTGTTGCTGCCCATGAATTCGGCGACGAAGCTGCACGCCGGCCGCGCGTAGATCTCCTCCGGCGTTCCCTCCTGCTGCACGATCCCTTGATCGAGCACCATGATGCGGTCGGCGATCGCCAGCGCCTCGGTCTGGTCGTGCGTCACGTAGAGCGCGGCGGAATGCGTCTCTTTGATGATCTGGCGAATCCAGTGCCGCGCCTCCTCGCGCAGCTTGGCATCGAGATTCGAGAGCGGCTCGTCGAGCAGCAGCACCGGCGGACCGTAGGCGAGCGCGCGGGCGAGCGCGACGCGCTGCTGCTGCCCGCCCGAGAGCTGGTGCGGGTAACGCCCGGTCAGGTTCTTGAGCCCGAGGCGCGTGAGCATTCCCTCGACTTTGGTTTTGATCTCGCCGTTGGGCATGCGCCGGAGCTTGAGGCCGTAGGCGACGTTCTCGAAGACGGTGCGGTGCGGCCAGACGGCGTACGATTGGAACACGAGGCCGAGGCCGCGCCGCTCGGCGGGAATCTCCAGATTCGCCGCCGCGTCGAAGATCGCCTTGCCGCCGATCGCGATACGCCCGCGGTCCGGCCGCTCCAACCCGGCGACCGAGCGGAGCAGCGTCGTCTTGCCGCTGCCCGACGGCCCCAGGAGCGCCAGGATTTCGCCGCGCTCGAGCCGGAGCGAGACGCCGCGGAGGATTTCATTCTCGCCGAGCCGCTTCGCAATATCTTCCGCAACGAGTTCAGGCATCGAGTCGCACCCCCAGACGCAGCGCGGCGAGCAGCGCCGCGCCGACGATCACGACTTCCACGACCGACAAGGCCGAAATGAGATCGAGCGCCCCCGTGCCCCAGAGCGCGACGATGAGCGAGCCGATCACCTCCGTGCCCGGGCCGAGCAGATAAACGCCGGTCGAGTACTCGCGCACGAACATCATGAAGATGAGCAGCCAGCTGCCGATGAGCCCGAACCGGACGAGCGGCAGCGTGACGTCGCGTGCGATCCTTGCCGGCCCGGCGCCGGTCACGCGCGCGGCGTCTTCGAGATCGGGCGCGACCTGCATCAGCGTCGCGGTGATGAGCTTGAGGCCGTACGCGAGCCAGACGACGCTGTAAGCGAGCCAGAGGCTGAAGAGCGTCGTACGCAACGGCGCGATCGGCTTGACGAAAAGAAAGAGCCAGAAAAACGCGAGGCCGACTACCAGGCCGGGCAAAGCGCGCGGCACGAGCGAGAGATAATCGAGCCACGCGGGCCAGATGCCTTTCGCGCGGTGCGCGCTGAGCGCGATCAGCGCGTAGACGGCGACGGCGAGCGCGCCGCCGAGGACGCCGATCGCGAGCGTGTTGGCAATGCCGCGGACGAGATTGGGGTATTGAAGCAGGCCGCGGAAATGGTCGAGCGTCAGCACCTCGGCGAGCGCCACGCCCTCGCCCCAGTTGCGCACGACCGAGCGGAGCGCGATGCCCGCGAGCGGCAGGGCGACGACGCTGAGCAGCCATAGAATTACGATCGCGAGCATCGGCCAGCGCAGCGGACCGAGCGGCAGCGGGCGGAACGCGCGGCCCTTGCCGCCGATCACGGCGTAGCGCGCGGCCGCGCCGACCATGCGCCGCTGGAAGTAGACGAGCGGAAACGTGATCGCCACGATCGAAACCGCGACCACCGCCATCAATTGATACGACGGCACGCCGAGCAGGTTGGTCAATTTATATAGATAGGTCGTAAGGACGAGCAGCCCGGCGGGATCGCCGAGCACGAGCGGGAGGCCGAACAGCTCGAAGCCGAGCAAAAACACGAGCGCGCCGCTGAAGAGGATCGCGGGACGCACGAGCGGCAGGCTCACGCTGAAGGCGATCCTCCACGGCCCGGCCCCGGTCACGCGCGCGGCTTCTTCGACCGCCGGGTCGAGGCCGCGGAGCGCCGCCGAGACATAGATGAACACGTGCGGCACGTGCGTAAGTCCGGCGATGACGATCAGCCCCGCGATCGAGTAGAGGTTCCACGGCACCGTGCCGACGAGCGCCTTGGTCCAGAGCGAGAAGAAACCGACGGGCCCGACGGCGACGACGTAGCCGAAGGCGAGGACGACCGGCGAGAGAAAGACCGGCACGAGCAGCCACGGCTCGAGCCAATGCTTTCCGGGCAGATCCGTGCGCGCCACGAGAAAACCGAGCAGCGAGCCCAGCGGCAGCGCGATCGCCGTCATGCCGAACGAGACGGCGAACGAGCTCAGGAACGCACGGTGAAAGTCCCCGCTGGTGAGAACGTATTGATAGGCTTCGAGGCCGAGCGTCGCGCGCGGATCGAAGAACGGGTCGGAGAGAAAGCTCTGATAGACGAGCAGCGCCAGCGGCGCGGCGACCGCGACGGTGACGCCGAGACTCGCCGCGACGCGCGATATCCGAAGCTTCACGTCTCCTCGCTCACGCTCGGACCGAACTGAAACCTGGAACTTGAAACTATCTCTTCAACGCTTCCTGCCAGCGCTTGAGAAAATCGAGGCGCTTGGTTTTGTCCAACGCCGTCAGCAGATCGGGGCCGACCTCGATGGGTCTCAACACTTTGCCCATCTCCTTGGTCAGCGCCGCCGCCGTCGCCTGCCCCTCCACGTCGTCGCGCAGCGCATAGATGAGCGCCTTGTTCGCCATGATCGTCTGCGCGCGCTTGGAGAGAATATAGTCGAGAAAGAGCTTTCCGGCGTTCGGATGGCGCGCGCCCTTGGGGACGAAGGCGATGCGCGAGAAGACGAGCGTGTAATCCTTGGGAAACACGAGGCCGATCGACTGGTCTTTTTGCTGGCGCAGCAGGCCGTACGAGCCGATGATGTTATAGGCCAGCGTGTGCTCGCCCGAGCTTACTTTCTCCAGCATCGCGCCCGTGCTGGTGTAGACTTTCACGTCGACGCTGCCCATCGCTTTCGCCAGGTCCCAGAAGCCCGGCGTCACCTTGAGGTCCTGCGTCATCATGAGAAAGCCGACGCCGCTTTTTTCCGGGTCGAAGGTCGCGAGTTTGCCCTTGAAAACACCCGGCTTCTCCTTGAGCAGCCGGGTGAGGTCGGCGTGGCTCGACGGCACGGCGTCGTGCGGCAGGAGCCGCTTATTGTAAGTCATCGTCACCGGCTCGAAGGTCGTGCCGAAAGCCTGGTTCTGCCAAACGGCCCATTTCGGCAGATGCGCTACCTCGGGCGAGGTGTGCTGCTGGGCGTTGCCGCTCTGTACGAGCTGAAACTGCAGGTCCATCGCCGAGCTCCAGAGTAAATCCGCCGTTCCCGCGCCCGCCGCATTCTCGGCGAGAAAGCGGTTGTAGACCTCGGTCGTATTGAGATCGTTATACTCGACCTGAACACCCGGGTGCTGGCTTTTGAAGTCCTGCAGCAGCGGCTCGGCGCTCGCCGAATCCGTGGAGGAATAGATGACGACGCGCCCTTCCTTCTGCGCCGCCGCCTGATCCGCCGCATGGGACGTGCCGGAGAAGACAAAAGCGAGCGCCGCCAGGATCGATAGAAGTCGCATCATAAACCGTCCTCCCTCGCGACGATGTTATCCCGCTAAAACTGCGCGTGGTCAAGGGAGCTTTTGCTGTCTTTAAATCCCCGCTTCTGCTATGTTTACAGCCTGGAAACACGCCATGATCAACATCGAAGAATTCAGAAAGCTCGAGCTCCGCGTCGGCGTGGTGAAGAGCGCCGAGGCGCATCCGAAGGCTGACCGGCTCATCGTGCTCAAGGTCGATCTCGGCGCCGAAGAGCGGCAGATCGTCGCCGGCATCCGCGCGCATTATCAGCCGGAAGAACTCGTCGGCAAGCAGATCGTCGTCGTCGCGAACTTAGAGCCTGCGGTGCTCCGCGGCGTCGAGAGTCAGGGCATGCTGCTAGCCGCCAACGACGGCGAGCACGTGGTGGTATTGTCGCCCGAGAAAGTCGTCGGTCCCGGCGCGAAAGTTTCTTGATCGGAGCCCTTCGACAGGCTCAGGGCGAACGGATGGACAAAGTAAGCTTCAGGGCGAGCGTCTGGAAAGAAGGTGAATGGTTCGTCGCCCAGTGCTTGGAAATTGATATTTCAAGTCAGGGAAAGACCGAAGCCGAGGCGCTCGCAAATCTCCGAGAAGCTCTAGAATTGCATGACCAGCCAGCCTAAAGGCCGCCCCACTTACTGCACGATCGACCTCGCGGCGCTCCGCTGGAACTTCAACCGGGTAAAAAAACTCGTCGGCCCGAGCGTCAAAGTCCTATCGGTCGTCAAGGCGAACGCGTACGGCCACGGCGCGGCCGCCTGCGCGCGAGCGCTCGCGGACGCCGGCTCCGACGCGTTCGGCGTCGCCACGGTCGAAGAGGCGGTCGAGCTTCGTCGCGCCGGCGTCGAAGGTCCGCTGCTCGTGCTGACGGCGATCTGCCTGGAGCAGCTAGACGAATTTTTAAATTACGCTCTCACGCCGGCGCTGAGCGATCTCCATACGATCGCGTCATTCGAAAAACTCCTCCAAAAGCGCGGCGCGGCGCTTAAATTCCACTTGAAAATCGACAGCGGCATGGGACGGCTCGGCCTGCTGCACTCCGCCATCGATGCGTGGCTGCCGGAGGTCGCGAAGCTTAAGGCGCTTCGCCTCGAAGGAATGTTCTCGCAGCTCGCGAACTCTGACGGCGATGCCGACTATTCCGCCGAGCAAGTAAAAAACTTCCGCGCCGCCGAAGAGCGCCTGCGCGCCGCCGGCCTCGCGCCGTCCGAGCTGCACCTCGCGAACAGCGGCGGCGTGATCGGCGTTCCCGACGCGCACGGCACGATGGTACGCCCCGGCATCATGCTCTACGGCTGCTGCCCGGGGCCTGCGCTCGCCGAGAAGGCCGACCTCAAGCCCGTGCTCGCGTGGTATACGCGCATCATGCAGGTGAAGGAATTGCCAGCGGGCGCGAGCGTCGGCTATGGCCGAACCTTCGCGGCGAAGCGGAAAAGCCGGATCGCGGCGCTACCGCTGGGCTACGCCGACGGCTATCACCGCCTCCTTTCCAACCGCGGCGCCGTGCTCGTGCGCGGCAAACGCGCGCCGGTCGCCGGCAGAATCAGCATGGATTTGACTATGATCGATGTTACCGATATAGCGGGAGTGACCCAAGGAGACGAAGTCGTTCTCATCGGCCGGCAGGGCGCGGAAAATATTTCCGCCGACGAAGTCGCCGGCTGGGCCGAAACCATTTCATACGAGGTCCTCACGTCAGTAAGCGCGCGGGTTCCGCGCGTCCATTTGAATTCTTAGCGCGCCAAGGAGGAACAGTCAGCGTGGGCAAGATCCAGCGGGCACTCATCAGCGTCTCGAATAAAGATGGATTGGCGACCTTCGCGCGGGCGCTATCGGCGTTGGGCGTGGAAATCATCTCCACCGGCGGCACCGCGACGCTCCTGCGACAGGAAAAGATTCCCGTCAAGGACATCTCCGAGATCACCGGTTTTCCCGAGATGATGGACGGCCGCGTCAAGACGCTCCATCCGAAAGTCCACGGCGGCATTCTCTCGCTCCGCGACAACCCCGAGCACGTCGCGCAGATGAAGCAGCACGGCATCGGGCCGATCGACCTCGTCGTCGTCAATCTCTACCCCTTCGAATCGACCGTCGCGCGCGGCGCGCCGTTTCACGACATCGTCGAGAACATCGACATCGGCGGCCCCTCGATGGTGCGCGCCGCGGCGAAGAACTTCGCGCACGTAGGCGTCGTCGTCGACCCGGCGGACTACGAAAAGATCATCCACGAGCTGCGAGAAAAGGATTCGCTCTCCGACGCGACGCGCTTCGCGCTCGCGCAGAAGGCGTTCCGCCATACCGCGCATTACGACGGCGCGATCGCGAATTATCTCGACGCGCTCGACGGCGAGAAAAAGCCCGGGCGCTTCGGCGAAAGCCTGAGCCTACAGGTCACTAAAATTCAGGACCTCCGCTACGGCGAGAACCCGCACCAGAGCGCGGCGTTCTATGCGAGCGCCGACGGGCGCGCGCCGTCGATCGCGCGCGCGAAACAGTTTCAGGGTAAAGAGCTTTCCTACAACAACATCCTCGACGCCGACGCGGCGCTGCGGGTGATTCTCGAATTCACGGACACCGCGACCGTCGCGATCAAGCACAACAACCCGTGCGGCGTGGCGACGTCCAAAGCTTCGCTCGCCGATTCGTTCCGCAAGGCCAAGGCGTCCGACCCGGTGTCGATCTTCGGCGGCGTGATCGCCGTCAACCGTCCGGTGGACGAAGAGACCGCGCTCGAGATGAAGGATATTTTCCTTGAGATCGTCCTCGCGCCGTCGTTTACGCCCGAGGCGAAGAAAGTTTTGTCTTCGGCGAAGCGACTGCTGAATATTCGCTTATTGGAGCTCGATTTGAACGGCGAGGCGCCCGGCGGCTACGACCTCCGGCGCGTGCGCGGCGGCCTGCTCGTGCAGGATTGGGACCTCGGCACCGTCGACGTGCATGAGTGCAAGGTCGTGAGCAAGCGCCAGCCGACCGAAGACGAGCTGCGCGCGATGGACTTCGGCTGGCGCGTCTGCCGGCACGTGAAATCGAATGCGATCGTCTTCACCTCCGCCGACCAGGTTCTCGGCGTCGGCGCCGGACAGATGAGCCGCGTCGATTCGGTCAAGCTCGCGGTCATGCGCGCGGCCACGCACAGCCTCGATCTCAACGGCTCGGTCGTGTCCTCCGACGCGTTCTTCCCCTTTCCCGACGGCGTCGAGGAAGCGGCCAAGGCCGGCGCGAAAGCTGTCATCCAGCCCGGCGGCTCGATCAAGGACAACGAGGTCGTGGCTGTCGCCGATCAGTACGGCATGGCGATGGTGCTGACCGGCATGCGCCACTTTCGCCACTAGCCTCAAAGGACATCCCGCTTGCCCGCCCGGGTTTTATTCGTAGGCTTCGACGGGCTCGACAGCAAGCTGATCGGCGAATGGGCCGAAGCGGGAATCCTGCCGACTTTTCACGCGCTGCTTCAGACCTCGGCATTCGCTGCCACGAAAAATCCACCGGGTTTGTACGGCGGGGCGGTCTGGCCCACGTTCAACACCGGCTTGTCGCCGGGCCGTAACGGTTAATTTTATCCGCGGCAGGTTCCGCGCGGCGAATACATGGACGCCGACTTCCTGCCGTCGCAGCAGAAAAGCGACGCCTTCTGGAATGCGCTCAGCCGGGCCGGTCGCCGCGTCGCGATTTTGGATCTGCCGTACGCGCCGCTGGTAGCGCCGCTCAACGGAATCCACGTCGTCAACTGGAGCACGCACGATTCCACCAACGACACGTGCCGTTCTTTTCCCGCCGGCGTCATCGAGGATCTGGAGAGCCGCTTCGGACGCCCCGCGCCGGACCACTGCGACCGCGAGGTGCAGATTATCGGGCACAAAGCGCTGCTAGATGCCCTGCGCGCGCGAGCACAAAACAAGCTCGATATCTCGCTCCATTGTCTGTCCCAGGAGCGTTGGGATTTGTTCGCGACCTGCTTCTCCGAAGCCCATTGCGTCGGCCATCAATCCTGGCATCTGCACGACCCGAGTCATCCGCGGCATGACGCGGCGCTCGCCGCCGAGATCGGCGATCCATTGAAAGCCATCTACCGAATGTTCGACGACGCGCTCGCGCGGCTTCTCGACGCCGCCGGCCGCGACGCCGTCGCGGCGGTTCTCGCGAGCCACGGCATGGGGCCGCTCTATCGCGACGAATCGATCGTCTTCGATGAGATCCTGCAGCGCCTCCACGGCGACTCGGGATCGCAGGCCGGCGGCTTGTTCCGGCTGCTGAAGCGCGGCTGGTATGCGGTCCCGCCGCCGCTTCGCGCCGCGCCGCTTTTGAAGCGGGTTAAAGCGAAGGTATTGCCGCGCCTCCGAGAATCGATGCTGATTCCGGGCCGCGCGACGCGCCGTTTCTTCGCGATTCAATACAGCCCGCACGCGGGAGCGATTCGCATAAATATCGCGGGCCGCGAAAGCCACGGCCTGGTGCGACGCGGGGACGAATACCGCCGCCTCTGCGAAGAGCTGCGCCGCGAGCTGCTGGCGCTCGTCAACGCCGAAACCGGCGCACCGGTGGTCGAGCGGGTCGCAGAATAAATTTCGCGAACCTCTTCATCGCGGCGCCACAGCGCCACGATGTCCGGCAGGTCGTCGAGACACGGACCCGAGTAAACGTCGGCCATGATCTCGCCCGCATCGGCAGGGTCAAAGTGCCGGCCCTCAATTGGCGCAACGGCGACCACCGCGACCGCGGATTATTCATCGAGCGCGGCGCGCCGTTTCGAACGATGCGCTTGAGCCAGCCCGTTTCGGTGACGGATATCGCGCCCACGCTCGCGGCGCTCGTCGGCGTCGGTCTCGAAGGCGTCGACGGCCGGCCAATCATAGATGCGATGGGACTCTGAGCTTCCGGCCGATCACGGACGATCACTTAGCCAAAACTTTATTGTACGCGTCGAGATATTTCTCGACGATGCGCTCGATCGCGTAACCGCGCGCGCGGCGGCGCGCGTTCTCCCCGAGCTCGCCGGCGAGCGACGGCTCGCGCAGCAGCCGGTCGATCGCCGCGCGCAATGCGCCCGGTTCATCCGGCTCGAACAATAGACCGGTCACGCCGTCTTCGATAGCCTCCGGTATGCCGCCGCGCGCGGACCCGACGACCGGAACGCCGTGGGCGTTGGCCTCCAGCACGACGCGCCCGAAAGGCTCCGGCCAGAGCGACGGCAAAATCAGCGCATCGATCTCGTGGAAGAATTCCGCCGGCGCTGTCCAGCCCAGGAACTCGATCGCATCGCTATTTTTCCCTTTCGACTGTCTTCGTTGAAGATCGCGGTTGTAGCGCTCATCGCCCTCGCCGGCGATCAACACGCGCGAGCCTGCGCGATTGCCATCGTTGAAAGCGTCGATGAGCCGTTCGATTCCTTTCTCCGGCACGATTCTCCCGAAGCAGCCGAACGTGAGCGGCGCATCCGCAGGCCGCGCGCGCACCGGCGCCGCAAGCGCCGGGCTGTCGTGTGGAATGACAGCGCTGAACTTCGCGGCGGCAAAAAGACCGAGCCGCTGGTGATGCTGAAGAACATAACGGCTGATGCCGACAACGCCCGCGACATAGGCGGATGCGCGCCGGCGCGCGAGCAGCAGCGGCACGCAGTCCCAGCACGTGCGCTCGCAAATCCGCTCGTGATGGTAGCGCGTGCAGCGGCCGCAGGTCAGGTAAGTAGTCCTGGAGCGTATGCAGAACGGGAATGCGCTCGGCGGATGCGGCGTGCCACGCCGAGACCGAAAAGCCTTGGAGGTTATTGGTGTGCACGACGTCGGGCCGTTCCTCGCGCATCAACCGCCGCAGCCGCATCTGCATCGCCGGATCATAGACGTCGGCGACGTGCCAGAGCTTGCGCCGCGCAGAGGAGCGCGGGACGCGATCGTAAGGCCAGTGAAGATTCGCAATCGGCAGATAGATGGCTTTGACGCCTCGAACGCTGCGTACGCTCTGTCGATCCTCGGCGACGGTGCTCGCCATGACGATGTCGTTGCCCAACGCGGCGAGCGCCTCGGCAAGATTCTGAACCGCCAATTCCGCGCCGCGCGAACGTTCGGCGCGTAGAGGGTGTTGACAAAAAGCACTTTCATAGGCGGTTAAATCAGCCAGCAAATCTACCGGAAAGCCGAGGTCGGCGCTACATTGCGTTTCGACGATTGACATCGCGTCGCCTGAGCGGCTAGTCTCGACATGAAGCCCTTACCGGATACATTACATGAAAATCCTCGTCATCGGCGGCGGCGGGCGCGAGCACGCGCTCGTCTGGAAGCTGCGCCAAAGCCCGCGCGTCGAGAAAATATTCGTCGCGCCGGGCAACCACGGCATCGGCGAGAGCGCCGAGCTCGCGCCGATCGCGGTCGACGACCTTGAGAAGCTCGCCGCCTTCGCGGAAAAAAATCGCGTCGATTTAACCGTCGTCGGACCCGAGCTGCCGCTGACCCTCGGCATCGCCGAATTTTTTCAGCAACGCGGCCTCAAAATCTTCGCGCCCGGCCGCGAAGCCGCGCGGCTGGAAGGCAGCAAGGCGTTCGCGAAGGAAATGCTGCGCGAGAATAAAATCCCGACGGCGGCGTTCGGCACGTTCAACGATGCCGCGGCGTCAAAAAAATATTTGGGCGAGTTGCAGCCGCCGTATGTGATCAAGGCGGACGGGCTCGCCGCGGGCAAAGGCGTGCTCATCTGCGCCTCGCGCGCCGACGCCGAGGCGGCGATCGACGACGTGCTGACGCGGAGAGTCTTCGGCGCGGCCGGCGACAAGGCGGTGGTCGAGGAGTTTCTCGAAGGCGAGGAAGCGTCGTTCATCGTGCTCACCGACGGCGAGCACATCCTGCCGCTCGCCTCGTCGCAGGACCACAAGCGCGTCTTCGACAACGACGAAGGGCCGAACACCGGCGGCATGGGCGCCTATTCGCCCGCGCCGATCGTCACGCCGGAGATCCACGGGCGGGTGATCGAAGAAATTTTCAAGCCGCTGCTCGCGGGGCTTAAGCGCCGCGGCATCGGCTATCGCGGGACATTATATGCCGGTCTGATGCTGACGACGGACGGGCCGAAGGTGTTGGAGTTCAACGCGCGTTTCGGCGACCCCGAGTGCCAGCCGCTGATGGTGCGGCTGAAGAGCGATCTCGTGCCGCTGATCGAGGCGACGCTCGAAGGACGATTGCACCAAGTCGCCGCCGAGTGGCACGATGATCCGGCGGTCTGCGTCGTGCTGACCGCCGGCGGCTATCCCGGCGACTACGCCAAAGGCAAAGAGATTCACGGCCTCGATCGTCTGAAAGACTGGCAGAGCGGCGCCGTCTTTCACGCGGGCACGGTGAAGAAGGACGGCCGCTGGCTGACGAACGGCGGGCGCGTGCTCGGCGTCACGGCGCGCGGACGCGACATCGCCGCCGCCGCCGCGGAAGCGTACCGCGCGGTAGAACAGATTCATTGGGAAGGAATGCATTACCGGAAGGATATCGCGAAAAGAGCGCTAAAATAGTTTCTAGTTTCGAGGTCGGAGGTTCGTTCTTACTCGAAACTCGAAACCCGCAACTCGAAATCAACTTTCAGGGGGAAAACGACATGGCGGATAATTCACAGAAGCCCAAGGTCGGAATTCTAATGGGCAGCGACTCCGATCTCGACATCATGGCCGAGGCGGAGAAGCGGCTGACGGCGTTCGGCATCCCTTGCGAGATGCGCATCCTGTCGGCGCACCGCACGCCGCACGATACGCAGAAATACGCCGAGTCGGCGATCGAGCGCGGGCTGGAGGCGATCATCGTCGGCGCGGGCGCCGCCGCACACTTAGCCGGCGTCATCGCCGCGCACACGACGCTGCCGGTGATCGGCGTGCCGATCGATTCGTCGGCGCTCAAAGGCATGGACGCGCTGCTCGCGACCGTGCAGATGCCGGGCGGCATCCCGGTCGCGACGATGGCGATCGGCAAGTCCGGAGCGACCAACGCCGGCATCTTCGCCGCCGAGATCCTCGCGCGCAAAGACCCCGCGCTCGCCGACAAGCTCGTCCGCTTCAAGCAGGAGATGACCGCCGGCGTGCTGGAAAAGGACAAAAAGCTCCAGAGTGCACGAGCCAAGCGCTGAGAGCTTCGCCGCCGCGCTCGCCGCGCTCCGCCGCGGCGAAGCCGTCGTCTTCCCGACCGAGACGTTCTACGGCGTCGGCGCGAACGCGCTCGACGCGGCGGCGGTCGAGCGCGTCGCCGCGCTCAAGGGCCGCGGCGCCGACAGCCCCATCGCCGTGATCGTCGCCGACCGCGCGATGCTGGCGCAGATCGTCGACGACATTCCAGCCGCGGCGGAAAAACTCATCGCGCGTTTCTGGCCCGGCCCGCTGACGCTCGTGCTGTCGGCCAAGCGCGGCATTCCCGCTCCGCTCGTCAATAGCGCGGGCAAGATCGGCGCGCGCGTTTCCAGCCATCCTACGGCGGCGCGGCTCGCGCGCGAGCTCGGCCGGCCGCTCACGGCTACGAGCGCGAATCCATCCGGAAAAAATCCAGCTCGCAGCATCGCGGAAGCGAAGGCGTATTTCGCGGACAAGATCGGGGTCTATATTGACGGCGGCGCGCTCACGGGAACGGCCGCGTCGACGGTCGCGGAGATCGATGGCGGCGAGTTGAAAATTATCCGCGCGGGCGCGATCGCCGAGGAGGAGCTGAAAAAATGGCTGTGAGAATTTTCTTGGCCGGGCTGATGCTGTTCGCAATCGCCGCGTGCAAGGACGCGCCGAAGGAAGACAAAGCGAAAGCAGCGGTGCGCGACGCGATCACGAGCGATTTCCGCCTGTATGAAGGCGCGAAGGACAAAATCGGCGAGTCGCAGAAGCGCGAGGCCGAGCGCCGCGAGCAGGAAAAGCAGCTCGAGTAGGTTATTTCTTGCCGGTGATGCGCTTCACCGCGCCGCCGTCTTCCCCCTCGTAATAATTCACGTCGTCTGCTTTGCGGAAAAACGCGCGCAGCGTCGTGCCGCCGGGCGCGCAGGTGAGCGCGCCGACCTTCTTCGCATCGGGATATTCCGTGATGTCGGGGAACTCCATCGTGCTGGCGCAGAGATATTTGAGGTCGCGCGCGCCGGTGTTGACGAGCTGGTGCGGCTTATCGTCGCCGGGCGGGAACGCGATGAACATGCCCGCCGCGACCGGCGTCTCGTCGGCGCCGATGCGCAGCGATCCCTCGCCCTCGAAAATATAGACCATCTCCTCGTTCGCGTGGTGCGCGTGGAACGGGAACGCGGCCTTCCCCGGCGGCACGGTAAAGACGCTGTAGCCGAGCTTCGCCGCGCCGACCGCCCAGCCGACGCGCTGCCGCTTGCCGCCGAACGGCGATCCCTCGGGGCTTTTGATATCTTCGAGCTCGACATCCGCGAGCCGAACCACGTGCTTGTGCTGCGCCATTTGCTCCTCCGCTTTCGAAAAACCTAGAGTACCACTTTTTTCTTCGCGTGTGCTATGACCGATGCATGCTCGTCTTATCCGAAGCCGAAGTGCGCCGCCTCGTCGAGATCGACGAATTGATCGCGGCGCTGGAAACCGCGCACGCGGAATTCTCCACGGGCGCCGCGGTCATGCCGGTGCGCCAGGTCGTGCCGCTGCCGGATATCGGCGGGCGCATCACGACGATGCCGGCGTATCTCTCCGCCGAGCGCGCGCTGGGCATGAAGGTCGTGACGTTCTTCAAGGACAATCCGGCGCGCGGCCTGCCGGCGATCCTCGGGACGATTCATCTCTACAGCGCCGAGAGCGGCAAGCTCGCGGCGATCATGGACGGAACGTATATCACCGCGATCCGCACGGCCTGCGCGTCGGCGGCGGCGACGAAGGCGCTCGCGAATCCCGACACGCCGGTGCTCGGAATCCTCGGCGCGGGCGTGCAGGCGCGCTCGCATGTCGCGGCGCTCGCGCGCGTGCGAAAAATCGAAAGAATAAAAATATACAGCCCGTCGGGCGCGAGCGCGCGCAAAGTGAAAGACGAGCTCGAATCCGTCGTGCAGCTGCCGATCGAGCCCGCGCTATCGGCGGAAGCCGCCGTGCGCGGCGCCGACCTCGTCGTGACCGCGACGAGCGCGCCGGCGCCGGTCCTCGACCGCGCGTGGCTCAAGCCCGGCGCGCACGTCAACGCGGTCGGCTCCCACCGGCCCGACCTGCGAGAGCTCGACGCGGCGACGCTCAAGGCCGCGCGCGTCTTCGTCGACTCGCGCGACGCGATCATGGCGGAATGCGGCGACGTGCTGCTGGCGATCAAAGAGGGGGCGATTCAGGCCGCCGACGCCTCGACGGAAATCGGCGAAGTCCTCGCGAAGAAAAAGCCCGGCCGGACGAATCCGTCGGAGATCACGCTGTATAAATCCGTCGGCATCGCGGTGCAGGACGTCGCTACAGCGGCGCTCGTTTATCGCAAGGCGCTGGAGAAGAAAGCCGGCGTCGAGGTCGACATTTGACGCGGCTCAGCCGCGCTTCTTCGCTTGCCGCGCGATTCCATTCTTGCCGAGCTCCGCGTACCAGAAATGCGATCCCTGCGGCGCCATGCAGCGCGGCGCGAACGGCACCGGCACGCGCTCGATGATCGTCTCGCGTGCCGGATCGTAGCGCGAAAAGAAGTGGCGCGCGTGGCGCGGATCGCTCCAGTGCGCGAGCGGACCGGGATCCGATTCGATCAGCCACAGCTCGTTCTTGTACGCGGCCGGGCTGAAGGTCTCGTGCTGCGTGCGCACGATCCAGTTAGTCTTGCCGCTTTTCGGGTCGATGCAGAAAAGTTTCCGGTTGTGGCGGTGCGGCAGCCAGAGCTTCTCGTCGTAGAGCGCGAGGCCGGAGCCGGCGCCGTCGGGGCAGCCGTAGCTCAGCGTCTCGCGCTCCTCGCGAAACGACCAGAAGACGATCTGGCGGTCGAGCTTGCCGCCCGCGGTGAGAAGCCACACGCCCTCTTCCGCCGGACATACGTCCCATACTTCGTGCGGGTAGGTCAGCCGCGGCTCGGTCGCGCCGCTCTCCGGATCGTGCGCGGCGACCATGCGCTCGTCGGGCGCGGCGAGCCAAAGCAAACGACCGTCGTGCGCCATACCGCCGATCGCGAGACTCTTTACGTCCACGGCGAAATGCTATGGCAATCCCGCCGAACGATCAACCGCGGCGGTAACGGAATCTCGAATCCGTCCGGCGAACGTACTATGATGATAGGAATGGCGCCCGGCGCAAACATCGAAGCCGAGACGCGCGAGCTCGCGCGCTCGTTATATCGCGAGGCGTCCGCGCACAAGCCTTCGCTCTTCGAGCCGCAGGACTGGATCGGCCGCATGATCGACAGCTCGCTCGCCGACGAATCGCTGCGCGCGGCGCTGTTCCGCTTCGTCGACGTGCTGCCGAGCCTCGACTCCGCCGCCGAGATCGGCCGCCACCTGCGCGAATATTTCGCGCGCGTCGACCACGCGCTCGGCGGCCTCGTCTTTCTCGCGCAGGCGCTGCACGCCGGCACGCTGGTCGCGCCGCTCGTGCGCCACAACGTCGTGCGCCTCGCGCGCCGCTTCATCGCCGAGGAGGACCGCGAAGCGCTGCTGCCGGTGCTGGAAAAGCTCCGCCAGGAGCCCGCGGCCTTCACGCTCGACGTCGTCGGCGAGGCGACGGTCAGCGAGTCCGAGGCGGAAAAGATGGCGCGCCGTTATCTGGGGCTCATGCGCAGCCTCGCCGCGGCGAGCCGGAAATGGAATGCGACTCCGCAGATCGACGCGGGCCCGCGCGGGCCGCTCCCGCGCGTCAATTTATCCGTCAAGCTCTCCGCGCTGTGCGCGCGCTTCGACCCGCTCGATCCCGACACGGAGAAAAGCGTCAAGGAGCGGTTGCGGCGACTGTTGCGCGAGGCGGCCGCGCTCGACGTCGCGCTCACCGTCGACATGGAGCAGTACGCATACAAAGAGCTCACGCTCGCGATCTTCCGCTCGCTGCTCGAAGAAGAGGAATTTCGCCGCGCGCCCGCTGCGGCGATCGCGATGCAGGCTTATCTGCGCGACAGCGAGAACGACGTGCAGCATCTGATCCGCTGGGCGAAGGAGCGCGGGCGGCGCATCGGCGTGCGCCTCGTCAAAGGCGCGTACTGGGACAGCGAGATCGCCTGGGCCGAGCAGAAAAGCTGGCCGGTGCCGGTCTTTACGGAGAAAGCCGCGACCGACGCGTCGTACGAACGGTTGAGCCGCCTGCTGCTGGAAAATTACGACGCCGTCGACGCCGCTTTCGGCAGTCATAATTTGCGCAGCGTCGCGCACGCGATCGCGGCCGCGCGCGGCCTCGGCGTGCCGGAAAACGGCTACGAGATCCAGATGCTCTTCGGTATGGCGGAGCCGGTGCGCCGCGCGTTAATAAAGAGCGGCCGGCGCGTGCGCGTCTACGTGCCGGTCGGCGAGCTGCTGCCCGGCATGGCGTATCTGATCCGCCGCCTGATGGAGAACACGTCGAATACTTCTTTCCTGCGCCAGACCTACGCCGACGGGAAAGACATCGACGCATTGATCGCCGCGCCTCGGGAAAGATCGGCGCCGCAGTCACGGGCGGTGCGCAGCGAATTCGTCAACGAGCCGCCGCTCAACTTCTCGAGGCACGAGGACCGCGCGCGTTTCGCCGCGGCGCTGGAGGAAGTCGAAGGCCGCCTCGGGCGCGACTATCCTCTATGGATCGCGGGCGACGAGAGAAAAAACGACAAGTGGGTCGATTCGGTGAACCCCGCGAGGCCGACGGAGATCGTCGGCCGTGCGGCGGCGGCGACAGCGGCCGACGTCGATGACGCGATTGCCGCCGCGCGGGAATTTTTCCCTTCCTGGCGCGCGACGCCGGCGCGCGAGCGCGCCGAAATGCTCTTCCACGCGGCGGCGCTCATGCGCGAGCGGCGCATCGAGCTCGCGGCGTGGGAGGTCTTCGAGGTGGGCAAGGGCTGGCGCGAAGCGGACGCCGACGTGATCGAGGCGATCGACTATCTCGAATACTACGGGCGTGAGATGATTCGTCTCGCCGAGCCGCGACTGATGCAGCGGCTCGCCGGCGAGAGCAACGTCTATCTCTACGAGCCGCGCGGCGTCGCCGCGGTGATCGCGCCGTGGAATTTTCCGCTCGCGATCCCGACCGGCATGACCGCCGCCGCGCTCGTCGCCGGCAACTGCGCCGTCCTCAAACCCGCCGAGCAGTCGCCGGTGATGGGCTATTATCTTGTCGACATCCTCCGCCGTGCCGGCCTGCCGCCGCTCGCCTGCCAGCTCGTCCAGGGCGGCGGCGAGATCGGCGCGCGCCTCGTGCGCGACGCGGCGGTTCACGTGATCGCGTTCACAGGCTCGCGCGACGTCGGCCTCGAAATTATGCGCGAGGCGAGCGTAGTTCAGCCCGGCCAGGACCACGTCAAGCGCGCGATCTGCGAGATGGGCGGCAAGAACGCGATCGTGGTGGATGCCGACGCCGATCTCGACGAGGCGATCGCAGCGATCATCGACTCCGCCTTCGGCTACCAGGGGCAGAAATGCTCCGCCGCTTCGCGGCTCATTCTCTTGGATGCCGTGCACGACCGATTATTGGAGCGCCTCGTCGACGCGGCGCGCAGTCTCGCGATCGGGCCGACGAAAGACCCGCGCCATTTCATCGGCCCGGTGATCGAAGCGGCGGCGCAGAAGCGCATTCTGGATTACATCGCGCTCGGCAAGCGCGAAGGCGTCTGCGTGCTCGAAGCCGCGGCTCCCGCGAACGGCTGGTTCGTCGGCCCGGCGATTTTCGCCGGCATCGAGCCGCACCACCGCCTCGCGCAGGAAGAGATCTTCGGCCCCGTGCTCGCGGTCACGCGCGCGCGCGATTTCGACCACGCGCTGGAGCTCGCCAACAGCACGTCCTACGCGCTCACCGGCGGCGTCTTCTCGCGCTCGCCCGCGCACATCGAGCAGGCGCGGCGCGAATTCCGCGTCGGCAATCTCTACATCAACCGCAGCATCACCGGCGCGGTCGTCGGACGCCAGCCGTTCGGCGGCTTCAAGCTCTCCGGCATCGGCTCGAAAGCCGGCGGCCCGGATTATCTGCTGCAATTTTTGGAGCCGCGGACGGTCAGCGAGAATACGCTGCGCCACGGCTTCGTGCCGCCGGAAGATGCCGGCGAATGATGGAAGCGCGGCCGAAACACGCCTCCACGGTGCTGCTCGTGCGCCCCGACAAGAGCGGCGCGTTCGAGGTGCTGCTGACGCGCCGGCCGGACGCGATGCGCTTTCTCGGCGGGTTTTACGTTTTTCCCGGCGGCAGCATCGAGGCGCAGGACCGCTCGCAAAACGTTCTCGCGCGCTGCCGCGGCCTCGCGCCGGAAGAAGCGGAAAAATTGTTGGGCAATACGTTGGGGCCGGAGCTCGCCGTCGCGCACTGGGTCGCGGGCATCCGCGAGCTGTTCGAAGAGGTCGGCATCGTGCTGTTGAGCGATGAGAGCGGCGCCGAAGTCAGGAGCGACAGCCGGAGCCGCGACAGATTCGAAGAGAAGCGCCAAGCTATCGTTGTGGGGACTTCGCACTTCGGCGAATTCTTGGAAGCGGAGAATCTCTACATCGATCTCCGCCGCGCGGTCTACTTCGCGCACCGCGTCACGCCGGAATATTTTCCCATCCGCTTCGACACGCGCTTCTATCTCGCCGCCCTGCCGGAAGGCCAGAGCGCGCTCGAATCCTCCGAAGAGGTTACGCACGCGTTATGGATCGCGCCCGCCGATGCGCTCAAAGAGGCGAACAAAAATCTGCCGATGCTCCCGCCGACGACGACGATGCTGCAGACGCTGAGCGGAATTGGTTCGTGGGAGAGCCTGCGCGAGAAGTTTGCGCTTTAATGGATGCAGGAGCCGACGTGACGTACACCGCCACAATTGATGGAACAAAAATCGTCGATCGGAAAAGTTTCCATGATGAGTTCCGGCGCGTTATGGACTTCTTCGACGGTTACGGCAGGAACATGGACGCGTGGATCGACTGCATGTCCGACATGTTTATAAATGGCGGGCTGACAAAGTTCGATCTCCGCAAGGAGGATGTTTTTGTTCTGAAAGTATCTGCAACGGAAGAATTCCAACGCAGATGTCCGGAAATCTTCTCCGAATTTATTGCGTGCACGGCATTCGTTAATAAAGAGAGGGATGCGCGGCTTTTCCTAGAGTTGTGCTGGCGTCACGGCCGGAACGCCTCGTTCACGGCCGAGTACGTCGCTCCCGGCTTCGGGCCGCCGGCGATCACGTAGATCGTGTCGCCGACCACCGCCGCGCCAAGGCCGTGGCGTGCGGTCGGCATCGCCGCCATCCTGGTCCAGCTGTTTTTCGCCGGATCGTACGCCTCGTTCTCGTTGAAGGTCTTCTGCGTCGTCTCGCCGCCGAAGACAAAGATGCGCCCGCCGACAACGCCCGCGGCGATGCCGCTGCGCAGCGTTGGCAGGGCCGCGCGAGTCTGCCACTTATCAGTCGACGGATCGTATTCCTCGTTCATGTCGACGTTGTCGGAATGGCGGCCGTCGCGCCGGCCGCCGATCGCGTAGAGCTTGCCCGCGACGACGCCGATCGCGTGATGGTCGCGCGGCGACGGCAGCGGCGCGCGCTTGGTCCAAAGATTTTTCGCCGGATCGTATTCTTCGTTCGCCACGGCGTTGCGGTTGTTCGTGCCGACGCCGCCGATGGCGAAAATCTTGTCGCCGACGACGCCGACGGCGAGCGCGCCGCGCGCGGTCGGCAGCGGCGCAAGCGCGCGCCAGCGGTCGGCGGCGGGATCATATTCGTAGACCGTGTCCATCGACTTCCCCGACGAGTAGCCGCCGATGACGTAGATCTTGCCGCCGACGGCGGCGGCGCCGATGTGATGAAGTTGGATCGGCAGCGGCGCGCGCTTGCGCCAGCGGTCGCCCTTCACGTCGTATTCCTCGACGAGATCGCCGCCCTTGCCGAAACCGCCGATAACGTAAATTTTATCGCCGAGCGCCGCCGCGGCGACCTCGGTGCGCGCAGTCGGCAGCGGCGATTTGATCGTCCAATGGCCGCCGTTATCCGCGGCGGCCGCCGGTGCAACTAGCGCGAATGAGGCGAGGACAATCAGCGCCGCGAGACAGGCTGCGATCTGTCGGGGAGAGCAGTGCACAGCTGCAATCAGGCGATGAGTCAAAATGGAATCGTCGACAGGATTAGTGCTTGGGCTCTATTCTCTTGCCGTAGGTGATCTCGCCTTTGTCGACCCTGAGAGAAAAGCCACAATCCGGGTTGGTGCACGCCCATGCTTTGAACGTTACGGAAGCGCCTTCCTGACCGTAATCGGACAGCGGAATCAGCAGACCGTTGTTGCACTTCTGGCATTTCGGCAGTTCCATCACCGCACCTCCTTTCGGCTCAGCAAGCAGGAACTACGATAAAAAGCTTATAGAACGGTCTAGGCTTGGTCAAGGAAGTGCATTCGAGATTTCTTTGAAAAGAAAATAGGCCGGAATCGACGCCGTCACATGGAAATCGCCCGATTGTCGATGAGCGTGCCGGAGGGTGATTGCTCGGTACAGGTAACGGCCGGCGGCGCTAGCCGTAGAAGCGCTTGGCGTTCTCTTCGAGCAGTTTGCCCTTCGCGCCTGCGGGCAGGTCGTCACGCTCCTGCAGGTAGCGCGCGGTGCCCTCGGTGCGGTCGGCGTGCGGGTAATCGGATGAGAAGAGCAGCTTGTCCTTGCCGAGCTCCTGCACGATGCGCCCGAGGTTCGCCTCGTTGCCCTCGCAGCCGAAGAAAATACGCCCCGAGTTCAAGTATTCGCTCGGCGGACGCTCGATCATCTGGCGCGCGTTATAGCGCGGGTTTTCGAAATGATCGTCCATGCGCTCGACGTACGCCGGCACCCAGTTGCAGCCGCCTTCAAGGAACGCGAAGCGAAGCTTCGGATAGCGATCGAGGAGGCCGGTGCACATGACGCTCGTGAAGCCGGCCATGATGGGGAAAATTCCCGCGATCACGCGGTTGGGAAAGAAATGCGGGAACAGCTCGCTGACGGCGGGGAACTCGAGGCTGAAATGGACGGCGATCGGCAGGTTCACCCGGTTCGCCTCGGCGAAAAACGCCTCGTGCGAAGGATGGTCGAGGCGGTGATCGCCGATCGTGCCGTTCACCATGATGGCCGCGAGGCCGAGCTCTTTGATGCGCGCGACTTCCTTGGCGGCGCCTTCGCCGTCGACGAGGCAGACGAGGCCCACGCCTTTCAGGCGGTCCGGCGCCTGCGCGCAGGTTTTCGCGAGCCACGTATTGTAGGCGCGGCAGACGCCGTTGCCGAGCACGCCGTCATGCCACGCGTTGATGTGGAGCAAAAAGCTTGGGTAGAGATACTGGAGATCGATGCCCTCCTTATCGAGGTCTTCCAGCCGCTCTTTGATGTTCGCGAGCGTCTGGCTTCCCGGGGAGGCGCGGCGCGGCCCCTGGAGCTTTTTTCCCGGAGGGGCGGCCGAGCCGGGATTGCCCGCGCCGAGGACGCTCGGCCGCTTGTAGCGCGTCGTGCCGTCGAACACCCAGAAGTTCGCGCCCTCCTCGTCGCCGACGAGCCGGGGACGATAATTGCGCAGCGGCGGCTCCATGTATTTTTCGAAGACCTCTTCGGTTTCGAACAGGTGCCCGTCGGCATCGATGATCATCGTGTCTCCTTATTTTGTTTCATCCGAACCCATGCGCCAGCGCGCGAGTTTTCGGCCCGCGGCCGATAGAGCAGTACCATGAGCCGAAATTACCGAGTCGGACAGCCGCGGTCCTCTTCCTCACGCTCCTCGCGCCTACAGCGAGCCGATGTCCGTTCGGAAAGTCCGCGCGTCCGGTTACCGGCGCTCGGAATGAGCAGTATCCCATCGCGCGGACTTGGAGAATGGGTGCCGGCGAGCCATCTTTATTCCGCTAAACCGATCGCTTTTAAATCCACTTCCACGCCCAGCCCCGGCTTTTCCGGCGCCGACGCGAAGCCCTCGACCACTTCGAAACCGCGCACGGGATCGTCCGCCATGCGCTCGAACTCGCCGATCTCGCACGGCAGGCGAAGATTTCTGAGACTCGCCGCGAGATGCGCGTTCGCGGCGTCCAGCAGCCGGCTGCCGGGAGCCGTGCCGACGAGATAATCGACGCCCGCCGCTTCGCAGACAGCCGCGGCCTTCCGCGCTTTGAAGATGCCGCCCATCTTGGGAATCTTCAGGCTGATCACGTCCGCGGCGCCGGCGTCGATGATTCGGAGCGCGTCGGTCGCCGAGTTGACCGCCTCGTCGGCCATCACGAGCGGCCTTACTTCCTGGCGCACCAGCGCCATGCCCTTCAAGTCGGTGAGCTTCACGGGCTGCTCGACCAGCGCGACGTCGTACGGCTCCATCGCCTCGATGCTGACGATCGCTTCCTTGGCCGAGCACGCCTGGTTGAAGTCGATGGTGATCGTCGCGCCCGGCCCGACCGCCTCGCGCACGCGCTTGACGCGTTCGACGTCTTCCTTCACCGTCGTGCCGACCTTGAGCTTGAAGGCCGAGTAGCCGCGCTTGGCCAATTCGCCCGAGCGCTCCGCCATGACTTTCGGCTCGAACATGCCCATGAGCCGCGTGACGCGGACGCGCGGGTGGATCACGCCGCCGAAGAGGCGGTTGCACGGCGCTTTCACTGCTTTGCCGCAGAGATCGTAGAGCGCGAGGTCGATGCCGGCCTTCGGCCGCTCCGCGCCGCGGACGACCTGGTCGAGCTTGTGCATGATCGCCTCGATGTCGAACGGATCCGCGCCGACGATCGCCGGGCCGAAGCGGTTGTTGACCATCTCCAAAACGTTCACGCCGGTGTCGCCGGCGATAAAGAGCGCGCCGGGGCTCGCGATGCCGATTCCGGCGAGCTTCTCGTCGGTGTCGATGCGGACGAAAATCAGCTCGTGCGTGTCGTGGCCGCCGAGCGAGGTCTTCCAGCCCGTCATCGTGTTGCGGACCTTGTGCGAGACCGCGCGGACTTTAGTGATCTTCATGGCTCGTCTCCGTGGGACTTTTGTATTTACCTCCGCGGCGGCGATGTTTGCAACAGCGCGGCGGACAATGTGCGCGGCTCAAGCGCCGCGCCGTACGAATTTCTCATTGACACCCTTCCCCGCGATCGATATAGTTAAATTCCGTGATGCGCTTTCCGAGAAGGCCATCGCGGCTTTTTATTTTTAGCGGCAAAACTCTGAGTATGATGCCTTCGGCCCCCCCGTTCGCGCTCAGAGTTTGACATGGCCGTCATCGCGATTATTCCAGTCCGTTACGGCTCGACCCGCTTTCCCGGAAAGCCGCTCGCCTTGATCGGCGGCAAACCGATGATCCAGCACGTTTATGAAAATACCGCGCGCGCTGCCGGCCTCGACCGCGTCATCGTCGCGACCGACGACGAGCGCATTCTGGCTGCGGCGCGCGGATTCGGCGCCGAGGCGATGATGACGTCCTCCGAGCACGGGAGCGGCACCGACCGGCTCGCCGAAGTCGCGAAAAAAGTCCGCGGCGAAATCGTCGTCAACGTGCAGGGCGACCTGCCGTTCATCCGCTCCGAGACGATCCATGCGACGCTGAAGCCGCTGCGCCAGGATGCGAAAATTCCGATGGGCACGGCCAAGACGCCGATCTTCGACGAGGCCGAGTGGCTCAACCCGAACGTCGTCAAGGTCGTGACCGATGCGGCAGGCTTCGCGCTCTATTTCTCGCGCGCGCCGATACCGTATCTGCGCGATGACGGCCCGCGGCCGATCCAGCGCAAGCTCTGGGGCTACCGCCACGTCGGCATTTACGCCTACCGACGCGAGTTTCTTTTGAAGTTCGCGCGCATGCGGGCGAGCGCGCTCGAAGAGTCCGAAAAGCTGGAGCAGCTTCGCGCGCTCTCGAACGGCTACCGCATCCGCGTCGCCGACGTGAACGAAACGGCGGTCGAAGTCGACACGCCGGCCGACTTGGAGAAGGCCGAGGAATATCTCCGCAGCGAGAACAACAACCGTACGAGGAGACGGACGGCACATGGCTAGCGTCAAGACCAAATTCATCTTCGTAACCGGCGGCGTGGTTTCCTCGCTCGGCAAGGGACTCGCCTCGGCCTCGATCGGCGCGTTGATGGAGAGCCGCGGGCTCCGCGTGACGCACCTGAAGATGGACCCGTACATCAACGTCGATCCGGGCACGATGAGCCCGTTCCAGCACGGCGAGGTCTTCGTGACCGACGACGGCGCCGAGACCGATCTCGACCTCGGCCACTACGAGCGCTACGTCTCGACGCCGATGGGGAAGAAAAACAACTTCACCACCGGCCAGATTTACGAAACGGTCATCGGCAAAGAGCGCCGCGGCGACTATCTCGGCGGCACCGTGCAGGTGATCCCGCACATCACCGACGAGATCAAGCGGCGCATCCAGTTAGCCGCCGAAGGCTACGACATCGCGATCTGCGAGGTCGGCGGCACGGTCGGCGACATCGAAAGCCTGCCGTTCCTCGAAGCGATCCGCGAATTCGGCTGGGACTCGGGCAAGGAAAACGTTCTCTATGTCCATTTGACGCTCGTGCCGTACATCGCCGCGGGCGGCGAGCTCAAAACCAAGCCCACGCAGCACAGCGTCAAGGAACTGACGGGGCTCGGCATCCAGCCGGACATCCTGCTCTGCCGCACCGACCGCCTGCTGGAAAAGAAGCTCAAAGCGAAGATCGCGAGCTTCTGCAACGTCGACGAAAACTCGGTCATCACCGCCAAGGACGTCGAGTGGATCTACGAAGTGCCGCTGATCTTCCACCAGGAGGGATTGGACGAGCGCATCGTGGAGAAGCTCCATATGTGGACGGGCGCGCCGAACCTGAAAAAATGGGAGCGCGTCGTCCAGGTGCTCAAGAATCCCAAGGAGACGGTGCGCATCGCGGTCGTCGGCAAGTACATGGACCTGAAGGAATCGTACAAGAGCCTGATGGAGGCGCTCGTGCACGGCGGCATCGCCAACGAGGCGCGCGTCGAGCTCGACTGCATCGAGGCGGAGAAGATCGAGGAAAACGGCACGAAAGTTTTAGACCAGGCCGACGGCATTCTCGTCCCGGGCGGCTTCGGCGACCGAGGCAGCGAGGGCAAGATCACGGCGGCGCGCTACGCGCGCGAGAACCGCGTCCCCTACTTCGGCATCTGCCTCGGCATGCAGATGGCGGTCGTCGAGTTCGCGCGCGACGTCTGCGGCCTCGAGCGCGCCAACTCGACCGAGTTCGATCCCACAAGCCCGCACCCGGTCATCCATTTGATGGAGACGCAGAAGGGCATCGAAAACAAAGGCGCGACGATGCGGCTCGGCGCCTATCCGTGCGCCCTCCAGGACGACTCGCTGGCGGCGAAGCTTTACGGCAAGAAGAAAATCTCCGAGCGCCACCGCCATCGCTACGAATTCAACAACGCCTATCGCGAGGCGTTCGCGCAAAAAGGCATGGCGCTGAGCGGCCTCTCGCCCGACGGCGCGCTCGTCGAGATCGTCGAGCTGAAGGACCATCCGTGGTTCTTGGGCTGCCAGTTCCATCCCGAGTTCAAATCGCGGCCGATGGAGAGCCATCCTCTGTTCAAAGGCTTCATCAAGGCCGCGCTGCAAAATCGGCAGGCGCAAAAAGAGGTGCCGCGCATCAAGGTCGCGCGCACCTGATCGTCTGAAAACAATCCGCCCACGCGCGCCAGCGAACGCTCGCGCGAAAATTAAATTTGCAATCTCCATAGCTGGATGGTCTACTGACCGCGGATGGCGAATCGGAAAACTGTAAAGATCGGCGGCTTCCAGATCGGCGGCGGAAAACCGCTCGCGCTGATCGCCGGCCCGTGCGTGATCGAGAGCGCCGACTCCGCGCTGCGGCACGCGGCGGCGCTCAAGCAGATCGCCGACCGCGCCGGCGTGCCGTTCGTCTTCAAATGTTCCTACGATAAGGCCAACCGGACCTCGCTGGAATCGTTTCGCGGCCCGGGCATCGACGAGGGCTTGAAAATTCTCGCCAAGGTGCGGCGCGACATCGGCGTGCCGGTGCTCACCGACGTCCACGAGATCGATCAGATCGCGGCGGCGGCGGACGCCGTCGACGTGCTGCAGATCCCGGCGTTTCTCTGCCGGCAGACCGATTTCGTTCTCGCCGTCGCGCGCGCGGGTAAAGTCGTCAACATCAAGAAGGGACAGTTCCTCGCGCCGTGGGACGTGAAAAATATCGTCGAGAAGGTCGTCTCGACCGGCAACGAGCAGGTGACGGTGACCGAGCGCGGCGCGTCGTTCGGCTACAACAATCTCGTGTCGGACATGCGCTCGCTGGTCGTGCTCGGCGACTTCGGCTATCCCGTCGTCTTCGACGCGACGCACAGCCTGCAGCAGCCCGGCGGCCTCGGCAAAGCGTCGGGCGGCGAGCGGCGCTACATCCCGGCGCTCGCGCGCGCCGCGGCGGCCGTCGGCATCGACGCGCTGTTCATGGAAGTGCACGAGGACCCCGATCGCGCGCTCAGCGACGGACCCAACTCGCTCGCGCTCAACGATCTCGAAGACCTGCTCAAGCGCGTCAAAGAAATCGACGGGCTGGTCAAGAAACGATAAGGAATGGACGCCGACAAGACGCTCAAGCGCGCGCGCGACGTGCTGGATATCGAGGCGCGCGGAATTCTCTCCCTCACCGACCGGTTGGACGAGAGCTTCGTCCGCGCCGTGGATCTACTCTACCGCTGCAAGGGCAAAGTCGTGGTCACCGGCCTCGGCAAATCGGGGCTTATCTGCCGCAAGATCGCCGCGACGCTCTCCAGCACCGGCACGCCGTCGCTGTTTCTCCACGCCGGCGACGCCAACCACGGCGACATGGGCATGATCAACAAGGGCGACGTCGTGCTCGCGGTATCGAACAGCGGCGAGACCGAAGAGATGCTGAAATTCGTCCCGCTCATCAAGCGGCTGGGCGTGAAGCTCATCACCATGACCGGCAACGCCGATTCGAATCTCTCGCGCGCGGCCGATGTGGCCCTGAACGCGGCCGTGAAAGAGGAAGCCTGTCCGCTCGGTCTCTCGCCGACGGCGAGCACAACCGCCGCGCTCGCGCTGGGCGACGCGCTGGCCGTCGTATTGCTCGAAAAGCGCGGCTTCAAAGAAGAGGATTTCGCGCTGCGCCACCCCGGCGGCACGCTGGGGCGAAAGCTCCTGCTGCGCGTCGAAGAGCTGATGCACCAGGGCGCCGAGCTGCCGCTCGTGAGCGAGGAAACGCCGATGAAAGAGGCGATCCTCGAGATCACCTCGAAGCGCCTCGGCGTCACCGGCGTCGTGAACGGCCAGGGGCTGCTCGTCGGCGTGATTACCGACGGCGATCTGCGCCGCGGTCTGGAAAAGAAGGGCGATATCTTCCGCTACCAGGCGAAAGACATCATGACGGCGAATCCGAAGACGATCCGCGGCGACGCGCTAGCCGCGACCGCGATGGGGATCATGGAAGAGCAGGGGCCGATAACTTCGCTTTTTATCCTCGAAGGAAAGAAGCCGGTCGGCGTCATTCACCTCCACGATCTCTTGAAGGCGGGCATTTAGCGCCGTGCCCCGAACCCCTTCCTCCGTCCGCGACCGGGCCAGGAAAATCAAGCTGCTGCTGCTCGATTTGGACGGGGTTTTGACCGATGGCGGCATCGTGATCGACGGCACCGGCGATGAATTCAAGCGCTTCGATGTGCGCGACGGCCACGGCATCCGGCTGCTCCAGCGCGCCGGCATTCGCCTTGGAATCATCTCCGGCCGCGCGGCGAAAGCCGCGCGCCACCGCGCCCGCGACCTGGACGTCGAGCTTTTCTTTCAAGGGGTAGACGATAAACTGGCGGTGTATGAGAAGATAAAACGGATGACCAAACTGACCGACCAAGAGATAGCCTACGTCGGCGACGATATGGTCGACCTGCCCGTGCTTCGCCGGGTGGGCCTGGCCGTCGCGATCGCCGACGGCTGGCAAGACCTCAAGCAACATGTCCACTATACGACGCGTCTCGCCGGCGGCCGCGGCGCCGTAAGGGAAGTTATCGAATTGCTTCTAAAAAGCCAAAATAAGTGGAAGGAAGTTACCGCCAAATACTACCGTTCCTGAAAATTCTCACCTAATCAAGCAAATTTCGTGCCCGTCAACTTTACAGGTTCTTTGAAAGGTGGTATTTTGCGCACAATAAGGGGAGCGCCATGAGCGGACGCAGGTTTAGAACCATACTCCTGGTGGGGATTTCGGCCCTCCTGGGCATCGTCGTGTACAAGGTTGGCGAGAGCATGTGGCGGACCAACGCGAAAGATTTCAGGAATAAAATCGCCAGAGCCACTCTCGAAAACCTTCCGGAAAGCGCCCTAACGATCAAGGACTTTCACCGCGCGCAAGTCGACGGCGACCGCAAGGTCTGGGAAGTCTTCGGCGACGAGGCCCGCTACAATAAGGACGAAAAGCTTCTGGCGGTCCAGAAAGCGCGCATACTCTTTTTCCAGAAGGACGACACGACCATCGAGGCGGTCGGCAAGCAGGGCAACCTGTGGATGGGCGAAGGCCAAAGCGACCTGGAAAAGGCACAGCTTTTGGGCGACGTCGAGGTCACCTTCCGCGGCTACGTTTTGCGGACGAACGAGATCCTCTACTTCAAGAGCCGAAACATGATGGTCCTGCCCAGCCGCGTATCGATCAAGGGCGAAGGCATGGAGCTCGACGGCTCCCACATGGAAATCAGTCTCAACGACGAAAAGCTCCGTCTCAACGGCAACGTCAAGACCAAGGTCGTGCCGAACAAACTCCCGACGAAGGGACGCTCCGATGAAAACAACGCAGGCTGAGCCGGTGCGTTGGATTGCCGCTCTGGCGTTGTGCTTACTTTTGACGCCGCTGCACGTTGCGCCGGCATCCGCGGCGCAGGCCGAAAAAAAGAGCGATCAAAAGGCCAAGTCAAATCAAAAGAGCGAAGACAAAGGCGAGACGAAGAAAAAATCCCAGGGCGGGGCATTCGGCGGCAATCAGGAGCCGATTTATATCACGTCCGACCGCATGGAGGCCGACCGGCAAAAGAACGTGCTCATCTATACGGGCCAAGTCGTCGCCATTAAAGGCGACATGACGCTTAGGAGCGACAAGCTCACGACCTATTTCGATCCCGACCTGCAGCAGATCAAAGAAGCGATCGCCGAAGGCAAACAAGTTCGCATGACCCAGGGCGAGCGCATCGCGATCGGAACGAGGGCCGTCTTCGACGGCGTCGCACAGACGATCACGATGACCGGGAACCCGGTCGTGCGCCAGGGCAACAGCGAAGTCGCCGGAAGTAAAATTGTCTACTTCATGGTCGAAGACCGCGTGACCGTCGAAAGCGGCAAAGACACGCCGCGCGTCACCGGGACGATTTTTCCCTCAGAACTCCAGCAGAAAGACGACGGCGATCAAAAAGCCGACCAAAAGAAGGAAAAAACGAATACGAAAGAGAAGGAGAAGACGACGGCGAAAGGCAAATGAGCCAACTTCTCTCAGAAGGCGTAACCAAGTCCTACACCGGGCGCCGCGTCGTCGACGGCGTCAGCCTCAACGTCAACGGCGGAGAGGTGGTCGGACTACTAGGTCCGAACGGCGCCGGCAAGACGACCACGTTTCATATGATGGTCGGCCTCGTCCATCCGGACGGCGGCAAAGTCCTGTTGAACGGCGAAGATCTGACGGCGATGCCGATCTATCAGCGCGCCCGCGCGGGCCTCAGCTATCTGCCGCAGGAGTCTTCGGTGTTCCGGCGGCTGACCGTGGAGGAGAACCTGCTCGCGATCCTCGAAACGCTCGATCTCTCGGACGATGAGCAGCACGACCGCGCGCTCAGGCTCATGCAGATGCTCGGCGTCGCGGATCTCGCGAAGCAGAAAGCGCTGACGCTCTCCGGCGGCGAGCGACGCCGCGTCGAGATCGCCCGCGCGCTCGTGCTCTCCCCCTTCTTCGTGCTCCTCGACGAGCCTTTTACCGGCATCGACCCGATTGCGGTCTCCGAGATTCAGAAAATCATTCGCAAGCTCAGCGGCAGCGGCATCGGCGTTCTCATCACGGACCACAACGTCCGCGAGACGCTCGGCATCTGCGACCGCGCTTACATCATCAACGAAGGCGTCGTGCTCGAGGAAGGCACGCCGGAGAAGATCGCGGTCAGCCCGCGGGCGCGGGAAGTTTATCTTGGGGAAGGTTTCAGGCTTTAACCATGGCTTTAGAGATCCGACAGGTACAACGGCTCGCGCAGCAGCTGGTGATGACGCCGCAGCTGCAGCAGGCAATCAAGCTGCTGCAACTCTCGCGCATCGAGCTCGAGGAGATGATCTCGCAAGAGCTTCAGGAAAACCCGACGCTCGAGGAAAGCCCCGCCGGCGAGCCTGACAACCAACCGCTCAAGCCGGAGGAAGAGCTGCCGGAGCGCGCCGAGGCCCCGGAGCCGGCGCGCGAGCTCACGGCCGCCGACCGCATCGGCACGATGGATTGGCAGGACTATCTCGACACGCATTCCAATTCGCTGCACGGCTCGCTCACCGCCGAGGCCGGCGGCGATGACGACGAGGGGCCGCCTTCCTGGGAAAACACACTGACGAAGAAAACCTCGCTCGAAGATCATCTTATATGGCAGCTCCGCATGTCGCGCCTGAATGAGAAAGAAGAGCAGATCGGCCAGTACATCATCGGCAATCTGTCCGAGAACGGCTATCTCGCTCTGCCGCTCGAAGAGGTATGCCAGACGACGGGCGGTACGCCGGAAGAAGCGGAGGCGGTGCTCAAGAAAATCCAGTTCTTCGATCCGCCGGGGGTCGCCGCGCGCGACCTGCGCGAATGCCTCCTCGTGCAGCTCGAAAACCTGGGCCTCGCCGACGGCCTTGCCGCGCGCATCGTTTCCGACCACCTGCCGCAGCTCGAAAGCAGGCGCTTCGAGAAACTCGCGCGTGAGCTGGGCGTGACGATCGACGATATCATCGTCGCCTCGCAGGTCATCGCCTCGCTCGAGCCCCGGCCGTCGCGCAATTACGACGAAGAGGAGATCCGGACGATCCTGCCGGACGTGTCGGTCCAGAATATCGAAGGCGAGTGGAAGATATTCCTCAACGACGAGGGACTGCCGCGGCTGCGCGTGAGCTCTTACTACCGCAAACTCGCGGGCCAGCAGGGACTCGAGGAGGAGCGCGCGCGGCAATATTTGCAGGAAAAAGTGCGTGCCGCCACCTGGCTCATCAAGAGCATCCAGCAGCGCCAGCAGACGCTTTATCGAGTCACCGAAAGCATTTTCAAATTTCAACGCGAGTTCCTGGAAACGGGCGTGAGCCAGCTACACCCCATGGTGCTGAAGGACGTGGCGGAGGACATCGGCATGCACGAGTCGACCGTCAGCCGCGCCACGGCGAATAAATACGTCAACACCCCGCACGGTCTTTTCGAGCTAAAATATTTTTTTCAGAGCGGGCTGCGCTCCGGAAACGGCGAGGACGTCGCCGCAGAAAGCGTCAAGGACAAGATCCGCAGCATCATTTCCGCCGAAGACCCGCGCAAGCCGTACAGCGATCAGCACATTGCGCAGATGCTGACGGCCGATTCGATCGGTATCGCGCGCCGGACCGTCGCCAAATACCGCGAGGCGATGGGCATCCTGCCGTCGTCGCGGCGGCGCCAGCCCTATCTCAGAAAATAGCCGGCGTGCGACGCTCATGACCGACGTCAAGGTTTCCGTTACCTTCCGCCATACCGAGCCGACCGAGGCGCTGAAGCATTACGCCGAGGAAAAGATCCACAAGGTCGGCAAGTATTTCAGCCGTCCGCTCGAAGCACATGTCGTTCTCGCCGTCGACTCGCGCGAGCGGCAGGTCGCGGAGGTCACCATGCAGGCGCGCGGCGTGACGCTGCACGGACGCGAAGAGACGACCGATCTCTATGCGGCGATCGATCTCCTAGTCGATAAAATCGAGCAGCAGATCCGCAAGCAAAAACCCAAATCGAGACTCAAACGCAGAAAGGCGAAACGTTGAAGCTCACCGACTTCCTCGATGCGAGCAGGATCATTCCCGATCTCGAGCAAAAGGAAAAACGCGCGGTGCTCAAGGAGCTCGCCGAGCGCTTCGCCGCGGTCGATCATTCGCTGAATTCGCAAAGGTTGTTTGAAACCCTGCTCGAGCGGGAGCAGATCAGCAGCACCGCGATCGGCGAAGGCGTCGCCATCCCCCACGGCAAAATGATCGGGGCGAGAAAGCTCACCGGCATCTTCGCGCGCAGCGTCCGGGGGGCCGACTTCGAGTCGCTCGACGGCGGCTTGACGCACCTCTTTTTCGTCCTGCTCGCGCCCGAGGACTCGGCCGCGGATCATTTAAAAGCGCTCGCGCGCATCTCGCGCCTGCTCAAAGACGGCACGTTTCGCGCGCGGCTCATGCAAGGCAGGACGGCGGAGGATATCTTCAAGGTCATTAAAGAGGAAGACGACAAATTTTAGCGGGAAGCTGCCGGCGATCAGCCAATCGGAGCCCTGAGCGCTGCGATTTTTTCGACAAAGAGCTGACTGAGCGCCGACCGTTTCTATATGTCTGAACGACTCGACATCGTCGTGGTGACGGGACTTGCGGGCTCGGGGAAGAGCGTGACCATCCGTGCGCTCGAGGACCGGGGCTTCTTTTGCATCGACAACCTGCCGGTCCGCCTCATCCCGCAGTTCGTGGAGCTTTGCGAGGACTCCGGCGAGGGCATCGCGCGCATCGCTCTCGGCGTCGACCTCCGCGCGAGCCAGTTTCTCAAATCCTGGCCCGACGTGCTTACGAGTCTCCGGCGCGACGGACATCATGTGGAGGTTCTTTTTATCGACGCGTCCGACGACGTGCTGCTCAGGCGCTTCAGCGAGACGCGCCGGCCGCACCCGCTTGCCGGCAATATTTCCGTGCAGGAGGCGATCGCCCGCGAGCGCAAGGCGCTCGAAGAAATGCGCGCGTTGGCCGACAAGGTGATCGATACGAGCCAGCTGAACGTGCACGAGCTGAAACGCGAGATCGACGAGCAGTTCAGCCAGACCGCGGATACGCGCCGGATGAATCTGTTTCTCACGTCGTTCGGATACAAGTATGGCAATCCTCCCGACGCCGACATCATCATGGACGTCCGCTTCCTGCCCAACCCGTTCTTCGTCCACGAGCTGAGAGACAAGAAAGGGATCGACCCGGACGTGGAGGAATTCGTCCTCCGACGCGAGGAGACGAACGGCTTTCTCGAGCGGCTATACGCGCTGCTGGAGTTCGCGCTGCCCTATTACGTCCAGGAAGGAAAAAGCAGCTTGACGGTCGCGCTCGGCTGCACCGGGGGGCGCCACCGTTCCGTCGTGCTGGTGGAAGAGATGAAGCGCCGGCTCGCCTCGAAGCCGTTCCGCATTCACGTGAAGCACCGCGACATGGACAAGTGACGTGGACAGCGTGAGCAAAAACCTCGAGATCAAGAATAAGCTCGGACTCCATGCCCGCGCCGCGGCGCTGCTCGTCCAGACGATCGCCAAATTCGACGCCGAAGTCATGATCGCCAAGGACGGGCAGACCGTCGACGGCCGGAGCATCATGGGCGTGCTCACGCTCGCCGCGACCCAAGGCAGCACCATTCAGGTCGAAGCCCGCGGCCGGGAGGCGGAAACCGCCCTCGCCGCCGTCGAAAAGCTCATCGACAACAAGTTCTTCGAAAACGAGTGATCTTGATTCCCCGCCCCTTCTTGGATATAGAAATTTAATTCGGCTTTTTTCCGGAACGCCTGGAGGTACGGTAGATGGCAGCGAAAGACTTTCTTTTCACTTCGGAGTCGGTCTCCGAGGGACATCCCGACAAGATGTGCGATCAGATTTCCGACGCCATTCTCGACGCGCACCTGAAAGGCGATCCCGACAGCCGCGTCGCGTGCGAGGCGCTCACGAAAACGGGCATGGTCGTCGTCGCGGGCGAGATCACGAGCAAACAAAGAGTGAGCTACAACGAAATCGTCCGCGATGTCGTGCGCGAGATCGGCTACACCAGCTCGGAAATGGGCTTCGACGGCAACACCTGCGCCATTATCACCGCGGTCGAGCGGCAGTCGCCGGATATTTCTCAAGGGGTCACCGAAGGCCAAGGGCTGCACAAGGAGCAGGGCGCGGGCGATCAGGGCATGATGTTCGGCTACGCCTGCGACGAGACGCCCGAGCTGATGCCCTTCCCGATCCAGACCGCGCACCGTCTGGTCCAATATCTCGCGAAAATCCGAAAGGGCGGCGAAGCTCCGTTTCTCCGCCCCGACGCCAAATCGCAGGTGACCGTCGAGTACAAGGACGGACGTCCCGCGCGCGTCACCAGCGTCGTCATTTCCACGCAGCACACGCCCGAAGTCGACAACAAAAAGCTCCGCGACACCGTGATCGACGGCGTGATCAAGGCCGTCATTCCCGCGCAGTATCTGACGAGCGACACGATCTATCACGTCAACCCGACGGGCCGGTTCGTCATCGGCGGCCCGCAGGGCGACTGCGGCCTCACCGGCCGGAAAATCATCGTCGATACCTACGGCGGCATGGGCCGTCACGGCGGCGGCGCCTTTTCCGGCAAAGACCCGTCGAAGGTCGATCGCAGCGCGGCGTACATGGCGCGCTACATCGCGAAGAACATCGTCGCCGCCAAGCTCGCGCGCAAATGCGAAGTGCAGCTCGCCTACGTGATCGGCGTCGCCGATCCGGTCTCGATCTGTGTCGACACCTTCGATACCGCCGCCGTGCCGGAAAGCGACATCGCGCGCGCCGTGCGGGAAGTTTTCCGCCTCACGCCCAAAGGCATCATCGAAACGCTCGATTTGAAGCGACCCATCTATAGCTCCACCGCCGCCTACGGCCACTTCGGCCGCGCCCCCGAGAACGGCGGCTTCACATGGGAGAAGACCGATAAGGTCGAGGCGCTGAAGAAAGCCGCGTCAAAAGTCTAAGCGGCGCCGCCGTCCGGAGAAATTTCACATGGCAAAAAACTACGACGTTAAAAGTCTGTCTCTCGCGCCGCAAGGCAAGAAGCGCATCCTCTGGGCCGGCCAAGACATGCCGGTGCTGCGCCGCGTGCGCGAGCGCTTCGAAAAAGAAAAGCCGCTGCGCGGACTGCGCTTTTCCGCCTGCCTCCACGTCACTGCGGAGACCGCGAATCTCGTTCAGACGCTCAAGGCCGGCGGCGCGCAAGTTGTTCTCTGCGCCTCCAATCCGCTCTCGACGCAGGACGACGTGGCCGCCAGCCTGGTCCAGAACGATAAAATCCCCACGTACGCGGTCAAAGGCGAAGACCACAAGACCTATTACCGCCATCTCCGCGCCGCGCTCGACCACGAGCCCGTGATCACGATGGACGACGGCGCCGATCTCGTCTCGATGCTGCACAAGGACTACGCGCATCTCGCCGACAAGCTGATCGCCAGCATGGAGGAGACGACGACCGGCGTCATCCGTCTCCGCGCGCTCGCCGCCGACGGCAAGCTAAAGATTCCCGTTATCGCGGTCAACGACGCGAGCACGAAGCACCTCTTCGACAACCGCTACGGCACCGGGCAGTCGACGATCGACGGCGTCATCCGCGCCACCGACATGCTGCTCGCCGGCAAGCGCGTCGTCGTCGCGGGCTACGGCTGGTGCGGCAAAGGCGTCGCGTCGCGCGCCCGCGGCATGGGCTCGAAGGTGATCGTCACCGAGATCGATCCGATCCGCGCGCTCGAAGCGGCGATGGACGGCTTCGAAGTCATGTCGATGAAAGAAGCGGCGAAAATCGGCGACCTCTTCATCACGCTCACCGGCGACATGCACGTGATCGGCAAAGAGCACCTGAAGGCGATGAAGGACGGCGCGGTCGTCTGCAACTCGGGCCATTTCGACATCGAGATCGATCTGAAGGCGCTGAAGCAGATGGCGAAGAAGGAAGAGAAGAACGTGCGCAACTTCGTCGACGCCTACACGCTTCCCGGCGGCAAGCGCATCTTCATTCTCGGCGAAGGCCGGCTCGTCAATCTCGCCGCCGCCGAAGGCCATCCCGCTTCCGTTATGGACATGAGCTTCGCCACGCAGGCGCTCGCCTCCGAATGGGCGGTCAAAAACCGGGGCAAGCTCAAGCCGCAGGTCTACGACGTGCCGAAGTCCGTCGAAGACTGGGTCGCGACGCTCAAGCTCTCCAGCATGGGCATCCGCATCGACCGGCTCTCCGACGAGCAGGAAAAGTATCTGTCCTCCTGGAACGTCGGCACGTAATACGGCACCCCAATTTTCAATTTTAGATTAATCGGAAACCGCAAACAAAAACCTTCGCAGGCTTTTGATTTTTCGGGTTTCGGATTTCAATCCAAAATCCGCAATCGAAAATCTAAAATCGTCCCGGCTTGACCACGCACACCGACGGGACTAAACATACATAGGTCCTACCACAGGAGGTCCTATGGCCGTGGCCGCCTTCGATCGCTTCATCCAATCGGCGCGCGCGCTGTTTGCGCGCGAGAAAGATCCCGCCCGCCGCTGGGAGGGCCTAGCGCCGCATTTGAGCGAGCTGTTGGCCGATCCCGAAGTCGTCGAAGCGTCGAAGCGCTGGCCCGAATGCGCCCACAAGGAGCGCGCCGAAAATCTCCTCTTCTACGAAGACCCGGATTTCGGCTTCGTCGTCAACGGCCTCACCAAGGCGCCGCACACGCGCACACAGATCCACGACCATGCGCACAACTGGACGCTCTACGGCGTGCTCGACGGCACCGAGACGATCATGCGCTACGAGCGCGTCGACGATAAATCGAAGCCCGAGTATGCCGAGATCCGTGGCGTGAGCAAGCTCCGCGCCGGGCCCGGCGAGGTCGACCTCGTGCGGCCGTGGGAGATCCACGCCGAGGCGAGCGGCGAGGAGCGCACCGTCGCGATCATCGTGCGCGCCGAGAAAGCCGGCGGCTTCCTCCAGGGACGCTACGATCCGGTCAACAAGCGATACTGGCAGGGCTACGGGCCGATCCAAGTCCCCTACGAATTCAAATGAGCGAGAAGCGCGCGTACAGCGAAGAGGACGTCGGCAACATCGTCCTGCTCGAGCACCTAAACGTCCAGGTGTCCGATCAACCGCAGGCGATTCTCTTCTACATCGTCGGCCTCGGTCTCACGCGCGATCCCTATCTCACCGTCGGCCTCGACAACATGTGGGTCAACGTCGGCGAGCAGCAGTTTCACCTGCCGACGCGCGGCGCGCAGCGCTTCGCCGGCCACGCCGGGCTCGTCGTGCCCGATCCGGAGCATCTCGAACAGCGGCTCGAATCCATCGAACCGCGCCTCAAGGGCACGCAATTCAACTGGTCGCGCGAGCGCGATCACATCGCCGCGACCTGCCCGTGGGGCAATAACTTCCGCTGCTACGCGCCGAGCGAGAAATACGGCGACATGGCGCTCGGGATTCCGTACATCGAATTTCTCGTCAAGCGCGGCGCAGCCGACGGCATCGGAAATTTCTATCGCGAAATCTTCCGCGCGCCGGCTTCCGTCGAGAAAGACGGCGGCTTATCCGCGGCGCGCGTCGCGATCGGCCGCAACCAGGAATTAATCTTCCGCGAGACCAACGATGCGATTCCGGCCTACGACGGGCATCACGTCGCGGTCTACGTCACCAACTTCTCCGGCCCGTACGATTTTCTCAACCGCCGCGGCCTCGTGACCGAGGACGTGCGCGGCCACCAGTTCCGCTACCAGAAAATCGTCGACCCCGAGAGCGGCGCGACGCTCCACGAGCTCGAGCACGAAGTGCGCAGCTTCCGCCACCCGCTCTACCGGCGCAATTTCGTCAATCGAAATCCCGAGCAGACGCAGAGAAGCTATCACAGAGGGCGGGACTCGATCACACCCTTCGAAAAATAATCCTCACGTTCTGTCAGCATCGGAGTCTAATATGCGCGTGAGAGACTTCGCAATTTTTCTACTAAGTGTAGCTTTTAGTTCCAGCGCCGTTCTTTTCGCGCAGAATTACAGCCAGCGCACGCTTGAGCCGCCGCCGATCGCGAAAGCCGATCCGGCATCGGTTGAAATATTGACTGTTTGGGCTGCCCCTGGGAAAGCTCAGCAATTCACAATTAAGACAACCTACAAGGATCCGGCTGCATGGGGCTTACTTTTGGTCGATATCGCGCGCCATGTATCTCGCGCCTATGCTGCGCAGGGCCAAGAGGAAAAAAGCACACTGGACAGAATCCGGACTGCATTTGAAGCTGAATGGTCACATCCCACTGACAGTCCAAAGACCATCGAAGTTCGCTAGTTGCCGCACATCTACGTCATTTTTCGCAGATACTCCGCGATCAGCCTCTCTCCCCTTCTCATCGTCCATTCATGATTCCATCGAAACAACGGCTTCAGCAGCGGCGATAAGAATTTCACGACCGGCTTTTCGACGCGCGGGTTCCACTCGAGCGTCACCGCCGTGCCTTCGCCGCGCGGCTCCAGCACCCAGCGCGAGAGATTGGTCACGAAATCGCCCGAGGCGCGGAACGCGATCAGGCGCGGCGGCTCCTGCATGACCGATTCGATCGTGAAGCGGAGCTTGTAGGGCAGGCGGCCGCGCGCGACGACCGCGACGCGCCTACTATCGCCGTCGAGCGGCGTCGCGCTCAGATATACGCCGCGCCACCAGCGCGGGTATTCCTCCGGGCGCGCGAGGACGTCGAAGACCCGTTCCATCGGGAACGGCACGTACCAGCGATCTTCGAAGTGGTAGGCGTTCGCGGCCATGCGGACTCTACGCGCGTCCGGCTTTGACGCGATTCTCGCAGTAGATCTTCAAACTCGCGATCGTGCGGTCGATAAGCTCGATCAGCCGCTTCTCGAAGAGCGGCGTAAGTAATCGCCCGAGCCGGTTGGGCTGATCGCTCAGGTCGTACCAGATCGTCGTCGTCGGCCCCGACATCGCGAAGCTGTAAACTTCGAGGCCCTCGCCGAAGATGCTGCGGTTCGCGATCTGGAGCGCCTTGCCGCGAATCGATTCGGTGAGCGTTAATTGGAAATCGACATGCAGCGGGCCGGCGTGCCAGCGCCACGTCGCCTTCGCGCCTTCGCGCGGCCAGTCGGACGAGACGAACGGATAATCGTCGAAGCCCGGCGCCCACTCGCGCGCGCCGCGCAAATTCGTGATCACGTCCCAAACCAGATCCGCGGGAGCCTCGATCGAGATGCGGCGGCGGATTCGCATATTCAGACGAACGCGAGGAAAATCTCGTCCGCGACCATGAAGCCGCGGCGGCCGAGCCGCAGCCGCCCGCTGTCCGATTCCATCAGTCCGGCCTCCACCCATGCATCGATCTGCGGATAGATCTCGGCGGGTTTTTTCCCGAAGCGGCGAGCGAAGTCGTTGGTCGAGATGCCGCGCGTCGTGCGCAGCCCCATGAACATGAACTCGGCCGCCGCTTTCGCGGCGTCGAGATTTTCGTATTCCATCGAGGCGGTGCCGTCGCGCGCGACGCGCTCCATATAGCGGATGGGATTTTTTTCTTCGCGCCAGCGGCGGCCAAAGGCGCCGTCGGCCGCAAGGAAAGAGTGCGCGCCCGCGCCGATGCCCAGATAATCGCCGCCTTCCCAATACACGCGGTTGTGTCTGGATTCCTTACCCGGCCGGGCATAATTGGATATTTCGTAGCGCTGGAGTCCGCCGCCCGCCAGCGCTTCCTCGATCGTCGCGGCCATCGCGATCTCGAGCTCTTCCGGCGCGGGCGCAATCCTCCCGCGCTTAAGCCGGTAGTAAAATTCCGTCCTCTCCTCGAAGGTTAAATTGTAAGCCGAGACGTGCGGCGGCGAGAAATCCAGCGCCGCGGCGAGATCGCCGCGCAGGTCCTCGAGCGTCTGCGCCGGGATTCCATAGATCAGGTCGAGGCTGAAGTTGTCGAACTCGCGCCGGATCGTCTCCAGCGCGGCGCGCGTATCGTCGGCCGAGTGGCGCCGGCCGAGGCAACTAAGCAGATGCGGCTGAAACGACTGCGCGCCCAAGCTCAAGCGGTTGACGCCCGCGGCGCGGTAGCCGGCGAAATACCGCCGGTCTTCCGGATTCGCCTCCAGCGTGATCTCGATGTCGGAGGTGAACGGAAACAGTTCCGCGGCGCGCTCGATCATCGCGCCGATGGCCTGCGGCGCGAACAAGGACGGCGTTCCGCCGCCGAAAAAGAGTGATCTCAGACTTCTTCCGCGCCAGCCCTCGGCATCGGCGTAATGACCGAGCTCGCGCACAATCGCACTCGTATATTCGCGCTCGGGCAAGGCTCTGACGACACGGACATTGAAGTCGCAGTACGGGCACTTGAGGGCGCAATAAGGAATGTGGAGGTAAAGCGAGAACGGCGCGACCAACGCCATGATTTTATTTACCACAGCCAGCCAAAGGACGCGACGGTGATTTTTCGTTTTTACGTTGAAAACGGAGCATAAGTTCGTATAATGCCGCCCATTTGGAGATGCTCATATGGCCCAATGGAGACTCGGCTCGGCGGCGGTCGCCGAGGTGTTCCCGCCGGAAGAAAACAGGCGCCTGTACTTCAAGGGTAGCGCAGGGTCGCTGCTCGGCATCCAACTCGTCAATATGCTGCTCATCCTATGCACCTTGGGCGTTTACCTCTTCTGGGCCAAGGTGCGAGTGCGGCGATATTTGCTGAGCGGGACGGAATTCGAGGGCGATCGCTTCGCGTATCACGGGACCGGGAGAGAGCTGTTGATCGGCGCCTTGAAGGCCGGTCTTGTCTTCGGGCTCCCCTTTAGGGTGCTTACGAACGTGCCGGAGTTTCTCCAAGCGAGCGCCTGGGTAAAAGTCACATGCGCCATCGTGGCATACGCGATCCTTTCACTGTTTATACCATTCGCAATCGTCGGCACACGGCGTATCGACTGAGCCGCACCTCCTGGCGCGGCATTCGCTTCTCATTCCGGGGCCGGGCCTCGACGTTTTTCGGCACCTACTTCAGACCTTCACGCTCGATGATGGGTCGAATCACTTTTGGCCGTATGAGCAGATTCGGTAGACGCAGGGCTTCTATGCCGGCGAGCAGGTCCGCTTCGAGAAAGGCGGCGAACCTCCCGAAGCGCTGCTTCTTACCGACACAAACTTTCTCGGCAGCCTGCATAAGATCGTTCCGGGCGTAAGCCGCCGCTTTCACCATCCGGAGCGGCGCGGCTTGCGTCGAAGCCTCACGGCGTTCGCAGCGCTCGGGGCCGCTCTCGTCGCAGCGGGGCTTTACTTCTGGGCGATTCCGGCCGCCGCCAAAATCGCCGCCGCGCGCGTCCCGGTTTCCTGGGAGGAGTCGCTCGGAGAGAGCGTCGTCGAACAGCTCGTCCCGCAGGACAGCCGCTGCGACGAGCCGAACGTGAACCGGATCGTTTCCGACCTTACCGCGCGGCTGTCCGCCGCCGCGTCATCGCCGTACACTTTCCGCGTTGCCGTCGTGCGCGTGCCGGTCGTGAACGCTTTCGCGGCGCCCGGCGGTCATATCGTCGTCTTTCAGGGCTTGATCGAACAGACGCGCAGGCCCGAAGAGCTCGCCGGCGTCCTCGCGCACGAATTCGAGCATGTCATCCAAAAGCACACAACTCGCATGCTCCTACAGAAAACGACCGCCGGCCTTATGATCTCGGCGATGACCGGCGATGTGAGCGGCGCAATCACCTTCGGCGCCAGCGCCGCGCACGCGCTCGGCACGCTGAGCTACAACAGAGCGATGGAACAGGAGGCGGACGTCGAAGGCATGAAGCTGCTGGCGGCCGCGGGAATCGACCCCGCGGCGATGATCGATTTTTTCGAAACCTTGAAGACCAAAAGCGGCGAGACGACCGAAGCGCTGGCTATCTCTCCTCGCACCCGGCAACCGCGCAGCGCATTGCGACACTACGGTCGATGCGGCTCCGAGTCAAACCTTCCAGGCCCCTTTTATCCTCTAAGAAGTGGGAAGCATTGAAAATGAAGTGCCGCGTGACCGCCCGCAAGCGATAGAACGCGCGCTCCTTTCGTTCGGAATTGAATTGCCCACGCCCCGCTGTTATATTCAATTGGTTTTTCAAGAGATTTTTCATGTCGGTCCACGAGCACAAGGAAAAAGGCAAGAAGAGCATCGGCTGCTTCGTCCTGACCGTGAGCGATACCCGGGACGAAGCGACGGATACGAGCGGCCAGACGATCAAGAGCCTTCTCTCGGAGCACGGCCATCGCCTGGCCGGTTACCGGATCGTGAAAGACGAGCCCGCCGAGATCGAAGCGCTGCTCAAGGAGACGCTCTGGAACAGCGACGTCGAGGCGGTGATCGTCAACGGCGGCACCGGCATCGCGCCGCGCGACGGCACCTACGAAGTGATCGACCGGCTGCTCGAGAAGCGCCTCGACGGCTTCGGCGAGATTTTCAGATTCTTGAGCTATCAGGACATCGGCTCGGCGGCGATGATGAGCCGCGCCGTCGCCGGAGCGTCGAAAGGCAAGGTGCTGATCTCGCTGCCCGGCTCGCGCGGCGCCGTCGAGCTCGGCATGAAGAAGCTCATCCTGCCCGAGCTCGGCCACATGGTGACGCAGCTCAAGGGTCAATGAAAGTGACCGTGAAATTCTTCGCGATACTCCGAGAGCGCGTCGGCGCCGCGGAGATTACCAAAGAGCTCAGCGACGGCAGCACCGTCGCCGACCTCTGGCGCGCGCTCAAGGAAGAGTATCCGAAGCTCGCGCCGATCGAGACGCGCCTGCTCTACGCCGTCAACCAGAATTACGTCAAGCCCGATCACGCCCTCAAAGACCGGGACGAAGTCGTCTTCATTCCACCCGTCAGCGGAGGGTGACATGTTCCGCGTCGTCCGAACACCGCTCGATATTCACGAATTAGTCCGGTACGTCACCGAAGCGTCGGCCGGCGCGATCACGACCTTCATCGGCACGACGCGCAACAACAACGAAGGACGCAAGGTCATCGCGCTCGATTATGACGCCTATCCCGAGATGGCGGAAAAAGAGCTGAGACGCATCGGCGACGACGCGAAAAAAAAGTGGAACATCGAGCGCATGGCGATCGTCCACCGCATCGGACCGGTGCAGATCGCCGAGGCGAGCGTGATGATCGCCGTCTCGGCCGCGCACCGCGACGATGCCTTTCAAGCCTGCCGCTTCGCGATCGAGGAGATCAAAAAGACCGTGCCGATCTGGAAGAAAGAGGTCTTCGAGGGTGGGGAAGTATGGATCGGCACGCAGACCGGCCAGCCGCTTTCGGAGGCAGACCTGCGGCAGCGCTCCAGCTAGCCTTCGGTTCGAAGGATCGACCCCGCCGGCATCGCGCTCAGAAGCTTCTCGAAAGCTAATTCCAGATACCCGGGGTCTTTCGATTCGAGCGTCAGCTTAACGCGATAGTCGGGATTGTCGATCACGGGATACGAGCCCAGCATCAGGTCGGGGAATCGGACGAGCAGGTCGTTCAGGATCGACGCAACGACGCCTTCCCCTTCGCGCGAGTAAATCACCTTTAAATAATACGGCGCCTCGCGGAAGAGCTCGCGGATCGCGCTGAAGCGGTCCTGCAGCACCTTCGGGATGCCGGCGAAGATGTAGACGTTGCGCATCTTCGGCACCGGCCCGTATATCGACCAATCGCCGATGAGCTCCGCGCCTTCGGGCACCTCCGCCATACGGAGCCGAGCCTCGTTGATGTTCGCGCCGTGCCGCTCGCGCAGCCGCCGCTCGAGATCGGGGTGGCGCACGACCTTGACGCCGAAGCCGCACGCGACGCCGGCCATCGTGACGTCGTCGTGCGTCGGCCCGACGCCGCCGGTGGTAAAGACGAAGTCGAAGTCGCGCGAGAAAGCCGCCACCTCGCGGCCGATCAGCTCGATCTCGTCGGGAATGACGACCACGCGGCGCAAATCGACGCCGAGCGTCCGCAGCTCTTTGGAAAGATAATGCGAGTTGGTGTCTTGCGTCTTGCCGGAGAGGACCTCGTTGCCGATGATGATGATGCCGGCGGTCTTCGCCATGACAACCGATTTTATACGAAAATCCCGTTTATGCCAGTCGTCAAAACGCCTACAGGTCGAATTCGCTGCAGCTCATGAAGAAATGGCATTTCGGGTCCGAACACACGAACCGGCATTTGCGGTTGATGAGCTTCGCGCCGCAGACGGGGCAAAACTCCCACCATTCCTCGTGCTTTTCTTTCGGCGGCTCGGTCTCGGCCATCGCTGCTCCTTGGAGAAGCCGGAAGCGATCAGCTCCCTTGTAAGCGAATTCGCGGTCGTTGACAAGTTTTTTGTCGCCGCGCTCGCCCCGTCTAGAGCAGCGCATCCGTCGTCTCGCGCCGGCACGACGCGCCGGCGCAGCGCTTGAGATCGGCAAGCCGCTTGGACAGCTCGGCGATCAATTCCGGCGAGCTTGTGCGCGCGAGGTTATGCATCTCGTGCGGGTCCTGGCGGACGTCGTACAGCTCCTTCTCACCCGTCGCGTATTCGACGTAAAGATATTCCGTCGATCGCAGGCCGTCGAACGAAGGCAAATTGCGATGCGACTTCGTGCGGTACTGGACGAAGAAGTCATGGCGCCACGGCGCCGGCGCGCCGGCAAGCAGCGGCTTCAGCGAGCGGCCGTCGACAAAATCGGGAATCGGGACGCCGGCGAGCTCGGCGAGGGTCGGCGCGAGATCGATATTGAGCGCCATTTCGTTGACGACTTTATGCGCCGCGACGCCGGGCCCGCGGACGATCAGCGGCACGCGAATGTCCTCCTCATAGGCGGTGCTTTTCCCCTCGCGCAAGCGGTGCTCGCCGAGATGAAAACCGTTGTCGGACGTAAAGAGGATGTACGTGTTGTGGAGCCGTCCGTGTTTCTCCAGCTCTTGGACGATTTCCGCGACCATATCGTCGATCGACAGCATGGACTGCAACCGCTTGCGGTACATGCGATCGATCTCGCCGATCTCTTCCTGAGTCAGCGGCTTTTTGCGCCGAAGCCATGCCGGCGCGTCGTTGGCGGACGCGTTGAATGACTCCGGTCTCGGCGCGGTCGCGTTCGGGAAAGCGTTGGCGTATTTCGCCGCAGGCGTTGCCGGCGAGTGCGGCGTCGAAGGCGCGAGATAGATGAAAAACGGCTGATTGCGGTTCCGGCTGGCGCGGTCGATGAAGTCGATCGTCTTGGCGGCCAACACGTCGGTTTCATAATCTTTCGGCTTGTCGCCGTACGATACCGTGCGTCCGTTCTCGCTCAATGGGTAGTTGTAATAGGCATAGTGATGGCGCAGCAGCGCGTACCATTCGTCCCAGCCGGGCGGCACGTAGGCGGGGGTGAGCTTGCCGGGATAGCCGTTCAAGTATTTCCCCGCGAGCATCGTGCGGTACCCGGCCGACTTGAGCCAGGTCGCGACGGTGGACCGCTCGTTCGCCAGCTCGTAAAACTTTTCGAAACCCCCTTCCGGATAAAAGTTGCTGAAGATTTGGTGGTTGTGCGGATACTGCCCGCGCAACAAAGACGAGCGCGACGGGCAGCAGAGCGAGTAGGTCACGAAATAATTCGCGAAGGTGGTTCCGTGGTCCGCGAGAAGGCTCTTGATCTTCGGCATCAGCTCGACGGATTTGACGTCGAGATCGTCGGTGAGAATGATAATGAAGCTCGGCTTTTCATTCACCGGATGCGTTGGGCCGGCGGACGTGGCTCCACCGTGCGCGGCAAGCGCGAGCCCCATGAGACAGAAAACGATTGCACCGATTGCACGCTTGGTCATCGAAAGACTCCTCGTCGCGGAACGCGTTCAGTATAACATGCCGGTACAAGCGCTAAAGCGCGCGGCCCTTCGTGTAGACTTCGGCGATAGCCCGTAATATGATCACTGTTTGTATGTCGGCGCCGCTGGTCCGCATCGATGGCTTGAAGAAATCCTTCGGCGACGTCGTCGCGCTCGCCGGCATTTCGCTTCAAGCCCACGCCGGGAAGATCTTCGGACTTCTGGGGCCTAACGGCGCGGGCAAAAGCACGACGGTAAAGATTCTCGCGGGGTTGATCGTCGCCGACAGCGGGAGCGTGGAAATCGCCGGGCGCGATGTCTTCAAAGAGCCCGCGGCCGCGCGCGCCGCAATCGGATACGTACCGCAGGAAGTCACCGTCGACCCCTATCTAACGGCGCGCGAGCATCTCGATTTCTACGCGTCGCTCTATCATCTGCCCGAAACAGTGCGCGAGACGAGAATCCGGGAGGCGCTGGCGCTCGTCGGACTCGTGGGTCAGGAGCAGCGCCGCGCGCGCCGGCTCTCCGGCGGGACGAAGAAAAAACTCGATCTCGCCTGCGGTCTGCTGCACCGGCCGCCGGTGATCCTGCTGGACGAGCCGTCGCTCGGGCTCGACGTTCAGGTGCGGCACGATGTCTGGAATCATGTTCTGGAGCTGAAACGGCAGGGCGCGGCGATCTTTCTCTGCACGAATTACATGGACGAGGCCGAGCGGCTGTGCGATGAGATCGCGATCATCGACCGCGGCGGTATCGTCGCCGAAGGGGCGCCTGAAGAACTGAAAGGACGGCTCAATCGCGACATCGTCGCGGTCGAAGTCGCGGGCTCGAACCATCACCACGCGGACTCGGCCGCCGCTCTCGAGCGGGCTTTGGCCGATCTGCCCGTCGTACGCGAGGCGCGGCGCGAAGGCACGCGCCTAAAGGTCTACGTGGAGGGGCGCGAGACGGCGCTGCCGCTGATCGTCGAGACGGCGGCGCGCGCCGGGATTTCCGTTCAATCGATCACCTACAGCCGGCCGGGTCTCGACGAAGTCTTTCTGCATTACGCCGGCCGCGCGTTTTCGGAAGGGGCGACGAACGGTGCGTAAATTCGTCGAAGAAACGCACGCGCAATTCACGCGCTGGATGCTGCATTTGCGTCGTGAGCCGTTCAGTCTCGCGTTCAATCTGCTGAATCCGGTCATTCTCCTCGTCTTCATGGGAAGCGCTTTTCAGGGTATGGCGCGCAGCTCCCTTGGCAGCGACTACCGCGGCTATCTGCTGCCCGGTATTCTCGCGCTCACCGCTTTCGGCAATAGCATGGCGGGAGGCATCCCGCTGCTGTTCGACCGCGAAAACGGCTCGCTGATGCGCCTGATGAGCGCGCCGATCTCGCGCGCTTCCATCATCCTCAGCCGGTTTTTGGCGGTCAACGTGAGCACGATGCTGCAGTCGCTGCTCATTCTCGTGCTCGGAATCGCCTTCGGCGTCCGGATCGCGACCGGCATCGGCGGCGTCTTGGCGCTCCTCGGCGTCGGCCTGCTGCTCGGCTTCGGCATCACGGCGATTTCGCTGATGCTCGCCTTTCGCTTCGAAAATCACGGCGATTTTTTCGCCGTGATCGGGCTTACGTCGCTGCCGTTGACGTTTCTCTCCAGCGCCTTCGTGCCGATCGAAAGCCTGCCCGCCTGGATGCGGGCGGTCGCGCTCATCAACCCGATGACTTACGCCATCGATGCGATGCGCGCGCTGATTCTCACCGGATGGAATCCGCAAGCGCTCGGCACCATGGCGGCGGTCCTGGTCCTCTTCGACGCCGCCATGCTATGGCTCGGCTCGCGCGTGATCGGACGTCACCTCGCATGACACTCACACCGGAAGAGAGAGAAGAGCGATTGGCCGAACTGAGGGAGCGCCGCCGCCGCGACCGTTGGCGCGCGCTGCTGGGGCCCTTTATCACGCTGTCTCTGTTCCTGATCGCCATCTCTTTTTGCATGTACCTCATCAAAAGCTGTCAGGAGCGCACCGGAGTCCAGCCGCGCATGCCGATCCAGAAAGAGCCGGTGCCGCCGCAGCCGAAATAAAAACCCTCTTTGCAGGAACGCACTCCTAAGTTATAATTCGCTGTTCGCAGTCCGAACGGTATGCAGGATTTTGCAGTCATTTTGCTCGCTGCGGGATTAGGAAAGCGGATGAACTCGGCGCTGCCGAAGGTTCTTCACCCGCTCGGCGGCAAGCCCCTTGTCGCGCATGCGCTCAAAACTGCCCAAAGCGTCACTCCGCGGACCGTTGCGGTCGTTATCGGCCACGGCGCCGAAGCTGTGCGCGCGGCGTGTAACGGCGCCTCGGTCGCGTGGGTCACGCAAAAAGAGCAGCTCGGAACGGGTCATGCCGTCAACTGCGCGAAGGATGTGTTTCGGAATTTCGCCGGCACGATCGTTATTTTGAACGGCGATGTCCCGCTGATTACGCCGCAAACGCTCCGCCGGCTGCTCGACTCGCATCGCGAGCAGCATGCGGCGCTGACGTTTGTCACCGCGCGGCTTGCCGATCCGAGAGGTTACGGCCGCGTCGTGCGCGACAGCGGCGGCCGCGTGCTTCGCGTCGTCGAAGAGCGCGACGCGAGCGCCGAGGAAAAGAAAATCGACGAGACCAATGCCGGCATTTATGCCGTGGACGCGGATTTTCTTTTTTCCGCGCTCGCCACGGTGACGAATGAGAACCGGCAAAACGAATACTACCTGACCGACATCGTCGCCGCGGCTTTACGCGCCGGCAAGACCGTCGCGGCGTTCGAGGCGCACGACACGCGGGAAATCCTGGGCATCAATTCGAGAGAGGAGCTTGCGGCCATGGAGAAGGTCCTGCAAGAACGCATTAATCGCAAATGGATGGAAGCGGGCGTCACGCTGAAAGACCCGCAAACGACCTATATCGACGACAGCGCGCGCATCGGACGGGACACGACCATCGGCCCTAACACACAAATCCTCGGAGACACGGTCATCGGCGAGCGGTGCCGCATCGACGGCTCGGCCTATGTATCCAACATGCGGATCGGGAACGAGGTCCACCTGAAATTCTCGGTCGTGCTCAACGACTCGGAAATCGGCGACGGCGCGATCCTCGGTCCTTTCGCGCACCTGCGGCCCGGCACCCGCCTCGGGCGCAACGTGCACATCGGGAACTTCGTCGAGGCGAAAGCGGCGACGCTCGGCGACGGCACGAAAGCGAACCACCTGACATACCTGGGCGACGTCACCGTCGGCCGCGAAACCAACATTGGCGCCGGCACGATCACGTGCAACTACGACGGCTTCAAAAAATATCGCACGACCATCGGCGACCGCGTGCAGGTGGGCAGCGATACCACGCTTGTCGCGCCGGTCGCGATCGGCGACGACGCTTACATCGCTACGGCGACGACCGTGCGCCGCGATACTCCTGCGGGCGCGCTCGTGTATAACGAAAGGGTCGAGAGGATCAAGCCCGGCTGGACCGAGCAAAAGCGGAAAAAAATGACCGAGGGTAAACCCTGATGTGCGGCATCGTCGGATATATCGGCCGGCGCGAGGCGGCGCCGATCATTCTCGAGAGCCTTCGAAAACTCGAATACCGCGGCTACGATTCGGCCGGAATCGCCGTCTTGAACGGAGAAGGCGTCGCGGTCCACCGATGTCTCGGAAAGCTCAACAACCTTGAAAAACTTCTATCCGCCAAGCCGCTGGCGGGGAGCCGCGGCATCGGCCACACGCGCTGGGCGACGCACGGAAAGCCCTCGGAGATCAACGCGCACCCGCACCAAGCCGGCAGCGTCGTCGTCGTGCACAACGGCATTATCGAAAATTACCTCGAGTTGAAAGAATACCTGCTCGGCAAAGGCGCGCGCTTCGAGTCGGAGACCGACACCGAAATCGTCGCGCATCTCGTCGACGACAAGGTCCGCCAGGGCGCGGATTTCCTCACCGCGGTGCAGAAGAGCCTGAAGGAGATTCAAGGCTCCTACGCGCTCGTCTTCATGAACCTCAACGATCCCGAGCGCCTGATCGTCGCGAAGAATTCGACTCCGATCGTGCTCGGCTCCGGCAACGGCGAAACGCTGATCGCCTCGGATATCCCGGCGCTCCTCGACCACACGCGGAAAGTCACTTTCCTCGAGGACGGCGAGATCGCGGAGGTCAAGGCGGGCGGCTTTCGGGTCATGGACGGCAACGGCAAGGCGATCAGCCGTCCGATCAAGGAGATCACCTGGGACGCCGTCGCGGCACAAAAGGGCGGCTACCGCCATTTCATGCTGAAGGAAATCCACGAGCAGCCGCGGACCATCACCGACACCTTCCGCGGCCGGATCTCGCTCAAGGAGGGCGCCGTCGCCCTGGAAGGCGTTCCGTTGACGGTAGCGCAGATGCGGCGCGTAAAGAAGATCCATCTCGTCGCGTGCGGCACCGCATGGCACGCGGCGCTCGTCGGCAAGTTCATGCTGGAGGAGATCGCGCGCATTCCGGCCGAGGTCGACTACGGCTCGGAGTTCCGCTACCGTTCGCCGCTCGTCGACCGCGACTCGCTGCTGCTGCTCATCAGCCAGTCCGGCGAGACCGCCGACACGCTCGCCGCCGTCGAGACGGCGCGCAAGAAAAAGGCGAAGGTCATCTCCATCTGCAACGTCGTCGATTCGACGATCGCGCGGAAATCCGACGGCGTGTTCTATACGCACGCGGGGCCGGAGATCAGCGTCGCGAGCACCAAGGCTTTCACCTCGCAGCTGACCGCGATGTATCTGCTCGCGATCGGTTTGGGACGGCTCAACGGACGCCTTCCGAAGACCGAGGCGAAGACGCTGCTGGAAGACACGATGCACCTGCCGACGTGGGTCGAGGATGCGCTCAAGCTCGACACCGAGATCGAGTCGCTCGCGCGGGACGTCTGCCATGCCGCGGATTTCCTTTATCTCGGCCGCGGCATAAACTATCCCATCGCGCTCGAAGGCGCGCTCAAGCTCAAAGAGATTTCCTACATTCACGCCGAGGGCTACCCGGCGGGCGAGATGAAGCACGGACCGATCGCGCTCATCGACGAAAAAGTGCCGGTGGTCGTGCTGCTGCCGCGCGACCGGAATTTTCAAAAGACGCTGTCGAATTTAAAGGAAGTCGAGTCGCGCGGCGGAAAAATCCTCGCGATCACGAACCGCCGCGATGAGACGATCGACCGGATTGCGTTCCGAACACTAGTGGTGCCGGAAGCTTCTCACTTCCTCACGCCGATCGTGCTCACGATCCCGCTCCAGCTGCTCGCGTATTACGTCGCCATCGAGCGCGGCACCGACGTCGATCAGCCGCGCAATCTGGCGAAGAGCGTGACGGTGGAATAAATAATCTAGGAGCGGGCTTCAAACCCGCCCTACGCGGATCGTCCCTTAAATCCCCGCGCGGCGAAATAAATTTCCGATGATCCCTTGCGGGTCGCCTCGGGGCGGCTGCGCTCGACGTTCTGGAAATCCATTTTAAGCTCGTCGAAATATTCGCGCAGCTCGTCGGCGGCGAACGTCTTGACTAAAAAGCCGCCGCCAGGCCGCAGCAGCTCGCGCGCGATGCGGTGCGCCATGCGGGCGAGCTCGATCGAGCGGGCGATGTCGGCGTCGCGAATGCCGGAGAGATGCGGCGCCAGGTCGGAGAGCACGGCATCGGCCGGCGCGCCCAGCGCCTCTTTGATTTTCGCCTGCCACTCCGCCGATGTGGCGTCGCCCTGCATCGTAGCGACGTTCGCCGCTACCGGCGCGATCGGCTGGAGATCGATGCCGACGACCTTTCCTTTGGGCCCGGCGAGCTCGACGGCGACCTGGAGCCAGCCGCCGGGCGCCGCGCCGAGGTCGACGACGCGGTCGCCGGGCTTGATCAGGCGAAAGCGGCGCGCCAGCTCCATAAGCTTGTACGCCGCGCGCGAGCGGTAACCCTCTTTTTTCGCCTTGCGGTAGAAGGCGTCTTTCGGCTGATAGCTCATAACACCGATGGGAAGTGAGTTTCACGCCTTGGGAGTTGAATTCAAATATAACTCAACGAATAAAAAAAGGCCCGGCGTTTCCGCCGGGCCTTTTAAACGATCAGAAATTACTAGTTATTTTGTGTTCGCGCTGATCCTAAACTCCACGCGGCGGTTGACCGCGCGCGCCCAGTCGGTCTTCTGGTCAATGAGCGGCTTCGAGTAGCCGAAGCTCGTGACCGTCAGCCGGCTGGCATCGACGCCAAGCGACGCGAGCTCCTGCATGACGCGCTGCGCGCGCCGCATGCCGAGCCGCTGGTTGTATTCCTCGGTGCCGATCGAGTCGGTATGACCCTCGATCGCGACGACGGCGTCGCCTTTCTCCTTGATCTGCTGCGCGAGCAGGTAGACTTTTCCTTTGCCGATATCGGTGAGCTCGGCCGAGTCGAAGCGAAAAGCGATATCCGGGAAAACGAGCCGCTCGACCTCTACAACCTTAGGAACTTCCTGATAGACGGTTTTCTCAACCGAGACTTGCTGAACGGTTACGCGCTCGGCGACCGGCTCCTGCGGCGCCGAGACGCGCGGCGGCGGCACGGGACGGCCATAGACGCGCTTCGGCACGCCGAAATCGTACCCAGGCTCGGGGTCGGTGAAAATCGGCGGATGGGGATGATGGCCGAAGATGTACTCCTGCGCCGGGGTCGCGCTCACGAGCCAGTGAAAGGGACGGAACACGAACCACTCGGCCATAACACCCGCCGGGTGTAGGGCATACGCAATGACCCTGAGTGGATTGGACTGGCTGTCGTCATACTCGTCCGGCGCGGCAAAGCTAACCTTCGGGAAAACCGTAAGTGCGGCGGATACCGCGATTACTGCAGCAAGCGAACGTGTTCGCTTCATAAATGACCCTCCTCGTAACTCCGGGCGTTAGTAGTCTAAGTTTAGCGCCAATCTTTGTCAAACAACGCCGCACTCTTGTAAAAACCGGATGCGTAGTTTAAAAGGAAGAAAGTCGTCCCGGGCCGCCTATTTTGGCTCAAATGCCAGGATAAAACGCAGAGGACTCCCTTCCTCACTCTTTCTGATGACTATTCTCATGCAAGAAAGAGACCGGGTCGCCTGGATAACCCTCGACCGGCCCCCCCTTAATGTTCTTAACCTGCCGATGCTGGCGGAGTTCCGGGCTTTTCTGGACTCATTCAGGGCTGACCCGGCCATCGACCACATCGTGATCCGAGGCGCCGGCCGGGCATTTTCCGCCGGCGTGGACATTAAAGACCACACACGCGAAAAGGTACCTGCGATGCTCGATGCAGTCCACGGCATCATCCGGGCGCTGCTGGCGCTGCCGCAGGTCACGATTGCCGCGGTAAGCGGCGCGTGCCTGGGCGGCGGCGTAGAGCTTGCCAGCGCCTGCGATTTCATTCTGGCGACCGAAGACAGCTTTTTCGCGACGCCGGAGATCAACGTCGGCTGTTATCCTCCGGTTGCGCTCGCGCGCTTTCCCGAGCAGCTGGGTTATCGACGCGCCGCGGACATGATTCTGACCGGCCGGCGGTTCACGGCGGCGGAGGCGCTTTCGATCGGCCTCGTCACGCGTGTCGTTCCCGCCGGTAAGCTCGACGAAGGCGTCGAAGAGCTGCTGCGGGAACTCGCGAGCAAAAGCCGCGCGGTGTTACGAATCGCGCTGAAAGGCCTCCGCGAAGCATCGCTGAAGAATTTTCCCGCCATGTTGAAACGGTCGGAAGAGATCTATCTGAGAGAGCTACTCGAGACCGAGGATGTCGAGGAGGGCGTCAAGGCGTTCCTCGAAAAACGGCCGCCGCAGTGGAGCCACCGCTAGCACCGATGAAGGATTTTGAGATCAAGATCACCCGGCAACCGGAGGACATCCTCGCCGCGCAAAAGCTTCGCTTCGAGGTGTTCAACCTGGAGATGAAAAAGGGCCTCGAGTCGTCCTACGCGCGCGGTCTCGACGTGGACGACTTCGATCCGATCTGCGATCATCTGATCGTGCGCGAGCGCAAAAGCCGGCGCGTCGTCGGAACGTACCGACTGATGCTTGGCTCAACCGCCCGAAAGCATTTCGGCTTTTATTCCGAGCGCGAGTTCGAGCTCGAGCGCATCAAGCGGCTCGACGGCGAGCTTCTCGAGCTCGGCCGCTCCTGCGCGCACAAAGACTACCGCGACCGGTCCCTGATTCATCTGATGTGGCAGTCCATTGCCGAATTTGTAAAGCAGCACCGCGTCCGGTATCTGTTCGGTTGCGCCAGTTTTCCGACGACGGACCCGCGTAAAGTAAGCCGGGCGATCGCTCTCATGAAGCAAAAATACTATGCAGAAGAACCGTTCCGAGTCGAGCCGCTGCCGAAGCTGAGGATCGAGGCTCTCGACGGAAACGCCGCGATCGGGGATGCCGACGAAGTATTCTCGCGGCTCCCGAGCCTGATCAAAGGCTACCTGCGTCTCGGCTCGCGCGTGTGCGGGCCGCCCGCGCTCGACCTCGAGTTCGGCACGACGGATCTGTTCCTGCTCCTCGACACCTCGAAGATCAGCGGTGCGTATCTCAAGCGTTTCGGTCTTTCGGCCTCGGATGTGAGCGATGCGAATCGTTAAACTCGTAACATTTTTCGCCGTGTGGGGATTGCTGTTCGTCGCCGCCATCGTGGTGCGGCTATGGATCGTGCTATGGCGACCGCGCAACGGCTGGCGCATCGTCGCGGAGATGACGCGCCGGTTCGTCGCCATGCTCATGACGATCGTCGGCATTCGCATCACCGTGCAGGGCGACCTCGAACTGCTCGATGTCGAAGGCGCCGTGATCGCGGCCAATCACATGGGCTACCTCGACGGCTTTGTCCTGGGCAGTCTTTTTCCGGTCATCTTCATCACCAAGGGTGAGGTCCGGCGCTGGCCGGTGATCGGGCTCTGGACCAAGCTTTGCGGCACGATCTATATCGACCGCCAGCGGAAGGGCAAGATCACGATGGCGGTCGAGGAGATCGTCGACCGACTCGATCAAAAAGCGAACATCCTGATTTTCCCGGAAGGCACTTCGACGAACGGCGAGCATCTGCTGCCGTTTCAGACCGCGCCGTTCGCCGCGCCGCTGCGGGCGCATGCGCCGGTCCTGCCCCTGACGATCACGTATCGGAGAATCGACGGCGAGTCGGTCTCGGAGAAGAACCGCGATAAAGTCTACTGGTACGGCGACATGGATTTCATGCCGCACTTCTGGGGCGTTCTAGGATTGAAGAGAGTCGAGGTCGCCGTCCGAATCCACACGCCTATCGCCACCGCGCAATTCAAGAACAATTCGCTCAGCCGCAGGCAACTGAGCCTCGCGTGCCATAACGCGATCGCCGGCGGCCTCGCCCAAGAAAGACAGCACGCGCGCGCGCCGCGCACGTCAAATTAAATTCGTTCGGCTTCGTCAGGCGGTGAGCTGCCGCTTGATGTTGTCGACGAACTGCTGCAGCATCTGGTCGGCTTTTTTGCGGATGATAGGCTGGCCGAACTCACCGATCTTGCCGAGGATATTGACATCGGTCTCGACCACGAGCTCGGTTTCTTTCGGACCGAGCTCCTTGAGCTCCATGGTGGTCTTGCCCTTCACCGCGCCGGCCGCCATACGGTCGTTGGCTTCCGCCCGCAGGGCAGCGCGCCAGCGCTCCTTGTCCTGCTCTTCGAGAAAAATCTTGCCTTGAAGGTTGAGCGCGATCGGCCCGACGCGGACCTTGAGCACTCCTTGATAGGTCGTGTCGTCGATGCGGCTGACCGACTCGACGCCGGGCAGCGACTGCGCCACTTTCGGCACGTCCATGAGAAAATTCCAAAGCGGCTCTCGGGCGGCCGGAATGACCGCGCGCTGGCTGAATTTCATGTTAGCGTTTCCCTTTCGGCGCGGACTTCGGAAGCTTGACGAGACCTTCGAGCGCCTTGGTCAGCGCGCGGCGCACGAAAACCCCGGCCATCTCTTTTTTATAAGCGGCGGAGCCGCGAAAATCGCTGATCGGATCGACCGCCTGCTTGGCCTTCTCGCCTGCTTCGACCAGCGCTTCCGCCTTCACCGGCTGTCCGCGCAGCACCGCTTCCGCCTCGCGCGCGCGAATCGGCGTCGTGCCGACGCTGCCGAGCGCGATGCGCACGTCGGCGAAGCTCTTCTTGCTTTTGTCGAGCGTCACGACCGCCGCAGCGGAAACCGTCGCATAATCGTCGGCGGTGCGCGGAAGAAATTTAAGGTATGCCGCGCCGCTGTTCGCCGGCAGGCGGGGCACATAAAGCTCGGTGATGATTTCCTCAGGCTTCAGCACGGTCTCGTAGTAATCGGTGAAAAAATCTTCCAGCGGAATCGTCCGGCTGCCGTCCGCCGACGCCGCTTTGACACTCGCGCCGAGCGCAATCAAAGTCGGCGGCGGGTCCTGGTTTGGATCGGCGTGCGCGAGGCCGCCGCCGACCGTCGCCATGTTGCGAACGCGCACGGTCGCGACGTGATGATAAGTCTCGGCGAGCACCGGCAGGCGGCGCTTGACCAGCGACGAGCCTTCGACGGCGCGGTGCGTAGTGCCGCCGCCGATCGCGATGCCGCCGTTTTTCTCGGCGATGCCGTTGAGGCCGCGCACCGCGCGCAGGCTCACGAGACACGCGGGACGGACAAGCCGCTGCTTCATCATGATGACGAGCGCGGTGCCGCCGGCGATGAGCTTGGCGTCGCTGCCGAACTGCTTTAAATCCTGTTGAACTTCTTTGACCGTTTTTGGGGTTCGGTATTCGAAGGCTTGCATGGCGTTGTCCTATTTGAACTGATGCGCTTTTTGGATCGATTCGATGATCTTGTAATAGCCGGTGCAGCGGCAGAGATTGCCCATCATCCAGTCCTTGATCTGCTCCTCGTTGGGCTTGGGTACTTTATCGAGCAGCGACTTCGCCGCCACGACCTGGCCCGGCGTGCAGATGCCGCACTGGAAGCCGCCGTACTTGATGAAGCTCTGCTGCACCGGGTGGAGCTTGCCGTTTTTCGCGAGCCCCTCGACGGTCGTGAGCTCGTGCCCGTCGGCAAAAACGGCCGGCGCGATGCACGAGCTGACCATTTCGCCGTCCATCAAGACCGTACAGGCGCCGCAGACGCCGACGCTGCAGCCTTCTTTGGTGCCGGTGAGCCCGAGATCGTAGCGGATAAAATCGACCATCATGCGGTTGGTGTCGACTTCGCGCTCGACTTTTTTGCCGTTGACGCGCGTGCGAATCTTTTTCTTCATGCCCCAGCCTTTCGCAGCTTTGAATGGGAGAATTGCGGTCGGTGACAACCCGATGCCGCTATGTTATAGAAAGATTTCGCTGAAACTGCAAGCAGCCTAAGACGCGAATTTTATCTCGTTTTTCGAGGGAAATCGTCGCCGAGGACGCCATGTTTCTTACCGATCGGGTCAAAGAAGAACGCTATCGCCAGGTCCGCCGGTCCATGGCCGAAAAAGGCCTCGACGCGATCGTCGCGCGCGGCTCCAGCGCCGTGCGCGGCGACGGCGCGGCTTTTCGCTACCTGACCGACTTTCCCAATATCAATATCCAGCTGGTTCTCGTCTTCTTCCGCGATGAATCGAAACCGCCGGTGCTGCTGGTCGAGTCGCGGTTTCAGGCGATGCGGGCGAAAAAATTTTCCTGGGTGCCCGACATCCGCCTCAGCAACCGTTTTCTCGACTCCTTGATCGAGGTCCTGCGCGAAAAAGGCATGGAGCGCGCGACCATCGGCGTCGACGGCATGGACCGCCTGCCCTATCTCTGGGTCGAGCGCATCGAGGAGTCGTTCCCGCAGATGAAGATCGCCGAGTTCGGCCCAGAGCTCAAGAAGCTCCGCGCCACCGTGGACGGCGACGAGACGAAGCTCGTCAAGAAATCCGCCGCGCTCGTCGATCACGCGTTCACGGAAGGCATCAAGCGCATCAAGCCCGGCAAGACCGAGTGGGAAGTCATGGCCTATATCGACTTCCTGCTGAAAAGCGAAGGAGTCGAAAAAAGCTTCAACATCATCTCGCAGGGGCCGAAGGTCGACGCGTATCCCGCCTCGGGCCGCAAAATCCCCAAAAAAGGAATGATTTTCGTCGAGATCACGGCGCAGTATGGCGGCTATTGGACGCAGCTCGCGCGCGCGGTCTCGCTCGGCAAGGCGGACAAGGACCTGGTCAAGATGCACGAGGTGTCGGTCGGGGCGATCAAGCGTGCGCTCAAAACTCTGAAGCCTGGCTACAAAGTCGCGCACCCGATGGGCGAGATGGAAAAATTCGTCCGCGAATCGGGCCTGGATTGCACGCCGGTTTACGGCCACATCGTGGGCATCGACATGGTCGAGGACCGGCCGACGCCGCAAAATCAGACCGACATCGTCCCCGGCATGGTCTTCATCGTCCACCCCTGGCCGCTGCTCGGGGAAAGCTCGCTTTTATGGGGCGAGACTTACCTCACGACGGCTAACGGCAACCAGCGGCTCAACAAGGTCGGCGACGAGCTGATCGTTCTGTGACGCGCCGTGATTCTTATCACCGGCGGATTGGGATTTTTAGGCGCGAACCTGGCGCAGCTGTTGTGCGCGCAAGGCGAGCGGGTGCTCGCGACCAGCAACCGCAATGTTCACGTCCCTGATTTTCTTCAGCCCTTCGCCGGAAAGAATCTCACCGTAGCGCCGCTCGATATCACGTCTCTCGAAAAAGTCACGGGGGCGGTGAACGACTTCAAAATCACCGGCATCGTCCACGCGGCGGTGCGCTCGGAGAAGGGCGACACGCCGCTCTACGACGCGATGAACGCGAACATCACCGGCACGATCAACGTGCTCGAAGCGGCGCGCCGCGCCGGCGTCAAGCGCGTCGTCTTCGTTAGCTCCGAGGCGGTCTATCAGGGCATGCCGGACACGACGCCGTTCAAAGAAGAGGAAAAACTATTTGTCACTTCCGACCGCTACATTCCCGGCACGAAAAAAGCCGGCGAGGTCCTCTGCCTGCTCTACGCGGCGCAGACCGGCATGGAGGTGATCGCCGCGCGCGCCACGCGCATGTACGGCCCGCTCTATCAAGGCGTGCGCAATCTCGCCGGCCACATGGTCGACAAGGCGGCGCGCGGCCAGCCGATCGCGCTCGCGAACCAGGATTCCTCCGAGGCGCACGATATTATCTACGCCAAGGACGCGGCGCGCGCGCTCGCGCTGCTGTTGCAAACGAAGACGCTGCGCCACCGCATCTACAACGTCGGCTACGGCAAACTGGCCAGCCTCGCCGAGTTCGCCGCGGCGATACGAAAGATATTGCCGAAGGTGGAAATTCATCTGGGCGACGGACCCGGCCCGCTCACGTCGACGCGGACGCCGATGGACATCCACGCCTGCGTCGACATCTCGCGGCTGACGGAAGAGACCGGCTTCGTCCCCGAGTACGATCCCGAGCGCGGGCTTGAGCACTACGTCAAGTGGGTGCGCGATGGAGTTTACGAATAGCCAGCCTGCCTGAAACTGAAGCGTGAATCGCGACGAGCGCGGGCACTGAGCAAATCGCTACGACGACTTGCTCGCGCATGGCGCTTCGCTTGAGAACTTCCCGGCATCAAAAAAATCCAGCAGCTTGAAGCACGGCTCAATGCACGGGTATATTGCCTTCGCGCGGAGCGGTTCGCGCAAGGTTTCGATCGCAGAAAGGACGTTCCATGAAAACCCTGATTCAAGGCGGGTACGTCGTCGGCTTCGACGGCAGGGAGCACGAAATCATCAAGGACGGCGTCGTCGTATACGAGAACGACCGCGTCGCGTTCGTCGGCAAAGATTATAAAGAGCGCGTCGATAAAACCATAGACGCCAAGGGCTGCCTCGTCTCTCCGGGACTTATCGACACGCATTTTCACTCGGGCATCAACGCGAGCGATTACTTGCTCAACGAGGCGAACAAGGTCGATTACTTCGCGTCGAACTATTTGAGCCACGGCGCGCCGACGCGCGAAGGCGCGCAGCACGCGCATCTAAAGGACGTCGACGTGGGACAGCGCTTCTCGCTGATCCATGTGCTCAAGAGCGGCGTCACGACGACGTTGGAAATCGGCGGGCCGGGCGCCGATCCGGCGCCGTTCGTCGCGATGGTCGACGAGGTCGGCATCCGCTGCTACACCGGGCCTAGCTACAAAAACGTGAGCTTCTTCCAGGACCGTGAAGGCCGGCTCGAATACGACTGGAACGACGCGCGCGGCAGCGAAGGGTTGGAGCGCGCCATCGACTTCGCGAAAAAATACAACGGCGCGTGCAAGGGACGCCTGCACACGATGCTCTTTCCCGGCCACGTCGACTCCTGCACGCCGGAGCTGATGAAGCAAACACGCAAGGCCGCGAAAGAGATCGGCGTGCGCGTGCAGATCCACGCGACGATCAATCTCTTCGAGTTCCACACCGTGCTCCAGCGCGAGCGCGCGACGCCGATCGAGCTGCTTCAGCGCATCGGCTTTCTCGATCCCGAGGTCTCGCTCTCGCACTGCATCTTCATCAGCGGCCACAGCTGGCTCGCGTATCCCTACGGCGACGATTTGAAAATCATCGCCGACTCCGGCGCCTCGGTCGCCTACAGCCCGCTGAAATACTTGAAGCTCGGCATCGTGATGGAGTCGTTCGATAAATATCTCAACTCCGGCGTCAACATGGGCATCGGCACCGATACGTTTCCGAAAGATATTCTCTCAGACATGCGCTACGCCGCGCTCGCCTCGCGCGTGGCGGAAAAGAGCTTCGCCGCGGGCCATCCGCGCGACGTCTTCAACGCCGCCACGCTCGGCGGCGCGAAGCTCGTCGGCCGCGACGATCTCGGACGCCTCGCCAAAGGCGCCAAGGCCGACATCGCGATCATCAATTTACGCGACATCGCCTTCGGCGCCGTGCGCGATCCGATCAAAGCCGTCGTCGAGACCGCCGTCAGCCGCGACGTGCGCACCGTCATCGTCGACGGCGAGACGCTCGTCGACGATCATAAATATCTACGCCTCAACGAAGACGAGCTGCTCGATAAAGTCCAGGCGAAGGGCGAGCACGTCTGGGACAGCGTCGCCAAATGGCACTGGACCGGCAAGGGCGTCGACGAAGTCGTCCCGCCGGCGTTTAGGATGAGGTAGGCGGCGATTTTCGACGAGAGGAGCGACCATGCGCAAATGGCGTGTCGATCGTATCTCCGTCTTTTTCTTCGTCGTTGTCCTTTTGTATTTTTGGGATTTGATCTACTTCACGGGCATCACCGATCCCGCCCATTTACCTCACCCGTTCCGCCTTTTCAGATTGTTCGGAGATTCCGATCTTTTCCGCAGCTTTCGCAGCGTGCTGCGGCAGATGATTTTTTTGTCGCTGCCTGGAAGCGTTATCGGAATTGCTGTGGCGCACCGCGCCCTTCGAAACCGCAGAGTGACGGATGTTCTGCTTCAATTTCTGCGATTCGCTGTTTGGCTTCCTTTCCTGCTTCTCATCACCCTGCCGAGCGAAACGACCGTCTGGGCCGTAGCTGCGGCGGTACTTTTCAGTTGCTACAACTATTTAGTCGCGCGCGCCCTCCTCAATTGCCGCGGTCGCGACGTCATCAATCACGTCGGTCGCGAGACGATTCTCCAACTTTTCTTCTTTTTCATGCTCGCGCAGCTATTAGTGTTCACGTTTTGGGAATCGCTAAACATAGGTTTGCAAATGCTCGCGATGGTTGCGATTTTTGTAGCCATCGTCAACTGGGTATTTCATTCGAACTTCGAGGCTTCGGCTCGCGCCCGTGAAATCGTTCTAGAAAAACAACTCGACCGTGCGAATCGAAGCTCATTAATCGCATTGATTGTCATCGTGATTGTCTGTCTTTTGCTTTGGCAGGCTTTTTCCTCTCTATGGTTTTACGGCTATTCCGTTTCACCGATCGCCCCCGTTTCCCCGTTGGGCGCTTTCAAAGCCATGCGTAATCTGTTCGCTGGCGGAGAAATTTGGCTGGATATTCGAGTTTCATTGATACAAGAAATCTTCTTTGGTTTTGTCGTATGTTCTTTGATAGCACTCGTCGTCGCGACGCTATGTATTTCGAAGCTTCTCCGGTTTGTCCTCTCTTTCTTTCTATCGTTTGCTGTTGTTCCGTCGATGCTTATCGCCTATTCGCTGGCATTCACATTTCTACTACCGCTGCATTCGACGATAGGGGTGTGGCCGATACGGGTCGCCGTCGCATTTTTTACTTTCTATCCTTTTTTTCAGTCATGGTGCGCGTTTCGGAATCAGGGTAGGACTTTCCGAATTCTTCTCGCGTTGGACGACGCGCTGCCTTTTGCGTTCGTTGCAATGATTTACGGGGAGGGGTTGGCCTCAACGGCGGGACTCGGGTTCGAGATGATTGTGGCGATCGCGACCTATCAGTGGGACAAGGCAATTGCAGTATTTCTTATTACCGTAGGTTTGCTCGCCTGCTTATCCTCGTGTCTTAGAGGGATCGCGTGGAGGTTCTATACGCCCGCGCCTACCGCAAACGCGATCCCCGCGCAGGCGGCCTGAATGGCCGACTCCTCCCCGACCATCCTCATCACCGGCGCGGCGGGGAATCTCGGCGGGCTGCTCGCGCGCCATCTGGTCAAACGCGGACACAATCTGCGGCTGATGTATCATCGAAGGCCGCTCGCGCCCGATCTCACGAACGCACCGAATGTCACCGCCGTTCAGGCGGATTTGGCGAAGGCCGAGACGCTAGCGGCGGCCGTCGCGGGCGTGGACGTGGTCGTTCACTTCGCCGGGATTCTCTTCGCCCCGCGTCCGGAAAAATTTCTGCCGGTGACGAACACGGAGTGGTTCGCGAACCTCGTCGACGCCGCGCTGAAAGCGAACGTCAAGCGCATCATTCTGATCTCGTTCCCCCACGTCGAAGGACCGACGTCGCCTGAGAATCCCGCGACGGGGCGTATGGATCGAAAACCGATCTCCGCGCACGCGACGACGCGGCTCGCGGAGGAGAAGCTTCTCCTCGAGCGCACCCAAGGCACGTCAACGACGCCCGTCGTGCTGCGTCTCGGCACGGTCTACGGCCGCGGCATCCTGATGATCGACGCGGCGCGCTGGCTCGCCGAGCGGCGGCTCCTCGGCGTGTGGCGCGAGCCGGTGACGTTTCAGTTCATCTCGACGATCGATTATCTGCGCGCGACCGAAGCGGCGATCTTGAGGCCGGGCATCCGCGGCGTCTATCACGTCGGCGACGAGAAGCCGGTTACGCTGCAGGAATTTCTCGATAAGGCTTGCGACGTGTGGAATTGCCGCCGGCCGTTTCGCGTCCCGCTCTGGAGCGTCTACGCCGTCGCGTCTCTCTGCGAGCTGTTCGCGGCGATTCTGAAAAAACCCTCGCCGCTAACGCGCGACTTCATCACCATCGGCCGCGTCTCGCACTGGGGCGACACCAAGCGCGCGCGCGACGAATTGATTCCCGAACTCACCTACCGGACCCTGGACGACGGCCTCGCGACGTTGTAAGAATCGCTCCGGCCATGGAGGATTCATTATGACGCCGCGCAATCTAATCGCCGCTCTTCGCTGGTCGCTGCTCTTCCTATTCTTTTTCGCTGCCGTCCACGCGCAGGCGCCGGCGCCTGATTTGATCCTGCACAACGGCAACATCGTGACGATGGAAGACAAGCAGCCGACGGCGGCTGCGATCGCAATGCAGGGTGAAAAAATCCTGAGCCTCGGACCGAGCGAGCCGATTTTAAAATTGGCCGGGCCCAAAACGAAGGTCGTCGACCTCAAAGGCCGCACCGCGATCCCGGGTCTGATCGACACGCACATCCACATCGTGAGCGGCGGCCTCGGCATGGTCAAAGTTCAGCTCGGCGAGGCGGAGTCCGTCGCCGATGTCTTGGATATCGTGCGCAATCATATCCGCGATAATAGCGTGCCCGCGGGCGCGTGGATCGTCGCCTCGTCGGACTGGTACGTGAATCAGCTCAAGGAAAACCGCTTCCCGACGCGCTGGGAGTTGGACAAGGCCGCGCCGGAGAATCCGGTTTTTCTCCCGCGCGGCGCGCACCAGTCGGCCTCGAACAGTCTCGCGCTGAAGCTCGCCGGCATCACGAAGGATACGCCCGCGCCGAAGGGCGGCGAGATCGGCAAGGACGCGAAGACCGGCGAGCCCGACGGCACACTGGTCGACACCGCGCAGGAGCCGATCCGCAAATTGCTGCCGAAGGAAGAAACCGGAGCGGCGCTCGCTGCGCTCAAGCGCGTGCAAACGCTCGCGCACAGCCTCGGCATCACGAGTCTGGTCGACGGCGGCGTCAACATGGGCGAATGGCGCACGATGGAGGAGCTCAAAAAATCCGGGGGCCTGAAAATCCGCATCGCGGCGCGCGTGCGGCCGAAGAGCCCGGAAGACTTTCGCGAGATCAATAAGACGCTGCCACCGGCGACCAATGGCTCCGCACCGGGCTCATCAAGGTGACTCTCGACGGCGGCTCGACCGGCGCGCTCTTCACCCAGCCGTACGCCAACAACAAAGAATTCTACGGCGTGCAGGTCAACACGACGGAATTTCTGCGCGACATCTCCGACCTCGCGAACGAGAACGGCTGGCGCATGAGCGTCCACTGTAACGGCGACAAGGCGTTCGACATCCTCTTAAGCACCTGGGAGGCGATCAATAAAAAAAAATCGATCGTGGGTCGGCGCTGGACCGTCGAGCACGGCAAAAATATCCGCCCCGACCAGATCGCGCGCGTGAAGGCGCTCGGACTGATCGTGACGATCCAGGCCGCGCCGTACGTCAAGGGCGAGACGTACATGACCAACTTCGGCCGCGAGCGCGCCGAGCAGTCCTCGCCGACGCGCGACTATTTGAAAAACGGCATCATCCTCGCCGGCGGCTCCGACTGGCTCACCAATCCGCTGAATCCGTTCCTGCACATGTACTTCGCCGTCGCGCGCAAAACCAAGGCCGGCACGCTGCTCGGGCCCGAGCAGGCGCTGACGCCGGCCGAGGCGCTGGCGATGCACACGAAGTATGCCGCCTACGTCATGTTCGAGGAGGATACGAAAGGCACGCTCGCTCCCGGTAAGCTCGCCGACGTAACCGTCTTGTCGGAGAATCCGCTAACGGCGCCGGTCGAGCGCATCAAGGACATCAAAGCTTTGATGACGATAGCGGGCGGCGAGGTAGTCTATCAGGCGAAGGAGTTTTAGTCCGCGGCTTTCGCGCCGGCGGGCAGCGGTGTCGGAATCGTCGCGCCGCCGAGCCGAATTTTTAAAAACTCCACCACCTCCGCATAGGCCTTCTCTCTGGCGACAGAATTCGATCCCACCGTCACGCCCTTGCCAGGGTTGACGCCGTTCGGCACGTCTTTGCGCACGCGGAGCGGCACATTCGGCGCGTCGAAGTCGTGGTAGCTGTCGGGATAAACGCGCAGCTCAAATGAGTCGCCGGGATATTGCTTGCGGACTTTTTCGCGCAGCTCGACGCAGGGCTTCGCCGGCGTCCAGTCGTCTTTTTCGCCGATCAAGACCAACAGCGGCGCGTTCGGCCGGTAGCCATCGCGCGATTTGAGGTAGGCGCTGCAGCCGGGATAAAAAGCCACCGCGGCGCGCGGCTGAACGGCGGAGGCCGCCACTTCTTTGTTCTGCCGGTTGTTCGACGACAGCACTGTCGATCCGCCGTGCGACCAGCCGAGAAGCGCAATGCGCGCAGCGTCGACCTCGGGCCGCGAGACCGCCCACGCGAGAGCGCCGAGAACGTCACGGCGCCGGTTCGCCACATTGAGGTCGCGCGTGCCGATCTTGATCGTGCAGATCGAAGCATAGCCGCGAGGCGTGAAGCTGTCCGGAAAGAGCACGTGATAGCCCTGTCGCCTCAGCAGCTCGCCCATCTCCGCATGCCGCGCGTTTAAATCTCTATCGCTGCCGTACAGGCCGCCGCAGCCGTGCAGTGCGACGACGAGCGGCGCCTTCCCCGCCGTGTCCGCTTTTGCTTTGAAAAACCAGCCGAACAGACGCACCGTTTTGCCGTCGCGCTGGTCGCGGCTGTCGAACTCGACGCGCTCGGCGCCGGGAACGGTCTGAGCATACAATGGCGTGGCTGTAGTGAGGAGGATCATGAGCGCGGCCGCGCGCACCATCGTCGATTATTAGCTTGCCTCGACGAGCTTCTGCAAGCGCGAAACCATGCCCTTGATTTCGTCGAATCCCTTTTGCCAGAACGCCGCGTCGTGGATGTCGACGTTCAGCGGCTTGAGCAGATTTTCCGGCGTGTCGGAGCCGCCGGCTTCCAGCAGCGCGAGGTATTTCGGCACGAAGCTCTTCCCTTGCTCGCGGTACATGCGGTAGAGCGCGAGCACGAGTAGCTGGCCGAAGACGTAGGCATAGCAATAAAAGCGGCTGTGGATGAAATGCGGGATGTACGACCAGCCCCAGCGGTAGCCCTCGGGCATCTCGACCGCGTCGCCGTAATACGCTCCGTTGGCCGCGAGCCACGTCTCGCCGACGGCGTCGGGCGTCAATCGGCCGGCGCGGCGTTTGGCGAAGACGGCCTCCTCAAACCGGGTCAGCACGTTCTGGCGAAAGACGGTCGCGAACGCGTCTTCGAGCTTGCCCGCGAGGAGCGCGATCTGCACTTTCGGATCGCTCTGCCGCTCGACGAGGTAGTCGAAGACGAGCATCTCGCCGAATACCGAGGCCGTCTCGGCGGTCGTGAGCGGCGTATCGTAGTTGAAGTAGCTCTGCTTGCGGCTGAGCGAGCCGTGGAGCCCGTGTCCCAGCTCGTGCGCGACCGTCATCACGTCGCGCAGATTATCGGTGTAGTTGCAGAGGATGTACGGATGCAGGCCGGGCGACGGCGAGGCGCAGAAGGCGCCGCCGCGCTTGCCCTTGCGGATCTCGGCGTCGATCCAGCGCTTGGCGAAAAATTCGCCGGCGATCTCCCGGAACACGGGGCTGAAGGCGTTGAACGCCTCGAGAATGATTTTCTGCGCCTCTGAAAAGGTGAAGGGCGTCAGATTTTTACCGACCGGCGCATACTGATCGTAGAGCGCGAGCTTGGGCAGCGACAGCAGCCGCGCCTTGAGACGGAAGTAGTCGTGCGCGACGGCATAGTTGCTTTCCGTTACTCCCATCATCTTGCCGACCGCGTCGGCGTCGATCTCGTTCACGAGATGGCGCTCCAGCATCGGATCGGGATATTTCCGCAGGCGGTCCATGGTGAGGTGATCCTGGATCAGCGTGTCGTAGATGAACGTGAGCGTGTCGCGATGCTCCGCGAGGCCTCGGTAGACGGTCTCCATCGCTTTCCGCCGCAGTTCGCGCTCGGGCTCGTGCAGCAGGGCCAGCGTTTCGCTCAAGGTTAAATCTTCTTTTTTCCCATCTCGCTCCAGAGGAAAGGAAAGCGCTGAGGTGATTTCGGAGAAGAGCCGGCCGAATGCGTTCCGCCCCGTGTTGTCCTTCTCGTTGACGATCTTCTCCTCGGCCTCGGAAAGCTTGTGCGGGCGAAAGCGCCGGATGCTTGTTAGGTAATGTGTATAATTTTTCAATTCCGGCGCGCGCTGGCAGCGCGCCGCCGCGTCGTCGGGAAGCTCGAGCCATTCGAGCTCGAAGAAAAGCAGGATGTTGCGGATCTCCGTCACGCGCTGCTCGACGCGCTGGTCGAGGTCCTGATATTCCGCCTTCATGGAATCGGCTGAATAGAGCAAGCTCGAATAGTTCGCGACGCGGCTTAGGCTGTCTTCGACCTGCTCGAGCTCTTTGAGCGCCGAAAGCAAATCCGCGGGCTTCATGGCGGCAATCTTGCCGCGATAGCGGAGCGCGAAGCCTTCGGCTTCGGCCCGGCAGTCGTCGAGCGTCGCCTCGATGCGCGGATCGTCGTGCGCGGAAAAAAGATCGCTCAAATCCCAGCGGATGCCTTCGGCGCTGTTGCTCGGCATAGGTGCTCCTTTGCGTTCAAGTAAGCATTTCCCGTTTCTCGCGGCAAGCGAGTTGCAACTTTCAACTTTGAAGGATAATCCTAGCTTTTCTGCAACACGGAATGTTCGCTATAAGGAGATTTCATGACGCAAATCGATGAACTGAAGATGAAAGTCGCGATGGCCTGCCGCATGCTTTACGTCGCGGAGCTGGTCGATTACAGCGGCCACATCAGCATCCGGATTCCCGGCACCGATAAATTTCTGATCCACGGCCATCCGGTGAGCCGCTGCGAGGTCACGCCGGACGACGTCGTCACGGTCGATCGCGACGGCAAAAAAGTCGAAGGCAAATGGAATCCGCCGTCGGAGCTGCCGATGCACATCCGCACCTACCGCGCGCGCGACGATGTGCAGAGCGTCGCGCACCTGCATAACCGGATGGTGGTCGTGTTGAGCATGGCCGGGCGCTCGCTCGTCGCGGCCGACAACCCCGGCGCGCTCTTCGGCACAGGTCCGCTGCCCGTTTACAACGATCCCGCGCTCATTCACACCGACGAACAGGGCGACGCTGTCGCGCGTACGCTCGGCAAGCGCGACGCCGCGATTTTGCGCGGTCACGGCTCGGTCGTAGTCGGTCAGTCGATCGAATGGACCTTCGCGGCCTGCGTCGATCTTGAGGAGAGCGCGGCCCGGACCTGCCTAGCCTCGACCTTGGGCCCAATCCGGCCGTACAACGAGGATGAGCTGGAGCGCGTCGGCAAAGGCCGCCGCAAGATGTCGGTAATTCAGAAAGTCTGGGACCACTACGTCGCGAAAACGAAGCTGGCTGGCTTGCTGAACGGATTATGAGATAAGCTGTTGAATTTATTATAAAATACGAACGGGAGGATTTCCGACTCCGACAAAAAGATATCCTTGCGTTTTTTAGACCCGCGTGATATGGCTATGTATTCTCTAGCAATCACCAGAAGGGTCTCCAATGTACGACGATTTCCTAGCCCGAATACTCGAGCCGGATACTTGCCTGCCGTCGCAGTTCTACGGCAATCGCGGCATCTCGCGTCAGCTTGAAGGCGAGAAGCGCCTGATGATCGCGGTCATGAAAGACGCGGTGGAATGCCTGGAAAAGTACCGCAGCTCGCGCGGCGGACCGGCCCGCGAGCTCTATGAGAACTCACTCGCCTGGGTCGCGGACGGCGGCACGGAATGGCTGTTTTCGTTCGACAATATCTGCGGCTTGCTCGGATTCGATCCCGACTACACGCGCGCCTTCCTGCTCAAGCGCGAGCGCAAGCTCGCCCGGCCGATGAAGGGCAAGCACCTCGTTTTTTCCGCTTCGGCGTGATTATCTCCGCCGCGATTTGATCGTGGCGATCTCCTCTTTGATCATTTGCGCGCGCGGGGAGGCCTCTCCGAGGGCTTTGATCGCGCGCTCGTAATCGGCGACCGCTCTTTCATCCTCATCCTGCAACAGCATCGAGCGGCCGATGTAATAATAGCCTTCTCCGGGCCGATTCATGCGGCCGTACGCTACCCCGAGCCGATTGAATGCGAGCGCCGAATAGGGCGCGAGATTGGTCGCATTCAAGTACGCATTGGCCGCCTCGCGCATGTTGTTCTCTCGTTCGTACATCTCTCCGAGATAAAGGTAACTGACCGCATCGCGCGAATCGGCCCTGATCGCTCGATCGAAAGCTTCGCGCGCGAGCGGGAACTCGCCCGCTTGGCCGTAAAGCCTGCCCAAGTCGCGGTCGATCCCCGGCCGGCGCGGATCGAGGCCGCGCGCCTTCTCGAAATTCTGCCGCGCCAGCGGAACTTTTCCCTGCGCGAATTGAGCGATCGCTAAGTAGTGGCGCGCCTCGGCGTTGTCCGGCTGTTCGCTCAGGGCGCGCTCGCTTTCCGCAATGATCGCCTCTTCCTCGTGCCGATCGAGGCGCAGTAAGGTTTGCAGTCTTCTTACCGCATCCGGCGTCTCGCGCATCGGCGCGCGCTCGGGCAGCGAGCTGATAATTCGCTCGATGTTCGCCATACGCTCCTTGGTAACAGGGTGGGTCAGAAGGTACGGCGGAATGCCCGAAGCCAGCAGCGCGTTCTGCTGATCCATCGTCTTCATAAACGAGAGCATGCCTTTGGGGTCGTATCCCGCCTGGGCCATGTATTTGAGGCCCAGAGTGTCGGCTTCGAGCTCGAGCTGCCGACTGAAGGCGAACTGGCGGGTGGCCGACAACGCTTGGCCGATGGCGCCCGCCGCCTGCGCCCCCGCGCCGCCGCGCGCGAGAACCATGCCTAAAAGACCCAGCAGGCTGAGCGGGTCGGGGCCGGACATGCGCGCCATGTGATGGTCCTTGGCGTGAATGATTTCGTGGCCCATGACGCCCGCCAGCTCCGAGGTGCTTTTCACGCGGTCGAGAAGCCCCGTATAGATGTAGATCGACCCGCCGGGAACGGAAAACGCGTTGAGCGCGGAATCGGAGACGACGAAGAAGCGATACTCGAACGTTTGCGGACCCATTACCGAGAGCAATCGCCGGCCGATCTGATCGACGAATCCTTCGACTTCCGGATTGGTGACGAACGAGAGCTGCTTTTTCGCCTCGCGGCGGAATTGCCGGCTGATGCGCGACTCGTCATCCTCCTGGATCGCGTGCGCCGGCGGCGTGAATTTGCCGGAAGGAATGTACGTGCAGCCGACGATCAACGCAATCGCCAGCAGATGCGCACGGCGGTAAAACATCGCATGATTATAGTGAGTGTCCGTGGGGGTAGCAATAGCGCGGTGCTTGACGGTAAGATGAGGAAATCCTATTTTTCGACACGAGCAATACTGCATTACGTGAGGAGCTGCATGGCGTACGAGACCTTCATTTACGAAGTCGAAGACGGAATCGCGACGGTGCGCCTGAACGATCCGAAAACGCTCAACGCGCTGACGTTCAAAACCTATGAAGAGCTCGAGCGGCTGACGCGCGAGCTCGTCGACGACGCTGCCGTCCAGGTGCTCGTCATCACGGGCGACGGCAAAGGCTTCTGCTCCGGCGGCAGCCTGCACGACATTATCGCGAAGCTGATCGAAATGAAGGGCGACTCGCTGTATCGCTTCACGCGCATGACGTGCGACGTCGTCAAGAACATGCGCGCGCTGAAAAAGCCGATCATCGCCGCGGTCAACGGCATCGCCGCTGGCGCCGGGGCGATGCTCGCGCTCGCGAGCGATTTCCGCATCGTGTCGACAAGCGCGCGCTTCGCTTTTTTGTTCGTCAAAGTCGGCCTCGCCGGCGCGGATATGGGAGCGATTCATCTTTTGCCGCGCATCGTGGGCCAGGGCCGCGCCACGGAGCTGCTTATGCTCGGCGAAGCCGTCGACGCGCAGGAAGCCTGGCGCATCGGTCTCGCCAACCGCGTCGTGCGCCATGAAGAATTGCTCGACGAAGCCTACGCTTTCGCGCGCAAGCTCAAAGAAGGCCCGCTTTACGCGATGGGCGTCACCAAACAATTGATCAACCGCGAGATGCAGATGGAGCTCGAGGCGGCGCTCGAGATGGAGGCGCGCGCACAGGCAATCTGCATGGAGAACGGCGACTTCCGCGAAGGCTACCGGTCGATCGTGGAAAAACGGCCGCCGCTGTTCAACCGCGGCTAGCAGCCTCGATGCACCCGCACCTCGACGCCGAGCACGAAAAATTGCGCGAGCGCGTGCGCGCGTGGGCGGAGGAAAATGCGGCTGCAGCGGCGGTGAAAGATGACGGGGTCGAAGCCGTCGCGGCGGCCGCGAAGGCGCTCGCGCCGCTCCTCGGCCGCGCCGGGTGGCTCAAACATCTGGCGCCGCGCCCGTTCGGCGGCGCCGGCGAGACGATTTCTCTTCGCGAGCTGTGCCTCTTGCGCGAAGAGCTCGCGCGCGTCGCGCCGCTGTTCGACAGCGTTCTCTCCGTGCAGGCGCTCGGAATGTATCCGATCGCGCTCGCGGGGAGCGACGAGCAGAAGCAAGATTTTCTGCCGGCGCTCGCGGACGGCGAGAAAATCGCCGCGTTTGCGCTTACCGAGCCGAATGCCGGTTCCGACGTCGCATCGCTCCAGACACGGGCGACGAAGCGCAACGGCGATTACCGCCTGACGGGCATCAAGTCATTCATCTCGAACGCCGGCATCGCGGACGTTTACATCGTCTTCGCTTCCACCGAGCCTGCCGCGAAGGGCAAAGGTCTCAGCGCGTTCATCGTCGACGCCCGATCCCCGGGCCTCGACGTACGCGAGAAAACCCGTCTCATCGCACCGCACCCCATCGGCGTGCTCGCGTTGGAAGACTGCTTCGTCCCAGGCGCCGGCCTCATCGGCCGCGAGGGCGACGGCATGAAAATCGCGCTCGCCACGCTCGACGCGCTGCGCCCGACGGTCGGCGCCGCAGCCGTCGGCTTAGCGCGAAGGGCGCTCGAAGAAGCTCTCGACTACAGCCGAAGCAGGCGGCAGTTTGGCAGGGCGCTGGCGGACTTCCAAGGAATTCAGTTCAAGCTCGCGGAGATGGCAACGGACCTCGAAGCCGCATCCCTGCTCGTGTACCAGTCGGCATGGATGCATGACCGCGGCGTCGGGTCCAAACGCTGCGCCGCCATGGCAAAGCTTTTCGCCACCGAGGCTGCGCAGCGGATTGCGGATCAAGCGCTGCAAATCCACGGCGGACTCGGCGTCGTGACGACATCCGCCGTCGCGCAGCTCTATAACGCCGTGCGCGCGCTGAGGATTTACGAGGGAACGTCGGAGATCCAAAAACTCGTGATCGCACGGGAGCTATTGAAGTGAGCAGTGGGGCGTGAGTGGTGAGTACTTATGAGTTCTGATTCTATCCGCCGCATCCCACTACTCACTGCTCATTACTCACTACTCAGTAATCCCGGAGGAAAATAATGGATTTCGAACTAAGCGAAGAGCTGATCGCCGTGCGCGACCTCGCGCGCGATTTCGCCGCGAAGGAAATCGCGCCCACTGCCGCTGCTGACGACCGCGAGCGCAAATTCCGCCGGGACCTGATCGCGAAGATGGGCGAGCTCGGCTTTTACGGCGCGGCGATCCGCGAGGACCGCGGCGGCAACGGGCTCGGCTTCCTCGCGCTTTCGCTGATCACCGAGGAGATCGCGCGCGCGCACAGCGCCATCCGCGTCTTCATCAACATGCAGGTCGGTCCGGCGCTGGTCCTCGATCGCTTCGGCAACGACGCGCAACGAAAGCGCTGGCTGCCGCCGCTGATCCAGGGCGAGAAAGTCGGCTGCTTCGCCATCACCGAGCCGGACGCCGGCTCGGACGTCGCCGCGATACGCACGACCGCGACGCGCAACGGCGGCGATTACGTCTTGAACGGATCGAAAATCTGGATCTCGAACGCGCCGGTCGCCGACTGCGGCCTCGTCTACGCCGTTACCGATAAGGCGCAAAAGCACCGCGGTATCTCCGCCTTCGTAGCCGATTTTCATCAGCCGGGCATAAGCCGCCGCGAACTCGAGGTGATGGGGACTCACGCGTCGCCCCTCGGCGAGCTCACGTTCGAGAAGTTTCGCGTGCCCGCGGAGAATTTAATCGGTAAGGAAGGCGAAGGCTTCAAGATCTGCATGTGGCAGCTGAACAATACGCGGCTCAGCTGCGCCGCGGGCGCGCTGGGTTTGGCCACCGCCGCGCGTGACGCGGCCGTCGCCTATTGCAACCAGCGCGAGCAATTCGGCCAGAAGATCGGCCAGTTTCAGATGAACCAGGACTTGATCGCGCAGATGGTCGTGCACGAGGAAGCCGCGCGTCTGCTCGTCTATCGCGCCGCCTGGCTCGCGGATCAGAAGCGCGCCAACAACCTCGAAGTCTCGATTGCCAAATACACCGCCGCCGAGGCCGCCGCGTTCGCCGCCGACGCGGCTCTGCGGATCCTCGGCGCCTACGGCTACTCCACCGAGTTTCCGGTCGAGCGCTATCTTCGCGACGCGAAGTCGTATCAGATCGTCGAAGGCTCTTCGAACATTCAGAAGCTGATTATCGCGCAGGACGCGCTCGGCTACCGGAAGGCGAACCGGGACTAGCGGGCGGAGTTTTCTTTTTCTGCACATCCGCGGCGATGCCGAGGTTGTAGCGCGCGACCTCGTAATTCGGGTCGATCGCGAGAGCGGCGCGATATTCCGCGATCGCTTCGTCGACCTTGTCCTGCTCCAGCAGCGCGTTCGCCAGATTGTAGTGGGGCTCCTTGTAATTCGGATCGATCTTAATCGCCGCGCGATATTCCGCGATCGCTTCCGCGACGTTTCCCTGATTCATCAGAATCACGCCGAGGTTGTTGTGCGCCTCCTTGAATGCCGGATCGACGGCGATGGCGCGGCGGTAATGATCGATCGCGCCCGCGAGATCTCCTTCGTAAAAGAGCACGGCGGCGAGGTTGTTGTGAGCCTCTTTGTAGCGCGGATCGATCCGCAACGCTTCGGCGTACTCGCGCTTGGCGTCCTCGACGTCGCCGCGGCCCGCGAGCGTGAGACCGAGATTATGATGGCCTTCCTTGTAATTGGGATCGATTTGGATCGCGAGGCGGTAATGCGCGATCGCTTCGTTTTGTCTTCCGAGCTGTACGAGCACGTTCGCCAGACTGTTTTGCGCCTTCGACGCGCGCGGATAGGCCGCCACGGCGTGACGCCAGAGCGTCAGCGGGTCGCTCCACACCTGAACCTGCCGCCAGGTGAGCGCGCCGAGAACGAGCACGGCCGCAGCCGAGACAACGGCGGCCGCGGCGCGCACGAGCCGCTGATCCTGCGTAATTATATAGCGCAGCGCGCCGGCGGTGAGAATTGCCCAGCCGAGGCCCGACAGATACGTATACCGGTCGGCGGCGAATTGCGGTCCTGCCTGCGCGAGACCCAGAACGGGCGCGAGCAATGCGAGATAACTGATCCAAACGGCGAGCAGCCCGGGCCAGCGACGGCGGTACAAAATGAGAACCGCCGTCACAGCGACGTCGACTGTGACGCCTAAGACGAAGAAGATCCAATCGCTTTTTTCCAGGTGCAGCGGTATCGCATATATCGGCGACAGATCGATCGGCGCGATCATCTTCCATAGATAAAATGCCGGCGCGAAGAGCGCCTGACCCAATCGCTTGGCGAAGCCGTAATTATCCAACGTCAGCAGCGCGCCCGCGTCCCGCTGTGCGGCGAACGCCAGTACAGCGAAAATGACCGCAAGAGTAACGAAGGGGATCTTTTCCAACCAGACGCGTCGCATCTTCGGCGCGAACCACCTGCCTGAGCCGAGGCGGCGCAACGGATAAACGTCCAGAACGACAAGCACGACCGGCAGCGTCATCGCCGTCGCTTTGGAAAGCAAAGACAGCGCATAAAAAATGACCGCCGCCGCGAGCCACGATCCGCGGCGCAGATCGCTCGCGGCCGCCTTCAAGTAGCAAAGCAGCGTCGCAAGAAAAAACAGGCCGGAGAGAACATCTCTGCGCTCCGTAATCCACGCTACGGATTCGACCCTGAGCGGATGAAGCGCGAAAAGAAGCGCGGCGAAACAAGCGGTGAGGCGCAGCCGTGAGGACGCTTCGTCGCCGACGCTCAAGACGAGCAACCGAAGCGCGAGGAAATAGAACAGCACCGCGTTGACGCAATGAAGCAGGAGACTCGTCAAATGATACCCGAACGGGTCGAGACCCCACAGAAAATAGTCCACCGCATAGGTCAGCCAGGTAAGCGGCTGGTAATGCCCCATATAGAACGTGCCGAACATCCATCGGATATTCGACCACCCGAGCGCGCGATACCGCGTATTTTCCAGCAGGAGCTTGACGTCGTCCCAATCTACGTAGCCGTTGTAGAGCGATGGCAGGAAAAAGCCGAAAGTAAGCGCCACGAGAACGAACGGCAGCGCGTAGCGGAGCACGGCCGGCCAAACCCCGGCTTCGCCGGGCGTCGCGGACGGATTGGCGGCGGCAGTTGTCGATCTTTCAGGCATGACTCGGAGCCGACGAACGGTACCGCGCGAGCATGCCGAAAGCGCCGCCGAGCACGGTCCAAAATACGATTTGGCCGGCGCAGGAAACAGTCCGGAAACGCCGCACCAGCTCAATGTCTATCTTCACCGGATCGGGATTCGCGGGAAAGAAGCGATAAAGACAAACCATGTAAGCGGCATACGCCGCGAGGATGAGCAACGGCATCGGCCTGCCGGCTCGCCGCAGCGAATTTTCCGCGATAAAGGCGGTCACGCTCCCGATGAGCGAAAGCGCGATGAGCAGCACGAACAGCTCCTGGCGGTAACCGATCGTCGCCGCTTCGCCGACTCCCGGCGGGTTCGCAGGATATTTAAGCATAGGGAACAGACTTACAGACCAGCCGAGAATCAGCGCGAGCAATAAAGGGTGCAAGATATTGCCGCCGTCGGCCAGCTTCGGCGTGATCGCATAGAGGAGAACGCCGAATAAAATTCCCCATGCCACCCCATAAACACTCAAGCCGATAAACAGGCCGAACTTCTGCGTCGGGCGCGAGACGACGGGTTCCTCGGAGTGCGAACTCGTCTCGGCTTCGATCGCGACGGCGCGATCGATCAGCGGCTCGGTGAAGAAAGAGTGAAAGCCGGCCGTGATGAAAGCGGCCAAGAGGCCTGCAACGAGCGCGGTCCCGAGCAGATTCGTGAATGACACCTTTGATTCGCGGAACGTCAGTGCGATCGGCCTCGCGTTACGACCGGGTCGACTTAGTGGCAGGGAAAGCCCGCCGCATGGCGCGCATCGTGGACGAACTCATGGATGAGGTTCATGTCGAAGGCCGCGGGTCCCTGCACCCACGAGAGCAAAAGCCCCTGATCGAGCGCCAGCGCGTAGAGCATGAAAAGCGCGAGCAGGACGAGACCCGCCGAACTCCAGGGATAGATCACGGCTTGACTCGCATTCATATGTCTCTCCATCGTCATCCCGATCTTAGCTCTCTGCTTTAGCCTCTCCCCCGGCGTTTTGCAAATGCCTTAGGGGCGAATGAATATGTGCGGGCGGCGCTGCGGCTCCGGCCGCTCGACACGGACCTCGACACCGTAGACTTGGCGGATCGTATCTTCCGTCAAGACCTCTTCCGGCGCGCCGTCCCGGTGAATTCTCCCGTTTTCCAGAAGCACGAGGCGCGGGAAAAAGAGCGCCGCAAGGTTGAGGTCGTGAAGCGCGGCGACAACGGTCAGCTTGCGCTCGCGGTTCAAGCGCCGCATGAGATCGAAGACGCCGAGCTGGTGCTTCAAATCGAGGAACGCCGCGGGCTCGTCCATTAAAAGAATCTCCGCCTCCTGCGCGAGAGCGCGGGCGATCATCACGCGCTGCTTCTCGCCCCCGCTGAGCTCGTGCACCCAGCGGTCCGCGAGCGACTCCGTATCGGTCGCGGCCATGCTCCGCCGCGCCGCGTCGAGGTCGGCTGCGCCTTCGAGCGCGAGCCGCTCGTGATGGCTCGCGCGCGCCATGAGAACGATCTCGGCGGCGGTAAAAGGAAAATGAATCTCGCTCTCTTGCGGCACGACGGCGATGATGCGGCTGAGCTCGTTGCGCGAATAGGCTTCGATCGGGCGGCCAGCGAGTCTCACCGCGCCGCGCGCGGCCAGCACTCCGGATAAAATCTTCAGCAGCGTCGTCTTCCCCGACCCGTTCGGACCGAGGACGCCGATCATCTCCCCCTTTTGGATCGCGAGCGAGACGCGGTCGAGCACGCGGCGCGGCCCGTAGGCGAACAATAAATCTTCGACTTCGAGCGCCGCGCTCATACCGGCAGTCTGCGCCCCTCGCGATAGAGCAGATATATGAAAAAAGGCCCGCCGAAAAACGCCGTCACGATGCCGACCGGCAGCTCGGCGGGCGCGAGCAGCACGCGCGCGAGCGTATCCGCCCAGCAGAGAAAAATCGCGCCGGCGAGAAACGACGCCGGAAGCAGCAGCCGGTGGTCGCTCCCGACCAAAAGCCGCATCACATGCGGCACCATGAGCCCGACGAAGCCGATCATCCCGCTGACGGATACCATCGCGCCGATCATCAGCGAAGTCGCGACGAACGCCTGCCGCTCGACCGACGCGACCTCGACGCCCAGCTGGAGCGCCGCCTCCTCGCCGAGCGTGATGAGATTAAAGCGCAGCCCGTGGCTCCACAGCCAGAGAAAGCCCGCCGCGATGTACGCGGCGATGAAGGCGACCGTGGGATAGGCGCGCGTCGAAAGGTTGCCCATGAGCCAGAAGAGCAGCCCCTGCGCCTGATAGAAATCGACGATCGAATTCAAAAACATGATCAGCGCCGCGACGAAAGAGTTGAAGATCACGCCGGTGAGCAGCAGATGATAAGGGTGGAGCCGGCCGTGGAAGAGCGCCAGGCGATAGACCAGCCCCATGCTCAGCAGCGCGCCCAAAAACGCCGCGAGCGGCACCCACGAGACTTCGCCCAGAAGTCCGCCGGCTAGCGGCAGGAGCCAGTGTGGAAAAAAGATCATTCCCAAAATGCCGCCGAGCGACGCGCCGCCCGATACCCCCAGCATCTGCGGGCATGCGAGCGGATTGCGCAGCATGGCCTGGAGCACGACGCCGCACGCGGCCATGCCGCCGCCGATGGCGGCGCCGAGCAGCACGCGCGGCAGGCGCGCGCGGAATAATATTTCCGCGTCGGGCGAGAAGAAATCCGCCAGCGCGCGCTTGAGGTCGATCGCAACCGGTCCGATCAGCGCGCAGGCGAGCAGCGATGCAGCGAGGAGCGCGAGCAGCGCGCCGTTGACGGCGATCATCTTTTTACGGTCGAGAACCTTCACAAATTAAGCGGACACGGCATACTCTGCCCTACGAAAATCAAAGTCTAACACCCTTTGCCATTAAAGCATTCCGGGTGGATCAATCGCGCGAGATCGCCGAGCGCGTCGCCGAAGCGCGGCCCGGGCCGCAGGATTTTGTCCGACGTGTACGGATAAATCCACCCGGCGCGCACCGCCGGAACCGAAGCCAGATCGCCCCAGCGCTTGTTCGCCTTCTCGCGCTCCGAGCCCATGCCCGCCTCGATGATCACCTCGGGGGCCTTCGCGACCACATACTCGTCCGGCACATTGAGCCACGGCTGCGCAGCGCCGCCGGCGATGTTGGTCCCGCCTGCCAGCGTAATCAATTCGTCGATGAAATTCTTGCCGCCGACGGCTATAAGCGGCTGATAGCCGACGATCAGAAGCACCTTGCGCCGCGACGCCGACCGCACGCGCTTTCTTACCTCGTCGACCTGCACGCTGATTTTTCCCGCGAGATCCTTGCCTGCCCCTGAGTCACCGATCATTTCGCCGATCGCACGCACCGATTTCATAATGTCGTCCAGATTAGCGAGCGGCAGCAGGACGACCTTGAGCCCGAGCCGTTCCATCTCGCGCGCCTTCACCGGATCAGTCGCGCCGACGACGCCGATCACGATGTCAGGCCGCTTCGCAGCGACAGCCTCGAGGCTTGGGTTCATGAAGTCGCCGATCTTCGCGATCTTCTTCGCCGCCGGCGGATAATCGCAATAGGTCGTCACGCCGACGAGCCGGTCGCCGTGGCCCAGCGCGAAAATCGTCTCGGTCACGCTCGGCGCGAGCGAGACGATTCTCAGCGGCGGCGCCGCGGCGTCGGTCTGCCGCGGCAACCACAGAAGAATAACGATCGCCAAGGCTCGAAGATTCCGGCTCATTGCTTTATCGCGAAGGCGATCAGCACGATCGCCTCGCTCAGCTCGGCGACGGCGCCGAAAATATCCCCTGTGACGCCGCCGAGGCGATGCTGGAAATAGTATTTGCCAGCGAGCGCCAACAGCGCGACAAGCGCCATCACTCCGATGCCGCGTAAGCCGGCGAATGCAACGGCGATAAACACGGCCGTCGCGGTCGCGAAGAGAAGCCGCGCGCCGGTCATATGCAGGATCATATGCGCGCCGAGCCCTTCTTTGGCCGGCTGCGAGCGATAAGCGAACGCCGTCATCGCCCAGCGCGCGAGCGTCGGCGCTAGTAGAATCGCGGCCCGACGCGTCGTGTCGAGCGACGCTAGCGCATGTACTTTACAAAGAACGACAAAGACGACGGCTGTGACCCCGAAGGCGCCGGTGCGCGGATCGTCCATAACGGCGAGGACGCGCTCGCGCGTGCCGCCGGCGCCGAGCCCGTCGAACGTATCGGCGAGACCGTCGATATGAAGGCCGCGGGTGAGCAGTGCGAGCAGCGCTGTGAGAATTATGGCGCCAAGCACGGGGGGCAGCTGCGGGCGGATGATCCAATCGACAAAGACGAGCAGAGCGCCGAGGAGGAAACCGACGAGCGGGAAGAAAGCCGCGCCGCGCCCGATCTCCTCCGGCTTGCGCTCGGCGCGCCGCGGCCAGGGAAAAATCGTCAGGAACTGGACGGCGGCGTGAAAATCGCTCATGCGATTTTTCCCGCGACGCCGGCAGACTCGAACGTCGCCATCTCGCGCATGAGTTTGACGGCCGCCTCGATGACACCCATCGCGAGGCACGCGCCGGTGCCTTCGCCGAGACGCATACCGAGGTCGAGCAGCGGCACCACGCCGAGCTCGTGCAGCATTGCGCGATGGCCCCTCTCCGCCGAGACATGTGCGGCGAAAAGAAAATCCATTACCCCCGGGCAAAGCGCCCGCGCGATCAGCCCAGCCGACCCGGCGATGAAGCCGTCGACCACGAGCGGAATGCGCAAAGCCGCCGCGCCGAGCATCGCGCCGGCCATCGCGCCGATCTCGAGGCCGCCGACCTTGGTGAGAACGTCGAGAGCGTCTTTCGCATCCGGCCGATTAATGGCGAGTCCCTTTTCTATCGCCGCGACTTTGCGCGCCCAGCCTTCGGCATCGATACCGGCGCCGCTGCCCGCGGCTTCGCGCGGCGCGGCGCCCGTCAGCGCGCATAGGATCGCCGCCGCGCTCGTCGTATTGCCGATGCCCATCTCGCCGACGCCGAGAAGAAACGGCTGCTCTTTAGCCGCCGCTTCTTCGACGCGGCGAATGCCGGCCTCGATGCAGGCTTCGGCCTCCGCGCGCGTCATCGCCGGCCCGCGCGTGAAATTATCCGTGCCGCGCCTGATCTTCAGCGCGCGGAGCTTCAACTCGGGCGGAAAATCGTGCGCCACGCCCGCGTCGATGATTTCGAGCTCGACGCCTAACGCGCGCGCGAGCGCGTTGATCGCCGCGCCGCCGGAAAGAAAATTGTACGTCATCTGCGCCGTGACCGCCTGCGGATACGCGCTCACTCTTTCCGCGGTGACGCCGTGGTCGGCGGCGAAGACAAAAATCCGCTTCGGGCCGAGGCGCGGCGGGACGACGCCTTGAATGGCGGCGACTCTCCGCGCCATCTCTTCGAGCCGGCCGAGACTGCCCGGCGGCTTCGTGAGACTATCGAGCCGTTTCTGCGCCTCCGCTTGCACCGCTTTGTCCAGCGTCGCAATGCGCGCGATCGTTTCGGCTAGCCGCATGTGCCGCCCTTTTTCGCGAATATCGGCAGGCCGGCCACCATCAGCACGACCTCGTCGGCCGCTTCGGCGAGCCGCTGGTTGGTCCTCCCGGCAAGGTCGCGAAAGCGCCGCGCGAGCGCGTTCTCCGGCACGATGCCCGAGCCCAATTCGTTCGTAACGATGAAGGCCGGCGCGTCGAAGCCGCGTACAGCGGCGATGAACTCCTCGACGGCGCGCTCGATCGCAGTGTCGTCGGCGCGCTCGACGAGATTGCTGAGCCAGAGCGTGACGCAGTCGACCACCGCGGCGTCGAAGCCGCGGTTTTCACGCACCGCCCGCGCGATCTCGACCGGCGCCTCGATGGTCGTCCATTCGTCGCCCCGGCGCGCGCAATGCGCGGCGATGCGCTGCGACATCTCATCGTCGCCGGCCTCGGCCGTTGCGACGTAGAGCAGCCGCGCGCCCGTTTCGCGCGCGCGCTCCTCGGCGTAGCGGCTCTTGCCGGAGCGCGCTCCGCCGGTGATCAGAATGATTCGATTCATGTTCTTCTTGCTGTCTTTGCCGCGGGCCCCGCCCGCGGTCAGGGCACTCTTCAAAACCCCGCGTTGTCCTTCGCCGACGGCGAAGGCTTCGCCGAAGAATCAGGCGTCGCGAGATAGAGCCACCGAACGCGGTCTCCGTTTTTTACCATATACCGCTCGGCCGCGACGTTGGACCGGTACCCGTTGACTTCAAAATACCACCAACGGTTCTTGACCGGGTCGCTTCTCACTCCGCCGATCTCCTCGACGAAATATTCGACGCCTCACCTGCCGGAGGTCGCGATGTAAAAGGCGCCGCGCAGAGCATCGAAGACCGTGCCGCGCTCCGAAACCGCCACCTTTTTCTCCAGCGGCGGCCGCCCGGCCGGTCCGAAATCGACGGCGACGGTAACATCGACGGTCTTATCACTCCGCGCGCATCCGCTCAGCGCTACGAAAAAAAGCAGCGCGGCGACAAACGCGCGATTCGATGCGATGATATTCATGGCTTCACCTCCCGGCCCGTCCTTCCGCCGAACGTCCCTTGCAGTCCCACGAGAAAATTGAACGGCCGCGCACGAAAGCCGTTCGCCTCCTCGAAGCGCCGGCTGAATAGATTCTCCGCTTTGAAAAACAGCGCGAGCGTTTTGACCAGATCGAAGTTCACCGGCAGACGGTACGCGGCGGCAAGGTCGACGCGGCCGTACGCGGGCATATGAATGTTGGTGAACTTCGACGCGTGGAAATCGTCGCGCCCGCCGACAATGAGCGACGTGAGATTCGCCTCGAACGCCTCGTAGTTATAGTCGAAGCCCACGCTGCCACGATGGCGCGGGCGGCGCGCCAGCGTGCCGGTCTCCGTGTCCCAGTCGAGGTAGGTATAGTTCGCGTTAAAACCGAGGAACGAGAGAATCTTCCACGCGAGGCTCCACTCGACGCCGTCGAAGCGCGCGGTACCGACGTTGAAGGCGCGGAAGCAGCCGAACGGATCGCCGGGGATCGGCCTGCCTTCGATCATATCCTTCACTTCGCGATGAAAGTAAGTGCCCGAGATTTTCATCCGGTCGCCGAACAGCGGTTGGTCGAAGCCCGCGTTTATCTCCCAGCTTCGCTCCGGCTTGAGATCGGGATTGCCGAAGGCGGGGCAGCCGAACCCCGGCGGAAAAAAGAGCTCGTTCAGCGTAGGCGCCTTGAACCCTTTGGCGTAGCTCGCCCGCACTTTCGTTCCGGTGTCTTTGAATAGATAAGCCGACGCGAACGACGGCGTCCACGCCCGCCCGAAGCTCTGGTTATCGTCGAGGCGAAGGCCGGGAATAAGCGTCAGGCGCTTGTCGAAGAGCTGGAACTGCTCCTGAAGATAATAGGCGATGTTGCGGATCGCTTTGTCGATGCCGCCGCTCGTGGACGCGCTGCGGAGCTTGTACTCGATGCCGAACGTCGTGGTGTTCCAATCCCACGGTCGATAGTTGGTCTGGAACTCTCCGGTCAAGATCCGCGGGCGGAAGCGATCGCGGCTCTTGCCGAAGTCGCAGGGTACCGGCCCGCCACCAAAATCGACCGTGCAGCCGTCGGTATTGTCGCTGTCGAGGATCAACTCCTTGAAGATCGATCCCGCGATGCGGTAGTCCCAGTTGGGGAAAATCTTCTGCTCCCATTCCAGCTTGCCGAGATACTCGGTCCGCGCTTCGCGCGCGTTGGGATCGCCTGGATTGCCGTGGACGAAGTTGTTGCTGTTGAAAAGACCGACGTCGGTCTGCGTGAAGTGAAAAATGCCGCGCAGCGTCGCATCGTCCAGCATTCGGTAGTCGAGCCGTGCGGAGGCCGCGAGATTCTTATAGTCGTCGTTGAATTTGCGGAAGCCGTCGCTCTGAAGGTGCGCGACGCTGAGCGAGTAGTCGAGCCGGTTCTGCGTACCGCGCAACGCCGCCGTCTGTCGTTGGGTATAGCCGTTGCCGCCGGCCGCCGAGACTGTGAGCGACGGCGGCCCGTCGCCCTTCTTTGTGATGATGTTGATGACGCCGCCGATCGCCTGCGAGCCGTAAAGCGTTCCGCCGGCGCCGCGCAGCACTTCGATGCGCTCGATGTTCTCGGTCGTCAAATGGGCGAAATCGAATTCTCCGAGCGTCGTGCTGTTGACCTCGATGCCGTCGACCAGGACCAGGACCTGATCCGACTCCGCCCCGCGGATAAACACAGACGCGGTGTTGCCGCGCGACCCGTTCTGCACGACGTCGACGCCCGGCACGTCGCGCAGCATCTCCAGGACGCTATCGACGCGGCGCGCCTCGATTTTTTTATCGTCGATCACGGTGACGGAATTGGCGACGTTCGCCTCCGGCGTGTCCACGCGCGTCGAGATCGTCACCAGCGGCGGCAGAGTTTCCACCTCGACGGCGCTTGCCGCCGCCGCGAAAGCGGATATCAGAACGGAAACTACAAAGACCAGGAAAAACATGACGCCTCCTTCTCTCCCACGAGAGGGAATGGTTTGAGCGGGCGGATAGGTCTCCTGGCTCGGGCTTCGCTCTACTCGCCGCGCCTTCCCGTCAATGCGACAGTGGCATTCTGCGGCTTTCGTGACCCTTACAGTTGCGGGGCAGCAGGGGCTTTTCACCCCCTTTCCTTGCTTCCGTCCGCGGGTTGATAGACGCTTTTTCTATTCGCCTCCTGTTATCGATTATCTGCCAGACGAAACACGACTGGAATTTTGATCGACATCGCGACGCGCGTCGCGCCGCGCCGCGCCGGATGGAACCGACAGCGCCGCTGGATGTTGTCGAGCGCCGCGCGATCGAGGACGGCGAAGCCGGAGCTTTGCTGGACGCGCGACGACCTCGGGCGGCCCTCCTCGTCGACCGCGACTTCGATCATGACCGTTCCTTCCCATCCCTCACGCCGAGCGGCTTCGGGATAATCCGCCTTCGGACATGACGCATAACTAACCGGTACGAAGCGCGCATCGCCGTCGCCGGAACCGCTACCTTGACCGGCTCCGAAGCTTCCGCCCGAACCGTTTCCGGTGCCAGCACCGCTGCCGGAGCCGCGTTCGCTGCCCACGCCGGTCGAGCCGGGCCCGCCAGAAGAAGAACCGATCTCGGCGATGGTGCGCGGTAACGCGGCGCCACCTTCGAGCGCGACGGTAACGGTGCTCTCGCGGACTGGAATGGCGATCGCGCTCTGCGTTTGCGTCTCGACCGACGGCAGCGCGACGGGCTCGGCGGGAGCGGCAATGGGCGCAGGCTCCGCCGCCCGCGCCGTTTCCACGGGCGCAGCAGGGACGGCATCGCGCGGCGGCGTCGCATTTGATGAAGCCGCATGTTTAATCGGCTTGTGTGGCGGCGCATCGGTTGCACGACCGCCTCCGGGTTTTTCCGCCGAAGAATTTTCTCCGTTTCCGCCGCCGCCCTCCGCTTCGACGATCGTGACGAGCAGTGGCGGCACCTTCTCCGGCGCGTTATGAAACGCCGGATAGGCGAGCGCTGCCGCGTGCAATGCCACCGATATGCACAAAAAAGAAGCCGTTCTCATCGACAACCACGGCGGCCTCGCGAAAAAACGGAACGAAGAGAAAAAATGATGGAACCTTTCTCTCTCTCCCGGAGAGGCCGGTTGAAAAGCCTTAGGCAGGTCTCCTGGCTTGGACTTTGTCTACTCGCCGCGCCTTCCCATCCCTCGACTACGCTCGGGACAGTGGCTTGAGCTTGCGGCTTTCGGCGCCCTTACAGTGGCGGGACCGCGCCGGATTCGCACCGGCTTCCCTGAAGCCTAAAGCGAAAGGAGAAATATATCGCCGATAGAAAGTTGTCAAGATGTTTTCAAAAACCAGATGACGAACGGAACGCTGGCGAGGCACAGCAGGGTCGAGAAAAAAATAATCGACGCCGCGAGCTCGGGATCGCGGCCGTATTTTTCCGTCAGCATGAAGTTGATCACCGCCGAAGGCAGCGAGCCGTAGAGGATCACCACCTGCCGGTTGACGCCGTCGACGCCGACGAGCGCACAGAAGAGATACGCGGTGGCGAAGCCGCCGCCCACGCGGATCGCCGCGCCGGCGAGCGAATGGCCGAGCGTGAGCGACTGGATGGAACGCAAGCGGTAGCCGAGGCTCACGAGCATCAGCGGGATAACCGACAGGCCGAGCGCGGAAAGCGACTGGAAAACAGGCTCAGGCATTTTTAGCTGAAAGATATTGCATAACAATCCAGCGACCGCCGCGTAGATGAGCGGCAGCCGGAAAATTTCGCCGGCGCCGCTGCCTCCGCCGAGCAGGTAGATGCCGAGCGAATTGTGCACGAGCGTGATCACGACGTAGAACAGCGTGCCGCGCTGGAGTCCGGCCTCGCCGAAGGCGAACAGCGTCAGCGGAATACCCATGTTGCCCGCGTTCATGAAGAGGACCGGCAGCGTAAAGCCCGGCGATGCGAAGCCGGTCGCGAGCGAATAAAAAAAGATCAGCAGGCCGACGCATGCCAGGATCGCGAGCGCCGCGGCGGTGACGACGGCGATGTCTGCGGCGTAGAGCGGCTTCGTCGCGAGCGAAGTAAAGACGAGCGCCGGCGCGCCGAGGTAAACGACGTACTCGGTGATCGCTTCAAGGCTGATCTTCCGGTAATGCGCGAAGACGTAGCCGAGCGCGGTCAGCACGAAGACCGGAACGACCGGCGAGAGCGCCAGCATGACTGAGAACATTTGCCGAATTTCCCCTAGCCATCGGCCGCTGTCAACCGACTCTCAGTCTTGACAATCGTTAAGGCATTAAATATTTTATTATTGAATAATTCCTTCTATTTAGGAGCGTCGCACATGAATGTCCTCTTTATTACGCCGCCGATGGGAAACTGGGCGCCTTGGGGCGATCGCCACCTCGCGGCGAACCCGCTGCACGCGCAGCTTGCGGCGTTCATCCGGGAGAAGAAAACCGCCGACGTCGCGGTGCTCGACTGCCGCGCGCTGGGGCTCAACGACGACCAGATGATGGACGAGGTCAAGCGCCGCCGGCCCGATGCGGTCTTTTTCGGCGGCATGATCGCCGCCGGCGGCGGAGCCGCACAGCTCAACCGCTTTCACGCGGCAATGAAGCGCATCAAGGAATTCGATTCCAAGATCGTCACGGTCGGCGGCGGGCTTATGTACACCGCCGTGCCCGAGAAGATCATGCGCGAGAACCCGCAGCTCGATTACGCGCTGGTAAGCGTCTTCGGCGACTGCGAGTACACGATGTGGGAGCTGCTGGAGCAATTGAAGACATCGTCGCCGAAGCCCGCCGATGTGGCGGGCCTCTGCTATCGCAACGGCGACGTCAAGCTCACGCCGCGCCGGCCGCTCATTGCGAACCTCGATGAACTGCCGATGCCGGCTTACGATCTGTTTCCGATGGAAAAGTACTGCGGCTACTCCGTGCTGCCCAACTACAACGAGGCCGTCACCTCGCGCGGCTGCGAGGGCGCCTGCCATTTCTGCTACGAATGGTGGCTCGTCGACCCCCGGAGCCCGCGCGACTTCAGCTCGCACCGCACGCGCAGCGGGAAGAAAGTCGCGGAAGAGATGGAGCTGCTGAACAAGCAATACGGCGTTAAGGCCCTCACCTTCATGGACGACGACTTCAACTCCGACCGCAGCAAAATGGTCGAGCTGGTGGAGGAGTTGGAAAAGAAAAAGCTCGACATGAGCTGGTTCATTCTGAGCCGGGCGCAGAACTTCATCCGCGACGCCGATCTTATTCCGCGGCTGCGCAAGGTCGGGCTGTACCAGACGCTGATCGGCGTGGACGGCGGCACCGATGAGGAGATCGCCGAGGCGCACAAAGGACCGATGAAGGTCGGCGTTAAGGAATTGAAGGAGCTTATCGCGCTTCTGCGCAAGAACGACATCTCGACCGTCTGCACTTATCTCAACGGCTTCTGGGACGACGACGAGGCGAAGATCCGCCAGCGCTTCAAGGCGGTCGACGAGATCGATCCCGATATCGTGATGATCCAGCTTTTGAACCCGATCCCCGGCTCGCCAATCTACAAGCGCGCGACCAAGGAGGCGATGATCGAGATCGAGGATTTGAGCCTCTACGATCTCGAGCACTGCGTCATGCCGACCAAGCACCTGACGCGCCAGCAATTGGGCGAGCTGACCGGATGGGCGTTCCAGGCGTTTTACAGCAAGCCCGGCAGGATCGAGCGCATTCTCAACGGCTACAGCTCTCCTTTCGTGCGCCAGAAGTTCCTCTCGTTCAAGGAGAACGCCGCGAAATACGAAAAGGGAGCGGCGGAAGACGCGGTCGCGATCTGAATCAGTTTCAAGTTTCTGGTTTCAGGTTTCAGAATCGGCATTCCGTTCCTGAAACCTGGAACCTGTTAGCGCATTAATCGACATTCCCATCCAGTGAACTAATCCATGGAACAAGGCTCGCGCCGTCCGCTTGAGGGCAAAGTCGTTTTGATCACGGGCGCGAGCCGCGGCATCGGGGCGGCGGCGGCGCGGCGCCTCGCGCAGAGCGGCGCTTCGGTCGTCATCAACTATTTGAAGAGCCGCGATCAGGCGCTCGAGGTGCTGAAGACGGTCGAGAACGAGCATTCGAGCGGCATGGTTTGGCAGGCGGACGTCACCGACCGCGGCCAGGTCGAGCGCATGGCGAAAGCCATCGCCGAGAACTTCGGCGCCGTCGACATCCTCATCAACAACGCCTTCTTTCCCTTCGAGATCGCGCCGATGCTCCAACTATCGTGGAAAGGGCTCGAAGAAGCGCTCACCAAAGAGCTCGCGGCGCTGCATCATTGCGTGCAGGTCTTCGTCCCCGGCATGATCGAAAAGAAACACGGCAAGATCATCGTCGTCAGCACGCGCCTGGCGCAGCAGCCGCTGCCGCGCATGGGCGCCTACGCATCCGCGAAAGCGGCGCTAGAAGTCATGGCCAACACGCTCGCTCTCGAGCTGGGTCCCTCGGGCGTCGCCGTCAACGTCGTCACGCCGGCATTCACGTTGACCGACGCTTCGACCGTCATGCCCGAGGGCTTCAAAGAAAAAGTCCGCATGAGCCGGCCGCTGCAGAAGCACCTCTATCCGGAAGACATCGCTGGAACGATCGCCTTTCTCGCGAGCGACGAAAGCGCTATGCTCACCGGCACACATATTCTGATCACCGGAGGCAGCCACTTACAGCTTTGAGAATTCAGGAGCCAGGAGTCGGAATCCAGAATAAAAAGACCTCTTCCATTCCGGCTCCTGGATTCTGGCTCCTGAATGCTTTGCCATGCTGACCCTCGACCAGATCGTCGCGAAGCTCCAGGAGATCGTCGGGCCGCGCTTCGTCTCGACCAACCCGATCGACAAGATCAACTACCAGCATACGCTCGCTTACGGCGCGTATAAATTCCTGCCCGACGTCGTCGTGCGCGTCGAGTCGGATAGCGCCGGCAACAACCCGCTCGCGAAGCTGCTCGCCTTCGCGAATGAAAATAAAATTCCCATCGTCGCCAAGGGCGGCGTCGGCATGGGGATCAGCTCGCCGCTCAAGGGCGGCCTGTTGTTGGACATGCTGGGGATGGACAAGATCGTCGAAGTGAATCCCAAACAGCAGTACGTAATCGCCGAGGGCGGCGCGAGCGTCTACGCGATCCATCACGCGCTCAGACAGCACGGCCTCATGCTGCCGAACTACGGCACCTACGGCCCCGCGGTCGTGATCGGCGCGATGATCAACAAGGGCGGCATCGGCTACGGCATGACGCGCTACGGCTGGATCGCCGACATGGTGCTGGGGCTCGAGGTCGTCCTGGCGAACGGCGAGACGCTGCGCCTCGGCGCGCTCGCCAATCAGGGGACGACGTTCGGCCCGTTTCAGAAATGGATTCACCTGCCGGACCTGCTCGGCATGTTCACGCTCGCGGCCGGCTCGCTCGGCATCATCAGCAAGGTCTGCCTGCGCGCCATCGAGGGCAAGCGCGAGTGGCTGCACGACTACTGCTACACGTTCCGCCGCGACCAGATGGACGGCGTGATGGAATCGATGGCCGATCTCGTCAAGGGCGAGGTCGTCTACGACATCCACTTCGTCGACCGCTGGCAATACCACTGGCCGATGGAAGAAGGACTGGTCGACAAAAAAAACATCCCCGACGACGCGTGGTTCTTCTTAAAGACGATGCTCTTCGCGCGCGACGCCGAAGAGCTCGCGTACAAAGAAAAGCGCATGCGGCGCATCTACGAAGCGCACGGCGGCGTCGAGGTGAAGGAAATCGCCGAGAAAGCGATGGGCGCGAAAGCGCAGGAATACGGACTGCACGGCTGGCCCGACTGGCACGTGATGGGCCCCGACGGCTGGTGCAGCTCGGTCGTGCGCCACAGCGGCATGTTCGCCGTGACGTCGAAGATGTATCCCATCGCATTTCTCAAAGAGATGTACGACCTCGACGAGGCGGCCAAGCGCGACGCCGGCCTGTGGAATGCCGAGCATTCGCCGCAACACGACAGCTACGTCACGCGCGACCTCGCGATGAAAGAGGAATACTTCGTCTTCTACAATCCGTACGACGACGAAGACGTCGGCAGGCTGCGCAAGTGGATGGGCAAGGTGATGGAGTTCAGCAATCAGCGCGGCGTCGTCTGGACCGCGCCGACGCTGAGCACCAAAGGACCGTATCCCTACGAGCGGTTGAAGAATCTCTACGATGTTGTCAAAGAGATCAAGCAGACGATCGATCCGAACAATATTCTAAATCCCGGCGCGCTCGCGCCGTAAAAAGGAGCACTCATGTCGGCAAGCAAGGGAAAAGATTACACGGGGAAGAAACTGAGCCAGAAAGAAGCGGAGGCGGTGGTCGCGGAGCTTAAGGAATTTCTCATGGGCATCTCGGACAAATGGCTCTTCAAAGGCCGCTACCACACCGAGCTCGCCAAAGGCACGCTGCCGATGGAGGCGATCAAGGTCTTCTGGCAGAACTGGTACGGCTTTGTCGCCGAGATCAACAACTTCCACGGCGTCGCCTACCAGCGTCACCTGCCGTTCTTCAAGCGCCACCCGGAATTGCAGAAGCATTTCGCCAACCATGTGGCCGACGAGATGATCCATCCGACGCCGCCCGGCCATATCCGCATCGTGCTCGAGCAGGGGCGGAACTTCGGCCTGACCGACGACGAGATGATCGAGTACGAGATGCTGCCGGAGTGCCGCGCTTTTCTCGAATACTACCGCGGCGTGCTCTACGAGGGCACGATGGTCGAGTGGTGGGCGTCGTTCTGCGTCGAAGAGGCGGTCGGACACTGGGCGAAATTCTTCGGCAAGGCGCTGCGGCAAGCTTATAAGATCCCCGAGGAGAAGATCGTCTATTTCCGCGTCCACGCGCAAGCCGATCTCGAAGAACACGACGGCGTGATGGCGCACGCGGGACTGGATTGGATGGTTTTGCAGAAGCTGCTCGAGGAAGGCAAAGCCGAGACGCGCCCGGGCTTCAGCCTGGAATATTGTCTTCGCGCCGGCACGGCCTATTTCGCGTGGTTCTTCGAGGGCGTCTACCAGGCCGTCAAAAAAGAAGGGCTCTACAAAGCCTGATGAGCCAGCCGGAAGCGAAAGAAGGCCTGTCGCCGCGCCCGCTGATGCGCATGCTGGGCGATTTCGGCAACAGCCAAATTCTCAACGCCTCGCTCGAATACGACTTCTTCACGCATATTCACAACGGACTGCATACGTCCGAAGAAATCGCCCGCACGGCGGCGACCGACCCGCGCGCGACGCGCATCGTGCTCGACGGGCTGATCGCGCTCGCGCTCCTCGAAAAGCGCCAGGGAAAATATTTCCTGACGCCGACGAGCGAGGCGTTTCTCGTGCGCGGAAAGCCCGGCTATATGGGCGACTTTCGCCACGTCGCGCTCGCGCTCTGGGACGGCATGGGACAACTCAAGCAAACGCTCAAGACCGGCAAGCCGCTGAGCCGTATGGATACAGTGACCGAGCTCGAAGTATGGGAGAAGCTCGTGCTCGGCATCATCCCGGTCGCGCAGCCGGTCGCGAAGGCGCTGTGCGATGTTCTGGGAATCGGCACGCAGCGCAAAGGCATGCGCGTGCTCGACATCGCCGGCGGGTCGAGCATCTTCGGCATGACGATTGTCGCGCGCGACCCGAGCGCGCAGGTGACACAGCTCGACTGGCCGAACGTCAACGAGGTCGCGAAGAAGCTCAACCGCGAGCGCGGCCTCGAAGGAAAAATTCGCTTCCTCGACGGCGAGTTCCGCACGGCGAAGATCGAAGAGAATTTTTACGATCTCGCGATCGCGAGCAACTTCTGCCGCTTCGAGTCGCAGGAGGGAAATCAGGAATTATTCCAAGCCGCTTTCAAGGCGTTGCGATCGGGCGGTTTCCTGGCGATCAACGATTTTCTCCCCGACGAGGAGCGCACCGGCCCGACCTTTCCGCTGCGCTTCTCCGTCTATACGCTCACGCACACGCCCGGCGGCGAGTGCTGGACGCTCTCGCAATACACCGACTGGCTCAAAAAAACCGGCTTCGCCACGGTCGAAAGCCATGCAGATTTCCCGAGCACGATGCCCGGAACGCATCTGATTCTCGCGGGAAAAAAGTGAAGCGCATCTCCTCCCGAGGGACATTCCTTTATAAACGCGTCGGCCCGGTTATCTGGTTCAGTACTTTAGCAGCGACAATCTTCGGTTTACTTGTGACGCGAGGCGCCGATGCAAACGATAAGACCATCGTCGCGCCGCTTTTCATGGCAGTTATCGGCTATGTGCTCATGAGGTTCTTCGTTTTCGATCTCGTTGATGAAGTATGGGATGCTGGAGATTATCTTATCTTCAAAGACAAGGGAGTAGAGGAGATGGTGCGGCTCGACAATATAATGAATGTCAGCTCGTCGACGTTCATCAATCCGCCGCGCGTTACTCTCTCGCTACGGACACCGAGCAGGCTTGGCAAGAAGATTACCTTTACCCCTCCGGGGTGGATGACTCCTTTCAATGCGTTCAAGAACCCGATCGTCGACGAGCTGATACGAAGAGTGGACAGGGCGAGAAATCTTTGACCTACTCCCCTCCCCTCCTCGCGCTTCGCGACATCGCCTGAGCAAACTGCTCGACGCTCAGCTTTCCCGCGACAAGCCGCTCCATGTCGGAAGTGCTCGTCGGATACTTCACTCCGTCGAGCGCAAGCTCCCAATGAAGAACGTCCTTAAGCGATTCCGCCGGCGCTTTGTCGCCGCCGGCGGTGAATTCGCGGCCGCGGACGAAGCCGCGCGCCGTCGCGCGATGCGCGCGGCACCATGCGTGGATATCGTCGATCGTCACGACTATTCGCTCAAGCGGCCGAGGAGATGTTCCTTTAGGCCGGTATCGATGCCGTAGACGACTTTGCCCTTCTTCGGCTTCGGGTTCGCCTCGGTGCTCACCTGGTACAGAATCAGCCGGCCGCTGCCGGTGTTGTTGAGCTGGTAAAAATATCCGGCGGGAATGTGCACGCCCTGGTGCTGCGTCAGCGTGTGCTCTTCGCCGTCCTTGAGCCCCTTGATCGTCGCCTCGCCTTCGACGACGAAAAAGGTGTGGTCCGAGCCCGGATGGCAGTGCATCTCGTCGTTCACGCCCGGCTCGTAACAGTTGAGCGCGATGTGGCAGCGCTCCGTGCCCGAGACGCGGACGTAGTTCCGCCCGTTGGGCTTATCCCAACGCGCCTCTTCGACGGCATCGAGGGTTCGGATGGCGGTTAACTTGTCCATGGTCGTTCCTCCCGTCCTCAATATCTTACATAATCTCCGGAAACGTAAACTTCCGCTTCCCCAGCCGCCGCGCGCCTTTCGCCTCGATCACGACGGTGTCGCCGCAGCGGATGGAATCCGGCGCGTCGGAAACCATTGCGCCGGGCTTCAAGACCATCACATTGCCCTCGACCAGCGGGATGTCGAGATGCATTGTGTACTGCGCCGTCGTGTAGCCGACGTCCGCCTCGCCGGTCACCTGCGGGCGGTCTTCGCCGATGCCGCGGCCGTGGAGCAGCATACCCTTTGGGATGCAGCCGGCTTCGCGCACGCGCTGCTGATAATGCGCGATCACCTGGCGGTACGTAACGCCCGGCTTCATGTAGGCGACCAGGTCTTCGAATATTTGAACGCTCACGTCGAAGGCGCGCTTCAAGTCGGGCGCGATTTTTCCCAGGCATGCCGCCTGGATCGTCTGCGCGATATACCCGCCGTACTTCGCCTCGAGCTCGGTATTAATCATGTCGCCGGCCTCTAACTTACGATGCGGCGAGATGCGGCACGCCCACGGGACGCCCTTCCCGGCGCCCCAGTGCGTCATCGACGGGTAGTCGCCGCCGTTGGCGATGATCGTGCGCCAGATCTCCGCGACGACTTCGTTCTCCATGACGCCGACGCGCGCCTTGCCGAGGATCGCCTCGACGACTTTGTCGAGAATGCCGGCGGCGCGCTCGATCCAGGCAACCTCCTCCTTGCCTTTAACCGAGCGCGCGTCCTGCAATAGCTCGGTCGCGTTCTCGAACGAAGCCGCGGGAAAAGCTTTTTTCGCTTTCTCCAGCATGCCGGTGACGACCGTGCCCTCCGGCGCGCGCAGGAGACCCGAAAGGCCGCTCACGCCGATGCGCGCGCGGTCTAGTTTGAGTTCCTTCATGCGCTCGATCACTGGGTCGGCCCAAGTGCGGCGCGTCTGGCGGATGTCTTTGACCCAATCCTGCGCGATGGACCACCATTCGACCTCGTTGCCGCCGCGAACGAATGCCGTGACATCGCCCGACATTGGAAAGACGACGGCGACCTCGGTCTGATGGCCACCGATGTGCGTGAGATACCGGATATCGGCCTGAAATTGGTCCCAGTGGCTCTGATTGGGAAATCCGATAATGGCGTCGAGACCGGCGGCTTGCATGAATTCCCGCACGCGACCCCACCGCCGCTCGCGCTCCGCCGCGCTGAATTTGGGCAGGCCGAAGCCTCGCTCACCGCTGTTGATCATGGATTACCCCCTTGAATCCTCCGCTACCCTTTATAAGCTTGCTCAGCGGCGGCGTTCAAGGCCGGTGGAAAAATCGGCGGTGGAATGATAAGGAGAGTCTAACGCCTTGTTGAGTCCTTCGCAGACTTTCCCGTCAGCGCGTTTCCGGTCCTGCCGAATAGGGATAACGTCGTGAAATATCTCGCGATTTGTGAGGACGACCTGCTTTTTCAGTTTATGCGGAAGCTTGCGACGAAGCGCAGCGAGGTCCTCTTCATCGTAGAGGATCTCGACGCGGCGAGGCGTATCCGCCGCCGGGGCGGCAGCAGCCAGGCCGGCCCCCTCGACAGCGAAACCACCTACCAGAAGGCGCACCTGGAGCGGGCCGATCAGGTGATTCTCTTCGTCCGCGATACCGAGCTTTGGGAGCGGGTCTACACTCAAATCCGCAGCCTGCGACCGGATACGTCCATCCTGTCGCTCGCCTCGGGCAAAAAATCCATCGGCGGCCATAAAGACAAGCTCCTGAGCCAGCTTCCGCTGGAGGACATTTTCGAAGAATTCTGCGCGCCGCAGCTCCTCGATACCGTCAACCGGCGGCGCGTCGAAATGATCCGCGGGCTGTTTCGCGAGAAGGATAAAATTAACATTTTGCTGCAGCACGATCCCGATCCGGACGCGATCGGCAGCGCGCTCGCGCTGCGCGAGCTTCTGGGACGAAACCGCGCGACCACGCCGATCGTCACCTTCGGCGAGGTCACCCGGCCGGAGAATCTCGCGATGATCCGCCTGCTCGAAATCCAGATCGAGCGGGTGAACCCCGCCGATCTCCACGGCGACGGCGCCAAGCTCGCGCTCGTCGACGTGCAGCCGCCGTACTTCGAGCAGCCGCTCGGGCGCGTCGATCTCGTCGTCGACCATCATCCCAAGCGGGCGCCGTTCACCGCGCGCTTCGCCGACCTCCGCACCGATTACGGCGCGACGTCGACCATCTTCACCGACTATCTCCGCGCCGCCGGCATGGAGCCTTCGCAGCGCCTCGCCACGGCGCTGCTCTACGGGATCAAGACCGACACGCTTTTTCTCGAGCGCGGCAGCCATATGATCGACGTCGAGGCGTTCAGCTTTCTTTACCCCTTCGCCAACCGCGCGCTTATCGCCAAGATGGAGCGGCCGGCGCTGCCGCGCGAGGACCTGGAGGCGCTCGGCCGCGCGCTCAGCCGCCTGCAGCTCGAGGACGGCGTCGCTGTGATTCACATGGGCGAGGTCAAGCGCGAAGATGTTATCCCGCAGATGGCGGAGTTCTCGCTTCAGATCGAAGGCGTCGAGTGGGGCATCGTCTCCGGGCTTTCGGACAATCGCGTCGTCATCTCGGCGCGCAATGTCGGATACGTAAAGAGCGCCGGCGATATCATGAAACGCCTCTACGACGACATCGGCAGCGCCGGCGGCCACCGCGCAATGGCGAAGGCGGTCATTCCGGTCGCCCGCTTCAAGGAGAAATTCGGCGAGGTCAGCGAGAAGGCGATCCGCGACGCGATCGTGCCGCTGATCACGCAGCGCGAAGACGAGAACGGCCGTGGCTGAGCCGCGACGCGGCTTCCGCGAGATCGATCATACCGCCGACGTCGGCATCGAAGCCGAGGGCGCGACGCCCGCGGAGCTCTTCGCCGCCGCTGCGCAAGGATTTTATTCATTGATCGCCGATCCTGCCGGCGTCGCGGCGAAGGAAGAAATTTCCGTCGCCGCGTCCGCTTCCGGCTGGGATGAGCTGCTTCAGGCGTGGCTCTCCGAACTGCTCGCGGAGTTCAATCTGCGCGGCTTTGTCGGAAAAGACTGCGCCATCACCCGCATTGAAGCCGCGCGCGTGCATGGTACAGTCAAAGGAGAGCCGCTCGATCTAACGCGCCATCGCTTTCATACCGAGATCAAGGCCGTCACCTATCACGAGTTGAAGGTCTGGCAGGAAGGCGGCGCCTGGCGCGCGCGCGTGATCTTTGACGTATAGATTCAAATGCATGCGGAGCCTTCGACAGCCCCAGGGCGAACGGGATAAGAACTCGATCCTCTATGTGTTCGTGCTGAGCTTGTCGAAGCAGTCTTTGACTTAACTGACATGTCGGCCGACGAGATCAACATCACACGCATCAGCGATTATCTCTGGGAGATTCCCCGCACCGGCGGCATGCGAGTGCCGGGGCGCGTTTATGCGACGGAGAAGCTTTTTTCCGTGCTAAAGGAAGACAACAGCCTCAAGCAGGTAATGAACGTGGCTCATCTGCCCGGTATCGTCGGCTATTCGCTCGCAATGCCCGACATCCATTGGGGCTACGGCTTTCCGATCGGCGGCGTCGCCGCGATGGACGCGAGCGACGGCGTCGTCTCGCCGGGCGGCGTCGGCTACGACATCAATTGAGGCGTCCGTCTGGTGAAGACCGGTCTGGTCTTCGAGGATCTCCGAAAGCTGATTCCTCACATCGTCGAGGCGCTCTTCGCCGTGATCCCCTCCGGCGTCGGCGGCGAGGGCGCGATTCCAAAGCTAACGAAAGACGCAGAAAAGCGCCTATTGCGCGACGGCGCGAAGTGGGCGGTCGCAAACGGCTACGGCCGCGCGGAAGATCTGGAGCACACCGAGGAGGGCGGCTGCCTCCGTGGGGCCGATGCCGAATTGATCAGCGAGCGCGCGCTCGAGCGCGGCCTCAAGCAGGTCGGCACGCTGGGCTCCGGCAATCATTTTCTTGAGATCGGGCGCGTCGATGAAATCTACACGCCGCAGATCGCGAACGCGCTCGGCGTCTTCGAAGGCCAGGTCGTCGTTCTGATCCACAGCGGCTCGCGCGGTCTGGGTTATCAAACGTGCGAGGACTTTCTCCGCGTGATGAACAATGCCATGACGAAATACGACATCCGTCTTCCCGACCGTCAGCTCGCCGCGACGCCGATCCGCTCAGCCGAAGGGCAGGATTATCTCGCCGCGATGGCGGCGGCGGCGAATTACGCCTGGGTCAACCGCCAGGTGATCATGAGCCTCGCCGAAAAAGCATTCTTGAAAGCGCTCGACATCTCTCCCGCGGCGCTCGGCTTCTCGCTCGTCTACGACGTCTGCCACAACATCGCCAAGATGGAGGATCACGTCGTCGACGGCAAAAAGCGCCGCGTCTGCGTGCACCGCAAGGGCGCGACGCGCGCGTTTCCGCCGCATCATCCGCAGATCCCGAGCGATTACCGCGAGATCGGTCAGCCGATTCTCATTCCCGGCGACATGGCGCGCTATTCGTATCTGCTGGTCGGGGCCGAGGCCGCAATGGAGCAGACTTTCGGCAGCACCTGCCACGGCGCGGGGCGCGTCATGAGCCGCGCGCAATCGAAGAAGCATAGCCAGGCGATCAACATCGACCGCGAGATGGAGCGGCGCGGCGTCGTCGCGCGCTACCAGGGCCGCGCGACGATGGCCGAGGAGATGCCGCACGCCTACAAAGACGTCGCCGACGTGGTCGAGACGATGGATCTCGCCGGCGTCTCGAAGCGCGTCGCGCGCCTGCGGCCGGTCGGCGTCGTAAAAGGCTGATTCGGTGACGAATATTTGACTTCGATGATCCTATTTGATAGAGAGAAAATCTTAATTACTGGGAGGATTCGATGACTTACGTAATCGCTGAACCGTGCATCAACACGAAAGACACCGCTTGCGTCGATGTCTGTCCGGTCGACTGCATCCACCCCACGAAAAACGAGCCCGATTTCGAGAAAGAAACCAAGCTGTACATCGATCCGGACGAATGCATCGATTGCGGCGCGTGCGAGCCGGTGTGCCCCGTCGAGGCGATCTTCGAGGAGGCGGCGACGCCGGACAAATGGAAGAACTTCATTCAGGTCGACGCCGACTGGTATAAAAACCGCAAGAAATAACTTATACCTTCACTTCGCACGAAGGCGTCGCCGTGAAACGGCGGCGCCTTTTTTGTTTCACGTCGATTGTTGCACAGGCGATAACCATCGACTAAGGTAACGGCCATGGTACTCGTCTTAAAAAATCCGCAAATCGAAGGCCTCGTCCCGATGGACGAGGAGATCGTCGCGATCGAGCAGGCGTATCGCGAGTTCGGCGAAGACAAGGCGAAAATCGTTCCCCGCTCGCGCATTCGCGTCCCCTGGAAGGAGGAAGGCGGCCAGTACTACTTCAACAACATTATGGGGCTCGTGCCGGGTATGAAAGCGATGGCGCTGCGCATCGATTCGAGCTTCTCCAGGCAGGAGCGCGTCGACGGCGCGCTGCGCACGGTCTATCCCGGCGACTTCGTCGGCCTCGTCTTTCTTTTCGACATGGACACCTGCAATCTGCTCGCGATCATGGACGATCACGCGATCTCGACGCTGCGCGTCGGCGCGACGAGCGGCGTCGCGGCGAAATACCTCGCGCGCAAGAACGCCGCCGTCATGGGCCTCATCGGCTCGGGCGAGCAGGCCAAGACGCAAGTGACCGCGGCGATGGCCGTCAGGCCGATCAAAAAAGTGAAGGTCTACAGTCCGACGCGCACGAACCGTGAGCGCTTCGCGCGCGAGATGAGCGAGGAGTGCGGCATAGAAGTCGTCGCCGTCGACTCGGCGGAGGCGGCGGTGCGCGACAGCGACCTCGTCACCGCGGCTACGAACACCGTCGATCCGGTGATCGATGGGCACTGGCTCGCCGAAGGCGCGCACGTCAACAGCATCGTCGGCGGCGACGGCTACATGAAGCGCCGCGAGCTCGACGACGAAACCATCCGCCGCGCCGGGCTCATCATCGTCGGCTACAAAAACCAGATCGTGGTCGACAAGCAGGCGGAGTTTCACGACCGCATCGAGCGCGGCCTGGTGAAGCTCGAAGACCTGCACGAACTGGGCGAGCTGTTAACGGGTAAATGCCGCGGCCGCAAAGACGACAAGGAAATCACGCTGTTCAAGAACAACACCGGCATGGGCATCCAATTCGCGGCCACCGCGCGGCTCATCTACGAGAAAGCGAAACAAAAGGGCATCGGCGCGGAGCTGCCGCTCGATCTCTTCATGACCAAAAGAGGCGACAAGCTCTTTTCGCCCTGATCGCATCGTCCACAGGATTCATACATGAAAATTCTGCTTCTCATCGCATCGTGCGTTTGTTTGCTCGCCGCTTCCGCGGCGGCCGCGGCCGAGCCGTCTATCGTCGAAGGCGCGAAGAAAGAAGGCGCGCTCGTCTTCTACACGACGATGGACATCCAGAACAGCAAGCCGCTGCTCGACGCCTTCATGGCGAAATATCCGTTCGTCAAAGGCGACCTCGTGCGCCTCGGCGGCACGGCGATGGTGAGCCGCATCCTCACCGAGGCGCAGGCGGGCGCGAACCGCTTCGACGTCGCCGTCGGCATCTCACCGTCGTACATGCCGATGCGCGAGCGCAACCTGATCGCGCCGTACAAGTCGCCGGAGTTCGCGAACCTCTACGACGACACGCACGACCCGCAGGGCTATTGGTCGACGGTCTATCTCAACACGCTCGTGCTCGGCTACAATACGAAGGCGATCGCGAAAAACGACCTGCCGAAAGTTTATGATGACTTGCTCAAGCCGCAGTTCAAGCAGAAGTTCATCATCGACATCGAGAACCATGACGTCTTCGTCGCGCTCAGCCAGGAATGGGGACAGGAAAAAGCCGTCGCATATTTCCGGGGCATCGCGAAGCAGGAGCCGGTGTTTCTCCGCGGCAACACCAACCGCGCCAATATGGTGAGCGCCGGCGAGCGCGCGCTGACGTTCGTTTATTCGCAGGTGATCGAGCGCATGAAGCAGACCGGCGCGCCGGTCGACTGGATTCCGCTCGAGCCCGTCGCCGTCGAGGTTAACCCGGCGATGATCTCGGCCAAGGCGGCGCATCCGAACGCGGCACGGCTGTTCGTCGATTATCTGCTTTCGAAAGACGGGCAGGAATTCTTGAAGACTTTCAGACGCATCGGGCCGCGCAAAGACGTCAAGCCCGATCCGCCGAAGCTCTTCGAAGGCTTCCGCCGCCGCGTCGTCGCGCCGGAGAATTACAAAAACCTCCGCGAGCTGACGAAGATTCACAACGACGCGCTGGGTATCCGCTAATTAAGGAGACTGACATGAGAGAATGGGAAAGTTTTTTTCCGGAAGAAGAACGCAAGATTTACGAGAAGGCCGGGTATAAAGGCAAGCAGCCCTTCGGGCGCAATCCGGCGCTGCTCGTCATCGACATGCAGCTCGCCTTCACCGGCACCAAGCCGCTGGAGATCATGGAGGCGATCGACGAGTTTCCGACGAGCTGCGGCAAGGCGGCGTGGGAGGCGATCCCCAAAATCCAGCAGTTGATTCACGCATGCCGCGACGCCTCGGTGCCGGTCGTCTATTCGACCGGCGATCCGGAGTTCAAAGCCGTGATGGGCAACGCGACCAAGCGCAAGGTCGAAGACAAAGACTTCGTCGATATCGGCACGCAATTTCCCGAAGCGATCAAGCCGCGCCAAGGCGAGTTCGTCGTGCACAAAGCGCGCGCGAGCGCGTTCTTCGGCACGCACTTGATCACGTATCTCGCGAGCAAGGGCATCGACTCGCTGCTCGTCACCGGCACGACCACCTGCGGCTGCGTGCGCGGCACCGTGCTCGACGGCTACTCCTACGGCTTTCCGGTCTTCGTCGTCGAGGAATGCGTCTTCGACCGCTCGCGCACTTCACATCTCGTCAATCTCTACGAGATGAACAGCAAGTACGCCACGGTGATCCCGGTCGACGAGGCGCTCGGTTACGTAAACCAGCTGAAGCGCGTGGAAGGCCGCAGCGTCAAGCGATAAATCGCCGCGCCGACCGGAGGACGTTATGGCAACCGAGTCTCCGTTCCCGGATAAAGAATACACCGAGCGCCACGAGCGCGCGCAAAAGCTGATGCAGCGCGACGGCCTCGACGCGCTCATCGTCTCGGAAAAAAACAACTACTGGTACTTCACCGGCCTCATCAGCTATCAGCTCGATCACATCCAGCGCCCGCAGATCTGCATTCTGCCTAAAAGCGGCAAGCCGCTGCTGCTCATCTATGGCAACGACAAGCCGAAGGCGAAAGCGCTGCCGTGGGTCGGCGAGGTGCGCGACTACGTCGACGTGCCGTTTCCGCGCGAGATGATCGCCGGCTGCATCAAGGAGATGGGGCTCGGCGAGGCGAAGCTCGGCTTCGAGCTGGGCGAAGATCAGCGCCTCGGCTTTCCGGTCAACTATCTTTCGGCGCTCACCGAGGCGCTGCCGAAGGCGGAGATCCGCGACGGCACCGCGGCGCTGACCGAGATGCGGATTTTGAAGAGCCCGCGCGAGATCGACTTCATGCGCAAGGCTTGCGATATCTCGGTCAAAGCCTACGACCGCTGCCTGCCGCAGCTTAGGCCCGGCATGACGCGGCGCGAGGTCGCCGACCGATTGTTTATCTCGATGATCGAGGAAGGCGCGCATCCGCGCCATCCCGGCTTTCTCATGCTCAACGCTTCGACGCGCTACGACGACCGGCGCTACGAGAAAGGCGATCGCATGGTCGCCGACCTCGGCGCCTGCTACGAGGGCTACTACGGCGACATCACGCGCCAGTCGGTTTTCGGCAAACCGACCGACGAGCATAAGCGAGACCATGAGACCAACTGCGACGTGATCGACCGCTGCTTCGAGTCGATGAAGGTGGGCGGCGCGATCGCCGAGGTCGCGCGCGTCGCGAACCGCGAGCTGGTCAAACGCGGCTACCAGGCGGTCGAGAGCCCCAAGCGCATCGGCCACGGCATCGGGATGTCGCGCGCTGAGCCGCCGTCACTGAACGAAGTCGAGACGGAAGTCTACCGTCCCGGCATGGTGCTAGCGCTCGAGCCTAAGGTGCGCTCGGCGACGAGCGCCGTGCACATGGAAGAAGATCTTCTCATCACCGAGCGCGGCGCCGAATTTCTCACGACGGGCCGACGCGAGCTGCGCGTTATCGATTAATATGAAGAGCGGCATTCTTTATCTCTCGAACGGGGACGTGAAAAAGATCGTCGACCTGAGCGAGGCCGTGGCGATCACCGAGCGCGCGCTCGGCGACCACGGCGCCGGGCGTGTGACCTGGTCGGCGCCGGAAGACCTCGCGATCAAGCCGCAAACCGGCTGGCAGTCGTGGGTCACCGGCTGCGCGCTGGAAAACGTCGCCGGCTTTCGCATCCGCTCGATCAAGGCCGCCGGCGGCAGCCGCGATGCGTCGCGAGCGCCGCGCGGGCCGCGCCGCGTATTGATGTTGAGCGACCGCGAAGGCGGCGAGATCGTCGCGATGATGGACGAGGACTGGGCGCACGCTGTGCGTACCGCCGCCGCGGCGACGGTGGCGCTCAAGACGCTCGCGCGCAAAGGCGCGCCGACGCTCGCGATGCTGGGCGCCGGCGATACCGCGGGCGCGGCGGTCCCGGTGATGGCGACGGCGTTCAATTTGAAAGAAGTGCGCGTTACCTCGCGCACGCCCGAATCGCGGCAGCGCTTCGCCGAAGAGATAGGCAAACAATATCGCCTCAATGTCAAACCCGTCGATTCGACCGAAGCGGCGCTCGACGGCGCCGATATCGTCATCTCCGCCACGACGACCGCGACGCCGTTCGTCAAAGACGAATGGATCGCACCGGGCGCGACCGTCTATTCGATCGGCAAGAACCAGGAATTCGACAACGACTTTTACAAGAATTGCGACAAGTTCGTCGTCGACAGCTGGCTCCACTGCAAGAAAAAATCCGATCTCGATCGCATGCTGAAGGAAGGCTTTCTGTGCGAGACGGATTTATACGCCGAGCTGCCCGACCTTCTCACCGGCAAAAAACCCGCGCGCCAGTCCGATCGCGAGCGGATCTTCGTCCGCGCGATCGGACTAGTCAATCAGGACATCGCGCTGGCGGAATGGATTTACCGGCGGGCCGTCGAAAAGAGCATCGGAACGACCCTCCCATTTTAATCCGTCGAAGCGTTTTCGCTACCACGCATAGCAATAACGCTATTTCCCCCTTCCCCGCGTGGCGCGACGGCCAAGGCCATCTCGCCAGATTCCCTTGCAAATTCCGCTCGCTCGATCTGCTGCGGTAGACTCCGCTTGTGGCATCGCTATTGCTCGTACTATTGTCCGGAGCCTGACTGCGTTATCGAGAGCCCCTGGAAGACGAATCGCGGAGGTGACGTTATCCAAGGCCGCCGATGCTCAAATGGTTAGTGAGTCTGGTGGCCACAAGCAGAAAAATAAAAACTCTTCCGGATGACTCTGCTCTGGCAGCACGTTCGACGCGTTATGCTTCGGCCCAATCGGTTTCTTCCGGTTGGGCTTGTATTTTTTGGGGGAAAACGATGCGGAAAATAATTTTCATTGTTTTGACGCTGCCTCTGGCTTTCATCCATCCCGCCAACGCGCAGCAGCCGGGAAAAATCTACCGCATCGGTTTTCTCGATCCGAGCACGGTTTCCGGCAGCGCGGCTCTCGTCGACGCGTTCCGCCAAGAGCTGGGCAAGCTCGGATGGATTGAGGGAAAGAATATCGCCATCGAGTACCGGTTTGCAGAGGGCAAGGGCGATGAGCGCCAAAGAGAGCTCGCGGCGGAGTTGGTTCGTTTAAACGTCGATCTGATCGTGGTCTCAGGGCAATCGTCGGCGGTCGCAGCCAAGAAAGCGACCGCTACCATCCCCATCGTGACGGCGACGTCTATCGACCCTGCGGCTTCAGGCCTGATTGCCAGCCTGGCGCGACCGGGCGGTAACGTCACCGGACTCACCGGTTTAGGGTCCGAGCTAGGTACTAAAAGGCTAGAGATACTGAAGGAGGCGGTTCCCAAGCTTGCCCGAGTTGGAATTTTGTGGCTGTCAGGAAGCGTCGTTGTATCAGAGCCCCAACTGAAAGAGCTTAGGCCTGCGGGCTTGGCGCTGAAGCTCAAATTGGAGGAGATAGAGACAGAACGCAACGCCAAAGGTTTAGAGAACGCCTTTCAAACCGCAAAGCAGAAGCAGGTGGGCGCGATTACGACGACCGCCACTCGCGGCTTTTTCGCCGATCGAAGGCGGATCGTTGAGCTTGCAGGCAAACATCAATTACCGGCGATTTACTTTTCGAGGGAGTTCGCCGATGAGGGCGGTCTCATGTCCTACGGGGCGGACAACGTCGACCTCTACCAGCGCGCCGCGCATTACGTCGACAAGATTCTCAAGGGCGCCAAGCCCGCCGATCTTCCCGTGCAACAGGCGACGAAATTCGAGTTTGTCGTCAATCTGAAAGCGGCGAAGCAAATCAATCTCACGATTCCCGTCCGCGTGCTGGAGCGCGCGAATCGGGTGATCAAGTGATTCAATTTTCGATTGCCGATTTTCGATTGGTGGAAAGACGTATGAAAACATTTTGGTCAAAGCGTGTCGCCAATTCTTGTTCCGACGATCGGAAATCTAAAATCAAAAATCGAAAATGGGTGGGGCTTTCGATTATCGCTTTCGTGCTCGCGGTGGTTGGGCCGTTGGCCCAGGCGCAGCAATCAGGAAAAATTGCCCGCATCGGTTATCTCGAATCGGGTACCGCTTCCGGGAGCTCAGTACTCGTCGAGGCGTTCCGGCAGGAGCTGCGCAAGCTTGGCTGGATTGAGGGGAAAAACATCACCATCGAGTACCGGTTTGGAGAGAACAAACCCGGACCTGGCGGCCTGCAGGAACTCGCGGCAAACTTGGTTCGCCTCAAGGTCGATCTGATTCTGGTGTCAGGGGCAGGGCCAGCGTCGGCGGCTAAGAGCGCGACCACTACTATCCCGATCGTCGCGACTGCTACGGATCCCCTGGCTGGCGGTTTGGTCGCCAGCCTGGCGCGGCCGGGAGGAAATCTCACCGGCGTCTCAAGCTTAGCGCCTGAGTTAATCACCAAAAGACTAGAGGTACTCAAGGATACACTTCCCAAGCTCGACCGAGTTGCAGTACTACGACCGCGGGGAGCTAACATAGCAGGAGACCATCAACTTAAAGCGCTCAGACCTGCGGCACTGGCATTAAAGCTAAAATTGGAAGAGATCGAGATCGAGACTCAGCCCGATCCCGAGGGTTTAGAGAGCGCGTTTCAAACTGCGAAGCAAAAGCAGGTTGGCGCTATGATGACGATTGCTCTTCGCCCTTTTTTCGCTGAACGAAAACGGATCGTCGAGCTTGCCGGCAAATACCGATTACCGGCTATTTACCCCGAGAAAGGCTTTGTCGATGAAGGCGGACTAATGTCCTACGGCGTGGACTACGTCGACCTGTTTCGTCAATCGGCGCATTACGTCGATAAAATCTTGAAAGGCGCCAAGCCCGCCGACCTGCCCGTGCAGCAGGCAACGAAGTTTGAATTCATCATCAATCTTAAAGCGGCGAAGCAGATCGGTCTCACGATTCCCGTGCTCGTCCTGGAACGGGCAAATCAGGTGATTAAATGATTCAATTTTGGATTTTGGAAACGCGATTTCCGGAGAGATTCTTTCACTTCGCTCAGAATGCCAGAAACCACGCAAGTGGCGTGATCGACACGTCGCGCGTCTTCCGTCATTCTGAGGAGCGCAGCGGCAAAGAGTCTCGCCGAATAACGGACGAAATTTCCGCTACAAACTCACCGAGGCCGCGCGCGCAGGAGCGCTAAGCAACAATAACTTTGATGGTGCTTGGAAGGCTGGTTATGACTAAAACGAAGCGTTCACAGACCGCCATAACGTGAGAAACTCCCTCGGGGCGGAGGCCCATCGCGCGCGGCGAGAGCCTCGCCCCGAGGAACCGATCCGTCTTTATTGGTCGCCCATGTCCGGTGTGACGCCGTTCTTCTTGCATTCCTCCTCGTACATCTTCCGGAGCGAAGCGTCTTCGTTGTCGAAGTCGATCTGATCGATGCCGCCCTCTTCGCGCTGGACCGCCGTGTTGGCGTGGAGCGCGACGAACTTACATGGCACATTGCCGGTATTGTAGTGCTGGTGCCAGGTGCCGGCCGGCGGGCAGACGATGCTGCCCTCGTGCCAGTCGTAGCGCTTCGGCTCCTGCCCCTCGTCCCACATGAGCGTATAGCCGGTGGAGTCGAGCAGGCAGACGTGCGCGCCCGGACCGTGCTTGTGCGCCTTCTTGTAGCGGCCGACCGGGAACTGCGAGACGTGCGCGAGCATCGCGCTGCCCGCCATGTGGATGTACATGTTGCGCGTGCCCTTGCCGCGCTTCTCGCGGGGCACGAGATTGATCTTGCGGATGTCGGCGATGAAATTCGTGTGCAGGATGCCGCCGTAATATTCGGTATGATATTTCCCCTCGCGGCTGAAGAAGTCCTCGGCCTTTGGGTCGAAGCGGTCCTTGAACATATAGTTCGTGTTGAAGATGAATTCCGGATCGCGGAAGAGCTCGAAGGCGACCGGCTGGCTCGTCAGCGCGACGTAGCGCGCCGGCTCGCTGCCGGTCGCGTTGAAATGCTGGTGATAGGCGTTGAGCGGAATCGCGAAGACGCTGCCGCGCTCCCACTCGAAGGTGCGCTTCGGCGTGCCGTCGTACCATATCGTGGTCGCGCCGCGCCCCGAGGCGACCAGCACGATCTCTTCGAAGAGCTGGCGCTGCGGCTTGGTGTTGCCGCCCGGCGGGATCTCGCAGATATAGGCGTCGGCGACCATCTGGTCGGAGAAGCTCAGATACGCGCCCTTCACGCCGCGCCGCTTCCAGTCGCCGAGCTTCGTATCGCGCACGTCGGGAACGTATGAGCCGCTGATGATCGGAATGCCTTCGGACTCGACCCATTTCTTGTACGGGCTATAGTGGTCCATCATATACTGCACGTACGGATGGACGGGAAATTCCTTGGTCATCTTGGTCGCCATGAGCGCTTCCTCCTGATTTTTGAAACGAGTTTCTCTAGCGGGAAGTAATCTCTTTAACCCGCGGAAAATATTCTGTCAACAGCATTGACAAGAAAGTTTCCGTGGGATAATTGAAACAAAAGTTTCATGCCGCCCATCAAGCAGATTTTCGCCCGCACCGACCGGCTGAACGGGGCGCAGAAGCGGCTCGGCCGCTATCTGCAGAACGACAGCTCGGCGCTGCTCGTCTCCAACGTAAGCGACCTCGCCAACGCCGTCGGCGTGAGCAAGGCGACCGTCGTGCGCTTCGCGAAAAGCCTCGGCTACAAGGGCTTCCCGGAGTTCAAGCGCGACATCCAGAAAGAGATGCGCCGCCAGCTCCGCGCCGCCTCGCGCATGGAGGAGACCTTCGCCGAGCTCGGCAACGACGAGAACATATTCGCCAAGCTCATCAAGCGCGATATCGAGCTGCTGCAGGAGACGCTGCAGGCCGTGGCGCTGCCGGATTTTCACAAGGCGGTCGAGATCATCTGGCGCGCGCGCAAGGTCTACATCATCGGGCTGAATGCCTCGATGGCGCTCGCCTACCTGCTGCACTTCCGGCTCGTGCGCGTGAAGAAAGAGGCGCACTGGGTCTTCTTGACCGGCGGCACGTCGCTGCTCGAGCAGCTCGCGTTCATGGAACGCGATGACGCGCTCATCGCGATCGACTTCGTCAACGTCCCGCGCGAGGTCCAGACCGCGCTTCAATATGCGAAGAAAGTCGGGGCGCCGATTCTCGGCATCACCGATTTTCCGAGCTCGCCGATCGCCAAGGCCGCCGACGTCTGTCTCTACGCCAAGCGCGGTCTGCACAGCACGGTGAATTCCCTCACGCCGGCGTTCTCGCTCGTCAACGCGCTCGCGATCGCGGTGGCATGGACTAAGAAAGGCGATTCGATTAAAGCATTAAATGATCTCGACCAGCTGTTGGAAGGCTACGGGACATAATTCAAAGGAGAACAATCATGGCGACTAATTTGAAATTCGGCCTCCTGCTGCCGCACTTCGGCGAATACGCGTCGATCGAGCGCGTCCTCGAGGGATCCAAGAAGGCCGAGGCATACGGCTTCGACTCGGTATGGGTGCGCGACCATCTCGTCTTCGAGCCGCACGGCATGGAGGGCGAGGACAACAGCCACATCGAGGGTCTGCTCACGCTTTCCGCCATCGCTGCGACCTGCAAGAAGCTCACGCTCGGCACCGGCACGGTGATCCCGCACCGGAACCCGATTCATCTCGCGCAGTCGATGGCCGCGCTCAGCGTCATCTCGGGCGGCAAGGTCATCATGGGCATGGGCCTCGGGACCTTCCCGCACGAGTTCGAGTCCGCCGGCTTCAAGGGCAACACGCTCCAGGACCGCGGCGAACTGGCGCGTATCAACGCCGAGATCTGCCGCAGGCTGTGGAAAGGCGAGAAGGTCACATATAAGGATCGTTTCTTCGATTTCCACGACGTGGCGTTGAAGCCCACGCCGGTGAAGCCGATCCCGATCTGGTACGGCGGCGGCACGCCGGCCTCGGCACGCCGCGCGGCGGAGTACTGCGACGGCTGGATGCCCGGCCGAATCCCGATGCTCACCTTCATCAAAATGGTGAACTACCTGCGCGAGCAGTATAAAGAGAAAGGACGCCCGATGGGCACCGTCGGCGCGATTCCGATCGTCTCGATCGACAAGGACCTCGACACCGCGCTCAGCAAGGTCAACACGCCCGGCCTCATTAAGGAAGGCAACAATCCGAGCAAGAAGACCTGGGTCAACTACGGCAACTTCAAAACGTACGAAGATATCCGCGGTCTGTTGCTCGCCGGCAAGCCCGAGGATATCGTGAAGGACACGAAGGAATACGAGAAGAACGGTCTCAACCACATCGTTTACGACCTTCGCTTCCGCTACAAGGATTGGTACGAGCAGGTCGATTATCTCGGCAAGGAAGTGTTGCCGGCGCTGCGCGCCTAGGAGCCAAAGATGCGCACGGAAAAAGTCACTTTCTACAGCGAAGGCGTGAAAATCGCCGGCGATATCTATCTGCCGGACCGCGACGACGGCAAGCCGCTGCCCGGCATCGTCCAGGGCCCGGGCTTTCTCGGCCTCAAGGACGCGAAGCATTACGCGATGATGTTCGAGAAGCTATGCGCCGCCGGCTACGCTTGCCTCTGCTTCGATTATCGCGGCTGGGGCGCGAGCGAGGGCGACAAGCGCGGCTGGGTCATGCCGCAGTGGCAAGTCGAAGACATCCGCAACGCGATCAGCTACATGCAGACGCGCAAGGACATCGACCCGAACCGCATCGCGACCTACGGCTCCGGCGGCACCGGCGGCGGCAACGCAGCATACGTGGCGGCGATCGACGAGCGCGTCAAATGCACCGTCTGCTATCTCGGCGTCAGCAACGGCCGCGACTGGCTCCATTCCATGCGCCGCGAGTACGAATGGGTCGATTATCTCAAACGCATTCAGGAAGACCGGAAGAAGCGCGCGGTCGAGGGCGCGGGCGAGATGGTGAGCGCGCGCGAGGAGATCATGGTCGCCACGCCCGAGCGCAAAACGACGAACATCAAGAAAGAGGTCGCGGACAAAATTCCCGACATGATGCCGCTCCAGTGCGCGGAGGCGATCATTGAATACAGCCCCGAGTCGGTGGTGCATCGCATCGCGCCGCGCGGCGCGCTCTTCGTCGCCGTCGAGGGCGACGCGGTCACGCCCGAAGAGCAGTCGATGCGGCTCTACGAGCTCGCCGGCGAGCCGAAAAAGCTCGTGATCTTCCGCCAGACGACGCACTACGGCATCTATAACGATTACTTCGACGAGGTCGCAGCGAACGTCGTCGACTGGTACAATAAACATCTCAAGTACGAGAAGATCGCAATCACGCAGCAGGGCTAGGAGTTTTCCCATGAATAAGATCCAATTCGGTGTGCGCGTGCCCAACTCCGGGCCGCTCTCCAGCGTCGAGAACATCGTTAAGACGGCGAAGCAAGCCGAGGAACTGGGCTTCGACTCCATGTGGGTGCACGACCACGTCGTCTGGAGCTCGGAGATGCACAAGCACCACATCTCGTCCGGCTCGTTCGAGGCGCTCGCCGAGGATCAGGAGGCGAACTTCTTCGAGGCGACGACGATGCTCTCGTATCTCGCCGCCGAGACGAAGAAGATCACGCTCGGCGTCGCCTGCCTCGTCATGCCCTGCCGCAATCCGATCTACGCCGCGAAGCAGTACGCAACGCTCGACTGGCTCGCCAAGGGGCGGCTCCTCGTCGGCGTCGGCCTGGGGTCCAAGGCGACGCGCGAGTCGGACGAGTTCGGCGTCTTCGGCGTGCCGTACGACCGGCGCGGCGACCGCACCGACGAATATATCGAGGCGATGAAGGCGGTCTGGACGCAGCCGGTCGCCTCTTACAAAGGCGAATTCATCCAGTTCAAGAACGCCGAGATTTTTCCCAAGCCGTATCAAAAACCGCACCCGCCCGTTTGGGTCGGCGGCTGGATGAAGCTCGCGGCCAAGCGCGCCGGCCGCTACGGCGAAGGCTGGATTCCCGGCTGGCTCTCGCCGGCGGAAATGAAGGTCGGCTGCGGCATCTTAGCCGACGCGGCGCGTGAGAAGGGCCGCGATCCCAAGAAGATCACGATCGCGGTCGAGAAGCTCGCCACGATCGCCAAGACGCGCGACGAAGGGCTCAATCTCGCGATGCCGACGCTCAAGACCTCGAGCGAGAGCTACGAGCGCGACATCAACAGCATGCAGTTCGCGCTCGACCGCCATATCTTCGGCTCGGTCGACGATGTGAGAAGAAGAGTCGACGAATTCGTCGAGGCGGGCGTGCAGCACTTCGAGCTCAAGATTATTTATCCGACGATCGACAGTTTGATCCGGCAGATGACTCTCTGGTCAGAGGAGATCTTACCCCACTATGACTGACGTCAAGCAGATTGTAAATTTGAAGTTCACCTTGAACGGCAAGGCCGTCGAGGTCGATTGCGAGGCGGAGGAGACGCTCGCCGAGGTGCTGCGCGACCGGCTGAACCTGACGGGCACGAAGATTTCGTGCGAGGTCCAGGTCTGCGGCGCGTGCACCGTGCTGGTCGACGGGCTGCCCGTGAGTTCGTGCACGCTGCTCGCGTACGAGGCGCGCGGCAAAAACGTCACTTCCATCGAGGGGTTGGCGAAGCCCGACGGCACGCTGCATCCGATCCAGCAGGCGTTCATCGACGAGTTCGCGTTCCAGTGCGGCTTTTGCACGCCGGGGATGATCCTCGCCGCCAAGGCGCTGCTCGACGAGAACCCCAAACCGTCGCGCGACGAGATCGTGCACTTCATGGACGGCAACATCTGCCGCTGCACCGGCTATGTGCCGATCGTGCGCGCGATCCAGAAAGTCGCCGGCACGCTCGAGAGCAAACACCACAAGTAAAAGCGCAGCCATGCAGCAAGAAAAAAAGAAGGGCGACTTTAGGGTCGTCAATCATGCCATTCCGCGGCGCGACGGCCGCGCCAAGGTAACCGGCCGGGCCACCTATGTCAGCGACGTCAAACTCGTCGGCATGGCGTGGGCGAAGGTGCTCCGGAGCCCGTATCCGCACGCGAAGATCATCTCGATCGACACATCGAAGGCCGCCGCGCGCCCCGGCGTGTACGGCGTGCTCACCGGCAACGATCTCGAAGGCATCAATCCCTATTACGGCCACGCGGTCAAAGATCATCCGCTGCTGGCGATCGGCAAAGTCCGCTACGTCGGCGAGCCGGTCGCCGCCGTCGTTGCCGTCGACGAGCGCACGGCGTTCGAGGCGCTGGAATTCATCGAGGTCAAATACGAAGAGCTCAAGCCGGTCCTGACGCACGACGAAGCGATGGCGAAGGACGCCCCGCTGCTCCACGACCGGGTTTTCGAAGCCGGCGCGCTGCGCGGCTTCGAGGGCGACACGACGGCCGGCAAGGGCAGCAACATCTGCCAGGCGCACCACATCCAGTGGGGCAACGTCGAAGAGGCGTTCAAGAACGCCGCCGCGGTGGTCGAGGGCGAGTACTATTTTCCCATGACGTACGCCTACGCGATGGAGGCCTACGTCGCGATCGCCGATGTCAACGACAACGGCGTCACGGTCTATTCCTCGGCGCAGCATCCATTCATGGTGCGCCACGACTTGAAGGCGATCTTCAATCTGCCGGTGAGCCAGGTGCGGCTGGTCGTGCCGTTCGTCGGCGGCGGCTACGGCAGCAAGTCCTACACCAAGATCGAGCCGCTCGCCGCCGCCTGCTCGTGGAAGTTCAAACGCCCCGTAAAGCTCCAACTCACGATCGAAGAGGCGATGCTGACGACGCGGAGCGACGACGCCCTCACCTGGATGCGCACGGCGGTCGACGCCAACGGCAAGATCATCGCGCGCCAGGCTAAGATTCTCATGAACACCGGCGCCTACGCGGAGAACAGTCCGCTCGTCGTCGAAAAATCGACCAATCGCTGCGTCGGCCCGTACTCGATTCCCAACGTGCAGATTGATAACTATTCATTTTATACGAACACCGTGCCGGCGAGCTCCTACCGGGGCTTCGGCTGCGCGCAGGTGACGCTGCCGGGAGAGTCGCAGATCGACGAGCTCGCGGCGAAGATCGGCAAGGACTCCTACGAGTTCCGCGTGATGAACGCGGCCAAGAACGGGGAGGAGTTTTTCCCCAAGATGCGGCCGTTCGAGGGCTCGCTCAAACAAGACCTCGATATCGCGGCCAAGGCGCTGCGCTGGAACGAGCCGGCCCCCAAGGGCCGCGCGAAAAGCATCGCCTGCTCGACCAGCGATGCCGGCGCGTATCCGCTCACGTCGACGGCGATCCGCGTCCACGCCGACGGCTCGGTGACGATTTTGACCGGCAGCACCGAGCTGGGCCAGGGCAGTCACACGGTCCTGCCGCAGATCGCCGCCGAAGAGCTCGGCATCCCGTTCGATAAAGTCCACGTGATGTCGTCGGACACGGCGATCACGCCGTACGACCGCTCGACCGGCGCGAGCCGCACGACGACGCTCATGGGCAGCGCGATGATCGACGCCTGCCGCGAGGCGATCCAGCAGATGGTCGCGATGGCGGCCGACGTGCTGAAGGTTAAAACCGAACAGATTCAGGTGATACCTGGCGGCATCCGCGCCGGCGAGATCCAGCTCAACTGGTCGCAGATCATCAGCAAATATTACGCGCTGCCCGACGGTGAAGTGATCGGCCGCGCGTACATTCGCAAGGCCGGCCGCTTCGCGCAAATCCCGGTGTTCTGGGAGACCGTCAGCACCGGCGTTGAGGTCGCGATCGATGAGGAGACCGGCAAGATCGACGTCGAGAAGCTCGTCACCGTCGGCGACGTCGGCCTCGCGATCAACCCCGCGCTCGCCGAAGGACAGGACATCGGAGCGGCGACGATGGGCCTCGGCACAGGACTCTACGAAGAGCTCGTGTATGAAGGCTCGCAGCTCATGAACGGTTCGATTCTGGAATACCGCCTGCCGCGTTTCAAAGACACGGCGAAAGAGATCGAGCTCAATTTAGTCGAGAATCAGGACGGCGCCGGGCCGTACGGCGCGAAAGGCGGCGGAGAGGGATCGCTTAATTCCATGGCCGCGAATATCGCCAACGCGGTCGCGCGCGCGACCGGCGTGCGCATTCGCCACGCTCCGCTCACGCCCGAGCGGGTCTGGCGCGCACTCAAAGAGCAGAAAGCGAAATAAATTATGATGCCACTCAGACGTTTCACCATCGATCAGCCGAAGAGCGTCAAGGAAGCCGCGGAGATGCTCGCGCACCACGGCGAGAACGGGCGGCTCTACGCCGGCGGTACCGAGCTGCTCCTCGCGATGAAGCACGACCTGCTCCGCTACGAGCATCTTGTTGACGTGAAGACGGTGCCGGATTTGAACACGATCAGCGTCGGCAACAACAACCTCCACATCGGGGCGACGGTTACGCACCGCGCGGTTGAGCGCTCGGCCGAAGCGCGCGAGCACTGCCCGGTGCTGGTCGATATGGAGCACAACGTCGCCAACGTGCGCGTGCGCGCGACCGGCACGCTCGGCGGCAATCTCTGCTTCGCCGAGCCGCACTCCGATCCCGCGGCGCTCTTGCTCGCGCTTGGAGCGCACGTGCACGTCGCCGGAAAAAACGGCGAGCGCAAGCTCAATATCGACGAGCTGATCCAGGGCGCTTACGAGACCGCGATCGCGCCCGACGAGCTCATGACCGGCGTCGACATACCGCTTGCGGCGAAAAGTCGGCGGGCGGCTTATATGAAATTCCAGATCAAAGAGCGGCCGACGCTCGGCCTCGCGCTGGTGCTCGACGTGGACGGCGGCAATATCAAAAGCGCGCGCGCCGTGGTCGGCAGCATCAGCCCGAAGCCGGCGCGCTCCGATCAGGTCGACAAGATACTCGCGGGCTCGCGCGCCGATGTCGAGAAGCGCTTGGCCGACGCGGCGCAGGAGCTCGCCAAAGTCGCCGATCCGGTCGACGACCTCGAAGGCAGCGCCGAGTACAAACGGCATCTGGTCGGCGTTTTCCTGAAGCGCGCGTTTATCAAAGCACTGTCGTAAAACTCACTTCTTCGAGACGAACTCGCTGCCGCGGATCAAAAACCGCCACGGCTTGTCTTTCCATGTGCCCGCATAGTCGACGCCGATCCGCGGCGTCGCGCGGATTTTGAGCGGCGGCTCGCCGCGGTCTTCCACGTAAAGAACCTTGCCGCGCGCCATATCGGCGGCGTTCAGCCCCTTGTCGATCGCCATCGCGAGGCAGAGCTTTCCCGGACCGCTGGCGAGGTTATGGATTTTTTCCGTACCGCGCCTTTTCTCCATCAACTCGATGCCCTCGATCGGCTCGAGCGCGCGGATCAGGACCGCTGAGGCGTGGCCGACTTCTTCGGTGACGATGTTTAGGCACCAGTAGACGCCGTAGATGAAATAGACGTAGGCGTGCCCCGGCGCCCCGAACATGACCTCGGTCCGTGCCGTGCGCCCTTTCGACGCGTGGCAGGCGAGATCGTGCGGCCCGACGTAGGCCTCGGTCTCGACGATCTTTCCGACGGTCGTGCCGTCGGGATGCTTGCGCACGAGATATTTTCCGAGCAATTGCCGCGCGACTTTGATTGTGTCCTGCGCGTAAAAAGAGCGAGGGATTTTCAAGGTGAGGAGTTATCTCGCGCCGGCCTTGATTTCTTTAAGCAGACTCCAGTCCACGACCTGCGACAGCGGAATGTCTTTCATTATCTTGAGCCGCTCTTTGGTGAGCTGCATATCGAGCAAGACGCCTTTGTCGGAGATGTAGCCGTCGTCGGTGAACGAGGCGATCGCCGCGTCGTACGCCTTGCCGGCCTGGGTAGGAGTGATGTGGAGATAATCCGTCATCATCACGATCGTCTCTGCGCGGTTCTCTTTCATGAACCGCGTGCCGCGAAGCGTCGCGCGCACGACTTTTTTCACCTGCTCGCGCTCGGTGTGGAGCTTTTTATCGGTGAGTCCGATGCCGGAGAGCGGCAGATCGGTGATATCGGACATGTTGAGCAGCCGGCGCATGCCCTCCTCCTCGGCTTTGACGGCGAAGGCAACGTCGATCGCGGTCGCGTCGATCGAGCCGGCGCGCACGGCCGCGAGCCGCAGCGGGCTCTCGCCGCTGACGATGATTTTCACGTCCTTGTCCGGGTCGAGGCCGAAATGGCGCACGGTCGCGCGCGCGAGATAATCCACCGTGCCGGCGAACGAATCGACACCGATAGTTTTTCCTTTCAGATCCTTGCCGCTCTTGATGTCGCCCCGCACGATGAAGACGTGCAGCGGCCGCGCCGCCATGCCTGCGACCACTTTCAGCGGCACGCCCGTCACGGCCGCGCGGAGCGTCGAGCCCCAGGCGAGCAGATAATCGATATCGCCGGACACCAGCGCCTTGACGCCGATCGCCGGCTGCATCTGGACCTTGTCCGCGTTCAATCCCTCGTCGCGGAAAAAGCCTTTCTTCAGCGCGACCACGACCGGAAACTCGAACAGCCCGTGACTCGGCGTGCCGATCATCGCGCGCTCCGCGGCGAAACCATCCGGCTGAATCGCCAAGCCTGCGGCGAACGCGATCAAAGCGGCGGCGATCTTACGAGCGCGCGATTTCACAACAGTCCCATCAGCCTGCCGCATCCCGGCCGCGAGTCTTTGACGTGGATCGCTTTCAGACACCACCATGCGGAAGACTGCGTCGTCGTTACGACGGGAATCCCAAATTCTTTTTCCAGCGGCTCGATGATGTCGATGGTCTGCCACTTGGGATTGGGGATGTAGAAGCCGTCTGCCTTTGGCGCTTCGCGATACGCCGCGCGCGCGAGGCCGAGCGGCACTTCGGGAGAGAGCCGCGCCATATCGTCCGGACCGGGGCAGCGCGCGGTTTTCAGAGCCAACACTTGGAAGCCGCGCGCGCCGAGGCGCCGCTGCATACCGTCGTTCAAGCTGTCTTTATACGGCGTCACGAGCAGGAGCTTCTTGATCCCGAGCGCGTTCAGCGCCATCTCCGCGGCGTCCTGCCCCGTTGTAACCGGCACGCCGCTTTGTTTCTCGAGCGCGGGCGCGAGCTCGGCGGGGCCACCTCCTGCTTGCAAGGTTACCAGCGGCGAGCCGCCGAGGAGCACTGCGCCGACGCCCATCTTGATCAGGCCGCGTGCCGTCCGCTCGACGACGGCGCGCGCCTTGTCGAACTCATTCGGCGTATGGTCTTCGACGCCGAGCGTCGCAAACACGACATTGACGCCGTCGGGGACGATCTGAAACCAGTCCTCGGCGCTGTCGAGATAGGTCGGCGTCACGACGCCGATGCGTCCCCTCGGCCCGCGCATATCGTCCTAAATACGCAATTCGCGAGTCACCTAATCACGAAAGCCCAATCCTGTCTCCGAGCCTGCGCAAATATGTCGGTGCTCATTTCCATAGACCGGTGATCGGATGCGCAGGCTCTCCGAACAGGAACGGCTTTCATAATCTTATTCCATCCGAATGTTTTTCTTGAAATCGTAATTGCGGGAAAAATCGTTTTCGAACGTCCAGGTGATTCTATCGCTCGGTTTGCCGCTCATCGTTTTCTTCAGAAACGCCATTAGCAGGTTCCACGCGTCGACTGCCGCCTCTTTACGATAGCGGCCGGGCATAGTGTTGTTGAGCCACCCGTGCGGCGCGTCGGGATAGATGCGGATGTGGTAACTTTTCTTGTTGCGCTCTAGCGCCGTGCGGAAGCGCAGCACATCGTCGACGGAAATAATATGATCCGCCTCGCCGAACACGCCGAGCAGTGGGCACGAGAGCTTTTCCAGCAGTGTCTCGATCAGCACCGGCCGGAACTCGTCGGTCGTCCACTCCTTGCCGCCGGCGGCGCCGTAAAACACGACGCACGCTGCGACATCCTGACCGTTGGTCGCCGGGAGCACCGCCTGGCGGCCGGTCTGGCAGACGCCCATAACGGCGATCCGGCCGGGATCGACGATGCTGAGCTTTTTTAGGTGCCCGATCGACTCGGCGATGTCGTCGAGCGCCTCGCTGTCGCGGATGTCCGCCCGCGCCTCGCCGCGCTCCAGCGCTTTGCGGTCGCCGGTAAAGCGCCAAAAAAGGTCGGGCGCGATGGCGACGTAGCCCGCCTTGGCGAATTTGACGATCAGGTCTTTGGTATGCTGCACGACACCGTAGCGCTCGTGCAGCAGGATCATCCCCGGGCGCTTTCCTTTCGCTTTCGGCAGCGCGCGGAAAGCCGACATCCCGCTCGGCAGCCGCACGGTCGACGACGCGACGCTCGACTTCGGCGCTTTTTGTTTTTTGACAGCCCGTTGCGTCATTTCTTTTTCTCCTCCGTAATCCCGTGCTCGTAAATTCCCCGGTGCATAACGCCGTAAAGATCCACGGAAGTGAGCGCGCAATACTCGAGCGTATACCCTTCGCGCACGTCCGCGTAGCCGTCTTCGAGGATGCGCTGCATCACGGCGCGATTGAAGCTGCCGTGGCCCATGACCCCGTCGTCGTGCTCCTTGAGATCGGCCTCTTCGTGCGTGGAAAAATAAACCGCCTGCTCGCGGCCGAAGCCGTATTGCGTCGTGAGCGCCCTATACCAGGCGGCGGCCCAGTGGCCGATCGGCTCTTCGGTGAGCATCGAGAACCACCATTCGGCGACAGTGCCCTCCCACAGGAGCGCGCGCTTGAAATCGAGAACCGTCCGCGCTTCCGGCAGCATCGGCCGGCGCAGCACGTCGTCTTCCGACAGTCCCAGTGCTTTGGCGGTTTGCAGCATCACCAGGACATGGCCCGGCGGCTTCGGGTGCATGAATTCGTCGGCGACCTTGGCGCCGAAAGGCGCTAGCAGATCGGTGTGCCGCTTAAAAAAGCCGAGGTGCTTGTGATAAGACGCCGCGATCAGCGTGTTGATCTCGATCGTGAAAGCGCCCCAATTTTGGAAGAAAAGCCGAATCACGGAGAGGGGCAGCTTGCCCGCTTTCAATTCCTTCATGAAGGCGCCCTGCGTCACCTTCTCGTTCCAACGGCGAATGACCCTCGCGTTCACTTCGTCGAGATATTCCTTGGCCTCCGACGACGTCATCTTCACCGCCAGCTTGGGCTGCATCGTTCGCCTCGCGAATCCGCTCAGAATTATCTTGCGGACCGCAGAGAGTCAAGCACGACGGGTCTTGCGATACAGCCGGACGCTTTTTATATTTCCACCATGGCGAACGAAGACGCGCGCACGTTCACTGGCGAGCTGACGACCGTGGGCCGCCGCACGGGATTGCCGCGCACGGTCGAGCTCCGCATGGCTCGGCTCGACGGAAGATTTTACGTCTCTTCGAGCGGCGTCGAAGGCAAGCACTGGTGCCGCAATATGCTGCACAATTCCGAGGTTCAGGTGAGAGCCGGCGGCGAGTCATTCGCCTGCCGCGCGCGGCTTCTGAACAACGAAGACCTGCGCCGCCGCGTGCTCTCGCTCCGCGACTCGCCGCCGCTATTGGATCGCGTCGTATTCGAGCTTACGCCGGAAAAAAAATAATCGCTCGGCGCGAGGTTATTTAATCAGCAGGATCTTTACGTCGCCCGATTTTCGCAAGATATTGATGCCGACGTCGCCTTCGCGTCGTTGAAAGACGAGATCGACCGAGCTGTCTCCGACCTTCAGGTTCTTCACCTCGACCGTGCGGAGAAAATCGGGAAGCACGGGATGCGAGACGTGCACCTGTTTGACGGGCGCCTTGATAGAAAGGCCGAGACACGCCTGGAGCAGCATGAAGACCGATGCCGCCGCCCAGGATTGCGGGGAGCAGGCGACCGGATAAAGTGTGGGCCCTTCTCCGGGGCGGCGTCCGAAGCCGCAGAAAAGCTCCGGCATGCGCCGGAGCTCGAGAAACGCGCTCGCGTTGAAAAGGCCGGATAGGATTTTCATGGCGGCGTCTTTATAGCCGTACTGCGCAAGACCATACGCTATCATTGCGTTGTCGTGCGGCCAGACCGAGCCGTTGTGGTAGGACATCGGATTATAGCGCGCCTCCAAGGCTGAAAGCGTCCGGATTCCCCATCCGGAAAACAAGTCTTCCGCGAGCAGCGTCTGCGCCGCGAGCTGCGCGTGGCTGGGCGTCGCGATGCCGGTAAAAAGGCAATGTCCGGCGTTCGACGAACGCACGCGGCAAGGCTGCTTCGCGCCGTCGAGCGCGAGGACGTAGGTCGATAGTATCGGAGACCAAAACGCTTCTTCGAAGCGCTCTTGGAGCGAGTCCGCTTCCCGCCACAGGTCGGCGGCTAATTTGGTTTTCTCCAGCAAATCGGCCAGATGCGCCGCGCACAGCTTCGCCGCGTAAACGTAACCTTGGACCTCGCAGAGCGCCAGCGGTCCCTCGACCAGCGTGCCGTCCTCGTGGAAGATCGAATCCTTCGAATCCTTCCAGCCCTGGTGAATGAGGCCGTTGCTCGAATGCATCAGGTATTCGACGAAACCATCGCGGTCCATATCGCCGTATTCGTCGATCCAGTGAAGCGCGCGCTCGATGTTAGGCCAGATCGACTCGATGAAGGCCCGGTCACCGGTGCGCTCGTAGTAGGCGCCCGCGAGCATGATGAAAAGCGGTGTCGCGTCCACGCTGCCGAAATAAAGGCCGAACGGAACTTCGTTAAGCGCCGCCATCTCGCCGCGGCGCATCTCGTGTAGTATTTTCCCCGGCTCGGCGTCGCGCTCAGGGATAAGTTCGGTCGCCTGCCATGCGGCTAGAAAGGCGAGGACGCCTCTCGCGATCTCTGGGTCCACCCAGAGAAACTCCATCGCCGTGATGATCCCGTCGCGGCCGAAAACCGTGCTGAACCATGGGACGCCGGCATACGGGTACGGCCCCTTCGGCGTTTCGGTCACCATCATGCGCAGGTCGGCGACGGACCGGTTGATCCAGTCGTTGAACTGGTCGTTGGAGGTGGATATGGAGGCATCGAGAGTGGCGCGGCGATGAAAAGACGCCTCCGCGTCGCGAAGGGCGGAATCGTAAGCATCGACGGCGGGCCGCTCGTTTCCCGATTGACACCTTACCGTGAAATAGAGCCTGCACGCTTGTTTGGGATCGATCGAGAGATCGTAGCTTATGTAGGAGCGCGAGATCTCGCGCGGCGCCGGTTCACATTCCAGGGTCGTCCGGCGGATCACGCCGTCGAGGCCTTCATAGGCCAGCATGACGCTGTCCTTGCGTACGTGATCCGGCAGGTAGCGCCCGTTTTTTGCGCGCTTGATACCGCGGACCTCGAAAATGTCGTCGAAATCCGCGGCAAAGCTGAGCGACAGCCTCACATGCACCGGGGTGAGCCCGTGGTTCATAATAATGAGCCGCTCGTAACACACCGCCTGCCAGAGGAATTTCGAACGGAAAAAGTGCAGTGTGCCGCGCGGCACTGTCACTTGATCGCCGACCCTGATATCGGGGTTCGTGAGATCGACCGCGAGGAGCGTGTTGTCGTCCCGCACCGTGGAGCTCAGGAGCAGCGGCCGCGTATTGCCGAGGCGCAGCTCGAGCCGGGAAAGAAACCTCGTGCCCTCGTGGTAAATGCCTTCTTCCCCGAGTCCGACGGGGCGGCTGTCGCCGTAGCGGTCGAAGACCGCAAACGTGTCGCCGTGTTTGAGGACGCGCACGCGATCCTCGGCGGCAGCGGCGGTCGCGAGAATGTAGTACTGGTCTTCGACCTTGATGATGTCGTCGGGGCGTTCCCTAGGCCGCGACGGACGGGCTTTCTGACTGGATCCGGGCATAAACTTTCATGTAGTCTTTGACCATCCGTGAAGCGCTGAAGCGCTTCTGGAAGGTGCGCCTGCAGTTTCCCCGATCGAGCGCGGCGACGCGCTCGAGACTTTCCACGGCCTCCTCGACGCTGTCGACGATGAACCCGGTGACTCCGTCGTCGATGATCTCCGGCACGGACCCGCAGCGGAACGCGATCGTCGGCGTGCCGCAGGCCATCGCCTCGATCGTGACCAGACCGAACGGCTCGGGCCAGTCGATGGGAAAGATTTGCGCATAAGCGTCGCCCAAGAAATCCTGTTTTTGCTGTTCGCCGATCTCGCCGATGTATTCGATGAGCGGGCCGTCCAGCAACGGCTCCACCGCGGTTTTGTAGTACTCCAATTCCGCGTTCTCGATTTTTGCGGCGATCTTCAGGGGCATCCCGCTGCGTTTGGCGATCTCGATCGCGCGGTCGACCCGCTTCTCGGGAGAGAACCTGCCGATGAACGCGAGATATTTGCCGGGGGACTCCGCGCGCCATTGGAAGAGATTTTCGGGAAGTCCGTGATGGACGGTGGCCTGCCAATTGAGCCACGGCAGCGGTTCGCGCTGGCTGTCGGAGATCGACACGACCGGAGCATCCGGGAATTCGCGATAGAGCGAAACATATTCCGGCAGATCCAGACGGCCGTGGAGCGTCGTGATGTGCGGCGTGGGTAGCCGCCGCGCAATCGGAAAATGGAGATAATTGAGATGGAAATGGATGAAATCGAACTCGGCGGCGTGCCTCGCGACCTCTTCAACCAATAGGATATGGTAGAGGATATCGTCTTTGATGTCCTGATTGAGACGGAGCGCCTCGTCGCAAACCGAGGCGAGGCGGGCGGACGTCAGGGAATCGCCGCTCGCAAACAGCGTCACGTCATGACCCTGTCGGACGAGCTCCTCGGTCAGATAGGAAACGATCCGTTCGGTTCCTCCATAAAATTTCGGCGGCACACGCTCGTATAGTGGGGCGACTTGCGCGATTTTCACGAAAAACCTCGATTGCGAATTCGTTGAGCATGTTAGAAGTTACAGCTCTATGAATTTTCTGAGCCTGGCAGGGGCCAAAAAATCCAAAGCTACGTCAATTTTGGCACGCTCGGCGATTTTCTCAAGGAGGAAAAAACCGGAAGGAAATTAATTCGCAGGCTGTCGATTACTTCTTTGCATCCTGCACTTTTTTCTCGATATTCTCGACGCCCTTCTGCATCCCTTCGTACATTTTCTTTTCCATGTCGGCGCCCTGCTGGAGTACTTTTTTGACCTCGGCATCGCGCTCAGCCGAGCTCTTGTCGTCTTTGCCGCAGCCGGCCGCCGCAGTAACCACGACCATCGCGAAGCCGATCATCGCATATTTCATCCTCACCCCCCTTATCGTCATTTAGACTACGCGTACACGAGAGACGGTCCGTTTGCAACGAGCCCGCGCGCGGTTTTTTTCGTGTAAGCGTTTTGTTATCATCGAAAGTCGCCGCCTATGGCGTCGAACATGGCAAAACGAAGAGTCGCACCGCTGGCTGTGCTTTTGCTCTTCGCGCTCACCTGCCGCGTATGGCCGCAGGCGGCACAGCGGCCGCTGAGACTGAAAGCGAGCCCGGGACTCACCGTCACGGACGCGGGTGGCTGGAAGACCGTTTTTCAAGGCGCCGAATACCGGCGGATTAGCCTCGAGCGGATCGATCCGTATCAGTCGATCCAGCTGAAGGTCCTCCGCTTCGACAGCCGTTGGATCGAGCCGCGCGTCGTGCACAGCGCCGAGTACCGCTTGCGGAGCGCCACGGTAAAGACGCTCGCCGAAAAGAGCGGCGCGCTGGCGATCATAAATGCCAATTACTTCGACGAGCGCCACGCCGCTCTCGGATTCTTCAAAGCGGGCTCCGAAAGAAATCTCGCGATATCGAAAAGTCCGCTTTTCACGGGCATCTTCGCGATCAAAGATCGTGCCGCGTTGATCATGCATCGAGATCAATTCGATCCCGAGCAGGCGGATGAGGGACTGCAGGCGGGACCGCTGCTCCTGGCCAAGGGCTCGCCCCTCGCTGTGACGCGTGGCGCGGATAAACAGTTCCGGCGCTCGCTCATAGGAATCGACGCGGCGCGGCGGCTTGTCATCGCCGTGACGGACAACCTTTTCGGCGGCCTGACTTGGACGGAGCTGCAAGAGCTTTTCGGCGCGCCCGAATGGCGCATCGAGACACCGGACCTGATGAATCTCGACGGCGGCGGCTCGACCCAACTTTCCATCAGAACGGCGGGCTACGAGGAGCACATTTCCGGGACTGCCGAAGTCCCGGTCGCCATCGGCTTCTTCCCCAAAAGCCGGTAACCTGGAAAGTTGCCGGCCGTTTGACGTCCAGAACCCCCCTCTGCCGGCGGCTTGAAGTCTTGAACCGCCGGAGCTATAAGAGGTCGGTTCTGAAACGGCTTGTCCCTTCTCTATGACGCTTCATCAGCTGCGGGTTCTCGCAAAGGTCGCGGAGGTGCAAAGCTTCACCGAAGCGGCCAAGGCGCTCGGTCTCACGCAGCCGTCCGTCTCCTCGCTCATACAAGGCCTGGTCGACGAGTTGAAATACGAGCTGTTCGAGCGGCACGGCATCAAAATCTCGCTCACGCCCGAGGGCGCGGTATTCGTTCGCCGTGCGCGCGACGCGCTCGCGATCATCGATGGGGCCGCCGAGGAGATCGATGAGATCCACGGGCTCCGAAAAGGCCGGCTCGCGGTCGGCGGGTCGCCGATTCCGGCCGCCTCCTTTCTGCCTCACGCGGTGCAGGAATTCAAAAAAACGCATCCCGGGGTGCAGGTCGTGCTCAAGATTCAGAGCAACAGCAGCCTGGAAAGGGAACTGCTCGACCGCGACCTCGACCTCGCGCTGGTGAGCCTGCCGCCGCACTCGCCGCTGCTCCGTTCCGAGCTCTACATCGAGGAGCAGATCGTGGCCATCGCGCCACCCTTCCATCCGCTGGCGAAAAAACGCGCGGTGAATCTGCGCATGCTCGCGAAAGAGCCGCTGATCGCGTCGGATTCGGGGATTCAGACGCGCGACATGGTCGAGCAGCGCTTCGCCCAAAAAGGCGTGCCGTTCGTGCCCGCGATCCAAGTCAGCGCCGCGATCGGCGCGCGCGACGCGATCCGCAATGCCGTCGCGAGCGGCCTCGGCATCGGCTTCATCGCGCACTGCCACGTCGCCTCCGACGTCGAGACCGGGCGCGTCAAGATCCTGAACGTGCCTGAGCTCAATCTAAAACGCATCATCTATATCGTCACGCACAAGACCCGCCAGACCTCGCCGCTCGTAAAGGCCTTCAAAGATTTTTTGCAAGCTAACAAGGAAGCCGACTGAAAGCCGGTCTCCGCGCGACTCTCAGCCACGAAACACCGCGAGATTAGCGCAGGGAAGCGATCGCGCCGAGGCTCGCGTAGAGCGCGCCTGTCGGCAGAATACCGAGGTAGACCGTCGCGACGGCGGTGAAGCCGACGGCGGCATAGAGATAAGGCGCGCCGCGGAAGCTCTTGGCTTCGACGCCGCCCTCTTGCATGTACATCATCAGGATGACGCGAAGATAATAAAAGACTGACACGAGGCTGTTGAGCACGCCGATAACGGCGAGATCGGTGTGCCCTGCGGCGACGGCCGCGCGGAAGAGATAGAATTTACCCGTGAAGCCAGCGAGCGGCGGGAACCCGGCAAGCGAGAGCATGAAGAGAGACATCGCCATGGCTAAAAACGGCTTCCGGTATCCGAGACCGGCGAAGTCGGCGTAAGCGGCCCCCTCGCGGTCGTCAGCCTTGAGCGCCGCGACCACGGCGAAAGCTCCGAGCGTCATGGCGGCGTAGCTGACGACATAAAACAGCAGCGCCTGCGCGCCAACTTCGCCGCCGGCGACGAGCGCGATCATGAGATAGCCGGCGTGCGCGATGCTGGAATAAGCGAGCATCCGCTTGACGCTCGATTGCGTCACCGCGAGCACATTGCCGAGCGTCATCGTCAGAATCGCGAGAGCCTTTACGGCCGGCGTCCATTCATCCCGCAGCGGCTCCCATTGGTGGAGAAAAATGCGCGCCCAGCCGGCGAACGCGGCGGCTTTGACGGCGACGGCCATGAAAGCGGTCACCGGCGTCGGCGCGCCGTCGTAGACGTCCGGCACCCAGAAATGGAACGGCGCCGCGGCGACCTTGAACGCGAGCCCCACGAGCACGAGAAAAACGCCGGCGGTGAGCAGCAGCGCGGCTTGAGGCCCGCCGAGCGCTTCGGCGATGCGGTCCAGGTGCGTCGAGCCGGTCGCGCCGTAGATGAGCGCGATGCCGTACAGAAAAAATCCGGTGGCAAACGCGCCGATGAGAAAATACTTCATCGCCGACTCGGCCGACTCGGCGCGCGAGCGCCACATGCCGGCGAGCACGTAGACAGCGATCGACATCGTCTCCAAGCCGATGAAGAAAAGGATGAGATCGTTCGCGGAGGCCATGATGATCATGCCGACGGCGCTCAGGAGAATCAGCACGTAAAACTCGCCCTCGCGGATGCCGGACTCGCGCACGTATTGGACCGACATCAGGATCGTCAGCGCCGCGACAACGGCGAACACCAGGATAAAGAACACAGCGAACCCGTCGAGCAAAAGCGTGTTCCCGAAGGCGCCTTCCGCGCCGCGGAAACGAAGAGCGACCCAGGCTGAGAGCGCGAGTCCCGCGAGGCTCGTCCAGACGAGCACGCCTTTCTCGTCCGCGGGCGTGAAGAGGTCGAGCACCAGCACGACGATCGCGGCCACCAGCATCTGGGCGGCCGGAAGCAGCGCGACATAATCAGCGGCCACGATCGGTCCTTTCCCCGGCGCTCTCGACGCGGACCAGCGGCGCCGCCATGCTTTGCGCCTCGACGCGCTCGAGCGCGACGCGCGCCGAGCCTTGGATGCGCGAGAGAAACGGCCGCGGATATACGCCCATGAAAACGATCAGCGCCACCAGCGGCGCCAGCATCGCGATCTCGCGCGGGCTCAGGTCCGCCATCAGCCGGTTCTCCGGACGGACCAGCGGTCCATAAACGACGCGACGGAACATCCACAGCATATAGATCGCTCCGAGCACCACGCCGCTTGTAGCCAGAACCGTCCAGCCGGGATGCGCCTGAAACGCGCCGAGGAGGATCAGGAACTCGCCGACGAACCCGTTGAGCCCGGGCAGACCGATGGAAGAAAAGGTCACGATGAGAAAAACCGCCGACAAGAGCGGCACCTGCTTCCAGAGGCCGCCGAAGTCGGCGATCATGCGCGTGTGGCGCCGGTCATAGATCATGCCGACGATCAGGAAGAGCGCGCCGGTCGAGAGGCCGTGGTTGAGCATCTGGTAAACCGCCCCCTGCGCGCCTTGGAGGTTGAAAGCGAAAAGCCCGAGCATCACGAAGCCCAAATGACTCACCGACGAGTAGGCGACGAGCTTCTTGATGTCGTCCTGCATCATCGCGACCATCGCGCCGTAGACGATGCCGACGACCGCGAGCGCGGTGACATACGGCGCCGCGGCGAGCGCCGCCTCGGGAAAGAGCGGAATCGCGAAGCGGATGAAGCCGTAGGTGCCCATTTTGAGGAGAATCGCCGCCAGGATGACCGACCCGGCGGTCGGCGCCTCAACGTGCGCGTCCGGCAGCCAGGTGTGCAGCGGGAACAGCGGCACCTTAATGGCGAAGGAAAGCGCGAAGGCGAGAAACAGCCACATCTGCTCGTGGAACGGCAACCGCAGATTCGCGAGCTGCTGAAAGCCGAACGTCAGCGTCTGCGTCACCTGATAGTTCCGCGTCGCGAGGAAAATGATCGCGACGAGCATGAGCAGGCTGCCTGTCATCGTGTAGACGACGAATTTGACCGCGGCGTAGAGCCGCCGCTGGCCGCCCCAGACGCCGATGAGAAAATACATCGGCACGAGCATCACTTCCCAAAAGACGTAAAACAAAAACAGATCGAGCGCGACGAGCGTCCCGAGCATGCCGGTCTCGAGCACGAGCATGAAGAAAAGATATTCCTTCACCTTGTCGTGAACCGTCCAGGAGGCGAGGATCGCGATCGGCACGATCAGCGCCGTGAGCAGGACGAGGAACAGACTGAGGCCGTCGACACCGACGATGTACTCGATGCCGTAGGCGGGGATCCAGGCGGCGCGCTCGACCGCCTGCATGCCGGCGGCGTTGGGATCGAAGCGCGCGAAGATCCACAGCGATACCAGAAAAACGGCGAGGCTGAACCCGAACGCGAGCGAGAACAAAGCGCGCATCGCGCCGCGCGGGATCAACAACAGCGCCGCCGCTCCGACGGCGGGCAAAAACACCAGCAGACTCAAACCCGGCACGACCTCACCGCCTCAGCCAGTATACGAAGATCAAAATCGTGCCGATCAAAAACGCGAAGAGATAATGCTGCACGTTGCCGCTCTGAAGCCGTCGGCCGGAGGCGCTGATGCCGCGGACAAGTCCGGCGACGCCGTTGACGGCGCCGTCGATTATTCCGGGATCGAACGCGCGCGCGAGCCAGTTCGCGGCCGCCGTGAACGGCCGCACGAAAAGAAAATCGTACAGCTCGTCGATATAATACTTTTGCGCGAGCGTGCCCCAGAGCGGTCCGTCTTCGCGGACGCGGCGCTCACGACCGTAAAGAAAATAGGCCGCGGCGATGCCGACAAGAGCGATTCCGACGGTAAGCGCGACGAGCAGCGTCTCGTTCACGGCCTCGCCATGCTCGGCCGGATTGCTGCGCCCCAAGACGGCCTGCAGCCAGGGATCCCAGACGTCGCGCGACGGCAGCGCCAGCCATCCGGCCGCGATCGACCCGAGCGCGAGGACGATCAGCGGGATCGTCATCGCCGCGGGCGACTCGTGGACGTGCGCCTGCACCGACTCCGGCGCGCGGCTCGTGCCGTGAAAGACGAGGAACAACTGGCGGAACATGTAAAACGCGGTGAGCCCCGCCGTGATCCAGCCGACAAGCCAGAGCGCTAGCGAGCCGTGCGGGCTCGCGTAGGCTTCGAGCAAGATCCGATCCTTCGAGAAAAAGCCCGCAGTCGGCGGGATGCCCGCGAGTGCCAGTCCCGCGATGAGATACGTCCAGTACGTCGCCGGCAGCCTGCGGCGCAGCCCGCCCATCTTGCGCATGTCCTGCTCGCCGCCCATCGCGTGGATGACGCTGCCCGCGCCGAGAAACAGGCACGCCTTGAAAAAAGCGTGCGTGAACAGGTGAAAGACGGCGGCGCTGAACGCGCCGACGCCGGCCGCCAGAAACATGTAGCCCAGCTGGCTGACGGTCGAATACGCAAGCACGCGCTTGATGTCGTTCTGGGCTACGGCGATCGTGCCGGCGAAGAGCGCCGTGGCAGCGCCGATGATTGCGATCAGCGAAAGCGTGTAGGGCGCGAGGACAAAGAGAAAATTCAGCCGCGCCGTCAGATAGACGCCCGCGGTCACCATCGTCGCGGCGTGGATCAGCGCGCTCACGGGCGTGGGGCCGGCCATCGCGTCGGGCAGCCATACGTAGAGCGGGATCTGCGCCGATTTGCCGGTCGCGCCGATGAAGAAAAGCAGCGTAATCAGCACAGCCGTGTCCGGGGCGATACGCGCGGCGGCGTCTTTCAGAGCAGCGAAGTCGAGCGACGGAACGCCGAGACGGTTCATCTCCCAGAAAAGCAGCAGCATGCCCAGTAAAAAGGCGAAATCGCCGATGCGGTTCACGATAAACGCCTTGTTGCCGGCGGTCGTGTTCGCAGGGTCTTCGTACCAGAACCCGATCAGTAGAAAGGAGCAGAGGCCGACGCCTTCCCACCCGACGAAAAACAGCAGCAGATTGTCGGCGAGGACCAGCACGGACATGAAGAAAACGAACAGATTGAGGTAGGCGAAGAAGCGCGCCTCGCCCTCGTCGTGCGCCATGTAGCCGGTCGAGTAGAGGTGGATCAAAAAGCCGATGCCGGTGATAACGAGCAGCATGACCGCCGTGAGCGCATCGGCCTGAAAGGAGACCTGTGCCTTGAACGGCTCGGATTCGATCCAGGTATAAAGCGTGTCGCGCAAGACGGCGTCCGGCGACAGCAGCATAAAGACTCGCAGCGCGATCAGAAAGGATCCGAACACCGCGGCGGAGGCGAGTATTCCGGCGAATCTCTTGCCCCAGCGGCCGCCGAAGAAAACGTTGAGCACGGCGGCGGCGAGCGGCAGCAGCGGAATCCAGCGCAGCAGATTGGTCGTCATGAGTCGGCCGTCGAGCGAGCTACCACTTCAGAAGCTGCATGTCTCTGGGATCGAGAGTCTGTCGGAAACGAAAGACCGAGATGACGATCGCCAGGCCCACCACCGCCTCGGCGGCCGCCACCGTCATGACGAAAAACACGATCACCTGCCCTTCGACCGAGCCCATAAAACGCGAGAAGGCGATGAAAGTCAGATTGACCGCATTGAGCATCAACTCGATCGACATCAGGATTACGATGACGTCGCGGCGGATGACGACCCCGGCGACGCCGATGGCAAAGAGAACGGCGCTCAGCACGAGATAATATTCGATTGGCGCCTGCATCAACGCTGCCTCTGCGCCAGCGCCACGGCGCCGATGATCGCGACCAGCAGCAGCACCGAAGCGAGCCCGAACGGCAGCGCGAAATCCGTGAACAGGCTTTGTGCGATGCTCTCGGGGCCGCCGAACGAGGCGGGTACCGCCGCCTCGGCGGAAACCGCCGGCCGATGGACAAGCGCGGCGAGCTGTAGGCAGAGCGCCGCGGCGCCAAGCGAGCCGAGCATCCACCACGCCGCCGGCCGCGCCTCGATCGACAGCGGGTTCAGCAGCATGATGACGAATAGAATGAGAATCATGATCGCGCCGGCGTAAACGAGGATCTGAAGCACGCCCAGCATCGGCGCGTCGAGCGTGAGGAACAGGACCGCCATAACGAAAAGCGTCGCGGCGAGCGCCATCGCGCTGTGCACGACGTTGCGCTGCGTCACCACCAGCAGCGAGAAGAGCAGCGTCAGAAAGGCCAGGATGAAAAAGACAATCATGTCGGTTCAAACCGGCCGGCGTACGACGATCCACGCCGCCGTAAGAAATAGGTTGACGAGCGCCGCCGGTAGCAGCATCTTCCACCCGAGGCGCATGATTTGATCGTAGCGAAAGCGCGGCAGCGTCCAGCGCAGAATGATCTGCAGCCAGCAGAAAAAGAGCACCTTGACCGTGAACGCGGCGACCTGAAGAATCGTTACCGTGAGCGGCGCGAGCGAAACCACACTGCCCCACGGAAAATAGAATCCGTCGCGCAGGAGATAAGGCACCTGCCAACCGCCGAAGAAGAGCGTGGTAACCAATCCCGCGGCGGTCACGACCTCGGCGAACTCACCGGCGAAGAACATGAGGAACTTGCCGCCCGAGTATTCGACGTGATAACCCGCCACGATCTCCGACTCGCCCTCAGGCGCGTCGAACGGGAGCCGCTTGGTCTCCGCGACGGCGGCGGTGAAAAAGAGCAAAAACGCGAGCGGCTGCCGAACGACTCCCCAGGCAGGCAGCCAGCCCCAGAACAGCTCTCCCTGCGCGCGAACCATCGCCTGCGGCTCGAGTGTGCCGTAGACGATGACGATGCCGATGACCGACAGTCCCATCGCGATCTCGTACGAGACCATCTGCGCCGCGCCGCGCACGCCGCCCAAAAGCGAGAATTTGTTGTTCGAGGCCCACGCGCCGATCACGATGCCGTAGACGCTGAGCGACGCCATGGCGAAGATGTAGAGAATGCCGATGTTGAGGTTCGCGACTTGCAGATTGATCTCGCGCCCGCCGACGACCAAAACGTCGCCGAAGGGAATCACGGCGAAGGTCACAAGCGCCGGAAACAACGCGAGGCACGGCGCAAGCGTGTGCATGAGCCGGTCGCCGTGGGCCGGAATAAAATCTTCTTTCGTGAGCATCTTGATCGGATCCGCGATCAGCGTATTGACCAGCCCCATGCCGGCGAAGCCGAAGATCGAGGCGCGGTTCGCTCCGATGCGGTCCTGGATCAGCGCGCTGCCCTTGCGCTCGACCCAGCCGAGAATCCCGGCGAGGTTCAGCACCATGAAAAGGACGAGGAAGGCCTTGACTGCAACGATCGCGAGATCGACTATCATTGATGTTGCGCTTCGAGATCGGCGCCGAGCGCGCCTATCTTTTCATAATCGAGGCCGGCGTACGCCGGCAGCTGTCGGGAGAGGACCGCGAAGATATCCGCCGGCCGGTCGTAACTCTCGCCGAGCAGGCGGGCAAAGATCTCCCAGTCCTGCAGCGCGCCGGCGGGCGCGACGAGTGCGGGATTGAGCTTCTGCACCCTGCCGCGGCGGTTGGTATACGTGCCCTCCTTCTCGGCGAAGTTCGTGGACGGCAGCACGACGTGCGCGAGCGCTGCCGTCGGCGTCATGCGCGTGTCCTGTACGACGAGAAACGATAATTTACCGAGCGCCGACTTCAGCCTGTCGCCGAGGTCGGACAATGATGCGAGATCTTCGCCGACGACATACGCCGAGCGGAATTTTCCATCGATAATATTTTTCAGCAGCGGCTCGACCCCGGCCTCGGAGCCCACGCCCATGTGACGCGCGCCGCGAAAGTTAGGCGAGCGGTCGGGACTCTTGAGGATTTTTTCCACTTCCGTCAGCTCGCGCTCGCGATAAAAGACTTCGAGACCTCCGTCAGAGACAAATTGTTTCATTAAGCGGCTGTAGAGAAACGCCTCTTCGTTGGTGTTTCGCCCCGACAGAATCGCCGCGGCCGGCGCGTTCGCCGCAAGACCTGTAGCGACCGCGCGGAGCGCGGTGTCCCAATCGACGGCAACGAGCCCGCCTTCCTGGCGGATCATCGGGGAAGTCAGCCGCTCGCCTTCCGTGAGCCCGTGAAACGAGTAACGTCCCTCGTCACACAGCCAGTGACTGTTGACCGCCTCGTTGACGCGCGGCTTAAAACGCGCAATGCGGTTTTGATAAGTCTCAACCGATATGTTGCAGCCGGTGCTGCACCCGGGACAGATCGACGGCGTTTTTTTCAGATACCAGACGCGGACCTTGAAGCGGAAATCCCGGTCCGTGAGCGCGCCTACCGGGCAAATATCGACGACGTTGACCGAGAGCGGATTGTCGAGTGTTTTTTCCGGAAACAGCGCGATCGTCGCATGGTCGCTGCGGTTCACGACGGTAAGCTCGTCGGTGCGCGTGACTTCCTGGAGAAAACGCACGCAGCGCGTGCACTTGATGCAGCGCTCGCCGTCGAAGACGACGTAAGGGCCGAAGATCTCGCGCTTGCGCTCGTGCTCCTTGCGCTCTTCGAAGCGGCTCGCCGCGAGGTCGTGCTCCATGTAGTAGTCTTGGAGCCAACACTCGCCCGCCTGATCGCAGATCGGGCAGTCGACCGGGTGATTGATGAGGAGAAACTCCATCACCGCGCGGCGCGCTTCCAGCACCTTCGGGCTCTGCGTCTTCACCGCCATGCCTTCGGTCGCGAGCGTGTTGCAGGCGATCTGGAGCTTCGGCATTTTCTCGATCTCGACCAGGCACATGCGGCAATTGCCGGCGATCGTGAGCTTGGGATGATAGCAGTAATGCGGGATGTCGATGCCCGCGTCCTCGGCGGCCTGGATGACCGTCTTGCCTTTTTCCGTGACGATCTCGCGCCCGTCGATGGTGATTTTTACCGGATCCATTTCTGATTGATCGGCTTTCTACTTAATGTATCGTGCACTTGCCCGCCGCGATGTGCTCGTCGAACTCGCCGCGGTATTTTTTGATGAACGCGGCGGGCGGCCACGACGCCGCGTCGCCGAACGGACAGATCGTGTTGCCGCCGATGTTGCCGCTCACGCTCAGGATCTTCTCGAGATCGCCGGGTTTGCCGGCGCCGTGCTCGACGCGGTTTAGTATCTTCTCGATCCAGTGGCAGCCTTCGCGGCACGGGCTGCATTGACCGCACGATTCATGGGCGAAGAACCGCGAGAGGTTCCACGCCGCGCGCACCATGCACGTCGATTCGTCCATGACGATTACGCCGCCCGAGCCGAGCAGCGTACCGGCGGCCTGGAACGATTCGTAGTCCATCGTGATGCCGTCGAGCTCGTCGGCGCGCAGCACCGGCATCGACGCACCGCCGGGAATGACGCCCTTGAGCTTCCTGCCGTTCGCCATGCCGCCGCAGTCTTCTTCGAGAAACTTCTTGAACGGATAGCCCATGTCGACTTCATACACGCCGGGCTTCTTGACGTGCCCGCTGACGCAGAAGAGCTTCGTGCCCTTGCTCTTCTCCGTGCCGATCGCGGCGTAGCGCGCCGCGCCTTCGGTGATGATCCACGGCAGCGCCGCGAGCGTTTCGACGTTGTTGACGACGGTCGGACAGCCGAAAAGACCGTGCGTCGCCGGAAACGGCGGCTTGATCTTCGGCCAGCCTTTCCCGCCTTCGAGCGACGACAAGAGCCCAGTCTCTTCGCCGCAGATGTATGCGCCGGCACCCCGGTGTAGAATCAAATCGATGTCATAACCCGAGCCGAGAACGTTTTTGCCGAGATATCCGGCGCCGGCGGCTTCGTCGAGCGCGCGCTGCAGCACCTGCGCGCCGTAAAACATCTCGCCGCGGATGTAAATGAAGGACGTGTGCGAGCGAATCGCGTAGGCCGCGATGATCGTCCCCTCGACGATCGCGTGCGGGTCCTTTTCGATGAGCAGCCGGTCCTTGAACGTCCCCGGCTCGCTTTCGTCGGCGTTGCAGACGACGTACTTGGGTTTCGGGTTATCCTTGGGCACGAAACTCCACTTCATACCGGTCGGGAATCCCGCGCCGCCGCGCCCGCGCAGGCCAGACGCCTTGACCTCGTCGATCAGCTTCTCCGGCGTCATCTCGCGCAGCACTTTTTCCAGCGCGCGATACCCGCCGCATGCCCGGTAACCCTCAAGCGTCTGCGAATCGGGCGCGTCGATATTGCGGAGTAAAATCTTTTCCATAAAAAGCAAAATTTAGAATATAAAAGCTAGAATGTCGAAGGTCGGAGGTTCGGCTTCTTCCCTTCTGAATTCTGAATTCTGAATTCTAAATTCTAGATTCTGTATTCTGTCGTTCATTTCAGCCGGTCGAGAAGCTCGCCGACGTTCTTTTCCGTCAAGTTCTCGTAGTAATCGTCGTTCACCTGCATCATCGGCGCCGTGCCGCACGAGGCTAGGCATTCGACTTCCGAAAGCGTGAAGCGCCCGTCCGGCGTCGTCTCGCCGAGACCAATCTTAAGCTTTTCCTTGATCGCCCCCGTAATGCGCTCCGCGCCGGCTAGCGCGCACGGCAGCGTCCGGCAGACCTGGATGTGATGGCGCCCGATAGGTTTCGTATTGAACATCGTGTAGAACGTCACGACGCCCAACACGCGCGCGACCGGCACGTCCATAATTTGCGAGACGTATTCCATCACTTCCGGGCTGATATAGCCGAACTCCTGCTGCGCGAGATAGAGCACGGGCAGCATCGCCGCGTTCTTCTGCGGATAACGCGCGACGATTGCTTCGAATTTCTTCAGCGATTCGTCAGAAAACTTGACAGCCATGTTTACTTTAGAGCGGCGATTTTAGCGGTCGCATTCACCGCCGATCATGTTGATCATGCCGAACGTCGGCACGATGTCAGCGACCGTGTAGCCTCTGATCATTTCGCGGAACGCGCCCATCGCGATGAAACAGGGCGGCCGCACGCGCACGCGGTAGGGCCTGCCGCCGCCGTCGCTCACTAAATAGAAACCGAGCTCGCCGTTGCCGCCCTCGACCGCCTGGTACACTTCGCCGGGCGGCACGTGCACGCCTTCCATGATGATCTTGAAGTGATGCATCAGCCCTTCGATGCTGTTGTAGACTTTTTCTTTGTCCGGCAGCACGATGCGCGGGTCTTCGATCGAAATGGGACCCGTCGGCATTTTTTCCAGCGCCTGCTCGACGATCCGCATGCTCTGCTCGATCTCCTCGACGCGGACGATGAAGCGGTCGTAGTTGTCGCCGTGGCTGCCGAGCGGAACCGTGAAGTCCATCTGGTCGTAAACGAGATACGGCTGCAACTTGCGGACGTCGTAATTGACGCCAGTCGACCGCAGGACCGGCCCCGTCAGACCGTAGCTCACCGCGGTCTCCTTCGAAATCACGCCGACGTTCGACATGCGGTCGATGAAAATCCGGTTATGCGAGAGCAGTTTCTCGACGTCCGCGAGCAGGCGGCGCGTCTTCTCGAAGGCGTCTTTTACCTGTGCGGCGAAGCCTTCGGGTAGATCGTGCTTAAGCCCGCCGATGCGGACGTAGGTCACGGTGAGGCGCGCGCCGGTCAGCGCCTCGACGATGCGCATGAGCATCTCGCGCGCCTCGATCATATAAAAGCCGGCGGTGATGGCGCCGAGTTCGGACGCGGCCATACCGCAGCAGGTAAGATGATCGGTGATGCGGGAGATCTCGCTAGCAACGACGCGGATGAACTGGCAGCGCGGCGTCGTCTCGACGCCGAGGAGCCTCTCGACCGCGAGCGCGTAGCCGACATTGTTGATCAGCGGCGAGACGTAGTTCAGCCGGTCGGTGTACGGAATCACCTGGGTCCAGGTCCCCTGCTCCGAGCTCTTGTCGAAGCCGCGGTGGAGATAGCCGACTTCGGTGTCGCAGTCGACCACCCGCTCGCCGTCGAGCTTGAGATTGAATTTGATCGTTCCATGGGTCGCCGGATGGGACGGGCCCATCTGCAGCTCCATGATGTCCTGCGGCAGCTCTTTGACTTCGGCTTTCATCCCCTTTTCGAATCCGCGCCGGCGAGCTTTTGCTTCTCCAGCTGCTGCTTCAATTGGGCCAGCTTGTTATTGGAGCGCATGTCGACGAACGTTCCTTTGAGCGCCCGCTCGGGCACGAGCGGCTGGCGCTGATTCACCGGATAATCCTTGCGCAGCGGGTAGCCGCGAAATTCCTCGTAGAGCAGAATGCGGCGCAGATCGGGATGACCGCGGAAGCGGATGCCGAACATGTCCCACACTTCGCGCTCCATCCAATCGGCCGCGCGCCAGAGCGAAACGAGCGAATCAACCTCCGGCGAGCTCTCGCCGACGGGCACTTTGACGCGTACGCGGCGGCCGCTTCCGAGAGAGAGCAAATGGTACACGACTTCGAAGCGCGGCTCCTTTTTACCGAAATAATCGACCGCGGTGAGGTCTGAGAGAAAATCGAACGCGAGCGCGGGATCTTCCTTCAAGCGCTTGAACGACTCGACGAGACCGTCGCGGCGGATGACGATGACGTCTTCGCCTCGCGCGGTGTGTGCGTCGAGCACCGCGTCGCCGAGTATCCGGCGGATTGCTTCCAGCTGTGGAATCTCGTCAGCCATTTCAGTCGAGATCGAGCGCGCCCTTCTTCCATGCGTAAATGAAGCCGATCACGACGATCAGCAGAAAAATCCCCATCTCGACCAGCCCGAAAACGCCGAGCCGGCGAAACGATACCGCCCACGGGTACAGGAACACCACTTCCAGATCGAAGATGAGGAACAACATCGCGACGAGATAAAAGTGCACCGGGAAGCGGATGCGCGCGTCGCCTTGAGGAGGATTGCCGGACTCGAACGGGTCCGCTTTGACGGCCGTCATCCGCTTCGGGCCGACCGTCTGCGCGATAAAAAGCAGCGCCAGCACCACGACAGCCGCAAACGCGAAAAGCACCAGTACCGGGAAAAAAGGATCCGACATCAAATTCCGTGTAGAAAAAGACCCTCACACCGGACGGAAATCCGGGTGGTTTAGAAGCTCCGCGGCCAGCCTCGTGAACACTTTATTTTTTAAGGTAAAAATGGACTTAAGTCAAGGAAATGGACGCCGCCGAGGCGTTGCAACCGAGCCGCGCGGCGCCTATATACAATGGAAAAACGGAGGTCGCCGATGAAACATCGACTTTGGATCGCGCTTCTTATCTTCGGCAGCGGAGCAGCCACCGGCTTGCTCGCCGAGCGCCTCCTGCACGCGCAAAACGAGCCGGTCAAACGCACGACGCTGCTGCAGACCGACCTCGAAGGCGCGCCGGGAAAAGAGGTCGATGTGTTCGTCGTCGAGATCGCGCCCGGCGCGTCGACCGGGAAGCACTCGCATCCCGGGAGCGAGTTCGCGTATATCCTGGAGGGCACCGCCGCGGTGGAAGCCGGCGGCAATAATTTCGCTATCCCGCAGCGGCGCGGCACCCTCTCTTATCTAATGCCCAACGAAGTGCACAACGTCTCGAATCAGAGCCGCACCGAGCCGTTGAAGGCAATCGTCTTCGCCGTCAATGACAAAGGCAAGCTCAAAATCGCGCCCGCGAAATAGTTTCAGCCGCTCGCCTCATCCACAGCCTCGAGCACGGCGCGAAGCTGTACCTGCTTTCCATCGCGCTGTACGGTGACGTTCACGACGCTGCCGAGTCTTTGTTCCTCCATCACGAGATAGAGATCGTTCGTGGAATCGATTTTTTTCCCCTGCATGGCGACGATCACGTCACCGAGACGGACGCGTCCCTGCGCGTCGCGCGTGGTCGCGCGAATGCCGGCTTTGGCGGCTGCGCTGTTCGGCGGCACCTCGAGGACGAGAACGCCCTTGATTCCAAGACGTTCGGTGATCTGGTCATCCGCTGCGCGAAAGCCGAGTCCGGGCCGAACGACTTTTCCGTGGCGGATGAGCTCCGGGACGACGATTGACGGTGTCGACGGGAATTGCAAAGCCGATTCCCACCGAGGCTCCCGACGGGCTATAAATCGCCGTATTGACGCCGATCAGCCGGCCGGCGCTGTCGAGCAGCGGTCCGCCGGAGTTTCCCGGATTGACGGCGGCGTCGGTCTGAATTACACCCTGGATCGGCCGTCGCGTCACCGACTCGATCTCGCGCCCCAGCGCACTCACAACACCGGTCGTAAGCGTTTGATCGAGGCCGAACGGATTGCCGATTGCGAACGCGCTTTGACCTACCTGCAGGTCTTTCGACGTGCCTATGGGTATCGGTCTCAGTCTGCTTTTCGGCGCGTCGATTTTCAGCACCGCCAGGTCTTTGTCGGGCGCGATGCCGACGAGACGCGCCTTCCAGGTGGACTGGTCGGCGAGCGTCACCTGGGCGGCCCCGGCATTCTGGATGACATGGTAATTCGTGACGATATTGCCGGTATCGTCCCAGACAAGTCCCGATCCGGTTCCTTCCGGGATCTGCAGCAGATTCAGTGTGAACAAGTCGCGCGCGACGCTGACCGCCGTGATGTGAACGATGGAAGGCGATGCCTGGCGAAACAACGCGATCGTCGACTTTTCGTCGGCGGCGAGCTCGCCGCGCGGCGCGATCGGACGCGGCCCGGCACGCTCCAAAGTTACGGCGCCCCGCACGGCGATGCGCCATACGAGCAGTGCGACCAGAAAAAAAACGGCAAGCAAAAATACGCGCCGCCGAGCGTAATCCTCCGATCTGAAAGCCGCCATGCCGCTAGGCGACTTTAACTTCGACCCTGCGCGGCTTCGCTTCTTCCGCCTTCGGGAGGTGCAGGGTCAAAACGCCGTGCTTGAGCTGTGCCGATATCTTCGCTTGGTCGACTTTGTCGCTGAGCTCGAATTGCCGGTAAAAATTGACAAGCTCAAACTCGCGGTAGACCGGGTCGCCCGGAGTGGCATCACCTGCGCGCCCGTGCAGCGTGAGAACACCGTTTTCCACGCGCACATCGACGCCGTCCTTGGCGACGCCCGGTAAATCTGCCATCACGACCAACCCGTCGGGCGTTTCGTAAATATCGACCGGCGGCGCGAGATATCTCTCGCGGCTGCGCGTGACTTCGGTCGCGGGACTCTGCTGCTGTCCACGCTTTGTCGCAACGGTTTTTTCAGCCATGATAATTCCTCCGACTTAATCTTGGTTAGGAAACTTTGACGCTGATCTGCTTCGGCTTCACTTTCTCCGCCTTCGGCAGGCTGACGATGAGCAGACCGTCTTTGTATTCCGCCGATACGTCGCTGTCGTTCACCTCGACCGGCAGCTCGATCGCGCGGACGAATTTCCCGCTGGCGCGCTCGCTCCGATGAAAAGCCTCGGGGCGCACCTCGCCGTTGATGCGGCGCTTCTCGCCCGAGATCGTGAGCTGGTTCCCCACTACGGCGAGGTTCAGCGAAGCGGGATCGACGCCGGGCGCGAGCGCTTCAATGTAAAGATGATCGCGGTCTTCGTGAAGGTTGACAAGCGGATAGCGGCGCGGGCCGAGCCCCGGCAAAAACGCCGTCTGGGAGGAGGCGCCCGCGGGTGCAAATTCAGCGAACGCCCTATCGATCTCGCGCCGAAGCGCATCCATATCTGCGAAAGCACTCCATTCAGCCATACTGTCCTCCTTTCGTGCTAAGGCTCCGAAAACAAGAAAAACATAATCACGAGTGCCGGGCAGTCAAGATGGCAGCGGGTCGGACAATGAACAGAGACAGGCAAAAAAAAGGGGAGGATTTCTCCTCCCCTTTTCCATATACGGAAGCGAATTAGTTCACGCTGACGGCAATCTTCTTCGGCTTCGCCTCTTCCGCCTTAGGCACGTAGACTTCCAGGATGCCGTCGCGATAGGTGGCTTTGATGCCGTCCTGCGCTACGGTCTGGGGCAGATGGAACGAGCGGGTGAATTTTCCCGCGAGGCGCTCGGAGCGATGATACTCGACGCCTTCCGCAGGCTCTTCGGCCTTGCGCTCGCCGCTCAACGTAAGTGTGCCTTCGTCGAGCTCGAGGTTGAAGTCTCCCTTCTTCATGCCCGGCAGCTCGGCGCGGATCAGATACGAATCCTTGCTCTCAAGAATGTCGACCGGCGGATACCATACGGCAACCGTGGCGTGCTGAGGCCGGCGCCACGTATCTTCGAAGAAGTTGTTGATCAGACCGTCAAACGGCTCCCAACGGGCTAAATCGAACATATTTTCCCTCCTTTTTTGGTTGTGTCGGAGATAACTGCTTCGGTGAAAAGGTAATCACGGTTATGGGACTGTCAAGAGGTACTAAAAGCCCGAGTTCACGCGCTGGCATGCGCAAAATAAAAAAGGGGAGCCTCGCGGCCCCCCTTTTTGTTTTGCGCTCAGACGAAACGATTAATAATCGTCGTGGCCGTGTGGCATCGCCGGAGCTTCCTTCTTTTTCTCCGGCTTCTCGGCGATCATCGCCTCGGTCGTAATCAGCAGGCCGGCGACCGACGCCGCGTTCTGCAGCGCTGTCCGCACTACCTTGGTCGGGTCGACGATGCCCGCCTTGACGAGATCCTCGAACTCCTCCTTGGCTGCGTTGAACCCGAACGAGCCCTTACCGTTCTTGACTTTGTCGAGCACCACGGCGCCATCGGACCCCGCGTTGTGAGCGATCCAGCGCATCGGCTCTTCGAGCGCCTTCTGGATGATTCGCACGCCGACTTTCTCCTCGTCGGTCACACGGAGATTGCCAAGCCCAGTGGAAGCGCGCACTAGCGCCACGCCGCCGCCGGGCACGATGCCCTCTTCGACGGCCGCGCGGGTCGCGTGCAGCGCATCCTCGACGCGCGCCTTTTTCTCCTTCATCTCGACTTCCGTCGCCGCGCCGACTTTTACGACCGCGACGCCGCCGGCGAGTTTCGCGAGCCGCTCCTGGAGCTTCTCGCGATCGTAGTCGGAGGTCGTCTCTTCGATCTGCGCCCGCAGCTGGTTGATGCGTCCCTCGATCGCCGACTTCTTGCCCGCGCCCTCGACGACCGTCGTATTGTCCTTGTCGACGATGATGCGTTTCGCGCGGCCGAGATCTTTCAGCGTAACGTTCTCTAATTTGATGCCGAGCTCTTCGGCGATCATGCGGCCGTCGGTTAGTATCGCGATGTCTTCGAGCATCGCTTTGCGGCGGTCGCCGAATCCGGGCGCTTTGACGGCGACGGTCTTCAGTGTGCCGCGGATCTTATTGACGACGAGCGTCGCAAGCGCCTCGCCCTCGACCTCCTCGGCGATGATGAGCAGCGGCTTGCCGGTCTTGGCGACGTTCTCGAGCACCGGCAATAGATCCTTCATGCTGGAGATTTTCTTCTCGTGGATGAGAATCAGCGCATCCTCGTAAACCGCTTCCATGCGCTCGGGGTCGGTGACGAAATAGGGCGAGAGATAGCCGCGATCGAAACGCATACCTTCGACGAGATCGAGCGTCGTCTCGAGGCCTTTCGCCTCTTCGACCGTGATCACGCCTTCCTTGCCGACCTTGTCCATCGCCTCGGCGAGGATATCGCCGATCGTGCCGTCGTTGTTCGCGGAGATCGTGCCGACCTGGGCAATCTCGTCGCGATCGCGCGTGGGCTTCGAGAGCAACTTGAGCTCTTCGATCACTTTGGCTACGGCTTTGTCGATGCCGCGCTTGAGAGCCATCGGGTCATGCCCGGCGGCGACCATCTTGAGCCCTTCGCTGAAGATCGCGCGCGAGAGCACGGTCGCCGTGGTCGTGCCGTCACCGGCAATGTCAGACGTTTTGCTCGCGACCTCCTTCACCATCTGCGCGCCCATGTTTTCGAATTTGTCTTCGAGCTGAATTTCCTTTGCGACGGTTACGCCGTCCTTCGTGACCGTAGGCGATCCCCAGGATTTTTCGAGCACGACGTTGCGGCCCTTCGGCCCCAGCGTTACGGTAACGGTGTCGGCTAAAATATTGACGCCGCGAAGGACCTTGGACCTGGCCTCTTCGCTAAACCTGACTTCTTTCGCTGCCATTTTCTCTCTCCCTCCTATTCGATGATACCCAGTATATCTTCTTCCCTGAGAATCAGATGCTCCTCACCATTGAGCTTGATCTCAGTTCCGGAATACTTGCCGAAGAGAATCTTGTCTCCGGCTTTGACATCCAGCGGAATGACCTTGCCATCCTCCTGCTTGCCCCGGCCGACGGCGACCACACGGCCTTCCTGGGGCTTTTCCTTCGCCGTGTCGGGGATGATGATGCCCCCCTTGGTCTTTTCTTCCTCGGCAATTCGTTGCACGATGACCCTGTCGTGCAATGGACGAACCTTGAGCGCCATAGCAAAACCTCCTGAAAAATCATAGATTTACAACATCGGCGGAACGCCGATGGTGCAAATGTAATTGCGCTTCCTCCAACGTCAAGGGGGCGGCGCGAAATATTTTTACTTTCCTCCGGCTTTATACGGCGGGTTGGCGATGCTTCGGAGATACGCGACGATATCCTGAATCTGGTTTTCCTTAAGTGCGCCGCCCCAGGCCGGCATAAAATTCGATTTGCCGCCTGCGGGACCGCCCTTCGCAATGATATCGAAAAGGGTTTTGTCGGATAGCTTATTCATGACGTTCCCGTCGGTATGATTCGCCGGCTTGACCGGCAGCGACGCCGCTGCGGGCCCATCGCCTTTGCCGCTGTCGCCGTGACAGCTGGAACAATAAGTAACGTAGAACTTCTTTCCCTCCTCCTTATTCTGGGCCGATGCCATACTCGCCGCGGACAGAACCGCAAAAAGCACCAACGCCGGTATCCTTCGCGCCATACCCTTCCCCCGATGCTTGCCTATAAAAGCTGTTTACTTATCAGATCGGATTCGAAAGTGATAGAGGCGGCCGGGTAGGTCTCAAACGCGCCGCGCCATACACTTTGCGGCGCAACGGTGCTATGGAAAAACCCAGCGGAGGTGACTATGGCAGCGAAGATCAAGATCTGGGGCAGGAACGATTCTTCCAACGTGCAGAAGGTGCTGTGGTGCTCCGGCGAGCTCGGCCTTGATTTCGAACGGATCGATCTCGGCGGCAAATTCGGCGGCAACAAAGAAAAACCCTACCTGGATATTAATCCCAACGGCCTCGTGCCGACGATCGAAGACGGCGGACTGATTCTCTGGGAATCGAATACGATCGTGCGCTACCTTACGGACAAATACGGCGGCGGCAAACTGATCGAAGCGATGCCGGAGGGTCGCGCGCAGGCGAGCCGCTGGATGGACTGGCAATTGACGACGCTCGGACCTGCGATCGTGCCGCTCTTTTGGGGCTACGTGCGCACGCCACCCGAAAAACGCGACGTGACGGTACTAAAAACCGCGCTCGACAAGACCGGCGCAGCGTGGAAAATCGTCGACGACCGGCTCGCGAAAAATGCCTACCTGGCCGGAAAGGATTTCACGATCGGCGACATCCCGCTCGGGGTGTGGGCCTACCGCTGGTTCAATCTGCCGATCGAGCGGCCGAAGCTCGACAACCTAAGCCGCTGGTACGGTGAGCTGCAGAAGCGCCCGGCGTATCAGCAGCATATCATGATCCCGATGACGTGATGTAGGATAGACGCGAGCGTCACGCGCCGACGAGACGCAGCGCTTCCGCCTCGATCCTATCCACGCCTGGCACCATCGCTTCGACGAGCGGGCCGCTGTGCGGCGGGGGAATGGGAGCGGCGCCGACGCGGATCACCGGCGCTTTCAAGTTCGAAAATAGATTCTCCTGGATCACAGCGGCCAACTCGGCGGTGAGGCCGCCGACGACGGGACCTTCGTCGACGATCACCACGCGCCTGGTCTTCGCGACCGAGGCGAGAATCGTCTCGGTATCGAGCGGCGCGAGCGAGCGCAGGTCGATGATCTCGGCGTCGACGCCCTTTTCGCCGAGGCGACCGGCCGCTTCGTCGGCCTTGAGCACCATCCCGCCGCACGTGACGATCGTGAGATCCTTCCCCGGTTTGCGGATCGCGGCCTTGCCGATCGGCACCATATAGTCGCCTTCCGGCACGGGACCCGTAATACCGTAGAGATGGTGGCTCTCGAAGCAGAGCACCGGGTTCGGATCGCGGATCGCGGCGAGCAGCAAACCCTTCGCGTCGGCGGGCGTCGTCGGCGCGATAATCTTCAGTCCCGGAAACGGGATGAAGGCGCCGTGGTTGCAGCTCGAATGGCTCGGGCCGCCTCCCGGCCGCGTGCCGAATTTATTGCGGATCACGATCGGCACGGAAATTTTTCCGCCGGTCATGTAATGATACCGCGCCGCGAGCGTGACGAGCTGATCCATGCACAGCGGCAAGAGATCGCAGAACTGGATCTCGACCACCGGCCTCAGGCCGTTGATGGCCGCGCCGGCCGCGACTCCGACGATTGCCGCCTCGGAGATCGGCGTGTCGCGCACGCGCCCATCGCCGAACTCCTGCAAGAGCCCGCGCGTGACGCCGTAGGCGCCGCCGAAAAGCGCCACGTCTTCGCCCATGACGAAGACGCGCGGGTCGCGCGCCATCTCGTAGCGAAGCGTCTCGCGCAGCGCCTCCTGCAGGCGCATTTCCTTCGTTTTTGTTCCGCCGTCGCTCATTCTGTTATCAATTTGTCGATTGCCACCGCTAGCGCGCGAACACCTCGTCGGTTTCGGCTTCGGCCGCCGGCAGCGGCGCGGCCTCCGCGCGTTTGGCAGCGTCATCGAGCTCGGCGTAAACGGTCTCGCTCAGTTTTTCGAACTCCGCTTCGGTCAGCTCGTTTGCGGCGATGAGCTTTTCTTTCAGCCGGCGGATCGGATCACGCCTCTTCCATTCCTCGATCTCTTCGCGCTTTCTGTATCCCGTTCCCGGATCCCCGCCGAAATGGCCGTCCCAGCGATAGGTCAGGCATTCGAGCAGCGTCGGGCCGCCGCCGCTCCGCGCCTTGGCGGCGGCCTTCACGGTCTCTTCGTACACAAACTCCGCGTCGTTGCCGTCGATCGCCTTGCCTTCGAAGCCGTAGCCGGCCGCGCGCTCGGCGAGATGCTTAACCGCGACGCTTCTCTCCAGGCTCACGGTCATCGCGTATAAATTGTTCTCGACCACGAAGACGACCGGCAGCTTCCAGAGGCCCGCCATGTTCATCGCCTCGTGGACAACCCCCTGGTTCATCGCGCCGTCGCCCATGAAACTCACCGCGACTTCGCCGCTGCCGCGGATACTCGCTGCGAGCGCGGCGCCGGTTGCGACGGGAACCGTCGCGCCGACAGTGCCGGTGTTGCCGAGAAAGCCGAACGACAGATCTCCCATGTGCATTTTGCCGCCGCGGCCGAGCGAATAGCCGTCGCGCCGGCCGATGCACTCGCAGAGCAGCTTGTAGATGTCCGCGCCTTTGGCGACGAGATGGCCGGTGCCGCGGTGATAGCTCGCGATGAGATCGCCAGGCGCGAGCGCGGCGCAGACCCCGGCAGCGATCGCTTCCTGGCCGCGGTAGGAATGCGGGCTGCCGAACATGACCTTGCGCTGGTAGAGATCGTTCAGCTTCTCTTCGAAGGCGCGCACCATAATCATGGTGCGGAGCATCGCTTTTCGCTTGGTGGAATCGGGCATCGTGTCAGCCGCCGCGTCTTTGACTGCACTACACTTAAATTCGCATCCGCGAAGTTGTCAAGCTCAGCGCTTAAAAGCGCCGCTCAAGAATTCCAATACTGCGCCGCCCCAGACATCGGTCGCCCGGAAGCAAAAGCCGCCGTGCCCGTCGGCGTGCGTCTGTCCATAAGGTGGAAAGATCACGCGCTTGTGCGGCTTGCCGGCGGCTTCCATATCGCGGTCGAGCACGAGCGTGGGCGTCAAATCCCAGTCGTTTTCCGCCTGAATGAAAAGGATCGGCGCGGACGCCTCTTTGACGGCGCGCCTAAGTCGCGTCTGAAGCGCCGTCGAGCGCGACCAGGTCTCGGCTGCCGGCGCAAAAGCCACCGAGGCGGCGATGCCTGGTCCTTTCTCGGTGACGAGGACGGTTTGAATACCGCCGTACGAGCAGCCGGCGGCAACGACGCGACGCGAATCGATGTAAGGCTGGGATCGCAGATACGCGAGTGCAGCGAGCGTATCCTCGAGGTGCAACTCGTGGAGCGCGACGACCCCCCGCGAGCCCTGATCGGACAGCGCATCCACCTGGCGGTCGGCGGGCGACCGTCCGTGGCCGCGGCGGTGCGGCACGAATACGGCGTAGCCCTTTGCGGTGAAAAAGTTTCCGATCTCAGGCTTCGCTCCGGGGCGCCGCTCGCTGCCGTGGCTATAAAGGATCGCGGGGAAAGGGCCGGCGCCTTCCGGCTTGTAAATAAATCCTTTGAGCGCGAGCGGGCCGTTTGGGAAAGTGACTTCGTCCGGAGCGGCGGCGAGCGAACGATGCGCTTGGAAGAAAAGAAGGAAGACGAAAGAAATCGGCCGCACGATTTTCATGCAGCCTACCTTAATCGATTATCGTTAAATTGTGTAAAGCGTCAGACCGGACGGCCGGCCGCCTTCGCGCGCAGCTTGTTCAGCAACTCGTCAATCGACGCGCCCGCCAGGATGCGGCTGAACTGCGAGCGGAAATTGGACGTAAGACTGATATTGTCGATCACGACATCGTAGACCTTCCACTGGCCTTCGATCAGGTGCAGGCGATAATCGACTGCGAGGTTCTCGCTGCCGTGCACGACCTCGGTATCGACCTGCGCGAGGTTCTGCTTGACCTCCTCGCGAAGGTACAGGATTTTTTCTCCGCGGTACGACTCCAGTGTGCTCATGTAAGAGCCTTCGACGAAAGCGGCGAAAGCCGCCACGAATTCGTCCTCGCGGCCCTCAATCTCTTTCCATCGATTGCCGAGCGAGCGCTTCGCCATCTCCGTGAAATCGAATCTCGGGAGCAGGATGCCGCGGATCTTCTCGACCGCTTCGTCCTTGTTGGCGCCCTGAGCGGCGACGACTTCCTGGAGCACCTGGGATATCCGCTCGATCGCCCCTTTGATCTGCTCGGTCGGCTGCTCCGCGGAGGAAAGCCGCATCGGCGCGACGCAGAAAAATACCGACATCATCAAGGTTGAATACAGCGAAACCAGTCTTTTGCCCATTGCGGCTCTCCCTTCGGCGGAAATTCTCTACCGACGATGGAGCAAGCCGAATGCCAGCAGACAGAAACCATTAAGTGGTTATTTTTATTAGCCTTTTTCTACAGCAACAGACGATCGCGAGGGCGCAGTGTCACGTTTTGAGCGACAAAAGACCAAAAAACGTGACTGCGGCCAGGGATTTTATTTGGTGAAGAACTGCAGCGACTGGCTCGTGAAGGCGACGAGCGGCCCCCAGTAGATGCCGAAGACCAGCGTCATAACGGAGAGCAGGCCAAGCAGCGTTGCAGCGCCCGGGTTGAGCTCGACGCGGCCGTCGGAGGCCTCCGGGAAGTCGAGAAACATGACCTTTACGACCCGGGCGTAATAATAAAGCGAGATGACGCTGTTCGCGACGGCGACCAGCGCCAGCAGATAGAATTGCTGCTTGATGACCGCCGCGAACAGGAAGAACTTGCCGACAAAGCCCGCGAGAGGCGGCAGCCCAGTCAGCGAGAACAGGAAGATCGCCATCGCGATCGCCGGGACCGCCGAGCCGCGCCACGCAAGCCCGCGATAGCCGTCGATCTCCTCCTTGCCGGTCGCATTCGCGACCAGCACGACGACGAGGAAGGCGCCGAGATTCATGATCAGATAAACGACAATGTAGAACAGCATCGCCTGGAGGCCCTCGGTATTGAGGACGACGAGGCCCATCAATATGTATCCCGCATGCGCGATGCCCGAGTAGGCGAGCATGCGCTTCAGGTTTTGCTGGCCCAACGCCGACAGATTGCCGAGCGTCATCGTCACCATGCTGACGATCAGCAGGAACTGCGGCCACTCGACTCCTGAGAGGAAGCGCCAGCTGCCGTCGGGCCCGAGTTGGGACACGCCGGGAAAGAAGAAACGCAGCAGGATCGCCACCCCCGCGGCGTTCGACGCCACGGAAAGAAACGCCGTGAACGGCGTCGGCGCCCCCTGATATACGTCCGGCGACCACATGTGAAACGGCACGAAGACGATCTTGTAGCCGAAACCGGCCAGGATGAGAACGAACGCGATAAACAGCGCGAGCTGGTTCGGCTGGCCCTGGAACAGCGCCGCGTGGATCTGGCTGTAGTCGAGGCTGCCGGTCATGCCGAAGATCCAGCTCATGCCGTAGATCATCGCGCCGGACGCCACGCCGCCGTAGATCAAATATTTCAGCGCGGCCTCGCTCGAGCGGCGGTTGCGCGGCAGAAATCCCGTCAAGATGTAGGACGTGATGCTCACCATTTCGAGCGAGAGATACGCCATCAGAAGATTCGTCGCCGACGCCATGAAAAACATGCCGAGCGCGGAGCTCAAAAGAATCGTCGCGTATTCGCCCTGATGCAGCGATGCGACTTCTCGGCTGCTGAATGACATCCAGAGCACGAGGATCGTCGCCGCAAGCGCGACGATTTTGAAAAAAAGGCTGAAGTGGTCGAGCACCATCATCCGGTGGAAGAGGAAGCCCGAAGGCCCGCTGTAGAGCTGGAGCGTCGCGCCGAGCGAGGCGAGGCAGCCGAGAATCGACAACGCGCCGATAACGCGCTTATTTTTGATCACGAGATCGAGGACAATCACCAGCAGGATCGCGCCGGCGAGAATGATCTCGGGATAGAAATACTCGAGGCTCGCGAGGTTATCCAGATCCATCTTGTTAGCCCAGATGCGGAATGATGACTTGGTTCAGCTGGGTGAGCGACGCGCGCAGCAGGTCGAGGACCACTGTCGGATAGACGCCGACTATAATCACGATGATACCGAGTGGAATCATCGTGAACAGCTCGCGTGTGTTGATCTCCGGCATGAGCTTGTACTTTTCGTTCGTCATGCCGAGATAGACACGCTGGACGGTCCAGAGGAGATACCCGGCGGTCAGGATGACGCCGGTCGCGGCGAAGACCGTCAGCACGGGGTACTTCTGCCACGTGCCGAGCAACACGAGCACTTCCGAGATGAAGCCCGACAAGCCGGGCAGGCCCATCGAGGCGAAGATCGCGAGCGCGCTGATGCCGGTATAAACCGGCATGACCGCCGCAAGGCCGCCGAAGCCTTCGATGTCGCGGTGATGCGCGCGGTCGTAGATCACGCCGACCATGAGGAAGAGCATGCCGGTGATCGTGCCGTGGTTGAACATCTGGAGCAGCGCGCCGTTGATGCCCTGCGGCGTGAAGCTCGCCATGCCGAGCATCACGTAGCCCATGTGGCTCACGCTCGAATACGCGACGAGCTTTTTAAAGTCCTTCTGCGCCATCGCGCAGAGCGCGCCGTAGATGATGTTCCAGGTGCCGAGCGCGCCGAGAAAAACGTAGGCCAGGTCCGCCGTCGCCTGCGGCAGCATCGGATAGTTGATGCGCAGGATGCCGTAGGTGCCCATCTTCAGGAGAATGCCCGCGAGGATGACTGAGATCGCCGTCGGCGCTTCGACGTGCGCGTCGGGAAGCCACGTGTGGAACGGAAACGCCGGAATCTTGATCGCGAAGCCGACGAAGAGCGCGAGCCAGACAATGTGCTGAAAGCCCCAGCGTAGGTGGAGGCTGTCGAACGGCCAGATGCCGAGCGGCGTGGTGCTGTAGCTCGCTCCCTGCTTGATCAGCACCGTCATGTCGAAGGTATGCGGATCGCTCGTGAAGTAAAGCGCCAGGATCGCGAGCAGCATCAGCACGCTGCCAAAGAGTGTGTAGAGAAAGAACTTGATCGCGGCGTATTCGCGCCGCGGCCCGCCCCAGATGCCGATGAGAAAGTACATCGGCAGCAGCATCAGTTCCCAAAAAATGTAGAACAGGAAGAAATCGAGCGCGACAAATACGCCCATCATGCCGGTGTCGAGGAGGAGAAACAGCGCGAAATAACCCTTGACGCCCTTCTCGATGCCCCACGAGGCGAAGATGCAAATGAATGAGAGCAGCGCGGTGAGCAGCACCATCGAGATGCTGATGCCGTCGACGCCGATGAAATACTGGATGTTATACGTCGGGATCCAAGGCACCTGCTCGGTGAACTGCAGGCCCGGGTTATTCGGATCGAACGCGCGGTACAGCCAGATGCCGAGCAGGAGCGGCGGGATCGTGAACACGACCGAGGTCCAGCGAATCAGGTTGGGCTTGCTCGACGGCAACAACAGCACCGCGATCATTCCCGCCAGCGGGAAAAAAGTCATGTACGTAAGCACGTGCTCTGTCATGTGTCCACTTCTCCTAAGAAATCAGCCGGCATACCGCAGCTTGATGATGATCGCGACCACCACGGCGCCGAGAATGACGTAGAGATAGCCGTTGATGCTGCCGGTCTGCACCTTTCTGAATTTGCCGCCGGACCAGTACGTTAGATCGGCGACGGCGTTGACCATGCCGTCGATAACGTAGTTATCGAAGAGGCCGTTGAGCCACGAGACGAAGACGGTAAGACGCGCGGTGCCGTTGACCATGCCGTCGATGATATTCGTGTCGATCCAGACGCCGATCGCCGCGAGCTTCAGCGCGCCGCCGACAAAGACCTTCTGATATAACTCGTCCACATAATATTTACGGTCGAACAGGCGATAAAAGACGCCGCCGGCGAGCGACGCGAAGACGTCCGGCGAGAGCGTCTTCTTGTAGTACATCAGATAGGCGAGCAAGATGCCGAGGGCCGCGACGCCGATGGAAACCAGCATGAGCCCGAGCTCCAGCGCCGCCGAGGCGTGCTCCTCGTGCCCGCCCCCCAGCACCGGCTCGAGCCAATGCCCGAAGAAGTTAGGGCCAAACACCGCCGGCAGGCCGATGTAGCCGGCGGCGATCGCGCCGACGGCCAGCACCGCGAGCGGCAGCGTCATCACCTTGGGCGACTCGTGCAGGTGCTCCTTGGTATGATGGTCGGCGCGGCACTCGCCGAAAAAGGTCATGAAGAGCTGGCGGAACATGTAGAAGGCCGTGAGGCCGGCGCAGACGACGCCGACGAGCCAGAGCCACGGCGAGCCGTGCTCGCTGGAAAACGCCTGCCACAAAATCTCGTCCTTGGAGAAGAAACCCGCGAGGCCGGGCACGCCGGCGATCGCGAGAACCGAGATCGTGAACGTCCAGAAGGTCCACGGCATGTACTTCTTGAGCCCGCCCATCTTGCGCATGTCCTGCTCGCCGCCCATCGCATGGATGACGCTGCCGGAGCCCAAAAAGAGACACGCCTTGAAGAAGGCGTGCGTCATGAGATGGAAGACGCCGGCGGCATAGGCGGCGACGCCCGCGGCGAGGAACATGTAGCCCAACTGGCTGATCGTCGAGTAGGCGAGCACGCGCTTGATGTCGTTTTGCGTGAGCGCGATCGTCGCGGCGCCGAGCGCGGTCGCGGCGCCGATCGCGGCGACCACGTGGAGCGTCTCGGGCGCAAGCGAGAAGACGGCGTTCAGCCGCGCGATCATGTACACGCCGGCCGTGACCATCGTCGCCGCATGGATCAGCGCGCTGACCGGCGTCGGCCCCTGCATCGCGTCGGGCAGCCACACGTAGAGCGGGATCTGCGCCGATTTGCCGGTCGCCCCGAGAAAGAGAAAAAGCGTCGCGAGCGTCGCGACCGGCACGCCCCAGAGCATTTGCCCTTGCAGCAGCGCCGCGTTCTTGGTGATCTCGCGGAACGCGAGCGTCGCGTGGCCTTGCGCGTCGAGCGTCCAGAAAATGAGAAATATGCCGAGAATGAAGCCGAAGTCGCCGACGCGGTTCACGATGAAAGCCTTGTTGCCCGCGCGCGTGTTGACATGGTCGTGATACCAGAAGCCGATGAGCGCGTACGAGCACAACCCGACGCCTTCCCAGCCGATGAACATGAGCAGCATGCTATCGGCGAGCACCAGCAAGAGCATCGAGAAGGTGAAGAGGTTAAGGAACGCGAAGAAGCGCCAGTACGACCTGTCGTCGTGCATGTAGCCGGTTGAATAAATGTGGATGAGCCCGCCGATGCCCGTGACGACGAGAATCATGACCGCGGACAGTGGATCGACCCAGAACGACACGTCGACGCTCAGCGAGCCGACGTGCAGCCAGGGATAGACGTGATCGATGAGGAAGCGCTCTTCCGGCTCGAGCGCCTTGAGCTTCAAGAACGCCGCGGCCGAGATGCCGAAGGCGATCACCACCGGCGCGCACGCGATGATGCTGATCAACCATTTGCCGACCCGCTTTTGCAGCTGCGCGCCGAGCAGACCGTTCAGCGCCGCGCCGATCAAGGGCAGAAGAACGATCCAGCGGAGATAATCGGTTTGAATCGGATGTTCCATCTTATCTATCTTCGATTTTGGATTTTCGATTCAATCGGAGATCGGCAATCTAAATCTAAAATTTTCTAGTTCTTCAGCGTCTCCGTCGCGCCGACGTCGATCGTGTGAAAGATCTGGAAGATCGCGAGCACGATCGCGAGTCCGACCGCGGCTTCCGCCGCCGCGAGCATGATGACGAAGATCGCGTAAATCTGACCGTCCACGCCGCCGCTGCTGTAGTGCGCGAACGCGACGTAGTTGATGTTCGCCGAATTCAAGATCAGCTCCACCCCCATGAGCACGCTGATCGCGTTCCGCCGCGAGAGGACGGTGTACATGCCGAGGCAGAAAATGATCGCCCCGAGGACGAGAAAATGCGTGAGCGTGATTTCCATCGCCAGGGCTATCCTTTCATTTCCTTGCGCGCCAGGACGACGGCGCCGATCAGCGCGGCGAGCAGAACGATCGAGGCGAGCTCGAACGGCAAGAGGTAGCTCTGGAGAAACTGATCGCCGATCTTCGCCGACGTCGCCGCGTAGGCGATCTCTTTCGCCTTGGCCCAGGGCGTCGTGGTAATGGTCTCGTAAAGCAGCCAAAACAGGAGGCCGACAATGATCAAGCCGGGGACCACTCCGGCTGAGCGGTTCGTGATCTGCACGTCGGTGATACGGTGCGTCAGCATGACCGCGAAGAGAATCAAGACGAGAATGCCGCCGACGTAGATCAGGAGCTGCACGGCGGCCACGAAGTCGGCTCCCAAAAAGACGTAAATCCCGGCCACCCCTGCGAACGTGCCGAGCAGCGAGAAAGCGGAGTAGATGATGTTGTGGGAGAACGCCACCATCGCCGCCGACGCAACGACGAGGAGCGCGATCAGATAAAATACGACTGTGCCGACTTCCATGGTCCGCGCTGCGTTCTAAAAAAAATCCCAAAAAGCCCGAGGCCTTTTGGGTCGATTAGTGAAAAATCGCAATCGAAAACAGAATCCGTCGGGACGCCCGAGCCGTCCCCATTTAGCCTTCCCCCGCCCCGGCGCCGCCCTCCGGCGTGGCGAACTCATCGAGATATTCCTGCCCGATCTTGACCTTCTCAACCATCGTGGGATCGGTCTCGCCGCCTTTCTTCGGCTTGTAAAGCGCGACCGGCCGCGTGACGAAGTGGCGCACCAGCCCCGCCGGGCTGTAGCTCGCGCCCTCAAACTCCTGCGAGTGGCGGATCGATCCCGTCGGGCACGCTTCGGCGCAGAGCCCGCAATACATGCACTTGCAGATATCGATGTCGAAGTGTCCGAAGGTGCGCTGCTTCGTCTCCTTGTTCATGTCGATCCCGATCGTGATGCAGCTGATCGGGCAGACGCGCTCGCAGGCGAGACAGCCGGTGCAGATGTCGAGATCGACTTCGAGAATGCCGCGGTAGCGCAGCGGCAGTGTCTCCTGGACCGGCTTCGGAATGCGATCGGGATACTGGATCGTCATCGGCCGGCGCACAAGGTGCGACAGCGTGATCGCCAGCCCTTCGAAGATGGTGCTGACGGTCTCGACGATGTTTTTGATGTAGCCGCCGAATCCGTTCATTTGCCTAAGTGAAATATTTCAGTCGCCGCTCAAAGTCAAAGTGAAATCAAATATACGGGCGCAGGTACAGCTCGGGCTTCGAATGTCGAATCTGGTACCGCACGCGTCCGAAAAATAGCAACAGAATCACCACGCCCAGAACAAACATTCCGACGCTCGCCCAACGATTCCCGTGGGGGAACACGACCATCCATGCCGCCGTTCCGATAACGCAGAGGAACGAGAGCGGCACCATGTATTTCCAGCAGAGCGCCATGAGCTGATCGACGCGCACGCGCGGCAGCGTCGCGCGCACCCACATGGCGACGAAAACCCAGAGGTATGCCTTCAAGAAAAACACGACGAACTGGAGCACGCCTTCGATGAGGCCGTCTCCGACCGCCGGCACCTGCCAACCGCCGAGAAACAGAATCGTCGCGACGGCCCCGATGACGTACAGGTTGCCCCACTCGGCGAAGAAGAAAAATAAAAACCGCATGCCGCTGTACTCGGTAACGTAGCCCGCGACGAGCTCGGATTCCGCCTCGGGGATATCGAACGGCGTCCGGTTGCCTTCGGCGAGTGCGGCGGTGAAATAGAGGAAGAACGCGATAAACGTAAACGGATTATTGAAAAGATACCAGTCCCACGGTGCCCATCCCTGGTTCTTGATGATTCCTTGCGTGCTCATCGTGCCGGCGAGAAAGATGATCGAAAGCACGGCAAGGCCGGCGGGGATCTCATAGCTCACGATCTGCGCCGCCGAGCGCATGCCGCCGAGCAGGGACCATTTGTTGTTCGACGACCAGCCCGCCATAAGGATGCCGACCACGACGATCGACGTGACCGCGAGCAGATAGAGAATGCCGATATCCAGGTCAGCGACAATGAGATTGCTGCCGAACGGGATCACAACGAAGGTGCAGAGAAAGCCGATAAAGACGATATAGGGCGCAAGCGGGAAAAGGAGCTGGTCCGCCGCGGCCGGGATCAAATCTTCCTTCAGGAGATTCTTGATGCCGTCGGCGAGCCACTGGAGAATCCCCTGCGGCCCGACCCTGTTTGGGCCGACGCGCGACTGCATGCGCGCCCAGACCCTACGCTCGAGCCAGCTCGTCACACCGGCCAGCGGCGCGACAAAGAAAGAAAGCACCGCGAAAGCGGCGGCGATCATCGCGATCGCGTACACGACCTGTGTCGGCATGCCCGTGAAGTAGCCCTGCTGTATCAAGCTATCGACGAATGCTTGCATTGCTTAGCGATCGATCTCCGGCGCATCGACGTCGAGGCTCGCGATGAGCGCGATCAGGTCGGCGACCATGATGCCGCGCGAGAGCTTGTCGATGATTCCCATGGCGGTGAAAGACCCCGTGCGGATGCGCACCCGATAAGGATATTCGCTGCCGTCGCTCACAACGTAGTAGCCCATGTCGCCGCGCGGCGCCTCCACGCGCACGTAAACCTCGCCCGCGGGCGGCTTGAACTTGCGCGGGACTTTGGAGATCGCCGGCCCTTTGGGCATCATTTTCAGGCATTGACGGACGATTTTGCTGCTTTCCTGCAGCTCCTGCATGCGCACCCAGTACCTGTCGTAACAGTCGCCGAGCGTCCCCTTCTCGCCGTGGCCCACGGGCACTTCGAAGTCGAGCTCGGGATAAACGGAATACGGAATATCGCGGCGAATGTCCCATTTGATGCCCGAGGCGCGCAGGTTCGGCCCGACGAGGTTGTACTGGAACGCCTCTTCCTTGGTGATGACCGCGACGTTCGCGAGCCGCTCGATGTAAATCTTGTTGTAGGAGAGCAGCCGGTTGTACTCGTCGACGATCGGATCGAAGTGGTCGAGGAACGTAAGAATTTTATCGCAGGTCTCCTGCGTGATGTCGTAGCCGACGCCGCCGATGCGGATATAGTTGTAAGTCAGTCGTGCGCCGCAGATCTCCTCCATCAGGTCGTTGATCGTCTCGCGCTCACGGAGCGCGTGGAGAAACGGCGTGATCGCGCCGATGTCCTGGCCGAACGTGCCGACCGAGATCAAGTGACTGGCGATGCGGTTGAGCTCGCAGGCGATGACGCGGCAAAACTCCCCGCGCCGGGTGACTTCCGTCGCGGCCAGCTTTTCCGCCGCCATGCAGAAGCCCTGGTTGGCGAACATCGCGGCGAGATAATCGGCCCGGTCGGTGTACGGCACGTAGCCGTGATAGGTGCACTTCTCGCCGATTTTCTCGATCGAGCGGTGGAGATAGCCGACGTCCGGGATCGCCTCGCCGATGACCTCCCCGTCGGTGCGCACCACGAAGCGAAGCACGCCGTGCGTGCTCGGGTGTTGCGGACCGACGCTGATCGTCATGTCCTCGGTGTGGAAGACCTCGCTCTGGGGGTAAACGGCTTCGCTCATTCTATTTCAATAATTTCTCGACGAGCGGCGCGCGCTGCGTGCTGATGCCGTCGTATTCTTCCTGCTCGACGTAATCCTTCCTCAGCGGATGGCCGATCCAGTCCTCAGGCAGCATGATGCGCCTGAGATCGCTGTGGCCGACGAAGTCGACGCCGAAGAGATCGAACACTTCGCGCTCGAACCAGTTGGCCGCCTTCCAGACGCCTTCGACGGTGGCGATGCGCGGCGCCTCGCGCGGCAGATCGACCTTGAGGACGATCTGGTGCCGCTTGCCGTAGGAAAACAGATGGTAGACAACCTGAATTTTTTCGTCGTCCTTCTTGGTCCAGTCGACCGCCGTCAAGTCGGATAGCACCTCGAAAGAAGTTTCCGGGTCGTCGCGCAGGTAGCGGCAGACCTCTACGATCGCTCCAGCATCGACATTCAGGCAAGGATCGAAGATGTCGCCGCGAAAAAGTCCGACTTTGCCGGGGAACTGCTTTTCGAGCTTGTTATAGATCTCCTGCACCTGCACTAGGTACCCGCCCGCTCCTCGCGCGCCGGATCCTTCACGAGCCAGCGCTCGCGCATCATCTTGTCCTGAATTCTGAGCAGCCCCTCGGTCAACGCTTCCGGCCTGGGGGGGCAGCCGGGCACGTAGACATCGACCGGGATGATCTTATCGACGCCCTTGCAAACGGAGTAGGCGACCTGGAACAGACCGCCGCAGTTCGAGCAGCTGCCCATCGAGATAACATATTTGGGATCGGGCATCTGGTCGTAGAGCAGCTTCGTGCGCTTCGCCATCTTGTAGGTGAGCGTGCCGGCCACGATCATCAGATCCGACTGGCGCGGCGTAGCGCGCGGCACGCAGCCGAAGCGGTCGAGGTCAGCGCGCGGCCCGCCGGTCTGCATCAGCTCGATCGCGCAGCAGGCGAGCCCGAAAAGCATGTACCACTGCGACGACGCCCTGCCCCAATTCAGCAACTCGTCGACCTTAGTGGTAAATACGGTTTCAGGCAGTGAATTCAGCAGCGGTTGCATAATTCCCCTATGACTCGATTTTCTTGACCCACTCGAGATCGCCCTTGGCCCAGGCGTAGACTAGCCCGAGCATGAGGATCGCCACGAAAACGAGTATCTCGATGAAGGCGAATCCACCCTGGCCGCTTTCGACCCAGCGGCGGAACGCTGTAGCGACCGGGAAAACGAAAGCGATCTCGACCTCGAATACGATAAAAATCAGCGCGACGACATAGAATCGGATATTGAAATTGACCCATGCGCTGCCGGTCGCCGGCTCGCCGCATTCGTAAGTCGAAAGCTTGCGCTCCTGCGGATTGTTCGGCCGTAAGAGCTTGCCGATCAGCAGATTGACGCCGACGAAACCGGCCCCTAGCGCCGTAAAAACCAACACATTGGCGAAGTTGAAAAGCATCGGGTTTTTACGCTGAAACTTATCGATTTAAGAGGTGAATCAGCTCAAATCACTATAGGCATAAATCGTCCCCTCGGTCAACTTGAATCCGCGCTCGGCGGCATTGCCATCGCAGCGGAATTTGACTATGGTTTAGCGCTTTGAGAGCGACCATGAGAACCACAGTCCTGGCTCTCGCCTTTGCCCTCCTCCTTGCGTCCGGCGTCGCGGCGCAAAATCGGGCTGTCAAAATAGCCTACAGCGCGATTTCAGCCGGCATCGGCGGTCTTTGGCTGACACATGAGCAGGGCATCTTCAAAAAGCACGGGCTCGATTCCTCGCTGATCTATTTTCGCAGCGGCACGACGGCGACCCAGGCGCTGCTCGCTGGCGAAATCCAGTTCAGCCATCTCGCTCCGGGGGCGATTATGACGGCGTGGGCGCAAGGAGCCGATTTCGTCTGGATCGGCACGACGACGCACAAGATGGTCTTTTCGCTCGTCGCAGAGCCGGGGATCACGCGCGAGATCCTTAAAGGAAAAAAAATCGGCATCACGCGTCTCGGCTCCGCCGCCGATCTCGCCGCGCGTGCGGCGCTCGAGCACTTGGGGCTTACGACGAAGGACGTCTCGCTCATCAGCATGGGCGGCATCCCGGAGATTCTCACCGGTTTACGCGCCGGTGCGGTGCAGGCGGGAATCCTCTCGCCGCCGTTTTCGACCGCTGCGCTCGAGGCCGGCTACAAACGCCTAGTTTTCATTCCTGACCTCGGCAAGGAATTCACCTTCTCCGGCATCGCCGCCAAGCGCGACTATATCGCCGCGAGCCCGCAGACGGCGCACGCATTCATGGCAGCGCTCACCGAAGGCGCGAAAATCTACAAGGAAGATGGCAAAGCGGCTCTGAAGATCTTGAAGAAATACGTCGGCGTCGATAACGAAAGTCTGCTCGAAGCCGGGTATCGCGAATACGCGACCGCCTTAACGAGCCCGCCTTATCCGTCGATGAAAGGACTGGAGGCGGTGCGCGAGAGCCTCGTCGACACCGTGCCGATGTTGAAGAATGTGGATTTGCGCAAATTCGTCGACGACCGGTTCGTGAAAGCGAAGTAGAAAGGAGCCATCATGCGAGTCGAAACCGAACGCAAAATGAAGCGCTGGCGCGAGCAGCGCTGGCTGCTCGATCAAATCATCCAGACGCGTGGACTCGATTGGGACCAGGGGCGGACGGGCAAGATTCTGCGCAATTGCGGCGCCGGCGTCGAGGCGGATATCCGCGAGATCAGCCGGCGCGTGCAGAAATTCACCGATATCCCGCGCGAATTCTCGCGCGCAGCGGCGCGCCGAGAGGAGCTCGCGCGCGAGTCCGAAGCCGCCGGGCATGAGGTCGAGGCGCGCGAGCACTACTACGTCGCGGCAACCTTCTATACGAACGCGATGTGGGCGGTCTACGAGGACAACAATCCGAAACGCATCGCCTGGGGCGAGAAGAAGCGCGAGTGCTACGACAAGTTCATTCGCTTCGCCGGACGGCCGATCGAGCGGATCGACCTGCCGTACGAAGGCAACAACATCGCCGCGCTGCTGCACCTGCCGCCGGGATTGAAAGCCGGCGAGAAAGTCCCATGCGTCCTCTATATTCCCGGCATGGACGGCGTGAAGGAGGACAACCCGCTCTACGGCGAGCCGTTTATCGAACGCGGCATCGCCGTGCTCGCAATCGACGGCCCCGGTCAGGGCGAGACGCGCGCCCGCGGCATCAAGTGTACGGCGTCGAACTACGAAGACGCGGGCAAGCTCGCGGCGGATTATCTTTCGAAGCGTCCGGAGATCGACGCGAACCATCTAGCGATCATGGGCTCAAGCATGGGCTCGTACTGGGGGCCGCGCGTGGCCGCCGCCGAGCCACGCTTCAAAGCCTGCGCAGTAAGCGGCGTCTGCGTCGAGCCCGGGCAGTACACGATCTTCAACACCGCCTCGCCGACGTTCAAGATGAACTACATGTACATGTCCGGCTACGACGATGAGGCGGCGTTCGATGAGTTCGCCAAAACGCTGACGCTCAAGCGCGTGGCGTCTAAGATCAACTGCCCGTATCTGATCGTCGCGGGCGAGGACGACGAACTCTGCCCGATCGAGTTCGTCTACGACTTCATGGAAGAGGTGCGCGGCCCGAAGGTGCTGGTCGTCTACGAGGGCGAGAAGCATTCGATCCGCAATCCGCGCTCGCGCACGCTGATCGTCGACTGGCTCACCGACCGGCTGCGCGGGAAACCGTTCAAGGCCGAGAAGATTTTCGTCGAGACGAGCGGCAAAGAAATCCGCACCCCGTGGTAAAAAAAGCTATCAGTCTTCAGCGATTCAGCTTTAAGCCGAAATCTCTTTCCCTCGGTAATGGCTGATTGCTGAAAGCTTCCTCGCTATGAAAATCGTGTACGGCGACCTGATCGGCGGCGCGAGCGGCGACATGTTCGCCGCGGCGCTGCTCGATCTCGGCCTGCCGCTCGACGCGCTCAAAGCCGAGCTCAAGAAAATTCCCGGCCTCAAATATCGCCTCGAACTGGGCAGCAAAAAAATCGGCGCGATCCGCGCGGCGCGCTTCCGCGTCGTCGCCGGAAGGCAAGAGCCGGAGCGCTCCTGGGCGGAGATCCGGCGCATGCTGCGGCAAAGCGCGCTCGAAGAGCCGGTCAAGGAGAGCGCGCTCGACATTTTCGAGCGCCTCGCCGCCGCCGAAGGCAAGGTCCACGGCGTCGCGCCCGAGCGCGTCCATTTCCACGAAGTCGGCGCGACGGATTCGATCGTGGATATCGTCTCAGCCGCCGTCGGCTCGCATCATCTTAAGATCGACGCCTTTCATTTCTCGCGCATCCCACTCGGCCGCGGCGTGACGAAATCGCGTCACGGCGCGCTGCCGCTGCCCGGACCCGCGACGCTGGAATTACTGAAAGGCTTGCGGGTCCAATGGGTCGATCTCCAGGCCGAGACGGTGACCCCGACGGGCGCGGCGATCGTCGCGAGTCTGGGAAAGAGTTTCGGCGCCGCGCCGGAAATGATCGTTGAGAAGATCGGCTGCGGCGCCGGCGAAAAGGAATTTCCCGACCGGCCGAACCTGTTACGTCTGGTAATGGGGCAGGACAAAGCGGGTTCGGAACACGACGAGATGCTCGTCATCGAGACGAACATCGATGACATGAGCCCCGAGCTTTACGACTACGTCTTCGAGCGGCTTTTCGCCGCCGGCGCGCGCGACGTTTTCCTGACGCCGGTGCAGATGAAAAAAAACCGTCCCGGTGTGCTCTTGCGCGTCATCGCCGCGCCCGGCCTCCGCGAAAACCTGACGGCGATTATTTTTTCAGAGACATCGACCATCGGCGTGCGCTATTATCCGGTCCATCGCTCCGTGCTGAAGCGCGAGATCGTCCGCGTTAAGACGAAATATGGCAGCGTGAAAGTCAAAGTCGTCGAGCAGCCGGACGGCGCGCGGCGCGGCGCGCCGGAATACGACGACGTCAGGCGCATCGCCGCACGAAAGAAAGTCCCGCTGAAAGCCGTGTACGATGAAGCGTTGAAAAATTTCACGCCCTAGCTTTTTCAGTCGCGTTTACGATGAAAGACATCTTGGAACACGCCGACGATGCGTTGCCCTCAGTTCCCTGGGCCTCGCTCCGCTACCGCGACTTCAGTCTGCTGTTCTTTGGCTCGTTCTTCATCACGATCGCGCAGCAGATGCGCCAGACGCAGAATCTGTATCAGGTCTACGAGCTCTCCGGATCCGCGTTTCTCTTGGGCATGACCGGCCTTGCCCAGGCGGTGCCGCTTTTCGTCGTCGGACTGTTCGGCGGTTCGCTTGCCGATCTCATGGACAGGCGCACGCTCTCCTGTATCACCATGGCGGGGAACTTTCTCGTCGCGCTCTCGCTTGGCGTCCTCACAATCACGGGCTTGATCCAGGTTTGGCACATCCTTGTAGCGACCGCGCTGACGTCCGGTCTGAATATCATCCTGTATCCCGCGCGCATGGCGATGATCTCCGCCCTAGTGCCGCGTTCGCACCTGACCAACGCCGCGGCGCTGAACTCCAGCATGGCGCAGAGCGCGCATTTCATCGGGCCGATGTTCGCCGGCGTCGCGCTCGCCGCCGCGAGCGCCGGCAACGCGTATCTGGTGAACGCGCTCGCCTACGTTCCCGCCGCGGCCGCCTTTTTAATGATCAAAAGCTCAGCGGAGTCGGACCGCGTGAAGGCGGCGGTAACGCCTAGCGGGCTGCTCGACGGCGTCCGCTTTCTTTGGCTCCAGCGCATCGTCTTCGCGCTCGTGATGATGGACTTCATCATCATGAGCGTCGGCTACTACCGCCCGTTGCTGCCAGTGTTTGCTAAGGACATTCACCATGTCGGGCCGGCCGGCTTCGGCATGCTCGCTTCCGCGCCGGCAATCGGCGGCACGCTCGGAACGCTCAGCGTGCTGTTCATGGGCGACGTCCGGCGTAAAGGCATGCTCGCACTGTGGGCGTTTCTGATTTTCAGCCTGTCTCTCGGCGCGTTCGCCGTGACGCCGAGCTTCTGGGTCGCGGTCGGGCTCGTGGCGTGCCTCGGCCTCACCAACTCTCTGCAGGCGGTCATGCGCCAGACATCGTTTCATCTGCTGACGCCCGATCACCTGCGCGGCCGCGCGTTCTCGGTTTTCAATATGTTCTCGCAGGGCGCCAATGCGGTCGGCGCGATGATCGTCGGATTCCTCGCGTCATTGATGGGAGCGCCCGGCGCGCTGCTCGCCGGCAGCGGCGTCGGAATCGCGCTTACGCTGCTCATGTGGACGCTGTCGCCCGCGGTGAAGCGCTTCGAGGCCGCGCCGGCGGTCGATACCGTCAACGCCGCTTGAGCAGGCCATCGAGAGCACCGCCGAGCCGCTCAGCAAAAAGCTTCGCAAGAGCATGGCGCTCGAAACTCTCCACGTAGGGAATTTCTCCCATGCACGGAACCGCGGTCAGGAACCGCAGCGCGTCAGGATTCGTCTCCGCGGCGAGCGACGGCTGCCGCTCGAGATTATTCCAAACATAGCCGGCAACGCGCAGGCCGCGAGCGGCGGCGCTTTCCAGCGTCAGAGAGAGATGATTAATCGCGCCGAGACGGTTCGCCGCGACGATGATCACCGGCAGCTTCAGTAGCTTCGCGAGATCGGCGTAGGTATAATGCGGGAGCAGCGGGACCAGAAGACCGCCGGCGCCTTCGACGATCGTGATGTCGTTACGCGACGCGATCTCATCGTAGATGCGCCGGATGCGCGCGATGTCGATCTTGACGCCGGCGCGCTCGGCGGCGACGCTCGGCGCGAGCGGATCGACCAGGCGATACGGACAGATATTCTCCAGCGGGTCGTCCGAGCCGGCCACGTTCTTCAAACGCACGGCATCTTCCGGAAACAGCTCTCCGTCTTTCTCGATGCAGCCTGTCTCGGCGGGCTTCATGATGCCGACGCTGAGACCGGATTCTTTGAACAGCGCTGCGAGGCCGCACGCGACCAGCGTCTTGCCGACGGCGGTGTCCGTGCCGGTGATGAAGATGCCGGTGCCCATCAACGCTCCGTCACCGCCTTGATCGATTCACAAACGACGTCGAGCAGCGTCTTCAACTCGTCATCGCCGATCGCCAGCGGCGGCATCAGAATAACCACATCGCCGAGCGGCCGGATGATGACGCCGCGCCGGCGCGCTTCGAGGATCACCTTGTGGCCGATGCGCTTCTCGACCGGATAGCTGCGCCGCGTTTGCTTGTCTTCGGCCAGCTCAATGCCGACCATGAGGCCCCATTGACGAGTATCGGTGACATGATCGAGCGGCAAAAATTTCTTCGCTAAACGTTCGCGCAGATATTCTATCTTCGGTTGCATCCGTTCGAGAATCTTTTGGGACTCAAAAACCTTCAGGCTCGCAAGCCCCGCCGCGCACCCGAGCGGATTGCCCGTGTACGTATGTCCGTGGAAGAAGCTTTTGAATTCCTTGTACTCGCCGAGAAACGCCGAAAAAATCTCTTCGGTCGCGAGCGTCGCCGCGAGCGGCAGATAGCCGCCGGTGATGCCTTTGGCGACGCAGAGAATATCCGGCGTAACGCCGGCGTGCTCACAGGCGAACATCCGTCCGGTGCGGCCGAAGCCCGTCGCGACCTCATCGGCGATGAAAAGAATGCGGTTGCGGCGGCAGATCTCGCGCAGCGCGCGCAAGTATTCGACGGGATGCGCCCACATGCCTGCAGCGCCTTGTATCAACGGCTCGACAATGAGCGCCGCGAGCGCATCTTTTTCCCCCGCAAGCTTCTTTTCCGCTTCGTCGATCGCGTGTTTAAGCGCATCGGCCTCACGCATGCCCTCGTAATAGCGGAACACATGAGGCGGATTCAGGCGCAGCACGGGAAAAAGCAGATCGCGGTGAAAACGGTGGAAAGTCTCCGCGTAGCCGACACTCATCGATCCGACGGTGTCCCCATGGTATGCCTCGCCGAGCGACGCGATTCGCGTCCGCTTCGTCTCGCCGTCCAGCTGCCAGTATTGAACGGCGATCTTGAGCGCGGCTTCGACAGCGGTCGCTCCGTCGTCGGAATAGAAGACGCGCTTCAATCCTTCCGGCGCGATGGAGATTAATTTTTCCGCCAGCTCGATACCGGGCGGATGCGAGAGCCCTAGAAAAGTCGAGTGGGCGATTTTATCGACCTGCGCTTTAATCGCCTCGTCGAGCTCGCGTTTTCGGTGGCCGTGTACATTGCACCAGAGCGATGAGACGCCGTCGAGGTATCGTTTGCCGTTGATGTCGACGAGATAGTGGCCCTCGCCGCTCTCGATGATGCACGGCTCGTCAGCCATCCAGTCCTGCATCTGCGTGAACGGATGCCAGACGTACGCGTGATCAAGCCGCTTAAGTCTTTCGTATCGTGACGACATGAGAATTAATGTTGAATTTTGAATGTTGAATGCTGAATTTCCGATCTCCTCAATTGAAAATTCCAAACTTATAATTCAAAATTGCTTTCGAACGTGTTCGAAAGCGTCGAGTGCGCGGCGGAGATGCTCGTGCGTATGCGTCGCCATCGCCGTCACCCGTAGACGCGAGGTGCCTTCCGGCACCGTCGGCGGCCGAATACCCTGAACGAAGATTCCTTTTTCCAGCAGAAGCTCGGCGAACGCCATGCACTTTCCGGCGTCGCCGATGACGAGCGGCAGGATCTGACTCTCACTCGCGTCGATGGAAAACCCCAGCGCGCGAAAGCCTTCGCGCAGCGCACGGATATTGTGCCAGAGCGCCAATCGGCGCTGCGGCTCGTTATAAAGAAGATCGACCGCGGCGCTCCCGGCGGCGAGCACGGCCGGCGGCAAGGCGGTCGCAAAGATGAAGCTGCGGCAGCGATTGATGAGAAATTCGCGCAGCGCTGCGCTGCATCCGACGTAAGCGCCGAAGCCGCCGAGCGCCTTGCCCAAGGTGCCCATCTGAACGGCAATACGCTCCGCAAGTCCAAGCTGCGCCGCGACGCCGGCGCCGTTCGGGCCGAAAACGCCGGTTGCGTGCGCCTCGTCGATCATGATCAGCGCGCCGTGTCGCTCTGCGACGGCGACGATGTCGGCCAACGGCGCCTCGTCGCCGTCCATGCTGAAGATCGTCTCGGTCACGATGAGCTTGCGCCCGCCTTGCGGCGCACTCTTCAACGCGTCGTTCAAATACCCCACGTCGCAGTGTGGGTAGACGACCGTCTTTGCGCGCGCGAGGCGGCAGCCGTCGATGATACTTGCGTGATTCAGCGCGTCGCTGAAGATCGTGTCCCCTTCGCCGGCGAGCGCTGGCATGATGCCGACGTTCGCCTGATAGCCGGAGTTGAGCACCAGCGCCGCTGCGGCGCTTTTAAGCTTCGCGATTTTCGCTTCGAGCTCCTCGTAAAGCACCATGTTGCCGGAGATGAGCCGCGAAGCCCCCGAGCCGCAGCCGTAGCGCTCGACCGCGTCTTGCGCCGCTTTTTTTAGCACAGGATGCGTCGCAAGCCCTAGATAGTTATTGGAGGAAAAGTTCAGCGCCTTGCGACCGTCGAGGACAATTTCGGGACCCTGGTCGCCGTCGACACGGCGCAGCCGGCGGTAAAGATCACCGCGTTTGAGCGCGTCGATGGCTTCGGTAAAAGCGTCGGACATCGAACCAATAGATTTATTATACCGGCGGAAAGCGCGCAAACAGCGCGCGCTGCTTGACCCTCGAATTCGCAGGGTGATAGACATGGAGCGTTCGAAGGAGGTGTTTCATGGCCGAGCGAGTCTGGGATCGTTTTCTGACAGAGCAGGACAAGGCGCACGTCGGGATGAAGCAGCCGCGGCCGATCGGCTTCGGCAAGAAGCCGGCGCTGCTGCTTATCGATCTCTACCGCTGGGTCTTCGGCGACAAGCCGCAGCCGGTTCTGGAAGCGATCAAGGATTGGCCCGGCAGCTGCGGCATGGCCGGTTGGAACGCGATCCCGCACATTCAGACACTGCTCCGCACCGCGCGCGAGGCGCGCATTCCGATCATCCACGTCACAGGACTCGGCGGCGCCGGGGTCGACGAATGGTCGTTTCGGCGCAGCGCCGGCGGCAAGAAGTCGCCGGAGATGCTCGACCGCGAGCGTCGGAAGTTCGACATCATCGACGAGGTCGAGCCGATGCCCGGCGAGGCGGTGTTGAAAAAATTATCGCCGAGCGCCTTCTGGGGCACGCCTTTGGTCGCGCATTTGAACCAGCTCGGCGTCGACACCGTCATCGCATGCGGCGAGAGCACGAGCGGCTGTGTGCGCGCGAGCGTCGTGGAGGGCACGACCTATCGCTTCCGCATGATCGTTGCCGAGGAGTGCGTCTTCGACCGGCATGAGGCGTGCCACGCGATCAATCTCTTCGACATGAACCAGAAATACGCCGACGTGCTGCCGGTCGAAGACATCGTGCAATACATCCGCTCCTGGCGCGCCGAGCAGCCCATCGGAACCTAGGCAGTGCTAGGTTCTGAATCTCAAATCTCAGATCTCAAAGATGGTTTGCGATATGAGATATGAAATTTGAGATTTGAGATTTTTCGATGCGCATCGCCGTTCCCGACCTGATCTCGAATTCCTATTTTCCCGCGATCGCCGCCGCCGAGCTCGGCTTCTTCAAGGCGGAAGGTCTCGACATCGACAAGGTCGAGCTACTTTTCCCCGTCCCTAAATTAATGGAAGCGCTGCGCGACGGCGCGCTCGACTTCGTCGCCGGCTCGGCGCACGCGACGCTGATGGCGTTCACCGACTGGCGCGGCGCGAAGCTGCTCGGCGCGCTCGCGCAACGCATGTACTGGCTGCTCGTGCTGCGCGCCGACATCGACGCGCAGCGCGGCGACGTCTCGGCGCTGAAAGGGCTGCGGATCGGCGCCGCGCCGGGAGTCGACCTGGGCCTGAAGCGGCTGCTGCTCGAAGCCGGCCTCGATCTCGCACGCGACGGTGTGCATATCGCGCCGGTACCCGGCGCGACCGGCGCGACGGTGTCTTTCGGTCTAACGGCGGCGAAAGCGCTGGAAGAGGGCGCGATCGACGGCTTCTGGGCGAACGCCATGGGCGCCGAGATCGCCGTACGCAAAGGCGTGGGCAAGATCATCCTCGATGTACGCCGCGGCCTCGCGCCCGAGGCTGCGCTCCATTACACGTTCCCCGCACTGATCACGACCGAAGCGCTGATCCAGCGCGAGCCGGAGAGCGCCGCCGCCGCCGTGCGCGCGCTCGTCAAGGCGCAGCAAGCGCTGCGCGAGGACCCGAAGCGGGCGACGGCGATCGGGCGCCGCGTCTTTCCGGCGTCGGAAGCCGAGATCATCGCGCAGCTCATCGAGCGCGATCTCCCCTACTACGATGCGACGATCTCCGAGGAAACCGTCCGCAACATGAACCGCTTCGCAATGGACATGGGACTGCTCGCGCACGATGCGGCCTACGAAGACGTCGTCGCCGCCCAGTTCCGGCATCTGTGGAGCGGTAAAAGCTGACCGCCCGATTCATGGCCAGAGCGCGCGTCGTCTTCTCCTGCCAGAACTGCGGCTCGCAGTCGCCGAAGTGGCTCGGCAAGTGCCCCGATTGCAATCAATGGAACACGATGGTCGAGGAAAAACTCGAGCGCTCGGTCAACGCGCGCGCCGACGACGGCTTCGGCCATGAAGATTCGACCGCGATCACGGCGATATCGACCGATGAGCAGGATCGCGTGTTCTCGGGCATCGGCGAGTTCGACCGCGTGCTCGGCGGCGGCCTCGTGCCCGGATCGGTGACGCTCATCGGCGGCGATCCGGGCATCGGCAAATCGACGCTGCTCATCCAGGCATTCGCCGCGCTCGGCCGCACCGGCCTTACGTGCCTCTACGTCTCGGGCGAGGAATCGCCGCGCCAGATCAAGATGCGCGCCGAGCGCTTAGGCATCGACGCGCCCAAGCTGTTCGTGCTGAGCGAGACGGCGCTGGACAAAATCCTGGAGCAGATCAAAAAAATCCGCCCGCAGGTGCTCGTCATCGATTCGATCCAGACGATCTTCTCTTCCGCGTTGCCGTCGGCGCCCGGCAGCATCGCCCAAGTGCGCGAATGCTCGGGCGCGATCATCACGCTCGCGAAAAAGACCGGCCTCAGCACGTTTCTCATCGGCCATGTGACCAAGGACGGCGCCCTCGCGGGCCCGCGCGTCCTGGAGCACATGGTCGACACCGTGCTCTATTTCGAGGGCGATCGCGGCCATAATTTTAGAATCCTCCGCGCGGTGAAGAACCGCTTCGGCTCAACCAACGAGATCGGCGTTTTCGAGATGAAGGAAAGCGGCCTTAGCGAGGTGGCGAATCCATCGGAGCTGTTTTTGATGGAGCGGCCGCTGAAAGCGCCCGGGTCCGCCGTTATCTGTAGCATGGAAGGCACGCGGCCGATTCTCGTCGAGCTTCAGGCGCTCGTGAGTCCGTCGTTTCTCGCCGTGCCACGACGCACGACGATCGGCGTCGATCACAACCGCGTCGCGCTGCTTGTCGCTGTGTTAGAAAAGAAAATGGGTGCGCGGCTCTTTAACCAGGATATCTTCGTCAACGTCGCCGGCGGCGTTCAGTTGGACGAGCCGGCGGTCGACCTCGGCATCGCCGCCGCGGTTGGATCGAGCCATCAGGAGAAGCCGATCGATGCGCGTACCGTCATTTTCGGCGAGATCGGTCTTGCCGGCGAGGTGCGCGGCATCGCGCAAGCCGAGGCGCGCGTCAAGGAAGCCGGCAAGCTCGGCTTCACGCGCGCGATCCTGCCGAAAAGCAACGCCGCGCAGTTGGGCCACATGAAGTCACCCGAACTCCACGGCGTTGCGTCACTCGAAGATTGCTGGAAAGAACTTTTCTAAGTCTGCCTAAAAATCGCCCTCGCGGATATACGGCTGCATCCACAGCGTCGCCTGCAGAATCATTGACTTCCACCACGCGTCATACATGCGGTTGACGACTTCCGCTGGGTGGCCCTTCTTTGCGAGAAAAGGCTTCATCGGGATCACGATGGAGGCGCAGAACGCGAAGAGATCGCGGGCGCGGATGTGGCCGAGCGTGTGGCCTTTATCGGTCTGGTTCTTTTTCGAACGGTGATGTCGGAGGCCGATCTCGTATTGATAATCGAGCCAGGCCTGATCGTACTTCGCCCGCGCGGTGTCGAGCACCCATTGGCCGAAGCGCTTCCCAACCGCCTTGGCGTATTCGGTATCGACCTCGTGCGTCTTCGGATCTTCGTCGTAAGCGCGGAGATGCGGATGATCGAAGATGATGCCGCGCCAGGTCTTGAGCAGGTCGTCCACCTGGTCGGCCAGCACCGCCTCGGAAAAACGCAAGTAAAAAACGTCTTCCTCGGAAAAGAGCGCCGATTTCTGCAGTTCCTCCCACTCCCGCATCGTGATCGGCGACTTCGCAACTTCAGCGGTGCCGAACGTGTAGCCGGGGATACTATGACTATCCGTTAACGACATCGAATCCGCCTCCCTACGGCCAAGTGAAATTTCTTCTTAAGGAAGACTTACACTACTTCCGCACTCGATCGATTGGCAAACCTGAGCGCGAGCGGGCGTCTAATTTTTCAGAAAATGTCCGGGCACCGAAAGGTGTAATGCGCGCGGTCCGAGTCATGCGCTACTAGGCTTTACGCCGCCGGTCTGACAGCGCCGGTGCTTGAGAAAAAGTGGTTTACCGCGTCCCAGTTTATATTCGCGCAGAATGCCTCGATGTATTTGCTGCGCTCCGATGGCTTGTAGTCCAGCATGAACGCGTGTTCCCACACATCCATTACGAGAATCGGCTTGAAGCCCGAAGGCACGCCGATGTCGTGCAGCTCGATCCAGTTGTTGGAGAGCTTGCCGGTCATCGGATCCTGGTAAAGCACCGACCAACCGACACCGCGCATGCCGCCGGTGGCGACGAAATCGGCTTTCCACGCGTCGAAGCCGCCGAAGCTTTCTTCCAGGGCGCGCTTGAGCTCGCTCGACAGGTTGCCTTTGCCCTTGGGAGCGAGATTGCCGAAATAGTATTCGTGCAACACCATCCCGCCGTATTCGAACCCCAGGTGGCGCTTAATCTCGGTAAAAGAAGGATTTGTCGGCGACGCTTTCTTATTGCGCGACATCTCCAGCAGCTGCTCCGTGAGGAGGTTGGTGTTTTTGACGTAGCCTTCGTAGAGGCCGAAATGCATCTCGAGCGTTTTGTCGGAAATGCCTTGTAAGCCCGAAAGGTTGAACTTTTTCGCTTTGTAGACGTTATTTCCCATTGAACTACCTCCTGCGTTTAATTCATGAAAGGACAAGCTGCGGAGATCAGTCGACGATCAGGTAAATCTCGCGCTTGGGAGAGTGAATCAGCAGACCCGACATCTTTTTTGTCCATGCCTGGAAGTCGCCGTTGTCGGTAAGCTTATTGATCTGCTTCTCCAGCGTGGCGAGGTCCGGCGCCTCCTGCTCGAAGACGATGTCGGGGGAGCCGAACGAAGCGAAATGCGTGTGAAGAATTTTCGGTTTGCTGCCGCCGGCGCTGACCACCAGTTCGCGCAGCTTTTTGAGCGCATCCTCGACTTCGCCGGTTTTTCCCGGAACCGCCTGGAAGCTGAATCGCGATAGACATGCCATGGAAATCTCCTTCGAAAGGGCGGTGAACAGATGAATAACGGAGCGGATTGAATGACGGCCCCGGCGCCGGCGGACGATCTTGCTGTCCGCCGGCGCCTCTTCGCTCGATCAGCCGCGTTGCGAGACCTGCAGGTTATTGATGACCTTCTTCACGCCATCCGTGCCCCGCGCCAGATCTTCGGCTTGCGCCTTTTGCTGCGGCGTCTGCACGGAACCGTTCAAATAAACGACGCCGTTGTTCGTGTCGACGTCGATGCGGGTCAAATTCGCCGCCTTCTCCGACACGAGCTTCGTCTTCACGCGCGCGGTGAGCGTCGCGTCGTCGACGTTGGCTCCGGCCGATTTGCCCGTCATCGTCTGGCAGCCGGCCAACGACAGCACGAACAGCACCGCAATAAAACCGTTCAACATCCGTCTCATCATTCACACCCCCTTTCCGCCTAAACTCAAAACCTCCACCTGAAACTATATCGCCGGTCGAAGACCGAACAATCGGATAAATACTGAATTTGCCCTCGGAGATCACCTAAGAAGCGTTAAGGCAAACCGCAAGCCGGCGAGTTGACCGCGCAGCGGACCTGCGTTATCAAATAAAGCTCGGCCGGTGTGGCGGAACGGCAGACGCGTCGGACTCAAAATCCGATGGAGGCAACTCCGTGGGGGTTCAAGTCCCTTCACCGGCACCACAAGCTTTTAACATCCTTCCGTAATAAGCCTTACGGAATTTTTCTTCAGCTTTCGTCCTAAAGTGCTAGCCGTAGAATGAGGAGGGCGAAAATATGGCTAGACCTATGACCTACACGGACGTTCACGAGCAC